>Ga0222427_100026_pt1 | contig 492465 bp, 418 predicted proteins | sample 2B20Ametagenome_FD_182890 | JGI IMG/M metagenome (GOLD analysis project Ga0222427, IMG submission 182890) | Enriched microbial communities from leaf-cutter ant dump, University of Wisconsin, Madison, United States - 2B20A (version 2) | ecosystem: Environmental > Terrestrial > Nest > Insects... | reverse complement strand
CTATTCTTGAATTTGTTCATGACTTTCGACTTTCGTCTGTCTACCCGTCACGCTTACATGATTGTGTTTTCTTAAAGAACTTCTCTCGCTTCAACTTCCGTATCCGCTATATTCCGATGGGCACCAGCCCCTCTTTATCTTTTTTTGTTCCCCTCCGTTTCCGTTGGGACTGCAAAGGTAGAAATCTTTTCCGGACTTCCAAAAAACTTTTGAAGTTTTTTTTCTTTTCCCTTTTTTCGATTTCCGCGTTTTAAATAAACTCAGCGGGATTTTAAATCCTGCCGAACCCTCTTAAACCCTTCTTTTTTTCATGGTTCCTTCTTTCGAAGTAACCGTCCCTCCCTTGCGGAGTGGTGCAAAGATAGGGAGTTTTCGGGCAAACTTCAAAGCCTTTTGTTCTTATTTATTTCGTTTTGCCGCTAACTGGCTGTGAACTTGGGGGATTATTTTTGTGAAACAGCATCCTGGAGGGCTCTGGGGTGCGACGGGGGCAGGGGCGGCGCCGGCGCTTTTTAGTCCAGAAGCACAGGACCGGCCAACAGAGATCCCTAGGGGGATCCCGTGGGAAGGCCGGAGGACTGGAAGCAGACGTGGACAAAACAGTAAACCCGCCGGGAAGACAACAGGACAAAACAAAAAAATCCGATGAGCCGGCCCCACCCGGACTGGGGAGACCGAATCATGGGCAGGCATAAGAATCGCAGCCGGGCAGTCCGCGGAGCCCATAGAAAAATAAGGCAACAATATCAACAACAATGTCGGTACAGACCCTATGTTTAGTTAGGTTTTACTTAGGTTTTGTTTAGGTTTAGTTTAGGTATTCTTTAGGTAAAAGCTAACCTATACCTAACTAAATCCTAATCTAAGTCTAGATTATTTCTAAACTATTATAAAATTGATACCTGAGCAGATCATAACATAAACTAAAGACGGAGATGCGACATGAACGATAGTAGGACTGTGGTTGCGAGCCGTGGACCTGGATCAGAATATTTACCAACTTAAACATTGTATTTCTTATCTAACGCAAAAACACTTCATTAGGATCAAGCTAAGCAAACCACAATTCATCACCGAGGGCAACTACAACTAGTCAGAATCAGGTAAAACACATAAAAAGGTAGAGGAGAAGCTACCGCTTATCAAACTAACCCGAGGAGCTTAAAAGAACAACAGCAGGACATGGCATCCTAAAAATCAGAAATGCTCGTGGTCCCACGGCATCGATAGCAGCAATTACACTTAAGTAAAAACTTAAAGGACGCACGCTGTACAAAAAAACAATGATTTTGTCTGCTTTCTGGTCTATCAAACTTGATCTAGATCAAAAAATTACGAAAAGGGATCACATATATACAAGATGTTAAAGATATTGAATACTTTTATTCTAAATAAACATCATATTGGTCATGATAGATTATAACGAGCTTTTAAAACAAGTAGAGCACTATTCTAATACTTATATTGTAGAAAACATATCTTCTTGTCATTGTTTTCACAACAGCCTACACACACATTCAGTAGTACAGGCGGCAGAAGAGATTTCGTCGTTCTATAAGTTAAACGATGAAGATCATTTTATTGTGATCAGTGCTGCTTATTTTCATGATCTAGGCTATGTAGAATCTGACAACGCGATTGGCCATGAGAAAAGAAGCGTAGAAATAGCTTTGGACTTTCTGAAAGATAAAGACATATCCGAAGATGTTAAAGAAAAAATCAAAGGTTGCATCCTTGCGACGAGAATGCCTCAGGACCCAAACAATCTACTGGAACAGATTCTTTGTGATGCCGACCTGTTTCATTTTGGTAATGACGACTTTGAAAAGAGGAACAAACTTATGAAAGCCGAAGCGGAAGCTGTATTGGGAAAAGAAATTGACAAAGATGTCTGGCGTGCAGGTACAATAAAACTTTTGGCCGGCCATCATTACCATACGGATTATGCGCAACAAAAGCTCAATGCAAAAAAAGAACAGAACTTAAAAGAACTCGAACGAAAACAGGAAAAATCTAACGCCAAGAAAAAAGAAGACAAAAAAGAAACAAAAAAAGAGAAAGACAAAAGCGCCAAACCCGAACGTGGCATAGAGACGATGTTTCGGATAACATCGTCCAACAACCAGCGCCTGAGCGACATGGCTGACAATAAAGCGAACATATTATTAACCGTCAATTCCATTATTCTATCCGTTGTCATTGCGGTACTGTTTAGAAAATTAGATAGCAATGAGCATCTGATCTTTCCAACGATTATCCTCACTCTAATTGTTGTGGCAACTATGGTGATGGCCATATTATCGACTATACCCAAAATACCCGCTGGAAAATTTTCAAAACAGGAGATTGAGGATAAAACCGTCAATCTATTATTTTTCGGAAACTTCTACAAAATGAAACTCGACGACTATAACGAGGGGATGCAAAAAGTAATGATCGACTCCGAATTTTTATACGGCATGCTTACAAAAGATGTTTATTCCCAAGGCGTCGTTCTGGGCAGAAAATACAAGTTATTACGTTATTCTTATGGAATCTTTATGTTTGGCTTGGTCATCTCTGTTATTTCTTTTGTTATTGCAACACTCTTATAAAATGGATACTGCTCTTCTAACCGCATTATTCCTTAGATTATTTTTTGAATGAAAAAAAAAGACCTATATATCAACAGAGATATCAGTTGGCTTTCCTTTAATGACAGGGTACTTAACGAAGCTGGACGCCCGGCAGTACCATTGTTGGAGAAATTACAGTTTCTCGCTATTTTTTCCTCAAACTTAGATGAGTTCTACCGTGTACGGATGCCCGTATTAATGGCTTGGAAGAAAATTAAAAAAAAGACTACTGACCAGGTCGTCCCGAATCTTGACATTGGGACGTATAAAAAAGCATCCAAAATTATCCATAAACAACAGGAAAAATTTGGACTCTTTTTAACTGATATTATTCAGCAGTTAGCTGCGGAAAACATTATCCTAATCTATAACCAAGAGATTCCATTAGCGGTAAAATCTCTTGCCGCAAAATATTTTTTTAGCACGATTGCTTCTTATCTGCAAATCATTCCTGTTAACGAAGAATTCTCTTTTTTTCCGATCAACAACCGTCTGTACTTTGCTCTGACAGACAATAGTGCGTCTGATCTGTTCATTGTCAATATACCCGCAGATCGCATTAATCGGTTCTTCACCTGCCAGGTCAATGCCAAAACATATGTTGTCTTCATCGACGATATCATTAAATTATTTTTACCCAACTTCATAAAAGACAAGAGTTTAAATTTCTACACCTTCAAAATTACCCGGGACGCTGAGCTTAATTTGCAAGATGAATTTGAGGGTGATATTGCTCAGAAAATAGAGGCAGAAGTCAATAAAAGAGATCTTGGTTACGCAACCCGATTCTTACATCAGCCGGGTTTTCCAGAACAGCTCATCGAAAGACTTGCGGTTCTTTTTGACCTGCGGAAAAGTAGTATTGTCGCCGGAGGTTATTACCATAATCTAAAGGACTTTTTCTCCTTCCCAATAAAAGAGGAAGCATTGTCCTTCCCGAAACAGCGACAGATAGAGGTACATCAGGATTTCGAACATTCCCTTTTTGATCAGCTCGACCAGAAGGATATATTGATCTGTACTCCTTATGAATCGTTTGATCCCATTCTTCGATTTTTTAACGAAGCGGCTATCGATCCTGAGGTTGTGGAAATCCACACGACACTCTATCGAATTGCCGGTGATTCGCATATCGCCCAAGCGCTGGCCACTGCAGCAAAGAATGGAAAGAAAGTAAATGTGTTTGTTGAATTAAAAGCACGTTTCGACGAAGCCAATAACATACATTGGTCCAGAATTATGAAGGAACAGGGGGTAAGAATCAGTTATAGCATTCCTAATCTCAAAGTGCATGCTAAAATTGCACTTGTCAGACGAAAAGATGGAAAAGAAAGCGCACTATTTGGGACTGGCAACTTAAACGAGAAGACCGCCACCGTATATACTGACTATTTTTTGATGACATCCAACCGTTTACTGACAGCGGAACTAGGTCAGCTATTTGAGTTTTTACCCAATAGAAAGAAACCAAGCAGTCCAACAGATATTTCATTTCGGCACCTATTGGTAGCGCAATTCAATCTAAAGCAGACTTTCATCGGGCTGATCGACGAAGCAATCGCTCAGCTCAGCCAAGGAAGAACTACTTTGATAAAAATTAAGCTAAACAATTTAGAGGAAGAATCGTTAATCAATAAATTGTATGAGGCTAGCCAAGCAGGTGTAAAGGTACAATTGTTGGTCAGAGGAATATGCCGGCTTAAGCCTCAAGTACAAGGTTTAAGTGAAAATATCAAAGTTAAACGGATTGTAGGTCGCTATTTAGAACACGGGAGAATCTTTATATTTCGGTACGGCGATGATACAAAGGTATATTTAGGTTCCTCAGATTGGATGGATCGCAATATCTACCGTCGGATAGAAACCTGTTTTCCAGTACTGGAAACAGTATTATCCAAAAAGATTCAGCAGCTCTTCGAAATCCAGTTCGCTGACGATATCGAAGCTACTTTTATTGACGACCTAGGGCAAAACATACCTATAGCACATCCGCTTGGCAATAAATCGCAGCAACAAATTGTTGATTACTTAAACAACTAAATTGATGAAAAACTCAACACGACTATCAGTTTTTGCTTTGGGAATAATTTCCTCGGTATTAATAGCTTGCAACCCCAGTAACGCAAACAAAGAACGCACAGCTCATTTTACGGACACAACAACAGACAAAAAACCGCAACAGGCAATTCCTTATCAATTGCTGTCCGGCGAAAAGATAAGTTTACCCAACGAGCTGCTCGAAATATCAGGGATCGCATTTTTAGAGGGGCAGGATGAAGAGATTTATGCCATTCAAGATGAACAAGGATTACTTTTTAAATACCATTTGCCTACTCAGAAGCTCACATTCAGCCAATTCGGAAAAGATGGTGATTACGAAGACATTGGTATTAGTAAAACACATTTCTTTGTTTTAAAGAGCAATGGCAGTGTCTATTCCTTCCCAATGACAGATAAAGATAACATACAGGCGGTCGCTGAGCAAAAAGACATTCTTCCTAAGGGCGAATATGAAGGACTTTATGTCGATAAAGCAGCTAACCTCGCTTATGTTCTCTGCAAAGAATGCCGAGTAGACAAAAAACAATCACAAACAACCGGATATATTTTTTCCATTGGAACGGATGGCAAATTCAGTCCAAAAGGCGAATTTGCCATCCAAGTCGATGAGCTAAAGAAACTTGATCCCAAGATCAAAAAGACCTTCAAACCGTCAGCGCTTGCAAAGAAAACCGATAGCAATGAATGGTATATTTTATCCTCCATTGACAAGGCGCTCGTTGTAACGGACGAAAACTTCAAGGTCAAATCCTTAACGCCGTTGGATCCAAAGCTATTTCCTCAACCAGAAGGGATCAACTTTGATTCAAAATCCAATCTTTACATCAGCAGTGAAGCCGGTGATCAGGACAAAGGAATCATTTATAAATTTGAAAAATAATCAGCATGCAACGGGTCTTACCATTTCTTTTACTTTTTTTTACCGCACAAGCTTATTCTCAGCAGAAGAACAAGTCGACCTTGTCAGCTGAAGCATACAAAGACAAGTCTTTGACGCAAGCCGTGATAAAAGATAGTACTACTGTTGTCGCAAATGCAAAGTATGGACAGGCGGGCAAATTTAAAAAATCATTTCTGGGAGAAAACTACCGCAAAGAATGGGCTGCCGAAACCTCATTACCCATACTTCAGCTATCTAAATTATTCGGAGGTCTAACGCCGGTCAAACAAGGAGGAGGCATGCAATCAGTGTCACTTCGATTGACAGATCCAACAGGAAGAGAATGGGCCCTTCGATCAGTAAATAAACGAACAGAATCTTTGATTCCAGAAGAATTGCACGGAACCTTTGTTCAGGATGTCCTGGACGATGCGACAAGTGCGCAACATCCTTATTCCGCGCTGATGATCCCCGCACTGGCCAATGCTGTCAACGTCCCACATGCACATCCTATTATTGGATTTGTCGCACCGGATCCGATCCTTGGCCAATACGCAGCGCTATTCGAAAATACTGTAGCCCTATTGGAAGAACGGGAACCGCTGGGCGACTCTGATAATAGTGCTAAAGCGGTTCGCAAACTCCAGGAAGACAATGACGATGATTTTAAACCTAAGGCATACCTCAGAGCACGCATGCTGGACGTGATGGTAAGCGATTGGGATCGTCATGAAGATCAATGGCGCTGGTACAATGAAAATCAGAATACGAATGACAAAGATAAGGACTATATTCCCATTCCACGTGACCGCGATCAGGCTTTACGTGTTACACAGGGATTTTTGATGAAAGATATTTACCAGCGATTTGTAAATCCTGTTATGCAAGGTTTTACTATGGGCATTCCAAATATCAGATATTCCCTTTTCAAATCCAGGTTTTTAAATGCACACCCCAGCAATCAGCTCTCCCACAAAGAATGGACAAAAGAAGTAGACCAATTTGTCGCCCGATTGACCGATTCGGTACTCCGGCAGTCTGTCAACAGCTTGCCCCAATCATCCATAGCGATTCGGGGCGAACAGATTTTCCGCACCCTTCAGAGCAGACGTGATGCTCTGCCTACTGCGATGGAACAATATTATCGCTTTATCAATAATATTGTAGATATCCATTTCAGTGATAAGAACGAGAAGGTAGAGATCGTCAACACCAAAGACAGGGGATTAAATGTCAAGGTATCCAAAATCAACAAAGATGGAAGGGTGACTAAAACAATAATGGACAAAGTTTACGAAGAAAATTTGACGAAAGAGATTCGGTTATACCTTTCTGAGGGGCAGGACTCGTTGTTAATAAATAATACAAATTCTCCGATAAAACTGCGAATAATTGGCGATAGTTTGCCAAAAACCTATGTAATCGACAATAGCAGATCAAGAATAAAGCTCTATGAAAACACGTCCAATTCAACGATTTTAGGAGAAAAAAAACGAGTCAAGCTACATCGCGGTAAAGATAGCGTAAATACAGCATTTGTTCCCGTAAATTTATACAATTCCTGGCTACCATTGTTAACAGCTGGCTACAATGCTGATGATGGTTTTTCTTTGGGGCTTGGCGCAGCATATACCCACCAGCGGGGATTTAGGAAAGCGCCTTTTACCTACAAACAACAGATTACAGTCGCTACGGCATTCCGCACAGGTGCCTATAAAATACATTATCGCGGTGAATGGGAAGATGTCATAGGCAATGCCGACTTCGTCATTGACGCACTGGCAAAAGCTCCCGACAATACACAAAACTTTTTTGGCGTGGGCAACAATTCATTGTTTTTAGAAGATCAGCATGGGGCAAAGTACTACCGTAGCCGATTCAATATTTTTAATATCAATCCGCTACTGAGGTGGCATCCATCATCAACGTTAAATTACGCGATTGGCCCCCATATCCAGTTCTATCATCTGGATCCCGTTGAAAATCAAGGTCGTTTTATCCTAAATCCGCAGGCGCTGCATTCCTATGATAGTCTCTCCATTACCCATGACAAGGCCTTCGCTGGATTAAATGCTTTTCTAACACAAGATACACGTAATCGCAAGATCAATCCCAGTAAAGGAGTATTTGTCAAGGCTGCAATGCATTCCTTTTTAGGTTTAAATAAATATTCGCGTCATTCGGCACAGTTAAGCGCAGAAATGACCGGTTATTTTAGTGCAATTAACGAAGGTATTATATTTGCCAACAGGGTAGGAGGAGGAACGGTGGTAGGTAACCCAACATTCTATCAATATCTTTTTCTTGGTGGTCACGAAAATCTACGTGGTTATCGACAATACCGTTTTGCTGGGGAACAAATGGTCTACAATAACCTCGAGGCTCGTGTTAAGATCCATGATATAAAAAGCTACGTTCTGCCCGGGGAGCTGGGCCTCATGGGCATGTATGATATTGGAAAAGTCTGGGCAAAAGACCATAACAGTTCCACTTTCCACCAAGGATTCGGCGGTGGGCTTTATTATATCGTGGCAAATGCCTTGCCCCTGCACTTCGTGATGGCCAAATCCAACGAAGGCTGGTATCCTTATTTTAGTACAGGCTTTCGCTTCTAAAGTATGTTCAATAAATGGAAATAAGGAAAGTACAACTGACAAAAGGCAAAAGCATAATCTATAAGCTCGAAAAAAAACTTCATTTTGAACCTTTCTTTCGATACCTAGAATCCTTTACCGAAAGTGGTATATCTTCTGATGATATGATTCCATTATTTGCCCTAGAGCGGATAAAAGAAATTGAAAGTGTCAGCGGTAAGCTATGTAAACACAACTTAAGTGCCTATAAAGATATTTTGCAGCTCATCTATAGCCTTTCGGTATCGCTTATAGATACAGATCCCAAACGATATTGGGCGCTCGCTACGCCGCTTGCAGAAGAAACGTTTTATGGGACAGATGCCTTTTTTGACCTCTGGAAAAATAGATTGGAGGAACAGGATATCCCAGGTCAAATGCAAGATGAAAAGACCCTAAGCAACCAGGAAAAGCTGATATATGCGCTTATTCTCGAACGTCTATACGGACTGCCTGCCAAAGAAAATAATACAATTGTTTATCATCATTTAAATGAAAAAGGCGAAATCATCGATTATTATGATCTAACTATAGATTTCAAATTTGTTGATATTAAGCAAAAAAAAGAACTTCCGCAATTTGACTTGAGAAATCTGAGCAAAAACACCAATGACGCTTCTTTGTTCAATTGGGATCATGTCATTAATGCAATTAAGCTAGAAGATTTTGAATTATCCGGGTTCACTATTCTCACTGTCAAAAAAAGTAGTCTTGAACATACTATTAACAGAATTCAGTCTATTTTATTGGATCTTGCCACATACAATTATCATCTTTTTTTATCAGATGTGGAGAAAATTATCACTCCGATCCTAAAGAGTACGGATACAATCTTTAGTCTGTTTCCATTGTTTCAGTTAAATGGCCTGCCTTTTTTTGATTATTCCATTACAAATAAAAGTATTTTAATCTCCGAAGCACACGCCAGCAACAGCTATACCAACATCAATCCGCAAGTTGCAAACTACTTAAAACACCCGCATCTTATTTTTTATAATACCCTAGATGCCATTAAAAATACAACATCCATTTTTGATGAACGAATTAAGGCGTCCGGGGTTAAGACCTATCTGTGTATTCCATTGATACATAACCACGCCTTGTCCGGGATTATGGAAGTCTACAGTCATCGGCTGGATCAATTGGATAATGAAACCATTCAATCCCTTCGCGCGCTTGTGCCGCTATTGTCCCAGCTATCCTATGATATCACGGCAGAGTTCAAGAAACGCATTGACGAGATTATTATTAATCGGTTTACAACAATCCAGCCGGCCGTACAGTGGAAGTTTAATCATATTGCAGCTCAATATATTCAGGAACTAGAAAATGATGAACAGAACGCCCATATTAAACCTGTTATTTTCGAAGAAGTCTATCCACTTTATGGTGCTATAGATGTAAAGGATTCTACCGTCATCCGCAATGCATCTATTTTAAAAGATTTTGGTTTCAAAGTGAAACAACTAGCTCTTCTCATTGACGAACTATCCAGGGACGGCAAACATCAGCTCATTATTGATTTTTCAAAACGGGTAGACCAGATTACTTTGTCACTCGACCAAATCTCCTTTGATGAATCCATGGTCAAGATCATTGAATTTTTCAGAAAAGATGTACAGCCATTTATCGAGGCCGCGAGAAGAGAATTCTCAACAAAGCACGCCATTATTGAGCATTATGCCAAGCATTTTTTCACGAATCGTGAAACTGGAGAATTTTACAGAAATGAATTTGAGACCTCATTATGGAAGATAAATCAAATCATCAGTAAGGAACTCAATCATTTCAACAGTTTTATCCAGGGCAATTATCCATCGTATTTTCAAAAATTCAGAACCGACGGTATTGAATACGATATCTATATAGGAGAATCCATTACACCACAGCAGACCTTTAGCAAAGAATTTATCAATATCTTTAGACGACAGCAGATTATCTCCATGGCCCGTATTGCACTGAAAGCACATCACGCAAAACAGGATTTACCAATTCCCTTAGAGACCACACAGCTTATTTTCATCAACCCTCACAGTATTGACATCAGCTTTCGTGAAGACGAGCGTAGATTTGATGTCGAGGGCTCATTGAATATCCGTTACGAAATCATCAAAAAAAGAATAGATAAAATACGGGTAAAACGGACCAAGGAAAGGCTCACCCAGGTCAACAAGATTGCCATTGTCTATCTTTCGGACGAGGTGTTAGAAGACCTTAATCTAAGTATACAGGCTATCTATGATATGGGCATCATTGAAAGTACCATAGAGCATCTCAAACTGGAGGATGTACAAGGAATAGTAGGTTTGAAAGCTATTCGTCTTACAGTAAACCTAAACTATCGGGATTTCTCCTAAATTTGCATAAATCTCTCTCGATCTAGTAGAGCGTAAATAGGGGAATTATTTTAATAAAGTATTACGATGATAACTGATGCCAACTATTTTTATTTAAGCGATTTGCTTGGCACCTTATTTTTTGCGATATCGGGCACCTTATCCGCAAAGCGTAAGGACATCGATATTTTTGGAGCTGCTTTCTTGGGCTTTGTGACAGCTATTGGCGGCGGATCCATGCGCGATGTATTTCTAAATTTACGCCCCGTTTGGGTAAATGACAGCAATTATCTTATTGCGATATTCTTAGGCATCTTAATTGCAATTGTCTTCAATAGGCAGCTCTATGGCTATTATAGAACCTTGACACTTTTTGATGCAATAGGAATCAGCTTCTTCACCATCTTAGGCGTGCAAAAGTCATTGAACTATGAAAGTAATGTCTATGCAGCCATCATCTTTGGTATGTTTACAGCTGTATGTGGGGGTATGATACGAGATATCCTTCTCAATGAGACGCCTTTGATCTTCAAAAAGGAGGTATATGCTACGGCCTGTTTGGCGGGCGGATTAATTTATATTCTGCTTGTTCACCTCGATCTGGATTTGTCCTGGGCAGCCATTATTGCTGCCAGTGTCGTTTTTCTGATTCGAATGACCGCGGTTAAGTATCGGTTATATCTTCCCCGATTGGACTGAGTGGGAAGATTGGAAAACTATCGCTACTATAAAATAAGAAAAGCGTTAGTTTGGACTAACGCTTTTTCTTTTGCTGTGGAAATTTCATTTTATAGCTCACTCGGATATTGCCTTTGGCAATCGCATCCAACTTACCCTTTAACATTGTTTTCTTAAGTGTACTCAATTTGTCTGTAAACAGCTTCCCTTCAAGATGGTCATATTCGTGTTGAACAACGCGTGCCGCCAATCCGGTCAGATCCACTTCGTGCTCCTCAAAATTCTCGTCCAAATAATTGATACGAATATTTTTATGACGAAGTACGTCTTCATTAATATCAGGAATACTTAGGCAGCCTTCGCCAAAAGCCCATTTTTCACCAGATTCCTCTACCATAATCGGATTGATGAAAACTCTTTTGAAAGATTTGAGCATTTCTTTATTCTCTTCGTCGTCGTCAGCAAACGGCGTCGCATCAATAACAAACATACGTATTGGCAAGCCTACCTGCGGCGCCGCAATTCCTACACCATGTGCAGCATACATGGTGTCAAACATATCATCTATCAATTTCTTTAAATCAGGATAGTCTTCATCTATTTCCTCGGCAACCTTTCTTAATACAGGATCGCCATACGCCACTATCGGAAGTTTCATATATAAATAATTATTTATAAGTGTCGATTGTCATTGGTACAAATGAAGTCGTCGCACTTAGTTTGTTTTTTAAAGTCCTATGAAATATGCTGTATAAATTATATAACACAAATTTTTTTCGCCTGCAGCTGCTTAGCGCGCATCGGTGTTATGCTTTTTAAGCATGGATATTTCACAGTACAATCATATTTTGCACAAAGATACGGATAATTATTAAAAGCGAATATTTCGTCAGAACTTCCATAAGAGTTACTTTTGTTTTATGAATCCAGCTTTTAAAGATCTTGTTATTCGGTTCAAAATCGAGCTTGAACGGCACCTGGCAGTGCGATTACCCCTGATCGAACTAGATGGATATCTACAAATTGAATCTTCTGAATTAACAAAAAAGATCTTCCTCTATCCCAACGAAAGACGTTCACGGTTTCAGGGGCCCGAAGAAGGCATCCATATAGACGAGGATATATTGGCACAAAAATTCGACCTCATTGTGCAGCGCATCGTTGCCAAATGGAAGAATAATCGTCGTATTTACGCACGGAAAACAATCGTTGCGCGGATTGATAAAAAAGTAAGCCAGCAGTTCCTCGTGGAACATCATCTACAAACTCCACTTCCGGGAAAATACAGATACGGACTATATGAGCAGGGCGAACTCGTGTCCATAGCTGTTTTTTCCGGAGGGCGCCGTATGAGCGATAAAAATGACGAATACCGATCTTTTGAGTTATTGCGCTTTTGCAATAAATCTGGCTATAATGTGATTGGCGGACTAAGCAAATTAATCAAGGCTTTTGCGAAAGACTTTTCCCCGGGAGATATCATGACTTATACCGACAGAGATTGGAATCAGCATTCTTCCTTAGAAAAAATCGGTTTCACGATAAAAGACATTACAGCTCCTATCACTTTCTGGGTTGCAGGAGCGCATAGATATACTTATCGTAATGAAGAAGAGCTAAGTGTATTAATGGATCAGGCTCCACTTGGCTTTCCAAAGGAAAACATGGGAAGCATCAAGATGATTTTGTATATAAAATAAGCTAAATTGTGTATATTGTACACTGTAATAAATTTGAAAAATAAATAATCAAAAATAATAACGTTATGAAGAGAAAACTTCGCATGGGTATGGTCGGAGGCGGAAACGACGCCTTTATTGGAGCTGTACACCGCATTGCCGCTTTTATGGATGGAAAGATTGAATTGGTTTGTGGCGCATTTAGCATTGATCCACAGATTTCAAAACAATCTGGAGAAGACCTATTTGTAGCTCCTGAGCGTGTCTATCTAAACTACGAAGAGATGATCGAGAAAGAATCTTTACTTCCTGAGGGGGAACGTATGGATTTTGTAACGATTGTTACTCCAAACTTTCTACATTTTGCTCCTGCTAAATTGGCTATGGAAAAAGGTTTCGATGTTGTTGTTGAAAAGCCAATGACAGTATCTGTTGAAGAAGCAAAAGAATTACAGGAGACTGTAGAACGTACAGGCCGTACATTATGTCTGACACATACCTATTCAGGTTATCCGATGGTAAAGCAGGCCAAAGCGATGGTAAAAGAAGGCCATTTTGGTAAAATAAGAAAAATTGTTGTTGAATATCCACAGGGCTGGTTGAGCCGCTTAACTGAACGCGAAGGCAATGCTGGCGCGGCTTGGCGCGCAGATCCAAAACGCTCGGGCAAGTCGTTGGTCATGGGTGATATCGGTACACACGTAGCTCATCTTGCGGAATATGTTTCGGGATTAAAAATCGAAGAGTTATGTGCTGATTTAACGACATTTGTTGAAGGCCGATTATTAGATGATGATGGCTCCGTATTATTGCGTTTCCAAAACGGCGCCAAAGGTGTATTAATGGCATCACAAATCTCGGCAGGAGAAGAGAACGCTGTTCGCATACGTATTTATGGCGAAAAAGGCGGATTGGAATGGGCCAACGAAGACCCGAACAACCTGATCATCAAAATGCTTGATCAACCTCGCCAGCTGTACCGTACAGGAAATGCATACGCTGCGCCGTATACATTGAGCTCGTTTGCAACGCACAATACACGTGTTCCTGCTGGTCACCCAGAAGGGCTATTGGAATCCTTTGCCAATATCTATCGTAACTTTGCTGCAACAGTTACCGCAAAACGAGAAGGAAGAACTCCAACCGCGGAAGAACAAGACTTTCCAACAGTTTATGACGGGGTCAGAGGTATGGCTTTCATCGATACTGTCGTAAAAAATAATGAAGGAACAGAAAAATGGACTAAATTTGTTCTGTGATAGACAGACTAAAACCTATACTTTCTCTTTTGGAACAACAATCGGTTCCAAAAGAGAAAGTTATTGTTATCCTAGGCCCAACAGCCTCTGGCAAGACCAAACTGGCAGTACAACTAGCCCAACAAATTGATGCCGAAATTATCAGTGCCGATTCCCGTCAAATTTATCGACGCATGGATATTGGAACTGGAAAAGACCTGACTGAATACCAGGGCATTCCATACCATCTCATTGATATACGAGAACCGGGAGCTAAATACAATCTTGGAAATTTTATTGCGGACTTCCATCAAACCCATCAGTCCATTTTAAAAAAGGGCAAGCACACGATCCTCTGCGGCGGAACGGGTTTATATTTGCAGAGTGTTATCCAACAGACACCCTATGCACTAATTCCCAGTATAACAGGCTTCAAAGAGTCTCTCGCCGGGAAGACAACACCTGAATTGATGGAACGGCTGAGCGCCTATGTATGTCCGTTGGATTTTCAGATAGACCATTCCACGAATAAACGTATTGTCCGTGCCATTGAGATACTGGAATTCCTGCAACAGAATCCTGAGTTCAAACCCAGACAGCAAGCTCCAGAAGCTCTTGTCATTGGTTTAAATCCACCATTAGAAAATAGGCGGGAAAGTATTAGTAAGCGATTGAATGAGCGAATCAAAAGTGGTTTTCTACAAGAAGTCGAACAATTACTGACCGAAGGAGTTTCTCATGACCAGCTGCAATATTATGGTTTAGAGTACAAGTATGCCTCCTTATATCTCCTTGAGCAAGTGGATTATACGGCCTTTTTCACCAAACTGGAAACAGAAATACACCGGTATGCCAAACGTCAAATGACTTACTTCCGAAAAATGGAAAAAGACGGGATCAAGATCCATTGGATATAAACAAAAAAGGGCTAGTATGACTACTAACCCTTTTCGTTAATCTCTTTCTATTATAACTTGATTTCCTCGTCCTTCGCATTGAAAAAGTGGAATTCAGTTAGATAATATGACGTCATTGGATTTACTTTAATCCATTTACCGTACTTCATAAACCATTTCATTCTTTTAGAAATCAACCCAGACTTAATGTAGGCGTCTATGTACGGGTGAACACATAAGGTCACCTTTTTCTCATTCTGTTCTTGAAGAATAAAACTCAAATTATTTTCAATATCATCCATTAGGACAATGCTTGACCGGATTTCACCTGTACCATCACAAGCCGGACATTTCTCGTTTGTGACAATATTCATTTCAGGTCTTACACGTTGGCGGGTGATCTGCACCAGACCAAATTTACTTGGCGGCAAAATCGTATGCCTCGCCCTATCCGACACCATACATTCTTTTAAGAATGTATACAACTCTTTTCGGTGATTGGGTTTATGCATATCAATAAAATCGATGACTACAATTCCCCCCATATCACGCAGGCGCAGTTGCCGCGCAATTTCCTTTGCTGCTTCCATATTGACCAGCAATGCATTATCTTCCTGATTCTCCTTATTGGCAGAACGGTTACCACTATTGACATCGATTACGTGCAGGGCTTCAGTATGCTCAATTACGAGATACGCGCCGCCGGGCAAAGTAACAGTCTTGCCAAAAGCTGCCTTGATTTGCTTTTCAACTCCGAAATGGTCGAAAATTGGTTCTTTATGTTTGTAAAGCTTTACAATTTTCTCCAGATCCGGAGATATATCGTGTATATATGATTTTGTTTCTTCGAAGATCGAAGGATCATTAACATAAATATGCGAGAACTCATCCGTTAGGATATCCCGTAGAATAGTGGACGCGCGATCCATTTCGCCGAGAACCTTTTGTGGTGGTTCAGCATTACGAAGACGTTTGGTAAACAGCTCCCATTTTGAGATCAGGTCCAATAAGTCGCGTTGCAGTTCTTCAACACCCTTTCCTTCAGAGACTGTACGGATAATTACACCAAAATTAGCTGGTTTAATACCTTCGACAATCTTTTTGAGGCGGTTGCGCTCGTTACTGCCTTTTATACGCTTGGAAATGGAAACAGTACTTGAGAAAGGCACCAAAACGACAAAACGACCTGCAATTGATAGGTCTGAGCTCAGACGAGGTCCTTTTGTTGAGATGGGTTCTTTGGCGATTTGCACTGGCACGAGCATATTTTTGCTCAAGACATCAGAGATCTTACCAGCTTTATCGATATCCTTTTCAAGTTTTAAACTATTGAGCAGTTTTTCTTGATAACTGCCATTCTTTACGATACGCGTAAGCTTTAGCAAAGATTGAACTTGGGGACCCAAATCTAAATAATGTAGAAAAGCGTCCTTTTCGTAGCCTACATCCACGAAAGCCGCATTTAGCCCCGGCATAATTCGCTTAATCCGTCCGAGATAGATATCCCCAACGGCAAAATTGTTATTTGCGGGCTCACGGTTAAGTTCAACGAGCTGCTTGTCCTGTAGTAAAGCAATAGTTACCCCTTTATCAGGAGTCGAATCGATAATTAATTCCTTTACCAAAAGCTACTCATTTTTGATACCTATGCAATATCCTATCGCAATTTTCGGTATCCGATTAAACATTTAAAGAACGTTGTTACGAAAAAAACAATCTACACATCCATAAAGACATGTAGATCGTTTCGTAAAGCTATCTCAGCAAAATGGGCCAAGATGTTTAAAAGCTCATCACAAGATTATTTTTTCTTGTGTCTATTTTTTCTTAAACGTTTTTTACGTTTGTGAGTAGCCATCTTGTGTCTTTTTCTTTTTTTTCCGCTTGGCATAGCTAAATTTTTTAATGATTATAAATAATAAATTAATTACTTGCTCAATTCCGCAATCTTTCGATCGATGAATTGTGATAGGGATGGATCAGCAGCCAGCTCTTTACTTTTTTGAAAAGCAGTGACGGCCTCTTTTTTCATCCCAATATTTTCATAGCCTGTGGCTAAGTAAAAGTATGACTCTGCATCGGGCTTCTGATCGATAACGGTCTTAAAACGCTCGATGGCTTTGTCAAACTGACGGGACTGTAATGAAAACAATCCCAAAGTTTTATTCGCTTCTAAGTTTTTAGGATCAGCAGCAACAACTTCCCGTAATAAAGCAATACCTGCCATTGGGTTGTTTGTTCCTGATACCATTGCGGCACCTAATCCTGTCTTTGCATCCAGACTACTTGAATTCGCTTTTAGCGCTGCCTCATAAGCATGAATTGCATTTTGATTGAGTGCTTGGGCTAAAGTAGAATCTTGCAAATTCGTATAAGCAGCACGATAAGCATTGCCGGCTTTCAACCAATATTCAAATTGAGGAGAAACCTTTGCCATTTCCTCATACACAAATGCTTGAGGGGCTGGTTTTGCGACATCGTCCCACTTATCTGCCAACTGTTGCAACAGCTTTATCTTATCTTCACCAGAAGCTTTTGCAACTTGGGCCTCAATATCGGAAATTTCTTTGACTAAACTAGCATCTAAACCTTGTTTTGTCATCGAAGAGATATTTTCCAAGTTTACTTCATTGGAAGGTTTCGATTCAGATGCTGCAGCAGTTTGTTTTTCTTTGTCCACCAAACCTTTAATAGGCTGCGCAAATAGCACAGCAACCAAGGCTACAACTGCTCCTATGACTATTATCTGTTTGGTTTTTGCCATTTTAATCTATTTTAAGATTATTTATTGCCATTTTTTACTTTCTCTACGAAAATCTTAGCTGGCTTGAAGCTAGGGACAAAATGCTCCGGAATAATGATTGCTGTATTTTTTGAAATGTTTCTTGCAGTCTTCTCCGCTCTTTTTTTGACTACGAAGCTACCAAAACCTCTTACATATACATTTTCTCCTCCGATCATTGCGTTTTTGACAACTTTGAAGAACGCCTCTACGGTCTCTTGAACATCTACCTTCTCTAAGCCAGTTTTGTTAGAGATTTCTGCAATAATTTCTGCTTTAGTCATATCTATTTTACTGTAATTATTTATTTTTCAACCCTTAAGCCAACTAATGTTTGGGGATGCAAAAGTATTGTTTTAAAATGAGGAATGGAAATTATTTAAATACTTTTTTGATAAATAAGCTTCCAAAAGCCAAACATTTACAATCAATTAACGCGATTTCACATCCAACAAATACTGAAATAAATATCAAAAATAAAAACAATTTCCTAATTTACAACAAGTTGATTCATTGGATGTCATAGAAAATTCAAGATATGCCAATTGCATGACTAATACGGTCCAAATCTTCAAATGTATGATGTGCATTGACCACAATCCTATTCAATAAGGAGTCCGTAGGAAGCGGATAGGGGAAACTCGAGACCAGTATACCGGACTCCATCAGCCTTGCATATAGGCTGGTATCCTTGGAAGAAAAGACCGGAAAATTAGCAATGCTATTTAAATATCCATCAGAAAGTGATTCGAAATAACGAATATTTGCCTGCAGTTTTTCAAATTGTGTACGATAGATGTGTTCCCCATTTAAAAAAGCAAAGAGGCTCGCCGGGGAACTGGGGGAGGCCCCCGTATAAAAATTTGATTTTTTAAGCTGTTCAATCCGTTTCGCACTGGCCAAGATCAGCCCTGCATCTGTCGCTAAGCCTTTTGCCAAGGAGGCCACAACAATCAGCTCGATATTTAATCCCAGAAAATCACGCCGGGTTAAAGAAATGCCATTTTCAGACAGTACACCTATACCATGAGAATCATCCAAGATTAAGGCTACTTTTTTCGTTGCCGAAACGTTCCTAAAAACCGAGAAGTCATAGCTTTCTGGAGTCATATTATCCAAGCTATTGCTAACGATAACAAAAGAGGCCGCTCTGGATTGATTGATATACTCGACAGTTCGCAGACCCCAGTCCCTAAAGTCGCCCGTTACAGCAGGATTTACGTCAAGCCATAAAGAGGGGTGGCAGGAAGGAGCGTAAAGCAGCTCACCCTCCTTTGATAACATTTTGACAACAAATTGGGTCGCCAAATAGCCGCTTGACAGCAATAATCCCGACTCAAAATCAAATCGCTGCGCCGCATATTGTTCAGCTTGATCAAATATAGCCTGTTGAACATTATTATTCCGCGAAGTACCGTTATTAACACCATACCGTCTCACTCCCTCAATAAAAAGTTCGGCATATGCTTTATCCGTGGCCAGCCCCAGATAAGAGGTTCCCCCAAAAAAGAGGTACTCCTTTTCATCCAGATATATGGACCGTCCGGTGGGCTGATCAAGTTGTGTGAAATTTTTCATTTTAATCATGGAGTCCCTGCTGCATGCAGGGTATTATAATCAATAATACGCATTTGGATTGGTCTATCAAATTGTAACAGAAACATTCGGTTCTAATTTTCAGCTCCGTTTATGACCAAAGAGTAGCATCACAGGTGTCATTTACTTGCGTCATTTACTCATGAACGAAAAATCCATTAGCACTACAAAAAGCAAGTTAACAGCTCGGGCCGGTCGATCTAGGGTAAGCTTTAAGTACTTCCGGATTGGCGATATGCTGCGGTTTTCCTTGCGCGAAAGCGACAATATTTTCAAAAGCCGGCTTAAACAGCTTTTCGTATCCACCTTCTTCCACATAGCCCAAATGCGGAGAACAGATGACATTTGGCATTTGCAACAATGGATAATTGGGATCGGTGACTGGTTCGGATTCATAGACGTCCAGGCCTGCAGCGCCCGGAGTTCCCATTCGCAACGCGTCCAGCAATGCCCCCTGTTCAACCAACTCCGCACGCGAAGTATTTACAAATAGCGCCGAAGGTTTCATGGACCGTAGGTCTTCCAATTTTACGATACCCCGGGTTTCTGGCACCAATCGTAGGTGCAAGGTTACCACATCCGCAAAATGGAAGAAATCCGATTTACTGGCTGCTGCTAATAGCCCATCCTTCACTGCCTCTTCCCGTGAACGTTCGCTGCCCCAAACGATCACTTCCGCGCCGAATGCTTTGGCATATTGGGCGATCAGCCTACCTATCTTACCGTAGCCCCATATCCCCACTGTTTTTCCTGCCACGGACTGACCGATATTCGTCTGCCATTGCCCCCGTTTCATCGCCGCAATCGCCTGCGGCAGCTTCCTTAAACCATTCATAATTAACAACCAGGCCAGTTCGGCAGGTGCAGTCGGGGCCCCGACACCTTCTGCTACAGCAACCTGATAAGCAGTACAGGCCGCTAGGTCAAGGTGATTGGAAATTTTACCGGTCTGACTGATAAGCTTCAGGTTTGGAAGCTTATCGAGCAGATCCGTAACGATTTTCGTTCGCTCCCGGATTAGCACCAACGCCTCTGTATTTTTAATCTTTTCGGCTAGCAGAGCCGGATCTGTATAGGATTGTTTCAATATCTCAACATCATGACCATCAAGTATTTTGAAACAATCCAACTGTCGGACAGCATCTTGATAGTCATCTAAAATGGTTATTCGCATCTCTATGTGACTTAATTTTCACCGCTCGTCAACACACGATCGGTTCTCATTCCAAGCATTAATTTACAGCATAAAATCGGAATCCGACATTTCATCATCATATTTTGACATTTCATCCACTCTTTTTCTTGAAAGCAAGTGCCCCGTTTCATTTTTGGATAAAAGTCAATAAAATGAAGCTGGTATTAACCTTATTATTTTTAAGTATCACCACCGTTTTCGCTCAGTCTATTCTCAAGGGCAGGATAGTAGAGAAAAACGGTAAACCTATCTATTTAGCCAATGTTTATATAGAAGGTACCTACGATGGGAGTACAACAGACTCGCTCGGAAATTTTACTTTTGAAACCAATGAGCGGGGTGCCAAGACAATCAAAGCGTCAGTTGTAGGTCGTCCACTGTATAGCAAACTCATTGAATTACCATATAAGGAACTTTTGATCATTCAATTGCAGAGCAGTGAGAATCGATTGCAAGAGGTCAGTATTCAGGCAGGGGTCCTTCAAGCCAACAGCTCAGGCAAAAACACGGTGATGAGCCCCTTGGACATCGTCACGACAGCAGGAAGCATGGGCAACATCATTAGTGCTTTGGCAACATTACCGGGTGCACAAGTTGCGGGAGAAAACGGCCGTCTCATGGTTCACGGCGGAGATGCCTCCGAGACACAGACTTACATTAATGGGATACGGGTAGCACAGCCCTATACCGCAAGCCCAAATGAAGTTCCTGTCAGGGGTCGGTTCTCGCCAATGCTCTTTAAGGGTGTCAATTTTTCTACCGGAGGTTATTCTGCTGAATTTGGTAATGCCTTATCCAGCATTTTGGCCCTTAGTACAGAAAACACCATTGAACAGCCCAAAACAGAAGTTTCCTTTTCATCTGTGGGCCTTGGTCTGGGGCATACATTACAATGGGGTAAAAACTCACTGACATTCAACAACAGCTATACAAACTTAAAACCCTATTCAAAAATCATTACCCCCGACATCAGATGGACCAAGCCCTATGAAAACGCTTCCGGAGAACTGATCTATCGCCATCAGTTTAAAAAAGGTTTTCTAAATATTTATGGGGCGTACAATTTTGAGAATATGGGGCTTTACCAATCCGACATCAATTACGAAGAGCCTATCCCATTGAAAAAGAAGTCCAACAATAGCTACGCTAACATCACCTATAGTCAAGACTTAGGAAATCGCTGGGCATTCCATTCAGGTGTCGGAATAGGCTACCTGATAGACAAGCTCCATTACGGTAACATTTACCTCCCCAACAACGAAAAGAGCCTCCATGTAAAAGGAACCTTAAGGAAAACCTGGAAAAACAGTATAAAAAGCATTTGGGGAATAGAATATTTTGACAACAATTACAAGGAAGAATACCATCGTCAAGAACTCGCCTATCCCTATGGATACCATAGCAAAATGACTTCACTGTTTACCGAAACCACTTTTGGCCTATTACCTAACCTTATTGGAAAGATCGGTCTACGGGGGACTACGTCCAATTTACAAAGTAAAAAAACAATAGAGCCAAGGGCATCCTTGGGCTACGCGTTGAACAAGTATACTCAGCTCTCGTTGGCCTATGGAACGTTTCATCAACAAGCTCCCAGTCCACTATTAAAATATGATCCCCAGCTGGATTGGCTAGCCGCCAGACATTATATCGCAAATTACTTTTACGAGAAAAGTGGACACCTCTTGCGTCTGGAAGCCTACCATAAGACATACGACAACCTGATAAAATATAACAGCCAAACAGCAAGGTACGACAGTCAATATGACAACAATGGCAACGGCAAGGTCAAAGGTTTTGATGTATTTTACAAAAACACCAGTAGCGTAAAGAATCTACAATACTGGATTTCATACTCCTACACAGACAGCAAAAGAAATGAAGCGAACTATCCCCATACAGTTACTCCCTCTTATGTTTATAAGCATAGCCTTTTTATTGTTGGAAAATACTGGTTTTCAGGCCTCAGATCACAGCTCAGTTTGACAAATTCGTTTGTTTCAGGAAGAAATTACAACGACCCGAACCAAACCACTTTTATGAATGGCCATACCAAAGGATATAATAATCTATCCATGAGTTGGTCATTCCTCTACAGTCAGCAAAAAATTATCCATTTCTCTGTCAGTAATGTTCTCGGAGCTTCACCGATCTATGGATATCAATATGCAGACCGACCGAATACACAAGGGACTTATGACCGGAGAGCTATTGTGCCTACAGCTAAACGCTTTGTCTTTTTGGGCTATTTCTGGACGATAAGTAAAAATGAAAAAGACAATCAACTGGATAATCTATAACAATCAACAACTCATCATCAAAATATGTCGGTTCATCCAAAAATATTCCCAATTGCAAGCAACTATCCGCAATTTCACTGGAGTTCAACAAGATATGAACCAGCTATAGAAGAATCAAAAATGTTAACCACTAAACGAAAAATCATGAAATCAATTATTATCGCCATTATCTGCTTCATAAGCAGCAGCACATTTGCACAAAGTAACTACGAAAAAAGTATGGGGCAAGCCATGGGCTTATGGCAGTCCGGGGAGATACAGAAAGCCGCTGCACTCTTAGAACGTATTGCCCAAGCCGAAAAAGACAATTGGATCCCGACCTATTATCAGGCAATGATCCTGACGACAGCCGCCTTCAAGGAAAAAAACAAAGAAACACAAGCAAAATACATACAATCTGCTGAAGACATCCTGAACAACAGCACGCAGGACAACAACTCAGAGTGGCTTGTCTTAAGGGCAATGAATAAAACCGCCTTAATGTTAACCGATCCCATGACAAAAGCCAAGGAATTATCACCAATCACCATTGGTTTTTACAAAAAAGCTTTGGCAATCAATCCAAATAATCCCCGTGCGATATTGGGGCTTGCCGAGTTTCAGATGAACGCCAAAAAATATTTCAATCAAGACAGCAGTAAAGAATGTGAGGATGTCAAGAAAGCGGTATCTTTATTCAATGAAGAAAAGCCTGCTGCTCCCTTTGCACCTTCTTGGGGTAAAGATCGGGCAGAGCAGATACTAAAAGCGTGCAAATAATATTGCTGTGAAAAGATTCCCAATTAAACCCATTATTCAGGCCATATTAGCAAGTGTGGTTGTTTCCACCTATTTTGTCGTGGTGGCCAAGCTCGATCATAAAGACATCCCTTTACTATCCATCATCTTGCATCCTAATATGGCAAGAGGTTTATTGTATGGATTTATTCTTTTTCTGGGTCATGGTTATTTATCAAAGTGGGTCACAAAAAAATATCCAAGCAGTAAGGCTTTTAAAAAGAAGATGATTGCTTTTTATAGTCTCAGTTTCATCTTGACCATACTGGTGGTTTTTTTAGTAAATGCTTTTTTTTCCGGCCTGTTTATCCCGACCGGATCCAAAGACTTTCTCCAGCGCTTCAATCATTTTATTAATCAACAGCGTGTTGCTTACTACTTTCAACTTGCGATTATCTCCTGGTTCATTTCAATGCTGTTTTTTGGTTTCTATTTTTATAAAAGGTTCAAAGATTATCAGATTAAAGAATCGGAACAGGAAAAACAACAGATCACAGCACAGTTCGAATCTTTAAAAAACCAATTGGATCCCCACTTTCTGTTCAACAGCTTAAATGTGCTGAATGGACTAATCGAAGAAGATCCCAAAAAGGCAAGCCTGTTTACAACGGACCTTTCAAGGATATACCGCTACGTACTGGAACATAAAGACAAGAGTCTTGTTAGCTTGCAGGAAGAGCTGACCTTTTCAAAAGCCTACTTGAATCTCTTGAATCTGCGGTTTGAAGCAGGCATCCAGATTGATTTGCATATCCATCAAGACGAGAGCAGTGGTTGTATTTTACCGCTTTCTCTCCAATTGCTCATCGAAAATGTAGTCAAGCACAATATTATTTCGTTAAAGAGTCCACTGATGTTGAAGATTTATCGTAAAAACGATTATTTATATGTCGAAAACAATCTCCAGAAAAAGAAAGTATTCAACAGCACCCCTGGCATCGGTTTAAAAAATATCCAGGAACGTTATGCATTACTGTCCGATCAACCAGTTTACATTCAGGAAAGCGTTGATTTGTTTTCTGTGGGGCTGCCGATTATTGCCGAAACAGTAGCATGAAAGCCAGCTAGTTCAAAAACAAGTCAATGCCGGTAGTATTTGATGACAAGGATCAATCCGGTCCAAGAGATCATTAAATAAAACAAAGAAAATACCAATAGCAATTAAATGTCATAAGCAGGCAGGTATGACCTGAATGCGAAATAAATAAACCACTCAGGGATCAGACGATCAATGGGAACGAAAATATCCAATGAAAATATTAATTATAGAAGACGAACTTCCCTCCGCAAGATTGCTCCGAAGAAAATTGGAACGGCTCGGTTACACGGTAGCAGCAACACTGCAGACCGTTGAAGAATCGATTGAATGGTTTAGGTCAAATGCCGAACCTGATCTACTTTTTATGGACATTCAACTTGCTGATGGCATATCGTTTGAAATCCTCGAACAGGTAAGACCTAGCTCGGCTATCATTTTCACGACAGCGTATGATGAATATCTATTACGGGCATTTAAACAAAATAGCATTGATTACCTGTTAAAGCCGATTGAAGATGAAGAACTGGAAAATGCGATTGAAAAGTTTCTGCAGTTTCGGCGCCCAGTCTCTCCATTTGATCTAACAACTTTTGAGACATTATTTAAAAATACCACTCAAACATTTAAGGAGCGTTTTACCATCAGGATCGGCCAAAACCTCAAGATTGTAACCAGCCAGCAGATCGAGTGTATCTACAGCGAAAACAAAGGGACCTACCTGTATACCAATGAAAATGGGAATTACCTATTGGACCAAACCTTAGATGCTTTGACGCCACAATTGTCACCCAAAGACTTTTTCAGAATAAACCGAAGCAACATTGTTCAATTTAATGCCATCAAAACTATTGCGATACATTCCAATGCCAGATTGAAAATATACCTCAACCACTACGAATCTGACGAACTTATCGTTTCGAGGGAGAAAGTCGCTGCTTTCAAAAATTGGCTCGATCAATAACCTCGGCTCGAGCGTACACTTCACTATCCATGAAGTTATTAAATTACATGCAAGTGATCCAGGATCAAGTCATCGAGCAAGCATCTGCCGGCTAGGAAAAGGCAGATATAATGGCAGCGGTTACATATTGAGCCTATAGTTCAGCGGAATACTAAATCTCAGGGATACAGCAAACCCCTTCATTGGACGATAATCCTTTTTGTCTTTGATGGAAAAGCCATATCCAAAATCGATATCCAACAGTGTCGCCAAGCTGGCCCCGACTTTTGGAGTGAAAGTATACGGGGTCATCTCCGCACGTACAAATGGTGTTAATACATACGTTTGCGGATAATAGGTTAACGCTGCTTCTGGAATAACAGCAAATTTCTTTTGTGTCCAGGTAAAGTTGGCTGTGGCATCCGCCCGCAAGATATTATCACCTAAAAATGGAAATGCAAAATAGGCTCCTGTTTTAACGATGCTTCCTTTTTGGAACTGGTAGCTCAGTGTTGGACCGATCAAATGATCTTGTGCAGTGGCCTTTCTTCCAAATGCAAGCAATATGATCATACAGGTTATCCAAAGTGTATTTCTATTTTGCATGGTTCATCATTTTAATAGAGATGAAAATTCAAGGGGATATTCACTCCCACAGATACCGTAAAACCATCTATAGGCTTAAAATTCTTCTTTGTGTTATAATCAAAGCCATAGCCTATACCCAAGTCGACGATAGAAAACAAACTTGCGCCAACTTTAGGTGTTATCGTGTAAGGAGTCAGCTCGGCCTTTACAAAAGGAAACAGTACAAAGTCATTCAGATAATAGGTAAAGCCCACTTCCGGAACCACTGTTGTCTGGTTCTCCATCCAACTAAAATTGGCACCAGCATCTATTTTCATATACTGAAAATCGTTTGGAGCAAATAAACCCCATCCTGAAACTTTTAAGAAATTGCCACTTTGGTATTGATACCCTACCGAAGGTCCCCAGATCCATCTATTGTGTTCTTTCCAAGATTTATCTTGTGCCTTTACGAGGAGAAAAGAACAACATAGCACAGCAAATAACAGTAGTGTTTTTAGTTTCATTCAGCTAAATTACAAACTATAATCTATTTTATGGAATACAACAGGTGCGTCCCAGAATAGTTTTACTTAAAACAGAAAAATAGTGTTCATGCAGTCTGATATTCGCAAATTGAATCGGCAAAACTCCCTCTTTGGCACCGACTAAGGTTTAAGCAACTTGATTCTAATAAACTGAGATCTTTCACTCAAACTTCCTTCCTCGCCCCAATAACCATTCACGTGGTTGGCTGCGGTATAGATATACCCATCTTTACCCCAGAACATCAGTTCCTCTTTCCAGGTCGGCATCCATTCTTTAAAACTAACTGAAAGCATTGGGATCACTTTTCCCTGTTTCACGTGGAAGACTTGCAGATCACCTGTTGATTCATAGGGATCAGCATGCAACGTCATCAAATATTTTTTATCCGCGGAAAAGAAAGGATAATCGCCGCATTCCACAATAAGATGACCATCCTGCCGATCAAAAAGGCGTACATCAGCACTTTCCCAATAGTTGCCCGCGACGGCAAAAGCATTCAGAAAATCGTAATGCCCCATATACGAATAGCGAGATTCCAGCTCATTATCTATATCCTTATCTGTAAATGTCAATTTTTTTCCGTTTGCCAATGGCAATTCCAAAATCTTTCCGTTTTTAATATATGAAAGTGTGTCTTTGATCAGATAGTCTTCTGCCGTATTTCGAGCGGCCAAAAAAGTTTGCTCATCTATTAATTCCAAAAAGAGATGCTGATCCAAAGGATGCCCTTTTTCGTAATAGTTTTCCTTTCCGTTCACCCTCTGTGAGACAATAATATTTAAATCTTTGGGTGATATTGTTATTTTATCCTGCTTACCCAATTTAGATTTCGCCACATATCCTTTTTCCCATTGTGTTACATCATTGGCTTCACCATTGGGGCCTTTATAATCCCGTTGTATGCGATCCATCACTGCAAGCCATTCCCCCTCTTCACCGATCACGTCCAGTTTTGTCCCATACGGATATTTTCCAAGCGCCGGAGCATTGTCATCTGCCCCCTGACGCAAAACCACGCCTGCACGGTCGATCACATACAGATTTTTCAAGACCTTCGTCTGATCATAATTGATCGGCAAGGGCGGAAACTTCTCCGCTACCGCGGTATCTTTGATCGCACTCACATCCATTTGCACCGAATCCGCCTTCTGGATAACTTTCTTTTTTGCTCCGTCACCACAGCTTAACATTCCCATCAAAATAGTACTTCCGACAAGCATATACGCAGGTAAAAATAACAGTCTTTTCATATAGGTGAAGATAGCGATTCCTGTGCCGAAAAAAAATACTGGTATTCAGGGGTTCTCCCATATTGCTATAAATTCGGAAACGTCCATATACCGTCCCTACCGATATCACACAAACGCCAATGTATCTCCGTAACTTCACGCTTCCTAATTTTATAACTTGCGCCAGAGTGTCTTTCGATTTACCCGTAGACCGATCTTCATATTCTTGGCTCTTATTACTGTCAATACGATAACCAAAGCGATCGTCAAAAAGCGGAAGATATTAGCATACCAGTTGCCCGCAGCATTGTCGTCCACATTAAATAGCATCCAGGCCAGATTCATCAATATATGTAAGGCTACCGGAATCCAAAGATTAAACTTCCACTCCGTATATAACCAGGCAAACAATACCGATCCCAAAAATGTTGTCATAAAAATGAGAACCAATTCCATCGGATCCTGACTTTGATATAGATGCAGGAATGCAAACACCAACGAAGTTGCCAGAATAGCGGGAATAAACCCAAGGCGTGTATAGCGGTAAACAAGACCAAAAAAATAAGCCCTAAAGATAAGTTCTTCAAACAATCCCGCAGAGAAGGTATTAATGACCAATGAATTGAAATCGGGCTCCCTGATCAAAGAAAACCTAAATGCATAACCGATAAACATCGGGAGTGTTGCCAACGCGGTGATTCCTATCCCTAAAGCAGGAGAACCATTTACTCCAAATTTAGACACCAGTGTATCCTGATCTTTAGGCTTGAGTAAAAGTGCCCCTAAGAGCAAAGGCAGCAGGCTGAGGATATAGGCTACCATATGGGCCAGGGCCCTGTTGTGAATAAAGCCGATTATCCGGGACTGAACAGCCGCAAAAAATAGCTGGTCCAAGGCAAAGTAAATCCCGAAAAAGAAAAACAAAACAAGCAAGTTGAAATTAGTGCGATTCATATTTTTTTGGGGACAAAACTATATGGCAATGTCAGGACTGACAAAAATATGTGGCGGTTCGCCAGATTTAGGGACGAATGGTACAGTTTATCGCAAGCCAATTGAACCACATCATTTCAATAAATAGGCTTTTACAGCCGGGAGCATCGAACGCGATACCAGTGCATATTCGTCCCTATCAGCGAAACGCAACAGATAGCCTTTTGCATTGCCCTCCTTGACCAGAATCTTGTCGAAATTAACCAGATAGGACCTATGGCAGCGGTGTATGTTCGCATCTGTCAATTGCTCCTCTAACTTTCCCAAAGTGATCCGGATAATCTCTTTTTTGGCTATTTTATTTTCATAAAAATAGACCTCACAATAATTATCCATGGATTTGGCAAATATAAAATCCTGTCGGCCAAAACATACAAGCTGGCTTCCATTAGCAAGACAAGCAATAGCGCTGTTATCAGAAACAACGGCATGCTGATCCGTTAAGCTCCCCAATAGTGGAGTTGCTGGGGTATGAGCACCGAGGTTCGATATACGCTGCGCCGGTAAACTCACCCGTATCGGCAAAACTTGCTTCTGGACGACAGGGACCGATACAGACTCGGTCGGTTTACCCCGATCCGTTTTTATGAGTATTAAAAAATAGATCAGTCCGATGGGCACATAGAGCGACAGGGTATAAAGTCCCATATACAGCAAGTTGATCCATTGCATGGACACCCGGCTCACAACACAACTATTGTATAAAAAATTCAATATTGTCGCTGCTACGTATACCAATAGCATCCGCAGGAATTCTTTTTTTACCGTCCATTTCTTTCCGTTGGCCAATAAGGCGGAAGCGAATAGATAAGATAAGGCGAAAATACCCCCATAGCCCATCAATAGTATATATTTGGCTGAATCCTCAAAATTGTAGGTACCAAAAGGCTGAAAAATGATTAAAAAAAGATAACAGGATCCTCCCAGCAAAAAAGCGTACCGCAGCGAGGCCCGGAGAGAAAATATGCCAGGGATGACCTGTTGATACTGCCCTAGCCATCGAGTTAAATTGATCATAATCAGCAACAAATTTACTAAAAATTTAGCGCTGATTATAGCACTTTTTGATCGTACAGAAACACTTATCGACTAATTATGGCGAAATATTATTACACTATAATAAAGAAATATCCAAATTATATTTAACTTAGGAAATAGCTTTCATCAAACAGGTCTTTTATATGGTCTGATGACTATAGTCATAGTATTATTTAAACACATTATATTTTAATAATTATGCGTTTACGTCATGTACTTACCTTCTTTTTCTGTGTTTGCAGTATCCATGCTTTAACAGCACAGCAAAAACAGATCCTTTTGGAAAATGTCAAACTCATAGATTATAAAAACCAGAGCCTTAGCGGCCTGAAGCACGTTCTGATCAATGGCAACACGATTCAAACAATCAGTGCTGCACCCATTAAAACCACGGGAGCCGAAATTGTAAAGATAGATGCCAAAGGCAAAACATTATTGCCCGGCTTGATTGATGCCCACGTGCATTTGGTTTTTGGGGCACTTACTATGCCACAGATGATGACAAACGATCTTTCTGAGGAATTTCTGGTAAACAAGGTTGGCCAATCAGCGCGGAAAATGCTCATGCGTGGATTTACGAGTGTGCGCGATGTGGGCGGGCCGATTTTTCCATTAAAGGCTGCGATTGACAAAGGTAAACTAATCGGCCCCAGGATCTGGCCTTCCGGGGCTACGATAAGCCAAACTGCGGGGCATGGTGATTTTAGGACGCCAGAGGAAAAATCGCGCAGATTCTTCGGCATTGTTTCACGCGCCGAAAGATATGGAGCCACTTTTATAGCCGACGGACGCGATGAGGTGCTGACCGCCGTCAGGGAAAATTTACGGTTCGGCGCCAGTCAGATCAAACTCATGGCCGGCGGGGGAACTTCCTCAGCGTATGACCCCGTGGATGTTACACAATATACCCTGGATGAGATGAAGGCGGCGGTCGAAGCAGCAGAAGATTGGGGCACTTATGTTACCGTACATGCTTATACGCCCAGGGCGATACGCCGGGCGGTCGAAGCAGGGGTAAAGTGCGTCGAACACGGACAGCTATTGGATGAGGAAACGCTGCAACTTCTTGCAGAGAAAAATATCTGGCTCAGCTTACAAAATCTGGTCGAAGACACTCCTGATATGGATCCGCAAAGGCGAATAAAACGCAAGCCCGTTATCGAAGGACAGGAAAAAGTATGGCCTTTGGCCAAGAAACACGGTGTTAAGCTCGCCTGGGGAACCGACTTCCTTTTTGAACCAGATCTGAATGAACTGCAAAATTCATTTATCCTCCGTCTTCAAAAATGGTTTACGAATGCTGAGATCATTAAAATGGTTACCCAGGACAACGCGGAGCTTTTACAGCTTGCGGGTTTACGGAGCCCATATCCCGGTAAACTAGGCGTGATCGAAGAAGGAGCCTTGGCCGATATGCTTCTGGTCGATGGCGATCCGCTCCGAGACTTGACACTGCTGGCCGATCCGGACAAGAATTTTCTCCTTATTGTCAAAGACGGACAAATTTATAAGAATAGTTTACAAAAACGTTGATAGGTCATTCCAAGCTGATCCGCGATCTTTATTTTTATAATTTTTAGATATAGGACCAGCCTTACACATATTTTTTGTAAGCGGCAGATCATAAAGGTGTTTATTTGTCAAAGCTTTAAACACCTTTTGCTTTTTATTGATTAGTTTTGTGTTTCAACGATAAATTAAAGCATTTCGGTGGCATTATTATTCAACGATGGACGTCCGGTAGTTAGACTGAGAGCATTTCGTGCTATCGACGATCCTACGACCTGTGAACGTTTTATAGAAGGGCACGCCCATGTCTTGACAGCGATAGGCGTCAAGAAAGTTACTTCATCCAAGAACGAATGGATGTATAATCCGGCGTCATTCGTCCTTATTGTAGAATCTCTTGATGGTGAGAAGGTATATGGAGGTGTCCGGATACATGCCGCCGGAGGAAGTGAGCCGTTGCCGATAGAACAGGCTACAGGTGCCATGGATGCGCGGATTTACGATTTAGTATACGACTACGCTTTACACGGTACCGGCGAAGGCTGCGGGCTATGGAACTCCCGTGAAATCGCAGGATATGGAATCGGCAGTATTTTCCTCACCAGGGCCGGAGCAGCCATCAGCACACAGATCGGGATCAAATCGTTATTTGCACTGTGTGCTCCATATACGGTAAAACTGGCAGAAAGTGTCGGTTACCGCATAGATACCAGCGTTGGTAACAATGGTACTTTTTACTATCCAAAATTAGACTTAGTGGCGACAGTCATGATCATGAGAAATCTGGATACGTTGACTGAAGCAGATCAGGAAAATAAGGAAGCCATTTTCTCCCTCCGAAACAATTCCAATATTGTCCGGATAGAAACCCTGCGGAATAAAGAAATTGAAATTCACTATCAAATAGACATCCCTAACCTAGACCGGTGGGATCTTGAAGAAGTCATAAAAAATTTGCAACACACATCGACAGATCACAATACAGATCAACGTAATCTAAATATTTTGTAATGGACACTAAACACTATGGCGCCGGTTATTTACAGGATACCGGAGAGTTTCTCAAGCAATTAAAAATACAGTCCTATTCTCCTTTCACTACGATCAAAGAAGGGCTCCTTGCCGATTTGGGTTGCGGTACCGGAATGGATGCTATTAACCTGGCCAATATGCTGGGAAGCGAAGTACAGGTGATCGGCATTGACCATGATGCGAAATTGATTGATCATGCGAAAGCAGGTAGCGACGGAATCAGCAATGTTAATTTTGTTCAGGGTGAGGTATATCAGCTCGATTTCAAAGATGAGGAGGCTTCCGGAGTGCGGATGGAACGTCTTGTCCAGCATTTGACTGATCCACAAAAGATGTTTCGTGAGGTATATCGCATATTGGGCAAGGGGCAACCTGTGGTTATCGTTGAAACCATCTGGAATAGCCTGACTTTCTACACCCAACATGTAAGCATAGAAGCCAAGATCTGCCATTATTTGACCGAAGAGAAGGTCAACAACGGCTGGGCGGGCAATAAGCTAACAGCAGACCTCCTTGCAAATGGATTTCAAGATGTTCAACTGCAAACGTTGTGCATGGTGACACGTTCAAAAGAAGAGGCCAACCGCTATCTTTTTTTAGACAGCATCCTCTTGGAAATGTTCGAAAAAGGCAAATTGAGCCAAGCAGAATTTGATGAATTCCAACAAACCCTGAAACAATTGGATGAAACCGGCTGTTTTTTAGTGTCCATGAATCTGGTCATCGCCCAGGCAAAAAAATAGCGTCCCAAACATGAAATGCTGGTTTTCCTTGATCTGTCTGTATATTCTCGCCTGCCTCCCATCACGAGCACAGCTCACTGTTGACCATTCCGGACAACGGCTACTGATCGGTCGCCAGCTGGAGCGCTATACGGGACCGGGAAATCCTGAATTTTCAAACATTTTATCTTCATCGGACTTTCAACCCCTAAATAGTGCAGTACCAAACTTGGGCACCTCATCTGACGCTGTCTGGTTTCGCCTTCCTATAAAAAATGCCAGCGAACAAGATTTATATTTTCTATTAGAAATTGCCTATCCGCTATTGGATGAAGTTGAATTATATAGCCCGTCCGGGAATGGCTCTTACCAATCGATCAAACTTGGGGAACATCAAAATTTTTCCATACGAAAATATAAAGTTCCGAACTATGTATTTGATATTCATCTGCCCAAACGGTCGGAAAAGACCTTTTTCATTTGTATAAAAAGTACCGAGCAGATTATATTACCCATCTATCTGAGTAGCGAGCGACAATTTGTGACGCAGATGAATAACGATAGCCTCATTAGTGGCATCTATATCGGAATAGTACTTATTATGGTGATATATAATCTCTTTCTATTTTTCTCTGTAAGGGACAGGGGGTACCTTTATTACGTGTTATATGTCCTCTGTGCAGGTGTCACCCAAATGGGCATCAAAGGTTATAGCTTTCAGTATCTGTGGCCTTCCTGGCCTTACTTTGCAACCAAAGGCCCCATCATATTTGGTTGTTTATCGGGGCTTAGTGCGCTTTTATTTGCAGATTCATTTCTCCAATTAAAGAAAAATGCACCGCGATCAAGACGGATAATCACCATTTTTATTATTTTGTTTGCCATTGGTACCATCCTGGCGCTAGCCAGTTTAACGCAATCCGCATTTTTCGTGATGCAGGTGACCACCGGTGCTGGCTCTTTATTTGTCCTCTATTTATCCTACCGAATTATGATAAGCGGTTATAAACCAGCAAAATACTTTGTTTATGGCTGGACCGTCTTACTCCTGGGGTCCGTTGTGTTTTTGTTAAAAGACTACGGAATATTAGACTATAATAACTTTACAAGCAACGCTGTTCAGATTGCCTCAGTAATCGAAATGGCATTGCTATCCTTTGGTCTGGCCTACAGCATCAATATACTCAAGCAGGAAAAGGAAGAATCTAGGCTACGAGAATTAGCTATCTCTTTAGAAAACGAGCGGCTCATCCGTGAGCAGAATGTGGTGTTGGAGCAAAAGGTCAGTGAACGGACACATGAACTAAAAGAATCCAATGCGTCATTGCAAATGACACTGACACATCTGAAAGAAGCTCAGTCACAACTGGTTGAAGCCGAAAAAATGGCCTCGTTGGGACAGTTGACAGCAGGAGTCGCACACGAAATCAACAATCCAATCAACTTCGTCACCTCGAATGTAGCCCCGCTGAAAAGAGATATCAGGATGATCTGGGACACTTTGGACGAAGTCGAACGTATTGCTTTTGCACCGGAGTTTTCTGATGACGAGAAGCAATTACAGATCAAAAAATTCAAGGATGATCTGGACCTTGACTATTTGAAGACAGAAGTCGATTTCCTATTGAAAGGAATGCATGATGGGGCCCATCGTACCGCTGAAATTGTAAAAAGTTTACGTATCTTCTCACGTGTCGATGAGGACACATTAAAATTTGCCGATATCAACGAAGGCATAGCGTCCACGATGGTGATACTGAACAGCTTGATCAATAATACGATTGAAGTTGAAAAAAAATATGGCGACTTGCCGATGGTAGAATGCCATGCAGGGAAATTGAACCAGGTATTTCTGAATATTATAACGAATGCACTGTATGCCATCAACAAAAAATTCGGTGATAACGGAGGAGGGAAATTAGGGATAGAAACCGGACTCGCTGCGGATCAGTCCGGTATTTTTGTTAAAATAGCAGACAATGGCATCGGTATTCCAAAAAATATTCAGGAACGTATTTTTGAACCTTTTTTCACGACAAAGGACGTCGGCGAGGGGACAGGGTTAGGGATGTCCATCGCCTATAATACCATTGCCAAGCATCATGGTAGGATTATTGTAGAATCGGAAGTAGGAGAGGGAACAGTCTTTACGCTACAAATCCCCATACAACAAAAGAATTGACGTAAAAGTAAACCCAATGAGTTCGATAAATTATGATTAATTTCGGTCATTTTGGGAAAGTAAACCAGATTATAAAAATTATGCAGACGGAGCTTGAAATACTATATATTGATGATGAAGCAAATAACTTAATTGGTTTTAAAGCGAATTTTAGATACGATTATGTCATTCATACTGCATCAAACACAGCTGAAGCCGAGAAAATACTTCTCGCCAATTCAAAGATCCGTGTGATCTTTTGTGACCAGCGTATGCCCGAAGAACTGGGAATAGATTTTCTGCACCGCATCAAAAGAGATTTTCCGAAGCCTATCCGTATTTTATTGACTGCTTATGCTGACATGGATACAGTTATTGACGCGATCAATAAGGGGCATATCTTTCGCTTTGTCCGCAAGCCTTGGATGAGGGAAGAGATTATTTCAGCAATTGAAGAAGCAAATAAATTTTATGTTGCAAATTCGCTGTTGGAGACCAAGAATCAAGAACTACAGAAAGCGTACGATGAGCTAGATAAGTTTGCCTATAGTGTCAGTCATGATTTACGTGATCCTTTAACAGGGGTACTCTCCGCCGTAAAACTTGGGCTAGAATTTGACAATATAGACCGCATCCATGAATTACTTACTTTGATGGATAGTTCATTGGTCAGTCTAGACGCTTATATTGATAGTCTAAGGGACTACTATCTGTTGCGGAGAGGTGAGCTCTTGCTCTCTGAAATTAATTTTGATGAACTTTTCGGCAATGTGAGACAGTTCTATAAAATGTATACCCAAAACAAAGACGTAACCTTTGATATTTGTGTTGACCAAAAAGAACCATTTAAATGTGACAAAGCTATCCTGGAATTGATTTTACACAATTTACTATCCAACGCCTTCAAATATCAGCGAAAGGGTCAGGCGGAGCCATTCGTTAAACTATCTGTTGACGTATCTGACAAGCAGGCGAAGATTGTGGTGAGCGATAATGGTATCGGTATTTCTCCCGAACACATTCATGATATTTTCAAACTATTTTTTAGGGGCAGTGATCAGGCCAAAGGCATGGGATTTGGCTTGTATAATGTACAAAACGCATTACTAAAGCTGCAGGGAAGCATTGATGTACAATCGCCACTGGGTGCAGGCACGACATTTACGGTCAGTATACCGAGTAAATAGTTCTGACTTTCCTAAAAGCTTTTGTTTTAGGAAAGCAGTTTTTGGCGCAGCATAAACTCAAGTTGATCATTGGATGATTCGAGTTTCGCATTCGTTTCGATTATTTTTTGCCGTTCCAGATATACCTCATACGCGCGCTGAATCGTTTCGTCCAGTTCCGCTTCGCTCCAAGGTTTATTGAGGTAATGGAATATCTTTCCTTTATTGACTGCATCGACCACAGCAGCCATATCAGTATACCCCGTTAAAAGTATCCGCATTGGAGCTGCATCAATCTTAATGATCCTCTCCAAAAACTCGACACCGGTCATTTCGGGCATCCGTTGATCTGTAATAATGATATTAATCGAATTATTTTTAACAAGATCAATTGCCTCTGCTCCACTAATGGCCGTAAATATCTTATATTTTAAACGGAATGTCGCCTTGAAGGAAAACAAATTATTCTCCTCATCATCAACATACAATATTGAAATCTTCTTGTTTTCCATAAACTTATTGCCTCCGATACAAATTTACGGAATAAATTTACTGAATTAAGTAACACGAAGGTAGTTTTTACAGAGTTGGCCATTTAGGGAGCACGAAGAAGATCTGGATCGAAAAAATATCCTTCACATATAAATGTATAAAACAAACCCGTTTAAAAGAGTCTCAATTAAAATCTCGATCCTGCCCATAAATATTTATAGTAGAAAATAACATAACCATCGCTATTAAGGGTTTCATCATCGTTTTGGTATTTGATAAAGAAACAAATTTAGGAGCTATTCAAGTAAAGGTACCATCTACACGGGATTCCAGTTATTATTTAGATTATGGGTGGAGAATTAGTGAGAACTCATTTCTATATTTTATACCCCTTAAAAATTTTGAGTTCTCACAACTTTCTAGTCTTATTCAATTAGAGAGCATTTGGTTCGCTACTCGTTAAAACTTAAAAAATAAAAAACCTCCTTAACTTTATACAAAGGGGAAGGAGGTTTTATCATATAGATTAGCGAGAACAGATGCCTGTTTAAGGCTCAAAAAACAAGGTTAATTAACAATATTTTTAAACTACTGTTCTAACAATAGATTTGTCTATACATTTTGAAGTTTTAAGTATCCCAAGAGAAGTTCAATATTGATTTTTCACTATTTTGCGAGACAAAAATGAGACAAAGTGAGACACTTTGCGAGACAAAAAGGCCCTAAAATGACCATTTTTTAGTATCTTTAAACAAAGAAGTAATTAATAGATTTTATAACTTCTCGGCATGGCATAAATGCAAAAAACCGCTTTAAAGGCACTATAAGCCAACAAAAAAAGCCATCCTACATTTGTAAAACGGCTTTTTTGAAAGTGACCCCGCTGAGGCTCGAACTCAGGACCCACAGATTAAGAGTCTTTGTCAATTGCCAAATTGACACTCATTTACAACCACTTAACAACATTTAAAACATTTTGCGCCAAATCTGCGCCAAATGACAAGATTAGATTACGAAGTAAAAATCGTTACCACCAAAGAACTGAAACACCGTTCCTATTTGCTAATTAAAGTGAATGGAGAGAGGTTCAAAGAGTACAATGGTAAGAGCTTAGGATTATCTCTAAAACCAAGTTCAGCAAAATCCTTAAAAGAGAAGCACCAAATTTTAACTGAGCTTGAATTTCAATTTAAGAAGTCTATTGAGATCGGTACATATCCCAGCTCCAAAGATTCAGTTGAGGAGACCAAGCCGATATTAAGAGATCTTTTAGATAGAGCTATATCAACTAAAAAACAGTCAAACCTATCAAACCGATATGTGGAGGAATTGGAAGGTTATGCCAAAAAGCTAAAGGCTTACTTAACCGAAAGCGAATTGAATGACGATATAAGCCATTTAAGTCGATCACGTATCCAGGAGTTTATGAACCGTTTTAATTCTAGTGCTTCATATTATATGACTGCTAGAAGACATATAAAGACGATATTTTCGGAAATCGGCAAGCTTGAGGAATTTAATACCTCTATCGTCACAAATACAGATAAGCGTAAAGCAACCCCCAAACTTCATAAGGTATATACAGAGCAACAACGATCCGATGTGCTAGCTTTCTTAAAACAGCATCATCCAAATTTACATTTATGTTGCCTAATGAGCTATGGTTGTCTTCTCCGACCACATAATGAAATACGTTTATTAAAGCGAAATCACTTTAAAAATGATATTAGGGAGATTCACCTCGCAGGTCATGAAAACAAGGGGAAAAAGATAAGAATTGTTCCCATCCCTAATTACGTAAGAGAAATATTGTTGTCCAAGTTGGAGGGGTTGGCTCCTGAGGACAATCTATTTAGTGAGGAAACCTCGCCGTACAATTTGAACTACTTTAGTACAGCATGGAAACGTATGTTCAAATTAATGGAGAAAGAAGGTATTATCGAGAAGAACCAAACAATCTATTCATTTCGCCATACAGCTTCTGTAAACGTCTATAAGAAGACAAAAGACCTTCATATACTCCAACAACTGTTGGGGCATTCTGATATGATTGTAACGCTTAAATACCTGCGTGGATTAGGTGTTCATAATGCGGATGAACTAAAGCATGTTATGCCTGAATTATAATACTAGAGACAGTCATATAAGGCTGTCTCTTTTTGCATTTGAACAATTACACTGAGTGTTAATATGCTATTTTTGCTTAAAATTGAAGTAAAAATTAACAAAAATTTAGGACATGATAATTGTTAGGCTTAAGCCTAGATTCGATTGTGTCTTTTTATCATATATGATTCAGTGATGAAGAAAGCCAAAAATATAGATCTACTAGAACGAAAAGTTAATATTGATATCGACTTCCCGCTTTTCTGCAAGTACAATCAATATAATCGTTTCTTAGCAGAAGTTCATCTTCAATATAAATTGATTAAAGAATTACCACAAATCGATAAGAAGCAAGTAGTATTATACGACCTGTTCGATCAGACAACCAAAAAGGATCTTAATATTTATGATTACGAAGGGATTACTAAGGAAGAACAACATAAACTTGATACTCTCTTTACAATTATTGCAAAAGATCAATACGATGAATTTGCTAACAAAATTGCATTACTTGATGAGAAACATCCGCTAAAACTCCAATTGAAAGAAGAGTCTAAAACATTGAAGCCTTATGAAGCAAAAGCTAAAGAACTTCTAGAGCAGATAGATAAATTGTCACTATTACAGCAGTCAGAATACGAAGACGTTGAAATATCCATCAATGTAAGATCAGTAAATAGTACAACACCTAATAGCAAATCAAAATCATTGGATAATAATAAGCGAGTTCTTTTAAATGGTTATGACTTCGTAAAACATGTCGTTGATAAGGCTAGAGAACATTTGCTCTTAGCACTTAAAAAAGATTACGACGAGATTTCAGAGAAAGCACTTTTGAAGCTAAATAATAACCTAAAATTGAAAACCTTCCCTTTGGATAATAGAAGAGCTGATCTATCCAAAAGCTATGTATATTACCTATATCGCTTGATTGCATCCTTCGTTGAAACGGAAAATCTAACCGTTAATAAAGTCAGATTAAATGAAGATGATAAGTTAACCTTAGCATGCGATATTTTAGCTAAAACCAATCATATCCCAGTAAAACATTTAAATAAACCTCACTGGAAACATGCCAAAGAATACATAAGAAAAGCTGGCAATGTTTATTGGACAGAGAAGCGAGATAAATACTGGGATGTTGAAGAAATATTTAAGATTGTCATGCCTTATTCTGTGCCTATTCCCATAGACGGCAATTAGATTAACATCATAATACACTTGCTTTCAATTTGTTATTGTGGAAAGCAAATAAGATTTACCACATAAATCATCCATTTTTAGATAGGATTATATCTTTCCTTATTATTGCATCATCAACAAGGAAATGCTGTAATCTAGGATTACAGCCTCCATATAAAAGGTGCATTCAGTCGCGACGATAGCTCCAATATTAATACAAGTAATCAATTTTAATTTTATGTAAAATGAGCATCAATAATTTTAAGTCACTAGACACAAAGAAGAAAGATAATCTCCTACCATTCGGTATTAAAGAACTGTTTGACAATAATAGTCCAATAGCTCGTAAAGAACAATTTGCCGAACATATTACGAATCTCAGCCCCTATGATAGGGATAAGGTTGGACTTCTCTTTGATCAAATGACCAACGGTGTAAGGCTTCATATTTCTGTAATGCCAAATTTTGAGGTAAAGAGAGGATTAGCTTACTATCATGTAAGTGTCCGTTCTCAAAATGGGAGCCGAGGTTATAAATTACCTGACATCGAAGGTATCTCTAAATTAATTGAAATCTATATTGAAGGTAAGCACAAAATAGATCTCAACTTAGAAGATGTTTATAATGCTTCCTTAAGCTAGAGCTCCCTAGAATGAGTCCCAAAGGTGGCGCCCCTTTGGATTTATCTTCCCTCATTAATTAATAATTTTTTTAAACCCTGACATGGGTAATGGAATTCCTATGTCTAATTTTTATACACAGTGAATAGAAAGTTATTCTACATATTGAAACACCAATATCTCGGAAGCGTAATGAATAGTGTACCTTCTAATTGCATCCTATTTAAAACACTTACTGGCATTGGTGCAACACATCTAGAAATTCAAACAGGTAGACATTCAATAATAATTGAGCCAAATGTACCTGTCATTAAAGGCAAAAAGAAAGCCCATAGTACGATTTTAGCCGTACACGAAGGCGTCTACATACCAGAGATTGAGAATTATCTTAATGATACAAAAATTCGGTACAAAAAGATTATCACAACACCTGAGTCATTTGCAAAAGTCAAAGAAGCAATAGCGGAATGTGAGCTAAACATGTATCAAGATTTTTTTCTAATGTTTGATGAATGTGATCGAACGAGTAAGGACGTAGATTTTCGCAAGGACATCATATTACCTATGGAGGACTTCTTCAAATTCGAGAATAAAGCTTTTGTATCCGCAACAGCAACAATACCAAGTGACAAACGGTTTGAACAACAAGGTTTTGAAATACTGGAGATTGTGCCACGCTTTGATTATAGAAAGCCGTTAAATCTGGTGCAGACGAACAATCCATTTTCCGCCCTACGGAACTCATTGCAAGAAATCATTAGCGTTAAGGATAAAGAAAGCATCTTCATTTTTTTAAATAGTACTGTTGGTATTATGTCAATCATTGAAAGACTTGGTATACAAGGACAATCAACGATATTTTGTTCTAGCAATAGTTCGAAGAAAATTAAGTCGAATGGTATATCTGTATGCTCTGATATTGATACTAGTAAATTCAAGAAATTCAACTTCTTAACGAGCAGATTTTATTCGGCCGTAGATATCTATGTAAAAGAAAAACCACACGTCATTCTTATAACAGATCTAAATATTGCGGATCATACAATGATTGATCCATATTCCGACCTTATACAAGTTGCAGGGCGTTTCAGAGATATCCAGTTAGCATCATTAACATTTATTGCGAACCATAATACCAAAATTTCCTACCGCTCCGAAGAAGAAGCTAAGGCATATCTTAATGGGTGTGCAGAAACTTACAAAACAATTCAGTCATTGCGCGATGTAACAAATAATGATGGTGCTAAAGAGACACTCACGGAAGCCTTAGAGCGGATAACTTATTCAAGATTTCTGAATGAAGATGGTACAATAAATCGCTTTATGATAGATAATTATATCCACAAAGAGCAGTTGAAATCACTTTTTACAAATCAGACAAACCTTGAGAACTCTTTTAAATCCCCACTATTGCAGAAACAATTTAAGGTTAGAAAGTATCTATTAAATTTTAATGTTCCCAGTTTTTATCCGAAGGTAAATGGCATCCAAAAATATATAGATATAGTACGGAGAATATCTGACTTCTTAGAAGACGTGTATTCTTGTGAAAAAGATGACTTTTGCTTGGATATAAAGGAATATGTTTTAAAAGACATAGAGGCGACCCACCCTGAGATGGTGGAAGCTTATAATAAGTTAGGCAAAGATATGCTTTGTAAAATCGGATATTCCAAAAAACTAGTGAACAATGCACTGGAACGATTCGATAAAGAAGTTGGAGGAAGAAATAACTTTGAATTTCTCGATGAACTTAATGCAACATTCGCCGTAAATGAGTTTTACAGCGGTAATATCATCAAAGATAATTTTGTAAATCTAGTTGAGAAGTACAAATTACCTTATACAAATAAAAAGAGATATTTGAACGATTTTAAGCGGTTTTTCAACCTTAGTAATAGAACAAGCAGAAATAAGAAGAAAGGTTATGTAATATTAGAAAGAAAGTTCAATTAGATACTCTTAAAATTCATACTTAATTGCTCAATCCATGATTTGATCTTGGTTTTAACCTTATTAAATTATGGATTGAGCATAATTTCCTATAAAAAATATGAGCGTATCAATGCACTCAAAAATACCGCATATTCAATGAAATCTGCAAAAGAAGTAAAATTTCCCCGAACTTCGCGCCGTCTCTATCTATTTGATCATCGTGCTTCCTGCAGAAGCCCTTTTAGATAATTAGTTTATCGGCTAAAAAGCCAACAGTTTTGGTTTAAGCTATTTAATAATATTAAATGGAATCTATTAATGCATCATCAAGAAGCAATTCATCATAAGTCCAATTTTACCTCATCAATGACATTATCTTGACATTTGAAGTTAAAAGGTTCTAATTTTTAAAAATTATATAATTTTTAAAACACCAATTTCTGATAGCCCCCCATGTCTATATATTCAAGAACGTACAGGCTATCCATCAACAAGCCCCTCCAGACTATCCTGAGCAGATTCATTTATTTATCAAACCTCTAAACTCATGGAAAATCAAGACAAAAATTTAAACGTATCGGAGATTAAAGTCCAATATTTACCCGATTTTAAGCTCTCAGAACGACCAATTATTACAAAATCATCAGATGCCTATAAATTGTTATTATCGCAATGGGACACAGGAATAATGCAATTTTTGGAAGAGTTTAAAATCATCCTCCTGAACAACGCTAACCATGTTTTGGGCATAGTCAATATTGCAATGGGAGGGAAAGACGCAGTTATGGTTGATATGCGCGTAATCTTTTCCATTGCACTTACGGCATCCGCTTCTAAGATAATCCTAGCACACAACCATCCATCAGGTACACTAAATCCAAGCTCCGCTGACCGTCTCCTTACCAATAAAGCATTGGAAGCTGGCAAAGTTCTGGATATTGAAGTGTGTGATCATATTATCGTTACTGCGCATTCATACCACTCAATGAAAGACAACGGAGACATGTAACCATTTAAAATATATACTCATGAAAACTGAAAAATCTTTGGGGTCAACATTTCTGTCCATCATTGGATGGATATTAGCCACTATAGCGTTTGTTGTTGCTATGCAGATTGTTATAAAAATAATCAGCGCTGTACTCTCATTTATCTTTATCGTTATGTTGGCAGTTTTTACAATTGGCTTTACAGTACTGACGATAAGCGCAGTATTAAAACGATCATAATAAACAGGTAATAGAATCCATAACACCATCGCTTGAAACTATTGGCGGTTTCCGCTCGGTGTTATGGATTCTTTTGGTTTTACTAGATTGATAACGGTTTATTGAATATATTTGCACAAAGACATATTGAAGAAATAAAGCGTTAGCTTAAAGTTCTTGTGAAAGAGAAAACCTAGGAAATTTTCAATTGCACAACAAGAGCGGATAAGGTGACGTTCTACGCTATATATTAGCGTGGGACGTGCCTATCTGTTTTGTTTGTGCAGGGTTCTCCTAGGTACCTCTCTCAGCAATTCAGCTCTAGGTTACGTCCCACGCTTTTGTATTATTAACCAGCCGAATAGGGACAGATCGGTTCCAAAACTTATATTAGATTTTATGAAAAGATTAATCTGGTTAGCCCCTTTGTTAATCATGGCACTCAGCCTTTCAATTGTTTCTTGCAAAAAGGATGAGGAACAACAAACCACTGAGAAAAAACAGCTTAGAGTTAGGATTGAAAATCTCGACATAAAGGTTCTCGGCGAATTCATCTTCACAGACGAGAATCAGAATTATTTTACAGAAAGCTCTTTTAGTTTAAGCCAAGGAGAATCTAAATATTTCGACATACCTAAAAATGCTATCGGTATTAGCTTTTACTTGAAAAATATGAATCCAATGTCGACATCTTCTAAAGAAAGAAAGGAGTTTAAAGTTAAGTTCACGATCTCCGACTATAATGGCAAAACGTATCATGAGAATACCGAAGTCAGTCAGCCTGTATACGAGATAAGAAGCGGTCAACAATTTTATACCCCAAATTCTAAAATGTCATGGGGGCCAGCATTAGACAACTTTTATAAATAAACCCTTACTACAAGTTAGCTTAAACATTATGGAGAACATTGGCTTTTCGGAGATTTTTTCAAACATTGATCTCCAAGAATTACATCTGATTGCTAAGATTGCCTTGTTAGCTGGTTTATTTGCGGTGGCATCAGGCTTATTGCTATTAATAGCTAAAGACGGTAAAGAGGGAGGTGGCAACTTAGTAACAGGTGTTATTATCCTTACTATTTTCTTTTACTTTAGATATGAACGATCTAGGGATCAACTAATCGCTAAAGCTAATCATGAACGAGATTTGACAGCGAAGCAAGAAAAAAAAGAGACTCTAGATCAGATTCAAAGGCAACAAGACAATTGCAATATTGAAATGGCTCTTCTTAAAGCAAAGGAGTTCTTGCAGAGAAAACAACTTCCTGTCATTGAGCTTATCTCAAGTCATTTTTTAGACAACTCACGTTGTGAAGTTGCGTATATATTCCGTGTCAAGAAAATGGTCTATAACGGTTATTCATATGTACAAGGTGATAAGATGTATCAAGCAACTTTGACATTGGGTAAATTTTCAGGGAATTATGAGTTTATTGACGGAGATCTCTATGATCCTATAGCTAAAACAGAGCAACAATTGGTTTTATAACATAGTTAATAACTGGAACTATCTTATTAATAAAGATTGAATAGAAACCTTATTGAGATTTCTATTCAATCTTTAAAATTAAACTTGTTTCAAGAGAAAATCGTAAAGCTTTTTAGATCTATCTTCTATAAACTTATCGAAATTATTCGCTATAAGAACATTTTCATCGATTAGTGACGACTCAAATATTTTTCTGGAATCATCTGGCATCATATCTTTGCGATAGTCTGCAGGAGTTTTACAATCTATTTTCTTATTATCTGCTCTTGAAAGAATACAAAAATTCGCCAAGCAATTAGTTGAATAATTTGCCACACCATCACCAAGTCCATTTACATACGCTTTAGGATAAATATGATGAAACTCATTTCTATTATACTCCTTCAGAACGCTTGATAAAGTTATCTTTCCCCCAGACACAAAACTTCTAGGATCATTTTGAGCTAACAATAAGACTAAAGATTTAGTAACAACCGTTCCCATTGTGAATTCGTGATTTCTAAAAAATTGTTCAGTGATATTTAATGGTAATGCATTTAAGTTGGAGGTTTTACAATCTTCTTTTAACTTCAATATTTCCTCGATGTCTCTATTAATATTCTTATTAGTACCTGCACTATACCTCTTACCAAAAGAACTCTTCCAAAACCAAGATATCAAAATCTTCCGTTGCTCGTCACTCAAATCGAAATGCTTATTACCTTGATTAGAGAAGAAAACTGCTAGAGGAATCAAAAGGTGTTCATAGGGTAAGTTTGCAATCTTTTCGACAAGTAGATTTTTCTTTAAAAAATCTATCGCACCTTTTATCCCATTGGTGACCTCTTGAAATCTATCCCTAACAGTGAGTCCATTTAATTCAATCAGACTTTTTGAGGTTGCATTATTAGTTAAAACAGCCGACGTTATACGGAGAAGTAAATCAGCATTAGCTCCTAATTCTTCAAATCCATAAGGTTTTAGCTCTTCTTGTAAATCTTCGAACTTATCTTGTAAATCAAATTCTTCACTCCATGTCCAGGCAGTCAAAAGCTGTAAAGTATCCAACGGAACTCCCTTCCTATTTATTCTTTCGAATACTATCGCAACTTTTGATTTGTCGTCAGTTTCCAAAGTTTGATATGGTATTTTAACTTCTTTGAATATTGCTTGCATATTATCAAGTTTTTCAACGGTTGCCACATCTAAGTCAGTGGTGGCTTTTCGATATTTGACAGTATCGAAAAGACAATTGAGAGGGAAATGTTTACCTTTAATTACATCTTCTGTCTTTAATGGGATAAACTGAGAATCTTGAGAGTTTTCATCCGCATCCATATCATAATAAATGTTAAAGGGATTTTCAACTGAATTTAGTTCAAGTATTTCAGTTTGGAAAACTCCAAAAATAGACGTCACTCTTTGTTGTCCATCTAAGACGTAATCAATCGGGTATTCTTCATCGCGATCAAACAATTTAAATGGTCCAAATTGTTTCTCCGTCTTAAGCTTTTCTCTCGTCCTCCATAACTGTATGGTGCCAAATGGATATCCTTTATAAATGCTATCCATTAAAAATGCGACGGAGTCCGCATCCCAAACAAATCCTCTTTGAAAAGCAGGAATTCTCAAATTACCTTTGTTAACTTGATTTAAAATGTCTCTTATAGAAAAATCACTCATATATTGTATAAAATATTAAGATAATATGGCATTCCGTTTCGGAATTTATGCCATTAAGATACGCCAAACTTCATAAATATGAAACCTTATTTCATAAAATTTCATATTTATAGCTTCGCTGTTTGTCATACTTAATGTTTTATAAATCCCTTCACTTCATAAAAACTCTTTTGTCTTTTGAATAAGCATTGCATGCACATTCAAAATCCAACCGTTTTAAGAGTTTGGCTCGCCTGCTGTTCACTCAGGCTTCGCTCTTGTCACTATTTTTGATAAGCCCAGGTCACTAGGCCTTTTTTCAAAAATACCGCCAAGAAGCTTCGTCTATTTCATAGATATCGTTGAATCGTCCTTACGGACTTTTCTTCAACGACCTTCGCTCAACTCGCAGGAAGGCGAGCAAAATAACGTATATTTACATTAAAACCTTTTTCAATGGACATTTTAATAAACAAAGATACCCAAGCCATCGTTAAAAAAGCTGAGCTCAGAAATCTACCCGATTTTATAGTTATAACAGGTGAAAATGGAACTGGGAAGTCTCAATTCCTAACATATTTGTATGTGCAAGTCCCCGATGTAACGGGTAATCATGATGAGTTTATGATGGATGATCTCAGAAATATGTATCCTGAAAGAGGTGAATATTTTTACACTGAAGAGCAAGAATATTATCAACCTAACGTCCAGATTCTTGATGAGCAAAGAGAGTTGGCTAATATTTCAATTAGAACAATACAAACTCCGACTGTAAATATTGGTAACCATTTAAATGTTGCACATTTAGTTTCTACGGGCCGAAAATTTGTACATAAATATATATTCTATATTATGTACAAATCCAAATATGAACAAAACAATAGCCTTACAAATAATGTTGATGCCCTAAATAAAGCCTTCTTAGAAGAAACTAACTATAATTTTAACCACTCATCTAACAATGGTGAAATACCTAAGCATTTTACAGTTGAAGATAAATCTCTAATAGACAGAATATCAGCAGAGCATAATAATATTAACTATAGTCTGATTCAATATTATTATATAGCATATTTACCTGCACCCAATAGCACTGTTTTTTCGACAAATATTGGATTCCTTTTTCTGCAACATTGGGCTAGAATTAAAATCGGCCTAGAAGTTAAAGAATCACCTCTTGAGATCTTTAATGAAATCGCAAATCAGGCAAAATTCAGATATACATTGCAAGAGCCTATAATTAATGAAGATGCTTCGAGCATAATTTTGAAGATGTTAGATAGAGATACAAAAAATATAGTTGATATAAATGATCTTTCATCGGGAGAGAAAGTTATATTATCTTTAGTTTTGGCTATTTATACATCGAATACTGGTGGACAATTCCCTGAATTGATACTATTCGATGAACCTGACGCGTATTTACACCCTTCATTATGCAAATTTATGTTGGATGTGCTTCAAAACATATTTGTAAAAGATAGAGGTATTAAAGTTATAATGACCACTCATTCTCCATCTACTGTGGCCTTAGCACCTGAGGAGTCTTTGTATAAGATGGATAGAACTTTAGGTTATATTAGAAAAACCTCTCAAAACGAAGCTATAGAATTCTTAAGTGATGGCTTTCTTACTTTCGAGGAAGGGATTGAAACCTTCAAATTGTTGAAGAAATCTAGAAAGAAAGTTGTGGTATGCGTCGAAGGTAAAACCGATATAGCACACATTACAATTGCAATGAATAAACTCAATAGACGTTTGGATATTGACTTAGTGAATCTACATGATGCCGGTTCTCTAGCTAGTTTCATTAAATCTATTCCAGCTACAATCTTAGGAAACAAAAAGATAATAGGTCTATTTGATAATGATAAGGAAGGACGCAATAATTATGAGAAAACAAGGGGAAATGTGGTTGAAGACTTCAAGATTCTTACATCGGAACAAAGTAATGGTCAAGCATTTATTTGTTGTCTCCCGATAACTGATAAGAACCTTAATAAATATTGTCCAATCGAATACTTATATACTAAAGAAACATTAGCAAATCATGATATGCTTATACTAAGAAACTTTATGGAATTCAAAAACTTATTTCAGGAGGAAGGAGCAGGCCTAGATGAGGACACAAAGTTGAATGAAGAGTATAAAGATCGCAACAGCTTAAGAGCATTTAAAGTGAATGATAATAATAAGACTATATTTTCTGAATCAGTTAATAATTTAGCTCCAGAAGATTTCGCAGGATTTAATTCTCTGTTCGATTTGCTAGAGAAAATCTGTAACTATAGAAATTGAGACTTGGGTATTCACCATTTAAAATAATGGTTTGGGAAATCTAACAAGATAATTCAAAATTTATATAACAAATTATTATAATGAATTAAGACACTATAATTACTGGGTTTAAACCTTAAAATATTATGTCCTAACTAAAGAAAATCTATCTAAAAAGTGCGCCAAAAGTGCGCCAAAACTATAACTTTTACATCAATTATGCCCTAAATATCGTATTTTAGGACATAGAATTAATTAACAGAAATATTAACTAGCAAAGTGCTTTAAAATACGTTAATTCACTGTAAATGAACGGATAGCCAACAAAAAAAGCCATCCTACATTTGTAAAACGGCTTTTTTGAAAGTGACCCCGCTGAGGCTCGAACTCAGGACCCACAGATTAAGAGTCTGTTGCTCTACCAACTGAGCTACGAAGTCATTCGATAAATCAAATGTAAGGTTCAGCAAAGAGAAAGTCAAGTATAAAGTCGATTTTTTATTTTTTGTCTTCCATTTTTTGTTCCATGGCTTCTATCACCTTAAATGTACATTCATACATTGGTTCCACAAAATTATAACATGCGATAACGATCAAAACCTATTCGGCAAAGTCCAGATTAGACATATAAGCACTTATAAACTGTCAAAAGAGTCTTCTGGGCATCTCGATGAATCGACCATTACTCACTTACAGCCAAGCAAAAAATAGAACACCTTCAGGTGGCCTAGTTTCTACCGATCCGAAGTAGCAATAAGCCCCATGATCATTGGTCTAACCTCCATCTTAATAGGCTTATTTATAGCTTTCGAGTTGCCCTTTTTTAAGCGAACAACAACAATCTTATACCCGATCATTTGTGCACGTAGTTCCTGGTCTTTACTAAATAGGGATTGTGGTACCCAAAGCTCAAAGCTGCCATTTTCACCAGCTTTCGTATGGTGATCTCCAATTGACACGTCAGTTCCCGCCATGCTGCCCTCGCCAGAAGCACATACAATTTTTCCTGAGATCTTTACCTTAATGCTATCCTGATTTGACAATGCAGGTTCACTTTTGAGAGCTTGGCTCGGAATTGTCTGTTTTTCGACAGATTCGATCGCTGCTACGTCTTTTGAATGTACCATAGCCACTTTTCCTGTTGTGAAGGTTTGTGCCTGCACCGCAGGCAAGCTCAATGAACCGATCAGCATCAGTCCGGCAGCAATCCCATTCCACTTATTAAGCCATACCGGATTTTTTGCAAAGGAAAAACTGGCATCCAATTCACGTAACAGCTGATCTTCATAAAAACGACCGCAAAGCCCTTTACTGGATCTTTTGATCTGATCAACGATTTCCTGATCACTCATCTGTGAGAAATCAACGACTATCTTTTCGCACTTGCCACAAAAGCGCCCTTGTTCCTTTGCTGTCATTTTTCCCCAATCCGCCATGCAGGATTCTTTTACTTGTAATATGATCTTTTCCATGTCTATTCTTTTTATGTTTTGAGAAGGGATGCACAAAAGATCAAGATTTCACAAGAGCGGGATAAAATAATTTTAAATAGCTGTAAAGAGGTCGCAGGGGAATTAATCTTGCTATAGCCGGAGGGGATTCCCCTCCAGCTTCCAGCCTTGTATTGTTGTGCAGTATTACTTGAGATCGGCTAAGATTTCTTTCACTGCCCGCTCCAGCTGCGGATCTTTATTTTCCATACGGTCCTGAACTGTATTTTTCACAAAAATATCAGGTGCGACACCTGTCTGCTCCAGATCCTGACCATCCAGCGTATAGCAACCCCAGGAAGGTAGGCGGTAGAACGACCCGTCCACCAGTCCCTTACCTGAGGTAAAGATGATCCAGCGGTAAGTTTCATTACCAATGATTTTACCCAGTTTCAATGCTTTGAATCCAGCTGCGGTCATCTCTGCGTCACTCAGAGACTGTTCATTGATCAACAGCACGATCGGCTTGGCAGCGGGTGCAAAATTACTCTGTGGCGCTCGTTTTCCACCACGATACTGCCATTGTAGATAGGGCCGCTGCGACAAAAAGCGTAAGACCTCATCGTGTACATTTCCTCCGGTATTATACCGCAGGTCTAAGATGATGCCCTGCTTGTTATTTTCCTGCTCAGCCATATCGATAAGAAAACGCTGTAATTCTCCGCCCGACATATTCTTCATATGTGAATAAGCAATCTTATTGTCACTAAGTCTGTCTACACGGCTGCGGTTATCCTTGATCCATTCATCGTAAATCAATTCCCTAAAAGCTGTACTCGAAACCGGCCGCACATTGGTATGGACCTCTTTGCCATTACGGCTTAATGTCAGTTGCACTTCCTCTTCCAATGATGGTCCTGTAAAATAACTGTCCCGATCTGCCGTAGTATTCAATTTAACACCATTGACCGCGACCAGCACATCACCCGCTTTAATATCCACCTCTTTCTTTGCTGCAGGTCCGTTGCCTACGATCCGGCTGATCTTATACGGGTTTTCGCTATCATATTCCACTCCGATTTCGTTGGTCACGAAGCCAAAAGGCTTCCGTTCTTCGGCCCCCGTGGAACTAAAGCCCAAGTGTGATGAGTTGAGCTCGCCCAGCATATCGTTCAGGAGAATACGCAGATCATTGCGGTCGTTAATGCCGGGCAGATATTTTTCGTATTTCTTTTTGGTTGCCGTCCAGTCTACCCCATGAAAATTACTGTCATAAAAGTTCTCTTCCAGATTGGCCCAAGTCTCATAAAACATCTGGTTAAACTCTTTCTCCAGATCTCGGTTGAATTTAAAGCTCATGGTTATCGCATCGAGCTTGTTTCCCTCCAGACTGTATTTCTGGATGGTGCCCCTGTTCAGCACAAAGTATTTACCTGCCGATTCCTGTACCTGTCCCATGCCACCTTCGATGACCTTTTCAGTTTTGGGCGCCGTGAATGGTTCATATACGGTACGGTAAGCACTGAATTTACCCTCATGGTCAGACGAATAGAACACATAGGTCTTATCTGCCTTTTGGATCACCAAAGGGTTGTACTGTGTCCCGGATGCAGGACTGACCTGTTCGATACGATCACGCAAGCCCTCAAGATCAAGCTGTACCAAGACCGTTTTCTTCGATTCTGAACCGGGAGCTGCCGGCTTATTCTTATCTGCATTTGACTTACTCTTATCCTTAGCGTCGTTTTCTTTTTTAGGCGCTTTCGGCTTATTTGCGACCGAATCTTTTTTTACTGCGGGCTGGGCAAATAATTCGTCAAACTTGGCGCTGCGATACGGTTGGTCAAAATTGGTCAGTGCCATACGGAAGATGCTCGCATTTTGCATTCCTGTAGGGTATGAGGGTTTCGTTCTGTTGCTCGCAAAATAAATATACTTCCCATCTGGAGACCAATAAGGGCTGGTTTCGGAGACACCGGTATTGGTTAGGTTGGTCGTTTGTCCGCTCTTGAGGTTATGGACAAAGATATCCTGCTCAAAATTACGCATTGCCGTAAATAACAGATAATTGCCGTCGGGCGAAAATGAGGGGGAAGAATTCTGGAAGCCCCAGATTTCGTCTTTAACCACGGTCTGGCTTTTGAGACTCCCTAGATCCAATGTTCGTACCTCATCGCGGCCGCTTAGGTATACTGCTTTCGTTCGGTCGGCGTTAAAGCTAATGTCGCGGTTGTTTCGAAGGTCTTCGGTCAGCTGCTTCACCTCACTTTTTCCATCCGCCGTACGTGAAAACCAGTTCTGATATCCCCGGTATGTTTGACTATAAAGCAGGGTTTTACTATCCTTAAGCCATTTGACTTCCATGACACGCTCGCCTGAACCCCGCATCTGACGCACAAACTTGCCTTCGCTATCGGAAACAAATAGCTCTCCTCTGGATACAAAGGCTATTTTTTTGCCGTCGGGCGAAACATCAAAATTGCTGATATTGCCAGAAATATTGAATTCCTTCAGCTTTCCAAGTACTTGATTACGGTTTAAAGCGATATTAGGCTGTACCGTTTTTTTTCCGGCGACATCATAAATATAGAGTTGATACCCCTTTTCAAATGCAATTTTATCGCCATTTGCTGACACAAACGGTCTTTTAATGGATTCTGTAAAGCTTGTCAGTGCTGATTTGGTCGTACCGCTGAGCTGATACAGGTTGTATTCGCCGTTGTTTTCATCCGAAACATAGTAGATGTTTCCCTTTTGATCTGCCGTTGGCCAAAGATCTTTTCCAACATAGTCTGTATATTGCTGAAAGGCTTTTGTTTTGGGGTTATAGGAACGGATATCGGGGTTGAATGCTCCTTTATATCGCTTGCGGTTTGCCGAACTATATCCTTCCCAGCTATCGTTAAATAGGAGCTCTCCTGAAGGTGTAGGAACGATACCGCTGATATAGTTGAAAAAATGTGGAAATAGGCGGGTTGCCGTCCCCCCGTCCAATGAGACTTGGTAGCCTCCCATGCGATTATAACGTGTCGAAGTGAAATAGAGTGATTTACTGTCCCAGCTCCAGCTGTCCACCTCATCGGAGGCATCATGTGCGGTCAGCTGACGGATATCCCCACCGGCCAAAGGCATGACATACACATCCATATTCCCGTTTTGATTGGCCGAGAATGCTAACCATTTACCGTCCGGAGAGATTCGGGGGTTGATTTCGTTGCCCTCCATACCCGTAAGCCGGACAGCAACACCTCCCTGGCTCGCTACTTTCCAAAGATCTCCTTCATAGCTGAATACCATCTCCTTCCCATCGGGTGTCAATGTTGGATGAGACAAAAATGTCGGTTGCTGCGCAACGACATAAGCAGTTCCGCCGTAGGCCAGAACTGCACCCAAAAGCAGTTTTTTTATCATTTATCTAGGAGGCTAATAATTGTTTGCCTTTAACAAAAATAGAATACGAAATCGAAAAACTACTGACGTATTGCGAATTTTACATTTTGATTGTATTTTAACCTGACATGAGTAGGTCTTGTTTGGACAACTTCGTATATTTAAAGTAAAAAAGGCAGGTAAATTCTACATATGCCGTCTTGATCAAGTAGAGTAGGGGCAAGTTTGGCCCTGGAAAATGTATCAATCTAATAATAAAGCGTTTAACATAAAAAAATTAAAAAATGCATAAAAGAAGATAATTATCGCAACCTTGGCTGTTATAAAGCGAAATTAAAGAAGATAATTATCGCTTGTTTTAGATATAATTTTCAACAATCTTTATTATCATTTTCTACTCTTGCCAAGCTTTAGCGATTATGTTCCTTCGGGACTGAGTGATTAAATTTCTTTATTGATACTGTCGTAAAATGAAATACTTATCCGTAACTTTGCACCCTCAAAATCAGGAACTATGGGCACTACGCTAACTCTCTCAGAAGAAGATCTTTATAATAAACGTAATCGCATTCGGATTGCAGTATCTCTTTTCTTTTTTTGTCAGGGTATTGCTTTCGCCTCCTGGGCTAGCCGTATTCCGGTCATCAAGGAGCGTCTTCATCTGAGCGAAGGGCAGCTGGGAACCATTTTATTGATGCTTCCCATAGGACAGCTGGTCACAATGGCTCTTTCGGGTAAATTGGTCACCAGATATGGTAGCGCCAAAGTGCTGCGTATCGTACCGATTGCATATGCATTGGCCCTATGCTCCATCGCCTTTGCTCAAAATGCCTGGCAACTGGGAGCTATTCTCTTTCTTTTTGGCGTAACGGGAAATATGTGTAATATCTCCGTCAATACGCAAGGGGTAGCTACCGAACAGATCTATAAAAAGTCCATTATGACATCTTTCCATGGCGCATGGAGCATCGCCGGCTTTACAGGCGCTTTGGTCGGGCTGCTCACCATGAACCTTGGTCTGGATACCTTATCACATTTTTTGATCATATTGGCCTTGGTCATCGGTAATACATTCATCAATCAACGCTATCTGGTTCCTGGAAAATCACCACAGAAAGAACGGCGAAGTTTTTTTTCCAGACCTGAGGGCAGTCTTTTACAACTGGGCATCATCGGTTTTTTCAGCATGGCAACCGAGGGCGCCATGTTTGACTGGAGCGGGGTATACTTTAAGGAAATCGTTCATGCACCCGAAAAGCTCGTTGTCGTGGGCTATGCTTCTTTTATGATCATGATGGCGACGGGCCGTTTTGTGGGCGACGCCGTGATCCGTAAGCTGGGACGCAAAAGCACCTTACAATATAGCGGACTCCTGATGTTCGTAGGTATGATGACCTCGGTCATTTTTCCTCAATTTATTATATGCACGCTTGCTTTTATGCTCGTGGGTATCGGTGTCGCCTGTAATGTACCGTCTATCTATAGCATCGCCGGTCAAAATAAAAATGTGCCATCAGGCGTGGCCTTGGCCATGGTTTCCAGCATTAGCTATCTCGGGTTTTTAATGGGCCCTCCACTGATCGGCTATATTGCAGAAGCATTTAGTTTGCGCTATTCCTATGGTGTTTTCGCCTGCTTCGGCCTACTCATGTTTGGCATGGTCGGAAGGCTATCCCTATTTAAAGAGACGCCGTCCAACACCTAATTCAACTACATTAGGGAATACAAATAGCGAAGATGATTATCCATTAAAATAAAACAGGAGAAATTACTTTCATCGTATTTCTCCTGCAATTGAAAAGCGAAATTGCTGACATCACTTCCCCTTATGTAGCCCCGAGCAGAATCGAACTGCTATCAAATGTTTAGGAAACATCTATTCTATCCGTTGAACTACGGGGCCGTTTCAAAAGCCAAACTTAGGTTTATTTTATAAATAAGTCAATAGTAAGTTGAAAATCCATACTATATTTTTTTCCGGACGCTGTGATCAGAAGCAAAATGCAATTCGGTGAGGATTGCCGCCAATAATCTCAACTGCCACCGCACGCTGTTATAAACCCCATAATACATACAATGGCAGTTCCAGCTATACCTTAATAGATTACCGAATTTTTAAAAGGCAGTACTTAATACACTTACAATATGCTTTATAGGGCAACAGCAGTAGACTCCCATCAATGGAGTTATATAATTTAAAAATCCATCTTTAAATGGTGCCGTTGGTCCAATATGCTCATCTATTTTGGCGGGGAAATTTAAGTCAATTTTATAAAGGAAAAAATGTGGAGGGAGAAGGATTCGAACCTTCGAAGCCGAAGCAACGGATTTACAGTCCGTCCCATTTGACCGCTCTGGAACCCCTCCAGCATTGCCCTATTTTGAAATAGAACGTCGCAAAAGTAGCTTTTGCACATCAATTGTGCAACTATTTTGACGCATTAATCTGTAACTACCCCAGTATGAATTGTTTTATTTTTTCAAGAAATCCCCGTTCGGGCCGTCTCCCCTCAAACGCACTATATTAATATAATAAAAACTTATTGTTATATTCCAGTCATAATAGATTTTGATGATAGTGTATTGGTAAAATCAATTCGCTTTTTGAACCGGGTTACCTTATCTTTGTGTCAACAAAAAAAGAAAGATATATTATGAGTTTCACAGGTAAAAGTTTTCCAAGCATTACAGTAGATGCGATTGATTATTTAGGCGACAATTTGCAGATCAACATTTTCGAAAAAGCAGTTAAAGAAGGTAAAAAAGTACTTTTGTTCTGGTATCCAAAAGATTTCACTTTTGTATGTCCTACAGAATTACACGCGTTCCAAGAGGCTGCTGCTGAATTCGAAAAACGCAATACAATTTTAATCGGTGCTTCTTGCGACACAAACGAAGTTCACTTTGCTTGGTTAAACACTGCAAAAGATAATGGTGGTATCGAAGGTGTTGAATATCCTATTTTAGCTGATACGAACCGCAACTTATCTAGCGTATTGGGTATCCTGGACGTTCAGGAAGTTGAGCATCCTGAGTACGGTACATTAGCACAGGGATCTGCTGTTACTTACAGAGCTACTTATTTGATCGACGAAACTGGCCGTGTATTCCACGAGTCTGTAAACGACATGCCTTTGGGCCGTAACGTAAAAGAATATTTACGTTTGATCGACGCTTATGCTCACGTGCAAAAATTTGGCGAAGTGTGTCCTGCAAACTGGGAAGAAGGTAAAGATGCAATGAATGCAGACAGAAAAGGTGTAGCTGACTATTTAGCTAAACACTAACAATAAAGGACCTCAGGTCTTATCAACAGGGGTCTTTATCCCGGCTCCTGTTGATTTCTCCATCAATCACCTTAATAATAAAATCATGTTACAAGAATTAGAAAGCGATAATTTACAAGAAATTGTAAACAATAACGATATTGTGATGGTTCAGTATGCTGCTACATGGTGTGGTAACTGCAAAATCATGAAACCAAAATTCAAGAAATTGTCCGGCGAAAACGAGAGTGTTCCTTTTATCATCGCTGATGCGGAGAAATTTCCTGAATCACGCAAATTGGCAAACGTCAATAATCTGCCTACATTTGCTGCATTTAAAAATGGTAAATTGGTGAATCAAGTACAAACAAATAAGTTGGACGCATTAATAGAATTATTCAATGAAGCTGCCGGTAATTAAACATCTTACAGAATTCATCGAACAAAATGATGTTGACTATGTCCTGGAGACCATCGAGACACTGGAAGCTCTTACAGAGGCTCCATTGAAAGATGAGGAACTCGACGTGATCGGTGAATTAATTTCTAACCTATACGGTGCCGTGGAGGTTGATAAATTGATAAAAGAAGGCAATTCGAAGAAAGATGCCTTAAATATGTTCATGAAACGTGTTCTAGGAGCAATAGACAAATAATTTTGCTTGACTTAACACACTGAAGTGAAACTTTCTTTTCATATTTTTAGTTGCTCAAAAGCTAAATTGTTGACAAAATTTAGCAATGTGGAAAACTAATTGAAGGAATCTGACAGAACTAAATATTTTCTACATATATTTACTATGTTAAAGGTTGCCACTTGGAGCGAAGCGACAAAATAACTATTCTCTAAAAATTCGTTTCAGGAAAAAATATTTTAATTGTTAAACGGAAATTTCAACTTGGTTGGAATTTCCGTTTTTTATTTTTGGACGAATTTTAAGCTAACCTTCTTATTTCCTCAGATTTTCACCTTCTTTAAATCAAATAATATACATTAATATTACAATGCGTAACGATGCTGTTTTGGATGAAATCTTTATCTTTAGGCATGCGAAAACCCTTTCTTTCTGTCATTATTCTATTGGCCAGCATGCTGTCAAAGTCAACTGTACAAGCACAAAATCCCCAGTGGAATGCCGCCGAGATTAAGCTCAACCTGGAAAAATTGAATGTTTTAGGCTCCGTTCTGTACTTTGCAGCACATCCGGATGACGAAAATACCCGTCTGATCGCCTGGCTGGCCCAGGAGAAAAAATATAGAACGGGTTATTTATCCCTGACCCGTGGTGACGGAGGGCAGAATCTTATCGGCACCGAACAAGGTGTTGAATTGGGACTGATCCGCACGCAGGAGCTTCTTGCTGCGAGAAAGATCGACAAAGGGGAACAATTTTTCTCCTCAGCTTACGATTTCGGCTTTTCAAAGACTCCTGAGGAAACATTTGACTTTTGGGACAAACAACGGGTGCTCGCCGAAGCAGTATGGTTGATCCGCAAATTTAGACCTGATGTGATCATAACGAGATTTCCACCCGATGCCAGGGGGGGCCATGGCCATCATCAGGCCTCCGCAATGCTCGCACACGAAGCATTCAAAGCCGCCGCTGACCCCAAGCAGTTTACGGAACAGCTTCAATATGTAAAGCCATGGCAGGCGAAACGCCTTCTCTGGAATACCTTTAACTTTGGCGGACAGGACAATACGCGTGAAGATCAGCTCAAAGTGGACATCGGCAACTACAATGCGCTGATAGGTGCCTCATACGGTGAAATTGCCGCACATAGCCGCTCTTCCCATAAAAGCCAGGGTTTCGGATCTGCCGCCCAACGCGGCTCTTCCATTGAATATTTTGAATATGTCGACGGCGCACCCGCAACAGCTTCTCCGTTGGAAGGAATAGATACTTCCTGGAAAAGAATACCAAATAGCGGAACAGTACAATCACTGATCACAAAAGTCAATCAAAACTATCAGATCGACAAACCGGAATCGGCCTTACCAGAACTGCTGCAGCTCTATAAAGCCCTCAATCAGATCAAGGATGATTACTGGCGGGATCAAAAGAAAAAAGAAGTCGAAAAACTGATCCTTGCCTGCGGCGGGATCTGGCTTGAAAGTATCGCAAAAAAACCGGATTATGCTGTAGGTGATCAGATCAATGTCGACAACGCCCTTATTGCGAGACGTCCGGATGTTACCGTACAGCTGGTGACGCTCAATGGCAAAGAGATCCATAAAAATCTGGTCAGCAACCTTCTTTTAAAAGATACTATTGCGGTAAATGCGACAAACTCCACACAACCTTATTGGCTGAATGAACCCCATGCCAAAGGGAAGTTTAATGTCAGGGACTTCAGCCTCACCGGTTACCCCGAAAACCCCGATCATCCAAAAGTACGCTTTGAATTAATGATCAACGGTACCACCGTCACATTTGACCAGAATATACAATATAAGTATACGGACCCTGTCCGTGGTGAAATCTATAATCCGGTCGTCATTCTGCCACAGCTCACAGCAAAGAGTTCGAGCCCACTGGCTCTGACCCAAAATGCCCGATCTGTCAAAGTAAATATTTCATTCCAAAAAAATGGACAGGCACCCGCACAATCATTTCGCATAACGCCAATTAGCATAAAAGGCTGGGAAATAAATCCGCCTTCATTTGACCTCCAGTTTAACCCGGACGTTAACAGCCTATCAAAAGAAATCACAATAAGCCCTTTGAATTCGGCTATTTCATCCATTGATACGCTACTCTTCCAAGTTGATCAAAAAGATCGACTAAAAGAGATAAAAACCATAGGCTATAACCATATTCCGGAGATCGTTTATTTTCCTGATGTTGCTATAAAAATGAGCAATATAAATCTCAGCAATGAAGTCAAAAGAATAGCCTACATCCATGGTGCTGGAGACCTTATTCCCGAGTCGCTCAGTGCTATTGGCATCAAAGTGGATGTATTAACAGGTGAGCAGCTCTTAAAAGGAGATCTGTCAGGCTACGATGCGGTCATCCTGGGTGTCAGGATATTCAATGTCAATAAAGATATCGCACAGATTCAGAAAACACTGCTGGACTATGTCAGTAGTGGCGGCACTGTTCTCGAGCAATATAATGTAAGTAACGGATTGGTTTCCAAAAATTTGGGCCCCTACGCTTTTGGCCTTGGGAGGAACCGGGTTACCGATGAACTTGCCACGGTTCATTTTGACGAAAAAGATCCGGTTTTCAATTATCCCAATAAAATTACAAAAGCAGACTTTGATAATTGGGTGCAGGAGAGAGGTCTGTATTTCGCCGAAAATATCGACAAGAGATACCGTACACCGATCAGTATGCAGGATCCGGGCGAGCAACTGCACAAAGGATCTCTTTTGATTGCTAACTATGGGAAAGGGAAATTTGTCTATACATCACTATCTTTTTTTAGACAATTGCCTGCGGGAATTCCCGGAGCTTACAGATTATTTGTAAATTTGTTATCAAAATCAAAATAGAATATCATAATGGAAAATCAGATTGACAACAACTGTACAACAATAGATGCAGGAAAGGCTAAAGGAATTATCCTTTTAGTTGCTGTAGTATTTGGTGCATTAATTGGCTTCACTGCAAATGAGACATTTTTAAGTATCATTGGTGGTGCTGTTATTGGATTGATTATCGCTGCATTTTTTAACAGTGTGATCTATCCTCAAAAGGCCTCAGATAGATAAAAAACAAGATGAATAGCTGGAAACGTTACTATTGGATAGTCGTTATCTGGCTATTTATATTTATCCTTTTTCTGTACTTTTTTACGAATCATTATTCATGAGTACGGTAGATTGGATTGTTCTATTGCTAACACTTTTGTCGATTGTCGTCTATGGCATCTATAAAAGTAGAGGGATCAAAAATATTGATGGTTATCTTCTGGGCAATCGTTCATTGCCCTGGTACCATGTCGGGCTTTCGGTAATGGCCACTCAGGCGAGTGCCATTACTTTTCTGTCGGCTCCGGGATTAGCCTACTCCTCGGGAATGAGTTTTGTACAGTTTTATTTTGGCCTCCCCTTGGCCATGATCGTCCTCTGTATTACATTCATTCCAATCTTTCACAGACTTAAAGTCTTCACTGCCTATGAATTTCTGGAGAAAAGATTCGACGTCAAGACCCGCGGGCTCACGGCATTGCTGTTTTTAATCCAGCGTGGTATTTCAACGGGTATCACCATTTTTGCCCCATCGTTGATCATTTCGGCCATTCTGCATATCGACCTGACACTAACCACCCTGATTATCGGAAGTTTTGTAGTTATCTACACCACCTACGGAGGCACAAAAGCCGTATCCCATACACAGTTGCTCCAGATGAGCATTATCTTTGGATCACTACTTATCGCAGGTATGCTCGTCATCCATTTGCTCCCGGAGGATATCGGTCTTTCCAAAGCGCTTCATATAGCCGGTAAATCGGGTAAAACCAATGCACTGGACTTTACTTTTGACCTGAATAACAACTATACGCTGTGGACGGGGCTGATCGGAGGTTTTTTCCTGCAGCTTTCTTATTTCGGAACTGACCAGAGCCAAGTAGGCCGTTATCTCACCGGTTCATCCATAAAAGAGAGTAGAATGGGACTAATTATGAACGGGCTTTTGAAAATCCCCATGCAATTTGCCATCCTGCTGATCGGTGTCCTGGTATTTACGTACTATCAATACCATCAACCACCGATTTTCTTTAACCAGGTCGAAGTACAGAAGTTGAAAGAAAGTCAATATGCTGCGTCCTATCAAGAGCTTGAACAAAAACATACACAGCTATTCCAACAGCGTGAATCGCTCGTCAATGGCCTAAGTACCGCACTGGATCAGGAAGATCGGGATGGCATCGAGGCCTCACGCTCGGCATTACAACAACTGAATGCACAGATGCAGCAAGTGAAAGACAGTACACTGACACTAATCAAGAAAAACAATCCGGCAGCCGAAACAAACGATAATAATTATGTATTCCTTTCGTTTGTCACCAAAGCATTTCCGAAAGGCCTGATCGGTTTACTGATCGCCGTTATTTTTTTGGCATCCATGGGTTCCACGGCCAGTGCCATTAATTCCCTGGCCTCAACCACAACCATAGATATCTACAAACGTTTTATAAACCGCAACGCAACCGAAAAGCAGGATCTCTTCTGGTCACGAATATTTACCTTGATCTGGGGTATTTTTACCGTCGTTATCGCACTTTATGCAAACAGACTGGGCAATCTTTTGGAAGCGGTAAATATCCTAGGTTCTTTATTCTACGGCACGATCCTCGGTATATTTATCGTCGCTTTCTATCTACACAAAATTCAGGGGAAAGCCGTTTTTATCGCTGCGGTCCTCTCTGAAATCATGGTCATTGGCATCTGGTATCTCGATAAGATTCCTTTTCTATGGCTAAATCTCATTGGTTGTGTGGCGGTAATGATAATCGGGTATCTTATACAGCTTTCGCTCGGAAATAATACTGCGGCATCAAACAGGAGCAGTAATCCATAAAAATAATCCATAAAAATAGGGTAGCGGTAGATGGCCCGTAAACAGAAAATCTGATTACGAATCGGAGTTTTATTTGAAGAGGGGATTTTAATCGTCTTATTTGGCATCACGGCTCATGATTCGCTTTTAGAAAGCCTATTCGTATTTTTTATAAATATTGTAAAGTACGCTCTTATCATACACCGTCAGCTCGGGTGTTGTGTCGCGCACGATAAATTTCCGCTTAAATGCGACGATCGCTGCCTTTAGGTTAGAGGTGTCATACCCGATGATTTTAAGCGCATCTCTGGCATTAAAACTATCAGGAGGGGTAATTAGTTGGCCTTCATCATACCAGATACCAAATCCTCTTTCCGCAAGCTTCTTCCAAGGGAAGAACACACTGGGGTCATTCTTGCGCGACGGAGCGATATCTGCGTGACCGATAAAATTATTGTCAGGGATCAGATAGCGTGATTTTAAAGTATCCAAAACCGTCATCAGTGAATTGATCTGGGCATCTGGAAAAGGCTCCCTGCCATTATTGTCCAATTCTATTCCAATAGAGCAGGAATTCATGTCTACAATGGATCCCCACTTTGCAACACCGGCATGCCACGAGCGGACATAGTCATTCAGCATCTGGATAATCTCACCGTTGCGGCCGATCACATAATGTGAACTCACCTTGGTACGTGGAATCTGGAATGTCTTGATGGTCTGAGCGACGCTATCTTGTGCCGTATGGTGGATGATCACAAAGTTTGGCTTGCGAACATCATAGTGAATAGCTTCTGCTTGACGCCATTCGGGGTGAACTCCGGTTTTCTGCAGGAAGATTACCTTTCTCTCCTGGGGTGTCAATAGATTCGTATCGGGCTTGGCAACAACCTTTTCTTCCAATACAACTGCAGGCGCAAAAGAAGCGACCAATGGTCTGGACACAGCGGCATGTCCCTTGGACTTACAGCTCGCCAAGGACATCAACACAGCAAGTATGATCCCAATTGACACTGGTCTAAACATTATTTTGGTAAACTATAGACAATTCCCATGGCCAACGACTGGCTTAACTGAACTTTTGAAATAACATCCGGATCATAGATCATAATGCCGTTTAAATTGACGTTGATCACCCGGGTCACTTTTGCTGTTACGGTAACATCCAAACGATGGGTCGGATCCGAAATCTTCTCATAGTCAGCGAATAGATTGTAACGTGCCTTCACATTCAATTTATCCGTAAAGTTCTTGTCCAGGTTGCCCGTAAGCTGAAAAGCGAGTGCATTCGCAAAAGTACGGTCTTCTTTCACCCCAAAGCGTTCCCCTGTTCCTACCGTAGGGTTGTTAGGGTCTCTATAATAACCGTATTTCTGAAAAAAGCCTTCTCCCGAACGAGGTTTTACACGCTCATCCAAAATAAAGGTCTGCCGTGCAGTACCTGTACCGAAACGCAACGAAAACTCATTGCTCGGCTTATATTCAAGACCGAATGATTCCGTTAGATAGGCGGGCGCCATAAAGGCATTTTCAATGTAATCAATGGTGTCCTTACCATTCACCGTTTTATACTTATAACCCGCATCGAATTGTGACTCGAAGGTAACAGATGTAAACAGGGCCCAGTTTGCCGATAATTTATAAGATAACTTGTTATCCCAAAATATCCGGTCATTATTCTTTTTGGCGATATTATTTGTATTCTTGATCTTACCGTAGCGAAGGTCTACTTCGGTCACAAAATTAAAGTTGTCCCGCGTATAGTCTGATTTATGATTGGCGTTGAGGCCAACAGCGATGGAACCGACTCCACCACCTTTCCAGTTATCATTAAAGGACGCCTGGTTTAAATTGATACCAAACTTGGTCCAATGCTTCCAGTAATCTACTTCAAGATTGAGCTTGGGTACCACCGGACGAATAGTTTTGATATTTAAAGGTTGCTCTTTTTGTACAGAAATTATGGTATCTGGTTTTGCTCTAAGATCCTTCAGATCCTGTGCCCTTATGCTCGTAAAAGAAAGGCAAAGCATAGCCATGCCCACAACATTGAATAATTTCATTCTGAAAACGTCTATTTTTTTGTTTACGGTACTAATTTATAATTAATTGTTGGAAAAGGCTCTATAAAATATTGCGAAGGGTTCAATCGGTAGCGTGAATAGCAGTCTTTGATGTAATTTGTTACTTCGTAATCGCTTGCTGCCAGAATGAAAAAATAGGACGGTCTAAATATTCGCCTAAATTTTTCGGCTTCCTCAAAACTGAGTCCTGTCACTTTACTGATGAGTTCCTTCGTAAATTTATAATCAATCACATTCTCCTTATAATCGTTTTCAATGGTTTTAGTCAGCCTACGCGCTCTCTTAGCCTCTTTGCTAAATAAACTGTAAATGGAATTTATACTCAGTCCTGCTCCGGTAGGGCCAACGGAAAAAACATCACCATATCCAGCCAGCCGATAGGCTTTGTTATAATCTTCTTTTGCTTTTTTCAGAATTTCCTCGGGGCTCTTTCGTGCGGACACCTGAACTTCATCAATATAAATGGATTCACGCAATAAATGAAACAATAGCAATCCCTTATTGTCAACAGATAGGGTATCTGAAAAATAGCCTTTGCTCATCGCGACAACCTGATCACCTATCCGGGCAGAAAAGTCAAATTCGCCTTTGATATTATTATAGATTACTTCACCTGTACGGAGGTTCGCAAGTCTCACATTTCCGATACGTTGTTTGGTGTTTTTGTCAAATACGATACCTTCAACTCTTTTTTCCTGACAAAAAAGTAGCGGGATACAGCCAAGGGTGGCCGAAAATAGAAAAATATATCGTAATAGCTTCACTTTCGTAAAACTACTATATCGCCATACAAAACTGAAATATTTAACATCTTTTAAAGCGTAACTATTTAGATATAACCAATAGCTGTCCTAAGGACAATGCTTCATCTGTTAGGTCATTTAATGATTTGATCTGTTCGACAGAGACGTTATAGCGTTTGCTCAGCGAATAAAGGGTATCTTGTGCTTTTACCTCGTGAATACGCATCGCCACGGGGCTTTTGATTTCTTCGGTCTTGACGACAGCAGGAGGAGCCTCCTGAACATGCTGAACGATTTCCTCTTTCACAGTCTCTTCACGTACCACTTTCTCCTTCGGCGTTTCTTTACGGTCATATTGGTCGAGCTGATACCGTTCGATCATTTCTATCAATAAATCCGGATAACGGGGGTTGGTTGCGTATCCTGCGGCTTTAAGCCCTTTTGCCCAGCCTTTGTAATCGTTCTTATCTAATTTAAACAATGCGGAATATCGGGGACGCAACAGGAATTCGGAATGATCCCTAAACGATTGTTCGGGGTTTTCATATACGCGAAAACAATCGTTGATATTATCGTCAGGGCGAGTTACAGACTTACCTTTCCATACGCCTCCGCACTTTATGCCAAAATGATTATTTGCTTCACGCGCTAGATAACTATTGCCATTACCTGACTCTAAAAGCGCCTGAGCAAGTTTTATACTGGCCGGAATACCATACTTGTTCATTTCCGCAATTGCGATATCTTTATAATGCGCAATGTAGTCATTTCCAGCCATGGAGGGCCGACCTGTAGAAGAAGATGAAGAAGTTTTTGAATTGGAACCGGATTTAGCTGATGATAATGTGCCTCTCCGGCTTGAACAGGATGTAATCAACATCATGAATACAAACATGCCATAAAAAAACTTCTTCATGCAGTAATGTCGTGCTTATTTTTTTGTTGACGAGAATTTATTTTGCTTAGAATCGTTATCAAACATATCAAGGTGATACCGTTTTATGGTAGCGATTACTTTTGCTGTCCAACCTTTACTCGTGGAGTATCCCGAACGAGCTATCGCCTTGACCCAAGCTTCATATTTTTCTCCCGGATGTTTTTCAAAAAGGCTTTGGGTAGTCTTTTTTCTTTTTACTATCCCTACAAAGTCATCGTACGAGTCCAATACAGACCGATAACCTTTGTAAGCTGACCGAATAACGGTACTGTTGTTTTTTCCTTTGACACCAAAATGGTTGTTCAAATTCTTTGCTACCCTGCTACCACCATTTCCACTTTCATGCATGGCGATGGCTAAGATAACCGATGCCGGAACTCCATGTTCCTCCATCATTTCTTTTGCTATTGGACTGTACTTATCGACATATGCCGCACTTTGAGCTGAAACCTTTGATATTCCAAAAGTTGCTAAAGCCAGTAACAGTACAAAGCTTTTTAATTGTTTTAAATTCATGAAGAATGTTTTAGTTCACAAATTACTTCTTGCGCAACGCAAAAAGTCCGTCTCGAATCGGTAATATTACCTTCTCTACGCGCTTGTCCTGAGCTAAACGTGCATTCAAATCAATGATCTGCTTTGTTTGGTTGTCTGGTTTTGAATCTAACACCTTACCTTTCCATAAGACGTTGTCAATCAAAATGAGTCCCCCAGACGGGACTTGATTTATTATCGTTTCGAAATAATATAAATTTCTCTTTTTATCAGCGTCAATAAATACCAGATCAAATGTTTCATTCAATGTGGGTATGATCTCCGCTGCGTCACCAATATGGTACTTGATTTTATCCGCAAATTCAGATGCATCAAAATACCCTTGGACTCTTTCCTGTTGCTCTTCATTGATATCAATGGTATGTAAAATCCCATTTTGCTGAAGACCTTCTGCGAGACATAATGTGGCATATCCCGTAAAAGTTCCGATCTCCAAAATGCGTTTCGGAGCAACCAATTTACTCAATAAAGAAAGAACTCTTCCCTGGTAATGACCAGATAACATATGGGGCATTGTCTCCTTCAAATATGTCTCCCGATTTACCCTTTTCAGTAACGAATTTTCTTCGTCTGTAGTATGTTCCAAATAGGACTCTAAATCGTTGGCAACAATTTCCATAACCACAAAGGTACCAAAAAACATTTTTATGATAAAAATATTTTTTTATAAAAAACTGATAAACAGAACGATATAATTATCGGTTTGTAAAGAGATTTTTGAGCGACTTGCCCTAAAAGCCCAAAAACGCACTATCCCCATTTTTTGATTTTTGCATTTATTTCCCGAATTCATCAAAAAATAAGCCCTCTTGAAGACGTGCTTCGAGAGGGCTTATTTTTATTATTTAGCGATAAAAATACTAAGCAAGATCGGCCGTGATCAGGCGTAAAAACTCGGATCGGGTTACGTCATTTTGAAATGCGCCTGTAAATGCGGAGGTCGTTGTAACGGAGTTCTGCTTTTGTACCCCACGCATCGCCATACACATGTGCTTGCACTCCATCACCACAGCGACTCCACGGGCGCCCAAGGTTTCCTGGATACAATCTCTGATCTCATTGGTAAGGCGTTCCTGTACCTGCAGACGACGGGCAAAGATATCCACGACACGAGGAATTTTACTCAAGCCTACAATATGTCCATTTGGAATATAGGCGATGTGTGCCTTGCCAAAGAAAGGTAACATATGATGCTCACACAAGGAGTATACTTCAATATCCTTTACAACCACCATCTGGCTATAATCTTCCTCAAACATGGCTCCTTTAAGCACTTCTGCAGCATCAATATCATATCCATGCGTTAAAAATTGCAGGGCTTTAGCGACACGCTCAGGAGTCTTTACCAGACCTTCACGCTTGGGATCTTCGCCCAAACATTCCAATATATCTGTATAATGAGAAGCGATGCGATCTACTTTTTCAGTATTGTATTTGTCGATCTTAATATATCCATCCAACTCTTCGCTGTCAAATGAGTGTTGACTCATAGTTTCTCTATTTAAATGTATTAAAGATTAATCGCCAAAATATTCGACGTAGTTATTTTCGGTTTCATGCAAACGTACACTATGCAATGCAACTCCTTCTTCCTCAAAAAGCGGTTTGAGGATTTTGAATATCTCAATAGCGATATTTTCTGTAGAAGCCATGACGTCTTTCATAAAATCAACATCCAAATTGAAATTACGATGATCCACTTTGTCAATAATGCTGCGGTTGATAATTTCTTTCATGATCTTTAAATCGATCAAAAAACCAGTTTCGGGATTTACTTCCCCCTTGACCGTGACAAAAAGGTCATAATTGTGCCCATGCCAATTTGGATTAGAACAAAGCCCAAACACCTGTTCGTTTTGTTCATTGCTCCAATCTTCACGATACAGCTTATGTGCTGCACAAAAACGTTCACGACGAGTTATAAATATCATAATAATACAAAGATACGGCTTTAAGGCCAATTTTAACATTTCTATTTTAGGAATGCCGTCAGAATATGGTAATATAATTAAGGGAGAAAGATCATCCGCTGATTTTTACTTTAAAGTACCCGAGACCTGCTCGATAATTCGTAATTTTCGCACACTATAAAAGGAAGTTCATCATGAAAATATTAATTGTTTCCGCCACGCAGTTCGAAATTCAGCCTTTTTTGGAGGTTGCCGCAAATTACCCCGCCTGTGACACAATAATCACAGGCGTAGGAATGGTGGCAACAGCATTTGAATTAGGAAGGGTGTTGCACGAGAATAAATATGATCTCCTTATCAATATAGGTATTGCGGGCTGCTTTGACCGCAACCTGAAAATAGGAGCGGTTGTACAGGTCGTCTCAGAATCGTTGGTCGAATTGGGGGCGGAGGATGACCAACAATTCATTCCGATCGAACAATTGGGTTATGGAAAATCCAAATTTCAATCGTCTTTGCTTCATGGCGAAAATATAGTGCTTCCGTTTTTACCCCAAGGACAAGGCATCACAGTGAATAAGGTACACGGGAATGCAAATACTATTGAAAAACTTAAACAGCTCCACCCTGACAGCTGTATCGAGAGCATGGAAGGCGCTGCAGTTTTCTTTGCGGCGGATAAAATGGATCTTCCGGTGATCGAGCTTCGTGGTATCTCCAATTATGTCGAAAAAAGAAACCGTGCCACGTGGAACATTCCGCTGGCAATAATGAATAGTAATAAAGCACTTATACAAACATTGGATTTCCTGCCGGGCTTATTTTCCAAAATTTAATACAAAAGTCATTTACTTATTAAAAAATGACATAAAACTATACAATTAGGCTGGTCAAATCTTCAAAATATCAATTTTAAATAGTAGATTTGTAATCTAAAAATTGACACTATTTTACAACTGATGAGAGAAATACAATTCAGAGAAGCACTTCGTGAAGCAATGAACGAAGAAATGCGTAAAGACGACAAAATATTTTTATTAGGTGAAGAAGTTGCTGAGTATAACGGTGCTTATAAAGTAAGCCAAGGTATGCTTGATGAATTCGGTGCAAAACGTATCATTGATACACCTATTGCTGAACTTGGTTTTGCTGGTATCGCTGTTGGTGCAGCAATGAACGGTCTAAAACCGATCGTTGAGTTCATGACATTTAACTTTTCACTTGTTGCGATTGACCAAGTTATCAATGCTGCTGCAAAAATCCACTCCATGAGCGGTGGACAATTTTCTATTCCTATAGTATTCCGTGGCCCGACAGGAAATGCAGGTCAGCTAGCAGCACAACACTCTCAAAACTTTGAAAACTGGTTTGCAAATACACCGGGTTTAAAAGTGGTTGTTCCTTCAAATCCTTACGAAGCTAAAGGTTTATTGAAATCTGCCATTATTGACCCAGATCCAGTTATTTTCATGGAATCCGAGGTTATGTACGGTGATAAAGGTGAAGTGCCTGAAGAAGAATACTACCTCGAAATCGGAAAAGCAAATATCATTCAGGAAGGTACTGATGTTACTGTTGTTTCTTTCGGTAAAATGCTTCCTCGTGTTGTAATTCCTGCTGTTGAAGAATTGAAGAAAGAAGGTATTAGTGTAGAATTGATCGATTTGCGTTCTGTGCGCCCAATTGATTACCCTACACTTATCGAATCTGTTAAGAAAACAAACCGTCTGGTTATCGTAGAAGAAGCTTGGCCTTTGGCATCAATCTCTACGGATTTGGCATTTAATGTGCAACGCAATGCGTTTGATTATTTGGATGCTCCTGTTATCCGTGTGAACTGTGCTGACGTACCTCTTCCTTATGCACCAACCTTGATCGAAGCTGCTTTACCGAGTGTAGAGAAAGTGGTCAAAGCCGTGAAAGAAGTATCTTATATCAAAAAGTAATTCAGTTACTTTTCGAAGCAAATAAAAAAAACCCTTTTACATCAGTAAAAGGGTTTTTTTATATATTTATTTGTCCTGTTATTAACAACAAAAAATCCAATAGATGAAAACACTAAAAACAATGGCTTTGACTGCTCTATTTGCATTTATAGTCCTATCTGTATCCGCACAAAAAAAATACACCCTACGGGTAAATCCCGACGAAGGAAAGAAAATAGCGCAAAATGTGATCATGGCAATGGACATCGAAACCGGGGAACAGAAAATTGTAACCGATTTGACGATGGGGTTTGATATTACAAACACTGCCAAGAAAGACAACTCCTTTCTATTTGAGCTTAAATACACTGGTATCAATATGAAAATGAGCGGAGAAGCTATGGAAATGACCTATGATTCCAAAAATCCGGAAGCAAATGAATTTTCAAAACAGATGCATGCTACAGTAGGCAAGCTAGTAGATAGTAAGATCAGTTTTTCAATAGATCAATTGGGAAAATCTTCCGATATACAATTGCCAGAAGGGGTCAATCTGCCTTTTGATCGAAGTATGTTTGAAAATATTAGCACAGTATTGCCTGAACAAGCCATTGCTGTCGGCGAATCATGGAGTTCAAAAACCGAATCGGAAGAATCAGGCCTACTCATCGAAAATAAAATGACACTCGCCGAAGTGAATGAGCAGGGATATAAAGTAAATGTGGAAGGAAAAATGTTTGGATCGGACGCAAAGCAGGTGGGTAGTATTCAGGGATTCTATGTGTTGGATAAACAGAGCTGTCTGACCAAAATAACAGAGATGACAAGTGATGTCGATATGCCCGAGGCAAAGATCAAGACGGTCATAAAATGCCAGTAGATGGCAACAAAAAAGGGGCTTAATTTTAAAATTAAGCCCCTTTTTTGTCACGCAGATATTAAGCGTTGATTTCTTCTTTGTATTGATCCGCAGATAACAATGCATCTACATCAGCTGCATTATTCAATTTAATACGAACAATCCAGCCTTCACCATAAGGATCAGAATTCACCAATTCAGGAGAAGCATCAATTGCATCATTAACCGATAAAATTGTAGCTGCTACAGGTAAAAACAGATCAGAAACCGTTTTTACAGCTTCGATTGTACCGAAAACTTCATTTGCGGCAACTTCTTCACCTACAGTGTTAATGTCAACAAAAACGATGTCACCCAATTCACGTTGAGCGAAATCGGTAATCCCTACAACTGCTTCATCACCTTCAACACGAATCCATTCGTGATCTTTGGTGTATTTCAATTCTGCTGGAAAATTCATTGTATCTAATTTTTTGATTTTTAATGCCGTGAAGTTACAAAATATCTTCAATTGTCAAAAATGTTATAATGAATATCATTTTTGTGTTTATTTTTAAGCTATGAATCCTCAAATCGAAAAACTTTATCAGATCGGCCTAAAAAAAGAGCGCTTTATTATTGGTCTGATGTCCGGAACCTCATTAGACGGCCTTGATATCGCATTATGCCGTATTGAAAATGCCGGAAAGACGACCAAAATCAATTTGGAAAAGTTTATCACAATGGACTACGAGGAAATTTTTAGGACCAAAGTCCGCGAAATATTCGCAAAAAGAACCATCGACCAGCAGCTACTTTCAGGCCTTAATGCATACATAGGTATCACCCATGCAAATCTGATCAATCAAGCGCTCAAAAGTTGGCGTATTTCAGCTGCCGAAATAGACTGTATCGCCAGTCATGGGCAAACGGTCTACCACGCACCGCAGTCGTTGACAAAAGACCTTAATTGGCCTAACAGCACATTGCAGATCGGTGATGGAGATCATATTGCCATGCATACGGGCATAATTACACTGTCAGATTTTAGGCAGAAACACATTGCCGCAGGGGGAGAGGGGGCGCCATTGGCAGCCTATGGCGACTACCTACTTTTTTCTCATCCTACTGAAAACAGATTTTTACTGAATATAGGTGGTATTTCGAATTTCACCTTTATTCCGAGTCATCAAAGTCAACTGGAGGCTTACGCTACGGATCTGGGACCTGGAAATACCATGATGAACCAGTATATGAAAGCACATTTTGACCTGGAGATGGATCGAGACGCCGGGACCGCAAAAAAAGGAAGTGTCAATAAGGACTTGTTGGAACAGCTTCTGGCCGAAGAATTCTTAGCCTTGCCCTTTCCCAAAACAACAGGACCGGAACTGTTCAACCTAACTTACCTAAAAGAGGCTCAAAAACGTTCAGATACAGTAGCACTTCCGGATGAGGATGTCATGGCTACACTCAATCGCTTTTCGGCTCAGGCCATGATCAACGGCATACGCCGGCAAGCAGCCGGATTACCGAACGTCACGGTATATATCAGTGGTGGAGGATTACATAACCCTTTGCTTTTCGACGGTATCAAAGCCAGTCTGCCCGACTGCAAAGTAGAAAGCTTCGCAAGCCTGGGGATTGACCCAGATGCCAAGGAAGCTGTTCTCTTTGCTTTGTTAGCCAATGAAACCCTCGCTGGAACAAGATCGAATGTTGAACACATTAAAGACTCTCCGGCGGTTTGCATGGGCAAAATTAGCCTGCCAGAGTAGACTACTCACTTTCTATCGCCTCTTGTAAAAACTCCTTGAACGGCAACATCTTTTTATAAGAGGCGATAATATTATCCAGCGCATTTTTGTTTGACAGGTCTTTAATGGTCAGGGGCTGATCCAGAACAAAGCTTTTTAGCTTGATAAAATCAATATGGGGATTGTCCTCGCCATAACCAGCAGGAGCACGCTTAAGCAGATCTTCTTTGAACAGCGTTATTTTCCCATCATCCAAGGCTCCGTTGAGAATTTTTGCCAAATGCTCACCACTATAGTCAATTTCCTGTCTTATCGCTTCCAGATGAGATTTCTCCGGCCGCCAATAACCACAGGCAATAAATGAATTTTCTGCACCGATATGAATATAATATTCAGGACCGTGCAACTTCCTTCCGTCAACAGATATCCCAGCCCCAAACCAAGTCTTATAAGGCGTCTTATCATTTGAAAAACGAGTATCTCTATAGATACGGAACAGACATTTATTGGCTTGAATGGAGGTATTTATTTTGGGGTCAAATTCACTCAGCGCAGCTATTAAATCGGTTAGAAAACTCCGTACATCCGCTAATGCAGACTCATATTTCTCGCGGTTCTCCGCAAACCACTCCCTTGAATTATTTTCCTTTAATTCCGTCAAAAAATCAAAGGTAGATTTCTGAATGTGACTCATAATGCTATTAACTGATTAAAATTAAGAAAACATAAACTATAGGTGCTGCCAATAGTAAGCCGTCAAAACGATCTAAGAAACCTCCATGTCCCGGTAGAATACTGCCCGAATCTTTGACGTGCAAGCTTCGCTTTAACATAGATTCAACCAGATCACCCAATGTTCCAACAATACTGATAATCATGGCAACAGTAATCCATTGCCACAACGGCAAACTTCCAAAATATTTTTCCAGATTTATAGCGACAACAATGGCCAAAATGAAACCTCCAAAAAAACCTTCCCAAGTCTTTTTTGGAGAGATACGCTCAAACAATTTATGTTTACCAAAACTCCTTCCGGCAAGATATGCCCCCGTATCATTGGTCCAGAGCAATATTAAAAACCCAAGGGGAATATAATGATTATATACCCCATTGATAAATCCCAGTTTAGCAAAAAGAAAGAAAGGAAATGTGACATAACAGATACCCAAAAAAGTATAGGCGATATCATTAAAGGGAAAACTTCGCTTTTGAAAAAGTGAAATGATATAGGTCAGGCCGACCAATGGTGTAATGAGCCATAGAAATTTAGGTTCCAAAAGGTCCATGGCCACCATAGCGCCTATAGCAAATCCTGTCACCGCCAAAATGATCCCCAAAGTCTTGTTGGGCGCTCGCTCTTCAGAAGACACAATACCATAAAACTCATACAGACACCATGCACTTAACAGTGTGAAAAAGATACTGTATAGATATGGCCCGAATAAAGTGGATGCCACCATGACAGCTACAAAAATAGCACCTGTTATCGCTCTCGTTTTCATTTTAATTCTCCCCCTCAGCTTCTTCAATCAATCTTTCGGCAGTATCAACCGAGTTTTCACTAACATATAGTTCTATTTTTCCAAACAGATAGGAAGAATCCTGTTTATTTAATACCACCGTTGGGATACCATTCTCTTCCAGCATCTGTTTTACTATTTCAGCCTGAATAGCATTTGTATATGTTTTAATTTTCCTCCAATCGTTCTCCATGGTTTCCTTTTTGTGTTGACAGATAAAATAAGAATACAAAAATAGCAGTAAAAATGAAGCCTACAACATATATCCACCAAGATTGCAGCTCAAATGCATTGATCTCTTCATAACTTTTACCATTTCTTGTATAATAAAAAGACATCACTGTCGCTCCGGCATTATTGACAAAATGACCAAAAATAGGCAACAGAATATTTTTGCTCCAGACATAGAGGTAACCGAAAAATGCCCCCAGCAGCATCCGTGGTATAAAACCAAAAAACTGCAGGTGTATTGCACTGAAAACGATTGCAACAACCCAAATGATAACATGAGGATTGGAAATCCACCGGCCGACGATATTCTGGAGGACACCGCGGAATAAAAGTTCTTCGCCTATGGCCGGTATCAGCGCCAGAACCACAAGATTAAACAGAAATCCGAAAAAACTTGTTTCAACGATAATTCCTTTGATCAGATCCCCTGATTCTCGCTCACTGCGCTCCATCCATAACTGCACGGATCTCATATTGTCCGGCAGCTGTAACGATTCGTTCCAATGTCCGATCAAACTCATCAGCGGCATAAAGGCAAGCATCGCAAAAAAGATGTAAGCAAACTGCTTTGCCTGTGGTGTATATTCCTGTTTAAAATAAGTGATTCCGTACCCCTCACGTGTATGCATCAGATATGCCGGTACAACAAAGGACCCCAGACTACTCATCAACAACAAAAAACGCATTTCATTTGCGGAACCTTGCATGAGGGTCGCCAATGAAAATACTTGCCCTGTAAATTTGTAATAGAAAAAGAGCATAAGGATACCGATGACCTGTGAGAGAAAGGTAAATCCGATGACCAACAGGACCAGACGCAATAAGGATTGAAATGGGGAAGTAGTTTGCTCGGGATACATAAAATTTTAAATATATTTTAAAGATAACAATAAAAGCATGCTACTTTATAAATTTCGCGGCAATTCAATAAGACATCCCAGACCGGATCAGTAGAAAAAACGTTATTATGAAATGCTCCGGATCTGTTTGAAACTATAGAAATAATTATCAAAATCTAGTAAATAGCACTGAGATGGTATATAAAAAAGGTTCCGAAATAATTCCCGGAACCTTTTTTATGCATTATCGATATTGATCTATTAATTTACCCGTATCGGATCTGCCGGTTTTTGTAGATTTTTGTAAGGATAGGTTTTCATTTCTTCCAATAAAATCTTCACCGTTCTTTCCAGTTGTGGATCACGTCCTTCTAAGAGATCCTTCGGCAATTGCTCCACAAAGATATCTGGAGCAACACCTTCATTTTCTATAATCCAGTTACCTTTCAGGTCGTATACCCCAAAGTTTGGCGAGGTAATGCGGCCACCATCCAACAACGGTGGATATCCGCTGATACCGACCAAAATACCCATTGTAGTGCGGCCAACCAGCTTACCTAAACCTTTGAAACGGAACATATATGGCATCATATCACCTCCCGAACCCGCATTCTCATTAATAATCATTGCTTTTGGTCCGTAAATACCATTGCCAGGAGTGGTAAACCCTCTACCATCACGGATCCCCCACCCAGCAATTAATTCACGGGATAGTAAATCAATGACATAGTCGGCTACCCAGCCACCACCATTGTTTCTTTCATCCATCAGAAGGGCCTTTTTATCCATCTGGGAGAAGTAATAACGGTTGAAGTAGGTGTATCCCTCCGGACCGGTATTTGGCATGTATACGTAAGCTATTTGTCCATTGCTTAGCTGATCCACTTTCTTGCGGTTACGTTCCACCCACTCCATACTGCGCAAACTCATTTCGTCTGCAAAAGAAATCGGTTTCACAATGACTTCGCGCGCGCCAACCAGCGATGGTTTGGAATTAACTTTTAATGTCACCTGCCTGCCTACACTATTATCAAATAAACTATAGATATCCCTGTCTTCCGTTAATTCAATACCATTTACAGCGACAATGTAATCGCCCTCTTTGATATTCAATCCCGGTTCCGCCAACGGTGCCTTAAAGGAAGGATTCCATTCCAGGCGTGTAAATACCTTCGCGATCTGGTAATAGCCATTTTTGATCGTATAGTCGGCTCCTAATACGCCCACCGACACAGATGGGGTGGAAGGCTGGTCACCCGGATAAATATAATTGTGTCCAACAACCATTTCACCCATCATTTCATTCAATAAATAACCCAAATCTGAACGATGGCTAACAAAAGGGAGAAACTTCTCATATTTTGCTTTCATGGCTTTCCAGTCTGCTCCATGCATATTCTCCACATAGAAATAGTCTTTCTGCATTGCCCAGACTTCATTGAAGATCTGTTTCCATTCTGCGACAGGATCCACCAACTGTTGAATACCATCCAATTTGATAACACCTGCTGTCGGGGATGCTACTTTCTGTCCGGCAGTCACAATATTATAACCGTTAGCTGTCTGATATAACATCTTCTTGCCATCGGCACTGATCACAAAACTACGGGCATTCTCCACCAATGTTTTATTTTCCAGATCTTTGAAATCATAGGCTCCGATGGTACCTCCGCGCTGATACGTCAACTGGTTTGGAACCAGCCCGTTCAGATTCCAATAAGTACCTACCGGCAAAGGTAAAGCGACAATGCGACTCTCAATACCGTCAAAATCGACCTGAATTTTTTTGTCTTCAGGCTTACTGGCCGGAGTTTCTTCCTTTTTATCCTTTTTCGGTGCCTTTTTATCGTTTTCTTTTACGCGCGCTGTTTTGTTGCTTTCTTTATCCGTCGGTTTGTCCGCTTTATCTTCACGGATCTGCTCTTCGTCACTTTCGTTCTTAAAGAACGAAGGGGTTTTACTTGACAGGATGAAAGCATATACGGCATAGTCAACATTACGCTGTGTAGCCGACATGTGCAGACCAGAATTGGTCAATCCCGTATTGGTACTTGCCGTGAAGAAAAGATATTTCCCGTCCTGTGAAAAAGCAGTGCTGCGAACAGAACTCATGCCATCTGTAATCTGCTGCGTTTTCTTGGTATCCAGATTGTACATAAAGACTGCCGGTACGCCGTTTTCTAAGGTACGAGTAAATGAAATCCATTTGGAGTCCGGAGACCAGCTCGGTTGAAAATGATTCGAAACTCTGCCGGTTTGGCCACTCAGTTTATCATCCGCGACCTTCACGATGGCTTTAGATGTTATATCAATGTAGTACAGATTGAGGTGAGCATCGTTATAAAACAACTTTTTCGAATCTGGAGACCAGGTAGGTTCAAAATAAAAATTGGTTTCGCCCAGATTGAAATATAACGGCTGGTCCTTTCCAAACTGATCCACTAAAACTAACTGGTAAGAACCGTTCTTATCCGAAATATAAGAAACCCATTTTCCATTGGGTGACCAATCCGGAAAACGTTCGTGTGAACCCGGAGAATTCGATAAATTGCGTGCTTCACCTTTCTCCTTGGGAACAGTAAAGATTTCTCCACGGGCTTCAAAAAGGGCACGTTGCCCTGTGGGAGACAGGGCCGCATAACGAATGTCGTCCTTGATATTTTTATAGAAAGGGCGCTTAAACATGGCATCCGTATTTACACGAATGTGCAGGGCGGTTACCTTATTATTTGTTAAGTTTAATGTATTCAATACACCTGCGTATTCAAAAATCAGTTCATTGCCGTTTCCATTTAACGAGCGCACATCGTAATCCTTGAAATCAGTTAGCTTTTCGACTTTCTTCGACTTGGTATCGTAACTGAAGATGTTGACTATTTTATCGCGATCCGACAGGAAATAAACCTTATTACCTAACCAAAGGGGCTTAACATCATTACTTTTTACCTGGGGAATTGCTTCTATTTCCTTGGTTTTTGTATCAAAAATCCAGATGGTAGGTGTACCACCGCCTCTATAGCGCTTGAAAGCCACGCGATCCCGCTCTGTCGGATCGGTATTTTTGATATAGGCCCAATAGCGTCCATCCACGGAGGGGCTACCCTGTGTTGCTTCAGGCATCAGTAAAGCCTTATCCATACCAAGCCGCTGAATATTAGAACTGTATAATCGTGGGCTTAGTGCATAGGTAAAATCACGGGATGTCGTATAATAAACTTCATCATTATTCAGCCAGCCACGTAATACATCCGAAGAAGGATGATAAGTAATGCGTTGCGGTTCCCCTCCTTCAATAGGAAGAACATAAACATCTGTGTTACCGTCATAATTGCCCGTAAAAGCCACTTTCTTTCCATCAGGAGAGAACATCGGGTTTTGTTCGACACCCGGATTTGTTGTCAGACGTCTCGGATTAGCACCATTTTTGTCTGCTATCCAGATATCTCCACCGTACACAAAAGCAATATTACTGGCGCTGATACTTGGATTTCGGAGTAATAAAGTTTCCTGGGCTTTTACCTGTAGAAATGAAGTACCAATCAAAAATGACACAATAAACTTAAAAGGAGTTTTATTCATAAATGTTAAATGGTTAAAATTAATATGCAAAGCTACTATTTTGTTCATTACATTGCTCAGCATATCAACTTCATAAAAATATAAAGGTTAAAACTTACCATACAAAGCTACTATTTTGTCCAATAAATAACTTCGTATATCAACAAAGTTGCATAAAAAATACCGTAAAAAAAAAGCCCTGCTTTATGGGCAGGGCTTTATCCTTTTATTAACGATTAAAAACCGTATTCTTGCTCAATTTCCAATACGATACCTTCGTCGACCAAAACACGACCGCAATGTTCGCAGATAATGATTTTTTTACGTTGACGAATCTCAGATTGCATCTGAGCAGGGATTTTATTGTGACATCCTGAACAGCTATCACGATCGATAGAAACGACCGCCAAACCATTTTTGAAAGAATTACGTAAACGGTAGTAAACTTTTACCAAACGTTCTTCAATATTCGCTTCCGCTTCTGCAGCTTTAGCCAATAAAGCATCTTCTTCCTTTTGAGTTTCTGAAGTAATTGTTTCCAATTCTTTCTTTTTACCCTCAAGTTCGTTTTTGCTGTATTCCAGGTTACCTACAGTAGCATCGTAGTTTTCTGTTTTGTTACGAATCTCGAATTCTGCTTCTTTGATTCTTTTTTCACAAACCTGAATCTCAAGACCCTGGATTTCAATTTCTTTCGAAATAGCGTCGTATTCACGATTGTTTTTTACCTCATTTAACTGCGACTCATATTTTTTGATGGCAGCCTGGGCATCCTTAATCATGTTTTTACGCTTAACGATCGAATCTTCTAAATCGTCTAAGTCTGTTCTGATCTTCTCAATACGAGTTTCTAAACCCGCAATCTCATCTTCAAGATCTGCAACTTCCATAGGCAACTCACCACGAACCTGGCGAATTTTGTCTATTTTAGTATGTATGGCTTGCAAAAGCCATAGTGCTTTCAATTTTTGTTCTACGGTTTGTTCCATCAACTGTAGTATTTTATAGGATTTGTATCTATTTCTGTTGTTAAGGTTGCAAAGTTAGGAAATTTTTTCGTAATAATGTCGTACAATAATTCTTGCGTAAATTGTTCGCTCTCAAAATGTCCCGTATCCGCAATGACAATTTCACCCTCCGCATCAAAAAATTCATGGTATTTATAATCAGCCGTTACAAAAAAATCAGCTCCAGAGCGCTTTGCCGCCCCTAATAAGAAACCGCCTGCACCACCGCAAACAGCAACCCTGCTTACCTTTTTGCCTAAAAGCGCCGTATGACGAATAACATTTAGTTTGAGATTCGCCTTCAGATAAGCCAAAAAATCCTGTTCATCCATAGGCTCCGATAAATTACCGATCATTCCGGCTCCAATTTCTGTGGCTGTATTCTGCAAATCAAAAAGATCATACGCAACCTCCTCGTAGGGGTGTGCTTCATAAAGTGCCAGAAGAAGTTTTCTTTCAATTGAACGTGTATAGATAACTTCAATACGCGTTTCCTCGACACGCTCCTGTGTTCCTATTTCGCCGATAGTAGGTGCTGATCCAGCCAAGGGCCTGAAACTTCCATAACCAGCCGTATTAAAACTGCATTGGTCATAATGCCTACCGATCTGGCCCGCTCCGGCATCAAATAGGGCTGTCCTGACTTCTTCTACATGACTCCTTGGCACAAATACAACCATCTTGCGCAGCACATTGGGTTTCGATTCCAGTATCGCCTGATTAACCAATCCAAGCTTATCTGCTATCTTTGAATTGACCCCGCCAGTGACATTATCCAGATTGGTATGTATCGCATATAGCGCAATTTTATTCTCTATAGCTTTTATGACAGTGCGCTCCACATAATTCTTTCCATTGAACTTTTTTAAGCCTTTGAAAACAATGGGATGATGTGAAATAATTAAATTGCATCCTTTTTCGATCGCCTCCTGTACAACTTCCTCCGTACAATCCAACGAAATTAATACTTTGGTAATCTCCTGATTTGCATCGCCTACGATAAGTCCGGCATTATCATAAGATTCCTGCAAATCCAATGGAGCCAGCTGCTCCAGGTATTGAATAACTGCTTTAATTTTCATCGTTTATAATCACCTCCTTTTCTCTAAATTTATCGTGTTCTTCTAAAATTCTACGGTTTGCACTGATGTTGAACCAATAGTTGGCCAATGTGACAAAGTGCATAATACCCAAAACACCTAGAATAGAAATCGGCAAGGGGATATTTGCAGCCAAATAAACCCATGCATATAATGATCCTTTCCGATAAGTTGGGTTTTCCTCTACAGCTATCTTACGATCATAGAACTCATTGATGAGGGAATCTCTCAGGCGGGAAGCGACCTGAAAATTCCAATAAATATTGACTAATGGAATCGCCACCAACCAAGATTGATTGGGTGTCATCAATCTATTTTCCACCGCGACCAAGTTTAAAGTTTTGCGAATCGTATTCGCAAATAATAACCAAATAATGGTGCGTATAACGATTAGACCTAAGGCTGTATACAGTACTTCGGGTTTACTTAATTCATTTACTAATTCTTCTTGCGTCATTGGAATATCTTGCTCTTATTTATTTTTCCTGTAATAACAAATCTACTAATTCTTTCAGCTTTTTTATTTGGGGGTTGTGATCGCTGATCAATTCAACGGTCTTAAAATGACGCTTCTTTGCCTTGGCATAAAACGGATAAAAGTCATCTTTGTCCATTGCCTTATTATCTTCGTAGGTCAAGATGTAAGTCGCCGGAATTTTCTCCCTTTTCGGGTTTCTTAAATTGATTTTATCAGTTATCGTTTTCAAAGGGTGGGGGACATCCCGCGGAAACTTGCGTTCATCCTTTACCCAAAATGGAATAATAAAACCGTCCTTCTCAAATTTTAAAAGACCATTGTCCCCATCAGGCTTTACCATCAAACTCAGAACGGACTCCTGATTATCCGGAAGGATAGCATCTAAATATACCAACTTTTTTATCCGGTCCGGAAGACTGTCTGCTACACCCGTTATGATCATGCCTCCATAGCTATGTCCAACCAATACAATATCCGTAAGATCTTCAAATAATATCGTATTGATCACATCGTTGATATGAGTCTGTAAACGAATAGAAGTGTCCGCTAAATGATAACGTTCTCCCAAACCGGTTAGTGTAGGACGATATATTTTATGCCCTTCTTTCTCTAATTCATTTGCTGTCTTTTTAAATTGCCAGGCGCCACCCCATGCTCCGTGCACAATAACATAAGTAGTTTGCTGTGCATAAGTGGATTTTAACCCCACAACTAATGAAAAAAACAATATAAAATAACTTAATACACTAAATTTCATTATATTATATTTCTGTAAAATAAATATGTCACCATTTCTAAATCTACTCAACAATTTGCTATGTTCCAATATGCATTTACCATTTCAATAGCAAAAACATTAAATGTAAGTACTCACTCATTGTCCATTTCCTCAATTAAACGGGTTTAAATACAGATTTCATATTAAAACTGTTATCACAATTAAGCAGGGTAGGGGAGAACACCACAAAAAAAAGTCAGACATATAATAAAAATATGGTTGGCTTTTTATGATAATCCACTTTCTGTTTTTTCCATTCCGCAATGGTCAGGCTCCGTATAGATTCATCAGCAGAGGTCACATCACAGGCTACACAGAGCTGGGTATTCGCTTTACAGGTTTTCAGAAGATCCTCGAGCAGTTGATTGTTTCGGAAAGGTGTTTCAATAAAAATCTGGGTTTGCTTTTCGCGCATGGATTGCAGTTCAAGATCTTTGATCTTCTTCGTGCGTTCATTTTTATCAATAGGTAAATAACCTTGAAAAGCAAACTTCTGTCCACTAAATCCTGAAGCCATAAGTGCCAATAGGATCGAGCTGGGACCAACCAATGGCACCACTTTTATCCCGAGCTGATGAGCACGGGCAACAACAGAAGCGCCGGGATCAGCTACGCCCGGACAGCCGGCCTCCGACATTAAGCCGACATTTTTACCTTGCTTCAAGCCCTCAAAAAAATCGTTGATATTTCCTTTGTCCCGCGCATGCTTCCCATAATCATGTATTTTCAATTCGCTTTGGGGTATTTTTAAACCAGCCAGCTTTAGAAACTTTCTTGCAGTCTTTTCATTTTCCACGATATATTCGTCCAATGCATTGATTGTTTCGACCAAATAGGGAGTAAAAGACTGGAATGCAGCATCATCGCTCAGAGGAACGGGAATTAAATATAATATACCATTTGCCATATACAAACCTACTAATTAACGATCATTTGATTGTAGTAATTTTAAACTTAGCATAATTTAACCTTTAAAAATGATTAAGTTTGCAAATTTTAAACTCATTATTAGTATTTTAGCATAAGTATTTGTTGCAACAATAAACATCATCCAAATGATCACACAAATTACAGAAGGCGTAAAAATCTCGGTTGAAACCATCTATCAATCGGAGTATTCTAATCCCGACCGTGAACATTTTATGTTTGCTTATCACATCAGCATAGAAAATCTGAGCGATTACACGGTACAATTGATAAGTCGTTACTGGAGAATTTTTGATGCAAAAGGCGACTATAGGGAAGTATCAGGTGAAGGTGTTGTAGGCGAGCAGCCCGTCATCGAACCGGGCCAGATACATCAATATACTTCGGGATGTAATCTTAACAGTGAATTTGGTTTCATGGAAGGCCATTACAACATGATCCGTTCTTTGGATAATAGCAGTTTTCAGGTTGAAATACCACGTTTCAATCTGATTGCGGATTATGCATTGAATTAAATTTATCAAGGTAATATCATTATTGCCGATTTATCACACAACGACGCTTTTTTCGCATCGAATAAGAAACTATTTCTTTATTTTTGCGTGCATTCTAAATCAACTTGTTACTGAGACCATGCTACACGACGACAATTTACGCCTCATGCACCGGTTAACATCATATAGAAAGCCACTCAACAGATTTAATTAGTCAGCAATCAAAACAGATTATTGATTCACTATATAAATAATTGAAAATCAAAAAGAAACAACACAACTATTTGATTTTCAGAACATTAAAAACTATCAAGGGTAATGAATTCTTGAAGGAAATTTTATTGTATTAAAATGACTAAAATTAATTTTTGGGTGATATAACGTGAGTATTTTAGCTACAGAACAAGTAAGCCATTCCTTCCACGATAGGTGGCTTTTTAGAGATTTACACTTCGGACTTCAAAAAGGAGAGCGGGTGGCTTTGGTCGGAATAAATGGTACGGGCAAATCAACATTGCTTTCTATTTTAGCAGACCGTACCTTGCCAACAGCAGGAAAAGTTGTCAAAGAAAAAGGTATAAAAATAGGTTTTCTCGAACAAGATCCTGATTTCACAGGATTAAAATCAATCAATGATTTTATATATAGTGCGGACAACGATCAGCAACGTCTAATCAGGGAATATGAAGAACTTCTTGAAAGCAGTGATATCGATCAAAAAAAATTAGAAGACCTTACGGAAAAAATAAGTTCACTGAATGCCTGGGAATATGAGCATAATATAAAGACGATTTTAAATCGCCTAAACATTATGGACTTTCAACAGGATATAAAAAGTCTCTCCGGAGGGCAACGCAAAAGACTGGCACTAGCCAAGCTTTTGATCGATGAGCCGGATGTATATATCCTCGATGAACCAACCAACCACCTGGATATAGAGACCATTGAATGGTTAGAGAAGCTACTCACAACAGGAAATAAAACTGTACTTTTGGTCACACACGACCGCTACTTTCTCGATAATATCTGTACGGAAATCCGGGAACTGGATAGGGGCAATCTATATATATATAAAGGCAACTATTCCTATTTTTTGGAGAAGAAGTCAGATCGCGAAACTATAGATGCAGTCATGGTTGAAAAGAGCAGAAATCTACTACGTAAAGAGTTGGAATGGATGCGGCGCCAGCCCCAGGCTCGGGGTACCAAATCGAAATCCCGTATCGAAGCATTTTACGATCTTGAAGAAAAATCAAAATCAATCAAGGGAAACGACTCTGTTCAGCTTAGTGTAAAAGTAAGTAGACAGGGAACTAAAATTCTTGAGTTGGAAAAAATCTCTAAACATTATGGACCAAAAGAAATCATTACGGATTTTTCTTACACATTCAAAAAAGGAGACCGCATAGGTCTAGCAGGAAAGAATGGCACGGGTAAATCGACCTTTCTAAATCTTATCACAAAAGAAGAAACCCCGGATGCCGGAACCATAGCGGTAGGAGAGACCACCGTATACGGATACTATAAACAAGGTGGACTCGAATTTAACGAAAATGACCGCGTACTTGATGTTGTGAAAAATATTGCGGACTATATTGAGATGGCAAACGGAGAGGTAATTACGGCATCTCAATTACTCACGCACTTTTTGTTTCCTCCGGAGAAGCAGTTTGGCTTTGTCAACAAACTGAGCGGCGGAGAGCGAAAACGTCTCCAGCTGATGCGGGTATTAATGAAGAATCCAAATTTTCTTATACTGGATGAGCCTTCCAATGATTTGGACATCGATACCCTAAATGTACTTGAAGAGTTTCTCGACAACTACAGAGGCGTACTGATATTGGTATCTCACGATAGATATCTATTGGATAAGTTGACGGACCAACTTTTTATATTTGAAGGAACAGGCAAGATCCGTATCTATAATGGAAACTATGCCGACTTTAAAATAGAACAAGACGAACTTCAAAAGTTAGAAAAGGAAAAGCAAAAAAAGAATGTTCAGGAAATAGCCAAGCCTCAGATTAAAGAGGAAAAGAAAAAGCTTTCTTACAAGGAGCAACTCGAATACAACAAACTCGAAACAGAAATAGAAAACCTCGAACTACAGGTGAAAGCCAAGACTGAAGAACTAAACCAACTGACAGATCATACCAAGCTTTCAATAGTCGCAGAAGAGATAAAAACGATGCAAGAACAAATAGATCAAAAGTCCGAGCGGTGGTTATATCTTGCCGATTTTATGTAAAATTTTTCATTGGGTTTCACGTGGAACGTAAAGAAAAGAGTAAATTTGTAGATAAATAAAAAGCCACGTTTCACGTGGAACAAGGAAATAAAAATGTTTAAAAAATATAATGTAATTGTAGTAGGTGCCGGACATGCCGGATGTGAAGCAGCAGCAGCAGCAGCCAACCTGGGTTCTTCCACATTACTTATTACAATGAATATGGGTGTGATAGCTCAGATGAGTTGCAACCCAGCTATAGGTGGGGTAGCCAAAGGACAAATCGTAAGAGAGATAGATGCTATGGGTGGATACACCGGGATCATTGCAGATAAATCAACGATTCAATTCCGCATGCTTAATCTTTCAAAAGGCCCAGCAATGTGGAGTCCACGTACACAAAATGACCGGATGCGATTTGCAGAGGAGTGGAGATTACAATTGGAATCTTTACCTAACCTGGACATGTGGCAAGACACCGTAAAAGAGGTCATCGTTAAAAACGGAAAAGCATGCGGAGTAATCACTTCTATGGGAATAGAAATTGAATCGGATGCTGTTGTCTTAACAAATGGAACATTCTTAAACGGTGTGATACACATTGGTGATAAAAAATTTGGCGGCGGCAGGACAGGAGAGAAGGCGGCTACAGGACTAACCGAACAGCTCGTTTCACTGGGCTTCGAATCGGGCAGAATGAAAACCGGTACTCCACCGAGAATTGATGGTCGCAGTCTAAACTATGCGCTCATGGAAGAACAGTGGGGCGATGAAAAGAAGGGACGATTCTCTTATACAAATGTAGAGATGCCTACCGAACAACGCTGTTGCTGGATTACATATACTAATGAAAAGGTACACGAAATGCTCCGCACCGGATTTGAAAAATCACCCATGTTTACTGGACGGATCAAAGGATTGGGACCACGTTATTGTCCTTCCATAGAAGACAAGATCAACCGTTTTGCAGAACGTGAGCGACATCAGATTTTTGTGGAACCGGAAGGATTCAAAACAGTGGAAATATATGTAAATGGTTTCTCTACCTCTCTTCCCGAAGATGTACAGCTAAAAGCACTTCAACTCATCCCGGGCTTTGAAAATGCAAAGATGTACCGCCCGGGATATGCAATAGAATACGATTACTTTCCGCCAATGCAGCTTGACCTAACATTGGAAACTCAATTGGTAAAACATCTCTTCTTCGCCGGACAGATCAATGGAACCACAGGGTACGAAGAAGCAGCAGCACAAGGTTTCCTTGCTGGTATAAATGCACATCAACGTGTCAATGACGATAAAGAACTTATTCTAAAAAGATCCGAGTCCTATATCGGCGTACTGGTGGATGACCTCGTCACAAAAGGAACCGAAGAACCCTACCGTATGTTCACTTCAAGAGCAGAACACCGGCTGTTATTACGTCAGGATAATGCCGATATCCGCCTTACGCCTTTAGCTTACAAACTAGGATTGGTCAGTGAGGAAAGACTAAGGAAAGTGCAGGATAAAATAGAAAACTCGAATAACATCATTGAATACCTCAAGCAGAATTCGACAGATCTCGAAAAGATGAATACTGTAATGGCCGAGGTGGGTTCAAGTGCGCTTCCACAAAAAACACGTTTAAGTAACGTTCTTGCCAGACCGCAGGTTAATATACAGGACATCGTCAAAGGGGACGAAGGCTTCGCTCAATACGTTTCCCAATTTGATAAAGAAACCATAGAGCAGGCTGAAATTAACCTCAAATACGAAAGCTATTTCGAAAAGGAAATCGAAATCGTCAATCGCATGAAGAAGATGGAAGATAGAGAAATAAATCCTGATTTCGATTATAGTTTGTTAACTTCACTGTCCATAGAAGCCAGGCAGAAATTAGCGAAAGTAAAACCGAGAACATTAGGGCAGGCTTCCCGAATTTCAGGCGTATCACCGTCGGATATCAGCGTTTTGATGGTACACATGAGTTAATTAACTGATTATCAGATTATTATAAATAAAAATAAACAGGCTTAAAATAAGCGATTTAAGACAATATTCTATTTTTTATGACAACTTCTTTAAAAAATAATAAAAGTAGTTCAGAAAGGCTAAAAAGTAGCTTAAAAACGAGATTACTTATTTTAAGCATGTTTATAATGCTCATTGGCTTGTCAATACAATGTGCGAGCATACAACAGCCGACAGGAGGGCCCAAAGATTCTATTCCACCAAAAATACTACAGGAAAGTCCTACGAACTTTTCGAAGAATTTTACGGAGAAAAAAATACTCATTACATTTGATGAGTATGTCAAGTTGGCCAATCAACAAAAGGAATTTAGTGTCACGCCTGATATGGGGACTGCTCCCCAATTCAAAGTCAAGAAAAAAAATCTGGAAATCACTTTACCCGATTCCCTGGAAAAAAATACAACTTATAGCATTTATTTTGGTAAAGGCCTTGTCGATTATAATGCAGGAAATGCATTGGTAAATTATGCTTATGTATTTGCAACGGGCGATAAAATTGACTCACTCAGCATATCGGGCAATGTAAAGAGCGCAATCACAAAAGAAGTCCTGAAAGAGGTTAAAGTTCTTCTAATCCCCATCAGTCAAGATTCAATTTTCGGAAAAAAGAAAGCGAATATTTTTACAACAACGGATACTGCCGGAAATTATAAACTCAATAATCTCCGGGAAGGGACATATCGTATCTATGCGCTCCAGGAAAAGAACAATGACCGGATCTATAATGCACCTGATGAAGAAATAGGTTTTCTAAAAGATTCCATTGTATTGGGGCAAGATCTTACCAATATTAATCTCGAAATATTTAAAGCAATTCCAAAGAAATTCCGTACCCAGGAAAAGAAGTTTGAAAAAAATGGTAGTGTACTCCTCATTTTCAATAGAAGAGTGGACAAACCCAAACTCCATATTCTGAATGATGAAGTCAACAACAAGGATAAAATAGTACGGTTCTCGAAGAGTTCTGATTCCGCAACTTTATTTCTGCCAAACCTGAAAATAGACTCTTTAAAACTCGTTCTAACGGAAAATGAAAAACCGTTGGATACCATTCTCGTCAGAAAGGGAAATGTAAAAATCGAACAGGTAATTGACCCTCAATTTACACCAAATAATGGAAAAGTGGACAGAATCAATCACCTTCAGGTATCAGCCTTTACACCAATAAAAAATATAGACAAGGCAAAGCTAAAATTCAAAGAAGACTCGCTTGTAAGAACAAATTATCAATTGGCAGTGGATACAAATGATGCCAATATTTACCACATCCGTTATAATTGGAAAAAGGATAAAAAATATCAAATAGAATTTACCGAAGGTGCCATAACAGGATATTTCGGGGAACAAAATAAAGAGAAAAAATTCGATCTGACATACGACGATAGCGAAAACTATGGGGATCTAACATTTGATTTCACCGATCTGGATAGCAACACAACCTACCTGGTCGAACTGATCAATGAGAAAAAAGATAAAATATATAGAATTGATAAAATTACCAGCAATAATGCTTCTGTAGCTTATAAACAATTTCCGGGGGGAAAATATACCATACGTGTCATTCGGGATGACAATGACAACGGCATATGGGATACCGGAGATGTTGAAAAGAAGACTTTTCCAGAACCCGTTGTGTATTTAAACAAGGTTTTCACGATACGTGCAAACTGGGAACAAAAAGATAGCTTTTCAATAAGTGCGCTCAAAAAGGAATAAAGTCAAGGTCACTGCTAAAGAAAAGACAAAAATGTATTGCTAATACGTTTAAGCTAAAACCAGGAACTATATAATACGTAGTTGTGCGGCAATTGCTGCAAAAGCGCTTTCTGCTCCTCAGTCAGCGCTTTTATCTTTTTAGCCGGAACGCCGGCATATAAAAAACCGGACTCACAACGCGTATTCTCCAAAACAACAGCGCCAGCTGCGATAATTACATTGGATTCTACTACAGCATTATCCATTACGATAGCTCCCATCCCGATCAACACGTAATCTTCCACGATACATCCGTGCACCATTGCCTGATGCCCAATATTCACGTAACTACCAATGGTAGTCCCGCACTTTTGATAGGTACAGTGAATAACAGCGCCATCCTGGATATTTGTATAATGACCTATACGAATATAATTAACGTCTCCGCGGATCACTGCATTGAACCAAACCGAACAGTGGTGCCCAATCTCTACATCGCCAACAATCGTCGAATTGGGTGCTAAAAAGCATTCTTCAGCGATCAGTGGAGACTTGTCCAGAACAGGTAAAATAAGTGCCATAGCTCCTAAAATATAGTGTCTTGTAATACAGTTGAGTGCTGTGGATAATCCGTCGTATAATGCAGGCCCCTACTCTCTTTCCTCAACATAGCCGACTTGGTTACAATATAAGCTACCTGGATCACATTACGCAGCTCACAAAGCTTCACAGAGAGCCTCGTGTTACGATAAAAATCCTCCGTTTCCTCATATAATAAATGTAGACGCTTTAGGGCTCGTTCCAATCTAAAATCTGATCGGACAATACCTACATAGTCACTCATAATTTTCTGACATTCACGTAGGTTATGACTAACCAAAATATCCTCATTAGAAAGTGAAGTTTTCGAGTCATCCCAATCCGGAACATCAGTAACGTAATGTATGGACTCGATCGCTTTGGTCCCATCCAAAAAGATGCGATGAGCATATACAAGGGCTTCCAGCAAAGAATTCGAAGCTAAACGATTTGCCCCATGTAGTCCGGTTGACGAACACTCACCACAAGCGTACAGGTTGCGTATACTGCTTCTCCCGAAATCATCCACATAAATTCCCCCGCATAGATAATGTGCTGCCGGAGTGACCGGTATAAAGTCTGTCGCCATATCCAATCCTATGGAGAGACACTTCTCATAAATATTTGGAAAATGCTTAATGATATCCTCCTTATCCCTATGAGTAATATCCAAATACACATAATCTATACCCGATTTTTTCATCTCGGCATCTATGGCACGTGCGACAATATCCCTGGGAGCCAATGATGCTCGCTCATCATATTCCTCCATAAAAGACTCTCCATTCACACGTCTAAGAATTCCTCCGAAACCGCGAACAGCTTCAGACACCAAAAATGCCGGAGAATCTTTAGGATTATATAATGAAGTGGGATGAAACTGCATAAATTCCATATTACGCACCTTGCCCTTGGCCCGGTAAACCATGGCTATACCGTCACCGGTAGCAATAGTCGGGTTCGTTGTACTCGAGTACACGTGGCCAGCTCCACCGGAAGCCATGACAGTCACCTTACTTAAAATTTTGTCCACGAGATGTGATGAAGTATTGAAAGCATAGATACCATAACAGGTAATATCCTCCCTATTTTTATCGACATATTCCCCCATATGATGTTGGGTAATCAGATCAATGGCAAAATAATGTGTTACTATTTCAATATTGGGATCGCTATGGGCCTGTTCCAACAGCGCTCTTTCTATTTCGTAACCTGTTATATCCTTATAATGAAGAATACGGTGAGCTGAATGCCCGCCCTCTTTAGCCAGGTCATATACCCCGGATTCTTCCTTGTCAAATGAGGTTCCGTAGGAAATAAGTTCAGCAATACGGTCCGGTGCTTCCCTAACGACGTTTTCCACAATTTCCACATCACATAATCCATCCCCAGCTATCTGAGTATCAATGATATGCTTTTCGAAGCTATCAGACTTATCCACAACGGCAGCCACTCCCCCCTGCGCATATTTCGTATTAGACTCATCCTCATTGGACTTGGTGACTATCAACACTTTACCAAATTTAGAAGCTTTTAACGCAAAGCTCAATCCGGCAATACCTGATCCAATGACCAAAAAATCTACCTTTCTATCTGCCATATATTTTAATTTCACAAACTATCCCCAAAAATGATGGTTGAAATTAACGAAAAATGTGGAAAACGTGTAAATAAAAGGTTAAATAAAAATGAAAAGTATTTAACATTCCACAGATCCCCTATTCACAGCACGAATTCCAATTATTTTTCCGCACAAAATTTGATAGATTTCCACATTTTCTAGACATGAACTATTCAACAAAAAATTATGGAAAATAAAAAACAACAAAAATTAGATTTTTAAAAATCAGCTCTTTAATGCAAAAAATCTGTTGAAAAATTGTTGAAAACTCTATAAAAACGGTAAATCAAAATCGATTCAGATCAATTTATACCACTTTTCCACACCCTAATAAACAATAAGAGAATCTTTAATTTAAAATATTAGTACTTATTGAAAAAAAAGATTGTGGAATACGTTCGAGAAACTTTGTTTAGCTTTGTCAACATCGAATCAAACCTATTTAGGATGCGATATTTGAAAAGGGGAGTTTATCCCTTTTCAAATATTCAATTCTAAACGGCTTTATTTTCGATAACTGAATTCTTGAGGTATTTTAGACCTTTTTAGAATGGAATATTTTTTTTAAAACTTTTTAAACAATTTTTTATGGAATTTTAAACAGGTTTGTAACAGTATTTTTATGTCGCTTATCCCAGAAATCGGTTTTTGAGTCGTTTAGACTAAGTTATTTAGGCTTTGCTGGCTTTATTTCAATTTTATGAAAGTCTGAAAGCGTTTGAAATTGAAAAAAATAGGAACTGGAGTCGTTCAGGTTTGTATATTTCTTTTTTTTTTAGATAAAAATAAAAATATACGATGCTGAGAGCGCTTTCGCTGATTTTTTATGGAATCTTCAAATTGGAATGTTATCGATATCTAGTTTTTCATTTCTCTGGAGCGATTTAGATTCACGTATAGGATTTTTTTTATAATTTTTGTGATTTTATGGCATTTTGAGAGACCTTGGATCAATCTAATTTAATTTTCGCAATTGCAGATTTCAAAGTGTCTATTGGCAAAAAATCTGGTAAATGTGTTCGGAGATCAGTTTTTAGCCGATTTCCTTGCAATATTTTACATTTTGCAAGATCTGTTTGTAATTATGCGATTTCTGAAGGGTTTGTCACCAACTTTAACATAATTAAACTCAATTAGAATTGAATATTTTTTTTGTCAATGCTGTTTTTATTAATTATTCGATTTTAAGAAGCTTAATGATAGATTTTGCGACAGATCTTTGAATCCTCTCCACTAGCAAATGGCAAATGGATCAAATTCTGGGAGATTATTTATAAAAAATTGTTGTGGATTGAAGATTCTTACTATATTTGCGACCCAGTAATGATTGGGGAGCTAAAAAAAATATAATTTAGTCTTTTAGATTTCGATAATTACCATTATCAGATATAATAAATTTTTTAGACGAAAGTCAGGCGCTTTATTTTAAAAATAAAGTCCTTGTGATTGCGATAGATTTTTATTTTAAATGCTTTATAGGATTAAATGGATTGTAAAGCGCTATTTTGCTGTTAAAAATAAACTTTTATAAACTTATTATAATTTTATTATTTTATAAATTAATAAAATAAATCTTTAAATTAACGATTCTCTATAAATGTAGGATATTACTAATATTTCATAGTAGAGATTTCTTCAATTTTTCATTTCAAAATTTATTGAACCGGAAAGATAATATTTTTAAGGCTCTTCAAACAAGCCAGCTTAGATTTTTATAAAATTTTGTTTACTCAATAATAGCGTAAATATTGCATTCTAAGGGCGTTAAGCTTACTTCTTTTGATCTCATAGATAAAATAAAGCCCGCCAGTTTGCGCTGTAATTTTTCGTTATCAATCTTTACGCGATAATCGTATTCTAAATGACCTTAAAGTACGAAGGCATCGAATAAATTATAAAGCTGATCTGCCTATTAAAAGCTACTCGAAAACTATCCGGGCCCAGATAACTGTCTTTGCCCGATTATCGCGAATATTTTCGCTTTTAATAGGTTAAAGTATATGCTTTACAATTTTTCAATTTGAGTGCTCTCACAATCAATTGTACGATATGATACTATAATTCATTGAAAATATCCGATTCTCATAGACTTTAATAGCGATTTGGTAATTGAAAAGAGAAAGCTAATGGATTTCCTTCCAATTTTATGGACCTAAATTTTAGATTTTATCGAAATAAAGCCCTTTAGGTTTTCTTAAATGCATCCCGTTAGGCTATTGTACGAAAATATTCCATTCTAAACGAGTTTATAATGGAAGCAGCCTTATCATCTTCTCGCATTTCATTCTCTGTCGTTAGATACGACAGAATGATATCTGGTACTTGACGTTTGAAACAGCATAGAGTAACTTTTTACTAAACCCTTTGAGCTTTCCATATATTTTTTTTTCTTTTTTTCTTGGTAAATTTTAGATTCTAGAGGGCACAAAACCATAACAGCGGGAGAAATGTTAATAAATAAAGCTTCCGTTTGTGCTATATTTTTGCTTGTTTTGTATTATGGCTAAGAACGTTCAATAAGCGGAAAATGGAAGGAAAGTCATTTTCTACCTTGGAAAGATTTTGGTACAAACCCGCTGAGATTTTGATATATGATATATTGCCTGGCAGTTTTCTGTATATCTGACTCAAAAAAGGTTTAAAATGGATCATATCTTTATATATTTATTTTAATGATAATTATTTAATTTTAAATTTATATTATCTTTTTCCCAATTGCTCGACTACATATTTGATTAATTTGCTTTTTATTGACTTTTATATATGTAACAATGCGTATTTTTGTTGTTCATAAACTGTTGAAAGTACCCGCATGGAAATTGTAAATTATGAGCTTCAGGCAAAAGGATATAATGATGCTCCGATTGACCCCTCATTGGATTTGGTAGCTGAAATCCAACGATTAAAGAAAGAAAAGAATGCTGTAATTTTGGCACATTACTATCAGGAATCTGAAATTCAAGATATTGCAGACTATATTGGAGATAGTTTAGGCCTGTCCCAGGAAGCTGCAAAAACAGATGCCGATTTAATTGTTTTTGCCGGAGTACATTTTATGGCGGAGACAGCGAAGATACTTTCGCCAACAAAAAAGGTTATTTTGCCGGATGCTAAAGCAGGCTGTTCGCTGTCGGATTCATGTCCACCACACTTGTTTGCTAAATTTAAGGAACAGTATCCGGATCATTTGGTCATCACTTATGTCAATTGTACTGCTGAATTAAAGGCACTTTCGGATATTGTATGTACGTCGAGCAATGCAGTTCAAATTGTGGAAAGCCTTCCGATGGATCAGAAGATCATTTTTGGACCCGATCGTAATCTTGGGGCTTATGTAAAGAAAAAAACCGGCCGTGATCTAGTATTATGGAACGGTGCTTGTATGGTTCATGAAATTTTTTCTCAGGATAAAATTGATCGCCTGAAGAGTGAATATCCTGAAGCTAAGTTTATTGCGCATCCTGAATGTGAAGATCATATTTTAGCGAAGGCGGATTATGTGGGTTCCACATCGGGTATGCTTAAGTTTACGCAAACAGATAATGCACAGGTTTATATTGTAGCCACAGAATCTGGGATTCTTTATCAGATGCAGAAAGCAAGTCCTGGCAAAACTTTTATTCCTGCACCACCGAACAATGCCTGTGCATGTAATGATTGCCCTCACATGAAGCTTAATACGCTTGAGAAGCTTTATAATTGTTTGAAATATGAATCGCCTGAAATTTTACTTCCTGAAGACGTCATACTTCGCGCACAACGCCCTATTGAGCGTATGTTGGAGATATCCGCAAGTTTAGGATTGTAATAAATTGTATAATTTTTGATGATAATCGATATGATAACAGGTTGGTTTTCATATCGATTATTATTTTTATAGTGCTATTAACGAAGCTAAATCATAGCGGTATGAGATACCTGTTTGGGCATTATATGATAGTTTAATATTTTAAATTTTTTAACATGTTCGATTTTGATAATACTGAACGCACCAGTCTGGAGGAAATGGGCGAGTTCGGTTTGATTGACTATATCAGTAAAGCAGTGGAACTGACCGAAAAATCTACCATTAAGGGAATTGGTGATGATGCAGCGGTATTGGATTTTGAAGGAAAGAAAACCTTGATTTCTACTGATTTGCTTTTGGAAGGTATTCATTTTGATCTGCGGTATGTCCCTTTAAAGCATTTGGGATATAAGGCAGTACAGGTCAATTTGAGCGATATCTATGCGATGAACGGAATAGCTTCCCAGATTACGTTTTCTATCGGGTTATCTTCCAAATTTCCACTGGAAGCCGTAGAAGAGATCTATCAGGGAGCTTTGATCGCCTGTAAGAAGTATAATGTCGATTTGGTTGGGGGGGACACTTCGGCTTCGGCCCAAGGTCTTGTTATATCCGTTACGAGTATAGGTTATGCCGACGCAGATAAGATTGTCTATCGCAACGGTGCAAAGGAAGGCGATTTATTGTGTGTATCCGGAGATTTGGGAGCAGCATACATGGGACTGCAGCTATTGGAAAGAGAAAAAGATATTTATTTGGAAAACCCTAATGTGCAGCCGGATCTGGAGGGTAAAGACTATATTGTTGAACGTCAGTTAAAACCGGAAGCACGAAAGGATATTGTTGAATTATTTGCAAAATTAGATATCCTACCTACATCAATGATGGATATTTCTGACGGTTTAGCTTCCGAAATACTTCACATCTGTCGACAATCTGATAAAGGTTGTAGATTGTATGAAGAAAAAATTCCATTGGACCAGATGACCTACGATACCGGACGTGAATTCGGTATTGACCCGACGGTTGCAGCATTAAATGGGGGGGAAGATTATGAACTGCTGTTTACAATAGCACAGGCAGATCACGATAAGATCAAGAATTTACCTGATATCAGTATTATAGGCTACATGACGGCAGCATCAGAAGGCTGTGAAATGATTTCTAAGTCCGGAAATCTTTATCCAATCACGGCGCAGGGCTGGAATGCTTTTAAAAAGAAAGATTAAATTAAGATAGCTAAAGAAAACAGCCAAGTTTTCAATGAATGAATATTGAAGAAGTTGATGTTAAAATATTCAGTCGATAATAAAAAAGGTTGTCCAGCTGGACAACCTTTTTTATTGTTCTAGTTCTTCTTCGAGTACCAGATCCTCTTGCTTGGGATCTCGCTCCTCGACATTGAAATTGTTGTAGCCTAATCCTACTTCAATCTGCAGAAGACGCTGCTGTAACATTTCTAGAATTGCCAGGAAATTATAGACAAATTGAACCTTGTTTTCGGAGTTTTTCAATAGTTCCTGAAAATCTAATTTCTTATTGATTTCAATAAGCTCAGCTATCGCTTTCTTTTGTTGTTCGATTGTATAAGGATATTTCACAACGGTATGCGTTACCTCGGGTGGCCTATTGCGAAATTGATACATCATTTGCTCATAGATCATCATCAGGCCATATAGATCAAAGCTATCCAGGTTTTCACCTGTAGCATCCAATTGAAGCTGTTGGCGTATATCATAATGGATATTGCCTCTGCTATACAATTGGAGACGGTTTTCTTCCATCACCCGGAGGCCTTCGCAGACCTCTTTGAACTGCTTATAGAGAATAAGTTTCTGAACGAGGTCTTCCCTCAGATCTATTTCGTTCTCATTTTCATCCAGATCCGGTCTCGGCAGTAACATCTTTGCTTTGATACGCATCAATGTAGAGGCGACAAAAATAAATTCGCTGGCCATCTCCATATTGAGTGCCTGCATCTGACTTACGTAAGACAAAAAATCATCCGTAATTTTCGAAATAGGGATATCATGAATGTTCAGTTCGTCCCGCTCGATAAAAAATAGTAATAAATCAAAAGGTCCCTCAAATTGAGGAAGCTTGATTTCGTAACCTTCTTCTACTTGCATATCTTATTACAAATTTACATAATAAAATCTGTTGGAATTGTTCATATGAAAACTATTGCTGTTTTTATTTGTTGTAGCTCAATATGGAAATGCGATTTATTTTAAAGATTAAATAAAATTGTCGTTACTTTGTGTGAACATTTAATGTAAATAGCAGTACTATGCAATTGGAGGCTGGAGAACTATTAAGTAAAATAAACGATCCCTCTGATCTAAAAAAGCTAAAGGAAGACCAATTAGAACAACTAAGCCAGGAATTACGTCAATTTATTATTGATCAGGTTTCGGTGAATGGTGGTCACTTTGCAGCAAGTTTGGGAGTCGTTGAGTTAACGGTGGCGTTACATTACGTAATGAATACCCCCTATGATCAATTGATATGGGATGTAGGCCATCAGGCTTATGGTCATAAAATTCTGACTGGACGTCGCGAGGTATTTCATACGAATCGTATTGAAAACGGTATTTCGGGTTTTCCGAACCGTTTTGAATCAGAATATGACGCATTTGGGGTAGGCCATTCTTCTACCTCAATTTCAGCAGCTTTAGGGATGGCTGTTGCTTCCCAAATAAAGGGAGAAAAGGATCGTCAGCATATTGCGGTTATTGGGGACGGAGCTTTGACCGGTGGAATGTCTTTTGAAGCATTAAACCATGCTGGTATCTCCAAATCTAACCTATTGGTTATTCTGAATGACAATTGTATGTCGATAGATCCTAATGTTGGCGCGCTGAAAGAATATTTGACGAGTATTACGACATCAAAACGATACAATAGATTTAGGGATGATATCGCTGCTGTGCTGACAAAAATTTCTGAGGTAGGGCCAAATGCACTCGGTATTGTTAAAAAACTGGAGAAAAGTATCAAAGGGACTTTATTAAAGAATGCTAATCTTTTTGAGTCATTGAACTTTAGATATTTTGGTCCGGTTGACGGACATGACGTAAAGAAATTAGCTAAGACGCTTGAAGATCTTAAACATATACCCGGTCCCAAATTGCTACATGTTGTAACAATTAAGGGAAAAGGGTTCGCACTTGCTGAAAAGGATCAGACGAAATGGCATGCGCCGGGCTTATTTGATAAAATTACTGGAGAGATAAAAAAATCTTCCAGTGAAAAACCGGTAGCACCCAAATACCAGGATGTTTTTGGACATACGATGGTCGAGCTTGCTGAAGCAAACAAAAAAATTGTTGGTATCACACCGGCGATGCCTTCAGGCTCTTCAATGAATATCATGATGAACGCAATGCCTGATCGGGCCTTTGATGTCGGTATTGCTGAACAACATGCCGTCACATTTAGTGCCGGTCTGGCGACACAGGGGCTATTACCTTTTTGTAATATTTATTCGTCGTTTATGCAACGTGCCTATGATCAGGTTATCCATGACGTCGCGTTACAAAATTTGAATGTTGTTTTCTGTCTGGATCGTGCGGGGGTAGTTGGAGCGGACGGAGCCACACATCACGGAGCTTATGATATTGCATTTATGCGTTGTGTCCCCAATATGACCGTTTCTGCTCCGATGAACGAAGAGGAGCTCAGAAACTTAATGTATACTGCACAATTGCCTAATAAGGGGCCTTTCGTCATTCGCTATCCGAGAGGAAATGGAGTAATGCCGGATTGGCGCCGTCCATTTACGGAAATAGAAATCGGAAAAGGGCGTGTGATTACCGAAGGTGAAGAACTTGCTATTCTAAGCTTCGGCGCTATTGGTAATGAAGCCGTCAAAGCCGTACAACAATTGAATGAATTGGGAATACATCCTGCACATTATGATCTGCGATTTGCCAAGCCTTTGGATGAAGACTTATTGCATCTGGTCTTTAAAAAATTTAAAAAGATAATCACAGTTGAAGATGGCTGTCTACAGGGGGGGATAGGGGCTGCTGTATTGGAATTTATGGCAGATCATGGTTACAACAGTCAGATTGTACGGTTAGGTATTCCAGACCGAGTTGTAGAGCATGCCGAGCAGAGTGCCCAATGGCGAAATTCTCATTACGATGCCGCTGCAATTGTGCAAGAGGGAAAGAAAATGTGTGATGGAAAATTTACCCATACGATGGTTGGATAGATACGAGTATTTTTATTTATACCATAAAAAGGAAATTCTTTAAGAGGGTTTCCTTTTTTTATGATATAAAACCAAGTCTTTTTTTAAATTTTCCCGTCGGCTATGTTACAAAATGATTTTCCAATAACTTGTTGATACGAGATTTTTTTATTTTCCAATGGCTCCAGAATTGGTTAGAAAGATATTGGGTAATGTTGTTAAGTAGACTTTAAATTCTTATAAATTTAATATTAAAAATATATGAACTAAAGGTTGTATTTCGCTTTTATTTTGGTTAATTTAGTTCTAGACCTTTAGACTGATCTGTAGTATGTTTACTACTTTTTTTGTTCTTTTTTTTGAAATAAATTTGGAATGTTAATAATTATTTTTAGAGATCAATTTTAGCGCAAGTTTTCCACAATTTTACAAGTTAACTAACTGATATATAGATTTTTATTAATTATTTTATATTTTAGTTTTTTAGCTGATTTTTTTTTGTCATCTTCGTTCTCAGAGAAAGTTATCAACATATTTTTTGTCGCGTATTGTAAATCAACTTATTAACAATTTTAGAATGGAAAAAACGTATTCAAGTGTCTGGAATAATTGTCTTTCGATTATCAAAGATAATATACCGGCGCAAAGTTTCAAGACCTGGTTTGAACCTGTGAAAGCAGTCCGTTTGGAGGGTGACGTTTTGACTATTCAAGTTCCTAGCTTATTTTTTTACGAGTGGCTGGAAGAGCACTATGTAGGTATTCTTCGCAAGACCGTAAAGAAGTTTCTGGGAGAGCAAGGTAGATTGGAATACAATATTGTAGTGGAGAAGTCATCGGCTTCTCATCCCTATACGACTAATCTTCCATCGAATGGCAATGGAGCAGAGGGTAAGAGACAATCTATTCCTGTGCCGGTATCTTTGAATAGAGATATCAAAAATCCATTTGTTATTCCTGGATTAAAGAAATTGCAGGTTGACCCGCAATTGAATCAAAACTACACATTTGAGAATTTTATTGAAGGTGAATGTAACCGTCTTGCTCGTTCTGCAGGTTATGCCGTAGCAAACAAACCGGGAGGTACTTCATTCAACCCTTTAATGATCTATGGTGATGTAGGTTTGGGAAAGACACACCTTGCCCAGGCTATCGGTAATGAAATCAAAAGAAATCTTCCCGATAAGTTGGTCATTTATGTGTCCTGTGAGAAATTCTGTCAGCAGTTTGTGGATTCATTGAAAAATAACACCATCAATGATTTCGTAAATTTTTATCAGGCAATGGATGTTATCATTATGGATGATGTACACAATTTTGCCGGTAAAGAGAAAACGCAGGATATCTTCTTCCATATATTCAATCATTTGCATCAATCTGGAAAGCAAATCATTTTAACTTCCGATAAGGCACCTAAAGATTTAGCTGGTTTAGAGGAACGTTTGCTCAGTCGTTTTAAATGGGGATTATCTGCAGATATTCAAATTCCGGATCTTGAAACAAGAATGGCGATTTTGAAGAAAAAAATGTATTCTGACGGCATTGAGTTACCTGAAAATGTCGTGGAGTATGTAGCCACACAGATCGATAACAGTGTTCGTGAATTGGAAGGGGCAATGGTGTCTCTATTGGCTCAATCAACATTGAACAAAAAGGAAATTGATTTGGGACTGGCAAAATCGATGTTGAAGAATTTTGTGAAAAATACACATAAGGAAATTTCAATGGATTTTATTCAGAAATTAGTTTGTGAATACTTTGAAGTTCCTGTGGATATGGTAAAGTCAAAGGTCAGGAAGCGTGAAATCGTGCAGGCCAGGCAAATTTCGATGTATTTAGCAAAAGCCCACACAAAATCTTCACTTAAATCGATCGGTGCATTCTTCGGAGGAAGAGATCATTCAACAGTCATCTATGCCTGTCAAACCGTTGAGGATTTAATTGAAACTGACAAGAAATTTAAAACTTATGTCAGCGACATTATGAAGAAATTGAAATCTTAATGTAGCTTGATATCGAGTTAAAGTAAAAAGGCTGTCCAGATAGACAGCCTTTTTTTGTAACCAGGGAGGACGATATAATAAAAAACCTCTGAATACGCCTAAACGTATCCAGAGGTTTAATACATTCCTCTTAATTGAGTAGAATGATTATTGTTGTTGATTGCTGTTTTCGTTATTATTTTCCTTTTGTTCTGTTGGTGGTGTTGGGGTTGCGGGAATGTCTACTGCTGGCCGCTCTTCAATATATTTTTGAAAGGCTGCTTTTTGCTCATCAGTCAATAATAGCGCAATCTTGCTATCTGATTCACCTTGGAGTTTTGTAATGCGCTCTTTTTTAACCTCGGCAGTGGTGGTAGAATCCTGTATAAGCGCCGCTACCGCCTTCTCCTGATCTAACACAATTGTTGATACGGCTGTTTTTTGTTCGTCATTCAGCGTAAGCTTTGTGACTAATTCGGTCACAATTTTGGTTGCATTTTCTTCTGGAGTCGCTTGCTGTGCGAAGGTTAGACTCATCGCCAGGAAAAATCCTAGACCGGTTAAAAATAACTTTTTCATGATGTTTAATTTTAAATGAAATTATTCAATGAATTTATTAACGTCTGTTTTTTGGTTGTTTAATTAGTACCGGGTTCTGTTTTAGAAGCTTCAGTACGTGTAGGGACAGCTTTTGCCGGGCGTTCGGCAATTACCTTCTGATAGATGGTTTTTTGATCTTCCGTCAGTAATTGACTCACTTTGCCGTCTACTTCCGTTTGAAGTTTATTGAGGATTTCAACTTTCGCAGCCGTAGTAGAAGTACTGTCTTTTAAAATTGTTTCTTCTGCTTTTGCTTGATCCAATAGAATGGAGGATATGGCAGTCTTCTGCTCATCGTTCAGATTCAGCTTCTGTACCAGTTCGGTAGTGGCTTTTGCCGCGGTTTCCTCAGGTGTAGCCTGTTGGGCAAATGTTAGGCTCAGTGCCAGACACAGCCCCATACCTGTTAAAATTAGCTTTTTCATATCTATTGTATTTAAAAAGTTACAACTATGATGTCTTGCTATAAAAACTATCAAAGTCAATTTATATTGTATCAAGTATGTTACTTTAACAAATTTTTAACGCTAGATTTGGATATATGTTTCTTATTATCAGCTTGATAAATGTTTTTCACGTTGTGTAATATAGACCTGTTATTGTTTTGTTTGAATAAAGGGCTGAGAATGACGATCAGTGTAAACTCGGGGAAATGCTTGCTTGGATAGATAAATAATGCTGGAAGGCTTTATAATGGTATTTATGGCTAAATATTGGGGGTAATTTAGTAATAGAAAACAATAGTTATGTTTATGTAATATAATCGCACTATAAAAAAGGTCGATTATAAATAACCGACCTTTCGATGCTAATTAGTTTGAAGAACGTTTAGACATCCTATCTTTCATTTTTTCTTGCTGCTCATCAAATAATTTGATTTGATCAGGAGTAAGCCAAGACTTTATTTTGGTCGCCTGAGCTTCTTGGAGCTGTTTGAATTTTTCCATATTGGCTTTGCGGTCTCCTCCATCATTTTTTTTCGCTGCGCGCTGTTGGGCATTGGCTAATGTAAGATTATAGATGGAATCTTTTTGCACTTGATTAAGTGTAAGTAGTTTGTCCAGATGTTCTACACGCATCTTCGCCAGTTCTTCTGGGCTCCGTTGTTGGCGTTGCTGCGCAAAAGCGACTGTTGTCGCCAAAAGCAGGCCGCTTATTGCCATTAAAGTTTTCTTTTTCATCGCTTTATATTTTAAGTCTACTTCTATTTTGAATATAAATTTGACGAAAAAGTTTACTAAAATATTAGCCCTTAACAAAATTTAAGGTTGATTAACACTTGAGGCGACTGTATCACTTAAAATATGACAAAAATGGGTGCTTTGTCGGGAGTCATTAAATTTAATCCCTATCGGCAGATAAACGAGTTCTACCGTATCAAATAGCGCTTTATATGGTTTTAGCCTTTGATAATCCTTCTCCGTGGTCAATACTATTTTATTGTCGCTATTTAGGGAGTGGAATGTTTTTATGATGCGGTCAATGTCTGCCTCGTCAAATGTATGGTGATCCCCAAAAGAAATATGAGTGACTGATTTCGCTTTTTGGGTAATATGGTCTATCAAGGGTTGTGTTTTAGCAATACCTGTCACCAAGACAATATCTTTATTTTGGATATCAATCTGTTTTCCATTGGTATTCACTGGTTCAAAATAGGTAATATGGCTAAATGTGATCGGAGCTTCTCTATTATAACGGCGCAGTTTTTTTTCTATACGTATTTTGTCTTCACTAGAAATATTGGCGGGACATTTAGTAATGACTATAATCTGCGCCCGTTTAGATTCCATCAATAAGTCTCTGAAATTTCCGGCGGGAAATACAAACATCGGTTGCGAAAAGGACCGGAAATCGAATAAGAGTATATTAAATAAAGGTGATAATTTTCGATGTTGATAAGCATCATCCAAGATAATCAGCTGATGATCCCCCTGAAGTTTTTCTATGCCCGTACAACGGTCTTCGCATACTGCTACAGTGACATTTGGAAGCTTGTTTTTGAATTGTAAAGGTTCATCGCCTACATCTGTCGCCAAAGAATCTATTTGTACGGTCCGGAATCCTTTTGTCTTTCGACCGTAACCTCTGCTGAGGATAGCTATAGTGTACTGCTTGCTAAGATAGGAGACAACAAATTCGGTCATGGGACTTTTACCGGTACCGCCAACAGCTAAATTACCGATTACGATGGTAGGAATTTGGAAAGATCGAGCCGGTAGCAACTGAAAATCATAGAGCCGATTTCGTAACCATACGACTAATCCATAGATCAGCGAAAAAGGAAGAAGAAGATATCGTAGAAAAAGCCACATTATTTTGGTATTACTGTCAATCCAATATCTGTAATTTCTTTTAAAGGATTGTCTCGCATATTCTGTTCAATGGATATCGTATATAATCCGGTGTCCGGAAATATATAATCTTTATGGAGAATAGCCTGCTGATTGTAAAGACTACCCGATGATTTTCCGGTCCACTTTCCATCGGATTTTGCCAATTTAACTTCCTTACGGAAGGTATATGTTTTTTTATTGGGATGCTGTTGATAGATTAAAACAAAGAGATTGGAGAAAGCATATTCTGGTGTATGGCGTACATTCATATATACATCGTATTTCTTCGTATTGTCACTAATATGGAATTGAAAACTAGGATGTGAAGTATACAGCCACGTTTTATTTTCAATGGGTTTATTTTCATTTATAATGGCAGTTTGGTCACAAGATGCCCATAAACCAATACTTAAAATTCCAAAAAGAAAAGCCTTTAGTTTCATTTTAAATCTATAAAAATAGAATATGCCTAACATTTTAACATTAGGCATATTTGTTTTATTCTGTTTTTGAGGAAGTGTTGTTGTTTCCTCTGTTTTTATTTCTATGCCGATTAAAGCGTTTTTTAGGCCTATTATTTTGCGCTTCTTTATTTTCTTTGCCAGCTGTTGCCGTAACAGCACTATCTGGATTGTTCTGCTGTTTAGCTACTGCCTGTTTTGGTGGATTTTGTTCAGCTTTATCGCTTTTTTGGCCATTCTTATTTTCCGGTTTAGCGTTATTATTGCTTTTAGTTTTCCGCTTTTTCTTTCTTTTGTTTCGGTCATCCAGCCGTGTTAAGCTATCCTGGCCGACGACATTTTCATAATCGTAATTGACAATCTTTTCTTCCCGGATATCTTCAGTCTCTATTGCACTTGATATGGCCTCTGGTTTAATACCCTGCTTATTCATTTCGACAAGTTCTTTGACCTGTTGAACTGGCATCGCAATCCAGTTTTCTGCTCCGGGGAAAGAAAACCACATCATTTTTTTGAAGATATCGGTTTTCTGTAGATAAGCCACACCTTTTAGTGTTTCAATACGATCAATATTGTTAGGAATGTCTTTCAGCGCATCCATGTAGCTATCCAATTCATAATTGAGGCAGCATTTCAATTTACCACATTGTCCGGCTAGCTTTAACGTATTCAACGATAGATTCTGATAGCGCGCTGCTGAAGTGGATACGGTTTTAAAATCCGTCAGCCAGGTAGAGCAGCAAAGTTCACGGCCACAGGATCCGATACCGCCGAGACGGCTTGCCTCCTGGCGCATACCGATCTGGCGCATTTCTATCCGTATACGGAATGCTTCGGCCATCTTTTTGATCAATTCACGAAAATCTACACGGCCTTCGGCGGTATAATAAAACGTCGCTTTTGTTTTATCGCCCTGATAGTCTACATCAGAAATTTTCATGGATAAACCCAGATCCAAAGCAAGTTTACGTGCCTTATGCATGGTTTCCCATTCAAGATCTTTTGCTGCATTATACTTTTCTACATCCACTTCATTTGGCTTCCGATAGATTTTTTTTGTAACCGATTCTGCGGTAACATTGTTCTTTTTCAATTGCAGCCGGACTAATTCACCCGTCAAAGAAACGTGGCCAACGTCATATCCTCCCGTTGAGGGTTCTACAACGACCATTTCTCCCATTTCGAGGTATAAGTTGTCTACATTAATAAAGAAATCTTTTCGAGATCCCTTAAACCGTATTTCTACGATATTGAATGGTTTATAGTTTGATGGCATATCCATATCGGAAAGCCAGTCATATACATCTAATTTATTACATCCGCTGGTCATGCAAGAGCCATTATTTTGGCATCCTGCCGGTGTCCCACTTGCCGTGGTAGTACCGCAACCTCCGCCGGATGAGCAACTGCCACATCCCATAGTTTTCTATTTATATATATTGAGTTCCTTTCGGAAACGTTTTGTATTTGTATATTAATGTTAACTGCAAAGATAAATCTAAAAATAATATTTTGGGATTTGCATTTCTTTCTACAAAATAGTGCGTTTCCTCAAATAGATTTATTGTTGCTTCAATTTGTTCGACTGTGTAATGTACTGCAAATTTTTGGACAAAATCCAATTCTTTTGCGGGTAAAAATACAAGACTGGAGAGGCCTTCCTTAATCAGAATAATCTGTCGCATCATGTTGATTGCGTAAAAAAGAAAGCTTTTCTGATTTTCACGGCCCATTTTGGATAAATCCTCTTCCACTAAAGAGATCATATTTGTGCCAGCATCCGAGACGATAAATCGCAGCCAGTTTACCAAAATACCAAAATGATTATTGGTTTGTGTATTCAACTGGTTAAGCGCTTCCTGCAAGTTGCCATCTGCTATAAAAGCTATTTCGGAGGCCTCCTGATCGGACAGGTGATGCGTTGTTTTCAAATATTGTGCGACTTCGGTATGGTCCAGTTTTTTTATTTTGACCAGTTGTGTCCGTGAGATAATGGTGTTTAATATTTTATCCTGGTTTTCAGCCACCAGAATGAACAACGTTTTTTCGGGCGGTTCTTCAATCAATTTCAATAAGGCATTGCCTTGGGTATCCAAGTATTCGGGCAACCACATGATCAAAACTTTATATTCAGCCTCAAATGCTTTAAGGCTCAGTTTTTTGATGATACCATGTGCTTCGGCAATATTGATATTGACCTGCTTATTGTCTGCATCCAGCTGATTGCGCCAGTATTCCAATCCCATATAAGGGTTGGTCAAAAAGGACTTTCGCCAGTTTTCAGCGTAATCAGCTGCTGTATCTTCTTTGTGTTTGGCAATAAACGGATAAGACATATGCAAATCCGGATGAATCAGCTTGCTATATTTTCGACAAGATGGACATTCTCCACAACTATCCGTAGCGTGTTTATTTTCACAGTTTAAAAATTGAGCATAGGCATAGGCCAGTGCAAGGCTTCCTGAACCCTCTGGGCCTAAAAATAATTGCGCATGGCTCACGCGGTTTTCATGAACCGTATGAACAAGATGTTCTTTGATGTCTTTATGCCCAATGATATCTTTAAACTGCATACACTATTGCTATTATACAAATGTAATAAATATTGTGATTTATCAGGGCGTATTTGTTTTCTATACTTTTGAAAGCGTGCTTATTAATTGAAATACAATTGCTTAATTAAGTGCTCTAAATCTTTGTTTGTGGAAAGAAAGGCGTTTACAAAAGGGAAAAATATTGATTAATTTGTGTATTATTGCACATAATAATTAGTAATTAGGAAATGAGATTCATTGTATCAACATCAATTTTATTAAAGCAGTTACAAGCTATCAATGGAGCATCTAGTACAAGTACTGTTTTACCAATTCTGGAAAACTTTCTTTTTGAAATAAAAGACAATAACTTGACTATTTCTGCTACGGATCTACAGACAAGTATGGTTACTTCTTTACCGATTGAGGCGAAAGAAGAAGGAAGAGTAGCTATGCCTTCGAAGATCTTGATAGAAACATTAAAAACTCTTCCCGATCAGCCCGTTGCTTTTTCGGTAGACATGAATACATTGGCTATTGAAATCAGTGCAGGTGACGGTAAATATAAATTGAGCGGAGAAAATGCAGATGATTTTCCTAAAATACCTTCAATTGATAATGGATCAATTATCCAGATGCCAGCTCCAGTACTTTCCGAAGCGATCAGCAAGACCATCTTTGCGGTAAGTAATGATGAATTAAGGCCGGCGATGTCTGGGGTTTTGGTCCAATTGGCTGAGAAAAATGTGACTTTTGTCTCTACCGATGCACATAAATTGGTACGTTACACCAGATCGGATATCAGTGCTGAAAAACCGGCTTCACTTATTTTACCTAAGAAGGCACTTTCTTTACTAAAATCGTCATTGCCTTCGGATGATACAAAGGTATCTATTGAGTATAATCAGACCAATGCATTTTTTAGCTTTGGCAATATCAATCTGATCTGTCGTTTGATCGATGAGCGTTATCCTGATTATGCCGCGGTGATTCCCCAGCTCAATCCCAACAAACTGACGGTTGATAGATTGCTTTTCTTAAATACATTAAGAAGGGTTGTTATTTTCGCCAATAAAACGACACACCAGGTACGGTTGAAGATATCAGGTAGTGAATTGAATATCTCGGCTGAGGATCTGGATTTCTCCAACGAAGCACATGAGCGTTTGTCCTGTCAGTTCGAAGGGGATGATATGGAAATAGGTTTTAATGCCAAGTTTTTGGTTGAGATGTTAAACAACCTTGAAAGTGAAGAGGTCGTTATTGAAATGAGTACGCCTAATCGTGCAGGCTTGTTGATTCCTGCTACTTCTGAGGATCATGAAGATATTTTGATGCTGGTTATGCCTGTAATGTTGAATAACGCTTAATCTTCTGATCAGCTTTGGAACTAATTACACATCTTCTTGACTTTATTCTCCATATTGATAAACATTTGGTTGAGATTGTCAATGACTATCAGCTATGGACATACCTTATTCTGTTTCTGATCATTTTTGTTGAAACGGGAGTGGTTGTCATGCCCTTCTTACCCGGAGACTCCTTATTGTTTGCTGCGGGAATGCTTGCTGCACAGCCAAATGAATTGAATGTCTGGTTAATGATATTGATCTTATTGATTGCTGCGGTAACTGGTGATTCACTCAATTACTCCATCGGAAAGCATTTTGGAATGCGATTGACCAAATTCAAGCTTTTTGGCAAACAGGTTGTCAAAGATGAGCAGATTGCCAAAACACACGCTTTTTATGAAAAGTATGGCAGTAAAACAATTGTAATTGCTCGTTTTGTACCTATTGTACGCACGTTAGCACCATTTGTTGGTGGTATCGGAAAAATGAATTATGGTACTTTCATTACTTACAATGTCGTTGGGGCAATATTATGGGTAGGAGGTATTACATTAGCGGGCTATTTTTTGGGCAATATCCCAATTATTAGAGATAACTTTTCTAAGGTGGTACTGCTGATCATTTTCCTATCAGTATTACCTATTATATTTGAGTTGATAAGAGAGAAAATAAAAACTAAAAAGGGGGTCCAATAGGATTCCCTTTTTAATTTATTGCCTATGGAAGTCGTTTCTGAACTGGTCGATTTTATCCTGCATATTGATCAACACTTGTTGCAGATCGTCAATACCTATGCAGGATGGACTTATTTCATTCTATTCCTGATTATCTTTGCTGAAACAGGATTTGTTGTTACACCTTTCCTTCCGGGAGATTCGGTTTTATTCGCTTTAGGTGCCATTATTGCGCGACCAGAAAGCAATCTTTCACTGTCCCTTTTCTTATTTATTCTTATATGTGCAGCGATTTCTGGCGATTTTGTTAATTATGAGATCGGCAAATATTTTGGAATTCGAGTTTTTAAACCTGACTCAAAAATTTTTAAACCATCCTATCTTCGAAAAACGCAGGATTTCTATGCTAAATATGGCACTAAGACCATTGTTTATGCGCGTTTTGTCCCCATTGTCCGGACCTTTGCCCCCTTTGTAGCGGGTATTGGCAAGATGCCATACAGCATTTTCGGTAAATATAATATAATAGGAGGCATATTGTGGGTATCCTTATTGATTCTAGCGGGTTACTTTTTTGGACAGATTCCTTTTTTCAGGCATAACTTTTCCTGGGTTGTATTAGCGGTCATATTTATCAGTCTAATACCCATGCTGATACAGTTTTTAGCTGTTAAAAGGTCAAAAAAAGATTAAACGTTAAATACTAAAATCAGTCTTTTAAGGTTAAAGGATTGGTATGAAATATTTCATTTTAGCGTTTACCTTATTTGTCGCACAGCTTGCATTGGCACAACGTGTCAAAGTCGATCGTCATCAAGCAAAAGAAGCCTTTGATCTGCTGAATAAAATTCGAACAAATCCAGAGAGATATAAAAAGGAACTGAAACTTTTTAATTTACATAAGATTACCCGAACGAAGCTTAATTGGAATAAACAGCTTGCCGAGGTAGCAGAATACCGAGCTAAGGATATGGCTAAACGGTCTTATTTTGATCATGTTTCTCCTGAGGGCTATGGACCCAATTATTTTATTGAAGAAGCGGGATATCATTTAAATCAGTCTTGGGTAAAAAAAAGGAATGCCAATAACTTTGAATCCATTGCTGCTAATCGCGCCAGTGCGACTGATGCGATAAAAGCGTTAATCATTGGAAAGGAAGCCCCCGGTTATCATCATCGTACGCATCTGCTAGGGATGGATAAATGGAACGCATCGCTGTATGATATCGGAATCGGTTATGTAAAGTGTAAGGGGGCCAAACCTTATGAAAGCTATCTCGTTGTTATTATTGCAAAGCATGATTGGTAAAGAAAATGAAAAATCATACCTTTGCATATGATAAAATCCATGACAGGATATGGCACGGCTTCCAAAGAAAACGGTAAAGTCAAGTATAGTGTCGAAATAAAGTCCTTAAATTCAAAATTTCTTGAATTAAATCTTCGTCTGCCCAAAGTCGTTTCGGACAAAGAACTGACCCTACGTACAGAGTGCAGTAAGCTGCTTGAACGCGGCAAAGTTAATCTGAACGTAACTGTAGAATATACTGACCAAACGGCCAAGGCTTCATCTATCAACGCTGATTTACTTAAAAAATACTACGGTCAATTGCAGCAGATCGCAAATGAGCTAAATGATACGCATGTCAATCTATTTGAATTGGCGTTAAATATGCCTGAAGTTGTCACCAACAACGATGATACCGTTGATGATGAAGAAGCCAGCGTATTGATGGATGCTTTTTATGATGCGGTCCAACATTTCAATATATTCCGTGAGGACGAAGGAAATGTATTGGCTCAAGATCTAAAAAAGCGAGCTGAGCTGATCTTGACTTATTTGAGTGAGGTCGAAGGGCTGGAAGTTGAGCGTATCCCATTGATCAGACAGCGTATAGAGCAATTCCTCAATGATAGTGTGGGTAAAGAGAACGTGGATCAGAATCGTTTTGAACAGGAGCTCGTTTACTATATAGACAAATTAGATGTCACTGAAGAGAAAGTTAGGTTACGTTCCCACTGCAACTATTTCCTGAAAGCCTTTGATTCTGCCGATTCCAATGGTAAGAAATTAGGGTTTATCTCTCAAGAGATGGGCCGTGAAATCAATACCTTGGGATCCAAAGCTAATCATGCCGGTATACAACAGATCGTGGTTAGAATGAAAGAAGAATTAGAAAAAATAAAAGAGCAGTTGCTCAACGTATTATAAGGATGAGCGGTAAATTAATTATTTTCTCGGCACCATCAGGAGCGGGAAAAACAACTATAGTAAGAGACCTTTTAAGTAAACATGGGGATAAAATAGAATTTTCTATTTCTGCGAGTACCCGCGATCCAAGGGGGCAGGAGGTCGATGGAAAAGACTACTACTTTATGTCCAAAGAAGAATTTTTGCATAAAGTTGCCAAACAGGAGTTTATCGAATTTGAAGAGGTCTATTCGGGTACATTTTATGGTACGTTACGTTCCGAAATCGAACGTATCTGGAAAGAGGGTAAAAATGTTATTTTCGATATTGATGTCGTCGGAGGATTACGCCTGAAATCTAAATTTCCGGATCAGGCCATCTCTATATTTGTACAGCCACCTTCATTAGAAGTGCTGAAAGAACGTTTAACCGGACGTGGCACAGATTCGGAAGAAAAGTTGCAGGAAAGATTTGCCAAAGCGGAACTGGAGCTAACCTATGCGAATAAGTTTGATGTGATCTTGAATAATTTTGATCTAGCGACAGCTTGTGCTGAGGCAGAAGAAATTGTAATGGGTTTTATCAATAAATAAAACGCTAAATGAAAAAGATTGGTTTGTTTTTTGGTTCTTTTAATCCGGTGCATGTCGGGCATTTGATTATAGCAAATTACATGGCCAATTTTACCGGGCTGGATGAAGTCTGGTTTGTGGTATCTCCACAAAATCCATTTAAGAAAAAGTCAACTTTAGCGGATCCTTATGATCGTTTGGAAATGCTCAATCTAGCAGTGGAGGATTGCGAACATTTGCGCGTGAGCGATATTGAATTCCATTTGCCCGTACCATCCTATACCATAGATACCTTAACGCATCTGAAGGAAAAATATCCAACGCGAGAATTTGTGCTTCTGATGGGGGAGGATATCTTGGAATCATTGGAAAAATGGAAGAATGCCGATATTATTTTGCGTGACTATCACATTTATGTGTATCCCCGGCCAGGCTACGATGGAGGAAAACTAAAGGATCATCCGGCTATAACCATGACTGATACGCCATTAATGGAGCTTTCTTCAACGTTTTTACGAAAGGCAATCAAAGAAAATAAGAATATTCAGTTTTTTACACCGCAAAAAGTTATTGATTTTATAGACAAAAAGGGCCTTTATTCATAAGGACTGCAAAATATACAAAGCGAATCCCCGGATCTCTTAGGAAGTCTGGGGATTTTTGTTTTCTATGTCGTAAGAAAGCTAATTGTGTAGCATATAGCGTTGGAAAATGTAGATATATCAAAAGTGATACACTTATAGCACAGAAGGAAATAAAATTTATGGTATTAGATTTAACAAATGGAATTGTTTTTGGTAGGAATAATTTCCTTACTTTTAAATAGCATTATGTATACTTTATGAGAAGTTTAATTTTATTATTTATTTGCTTAATTAGCTGGACTCATGGCTTTGCACAGACAGAAAATGAGACAGAAAGTGATTATATTATGGATCCTGCCGCCATTGAATTCAGGACTAAGATGACAATACCTCCATATGGTTTGGCAAAGGTGAAAGCTTTGATTGCTAAATTATCTCCTGTAGCGGATAACGATGGGACAGATACTGGCGTGCTTGCCCTTTCTGCGACGGATTTTAAGAATTTAAGTCTACGTGAAAAATTTACGTATACCATGATTCATGCGGAGGTGTACGCCCAGAATTGCGATATACCAGAAAACCAGAAAGCTATCGACAAGAAAATATTTGGTAAGTTGCTCGGTGGTTTTAATGAAGCTTGGTGGTCGGAAAGGCAGACTGATTTTTTGCAGGAAAACAGAGATTCGGTTATGAAACTGATCCAGGAATCTGTTTTGAGAAGCAAACGAATGGGGGTGAATTATAAGGAGGCGATCGAACAGATCAATGGCTGGCAAATGATTCCATTTATCATTGAATATGCAAAGAAAACCCCGAAAGATAAGGATGCATTGACTTTATTGCTGTTACTCATGAAACGTGGCGAGTATAGTGAATTTATGAAGTCCACATCTTTCAAAAAGCTATATGGAGAGACGAGTAATTACTACTCCTATTTAGACTATAATAAGGAGAATGAAACTTTAATATATCGTAGAGCAATGGGATACTACAATGAGAAAAAAGGTAAATAAAATTTGGAGCTTGCTATAGAAAACGTCAAATCAGTGAGAAAAGCGTTATACATACTGCTTATTTTTTTATTAAACTGTTTAACGTTAGCGGGGCAGGATAAGGGATATATTTTAATTCCGGGGGGAGACTATCAATTAGGTGACACGATGAGTCTGGATAACCCGAGAAGAACGGTACATATAACGTCGTTTTGGATTGCTTCCTATGAACTGACGAATGCTGAATTTGAAAAATTTGTCCTGGCAACGAACTACCGGACTTTGGCCGAACGCTACCATAATGCCATGGTATTTGAGCCCGGTCTTGCGGAGTTCAGGTGGCTGCAGGACAGCACCGCTTATTGGCGTTTTCCAAATGGAATAAGCCGTGGCGGTATACAGGACAAAATGGATCATCCCGTTACCTGCATATCTTTTAAAGATGTATTGGCTTATTGTGCTTGGGCTGATTGCAGATTACCTACTTTTGAGGAGTGGGAAGTCGCTGCGCGAGCCGGAAATGACGGTCGTTATTTTGAAGGGGTGAATAAAGAAAATATTGGGCAATATGCGAATATATGGCATGGTAGCGATCATCTTAAAGCAGACTACTCGGATGGCTATATGTATACTTCTCCTGTAGGGACTTTTAAACCGAATCCATGGGGGCTTTACGATGTATTTGGTAATGTATTTGAATTCTGTTCGGGCAAGCTAAATAGGGATGGGGAGCGCGATGTGGCTCATGCTAGAGGTGGCTCATGGTGGTGCAGCAAAAGGAGCTGTTCAGCCTTCAACACGGTTTATATTGGCTCTGTTAGTCCGAACGCCTCATTCAGCAATCTTGGGTTTAGGGTCGTAAAAAAAGCCTTTACCACTCAGGATAAAGACTTTTAAAACAAAAAATCCAAAAAGGTTGATTTTTTATCTTCCCATCCATCCACCGTCGACAGTAAGAATGGTACCGTGTACATAATCTGCCGCTTTTGAGGCAAGGAACACTGCCGGTCCTTTAAAGTCTTCCGGAGTACCCCAGCGTCCTGCGGGGATACGGTCCAAGATGGATTTCGAGCGTTCGGGATCATCTCTCAGTGCTTCCGTATTATCCGTTGCGATATAACCTGGCGCAAAACCATTTACATTGACTCCTTTGGAGGCCCATTCGTTGGCAAAAGCCTTGACCAACGATCCTATTGCTCCTTTGGATGCAGCATATCCCGGAACATTGATACCGCCTTGAAAAGTCAATAGGGATGCCGTGAATACGATTTTGCCAGTTCCACGTGAAATCATATCTTTTCCAATTTCCCTTGTCAGAATGAATTGAGCATTCTGATTGATTTCGATGATTTCGTCCCAATATTCGTCAGGGTGTTCCGCGGCCGGTTTACGAAGGATATTCCCGGCATTGTTGAATAGGATGTCTATTGTTGGATGCTCCGATTTTACTTTTTCAATAAACTTATATAATTCTGTTCTTTTTGAAAAATCACATTGATACGCATAAAAGTTGCGGCCCGATGCCCGGATAGATCTTTCCACTGCGGAGCCCGTGGCCTCCAACGATGCCGACACACCGATGATGTCCGCTCCGGCTTCCGCTAATGCTTCCGCTATAGCCTTACCTATTCCCCTTTTACAGCCGGTTACCAAAGCGACCTTTCCGGTCAGATCAAAAGATTGCAGTATAGACATTATTTTGCGTATTTTATCGTTAATGGTTGATTTAAATTATTTCTGAATTCCTTGATATAGGATTGCCATTGATCAAAACTGGTTATTTTACCCGCCTTATTAAATGCTGCTCCGGCAAAATAGACCAAAGGTTGGTTGTTTTTTACCGTAGTTGCCAATAAAAACTGTTTTGGACTATCTTTAAATACATAGTTTACTTTCGGTAAGATCAGGGCTGTTCCGGTGATTTTATCTCCTTCAGCAGGCTCCCAATATGCCAAAATACCATTTTTGGGATCGTTTAAGAATTGTGGTTGATCCTCTTTTCGTTTGGCAAGACCAACGACTATTGGGGTACTGCCTGAACTTGTATTTTTGACTGCATAACTTATTTTGTTGAGCTGACTTCCAGCATCCAGAGAAATTGTTTTTTCGACTTGTAACTGTTGTCCTTTTACATTTTCCGGTTCATAAGTAAGTTTAAATGTAGTGCGTAAAGGCCCATTGTCCAATACTTCATATTGACGATAATGTTTATGATAGACTACTTGCTGGTCAATAAATGGAGTTGCATCGCCCACTCCTAGGGTCTGCCCTACAGAATAATAATCTAAACCTTTACCGTGATCGGCGTGGTAATCTCCTGTTTTATACCATTCGTCAATAACAAGGTCGTTACTACGTTTAGCCCAAAAATCAAATCCCTGGGCGTCCTCGGAGCTACCTTCCAAAGCTTTTCCATAAGCTCTGAATGCGGCAATGTCATTTTCCCAGGCAAAGTCATCCTTACGTTCGGGGACATAACGTGCATAAGCCTTTGGAGCAACGGCTTGTGGGGTATTTCCGGTTATGCCAAAAGTTAGCGAGCTTTTAGGGGCAATCGATACCTGTATCAGTACATTTTGCGGTGTCGGCTGTCCCAATTTCTCCAATTGGTAAGCCAGTTCAGCCTTATCCTTGCTACTGACAATCGTAAAGACATTTTTCTTCAGTTCGAAATGTTTTTCGAACGTTGTATAAGGAATACTGATTAGCTCTGTTCTAGTTACCGCTGAGGGATTATTTATTGTGATCGTCTTATTGTTTTGGGCAAAGGCGATACTTGAAAGCCCGAGCGTCAAACTTAATATGAATGTTTTTTTCATTTGGTATTTTTGTTAAAGTCCAATCTCATATCTCCAAAATACTACTTAAGCTCAGTGATAGCACATTTATCCATGTCATCGTAGTCCAAGTTTTCACCAGCCATACCCCAGATAAATGTATAGTTGGACGTTCCTGCCCCCGAGTGAATTGACCAGGGCGGAGAAATGACCGCTTGATCATTATGCATCCAGAGATGACGTGTTTCATCTATTGGTCCCATAAAATGAGATACCGCCTGGCCTTCCGGCAATTCAAAGTAAAAATAAACCTCCATACGACGATCATGTGTATGCGAAGGCATGGTGTTCCATACCGATCCTGGCTTTAGTTCTGTCATTCCCATTTGTAATTGACAGGTTTGTACAACTTTATTCAGCAGCATTTGGTTGATGGTACGGTGGTTGGCTGTTTCCAGTGATCCTAATTCTATTTTATTGGCATCTTCCTTGGTCACCTTTTTAGTCGGATAACTATGGTGAGCGGGGGTTGAGTTTAAATAAAATTTTGCCGGATTAGCGGCGTCTTTGCTTTCAAAATAAACTTCTTGAGCCCCCTGTCCGATATAAAGTGCTTCTTTGGTATTTAGATCATAAGTAACACCATCCACTTCGACCTGACCATTGCCGCCGACATTGATGATACCCAACTCTCTTCTCGAAAGGAAATAAGGTTCTTTTAGTAGTTCCGGAATGGTATCTAGTTTGATTTTTGTATTTACTGGCATTGCACCACCGGCCATATAACGGTCATAGTGCGTGTAGACAAAGTTGATTTTGTCGGTTTCAAAAACTTTTTCAATGAGAAAATTATCTCTTAGCCCTTGTGTATCTAAGGTTTTGTATTCTTTAGGCCCGATAGCATAGCGGGATTCAAAATTGATGCTCATAACTGATATTATTTTCTTTGTTTGAATGTTAAATTTAGGGCTAATATTTGTCAATAACGAGATAATCTTACGCAATCGATGTCGTAATTGAATTTCGGTAGAATCACCGTTATACCTTAGCAGCAAAAAGTTCAGGTTTGGCAATTTTCCTTTCCAATAGAATGGGAATTGTTGCGACGTAATAGGAGCGTCCATGCTTTGTTATTAGCAATAAAGTTATTAACTTTAAAACAATACACCAATTATTAGCATGCTCAAAACCAATTTTGTTCAATCGCTATATACACGATCAAATACCCATAGGCAATACGACGGCTATCTGGCATTTTTGCCCGAAGGCGAACGACAGTTGTTTCCCGTAGCACTGGCAAGTCAGCGCATATTCCAGACAAGTGACTTCGTATGGATCGAATGCAAGGAAAACGGTATCGATACACCAGGTTTCACGACTATTAAGGTAGGAGACTATTCGCTTTGGCTTCATCTCCATTTCATTGGACAGGGAAAACTGAAGCTGACCGAATCATTGATGATGTCTTCGGGGCAGGCCCATTGCTATTATTTAAATGAAAGAGAGCCAGAATTGTTCCTTGATGAAGGAAAATCATGGTTTCTGATCCTTGGGGTTTCGGGAAAACATCTGGACAGTTTAATGATTGACTATCCGAGATTGAAGGAGTTGATGGCCGACGGCAACCAGCGTCCGGAATCTTATCTCGGATACACACCGATTCAGAGTAAGCTCTATAATGTTTTGGCATCGCTGCGACGCTATGAATTTCATTCTTTTGGAACAGCCTTTCAACTCGCAAATTGGAACTTGCGCTTATTCCAGCAGCTATTTCAGGACCTAAAGCCTAACCAGCCTGCCAGAGATCACAGTGATACGTTGCTCTATCAGAAAGCTGTCATGTATATCCGTCGGCATTATGACGACGAAGATATGTCTGTCGCAAAAATTGCGGAAGCAATGAACGTCAGCCCCCGTAAGTTGTCCCGTAGTTTTCAGGGAAAGTCGTTCACAGTTGTGGGTATGATACTCGAATACCGATTGATGGATGCGAGGGAAAGCCTAATTCATTCAGATGATTCGCTGGCAGGGATAGCTTTCGCATTGAATTTTGCTTGTCCCAAACATTTTGCCAGGGCGTTTAAGAAACGGTTCGGAATAGGTCCCAATGAGTTTAGAGCGCAACGTCGTAAAAAGGAATCCTTTGTTAAGCGATCATACCCCCAGGCTTAACACGTTATCACATTTTTCATTACCTGGCCGACAGCTTTTAATCCATGTTCATGTAAACGATGTTCAGTTCGTCGCTCTGCTGTCAACTTATTGGGACAAGTAGCGCTGTTCTCCTGTATTGCTCCAAAAATTCGGGTTTTGGAAGATCAGCACCAACTGTAATACGCCAATCATTTGTATAAATGAGATCAGCGGCGGCGTATTGCTAAGGACATTTAGTAATATGCTAAGGACATTTAGTAAAATGCTAAGAACGTTTGGTAAAACGCTAAGGATATTTGGTTAAATGTTAAGGACGTTTAGTAAAACGCTAAGGACATTTGGTAAAACGCTAAGGATATTTGGTAAAATGCTAAGGACGTTTAGTAAAATGCTAAGGACGTTTAGTAAAACGCTAAGGACGTTTAGTAAAATGCTAAGGACATTTGGTAAAATGCTAAGGACGTTTAGTAAAATGCTAAGGACGTTTGGTAAAATGCTAAGGACATTTGGTAAAATGCTAAGGACGTTTGATAAAATGCCAAGGACGTTTTGTTCATCTCTCCTTAGCAACGGTAAGTGTTTGCTTACCACTAAAATCTGTGTTTAAAGGGATATAGACCTTGATTTCTGTCTGATTTTAGGTGCTAGGTGTCAAAATCGGCAACAAAAAGTCCTGTCCTGCCGGAAAGTTGGCCGATTTTGCCCCCTAGTTCGTCAGCCTTCTGTCGTAGATTTGAGCCATTAACAAAATTAATTACATTTTTAATTATTTCAATTATGGCAAAGCCAACATTATCAAACCAAATCAAGACAGAAGCAACATTGCTTAAGTATGCTGAAAATGTTTTCAAAAAATCTACTGAAAACGCAAGTCTATTTCCAGAAGCCACAGCACTTTTGGCAGAACTCGGTGTTGTACTCGAGCTTTTTCGGGACGGTATTACCGAAGCGAATTATCGTGACAAACGTCAGGTCGTGATCAAAAATCAATATGGATCCCGGCTAAAACAGGCCTTATACCATCTTTCCCTGCACGTGGAACTTGTCGCAAATGGAGATGCCAATCTGATTTTGGCAGCGGGATTCATCCCATCGAAGGCCAAGGTAAGCGGTAGCTACTATGGACTTTCTCCGAAGCCAAACGGACTGGTTGTACAGCTGGCTGTGCAAGGATTGCTGATCGCCGAAATGGCGGTCAAATCGTGGAAAGGGGCTCGATTCTATCAATTTGAATACCGCGCGGTCGGTACGGTTCCTTGGACCACGGTCATTAGTCCAAAATCAAAGATAACGATTAAGGACTTGGAGCACCTCAAAGAGTACGAGTTTCGTGTAACCTATCTGGGGCCTGATCCGACACCGGTCTACAGTGACGTTGTCCGCTGTTATATCGTGTAACGTATAAGAGCGGTGATTTTCCATAGCTAAGATCAAAGGCACGGAAAATTACCGCTCTTTTTTACGGAAAATATTTTTTTCTTTATTAGCTTTAAAAAACAATGACCAATTTAAGCGTAACCATGGATTTTAAGAGCATCACAATCAATCATCCATTACGGAGTATAAATTACCTGACAAAAGATATCGGTTTTCCAAGTAATCTGGAAGAACAGGCTTTATTGAATTACCGGAAAGCACATGACCAAGCTTGGTTCATGAAAATCCGCTTTGAACAGGAGCGGGGAAATGCCCTGCTGGAGTCTATTGCGCTGTCAGATCTAGATGCCGAGATTGCCGAATTAGTAGCTATGTTAGATTGGTACAGCGGTACAGGTGCTTTGAGCAAGGAATTGCCTTTGGCCGAGGTGGATATCAAATTGCAGATCGAACTGCGTGACTATTACCTCAAGATTGAGGCGGCACACCGCAATACTATAAAATTCTATGATCGTATCGCGCTGCGCGAACAGGAATACAATGATATAGTAGATAAGTACTATAGATTCGACAAACCGCTTGATCCTTTAAAATTTGATGTACTGGATGATATATTTGAGTTTGCAGACGACATGGATGCCGATGTAGCTTCGTTGGGCACTGACCTTGAAGATTTTTTATCCGTATTGACACAGCTATATGATCTGCTGGAAAAGTACTTTGTGGCCTATCACGATCTGCATGCAGCTTATGGTAAAACAGTGCATAATATGGCTGAACTTACCAAGGCGGCCCAAGTGCTTCGGCCATTCTGGGAAGCTCATAGTTGATTCTTTCGCTCCTGAGACCCGGACACTGCTGCTCAGACAAGCGAGTTGGGGCCGTAGTAATTATCATATTTTTTACTTCTCGGTTTTAGATTTATTAACTTCGTATATGGTAAAGAAAAAACCGAATATTTTAGTTGTTAATGACGATGGTATTACAGCTCCGGGAATTAAGGTGCTGTTGGAGGAAATGCAAAAAATAGGAAATGTCGTTGTCGTGGCACCGGACTCCGCTCAATCGGGGATGGGACATGCGATCACGCTTGGTAGGCCGCTGCGATTAGATAAGATCAATCTCTATGAAGGGGTTGAAATGTATCAATGTTCGGGAACACCGGTAGATTATGTCAAGCTTGCCGTTAATAAAGTCTTCAAAGGGCAAAAACCGGATATCTGTGTGTCTGGTATTAATCACGGGCTCAATAATTCGATTAATGTTTTATATTCTGGAACAATGTCTGCTGCGGTCGAAGGGGCTATCGAAGGAATTCCTTCTGTTGGTTTTTCGCTGGACAATTTTTCCCATGATGCGGACTTTAGTTACTGTAGACCTTATGTGATTTCCATAACGGAACAAGTTTTGGCCAACGGTCTGCCCAAAAATACATTGCTCAATGTCAATTTTCCGCAAACACAAGGATTTAAAGGTATTAAAATTTGCAGACAGGCTGGAGGACACTGGGTAGAGGAATTTGATGAACGTATTGATCCGCATAACCGTGACTATTATTGGACCACAGGAAAATTTGTCTTGCAAGACCGGGGAGAAGATACGGATAGTTTTGCATTAGCAAATGGCTATGTATCCGTTGTTCCTACACAATTTGACATGACTGCACATCATGCTATTCCGGAACTGAATTCATGGAGTTTTGATCATTTGGATGGTATGGACAAATACAGTAAGCGTGAAAAATAATCTTTGGATAGGCTTGGGCATAGGCCTTATATTTCCCTCACTGGCATTTTTGCTGGTGCGTTTCACCGATCTTGAACTTCATTTTCTGCCTGAGAAGCCAATGGCAACATATACCATTGCCATATTGATCAATTTGATTTTTTTAAGGTTTGCATACCGCTCAGGAAATGATCATGTAGGGAAAGGAATTATCATCATGACATTTTTGGCCATGATATTATATTTACTGACACATAAAGTGACTGTATAAAACAGAGCTGTCAATCACAGTGGCTATACCACAGCGATTGTTTAAAATGTTTTATCTGTCTATTTTTTAAAAAAGAATAAAATGAAATTAACATTGGGGTTTTCTCCCTGTCCGAACGATACATTTATTTTTGATGCCTTGATCCATCATAAAATAGATACGAAAGGATTGGATTTTGACGTAGCTTATCAAGACGTTGAGACATTGAATTTAAGGGCTTTTCATGGTGAACTGGATATCACCAAATTGAGCTATCATGCTTTTGCTTATGCCGTTGAAGATTACGAACTGTTAGATGCGGGAAGCGCCTTGGGCTTTGGCGTAGGGCCGATGCTAATCACAAAAGATGCTGCTTTGGCAGAAGTGCTCCGGGAAAAGCTAAAAAATGCTGACGGTCTGGGCGAATTTGATAAGTTAAAGGTGGGATATCCGGGGAAGTTTACAACTGCAAATTTTCTGTTGGGCTTGGCATTCCCGGAATTAACCAATAAAATAGAACTGGTTTTTTCTGATATAGAAGGCGCGCTTTTGGATGGTTCCATTGATTTGGGGCTTATTATTCATGAAAACCGGTTTACCTATGCAGAAAAAGGACTGTATAAAGTCGTCGATTTGGGAGAATATTGGGAAAGTACGACAAAATTTCCGATTCCACTGGGTGGTATTGTCGTAAAACGTTCGTTGCCCAAGGATGTGAAAGACACGCTTAATGCAATTTTAAAGGAGAGCGTCGAGTTTGCTTTTGCAAATCCAAAGTCCGGGTTGGAATTTATCCGTAGCCATGCGCAGGAGATGAGTGAGGAGGTGATGTATAAGCATATTGAACTTTATGTCAATAAGTACTCCATTGAACTAGGCACCGAAGGACGTAATGCAATTACTAAAATGTTTGAAAAGGCGCAGGAGATGGGCTTTATCCCGCATTCGGATAAAAAATTGTTTCTTTCATAAGACCTTCTTAATATTTGGTAGCCACAATAGCAGTAGGCTTGTGCAGCAGCGCTACCTGTTTGGTTTCAAGTACGACTATTTTGGGCGTGAAGAGCGAATAACCAGGATAGGGAAGCAGGACGGCCTCGGTAATGGCATAAATTGAGACAAGTAAATAAGATGTGTATCCAATTGAAAAAAATAACGCAAAAAAAATAGTGGTAAGCTGTTAGATATCATATCTAATAACTAAATTTGCCCGATTAGTGTCAAATTGTCTGCAATTTTACTTTGGAGTCATTATTGTACAAAATCTTTAGTTGAGATAGAAAAAAAATTATGTTAAAGTTTTTAAGTAAATTATTTGGAAGTAAATCCGAAAGAGATATCAAGGGGATTCAGCCGGTTGTAGAGCAAATCAAGGCTGAATATGATAAGCTTTCAAATCTAACCAATGACGAGTTACGTGCCAAGACCGCTGACTTCAAAGAAAGAATTAAGAATTACCTCGCAGATATTGACCAAGAAATAGATACGCTAAAAGCAGAGGCGGATCAAGATGAGGACGATATGGCTAAAAAGACTTCTATTTACGAGCAAGTTGACAAGTTGTCTAAAGACCGTGATAAGAAGTTGGAAGAGGTATTGAAGGATATTTTGCCCGAGGCATTTGCCGTGGTGAAGGAAACTTCAAGACGTTTGACAGAAAACGAAGAACTGGAAGTTACTGCCAGTGATTTTGACCGAGAATTGGCTGTCTACAAGCCAAACGTTATTATCAATGGTGATAAAGCGATTTGGAAAAACAAGTGGATGGCTGCAGGTACTGAGGTAACCTGGAATATGATACATTATGATGTACAGTTGATCGGTGGTATTGTACTGCATAGCGGAAAGATTGCGGAGATGGCTACCGGTGAGGGGAAGACATTGGTCGGAACTTTGCCAACATATCTAAACGCGCTTTCTGGACAAGGGGTACATATCGTGACCGTGAATGACTATCTTGCCCGTCGTGACTCCGAATGGAACGCACCTTTATTTGAATTCCATGGTTTATCCGTAGATTGTATTGATAAACACCAACCAAATTCGCCACAACGCCGTAAGGCATACCAATCGGATATCGTATATGGTACGAACAACGAATTTGGTTTCGACTATTTACGTGATAATATGGTTCAGACGCCGGATGCATTGGTGCAAGGTAAATTGCATTTTGCCATGGTCGATGAGGTTGACTCGGTTTTAATTGACGATGCCCGTACACCATTGATTATTTCAGGTCCGATCCCACGTGGCGATCAACATGAATTCTATCAATTGAAACCACGTATTGAACGTTTGGTACATGTACAAAAAGCTTATATCAATACCGTATTAAATGATGCTAAAAAGGCATTGGCTGCAGGTGATTCTGATGTTGAAGGGGGGGGGCTAGCTTTATTGAGAGCGTACAGAGGTCTACCTAAAAATAAAGCCTTGATCAAGTTCCTGAGTGAAGGCGCCAATCGTTCTATCTTGCAAAAAGTAGAAAACTACTATATGCAAGAACAAAATAAAAATATGCCTAAAGTAGATGCAGAACTTTATTTTGTGATTGACGAAAAAAATAATCAAGTCGAATTAACAGAAAAAGGTATCGAGTTGATCACAGCGACGGGTGAGGATCCTTCCTTCTTTATCTTACCAGATGTGGGTACAGCTATTGCTGAAATTGAAAAATCTAGTTTGAGCCTAGAAGAGAAAGCTGCACAGAAGGAGGATTTATTACGTGATTATTCGATAAAAGCGGAACGCATTCACTCAATCAACCAGCTGTTAAAAGCGTATACCTTGTTTGAAAATGATGTGGAATATATCGTGGATGAGGGTAAAGTGAAAATTGTCGATGAGCAAACAGGCCGTATCATGGATGGTCGTCGCTACTCAGACGGTTTGCACCAGGCTATCGAAGCGAAAGAAAATGTAAAGGTCGAAGATGCGACACAAACGTACGCGACGATTACTTTGCAGAATTACTTCCGTATGTACCACAAACTTTCAGGGATGACTGGTACTGCTTCAACAGAAGCTGGCGAGCTTTGGGAAATCTATAAGTTAGATGTTGTTGAAATCCCTACAAATCGTGGTATCCAACGTGAGGACCGTCAGGATCTGATTTACCGTACTGCGCGCGAGAAATACAATGCGGTAGCCGAAGAAATTCAACGATTAACAGAACAAGGTCGCCCGGTGTTGGTTGGTACAACATCAGTTGAAATTTCCGAGTTGTTGAGTCGTATGCTTCAGTTACGCAAAATCAAACATAATGTATTGAATGCAAAATTGCACCAAAAAGAGGCTGATATTGTTGCCGAAGCTGGTCGCCCTGGACAAGTGACTATCGCAACGAATATGGCTGGTCGTGGTACGGATATTAAATTGACCGAAGAAGTTAAGAATGCCGGTGGTCTTGCGATTATCGGTACTGAACGACATGAATCCCGTCGTGTCGACCGTCAGTTACGTGGTCGTGCAGGTCGTCAGGGAGATCCGGGATCATCACAATTCTTCGTTTCGTTGGAAGACAACTTAATGCGTTTGTTTGCTTCTGAAAGAATCTCCAATATCATGGTGAAAATGGGGGTTGAAGAGGGTGAAGTGATGCAACATAGCATGCTGACCAAATCTATCGAACGAGCACAACGTAAGGTTGAGGAGAACAACTTTGGTATTCGTAAACGTCTATTGGAATACGATGATGTCATGAACTCCCAACGTACCGTAATCTATACTAAACGTAAAAATGCGTTGTTTGGTGAACGTTTGGATGTGGATTTGAATAATATGATCTTTGACGTTGCTGAAGAGATTGTCGCTGAAGCGAAGGAGCAAGGAAATTACGAAGACTTCCAAATTGAGGTTATCCGTATCTTTGCTATTACACCAGAAATCACTGCTGAAGAATTTGCGCAAGGAAAGATCGAAGGGTTGACAGACCGTCTTTTTGATCAAGCAAGTAGAGCATATCACCATAAAATAGATGCTATTGGTGCATTGACAGTTCCTGTATTAAACAATGTATACGCAGAACGTGGTCAGATTGTTGAAAATGTAGTGATTCCATTTACGGATGGTATCCGTGGTATTCAAGTTTCAGCAAATTTGAAGAAAGCGATTGAGAGCAACGGTAAAGAGGTGTTCAAATCCTTTGAAAAAGGCATTGTATTGGCATTGATAGACGAAGCATGGAAAGAACATTTGCGTGAGATGGATGATCTAAAACAATCCGTTCAAAATGCTGTTTATGAACAAAAGGATCCAATCATTATCTATAAAATGGAGGCCTTTAACTTGTTCAAATCTATGTTAGCTTCTATGAACAAGGATGTCGTGAGCTTTATTTTTAAAGGTGAGATTCCCGGACAAGAAACAACCTCATTACAGGCGAGACAAGTGACTCAAGCACCTGTAAAGACAGTTGAGACAAAAGCAGATTTGGTGTCACCTACTGGTGTCAGTGAAGAGGATGTGAATGATGGTCCGAAAGAACCTGTTCGTAATGAAAATACAGTGGGACGCAACGACGAATGTCCTTGTGGTTCCGGTAAGAAATATAAAAATTGCCACGGCGCAAATAACTAATCGACAAGAAAGGTTAAACTATGCTGAAGAGAGGATTGATTTTCATATATGCACTTGTGCTATTTACGCTTGTTCATGTAAAAGCACAGGAAAAAGGTGGAGTTATTGTAACCAAAGATTCTTTGATTACACAGCTTCAAAATTTTAGGGCAGCAATGGGAATCAATCCTGTCGAAAGCAAAACCACTGCAGTTCCTTCGAAACCTGTTGTACGTTCCGCGGCAACAAGAATCAAGGTGAGAGGTTTTCGCGTCCAGATCTTTGCCGGATCCAGTCGAAACCAAGCTTTTTCGGAGCAAACTCGTTTTCGGGGAATGTATAAAGATGTTGATACCTATATCACTTATGATGAACCCAATTATCGGGTGAAGGTGGGCGACTTTAGAAGTCGTTCCGAAGCGAATGCGTTTATGCGTGAGCTCCGTCAATATTTTAGTAACGTTTTCGTCTTTTCAGAAAGCGTTTTTGTTTATCAATAAATCAAACAACCTTATGGCAAGTACGAAAGAAAAAGTCCTGGCCTTAGCCCATCAATATTTTCAAGATACAGTTGCTAACCGCAGACATCTTCATCAAAACCCTGAACTTTCCTTTGAAGAATATAATACCTCGGCATTTGTAAAGGTACAGCTGGATCAATTAGGAATCCCTTACGAAACAAAAGCAGACACAGGTATTGTGGCGTTAATTAAGGGCGAACTCCCTTCGGATGAGGTCATCGCCTTGCGTGCGGATATGGATGCATTACCTATTCAGGAAGTTGAAGGCCGACCTTATGGATCCAATACTCCGGGGGTCATGCATGCTTGTGGCCATGATGTACACACGTCCTCGTTGTTGGGAACCGCAAAGATATTACATAGCCTGAAAGCTGAATTTGGCGGGACGGTGAAATTAATCTTTCAGCCCGGAGAAGAGCGTTTGCCTGGCGGAGCGTCCATTATGATCAAAGAAGGTGCCCTACAAAATCCCGCACCTTCCGCTATAATAGGTCAACATGTAATGCCGTTTATCGAAACAGGCAAAGTGGGATTTCGTGAAGGGAAGTATATGGCTTCCTGTGATGAGTTGTTTATGACCGTAAAAGGAAGAGGGGGGCACGGTGCACACCCGCATCAGAATATTGATCCGATTGTGATCACAGCGCATATTATTACCGCTTTACAGCAGGTAGCAAGCCGTTTTGCGGATCCGCGCACACCGACTGTGCTGTCTTTTGGCAAAATCATCGCTAATGGTGCGACAAATATTATTCCTGACCAGGTTTATCTTGAGGGGACATTCCGTACATTCGATGAGAAATGGCGTGCTGAAGCGCATGAGACAATGGTCAAAATGGCTGTCGGAATTGCCGAAAGTATGGGGGCTACTTGCGACTTCGAAGTTCGCAAAGGTTATCCATTTTTGATCAATGCTCCTGAACTGACCAAAAGTGCACGAACTTTTGCAGAGGAATATCTTGGAAAAGAGAATGTCGTGGATTTAGACCTCTGGCCAGCTGCGGAAGATTTTTCCTATTACTCACAAGAAATCAATGCTTGTTTCTACCGATTAGGTACAGGAAATAAGGCGAAAGGAATAACTTCTGCGGTACATACACCCACATTCGATGTCGATGAATCCTCATTGGAAATCAGTACGGGCTTGATGGCTTACATCACCTTGCGCAGATTAGGTTATTAAATTTTTCGAAATGTCATCGCATCATATCGTTCGTGAGAACCAAGAGCCTGCTCTGCTGATTGAAGACCTTTTTCTGATAGGCGAAGAAGATTTGGGGCAATTGCTTGAATGGAGTCCAACAATTGTTATAGAAAACAATATGGTTGATCCATTGGACGCTAGAGGATACAAATTTGATATTGTTTTTGCGCAGACGCAAGCGAATCAAACACAGGAGAATTTGAAAGTAATTCCATATATCGATAATTTTTTAAATTCGGCCATTGAGTATCTCGTCGAACATCAATATAAAGCGGTTAATGTTGTTACGGATCAAATAAGTCTTGCGCGCTATCAGCGCTATTTGGATCTGATCAATGTGGTATTATTGGCTCAGGGAATGCGCTACTATTTTGTCACTACCGGTTTTACAAAATGGAAAGCAGGAGGTGAACAGCTAAAGATCGACAGCCAAGGCGAAGAAATCACCACAGAAGGACTTCGGAAAATAGGTGAGAATCTTTATGAAACAGAAGAGGATGGCTTATTTACCCTCAGATTTTCGAAATCAAAATATATTTTAATAGGAGAGACAATCTCATGATAACAATAGAATTAGCCGAACAGACAGATATCCGTAGTATTTCTAATATGGCGCACATCATATGGCCAGACGCTTATGGTGAAATACTTTCAAAAGAGCAGATTGATTTTATGCTGGAGAAAAGCTATACCGTTGAAGGCTTAGCTGAAGGTATGGTAGGCGGACAGTTCTTTTATATTCTGAAGGAAGACGGGATTGGCCAAGGCTTTGTTGCGCTGAAAACTCTTGCAGATAAACTTCGTATTGAAAAGCTGTATTTGATGCCCGATGTTCAGGGAAAAGGTTTTGGGAAAGCATTGATTGACTTTGCTGTTGAAAAAGCGAAAGCCAAGGGCAAAGATATTTTGGAACTCAATGTCAATAGAAATAACCCTGCTTATCATTTCTATTTAAAGCAGGGCTTTCAGGTTGTAGAAACTGTTGATATTCCCTATTATGACTATGTGCTCAATGACTATGTCATGCATCGGGCAATAGATCGTGCAGCCTCTTCCTAATCTTTTAATTTTTCCACACGTGAAGGGGTTTGCTTGCCTTCTACAATGCCTGAAGTACCGATAGCAATTGCTTCTATACTGGAGATAATATTTTGAACGTTTAACGTGGCGACTTCATCCTTTACCGTGTGGTAATACTCATCCTTGTCCATTTGGGAAGTAGAAAATGAATGGGCGGGAACACCCTTTGCCGCTAACACGGCATTATCACTGCGGTAGAATAAATTTTGTTTTGTATAAGGATCGGGATAAAATTTAAAGGTTGTATTCTTTAGGTTTTCCTGCATTAATTTACCTAAGTCAGATTGATCATAACCTGTTATATAGACCGTATTAGGGCCGAACTTTGAATCTTTTCCGATCATTTCCATATTGATCATTGCCACGACCTGATCCGCATTGATATGATTAGAAAAATATTTTGAACCATACATGCCGAGCTCTTCGGCCGTAAATGCCACAAAAATAAGTGTCCTTTCATTGTTGTTTTTCTTTTTGTAATAATCCGCCAGGGTCAACATCGCTGTTACTCCCGAAGCATCGTCATCTGCTCCATTGGCAATTGAATCTTGTCCTACGGCAGGCAATATGCCAATATGATCATAATGTCCTGAAAAGATTATATATTCATTTGGTTTGCTCTTTCCGGGGATAACTCCGGCAATGTTAAAAAGCGGGAAGTGCTGAAGATCGCGCTCGATATGGACTTGAAATGTTTTTGGTGTTTCTGTGCTTAACAGATAGACTATTGAAGGTTTTTGTATGTTCGGATCTTCTATGAATTTAGGCTTGTTGAGCATTTGCCCAAAACGGACAAAAGAGGCTTCAAAAGAAGGGTCTACCAGTACAAGCGTGTTTTCTTGGGATAGGGAATGCTCCCGAAAGGCTTGGGAGAAATCTGCACCGGATGCAATATAAGCGACTTTCACAGGACTGTTTTCATCCCATTTGAGCGTTACATGGTTACCCAATGATATCATATGCTCAGCGGGAACAGCCTTTTTATTGATCGTCGCGACGTTGCTTTTGGGCGAGAGCTTGTCCAATTGGAATGTCTGTCTGAAAGACTCTTCCGCATAAGGTTTGAGACCTATTTTTTTCATCTCTCCGGCGATAAAATCTGCCGCTGGCTCAATGTCCTTTGTCAGAGCCGATCGTCCACGCATATCATCCGAAGCCAAGGTATTTAAAATACGGCCCACATCCTGACGCTGTTGTTCAGAAATAACTTGCTGTCCAAAGGCAATGGAAGATAAGGCAACTAATGCGAATGTTAAAAATATTTTGGGTACTGAATTCATAACGTTAGTAATGTTCGGATGAAGATACTGATTTCGCCTGTAATTTTTGTGAAAATTCGTGCTATCCTCCAACTAAGGCCTATTATCGTTCCCCTTAGGACGATAAAAGTTGGAATGAAGTTGTCATTGTCCTTCAGTAAAAAGATGCATTCAATAGAGTGTTCGTGGTTGCCTTGAATTAGCAACAGGAACGAATGTTCCTGATGGCCGTTGAAGAAAAAAAAAAAAAAAAAAAATGTAGTATATTTGATTATAAATTTTTTGACAATGAAAGAAGTATCTGTACAGGAATTAAAGAATAAGATCGATAACAATGAAGATTTTCAATTGATTGATGTGCGTGAGTCATTTGAATATGAGGTTTCAAATTTGAACGGTTTGAATATTCCACTATCAGGGATCCTGATCGAGGCAGATAAAATCGCCAAAGACAAACCTGTTATCGTTCAATGTCGTTCCGGAAAACGTTCAGCGCAGGCAATTATGTTATTGGAACAACAAGGTTTTGATAATCTTGCAAATTTAAAAGGCGGCATTTTGGCCTGGAAAGAGGAAATCGATCCAGAGTTAGACGTTTATTAATATGACAAATTTGGAGCATCAGACTAAACAGGCTTTCTTGTTTAGTCTTGCTTTTTATATCGTAGCCCTATTTGCCCGGCTATTAAGCTTCGGTATATTCCCCATATTAGGCAGTCTTTCTATTCTATTATCCCTTTTATGGGTGATATTGGTCTTACGGGAAATTATGCTTTCCAGGACAATTCCCAATAGTGATCGGATGTTGATGGCACTGGCTATCGTACTGCTCAATATTATCGGTGGAGCTTTCTATTTCTTTGCTGGATGGAGAGAACGGGTATTGGGATTAACAAAAAAGTAATATGACAAAATATTTTATACTGAATATTGTATTGAACTTGGCCATTGTGTTTTTGGCGTATTGTGGATTTGAAGGGTATAAAGCCGGAAATATGCTGGTGACGGGATTGTCTATCGCATTTTTGGTGGTACTTATTTACCTTAAGGTTGTCTTAAGCAAACGCATAAAAGTTGTGATTCAGGAGAAAGATCGCGAGAAAAAGCAGCAATATGCTGCTAAACAGGGAAAGGGGAAAAGCAAATAGGAGCGAGTTTCTTACTTATAACATACAAAAAGAGCAGAAAACGATTGTCTTCTGCTCTTTTTTATATCGCCTACCCCCGTTCTTATTTTACAAATGGAGGTTTCGTTACTTTAGCTTTTACTTTTTGATTACGGATATGGATAAAGATATCTGTACCGTCTTTTGCGAATGCAGTATCTACGTAACCCAAACCAACCGATTTTTTCAATGTCGGAGATTGTGTTCCCGAAGTAACCCGACCGATTACATGGCCATCAGCATCTACGATCTCGTAATCATGGCGCGGGATGCCTCTGTCGATCATTTCGAAACCGACCAGTTTCTTTTTAAGTCCGGCTTCTTTTTCGGCTTTAAGTGCAGCGGAGTTTACAAAGTCTTTCGTGAATTTCGTTACCCAACCTAACCCAGCCTCCAAAGGCGAAGTATTGTCGTCGATGTCATTTCCATAAAGGCAGAAACCCATTTCTAAACGTAAAGTATCGCGGGCACCTAATCCGATCGGTTTGATTCCGTAAGCTTTTCCGGCTTCAAAAATAGCGTCCCAAACTTTCTGAGCATCTTCATTGGCCACATAAATCTCAAAACCACCTGCACCAGTATAGCCGGTTGCCGACACCAACACGTTATCTACTCCTGCAAAAGTACCTTTGGCAAAAGTATAGTATTCCATTGGTGCAAGCTCGATATCTGTCAGTGATTGTAAAGCATCCGCTGCTTTAGGTCCTTGAACAGCAAATAAAGAAGTCTGGTCAGAAATGTTTTTCATTTCTACACCATCGGTATTGTATTTGGAAATCCAGTTCCAGTCTTTTTCGATATTGGAAGCATTGACAACCAGAAAATAGGTCTTATCATCTATTCGGTATGTTAGAAAATCGTCTACTACACCGCCAGTTTCGTTTGGAATATAAGCATATTGGACTTTACCGTCATATAGTTTCGACACGTCATTTGAAGAGATTTTTTGAAGAAGGTCCAGGGCCTTTTCACCTTTGAGGATGAATTCACCCATGTGGCTTACATCAAAAACTCCTACACCTGTACGAACTGTTTCGTGCTCATCATTGATACCAGTATATTGTACTGGCATGTTGAAGCCTGCGAAGGGAACCATCTTTGCTCCTAAAGCAATGTGCGTCTCCGAAAGGGCAGTATTTTTTAACATAAAAATTAAGTTTTAATCAGTTGCAAATTTAATAAAATATACGTGATTCCTAGCTTTGAATCTATTTTAGAACAAACGATTTAATTCGTTACATTCAACGAATAAACAGTCAGTTCAGCGTCTTCTGTATCCGTATCTTCGCATAGCAGGAAAATTAAACCCTTATCAGTTTTCTCCTTGAAGGTAATGCCCTCGAATTTATGATTTCCGGGGATCTGGAATACTTCAGGTTTGGACGACAGATCCGCTGGTATTTTTCCAAGTAAAGACCCGGCGATCTCGCCGTCAAGATAGGTTGATTTTGCATCCTCCGCGGTCGCGATGAAATAAATGTCTTCACCCACCAGTGCGGCATCCGAAAAACCGGTACTGATTCCTTTTATCGTCGGTAATTCCACTGGAATACACCGTGATTTATCTTCAGCTTTACCGTTGTATTCTAAAATTGCATTGACTCCTTTGGGGCCATTTCCTCTGTTGAAAAACAAGATCCGATCGTCAATATGCAGCACTCCCTCGATGTTGAAGTCCGATTTACTGATCTTAAATTTCTGCATTAAATGCGCGTAGATTTCACTATAGTCTTCCTTCACGACTTTGTTTCCGTCCCAAATAAACCGGTTGTTTCTCTTTTCAGTTGACCCCGATCCATACAGGTAGTAGCACTTGCCATCGAAAGTAATGGATTCAAGATCCATTTTATTCGCTTTGCTGATATTTTCCATGGGTTCAGTGTCCAATAAGGCCGTTTTGGATAGGCGTTGCTGAGCGAGGTTATAGCTATACAGGTAATTGCTGTTGTCCGAGACAATATGGAGTTCATCGTTATTATAGACGATACCAGATGCCGCGGTGATACCAGTTATGCTAATAAATGCTTCGAGGATTAATTTTAACATCATTCATGTATGTTTAAGATTCCAAGAACTTTCCGGAAATCGGATTGAATAGCTGCTTTTATACGAACGGTCTCGCCCGACAAAGGGTGATTGAACGTTAATTCTGATGCGTGAAGTAACATCGTGTCCATCTGGTAGTTCTCTTTCCAGAATTTATTTTGTTTATTGCAGCCATGCGGACGATCACCGATAATGGGGTAAAAGATGTGTGCAAAGTGACGCCGCAATTGATGCATGCGACCAGTCAGTGGATTGGCTTCAACAAGACTGTACCTTGAAGTTGGAAATTTCCCGAAAGGAATATCGAGCTCACTTTTGGCCAGCAGTCTGAATGATGTCTGGGCATCTTGTATTGTGCCATTTTCTTTTTTCAGGGGATAGTCAATAATTCCTTCCTCAGGTGCGAATCCTCGGAGCACAGCAAGGTATTTTTTATCAATTTGATGTTCCTGAAAACTTTTTTGTAGGTATTGATCCGTTTCTTTGTTCAGAGAAAACAAAAGGACTCCACCAGTTTTACGGTCGAGGCGATGAGCAGGGTATACCGTTTTGCCCAGCTGGTCACGTAGTATTTGAAGGGCAAATTCGGAGGTGTCACGCGCAATGGATGAACGATGTACCAAAAGACCATGCGGCTTATTGATCGCCACAATGGATTCATCTTCGTAAAGAATTTCTAAGGACATATTAGATTTTTTTCAATGCAGCAATAATTTCATCTGCTTTTTCATCAATCTTGGGGCTCAGCCAAATCTGTTTAAACGCACCACCTCCGATAATCTGTTCTGTGCCTTGCCATTTGATCTTGGTCAGAGAGAAAAGATAATAATTGTCTATAACAACGGAATTCTGGACAAAGCTGTCCACTAATTTGTTGCCGAAAAGTTGCATTCCCAATCCGAAAAAAGCCTGGTCTTTTGCATGAAGCTGACTTTTTAGTAATTGCTCAGCCTTTGCACGGACAATTTTTTCATGTTCCTCTTTGCTCGGGTTTGTCAGTATAGCCGCCAGCATGATGACAATCAGAAGCAGGGCAAATATTCTTTTTTTGCTCATTTTTTTATGCTAAAATTAATGTTTAAAGATCGTTTCAAAACTGGATCTACCGCTATCAAAATTATTAAATAGATATTAGATATGCGCAATTGTTTTGATATCGAAGCTGTGCAGCGAAGGGAAAACGGCGTGAAAAGGTTGGATCTTAGAAAGAAATTCCATTTAACAGCGAAAACGCCCAGGAAAAGAAAGTCCAGATTAGGTAACAAACACCAGCTATTAAGATAAATAGGATCAATACGATCGATAAGATAATACCGATGCCCGAACCTTTGTGCCGGCCTTCATAATAGTGCTCGCGTAGCAATTTGATATTCTTTTCATTGGCTTTGCTATAGAAATCGAAGATATTACCTAGAAAGGGGATGCTTCCTAAGATCGCATCAAGGCTGATATTGAGTAGCATACGGATAACTAATTTTGGGCTGGCCCCATTTCGCCACATGGCGATAACCAGAACCAGTGATGTGCCAAAGCCGGCAACAGCGCCACCCAAAGGAATCAGATTCAAGATCGGATCCAGTCCGAACCGGAAGTTGCCAATCTTGAACTGATTATCCATTAACCAAGATATTCGGTTGATCCAACCGAAATCCTGGTTTATTTGTTTCTTCTTATCTTCCGGAGATAATTCCCTCTGCATGATTATAATAGTTCGAAAGAAGCGCTGATTTCGCTCGTTACTTTCATTGGTCTGATATTTAAGTCAAGGCCATTTTCACCAGCAGCGTCTGCCGCTTCAGCCATGGCGCCTTTATACATTGCATTACGCATCATCGGCTGAACACCAAAGATAATCTGTTGCGGTGTCTCAGAAAGCACGATCGCTTTACCGATTTTCTGCCCTGCTGCTTCGGCAAGAATCTGCGCATTTGCTTTCGCATCCAATACCGCTTTCGTTTTTAAGGTCTTTTCAAGTTCTTTTTTCTTCGAGTAATCGTATTCACTGATGTAAGTGCTTTGAATACCTGCTTTATCAACTCCATCCAATAACTGATCTAAGTTGTTTAAGTTCGTTACTTTAATTCGGTATTGTCTGGAAAGTAGGATATCCGTATCCTTTTTCTTTTTTTCCGGTGTATTGTAACTCCAGATATTCTGGATCGTAAAATCTTCTTTTTTAACACCGGCTTTTGTTGCAGAGTCGAAGAGATCTTTTTCTAACTTGTCTATGGCAACCTTTTTCTTGGTGTTTCCATTGTCATAAAATTCCTTCAGTGTAACATCTATATAGATGATGTCTGGGGTTACTTCTTCCTCTGCGCGACCCACTGTGGATACAAATTCTTTATTTACCATTTGTTGAGCGTTTAGTTTTGTCATCAAACCTAAAAAAGCCAGTCCTAATAATATTTTTTTCATGTTTTACTATCTTAAAGTTATTATAATAATACGATTCCTATTATCGCATTGCTACAAGATTGGAGCCAAAGTAGACAAAAAAGTTTAACGGATAAAAAAAATAAAAACGTTAAGATTTTTGATTTTATTTCTATACCTTTAGGGAAATTAATAAAATAGTGCCATGCAAGAAGGTAAAGTAAAATTCTTTAATGAGACCAAAGGTTTCGGTTTCATCATCCCTAATTCAGGCGAGAGCGAGATTTTTGTTCACGTTTCTGGATTAGTTGACAAAGTTCGTGAGAATGACAATGTATCTTACGAAGTTGAACAAGGCCGTAAAGGTCTTAATGCGGTAAATGTAAGAGTTATCTAATTAGATTCAAGATATATTTATTGTGAAAAGGCCCATGCGATAAGCATGGGCTTTTTTATTGAAAAAAATTTGGACTGATAATTGCATAAATGTTTCAAATAGATAGTTTAACATGAAACGTACTTTAATAGTGATCCTTTCTGTGGTGATGGCAATTTCAATGTCTGCGTGTTATTCCACCCATCATGGGCATAGACATGGCCGTGGACCAAAAGGTATGCCTCCAGGTCAGGCAAAAAAATATTATGGAGAACAATCCGCGAGGGATTTTGCGCCTGGGCAACAGAAAAAGAAGCATAGACATTGATCTCGATGACTTTTCACTTTTGAGGAAAATTTCGCAATCGAAAAAACAAAAAAAGAGCTTTCATTACAATGAAAGCTCTTTTTTTGTTCCGTTAGAACGACCTATGCAAATGGATCTTTATCTGCAGGTGGTGTTGAAGGTGAAGGAGGCGTTTGTGAATTTCCAAACGGATCATCATTGTTCCCCGCATTTTGTGCAGGCTGTGAACTTCCAAAGGAGTTATTCGGTTGTGAAGAACCAAATGGATCTTGTGCTTGATTGAATGGATGGTTTGTTCCATTTTCTTCTGCCTTTGGATCCGGACCATATTGATTAGGTCCCTTGTCGCCTTCAATGACCATCAGATAAATCAAGTATAAGTTGACTAATGGAATAAGACCCAATAATAAAAACCAGCCTGATTTATTCGTGTCATGTAATCTTCGTACAGCAACAGCAATGCCCGGAATAAGCAACGCTAAACTTATAAGGTATGAAATGTAAGAAAATACACTTGCAATTTGACCGAGAATTCCGAATACTACGCCGATAATAACATTTGCCAGAAAGAACATCCAGTACTCTTTACGACGAGCACGGCCATTAAAGTTTGCATAATTGTCCCTTACAACTTTTAAAAACCAATCTTTAATTTCCATATAATTTTGAGATTTTTAGGTGAAAAATATGTTAGTAAATCAATTGTTCACAATTCTGTTACAATAAATGTACCAAGAATTTATCTGGGAAAACAATTATTATAGATATATTAAGTGTCTGAAGATAGGCTCTTTGTCGAAACCTGAACAAGCAACAGTATTTATTTAGGTGAAAAGCCCGTAAATTGCTTCTGAGTAGGAAATAGGCAGCTATTTCGAAGGAAAATCTAAGGACAAATGTTTTATCGAAAGATCTCTTCGAGTATATAGAGCGATTTTATCTCCTTGAAGTTTGTGCGGTGAAGGCGGTAGAAATCCAGTAATTTTTCCAATAAAAATTGCCTGTCTGTACTTGACATTCTGATGCGGTCACAATTTGAATATTCAGCTTCGGTTAGGCTCCGAAAAATTGACGTGTGAGGTTCCTGAAGCACGAATGGGTGTTCCGGCAGTAGATTTGAAAACGTTGCTTCATGTAGGTTAAAATAAGGAAGAGCTCGTTTGGAAACCGTTGGATAAAACCCAAGGAATCGCGTCAGTTTGATTAAAAATACCAAGTGAAAATTGGCCAGGTTGAGATGTGTTTCGTCTAACCAGCAGACAGACTGATGGATGAATTCAAACAGATAAGGATCACTTTCCTGTTCTTTCAATATTTTGTACAATATTTCATTTAAGAAAAGAGCCAATGAACTTTTTATAATATCGTAAGGTATCTCCTGTAATACTGGTGTCTGCCGGGCTTCGGAAATACGCTGTAGTGAGCCATTGTCCTTATGTGTTGCTATAATTTCAAGTAGATGCAAAGGCTGTAAGATATTGGCTTTGATTTTGGCCTTTGGCTTGCGTGCGCCGGCAATGAGGTACGATTGCATACCAAAGGATTCAGTATATATCTGTGCAACGAGGCTGCTTTCCGAATAATTCGTTGTTTTTAAGACGATACCTCTAGTTTTGTTCAGCATCCCCTTCCTTTTCTTTTTTATGAATTTCCTCCTTATGAGCCTCTTCACGCATTTCAATAAGTGCATTGCGGTCTACTTTCCGAATCATTCGATAGATTAATGTCAGGACACCGATACCGAATGTAATAACTCCGATGATCATGGCTAACTTGTACCAGTTAGATCGTTGCTCCATCAGGTAATAACCTAGGATAACGAACAACGTGCCGATGATTATTTCTCTTAGGCCCTTGCGAAGATATTTGTTCATAAATGTGAATTGTTGAAAACTATTTTTCTTTACAGAGCAAATATAATACAATAAAATGCTTTATTTTTGCCCGTACCGTTCCTGTGTAGAACTATTTTTAAAAATAATTCCCATAATGTTGTTGCTTATCTAAAAAAAAATATAGATATTTGCAAACTCTTTGCAGAGAGTGCAAAGGATTAATATATTGTAATAAAGACAACAAAAAAGATAATATCATGTCAAGAATTTGTGATTTAACAGGCAAAGCAGCGTTAACAGGAAATAACGTTTCTCACTCAAACGTTAAAACTAAACGTAAATTCTATCCAAATTTACAAACTAAACGTTTTTACATTCCAGAAGAAGATCGTTGGATTACGTTGAAAGTATCTACTTCTGCTATCAAGACCATCAACAAGAACGGTATTACAGCTGCGATCAATAAATTTATCGTTAAAGGATCAATTTAATATTGATTTATCGCCTGTTACATTAAGATTATTCATGAATTTCAATCCTATATTAGGATTCAAAATAAAGTAAAACAATGGCTAAAAAAGGAAATAGAGTACAAGTTATCTTAGAATGTACTGAACACAAAGAAAGTGGTCTTCCGGGAATGTCTCGTTACATCACTACTAAAAACAAAAAGAACACAACTGAGCGTTTGGAGTTGAAAAAATTCAACCCAGTATTGAGAAAAGTTACTGTTCATAAAGAAATTAAGTAATTCACCCATCTTAGCACTTGCAAATAGCGGGCTGAGTAAAAATATTTAAAATACCATGGCAAAGAAAGCAGTTGCATCGTTACAAAAAGGTGGCGGTAAAGAATTTACAAAGGTTATTGTTACTACTAAATCTGCAAAAACTGGCGCGTATACTTTCAAAGAAGGTATGGTTCACAACGATAAAGTGAAAGACGTAGTTGCAGAAGCTCAAAAAAATAACTAGTAGCATTTTCCTTTTTTAAAGTTTTTCTTTAAAAAGAATTCGATAAAAATAGCCGTTTTGGTATCCTACCGAAAGGGCTTTTTTTGTTGAGGACATTTGTTTATATTTGGACATCAATTTTCACTAAACACTCCATGGGATTATTTGATTTTTTTAAGAAAAAGCCGCAAACACAAGAAGAAGAGCAAGCCTTAGACAAGGGTTTGGAAAAAACCAAAGAAGGATTTCTTTCCAAGATAACGAAAGCTGTAGTGGGTAAATCTACTGTAGATGACGATGTGCTTGATAATCTGGAAGAGGTTTTGGTTACTTCTGATGTGGGGGTTACGACGACTTTAAAAATCATAGACCGCATACAAGCGCGTGTTGCCCGAGATAAATATGTCTCCACTTCAGAGCTAAACAATTTACTGAAAGAAGAGATTCAGACCTTACTTGCCGAAAATAACAGCTCAGATTTTGAAAACTTCAATTACGGAGATCATAAGCCTTATGTCATTATGGTCGTCGGAGTGAATGGTGTTGGTAAGACGACAACAATAGGCAAACTTGCGCATCAACTCAAACAAGCTGGAAGTAAAGTCGTGTTAGGTGCTGCAGATACATTTCGCGCCGCAGCTGTGGATCAGCTTAAACTGTGGGGTGAGCGTGTTGGCGTGCGCGTTGTGGCACAGGCAATGGGTTCGGATCCCGCTTCGGTCGCTTATGATACGGTTAAGTCTGCTGTTGCAAATGGGGAAGATGTCTGTATTATTGACACGGCAGGCCGTTTACATAATAAGGTTGGTCTAATGAATGAATTGACCAAGATAAAAAATGTCATGCAAAAAGTCGTTCCCGGCGCTCCACATGAAATTTTGTTGGTCTTAGATGCCTCTACAGGTCAGAATGCCATTGAGCAATGCACACAGTTTACACAGGCTACGGATGTGAACGCTCTGGCACTGACGAAATTGGATGGAACAGCCAAAGGCGGTGTTGTTATAGGGATATCCGATCAGTTCAAAATCCCGGTGAAATACATTGGTGTAGGCGAAAAAATAGGCGATCTCCAATTATTTAATAAAAAGGAATTTGTAGACTCCCTTTTCAAATAGAAAATTAAAATTATTGTCAGAAATAAAGTTGTCATCTTTTGCTTGTGCATGATGATTAATCAGATTGAGGAAATAAATGGACATGTTTAAAACCTTGTTTCCTTAGTCAGGTGCTCCTTTTTGTTTCTTGACAAACCCTTCTAATCATATGAAGACAAAATATACGAAACCTGTCCCATTGATCAATAAACCACGTGTCAACGTCGTTACTTTGGGCTGTTCGAAAAATATTCACGATAGTGAAGTGCTGATGGGCCAACTGAAAGGTAATCAGATGGAAGTTGTCCATGAGGCCTCAAATATACAGGAGAATGATATTGTTGTCATCAATACCTGTGGATTTATTGACAATGCTAAACAGGAATCCATTGATGCAATCTTACAATATTCAGAATTAAAGGATCAAGGTAAGATCAATAAGGTGATTGTTACCGGATGCCTTTCGGAACGTTATAAGCCGGAACTGCAAGCTGAAATTCCGAGTGTGGATGCCTATTTCGGGACAAATGATTTGCCTGATTTACTCTCTTCTATCGGAGCGGACTATCGCCATGAATTATTGGGCGAACGCTTGTTGACGACTCCTTCCCACTTTTCTTATTTTAAGATCGCGGAAGGCTGTAACCGTCCATGTTCATTTTGTGCAATACCATTAATGCGTGGTAAGCATGTTTCCAAATCAATTGATGATTTGGTTAAGGAAGCGAAATTTTTGGCATCAAATGGAACCAAAGAATTAATTTTAATCGCGCAAGATTTAACCTATTATGGATTGGATATCTATGGGAAACGTAATCTTTCAGACCTGATGCGTCATTTATCCGATGTGGATGGTATTGAGTGGATCCGTTTACAGTATGCCTATCCTTCCGGGTTTCCAATGGATATTTTGGATGCAATGAATGAGCGTTCAAATATCTGTAATTACCTGGATATGCCATTGCAGCATATCTCAGACCCAATGTTGAAGTCTATGCGTAGAGGAACAACCAAACAGAAACAGATTGACCTTGTCAATGCGATCCGGGACAAAGTGCCTGATATCGCGTTGCGTACGACATTAATCTGTGGATACCCCGACGAGACGGAACAGGATTTTCAAGAGATGTTGGAGTGGGTGGAAGAAACTCGTTTTGACCGTTTGGGCTGTTTTACCTATTCCCATGAGGAAAAAACCCATGCGCATACATTGGAGGACAATGTTCCACAAGAAACAAAAGAAGAACGAGTTGAGGCTATTATGGAGGTTCAACAAGGAATTTCTTACGATATTAATCAATCGAAAGTGGGCAATACATATAAGGTATTAGTCGATCGTGTGGACGGAGATTATTTTATCGGGCGAACAGAATATGATTCTCCGGAAGTGGATAATGAGGTCTTGATTTCAGCGGCGGACTCTTATGCGCGAATCGGTGATTTTGTTCAGGTAAAAATCGACCGTGCGGAAGATTTCGATCTCTATGGCGAAATTGTCAAAAAATAATATCCGGTTGACCGATGAAGGTCATTAAGAATATACGGAAGAGCCTCCCGAAATACAAGGGAGGCTCTTTTTTTGAACTGTCGGGAAAGAACTTCTGTGGATTTATGTCGCTGTTGGTGTCTGTAAAAGTATGAAGGTTTTATTTGGACATTTGTCAATAGAATGATATAATTTAAAAGTGGAATGGGCTTTTTATTAAAAATCAGTATTTTGTCCGCTCAAACTAAATACATTTGTATATCGTACAATAAGCATATATGAAAGCAACTTATATCGAATATAGTGAGACAAATAGTTTCTCCAAAACATTGTTGGCCTATCTGGCTCATGACGAGACGCTGAAACCGTTTGTTGGACACTGGCCTACATTTGACGGTTTTGAAAAGCAATTGCACGAAAAAAAACATTTTGACCACCGTGCCATTCTCGTGGAGCGCCTAAAAGCTCAATATGCGACATTGTTGCAGGGGTCTCCCGCCGTCGCCGAAAATATAGATTTATTGTTGCAGGAGAATACCTATACGATTACCACGGGCCACCAACTGAATATCTTTACAGGGCCTTTGTACTTTATATTTAAGATCATGACGGCAATACGTCTATCCGAAGACTTACATGCCAAACATCCGGACAAAAATTTTATCCCGGTATATTGGATGGCAACTGAGGATCATGATTTTGAAGAAATTAATCATACAAAAGTCTACGGAAAGAAAATTGCCTGGGAGACACCACCAGTGTCGGCGACAGGGCGTATGGATACAGCTTCAATTGTCGATGCAGTAAAGCAATACACTAATATTCTTGGTCTTTCTGACAATTCTGCTAAGCTCACGGATATTGTGGAGCAAGCATACCTTAAGCACTCGAGGTTGGCTGACGCAACACGCTATATGGTAAACGAACTTTTTAAAGCCTATGGTCTTTTGATTATTGATGCAGATGATAAAGCACTGAAGGAGTTATTTAAACCGATTATCAAAACGGATATTTTATCCGAAAATAGTTTTAAAGCGATCACGGACAGGTCGAAAGAACTGGAAGCAAACGGGTTTTCTACACAGGTACATGCGCGGGAGATCAATTTCTTCTATCTGACCGATGAATTTAGAGAACGCTTGGTGCTGACTGCAGACGGCCGATATGAGGTTCTGCATCAAAACATATATTTTACCAAGGAAGAGCTGGAAAAAGAAATAGATGCCCATCCTGAGCGTTTTAGTCCAAATGTGGTGATGCGTCCGATGTATCAGGAAATTATCCTTCCTAATTTAGCTTATATCGGCGGTGGAGCTGAAATGGTCTATTGGATGCAACTGAAATCTAATTTTGATCAGTACCAAATAGACTTCCCCATCCTGATTCCGCGAAATTCAGCAATGATTACCGACGATAATGTGGCCGCGAAGCTTTTTCGTGTTGATCTAACCTTCAAAAGCATCTTCCGGCCAGCAGAGGTTTTGAAGAAGGAGTATGTACGTCGTCATACCAAAGAGAGATTAAACCTTAATGATGAATGGATGGAACTGAATGCGATCTTTGGAAAGATAAAATTGCGCACGCACAAAATCGATCCGAGTCTGGGACCCAGCACGGAGGCGATAAAGGCTCGCTTGAAAAAGGCGATGAATAACCTGGAAAAAAAGCTGATGAAAGCAGAAAAACGAAACCATCAGCATGCATTGGCAGATATAGACAATGTAAAAGAAAAGCTCTTTCCCGGAGGGGGGCTACAGGAGCGATCGGAAAACTTCGCCCTGTTGTATGTAAAATATGGTGATAACCTCTTTAGAGATCTTTATAAATACTTTAATCCCCTGGATTTTAAATTTACAATCTTATATTAAAGTCAGTGTTTCACTGACTTTTTTTATGATTAATTCCCTCTTGTCTTTGCTTTTTGCTTCGTTATTTTTCCTTAAATTGCTTTGTGATGTTTTGTTTATAATTTCATAATATTTCATTTAGCTTCTGTTAATACTGTCGAAGTAGTTTTGATGCCATATCACAACCAACAACTAAATGAAAGAAATATTACTTACGACTTGTGCCATTGCGATAGGAACAGGTTTGTATGCGCAAACAACCCAGGCAGGATTTTCCGGGAAAATTACAGACGAGAATAACAAAGGGGTTCATGGAGCTTCAGTAGAGGTTCGTAACGAATCGACAGGTTTTACCACCAAAACATCGACCAATGCCAATGGTGATTTCAATTTCAAGGAGCTTCCATTGGGAGGTCCGTACATCATTAAAGTGACTTATATCGGTTACGGTGAGCAGATCCGTTCAGGCTTTACGTTAAACCAAGGGGATATGATCCGGTTAGATATTCCGATTCAGAATGCTTCAAATGTACTGGAAACAGTTGAGTTGACTGGTGTAAGCACCCTCAAGAATAAGATAGAGAACTTGGGCGCTGCAACAGCGGTTACAGCCCGGGATATTGCGAAATTACCCGTCAATGGCCGTAACTTTACCTCTTTAATGGATCTGTCTCCATTAAGCAAAGGCGATAATATCGGTGGTCAGCTCGGGTCTTCTACCAATTTTACGATAGACGGGATGAATGCGAAGAACCCGACTTCAGCAGGTTCGACAACAAGCCGGAGTGGTGCTCCTTTTTCAATCTCTATTGAAGCAGTCCGGGAATTTAAAGTCGTGACCAACCAATATGATGTGACTTATGGGAGAGCCGGAGGGGGGACGGTCAGTGCAGTGACAAAACAAGGAACAAATAAGACACAGGGTAGTGCATGGTTATATTCGCGAGCAGACTGGTTGTCAAGTCCATACGATATTCGGGGGAACAAACGCAGCAACGATTTTTCCACTTATCAATATGGCTTTACTTTGGGCGGTCCCATTATAAAAGACAAGCTCCATTATTTTGTTGCCTGGGATCATCAGCAAGACTCCCGTCCCTTGATTATTGCTGATATCAACTCTGAAGCCGATGAAAAAAGGTTTAATGTTACAAACGCGACATTGGATGAATTTGTCAATATTGGGCGGAAAAAGTACGGATTGGGGAACGAACGCCAATATGGTGCCTTTGACAAGAAAAGAGGCTCCGATGCGATCTTTGGGCGTATTGACTGGCAAATCAATGATAATAACTTATTGACAATCCGTAATAACTTTACAAGTGACAACAATAAGCTTGGGCTACAAGACAACAAGCCAATTACTTTGTATGAATCTTACGGAAATGACAAGAATATTGACAACAGCCTACTGGCTACTTTGCGTACCACCATTTCCCCGAGGGTAACCAATGAGTTAAAAGTACAACATCTTTATACTTATCAGAAAAGTAGTCCAGGAGACCTTTTACCGGGTCAGAATATTCCACGTGCAATTGTAGAAGATGCGATCTCCAAAGTTGCCGGGGAAGATAAAAAGACCACATTGCAATTGGGGGGACATCGTTTTGCGCAGGAATCTTTTAAAAATAATGTATTTCAGCTTGTCGATAATATCTATTACAGCACCGACAACATCAATTACACCTTTGGTGTGGATCTGATGTATACCCATGCCAATTCCATTTACGGGAGTGAGGTCAATGGTCGCTTCCACTTTAGACCAAGTGATGGAAAAACGGCTATGCAGAACTTTGACGACATGAAGCCGTATGCTTACTATCGTGAAGTTCCTTTGGTGAGTGATCCGGCTGTGGTCGGTAAGATATTCAATGCCGGTGTGTATGGACAATTGCAAACCAAGCTAGCGCAGGGATTGGACCTGGTCGCCGGCTTACGATTGGATTACGGACATTATCCTACCTCTCCTCTAAATGAAGAATTGCTAAGAGAAGTCGGTGTCCGTACAGATCATAAACTCAAGTCTTTTGTGGTACAACCGCGTTTCCAAATGACCTGGGATGTGAACGAAGAAAGAAAGGATTTCTTTCGAGTGGGGGGAGGTATATTTGCATCGGATATCAATAATTATATGACGATCAATAACCTTACTTTCGATGGGAAGCATTTTGCTACTGTTGATGTTCGCGGTGCGGATGTACCTACACCAAATTTTGTCGACTACAGAAAGGATCCATCATCCACACCGACTTTAGCCCAGTTTCAGGTCCCGACCATCAATACTTATGGTCCCGATGCCAAAATCCCGGTCGTGTATAAAGCAAATATTTCCTACACCCACTTTTTTACGGAGAAGCTAAAAGCGAGTCTTTCAGGATATATGAATTTGGGACGTAATAATTATATGTATGTCGATCGTAATATGGTGAAAGATCCTTTCTTTAGACTGGCAAATGAAGATAATAGAGGCGTATTCGTTCCTGCGGGATCCATCGTTGATGGAGCTCCTGACTGGAAAAAAGGACGGATTTCAGATAAATTTGGCCGGGTTTTGGAATTGAATTCTGAGGGCAAAGTCAATCAGTTTGCTGTCGTATTCGATGCAAGTTATCAGTATTACAAGGATGGAACGATCTCGGTTAGTTATACCTGGAACGATGCGAAAGACAATACATCCTTCAACGGGAATGTGGCCAATACGGCTACCTTATCCTTAGCTGTGAAAGATGATCCTCGCGATTTGAGCAAAATGAGCTATTCGAACAATCAATTCCGCAATAAGATTGTTATTTACGGAACTTTGCCAACATTTTACGGGGTTAGTGTCGGCGTTCGCTACTCGGGTATCGGCGGGACACGGTATAGTTTACTCGCAGGCGGTAACATCAATGGAGACTTTGTCGCCGGGGACAATGATTTGGCCTTTATCTTTGACCCGAATAATCCGAACACTTCAAAGCAGCTGGTCACCGGGTTGAATAATCTGTTGAATAACCCGGAAGCGAGTCAGAGTCTTAAAGATTATATCAAGAAATATCAGGGTAAAATAGCAGAACGTAATGGTGGGGTGAATGGTTTTTATGGTTTGATCGACTTACGAATTGCCAAAAAATTCAATTTATATAAGAACCACGCATTGGAAATATCGGGTGATCTTTTCAACGTTGCCAACTTATTTAAGAAAACTTGGGGCATAAATGAGTCTCTAGGCAATCAAAATCTGTATGCGTTAGGCGGGAAAGATGCTGCTGGGGAAAAGCTGATCCCTTTTGATGTTGCCAAGCAGCAGTTCAATTACAATGTAAACAATTCAGGTATCGTTACCCCCTCCGGCAACCCATACCAATTCCAGCTGGGCTTACGTTATTCTTTCTAAACATTTAGAAAAGCAGGACACGGCGATCTGACTAAATAGCCGTGTCCTTTTGAAATTGAATCAAAAAATAACAATAAAGAGGCAAAAGTCTGATGTAATACCTGGTTCAGATACAAGAAAGATCCAACAAATTAGTAACTAAAGAAGGTTCAATAGCTGCATGCTGATGGAGTTTGAGTCTCAAAAAGTGATGAATGCCTTAAGCATTCATCACTTTTTCTTTTGGAAGGAATACTTCCGCCATCATATGGCGGACACTACCTCCGCCACAGGTTTCGATAACATGTAAATCCTGATGGATGATTTTTCCATGTTTTTCCAATTGTGCCGTTTGATAAAGGGTCAATGAGGATAATGCTTTATCGCTTAATACTATAAAACGGTTTCCATATTTATTTCTGACCTGAAGGCAGTTTGCCGCAAAATTTTCCAGTTGGTTTTCGTTGATCTCGATGATTTCTTTTCCGGTCTCTTTTAGTTTCTTTAACAACCCTTCCCGTTCGGATTGATTATCTATCGCAGCCGGACATAAGATTGCAAAATCTTCTCCCACGGCCAATACCACATTGGTATGATAGATAGGTCTGCGTTCGCCATTGACTGTCTGAAATGCATGAAAGACGATCGGAGTGTAATTTTCCGTTCTGCAGTATTCGTCCAACATGCTGCGGTCTGCACGTTCCGACAGTGCACAATAGGCAATCCGGTGTGTTCGGTCCAATACAAGGGCCCCGGTCCCTTCTAAATATTGTCTGTTATTTTCGGCCTCGCTTAAGTCTTTAATCAACTTTACATAGTAACCGTTTTGTTTCAATGGGCCCTCAAAGTCCAATAAATGCTCTTTTCGACGGTTGGGGGCAAACATCGGATAAAAGATAATTTTTCCGTCCTGATGAAAAGAGACGATATTGTTCGGAAATATGCTGTCCGGGCTTTCCGATTTTTCATCGTCCTGAATGACCGTCACTAAAATGCCGTGTGATTTTAATTCATTGACAAGGGCATCAAATTCACTTTGTGCCTCCCTATTTACATCTTCACCGCTTAAGTTTTCAATGTCCTTTTGGAAAAAATTATTGACTGCGGTCTGCTCATTTTTGCGGAAGACAGAGGGTCTCACTAGGAGTACACTGTCTGTTACCTGTTTTCTCATGATTTATAATCGTTACTTCCCTGGTTTATATTTGTTAAAAAGAATGATATGCTTATTTTTAGAGTCCCATTGCAGTAAAAGCCCGATTTCTCTTTTCGATTTTTCAGCGATGCTGTAATATTGTGAAATCCCTTTGAATCATTGAACAGTGTCAGAAATCACTTTACAATTGGTACTTATACTAATGTATTGAAAAATCAGCGCCATTGCAAAAAGAATATCTTCAAAAAGAAAAAATGGCGGTTGAAAAATAGCAGCATAATCTTTCATTTTTTATTATTCTGTTAAGTTATCTTTGATTTGGTTGGTATATTTTCAACATGAACTTTGGTTGTTTGTTTTTATTTGAATTTTAATGCATATAGGACAATCGATTGCATATCTGCGCGTTGTTAAAACTGACTTTTTATACACTTTTTTGCTTCGTTTTCAGTCATTTATTTTGCTATCTTTGCTCATCCAAAAAACGACTGTTTATAAGAGAGTTAATTACCTAATTATTATGTCGCTAACTGTCTATAAGCGTTAACTTTTTGCACACATGAGCAATATACACTTCCAAGAAAAATTCGAAAGTCGCCACAATGGCCCAAGTCCAGTTGAAGCGAATGAAATGTTGGCCAAATTGGGCGTAACGTCAATTGACCAGCTAATCGACCAAACGGTCCCTTCTCAAATCCGTGCGCCAAAACCTTTAAATCTTCCAAAAGCATTGTCTGAGGTTGCCTATTTAAAGCGGATAGCGGAAATTGCAGAAAAAAATAAAGTTTTTAAATCTTTTATTGGTCAAGGATACTATGACGTGATCCTTCCGGGTGTAATTCAACGCAATGTGTTTGAAAATCCGGGATGGTATACGCAATATACTCCTTACCAGGCGGAAATTGCACAAGGTCGTTTACAGGCACTGTTAAACTTCCAGACCGTTATTTCTGATTTTACTGGATTGGAAATTGCAAACGCTTCATTATTGGATGAAGCCACGGCTGCGGCTGAAGCGATGTTTATGCTTTACTCAGCGCGTAAAAACAAAGATGCCAATGTATTCTTGGTTTCTGAAAATGCGTATCCACAGACAATAGATGTATTGAAAACGCGTGCCCTGTCTTTCGGTATCGAGCTAAAAATCACTGCTATTCAAGAATCGGAATTGACAGATGATGTTTTTGCAGCATTTGTGCAATATCCCGCGGCAGACGGTTCAATCGTTGATTACAAATCATTTGCTGAGGCTGCACACGGTAAAAACATTACGGTATGTGCTGCTGCCGATCTAATGAGCTTGGCGCTGTTGACTCCTCCGGGAGAATGGGGGGCAGATGTTGTTGTCGGTAACTCACAACGTTTTGGTGTACCAATGGGATTCGGAGGACCTCATGCCGCATACTTCGCGACGCGTGATAGCTTCAAACGCAATATCCCCGGACGTATCATTGGTGTAACTTCTGATTCGAATGGAAAGTATGCTTTACGTATGGCTTTACAAACTCGTGAGCAACATATCCGTCGTGATAAAGCATCTTCGAATATCTGTACAGCGCAAGCTTTATTGGCTATTATGGCCTCTTTCTACGCTGTTTACCATGGCCCCGAAGGAATCAAAAATATTGCATCCCGTATCAATGCTTTAGCAAATTTATTGGATCAGGCTTTACAATCATTGGGTTATGCCCAATTGAATACCGCTTACTTTGATACCCTACGTGTGGATTTAGGTGCACATGCGGGCGCATTAAAATCTGAAGCGTTGAACAACGAATTGAACTTCTACTACAACGGTTCACAAGTTTCTATCGCTATCGATGAAACAACAACATATGAGGATATCAAAACGATCGTAAAAGTGTTTGCAAAAATTCAGGGCAAGACATTGAACGATGTGGATTTCGATACCTTAGAAGAAAACTTAAGTTCTTCGATCCCTGCTGAATTGGTTCGTACCTCAGCGTACTTAACTCATCCAAACTTTAATAGCTACCATTCTGAACATGAAATGTTACGCTATATTAAATCATTGGAAGCAAAAGATCTATCGCTTTGCCATTCGATGATCCCATTGGGTTCATGTACAATGAAATTAAATGCCACAGCTGAAATGACCCCTGTTACCTGGGCGCGATTTGGTGGATTACATCCATTTGCACCAGCAGACCAAACTTCAGGTTATATGCAGATGATCGGAGAATTGAACGATTGGTTGTCAGAGATCACAGGTTTTGCTAAAATGAGCTTCCAGCCAAATTCAGGAGCACAGGGTGAATACGCGGGGCTAATGGTTATCCGTGCTTATCACGAGAGCCGTGGCGATCATGGTCGTAACATCTGTTTGATTCCAGCTTCTGCACACGGTACTAACCCTGCATCGGCTTCAATGGCTGGTTTGAAAGTGGTCGTGGTAAAATGTGATGAACTTGGAAATATTGATATCCCAGATTTAAGAGCAAAAGCAGAGGAGCATGCTGCTCATCTGAACTCTTTAATGGTGACTTATCCGTCTACGCATGGTGTATTTGAGGAATCAATCATTGAAGTTTGTGAAATCATTCATGCCAATGGCGGTCAGGTATACATGGACGGAGCAAATATGAACGCACAGGTAGGTTTGACTAGTCCGGGGCATATTGGTGCTGACGTTTGTCACTTGAACTTGCATAAAACATTCTGTATTCCACATGGTGGCGGTGGCCCGGGTATGGGGCCGATCGGTGTTGCTAAACACTTGGTGCCTTTCTTGCCAAACCATCAAGTTGTTTCTACTTCAGGAGAAGAAGGAATTACAGCTGTTTCGGCGGCACCATTTGGCTCAGCATCAATCTTGATTATCTCCCACGCTTATATTTCGATGATGGGTGGTGAAGGCTTGACCAATGCGACACGGACAGCAATATTAAATGCAAATTATATTAAGGCGCGTTTGGAAAATGCTTATCCAGTACTTTATTCTGGTAGCAATGGCCGTTGTGCGCATGAGATGATCTTGGATTGCCGGGGTTTCAAAAATGTAGGTATCGAAGTTGCTGATATCGCGAAACGTTTGATGGACTATGGTTTCCATGCGCCAACAGTTTCTTTCCCTGTTGCAGGCACATTGATGGTCGAGCCGACGGAGTCTGAATCAAAAGCGGAATTAGATCGTTTCTGTGATGCATTAGTTGCTATTCGTCAGGAAATTGCTGCAGTGGAGGCTGGAGAAGCTGAACAAACAAATAACGTTTTGAAGCATGCTCCGCATACAGCGGCAGTAGTTACCGCAGATGAGTGGGATAGACCTTACAGTCGTCAAACGGCTGCTTATCCGTTGGAATACGTGAGAGATCGTAAGTTCTGGCCTTCTGTAGGCCGTGTAAACGACTCTCAGGGAGACCGTACATTGATCTGCTCATGTCCTTCGATCGAGGAATATGCCGAAGCATAATTGGCTTCGAAAATAATATAAAAATAGAGCCTCCGTATTACGGAGGCTTCTATTTTTACTGAGAATTTAGAGAAAGCCATTATATTGTTGTCCAAAATGTATTGACTTTTAGTGGAAGACGAATTGGGGATAAGTTGGAGAAGAACGGATCAGACTATTTTACTGCTATATTTTAATAGTTGTGCCTATTAAATCATTTTTTTATCTTTCTAACGTTTTATCTAAAAAAAACTGATAATCATGAAAAGACAATTGAGCGTAATGTCTCTCTTATTGAGCGCGGCTATTTTGATCGCAGGTTGCGGAAACCGTAACGAATCCAAGGATGGTTCGGCGGATGAAAATGAAACAAGTACGGGAATCTCGGATGTGGTTAAGGGGGTGTCTAATCTAGATAACCTGACTGACGGAGCAAAGAAAATGGAGGAACTCCAGGCCAAGCTAAAATCTGAAAAACCATTGAGTTCGGAGGAGTTAAAAGCATTTCTTCCAGAAAGTTTAGACGGCTTGAAAAGAACATCTTATTCTGCGGGTTCTATGTATGGGGTCAGTGTCATTTCTGGGGATGCAACATATACCGTCGATGATCAAAAGGATATTAAAATAAGCATTATTGATGGCGCTGGTGAGACGGCTTCTGCTATTGTTAGTCTCGCACAGATGGGTTTTATGGTTGATTCAGAAAATATTACTGATACGGAAGTAGAAAAAACAGGTGATTTTGAAGGTAAGCGGGCAAAAACTACCGATAACAAAGGTGTGGAAGGTTCAACACCAAAGAGTTCTGAAATCAGTTATCTTGAAAAAGACCGTTATTTAATCACATTAAGAGGCAATGGGTATAGTTTGGATGAGCTAAAGGCATTTATGGGTAAATTGAATGTAAGCGCTTTAAAATAAAATATCAATACCTTATAACGATCTCAAAAAGTCCAGATGTTCCGTCTGGACTTTTTTGATGATCAGCTGATGTTAGAAAACAATCGGGCCTGTGAATAAGGAATGATTTAATGAAAAGCACCGCAGAAACGGAAGAATATTGTATCAATTTAAGCTACAATCGCCCTGATATGGTATTTTGGAAGTATATTTGTGTTGAAACATTTCGATATGAAGATAACATCAGTATCCAATCTCTTTATTGCTGCGGCATTGATTACATCCTGTGCGGGCAATAAATATGCGAAGACCGAGAAAGTATATAAGAATCAAGCGAAGGAGTTTTCTAATTTATATCGTCAGTCTCCTGTTTCCGGGCAGCTGGAAAAAGTAAATGTGAAAGATCAGCAGTGGATTGCCTCCATCAATTTTGGTGTCCGAAAGCCTAATTTTGTGGTTATTCATCACACTGCTCAGGATTCTCTGGGGCAGACCATTCGTACCTTTCATTCTGCAAAAGCAGGCGTAAGTTCACATTATGTTGTTGGTAGGGACGGTAAGGTTGTGCAGATGGTGAATGATCTGTACCGTGCGCATCATGCCGGTCTGGGGAAATGGGGAAATGATACCGACCTGAATTCTTCGTCCATAGGTATTGAACTGGATAATAATGGGACAACAGATCCCTGGACGGATGCGCAGGTAAATGCGTTGATACAACTATTGACTTATTTAAAAAATACCTATAAGATTCCACAGGCAAATTTCATTGGCCATATGGATCTTGCCCCTACACGTAAAAATGATCCGTCACGATTCCCTTGGAAAAAGCTGGCCGATCAGGGCTTTGGCTATTGGTACGAAGAATTTTTGGAAACACCTCCTATTGACTTCAATCCGAAAATGGCGTTACGTATCATTGGTTATGATGTCAGTAATCTGGATGCGGCAATAAAAGCTTTTAAACTCCATTATATCCAACAAGATGTGAATACGGCATTTTTAGGGGAAAACGATTTAAAGATTATGTATTCTATCTATAAGAAGTATCTCTAGGGAGGACAACGATATAAACTTGAAAGGAGCAATTTGTGAAGGAATTGCTCCTTTTTATTTTCAGAATCGACAGCTCATAGCGCTTTTATTATAGCGTTGTTAATTTTAACCACGATAGGAAGGGGAAAGGCTTCGGCATACTTTTTCGCCGTAGGCCTTTTTGAATCTTATTTTTTGTATTTCTCTACATAGGTTTCAAATACACGTTGATAGATTAGCTTGAACCAAGGAGTAAATTTTTCAGGGAAGTGCGTGATTTCGTCCTCGATTTCCTGTTGACCCATATACTGTATAGCGGCGACTTCTGCCGGATTAAAATCAGGCTCTCCACTGAATTTTCCAATCAGGACATGATCAAATTCATGTTCGGTAAGGCCATTGTCAAATCGGGCGCTGTATACAAATGAAAAGGCATCATAGAGCGCTGTTGCCTCAATCCGGAGCTCTTCTGTCAGGCGTCTCGTTGCAGCGTCCAGATTGCTCTCTCCGAGGCGTTGATGCGAACAGCAGCTGTTTGTCCAAAGCCCGCCACAATGGTATTTATCCAGGGCCCTTTGCTGTAGGAGAAGCTGATCCCGGTCATTAAATAAAAAAACACTAAATGCCCGATGCAATAAGCCCTTTTGATGGGCTTCAAATTTTTCCATGCTGCCAACCACGGCATCATTAGTATCAACGAGTATTACATTTTCGTGCTTCATAAGGACTGGAAATAAATATAGTCCAATTTAACTAAATTGGACTATATAATAAATTAATTTTTAACGACGTGTTATTATACGGTTTTTACAAATTTCTCGTCGTAATTTTCAATATCAATGATATATCCGTTCTTGATCAAGAAATCAAATAGAGGTTTTGCCTCTTCGGAAACGGGCATATTTTTAGTGGTGATGATTTTATTTTCCTTTTTCAATAGATAAGGATAAGCGTAAAGCTTTACGTTTTTATTGAACATGCCGGAAATATACGATAATAGCTCATTGGTGTACAGCTCTTTATTGTAGTTGTCCGAATTAAAGATGTTCTTTAAGTTATAAACGTTTGTTGCAATTCCGATATTCTTAGGTTTAAAGTTGCTTATAAACTCAGCGAGATGATTATTTCTGCGGAAGTTGCTGACGATAATGTTGTTGCCTGTCGCACATAATTCATCCGCTCTTGATGCGAATTCTTGTAGATCTTCATCCGTAATTTCATGAGTATCCTCTAGCACATTCCCCATCAAAACCTCGATCAAAACAATGGTGTCACTATCCGTAGCCCCTGTATTTTTCTTAAACTGTTCGACGGCAAGGTTAAACAGGTCGAAGTTAGGAAGTGATTTCTGACGGTATTTTGTGCGAAGTAAGATGATGTTTTTTTTGTATAAATAATCCTTGATCTGTACCGCTTTACCATCGGGCTGGAAAATAGCAGCCTTCGCGAAGCCTTTGGCAATGAGATATAAATTAATCAAGCGCTGGTTGACATTTTCAAAAAGAGGACCATTTAACTTAACCAGATCAATTTCGACAGACCCAATGGATAAATTATCGACCAGGGATTCGATCATGGTCTGCACATCCTCTGCATAATAGTAGGCTGCAAACAACAAATTCACACCGATAATGCCCAATACCTTTTGTTGCAGCTGATTGTCGCTGTCCAAGAGTCTGATGTGAACAATAATATCGTTTGTAGGCCCGCCGACCTCGTGCTGAAAACGGAGGCCAATCCATCCATGGGGTTCATTTGTTTTGGTGAAATTCAGCGTAGTGACAGTGTCTGCAAAGGCAAAGAATTTTTTATTGCAATACTTATCGCCGTGCAATCGTTGGGTCAGCAAGTCAAATTCATGGGAAAGCATCTTCTGTAAACGAGTTCTGCTGACATATCTGCCGTCTTCTTCTTCACCGTATATGGCATCGCTGAATGCCATGTCATAAGCTGACATTGTTTTAGCAATTGTACCTGATGCAGCTCCTGCATTGAAAAAGTTACGTGCGACTTCCTGTCCAGCACCGATCTCAGCGAAGGTTCCGTAAATCTCGGGGTTTAGATTTATCTTCAGGGCCTTTCGCTTGGTTTCAAAAATTTCTCTTGCCATGGCACAAAGGTACAAAAATCAAAAGTCTAGTGAAAATTAAAGTATGAAAGGAAAAAACAGAATAAAATTAGGCTTGTCTTAAAACAAGCCTAATTTATTAAAAGCATAGAACAATGCACTGCTATGCAGGGCTTGGCTAAATTTGTTTTCCAGCAGCATGGCTTTTGCTTCCTTAAGCGGTATAAGGAAAACGTCAATCTCCTCGTGTTCATCCAGTTCCTGTTCCTGAACTTTCTGTCCTCCTGTCATGAGATAAGTATACGTAACATTACCACTTGTTGCCGGGTTGGCATAGAGTGTTGCTATCTCTTCGATTTTTTCAAACTGATACCCTGTTTCTTCGAGCATTTCCCGTACAGCAGCTTCTTGGGGATTTTCACCCGGCTCCATTGTACCAGCCGGAATTTCCAAAGAAAGGATCCCTGCTCCGTGACGGTATTGCTTGATTACCAATAACTCGTTTTGTGCCGTAATCCCGACCATATTGACCCAATCTGGATATTCCAGCACGTAATAATGGTCGTTGATGCGTCCATCGGGCAGTTCGCATGTATCGCGCCGTAATGTCGCCCAAGGCTCCTTGCAGATATATTCAGATGATAGTAGTTTCCATTTTTCCATTTAACCAACAATATCTTTCATCATGCGGTCCACTTTTTCTTCCAATATATGTTGAAGATTCAGATAGTCCTTTTTATCCTGAAGTATTCCCTTAACGGAGCAATAAAATTTGATTTTGGGTTCCGTACCTGAAGGTCTTGCCGAAATCACGTCACCATCCGTCGTAATGAATTGCAAGACGTCCGACTTTGGAAGTGTAATCTCTTTCTTATTTCCGGTCTTCATGTCAGTCGCCTGGGAAAGTTGATAGTCCCGAATTTCCTTGACTTCGATTCCTCCGAGTTTCGTCGGTAAATTTTGACGCAACCCAGCCATCATGGCCTGAATTTCCTCGGCTCCGGCTTTTCCTTTTTTCGTTAAGGAAATCAATTTTTCCTGATAGCAGCCAAACTCCTGATAGATCTCCAATAATACGTCATAGACAGTCTTGCCTTTTGATTTAAAATATGCGGTCATTTCAGCCAGGAAAGCACATGAATTGGGTGCGTCTTTATCTCTGACCAGGTCACCGACGAGGTAGCCATAACTTTCCTCTCCACCGGCTAGATATTGGGCCGAATCTCCTAATTTTGTGATCAGTTCGCCAATATATTTAAAGCCAGTAAGGGTTTCATAGTGCGCTACATGATAATGATCGGCAATATCCGCCTGAAGGTTGCTGGTTACAATCGTTTTAACGATATATGGGTTGTGTCCCAATTGCTGTAGGTCACTCTTTGCACTCAATACATAGTAGATCAGCAAACTGCCGATCTGATTACCATTGAGTAGCTGAAATTGGCCCCCGCTGTTTTTAACGGCGATTCCCACACGGTCAGCATCGGGGTCAGTCGCCAAAACGAGATCCGCGCCAATCTCTTCGCCTTTTTTCTTCGCCAAAGCCATTGCGTCCTCCTCCTCCGGATTTGGATAGATCACCGTTGGGAAATTTCCATCCGGTGTCGCCTGCTCGGTAACTACCGTAACGTTTTCAAAACCCCACGATGCCAGCATTTTGGGGACAATTGTAATTCCTGTGCCATGGATCGGAGAATAGACTATTTTTAAATCCTTCTGCGCCAGCACCGCCTCGGGGTGTATGCTCAATGACTTATTGGCATTGATATAAATCTCGTCAATTTCTTCACCGACAGGGATAATATTTTGGTTATTTCCTTCAAACTGGATATCCTTTACCGAGGTGATTGCATTGACTTCATCGATCACATTTTTATCATGTGGTGCAGTCAATTGTGAGCCGTCGTTCCAATAGGCTTTATAACCATTGTATTCCTTCGGGTTATGTGAAGCCGTTAACATGACGCCGCTTTGGCAACCAAAATGACGGATGGCAAAAGACAACATTGGTGTAGGACGTAATTCGTCAAAGAGGTAAACCGTGATTCCATTTGCAGCGAATACCTGGGCGACAAGGTGGCCAAACGATTGCGAGTTGTTACGGCTATCGTATGCTACGGCTACCTTGATTTCCTGATCAGGAAACTGCTTTTTAAGATAGTTCGATAAGCCCTGTGTCGCCTTTCCAATCGTATATTTATTCATGCGATTGGAGCCAACGCCCATTATTCCTCTTAATCCTCCAGTTCCAAACTCGAGATCCTTGTAGAATGAATCAATCAGTTCCGTTTCTGCCTGATCATCTATTAACTTCTGAACCGCCCCTCTTGTTTCCACATCATAACTTGAGGTTAACCAGTCATCAATTTTCTTTTGTATGTCTTTATCTAAATTTCCCATTATCATTAAATATGGCTAAATGTAAAAAAATATTTTAGGCGTCGCAACCCGCATATGCACGATCAATAACTGTAATGTACCATTTTTCCCCTTCTTTTGTAACGTGAAAAACAAATGGTTCTTCGCTTTCATTGGAGGTCATTATCGCGCGATAACTTCTGATTTCTATATTTCTTAACCGTCGTAATTCGTTACCTGTAATTTTGGCGTCTAAAATCTCATTCATAAATTTGGCTGTTTGTGACAGTTCATTTGGACGCGATTTCTTGTCATAAAAAAAACCAAGTTTATCCCATTTCATTGTGCCGCAGTCGAAAACGGGAAGCTTTCCAGCTTTTAAAGGTCCTTTGTAGCTCAGTTTTTCATATGAGTGATACTCCGGCACCGGTTTGGCAAAGCTAAAATTATTTTGGTGCACATACGAGTCCAGTGCTCCCGGGCGATAGATAATATAGATACCTAATTTGGGATGTATATAATCATTGATTGTTTTGCTGTCTTGATCAATATATGCTTTGGCTATTTTTTCCAAAACTTGTTCTAATGTTTCTGTATCCTCTTTTTTGACTTCCTTTTCGAGTGTGTCGGGTTTGCTTATCGTATCTAAGGGGATAGAATCTTGGGCAATTTTTACGGCCTTGTCTTCCTTTTTATTGTTTCTACAGGAGAATACACCTATCGAGATACAGATCAGAACAAAGAAAAAGAGATTTCTCATGTTGTTTTTATTTATTTAGTACTATTTTTTGAAGTCAAGTTATCTATGATCGACTTTAATATTGACCTTGTTGATGGCAGCCACCATTGCACAAGGATTTCCTGAATAGTTTCTTCTCTATTCTCGCGCAATTTAAGAATTATTTCTTTTCTGAAGTTCAGTTTGGAGGTCTGCCAGGTCTTTTGATTAAACTGTGTGATCTGTTTTATTTTCTTTGCTGCGGTATTAAAAAGCATGTTTGCCGGAACGACATCATCTACCAAACCTTGCGATTTTGCCTCATCTGGAGTTAAGAGTTTTCCCTCAAGCAGATTTTGATACGCGTTGTGTCTTCCAATCCAGAAAGCATACAGTTGAAAAATACTTTCGGGAACAATCAATCCAACGGGTATTTCATTGAGCCCGATGACGAAATTACCTTCAGCCATGATCCTATAGTCGCAGCATAGGGCAAATACGCAGCCTCCGGCGGGACTATGACCGGATATGGCCGCTGCGATTGGTTTTGGAAATGACGCCAATAGCGAGGTTGCCTCCAAAAAGAGATTCCAAAATTCCCTGATTTGATCCTCATTATAGCCAAATAAGGTGATGAGATCAAGCCCCGCACTGAAAAAGTTTTCTTTACCAATAAGAATTGCGCCGTGAACGGCTTCGTTTTCCCGATTTATCTCCAACGTCTCTATCAGCTCTTTCAGTAATAGCGTATCGATGGCGTTTGACTTTCCGCGATCCAGAAAAATGCTTAAAATATGGTCTTCTACTTGGGTTTTGATATGCTCCATAATGAGTTTATTTAAATTTATAACGGTTTGTTCGGCTTGCTATTGTGGCTTTACTTCCATTAAATATTCTAGGTGTGCAATTTTTCCCTCCATGTCAACTCCTTCAATCGTGATTTTATATGTTCCGGGTTCATCCGAAGTGTAGAAATCAAATTTGGCTTCTCCATTTTTAGTTGTTACCAGATTAGGTTCCCAGGCGATGGTTGTTCTTAGGTCGCGTTTAAGTTCCTGTTTTTGTGTGGTGTTATATTGTGGTTTGAAAAAGTTGCGGTTGACATGCAAACCTTTGGGTAAAATGGTTATTATTCCTGTTGGTGTATAGGCGGATGACATCGCATCGCCCGATTTACTGGTGATTACCAAAACACCGTTTCCGCCGTACATTCCATAAATAGCGGTGTTCCCGACACTTCTTAAGACTTCGATACTCGCGATATCCGGGACGTTGATCATACTAATCTGGTCAGGCTCAATATACATGCCGTCGAGCACTACCTGCATGGGGCTTCCTCCATTTAATCCCATCGATCGCGTACTGTAAGGGACTCCGTTTCGGAAAATAACTCCCACTAGTCTTCCCGCAAGGCATTGCTCCAGGGTCGCACAGGTGGACAGGTCCTCAGCCGTCAGCACCTGATCTGCATTGCCTGGGCCATTGAGGTTTCTTGAATTTTTATCTGCTTTATTGACTCTGACTCTGTTGACCTGAACTTCTTCCAGTTTGATGCTTTTTTGAATAATACCTGCTGCTTCAAGTTCGGCCAGGAATTGCTGATTATCTTTAAGCTGGTTGATTAGTTTGGTGTTGATATCATTCAGCATCAGAGGTTTGTCTTTACTTTCCCTGACTGTAGGAGAAGAAGCATTGTCAACAAGAATATCGACTCTATTCTTCTCTTTTTGACCATTCCCGGTGACAATAAACTTGATACTATCCGCAAAAAAAAGGTTATCAAAAGTAAATCTACCCTCATTATCTGTTAGCGTATCTAAACTTAGCATCATATTGCTCGTGGGGACTAAAGTAACTTTTGCATTCGGAACTACAGCCTTTCTTCCGGTTTTTTTAACAGTACCCGAGACCGTGAGGCCCTTCTCCGGAAGGTACGCATTATTCGTCGTATTAAGGTAATTTTTCCAATCTAGCTTACGCCAGCCCTGGATCAGCATAAGGTTGTCAAGCTCATTGAACTTGATATTGTTGAGATCTTCAAAGTAATAATTTGGACGTTCTATAAAGCCCCTGAGATCGGATTTTAAGAGGAGCTCGGAGACAATTGAAGAATAATATTGCGCTGTAGCAGAATCGGCTTTATTGAGATTGATTACCGAAGCCGAGAGGGCGGCGATTTTTGAGGTATCACTGCTACCTTCCTTAACCGAAAGATTTGCGATTACCTGATCCCGTGTTGTAAATGTTGGCTTGTTCAATTGTAAGGTTATTGGCAACATTGTTTTTGGCGCATTGTAACTAAATACGAGCCTTTCGATGATCGGAACCAGCTGTTCATTCAGTACTGATAATTGGATTACTCCCGAAGGAAGGTCTTGTTTGGGAATGTTGAATAATATTTCCGGCCCGTTTAACTTTTGTTTAACAGCATGTAAAACAAGTCCATTGTATTGTGCAATGAGGTAGACTTCTTTACCTGTTACGAGGTCATCTGTCGCCGATAATTGGGCGGCGATTTTATCTTTTAAACCCGAGTTGACAGTGAGTACGTAGCCTGAGGCAGCTACCGGAGGCAGAGGGCTGCTCACCGAATTCCCGTCCGGGAATACCGCCGTGGCAATATATTTTTTTCCTGTGCTTAAAATAAGCGGCATACTGCCCATGCCGAGGTCATTCGTCTCAAATTCGATGATGGGAGCCTGGTTTTCCTCTCCGATTTTGATTTTGGACTTCAGGCCCAGTCCGGCGGGTGTAAGTACTTTAACCCCGGTTTTGCTCAAAATATTGTTTACGAGATCACCACTTTCAGGGAAAATCTGGATACTGTTCTGTAGGTTGGGATCTGGAATTGTAAAATTCTTTAATACCCGTCTTTTATCTGATGATAAAAATTGTAAGGATAATGTTCCGCCCCTAAAATTATCTTTGAGCTCAAGAGTTATCGTTCCATTTTCATTGGATTTTAAGCGCCCCTTCTTTTCTTTTAGGCCGTCCTGTTGGAAGGTATAGCTCACGCTGCTGTTTATTAGCGGCGCGCCCTGAATTGTCTTTAAGTTGATCTGGAAGAGGTTTTCAGTTCCATTTTGAAGGAGAGTACTTTCAGTAATGACATTGTCTGCCCGACCATTGGTAACCGGTACAATCCGCTCATAGAAATTGGAGACGGAATCGTTTTGCATCCAGCGGGTGTAAGCTCTGATACGGTATGATCCTTCCACGAGTGTGTCCGATAGGCTAAAATCACCGATGCCAAGGCCCAATGTGAGAGGGATTTTAATGCTTTTGATGATGCTATTTGTCGGCGAGATCAATTCGATATTCGCAATCTTGCTGATATTGCTCAAGTAATTAAATGGCGCCGTGGTACAATATAGTTTGAACCAGATATTTTCACCCGCTGAATAGTCATTTTTGTCCAGGTGTAGATAAATTTTCTCCGTAACATGACTTTCGTGATAGGTCTCCAATTTCTGTATGGTCTGATCAATTTGAGCGGAGGCCAGAAAGGGAAGCAGAAGGCAATTGATTAACAACAATAAGCGAGCATACATATGACTAATGTTTCTTGAAAATTAGAAAATATTTTCCCTTTAATCAACTTATAAATCAAAATATTATCGCATGAAAGAGATCCGGCAATTCCTATTACTGGGATGGGGGCGCTTTTGAGTTGGAAAATAAATATAAAATCCGTTTTTGAATGATCTTATGTCTGAAAATTAGCATAAAAAAAATATCTTTGTGCTATGAATATCCTAATAATCGGTTCAGGAGGTCGTGAATCCGCCTTCGCCTATAAACTATCGAAAAGTCCACGTTTAGATCAATTGTTTATTGCTCCAGGAAACGCTGGTACAGGAGCATATGGACAAAATGTAAATATTAAAGTTACTGATTTTGAAGCTATCGCATCCTTTGTTTTGGAAAATGCGATACAAATGGTGTTGGTGGGACCAGAAGAACCTTTGGTGAAAGGTATTCATGATTATTTTTTGAACCGGACAGATTTAAAAAATATTCCTGTCATAGGCCCACAGCAAGAAGGTGCCCAATTAGAAGGTTCAAAAGATTTTTCGAAACAATTTATGGATCGCCATGGCGTGCCTACCGCCGCTTCTCGTTCTTTTGATGCAGACTCGCTTGCTGAAGGATTGGTTTATCTGGAGAGCCAAAAGTTACCGATTGTGCTTAAGGCTGACGGATTAGCTGCGGGAAAAGGTGTTTTGATCTGTGAAACACTCGAAGATGCAAAAGCCGAACTGAAAGCAATGATTGCTGACTCTAAATTCGGAGAGGCAAGTCGCGTCGTTGTGGTGGAGGAATTTTTAAAAGGAATTGAACTCTCGGTATTTGTCTTGACGGATGGAAACTCCTATAAGGTACTTCCTTCTGCAAAAGATTACAAACGTATCGGAGAGGGTGATACAGGTCTAAATACAGGCGGAATGGGCTCTATTTCTCCTGTACCTTTTGCTGACGAAACATTTTTGAATAAAGTGGAAGAACGTATCATCAAACCAACTGTAGAAGGGCTGAAGAAAGATGGTATTCCGTATAAAGGCTTTATTTTCATCGGTTTGATGAATGTTGATGGTGAACCCTATGTGATCGAATATAATGTGCGTATGGGAGATCCCGAAACAGAATCCGTATTGCCTCGTATCGAATCTGATCTGTTAGATCTGTTGGAAGGTGTCGCGCAGGGAAATTTGGATCAACGCTCTTATACCGTTTCTCCAAAGACTGCAGTTACAGTTATGCTAGTCGCGGGAGGTTATCCCGGCGCGTATGAATCTGGAAAGGAGATCGCTAATATAGAGAATGTGAAAGAGTCGATTGTATTCCAGGCGGGAACGAAGGAACAGGACGGCAAGGTTGTTACTGCCGGCGGACGTGTGATCGCGGTAACCACATTACAGGATTCGCTTTTTGAAGCGCTTCAACAGGCTACTGCTGATGCCGGAAGAATCTATTTTGAAGGAAAGTATTTCCGTCGTGATATCGGTTTTGACCTCATCTAAAAAATATTTAAAATTATTTTTGTATAAATGATTTTAAGGCCTATATTTGCAACTCCAAAAACAACAAAACTTTTGGAGTTGCATTAAAAATGGCCCGTTCGTCTAGGGGTTAGGACGCAAGATTTTCATTCTTGAAACAGGGGTTCGATTCCCCTACGGGCTACATAATAAAAGCTGAAACAAAACGCCTGCAAATGTTGAATTTGCAGGCGTTTTGTTTTTTAATAACCACCAATTCCTCTTTTTTATTTCTTTAACAAGTTAGTTTATAAGCTGTTGTGTTGTGAGCGTTTGTTTTGATACAAATACGCAGATTATTGAGATAATTCGATAGTCTCAAAAATTTTACATTACCTACTTTTGAGTAATCAATTATAAAGCAGAACATCTTAGAGAAATATTAGAAACCAAAATTTAAGAGATATCCAATAAGTTTTTTGAACAAAACACAAAGTACAATGCGAATGATCAGTAGCATGGCACGAAGTTACCATTTAACAACGAACAGAGAGCCCCTAACAAGACATCAAGCTGTACCATGTTTGGGATTTGAAAACGAAAGCCAAAAATGAAAAAAAGTAATTTAATAAAACGAGGAAGACTTTGAAGCTGGTGCAATAAAGTCTTTTTTAGCTGTAAAAAGCTAATACCATTTAGCTTTAATTTTAAATAATCAATTATGTGTAAATTTTTAAAAAAAGTTTGCCCTTCGAAAGGGCGGGCATCAATTCGTTCGTCCTAAATTTTTGATGCAAGGAAAATTAATTTAGCCCCAAACAAGCCTTTTGTACAATAAACCTTAAGATAAGATATCCGGAAGCTTTGTTTGGCCACAGAAAAAAGTATTTGAAATAAATTCTAACCAATTAATAACTTATGAGAACAAAACAAGTAGCGCATAGAGGCTTGTACCTTTGTGGTAGACTCTGGGTCTTCATGATTCTCACCTTTGGTCTTTGGGCCTGCAAGAATGATACACCTGCAATGATCGGTGAAGCGAAGCCTTTTGACCCTACTAAACCCGTGGTCGTATCTGATTTTAGCCCAAAATCAGGTGGTATGGGACAGCGTCTGATTATTTATGGACAAAATTTTGGTAATGATCCTAAAAATGTCGCCGTCTATATCGGCGGGAAAAAGGCTGTTGTCATCAATGCCTTGGGCGAATCTCTTTATTGCCTGGTGCCAAAGCAGGCTTTTAGCGGCGATATCGAAGTGCGGGTAGGGGGAGAAGATAAACCCGTAATCGGGAAAGCGGAGAATAACTTTGAATACCAACGTAAAATGGTTGTCTCTACTATCGTTGGATATCGGAATGCGCGGGGGGATGAACCGTGGAAAGACGGCAAGTTTAAAGATGCTGACCAAAACAAAATGGCGAGTGGCTTTTGGGAGCCTTCTTTTATGAAATTTGATCCGGCAAATCCGAAGCATTTGTGGGTGACTTTTGATAATAACAATGGGCTTTATTTAATCAATTTTGCGGACAGCACGGTGACGACGAGACGTGCTGGTCTTAACCGGCCCCGTAGTGTTGATTTTACATTAGATGGCAATTATATGATCGTTGCGCAGGATCGCGGCGGAGAGGACGATGAGTCTACACTGCTGTTTTCTCGCGCCCGTAATTTTCAGGACTATGAAATCCTGACAGAAAGTCGGCAGTGTAATGGTGCGTCCGTCCATCCGGTAAATGGAGAGATGTATTTTAATAGTTATGCCAAAGGTGAGTTTTTTCGTTTCGATCTCAATAAATATTTCAGCGAAGGCCTTGGTGTTAAGCAATATACAAATCCATTTTTGATTCAGGATCCGGAATGGGAATATAAAATTCTAATTCATCCCACAGGTAATTACGCCTATATTGTGGTTATTAATAGAGGTTATATCCTCCGTGCCGACTATAATTGGGAAAGAAAGCAGTTTAATCAACCTTACCTGGTATGTGGCCAAGTCAGTAGTACTGGTTACAGAGATGGGGTAGGTTCCTCAGCACGAGTCGACCACCCTTACCAAGGTGTATTTGTTAAAAATCAGGCTTATGTGGACGCCAATAAACCAGACCTTTATGATTTCTACTTCACCGACCAAATGAATCATGCGATACGTATGCTAACCCCCGAAGGAAGTGTCACAACTTTCGCCGGAAGAGGAAGCTCAAGTATCAATAATAACCCATATGGTTATGTTGATGGAGACCTTAGGGAAGAGGCGCGCTTCGATAGGCCATCCGGTATTGCCTACAATGAGAAAGAAGGTGCTTTTTATATCGGTGATCAGGCAAATCGTCGAATCCGTAAGATTGCATTGGAAGAATTGGGGGGAAGTAACCAAAATTAACCGTTGAATAACATGATAAATAAAATTTTACTAACATGTATGTTACTTCTCGGCGTTACCTTCGGTGTGCTAGCCCAAGAAACGATCGAGGTAACCGGTGTCGTAACTGATGCTAAACAGGAACCTTTGATGGGTGTTAGTGTTTTTGTCAAGGAGTCCCCAGGTCTAGGTACTGTGACCGACAAAAATGGACATTATAGAATTAAAGTCGAACAATATAAAAAACTTGTTTTTTCATTCGTAGGCTATCAAAAGCAGGAGATTTTGATTAAAGATGCATCGTCAGTCAATGTTGCTTTGAAAGAGTCAGAGACGAGTGTGCTGGATGAAGTTGTGGTGACAGGAACCGGAAGCCAGAAAAAATTGACGCTCACCGGAGCGACAAGTGACGTTGATGTAAATAACATGAAGTCAAACCCGACTTCAAGTTTGTCAAATGCATTGGCGGGAAATGTTCCCGGGGTAATGGCCATGATGCAATCGGGACAGCCGGGTAAAAATATATCGGAATTCTGGATCCGGGGTATTTCGACTTTCGGTGGCGGGTCTTCAGCACTTGTATTGGTAGACAACATCGAACGGAATATCAATGATATCAATATTGAGGACATCGAAACTTTTACGGTGTTAAAAGATGCGGCCATGACTGCAATCTATGGTTCTAAAGGAGCGAATGGCGTTATTTTAATTACAACAAAACGTGGAAAAGATGGTAAAATCAGTATTAACTTCAAAGACGAGACGATCTATAATACACGAACGATTACACCTGAATTTGAAGATGGATTGACGTACGCCAATTTGTTAAATGAATCCCGTATAACACGAAATTTCGAACCTATTTACCAACCCGAAGAACTGGAGATCCTCCGTTTGGGCTTGGATCCGGATCTCTATCCGAATGTTAATTGGAAAGACCTGCTGCTGAAAGATGGGGCAATGACTTATCGTGCGAATCTCAATATGACTGGGGGTGGAGCGACAACGCGATATTTTTTATCTGGAAGTTATATTGATGAAGGTGGTATGTATAAAACGGATGAAACCTTACGGAACGACTACAATACGAATGCAAATTATAAGCGTTGGAACTACCGTTTGAATGCAGATATGAATATTACAAAGTCGACAGTGCTGAAAGTTGGTGTGGCTGGATCACTTGCCAAAAGGAATAGTCCGGGTTTGGGTGATGGCGATTTTTGGGGTGTACTTTTTGGTTATTCGCCTATTCGTACCCCTGTATTATACTCAAATGGTTATGTTCCCGCAATCGGGACCGGAAATCAAACGAACCCTTGGGTCGTGGCAACACAAACTGGATTTAATGAAAACTGGACCAATAATGTGCAGACGAATGTCTCCATTGAACAAAATTTCGATTTTATTACAAAAGGACTTCGGTTTAGAGGAATTGTCGGTTACGATACGAACAACGACAATAGTATACAACGACGTAAATGGCCTGAACAATGGCGGGCAGAACGTGCCCGGGATGAAAATGGAAACCTTGTGTTTACACATATTTCCAATCCGAGCGAAATGGTTCAATCGAGTAGCTCGAGGGGAGAAAGACGTGAATTTTATGATATGATGTTCAACTACGACCGTAGTGTGGGTAACCACAATATTGGTGCAGTAGCGCGTTTTACGCGAGACGCACTCATCAGAACAGTTGACATTGGCTCCGATATCAAGAATGGCATCGCCAGAAAAAATCAAGCATTGGCTGGTCGTTTAACGTACAACTGGAAAGCACGCTACATTGCCGATTTTAATTTTGGTTATACAGGTTCCGAGAATTTTGCGCCTGGAAGACAATATGGCTTTTTCCCTGCGGTCTCCGCTGCATGGAATGTCTCCGAGGAACCATTTATCAAAAATAACTTCTCGTGGCTAAACTTATTTAAGATACGTTATTCATGGGGTAAAGTTGGTAATGATCAATTAGCAGGCGGACAACGTTTCCCTTATTTGTATACGATCAATGAAATAGGCCATTTTGATGACGACGAATGGATTGCTGAAGGGGGCTATCAATGGGCTGACTATAGTTTTAACCGATATTATGGCGGGATGAAGTACAGTCAAGTGTCTTCTTCTAACGTGACATGGGAGATGGCCACGAAAAAGAATCTCGGATTCGATGTTGCCCTATTTAAAGACCGGATTGTCGCAAATTTGGATTTCTTTAATGAAGAACGGACAGGAATTTACATGGCTCGGGGATTTTTGCCTTCCATGGTGGGATTAGAGAGTACGCCAAGTGCGAATGTCGGTGCTGTAAAATCACGGGGTTTTGACGGCCGTTTAGAATATCGACAAAAAATTGGCGAGGTAAACCTGACAGCCAGGAGTAATGTTACCTATAGTAAGAATGTGGTGACAGAAATAGATGAGGAGAATAATGTGTATGCGTACCAGAATCAAAAAGGCTATCGCGTAGATCAGGCCAAGGGACTGATCGCTCAGGGGCTTTTTAAAGACTATGACGATATTCGCAACAGCCCTAAGCAAACCTTCGGAACTTATCAACCCGGGGATATTAAATACAAGGATGTAAACGGCGATGGTCTTATTGATGATGGGGATCGTGTGGCAATTGGAGCCACTAGGCGACCAAATTTAATTTATGGTATCGGGACATCTGTTAGCTGGAAGAATTTGGATATTAGTGTTCACTTCCAGGGAGCTGGTAAATCTACGTTCTTTACCTATGGCAAAACGGTGTACGCTTTTAGCGAAGGAGAATGGGGACAGGTAATGAAAGGTGTGATGGGCGATAACCGTTGGATCTCTGCGGATATCTCCGGAGATCCAGCAACAGAAAACCCGAATGCTTCTTATCCACGATTGAGTTTTGGGGCCAATCCAAACAACTTCAGGGAGTCTACTTTCTGGCTACGGAATGGTCAATATATTCGCCTCAAGACGTTAGACATAGGCTATACGCTGCCCAAAAATCTAACGAACCGAATCAGGACAAATAGTATCCGTATTTTTCTTGTTGGATCCAATTTGTTGACTTGGTCCAAATTCAAACTCTGGGATCCGGAATTGGCTAGCCCACGGGGTGAAGATTACCCATTACCGAAGTCATTTACGTTGGGCATCAATGTTAACCTTTAAAATCAAAAGCGATGCAAAGAAATAAATTATATATCAAGCTCATGCTTATACTAAGTATAAGTGTCGTTTCGTCGTGCAAAAAAGATTATCTGAGATCTGATCAATATTTCAATGATCGGCTGACCACCGAGAAGGTCTTTAAAAGTAAAGTCTATTCTGAACAATGGCTTGCTCATGTTTTTGAGGAATTCAAAGGTGAAAACGCAGATGTTGCGAGTAAGGGACTTACACCGCATTGTTTTGCGGATGATATGTATTTTGGGGACAGAGACAAGGATTATGACCCTTCTAAAAATGAACTGTCTTATAATATGTTCAAAATGGGGCTCTATACTGAAAGCGATAAGCAGGGAACCTGGACACAAAGTTATCGTGGAATTCGTAATGCTTCGACATTTATCCAGAATATCCATATGAACATCGAGATGTCGGCGGCAGAGATAAATGATTATAGGGGACAGGCGCGTTTTGCCCGTGCATATTTTTACTGGCTGTTGCTTCGTAAGTATGGACCTATTCCTTTACTGCCAGACGAAGGGTTAGATTATACCGAAAGCTATGATGATCTCGCTATTCCCCGAAATACTTACGAAGAATGTGCGGAGTATATTAGCAATGAAATGCTGCAAGCAGCGAAAGAAATGGAAGCTTTGGGGATGAAGCGTGGCCAAGATGGTTCTGCTCGTCCAACTGTTGGTGCGGCATTGGCAACACGGGCTAAAGCACTGCTATTTGCTGCAAGTCCTTTGGCCAACGGGAATAATACGGGATATGCGGCCCGGCTGGTAGACAATAAAGGTAAACGTCTTCTCTCGGTGGATTATAAAGAAGAAAAATGGGCAAAGGCAGCTGCCGCAGCAAGGGATGTCATCGAACTCGGTGTCTATCGGCTTTATACTGCTCCATTTCAGGCGACCGGTGATGATGCGACAGTGAGGCCTCCTCAAGATCATAATTTTTCGGATAAAAGCTGGCCTTCCGGCTGGTCAGATATAGATCCGACGAAATCGTATGCTCAGGTATTCGACGGTACTTTACAGGCTTCAGGCAATCCGGAATTAATTTTTACACGCGGGAACAACCAACCCAATGAGGGTATCGACCAAATGGTCATCCATCAACTGCCACGTTCTGCCGCAGGATGGAATACACATGGCCTCACCCAAAAGCTGATCGATGCATATGCTATGAATGACGGTACAGATGTACCGGGGAAAGATAAGGAAATCGGACGTGGGAATGGTTCTAACCGAATAACAGGCTATGTTTCACAAGCAGACTATGAGGCTAAAAAGTATAGGCCATTGCGTCCAAATGTTTCATTGCAATATGCCAATCGTGAGCCTCGTTTCTATGCTTCGGTTTCTTACAATGGTAGCTTTTGGACATTGCTCAATGAAACAAAGACGGAGAATCGCAATCAACAGATATTCTATTACAGTGGGGATACTAAAGGCAATGGCTTCAATTCCGCAAATGGGTATTGGTTGCGAACAGGCTTTGGCATTAAAAAATTTGTGCATCCGAGTGATACTTATGAAGGTGGCAACGCTGCTCGTGTTGTCCCTAAAGCGGAACCGGCTATCCGTTATGCAGATATACTCCTTATGTATGCAGAAGCACTTAATGAATTAAGTGGCTCATATACGGTTCCGTCTTGGCGGGGGGCAAGTTATACCATCAGTCGTGACATTGCTGAAATACAAAAAGGTATACACCCTGTCCGGATCCGTGGTGGTGTACCCGATTATCCGGCAAGCGTATATGGGAATAAGAACGAATTGCGAAAAACAATAAAACGGGAGCGCTTTATTGAGCTTATGGGCGAAGGGCAGCGCTACTATGATCTGCGTCGCTGGATGGATGCGCCTGTTGAAGAAGCCTTGCCAGTTTATGGCTGTAATGTATTGATGAACGAAAACGAGCGTGACCTTTTCTATCAGCCAGTCGCGATTTGGACCTTAAAAACAACCTTTGCTGATAAAATGTGGTTTTGGCCGATTAGCCATACTGAACTTAAGCGCAATAAGAACTTAACACAAAATCCTGGTTGGACTTACAATGATTAATCAAATACGCATATTATGAGCAAGCCCTATATAAAGTTTTTATTACTCACTATACTCGCGGTCTGCGGATCCTGTAATGATGAGTGGAAAGAAGAACAATTTGAACATTACGTTTCTTTTAAAGCTCCCTTGGAAAGTGAGGGAGTGACGAATATTTATGTCCGTTACAAGGATGGACAGAAGACCGCCTTTATGCAACCGTTGGAGGTGAGCGGGTCGACAACCAACGATAAAAATCTTTCGGTCAAAGTGGGAGTGGATGCCGACACATTGGGTATTCTGAATTACGAGCGATTCCAGACACGGACGGACTTTTATTACAAACAGCTCAGTGCCGACTATTTTACGATTCCGTCGGTGGTGGATATCAAGTCTGGAGAAAATATCGGATTGATGGCCATTGATTTTTCACTGAAAGGGATTGACATGACCGAAAAATGGGTGCTTCCCCTGACTATTTTGGATGATCCGGGGGGGCTATATAAAGTCAATCCCCGAAAGCATTATAAAAAAGCATTGTTACGCATAAACCCTTTTAATAATTACTCAGGGACCTATAGCGGCACAGCCCTGAAGGTTGTTATGGAAGGACATGAAAATGAAACCCCGATCGTAAAAAGTCAAATCAAGAGTTATGTTGTCGATGAGAATACGATTTTCTTTTATGCGGGAAATATAGATGAAGAGCGAAAGGACCGAAAGAATTACAAAGTTTTCGCGACATTTAATGAAACAGGAGGTGTGACGTTTCGTGCAGAGAATCCAGAGATGAAATTTGCAGTGAAAAAAGATGCAAGTTATACCATCACAGAGCAGATGGATGCCGTCCGCCCTTATTTACTGCATCGTTACATCACAATCAATAATGTGGATTACGAATTTACGGATTATACCCTTGTTTCTACGACGGCAATCAAATTCAAGGTCTCGGGCTCATTGATCCTGGAGCGTCAGCTCAACACGCAGATTCCGGACGAGGATCAGTCCATCGAATGGTAAACTTTATCAAACCATTCGGCGAGCTATTGGTTATATCATAAGGTATAAAAAGATAGTGTTATGATTGGTATAGTAGGTGGCCTTGGCCCTTATGCGGGCTTGGATATAGCCAGGAAAATTATAGATGAAACAGTGGCAGGTTCCGATCAGGAACACTTGCCACTGTTATTGTTTTCCTGTCCGAATCTGATTCCAGATCGTTCTGCATATTTATTGGATACATCGAAGGAGAATCCCGGAAAGGCTATAGCTGTGATTTTAAAACAGCTGGAACTGGCAGGGGCAACTATTGCGGCAATTCCGTCGAATACGGCGCATGCAGAACCGATTTTTTCAGTTATTCAGGATGAGATGGCCCGGTTAGGGAATGAACTGAAGTTGCTTCATATTGTTCATGAGACAGTGCGTTTTGTCGATGAGAACTATCCAGATAGCACTATAGGTGTGTTATCGACAGCAGGTGAACAGGCTTATAGCCAGTATCGGGAAGCTTTTATGAAAAAAGGATTTCCTGTCGTAGAACCTGAAGGTGCACAGAAAGAAAAAGTAAACAATGCTATTTATGATAAAGATTATGGTATTAAGGCACAACCAGAACCAATAGCCAATAAGGCAAGAGAAGATTTGTTAATGGCTATGGATGATTTGAAAAAACAGGGCGCACAGGTGATTATTTTGGGATGTGCCGAATTGCCATTGGCCATTCCCGAAAGAGATCACAATGGAATGACCGTAGTGGATCCCAATCGAATCCTCGCCAGGGCACTTATTCAGGCTGTAGCTCCTGGTAAACTCAAAATACTTTAGTGAGTTTTTTTTGTCAAATTGGCAGATTTTTCACTAAAAAGCTTGTTGGTATGAGTTTTGCCCTCTGATTAATAGTTATTTATATAACAGGGAGAACAGATGCAAAAGATCATACACCGAGAAAACGATCGTGGCCATGTTGATTTTGGTTGGTTGAAAAGTGCCCATTCATTTAGCTTTGGGCAGTATTTTGATCCTGAAAAAATAAATTTTGGAGCATTACGAGTATTAAACGATGATCAGGTGGAGGGCGGTCAGGGTTTTGGTCGTCATGGCCATGACAATATGGAAATCGTGAGTATACCTTTGGAGGGAATACTTTCCCATCAGGACAGTATGGGCAATGTCCGTAATATTGAAACAGGAGAAGTACAAATTATGTCCGCGGGTAAAGGGGTGAAGCACTCAGAGTTTAATGGAGATCAGAAAGATCTTGTTAGATTTCTGCAAATATGGGTTATACCCAATGAAATGAACCTCACACCGGGTTATGATCAAAAATCTTACCTGCATTTAAATCGCCATAATACGTTTGCAACCATTGTATCTCCTGATAGTTCTGATCCGGACGCCGTTCATATTCATCAGGATGCGTATTTCAGTCTTGCGGATTTGGATGAAGGGAATACAGTTTCGTATACTGTTCATTCGGAAAGAAATGGTATGTACCTTTTTGTGCTTGAAGGAAAGGTAAAAGTGGCCAACGAAACTTTATCCCGAAGAGATGCGATTGGCATCTACGATTCGGAAAAAATAGAGATCACAGCAGATTATAATGCAAAATTGCTGCTGATTGAAGTCCCCATGTTCTAATACAGCTCATATCTTATTAGGATTTAGCTGGACTGATGTCATCATCCTAATTATATCTTGTACTTTGGTGTGCAACCTTGAAAAAGTGTGGCTGATGAAGTCAGGGAGGAAGAAATCTAAACGCATTGAATATAAAAGAGAGCCCTCGTAAATAATGGGCTCTTTTTTTGTAAATTGGGGTAAGAATAGTTATCACATCCATGAATGATTTATTGTACGCTTTTGAAGGCCGCGATGTCTTACTGATTATGTTATCCGTTCTGATCGGACTTTTAATTGGTATCGAACGCGAGTACAGGAATAAATCCGCAGGATTGCGGACTTTTATACTGGTGAGTTTTGGCTCATGCCTATTTACAATTCTTTCACTGAAAATTGGAACTGGAAATCCGGATCGGTTAGCCGCCAATATTATTACGGGTATCGGTTTTTTAGGAGCTGGTGTAATCTTCAAGGAAGATAATAAAGTTAGCGGCATAACAACGGCGACCACAATATGGGCAACCGCATCTCTGGGTATGTGTATTGGTGCTGGTTACATCTTTCTGGCTTTTATCGGCGTGGGGTTGGTTTTAGTGATTTTAGGATTACTGACTTATTTGCAAGCCTATATTGATAATTATCATAAAATTAAAGATTATGAGCTTCAGACCTTATCCGAAGCGGACTTTGAACATACTGATCAGTTGATTAAACAGATGAAGTTTAAAGCAACTATTGTCAATCAGCGGTATACAAAAGAAAGCCTAAATACCATATGGCGCTTGACTGGAAACATAAAGCAACATCGAGAATTCATGGAGATTTTGCGAAGAGATAAACAAGTGGTTGCCTATCAATATTAGGAGGGGTAACCTGGATCTGACTCCTGTGCAGGAGAGATTTTTTGTAACAATTGATTCACCTCGTCTTCGGTCGCGGTCAATTTTGCGCGGCATACTTCAATGAGGTCGGACGCACGTTTTATTTTTTCAGCAAGCTCATCAATATTTGTTGTGCCGTTTTCAATTTCTTTCACAATTGTTTGTAATTCGTTGAAGGCGTCGGTATAAGTATATTTTTGCTCCATTTTATTTTATCTTCTTAAAATTTTTCAGTTTAAAATAGTACCGGTTAGCTGTTTTCGGAACTGTCGCTATGCGCTTTCTTATGCGTTACAGTACTTATAATTTCACCATCTTCCAGAATCGTTTGAATCAGGTCGCCCGGAGATAGCTGATCAAGAGATTGGAGTAACTTGCCATTGACTTTTGTGATGGAAAATCCTTGTTTGAGCAGTCGCCGCGGATCAGAAAGCTGGATAATCCGTTCGGTGTGCGCTAAAGCCGTTTTATGTTCATAAAACCGTAGTTTGATCAAGGCGCCCAGCTCTTGCTGCATATGCTGAATATTGGTACGTGCAGTCTGAAGTTCTCTTTTTCCGACCCATTGGATATGCGTTGCCATTTGAGACAAGAAGTTTCTCTCTTCCTTAAACCGTGTCAAGATCAGCTGTTGGATTCCTTCCGCTGCCTTTTCGATTGGGACAGAAAAATTGTGGAATTTTTGAATAAGGAAATCTGCCAGTTCACTCGGTGTGATCGCATTTTTGTAGGCGACCATCTCACTCACAGTATAGTTGGTAGAATGGCCAATGCCGGTCAATATAGGAATGGGAAAGATCGCTATTGCCTTTGCCAGCAAATAATTATTGTAGCTGGATAGGCCAACCTCTCCGCCGCCACCACGAATAATGGCAACCACGTCAAATTCAGCTATTTTATCCGCAATGACCGCGAGTTGATTGATAATTGAGGGAATGGATTTATCTCCCTGTAAGAGCGCTGGAAATAGTGTGCATTCCAACTTGTAACCCCAGGGATTTTGATTTATAATTTTGTAAAAATCAGAAAGACCTTTGCTTGTCTCCACCGAAATAATTGCTAGCTTTTTTGGAAGCATTGGAAACGGAATAGATTTATTGGCCTCGTAAATGCCCTCTTCTTTGAGCTTTCTAATGCTGTCCAGTTTTTCTTTCTCCAGTTCCCCTAAGGTGAAAGTAGGATCAATATCAACAATCCTTAAGCTTAAACCATACATCGGATCATAGGAAATGCTCGCCTGAAATAACATGGTAATGCCTTCCCTTAAGGGTTCTTGGGCAATTTTCAGAAAATTGTTATTGATTCGGGTGAAATCTGCTTTCCACAGAGTTGATCTGATCTCTGCAACGACTTTGCCATCTTGTTTTTCAACGAGTTCGGGGTAACAATGTCCGGAATGTGTATAGTGGTTGAGCTTATTCATCTCCGCCTTGATCCAATATAAGCTCTTGTAACGCTCTGCAAGCGTTTTTTGGATACTTTTGCTCACCTCTAACAGGGAAAATATTGTTTTATTTTGAATCAATTCCGGCATTAATCAAACTTACAGAAAAAAAAAGATTTATACTTGCTCATCCCGAAAATCCCTAACCGGGGCCTTTAAAAAACAAGCGTAACAAAATTGATTTTTTTACTGAAATGGACTTGGCTTTTTTATTTTATTCGTATTTTTATTTGATAGAACCTAAAAAACGATAAAAACAGAATGAAAAAAGGATTTTTCGGGGTGTTATTTGCAGGTTTGTTCTGTATTGCCCCCCTGTTCGCTCAATATAAGTCGACCATAAAAAACGAAACCATACTTTATAATAATGTAGATCAGCTGCTGCCACTCACAGGGCTAGATCAACGGCGCATTGCTGTCGTTGTTCCAAATGTGGACAAATATGCTGCGTTTATAGGCCAGCTGACGCGTTATGCGAATACAGCGCTTTTTGATTTTAGTAAATTTGACGAAGATATCAAGTATTATAATACGATTATTGTAGCTGGCAAGGAAGATGATTTGGATGCAGATTGTTTGGCGCAGCTCAGGCAGGCAGTCCTGAACAATAAAAAGGTTGTGCTCTGCCATTTCTTTGAACATGAGCGAAGCAAAAAGACTGTGTCTGAGCATCCGCAATCCGATTTGATTGAACTGCTGGCGCCTTTTACCGCTGTTGGTCAACGCAATGCCGCCATGTCTATTTTTGGCGGAGCAGCCATTACTGAAGGAAACGTCAAGACGGCTCAAACGCGACTTCAATACAGTTTTGGTGAAAACTCAAGTCTGAACTTGGGTAAATTGACCAAAAAAATTGATGCCATTGCACAAGAAGCAATTGAGAAACAGGCGACTCCGGGCGCGGTCGTGATGGTTATCAAAGACGGGCAGGTGTTATTGGAAAAATCATACGGTTATCATACCTACACGAAGGCAGTTCCAACGAAAACGAGTGATATCTTTGATCTGGCCTCAGTCAGTAAAATCGCGGGTACTACTCCAGTTATTATGCGTCTGACCGAACGTAATATCATTAATCTGGACAGTACCATGGGGCACTATCTGTGGCAAGCGAAGTATACAAATAAAAAAGATATCAAATTGCGTTCCGTAATGCTGCATGAAGCTGGCTTTACGCCATTTATCCCATTTTATAAATATTTGAAGGCCGGAGATGTTGTTGCCAGTCCAGATCAACAGCATCAGGTTAAGATGGCTGACAATAGTTATATTCTCAACCATTACTATCGGGATGTGATGTGGCCCGAGATGTTAAATTCTCCAGTTAAGCCAACAGGAAACTATGTGTATAGTGACATCAGCATGTATGTGATGAAGGAAGTTGCCGAACATCAGACGGCAGTACCTTTGCAGGATTATGTTCAGGAAAATTTCTATCGACCATTAGGAATGACACATGCGGGGTATCTTCCAAGGGAACGATTTTCAAAAGAGCAGATTGTACCTACGGAGCAGGATACTTCATTTCGCAGGACATTATTGGAAGGGTATGTGCACGATCAAGGAGCAGCTATGGCGGAGGGAGTCGCCGGACATGCGGGGTTATTTGCCTCCGCCAATGATCTGGCGATATATGGACAACTGTTGCTGAATCGGGGTGAATATGGCGGAGAGCGCTATTTTAAGACTGAAACGATAGATCAGTTTACCAGTAAGCAGTCCACCTCAAGTCGGAGGGGACTGGGGTTTGACCGCTGGGATCCAAACCCGAAAAATGAATATCCATCTAAATTGGCCAATAGCACTGTCTTCGGACATACTGGTTACACAGGTACCTGTATCTGGATAGATCCGCAAAATCAACTGGTCTATATCTTTTTATCCAATCGGGTGCATCCGCAGGTCAGTACCAAATTGTTGGATCTCAATATCCGCAGCCGGATTCAGGATGCGATTTATGAAACAATCAATGAGGTGAAAAAATGATAAAAAAATTAGTGCTTATGGGCTTATGCATGTTATCCTTAAATCACTTGAGCCATAGTCAGGATTATAAGCAAATTCATGCAGACATGGTTGTTGTTGATGGGCATAATGATGTGATCTATGAATCTATTTTTCAGGGAAAAGATATCGGTCGGCGTCTGAACTCCGGCGCCACGGATTTGCCACGGCTAAAGGAAGGTGGAGTAGATGTACAAGTATTTGCTGTTTGGTCCGATGATGCGAAATGGAAGACCGGAGCATTTGAGCATGCCAATGCGCAGATAGATTCGCTGGAGAAAATGGTAGCGACGAATGCGGGAACTATTGCCTTGGCTAAATCAGTGGATGATATCGACACAATTCTAAAAACTGGAAAAATTGTCGCAATTATTGGTGTAGAGGGCGGTAATATGATTGAGGAGAGTATTGATAATCTTGTCCGGCTCCATGAACGTGGCGCGAAATATTTGACCTTGACCTGGAACTATAATCTACCGTGGGCAAGTTGCGCAGCGATGGAGTCCAAAAAGATGGATTCGAAGGCAAAGGGATTAACGAATCATGGGAAAGCGATCGTTAAAAAAATGAACGAACTTGGCATGCTAGTCGATCTCTCCCACGGTGGCGAGCAGACTTTTTATGATGTACTTGCGGTTTCCAGTAAACCAATATTAGTGTCGCATAGCAATGCCTATCGTTTATGTCCACACTTCCGAAACCTGAAAGATGAACAATTGGAAGCGTTGAAGAAAAATGGCGGTGTGATCGGTGTGAACTTTTACTCTGGTTTTTTAGACCCGACCTATGAAACAAGGTTAAAGAAGATCTACAAAAAACAAGTTGGAGAGGAAGCCGATATGACAAAAAGCACCTGGAGTATGTATGATCAGTTATCCAAGGAGGCGAAATACGAAGTTGATGCACCATTATCCAAATTATTGGATCACATTGATTACCTAGTAAGGAAAGTAGGTATTGATCATGTTGCGGTTGGGTCGGATTTTGACGGCATCGAATCGTCACCTCAGGGCTTAGAAGATGTTTCAAAATTTCCTTTATTGACAAAGGGACTTTTGGAAAGAGGTTACAACAAAGCAGATATCGCTAAAATCATGGGCCAGAATTTTTTGCGGATTTTAAAAGAAAATGAAAGGTAAGGTAACGGATAGAAATTTGTAATTTCGTAGATGGCAAAAACAAAATCGGCATATTTCTGTCAAAACTGCGGCTATGAATCTCCCAAATGGATGGGACAGTGTCCTTCGTGCAAACAATGGAATAGTTTTGTTGAGGAGGTGGTCGAAAAGTCAAGCTCAAAAGTTCCTGAATGGCGAAGCACGACAACAACAGGGAATGCAAAGCGGGCAAACAAAGCTGCTATTATTCATGAAATTGTATACCAGGATGAATCGCGTATCCTAACTCCAGATCAAGAGTTCAACCGTGTATTAGGTGGCGGCATAGTTCCGGGCTCCTTGGTGTTGATCGGTGGTGAGCCCGGAATAGGAAAGTCCACCTTGATGCTGCAGCTGGCTTTGTCCATTCCACAGGTCAAAACACTCTATATTTCCGGAGAGGAGAGTGAGCAGCAGATCAAGATGCGGGCCGAACGATTGTCGCAGTCCTCTAAAGCCAATTGTTATATTCTGACGGAAACATCCACACAAAATATTTTCAAGCAGATTGAAACCGTACAGCCCAATGTTATTGTCATCGATTCCATCCAAACCTTGCATTCAGCGCAGATTGAATCGGCACCGGGGTCGGTTTCCCAAGTGCGGGAATGTACAGCCGAATTACTCCGGTTTGCCAAAGAAACCAGCACACCTGTATTTATTGTAGGGCATATTACCAAAGATGGTTCCATTGCAGGACCGAAAGTCTTGGAACATATGGTCGATACCGTACTCCAATTTGAGGGTGACCGCCATCACGTCTACCGTATATTGCGTGCGGTAAAAAATAGGTTTGGCTCCGCTTCGGAATTGGGTATATATGAAATGCAGGGTTCCGGATTGCGGGAGGTGTCCAATCCGTCCGAAATTATGATTTCACAACGTGATGAGCCCGTGAGTGGGGTTTCCATTGCGGCCATGCTGGAGGGGATGCGGCCTATGATGATCGAGGTGCAGGCTTTGGTGAGCAATTCGGCATTTGGCACAGCTCAACGCTCATCTACAGGTTACGATACAAAGCGATTAAACATGCTATTGGCCGTATTGGAAAAGCGATTTGGTTTTCGTTTAAGTGCGCAGGATGTGTTTTTGAACATCGCCGGCGGGCTGCGGGTCGAAGATCCCGCTATTGATCTGGCAGTTGTCGTTGCGATTATCTCATCTCAGCAGGATATTCCGATACGGAGCAACCTGACTTTTGCCGGCGAGGTGGGCTTATCGGGAGAAATCAGGGCAGTCAACCGGATTGAACAACGTATCCAGGAAGCTGAGAAGCTGGGTTTTGATGGAATCTTTATTTCCAAGTTTAATACCAAAGGACTGGATGCCAAGAAATATAATATTGCCATTAGGCCAGTGGCTAAATTGGAGGATATTTTTAGCGCTTTATTTGGCTGATTTGCTAAAACATATATTAAAAAGAATAGGTGCCTGATTTTTGGGCACCTATTCTTTTTAATATGGTTATTATTCCCCTATAGCCTCATTTCTGATGCTTACTTTGAAGGAGACAGCAACCATATATACCGAAAACCTACTTCAAAACTTCTTTTAGCTTTTCACGTAAAGCATCGCCATGCAAGTTTTTGGCAATGATTTTTCCATTGGGGTCAATCAATACATTTTGAGGGATAGACTTTACTGCGTATAATGTGCCGACATCATTTTGCCAGCGTTTTAAGTCAGAAACATGTCTCCAGTGTAGCTTATCCGCATGAATGGCTTTGATCCAGGAGTTGCGGTCCTTGTCAAAGGATATACCCAGGATTTCAAAGTTGTCTCCTTTGAACTGTTGATAAGTTTTTACGAGATCAGGACTTTCAACGCGACAGTCCGGACACCAGGAAGCCCAAAAATCAAGCAGTACATACTTGCCCTTAAAATCGGATAGTTGTACAGGGTTGCCTGTTGTGTCATTTTGTGTAAAAGCAGGTGCGACTTTTCCGATCTGAACAGTCTCCAGTGCATTTAAATATTCCTGGAATTCTTTTCCTTCACTGGAGTTCTTGACATTATCGCTCAGAGTGTTATAAAGGGCTTGTAGCTCAGTATAGACAGGGTCGTAGCCGCCTACACGACGCAAATCAACTAATGTTGAAATGGAATCCGGTGCTGCTTTAACACGGGCAATGTATTCCTGTTTGGTCAATTCTTTTTTCTGGGCTGAACCAAAGAGCGGAAGAACCAAAAAAAGTAGTGTGATGTATTTTATCATGTTGCTATTCTTCTATATATTTACAAATATAAGAAAATCCACTAATTTAGTAGATTAATAAAATGTCAAAAAATGAACTTCAACCTAATAGCTAAACTTCCACATGTCGGTACATCGATCTTTACCCAGATGACCACGCTTGCCAATGCGGAGCAGGCCCTGAACCTTTCGCAGGGATTTCCGGACTTTGAAACAGATCCCAGGCTAACCCAATTGGTTTCTGCGGCGATGGAAAAAGGACATAATCAGTATGCGCCGATGATCGGCGCACAAAGTCTGCGAGAGACGATCGTAAATAAATACAAGGTTGTATATGACGTGGATGTAGATCCTTCAGAGGAACTCACGATAACAGCCGGGGGAACCCAGGCCATCTTTACAGCTCTAGCAACAGTGGTCGGGGCTGGAGACGAAGTGATTATATTCGAACCGGCATACGATAGTTATGCCCCAACGATCGAATTGTTTGGGGGTAAGGTTATTCCGGTTCGATTATTGGCACCGGATTTTCAAATTGACTGGGATTATGTGGCCACGTTGATCAACGAAAAAACACGACTGGTGATTATCAATAATCCGAATAATCCTACGGGAAAAGTTCTCGGAAATGAAGAATTGAATAAACTTGGCAAGCTTCTGGAAGGTACGGGCACTCTGCTGCTCAGCGATGAAGTCTATGAGCATCTTGTCTTTGATGGCGTTGAACCGCAATCAGTTTTGAACATTCCGGCCTTGCGCGAGCGGAGTTTTGTTGTTGCTTCTTTCGGAAAGCTGTTGCATACGACAGGCTGGAAGATTGGGTACTGTGTAGCTCCGGCCGTGCTGACACGAGAATTTCGAAAGATTCATCAGTTTAACGTGTTCAGCGTCAATACACCAATGCAAATTGCGATCGCGGAATATTTAAAAGATATTGCGTACATCGATAATCTCGCTGGTTTTTTTGAGAAAAAAAGAGACTTGCTCAAAAATGGTTTGAAGGAATCCCGTTTTAAAGTACTACCCTGTGAAGGTACCTATTTTCTGAATCTGGATTATAGTGCAATCAGTCAGGAGAAAGAATTCGATTTTGCCCGTTATTTGACAACACATCATAAAATAGCGACAATCCCGCTCTCTGCATTCTACAAACAGGCTACAGATCAACAAGTTTTGCGCGTTTGTTTCGCCAAGCAGGACGTTACTTTATCCGAAGCGGTAGCTATTTTGAATAAAATTTAGCCTGTTTTAGATGCTAAATTTGGGGCTAAAAGGTTTTATTTAAAATATTGTTAAGAACAGGGCACTTTATTAAAATTTTACTTCAACTTAACTCACTAATTTCATAAATTTGTAATTCACGTTTATCAATATATCCATAAAATGGCTAGATTAAATTTATTGGAAGAAACACGCTTCGAGAAAGTCCCCGTAAGCGTCTATCCAGATCAAAATTCAGCTTCGAAAAACGTTGCAAATCGTATTGCTGACATTATTCGTGCAAAGCAAGAGAAAGGTGAAAAAGCTGTTCTGGGTCTTGCCACTGGTGCCACACCGGTGCAGGTCTATCAAGAACTGATTCGCTTGCACAAAGAAGAAGGTTTAAGCTTTAAGAACGTGATTACCTTCAATCTTGACGAATATTACCCTATGCAACCTGACGCCGATCAGAGCTATGTGACCTTTATGAACAAAAACTTGTTCGATCATGTGGATATTGATAAGGCGAATGTAAATATTCCTGATGGTACCCTGGCACCTGATCAAGTCAATGCATTTTGTGAGGCATACGAGCAAAAGATTACAGCTGCTGGAGGTTTAGATATTCAATTGCTAGGTATTGGCCGTACCGGACACATTGGTTTTAACGAACCGGGTTCTGCGCCCAACTCCGGTACTCGTATTGTAACCTTAGATGATCTGACACGTCGTGACGCCTCTCGCGCTTTTGGTGGAAAAGAAAATGTGCCAAGAAAAGCCATTACAATGGGTGTGGGTACAATTTTCAAAGCACGCGAGATCATCCTGATGGCATGGACTGAAACGAAAGCGGAGATCATCAAAAAAGCTGTTGAAGGCGAGATTTCAGCAGAGATTCCGGCTACATATCTTCAACTGTCGGATAATGTCGAGTTCATTTTGGATGAGGCAGCAGCGTCGTTGTTGACACGTTTTGATCTTCCATGGTTAGCCGAAGATGTTACCTGGACACCCTCTTTGATTAAAAAGGCAGTTGTTTGGTTGGCCTTAGAGATCAATAAGCCGATTTTGAAACTTACTGACGAGGACTATAATGCCCATGGCATGGCAAAACTGGTAACTGAAACTGGTCCTGCCTATAACATCAATATCCGTATTTTTAATGAACTTCAGCATACGATTACAGGATGGCCGGGCGGTAAACCTAACGTAGACGATTCGCAACGTCCGGAGCGTGCCAACCCAGCCAAGAAAAATGTGATCGTATTTTCTCCTCACCCAGATGACGATGTCATCTCTATGGGCGGAACATTTATCCGTTTGGCAGATCAAGGGCACAATGTGCATGTTGCATACCAAACTTGTGGTAATACGGCTGTATGGGATGATGATGTGGTGCGTTACCTGGAATTTGCGGAGGATCTGGCAAATCAAATCGGTGCAAAGGCGGAGGCCGCTCAGATCAATCAGATTTATGATGAGGAAAGAGCAATCTTTGCAACGAAAAAACCAAATCAGATCGATACCGAGCTTGTTCGCAAAATAAAGGCATTGATCCGTAAAGGGGAAGCCATTGCCGGAGCTCGTTTAGTCGGATTGCCAGATGAAAATATCCACTTCCAGGATCTTCCATTCTATGACAGACAAAAATTTGCGAAAGAAGTATCGTTTGAAGATGATATTCAACAAACAATGGAATTGTTGCGTCAGGTAAAACCGCACCAAGTATTTGCAGCGGGAGATTTTGCCGACCCACATGGTACACATAAAGTATGTTTCGATATTTTATTCGAAGCTTTGAAAAGATTGAGCAAAACAGACGAGTGGACAAAAGACTGTTGGTTATGGTTGTACAGAGGTGCATGGCATGAATACCCAATCCATGAGATTGAAATGGCCGTTCCCCTATCACCACAAGAGGTGTACCGCAAGCGTTTAGCGATCTTCAAACACCAATCCCAAAAAGATCTACCTGTATTCCCGGGTGATGATCCACGTGAATTTTGGGTACGTGCTGAAGACCGTACGAGTGACACCGCGTCGTTATATGACAGGTTAGGTCTAGCTAACTACGAAGCGATAGAGGCTTTTGTACGATGGAAATTTGACTAAAATACACTGAGTTAATATTGGGAAAGCTCTGAATCATAAGCGATTCAGAGCTTTTTTATTTTTAATTATTCTAAATAAGCGAGTTTTTATATCTTTGCCCTGTTATTTAGAATAATTAAAAATAATTACCCAAAATTATTAACATGGACAAACACTTACTTGCTCTTGCCTCTACGTTGTTAATCGGAAGCGCTGTATATGGTCAAACTTCAGGGATCGTAAAAGGAAAGGTTGTTGATGCAAACAACAATCCATTAAGCTCAGTGACCGTTTCAATCGGCGATAAAACCGTGCGGACAGACCACAGAGGTCATTTTAGACTTCAGGGTGTCGATCAGAATGCGGTTATCCGTTTTACCTATCTAGGATATCAAACAACCTCGGTTGATTATGTATTTAGCTCCGCTAGCCGTGAGGTGGTCGTAAAACCGGTGGTGCTGGTGAGCAATGAGCAGGCTATCGATGAAGTGGAGGTGTTTGGTGAGCGGAATAAAAAGCCAAAGGGGCTTGAGATGATTACCCGTATGCCTTTAAAACCTTCCGATCAGATTCAGAGTATATCGGTGATATCCAATAAAGTAATTCAAGATCAGGGTATATTAACATTGACTGATGCTGTTCGAAATATTCCGGGCGTTACGCTATTTGGTTCTTACGGCGGTGTCAAAGAATCATTGTCTACAAGAGGTTTCAGAGGAGTGCCAGTTTTGAAAAATGGGGTACGTATGGACTCGCAGTTCCAGACTGCTTCTGGTGTTGTTGATATGCAGGGGGTAGAGTCTATACAGATGATCAAAGGGTCTGCCGCGGTAACCCAAGGTGTTATTACTGACCTTGGTAATGCCGGCGGGGTGATTAACGTGGTAACCAAAACGCCTAATTTTACAAACTCCGGCGAGGTTGGGGTACGTGTAGGAAGCTGGGGACAGTTTCGGCCGACATTCGATTTTCAGACGGTACTGGATAAAAAGGAGACTGTCGCTTTTCGTATGGATGGTGCCTATGAAAGAAATGATAGTTTCAGAAAAGGGCTTTCAGCCGACCGTGTCTATCTAAACCCATCACTGGCTTGGAAGCCAACCGATAGAACAACGATCACATTGGAAGGAGACTATTTCAACGATAATCGTACCCCAGTGAATTCGGCAGTTAACTTACACAAATCTCAATCGGTAAATGCGTTGTATGTCATCCCAAATAATAAATTCTTGGGTATGAATTCTGATAATGTGAATACAGAGATGAAGAGCTTTATGGGGCAGATCAATCATGAATTGACCGATCGTTGGAGTATTCGCGCTTCCATAGCAACCTCATCTTATCAGGTCGATAACTTGACAACATCGGCGACTCTTATAAAGGACCGTGAGGAAAAGTTCAATACCTTTTCACGGAAGATGAGCAAGAGTTTGCGTGATGATAAAAACAAGACCTTCCAATTTGATTTGATCGGAAAGGATTTGTATACAGGCAAAGTAAAGCATTTGGTACAGGCTGGTGTAGATTATCGTATTGCGGATGCAACAACAACTTCGTTTGATACCAAATTGAATCTGTTAGAAGATAAAGTTCTTTTAAAAAAGACCGACCAGGCGGCTTTAGCTGCAGGGGTGATTGATGTTATTGATATTCATGGCGACTGGGCTAATGATTTGGATCAAGTATCTTATGTGGATTCTTTGGGAAATAAACGGACAGGAAAGAAGGTGGCTTTTGAGGCTAAAACGCCGGTGAGAAATTACTATTCTTCTGTTGGCTTTATGGCACAGGATGTTATTGAATTCAGTAAATACATTAAGGCAGTATTGGGTTTGCGTTACTCTGAAATGACGACAAAGGACTTTACATCAAACGGAAATAAGAGGGTATCAGCCTGGAATCCGATGGCAGGTGTTATCGTAACGCCTTTCGAGAATTTCAATGTATTCGGATCCTATACGAATTCAACAAGTCTTAGAAGTGCTGCCAATCCAATGGTTGATGGGACCAAGGCAGGTGCTTCAACAACCGAACAATTCGAAGGTGGGATTAAATCAGATTGGTTGAACAATAGACTACGTTTCAACTTAACGTATTTCCATATTTATACGTCTGACTTAACCAATGCGGAATATAATGAGGCAAATCAACCGACGGGTCTTTATTTTAAAGCAGGTGATTTAATCCGGGATGGTATCGAAGCTGAATTAAATGGTCGTGTATTGGAAAATCTAACGGTGATGTTGGGCTATGCATATTTGGATGCCCGATATAAAAATTCTCCGTCTTACATGAATGGCTCCGCACCAATGAATGCGCCAAAACATACGGCCAATGCCTGGGTGCAATATGTCTTTAATCAAGGTGCTTTAAGAAATCTGAGCTTAAGTGCCGGAGTTTATTATGTGGGCGATCGTCCAGTAAATGAATATAGTCTAACACCGCAAGGCCACGGTGAATATTATGGCGAAAAGCCATTCAACATGCCTGCTTATACAACTTTAAATGCGCAGGTAGGGTACAAATGGCGAAAATTTGATGCAAAAGTTTTTGTTAACAATATCACCAACGAGATTGGCTTGAACTCGTATTTCCGAGGCGGTTTTATCAATCAGATCGACCCTAGAAATGCTGCCGTATCATTAAGCTATAAGTTTTAAGCAGATGGCATTTAATTGTGAGCACAAGTAAAAAGGGATGATTTCGAATAGAAATCATCCCTTTTTCAGTTTTAGAACTGCTATCGGCCGTGCTATTTCACCGATGAGCTTGAGCTTATTGGATATCACTATTTATTGTAATAATCCAGCTCAGTTTTTAATAGGCAATAACATCTCCAGATCTACCTTTGGAGTCAAATACCTTGAATAGATATTTGTTGCCCGCTTGAAAAGGAATTGCGCCATTTACTTCTTTTGATTTCAAATTCGGTGTACTTCCATTCTCTGTATAATAGACTTTGAATCCGGGATAATCAGTGTTGATATAAAGTTGGTTACCCTCTTTTTTAATTCCAAGCTTCGGAAGGCGATAGGTATACCCCCCATTAATAATATCCAGTTTCCTCAATTCATCCTCGCCTAATTTCTTAATAAAGGCTGTATACGACTTACGATAGGTTGCTTCATCATAAGAATTACCTTTTTCCCAAGCTTGTTCTTGCGCCCAGGCGCGATCGGCAATAGCAATTAACCGGGGGAATATCATCTCCTCAAGGCGTTGGTCTGTGGATACTTTTTCAGCCCATAGTGCACCCTTGATGCCGAGCAGATTTTTCTTTCCTTCAGTAGTAAGCTGCACTTTGTTAGTATAAGCTTCTTTTACGAGATCTTTTCCGGTGTCATCTTTACGAAGGTTGATGAAGAAGTTTTCCGGTGCGAACGAATAGGTTCTGTTCAAGTTTACAGTACCCACCCAGCTATGGCCCGGATCAGCAAAGTCTCGATCCCATGACATATCCAGGTAATTGTTTGCTGCGCTTGTATACACCACTTTATAGCCGGCATTTGCTAAGCGGTAAGCTAAATCTTCTTGTCCCTGTCCCGGAAGGTTGTTCCATACATTGAGATGTATGCCGGATTTACCCAATTCAGCGTTAACTTCCATTCCTTTCCCTTTGTTACGCATCCCCATTTCTTCCCATCCCGACATAGTCAGACCTTTACTTTGGACAAGTTGATTTATTTTGGCGATATATATTGGCCATACATCGAGTACATTACTGATGTTATTTTCCTTCATGAAAGCAAGGATCTTCGGCGATTTTTCCCAGACACCGCTTGGTGTTTCATCACCTCCCAAATCGATAATTTTCAATGGTACTCCAGCTTTTTCATGGATAGCTTTGATTTCATCGACCACTTTGCCCAGGAAATGATAGGTTGAAGGTAAGGCAGGGTTCATCACATTGTCATTCCAGTTCTGTGCAGAGTTATAGACCGATTTATCATCCGCATCATCCAATAGGAACTCTTCTGCTTTCTGTTTGTCGCCCACCTTAGTGAAGTGAGCATAACGCGCGCGCATTGCTTTGATCGCAGCACGGGCATGCCCCGGTGTTTCTACTTCAGGTATCACATCGATATGTCTTGCTTGCGCATATTTTAAGATTTCGATATAATCAGCTACGGTGTAGAATTGATGCGCTTTTGCAGTGGCACCAGAACCATAAGCGGGTTGAATTCCTTTACCGTCTTCGAAATTAGCGGTGCGGTTAGCACCCACAGCAGTCAGTTCCGGTAAGGATGGAATTTCCAATCGCCAACCTTCATCGTCAATAAAGTGGAAATGGAACTTATTTAATTTATAGGCGGCCATCAGGTCTAAAATGCGCAACACTTCTGCCTTGCTATGAAAATTACGGGCTGCATCCAACATAAATCCACGATAGCCATAACGAGGACTATCCTCTATTTTTGCGTAAGGTAAGGCAATTGATTTTGTGGTTTTATTCCATTGTTGATGATTAATCAAGGATTTCAAAGACTGTATGGCATAAAATGCACCTGCTTTATCCGATGCCTCTATGTGTATCCCCTTTGCATCAATGTTTAGCCGGTAGGATTCAGGTTTTAGATCATTTGTTTTGACGATAACAATTCCATCTTCTTTTGCCGAAGAAGGAGATAGTTTGATTCCCGTGTACTTGTTTAGAAAATCTGTCAGAAAATTCGATTCTGAAGCAAATTCGCTGGCAATTAATACCTTAGTATCGTTCGTTATAATGAACTTTGCGTTATTGTCGATGTTAATATTACTGGGTAAAGGAATAATGCTTTGTGCTTCGATTCCATCCGTAAGTTGGTTCTGATCATACTTATAAGACCAATAATCCGCTTTTTCAGTGTCAGATTGAGGCACGGTTTTCACTGCTGTATAGTTCCGAATATCTGTTGAAAGCCCGGTTTTGCTGTTTTTTACATACAAACCGATTGGTCCGTCGGTATAATTGACGAGTCCAGTTGTGGTAAAATCAATATGGATGGTATCCTGTGCTTTTAATAGAAAATTGTTTTTCTTAAAGCTAACCTGAAATAGGTCACCATTCCTGTGGTCAATGGCAAATCTATTATCTACTTTATCAGGATCAATAGACCGGATAAAATTAAACCAGAGGCTCCAATCATTTAGCTGTATGGCACTTCTGCCCTTATTTTTCAGAATGATTGTTGAGACAGGATTTTTACGGATATTCTGGCCATCCTTGACTTGCCAGGTGATTTGCAGCTGATCGGCAATTGAGCTCGATTTTTGAGCATATGCTGCTTGGCTAAAAAATGCCATGCCAAGACCAGCATAGAGTAGCGGGTTTTTAATTTTTTTAAAATTAGTCATGTTGGTTACTTTTTCAATGAGTCTAAATATAGCCATTTCAGAGGGTTTTGTGATCTATTTAAAAAAAAATGAATAAAAATTTCGATAAAATTTTGACAGATATAGAAAACTTTCTATATTTGCACACCGAAACAAAAAACGGCCCGTTCGTCTAGGGGTTAGGACGCAAGATTTTCATTCTTGAAACAGGGGTTCGATTCCCCTACGGGCTACAAAAGCGACTTCAGAGGAGTCGCTTTTTTTATGCAATTCAATCGTCCAATCCCGTCGGGAGCGATACTGTCGCACTTATCTTACTTCATTTAAATTGCGGGAAATAGCCCAGATTTGAATTACTCCGAAAAGAAGATCCTGTTTGTCTACGTCCAGATGGTTAATTTTGGTCTGTACCAACATGTCCAATTGCCCGCAAATGATCTTCTCCTTTTACATGAACTCGCGGAAACAAATATCAGGGACAATAGAAGTGATTAATACGATGGCTTTTGGATATGTGGATTTTTCGGGATCTCGACCAATCTGTATCCTTCTTCGATAAGGGATTTCTTTAGGGAATCATCGGGCATATTCTTAAAGACGGCAATGGAAAGTGTCTGGCTCGGCAATATCCCCCAATTGGAAAAAAGATCACGTATTTTCTTTCTGAAAAGAATACGCCTGAAAAGCTTCTCCTTTCTATTAGCTTTGATATGCTCACTGCCCGGGAACCAAAAGTTTGGGTTGAGTTTTTTTATTGCAATCATAGGAAGATTAAGCCCAGCTGCAAATTTTTCAAATTCCCGTTCCGAAACCTTGTAGACAAAGTTTCCCACCTTTTCATAGGAGAACCTATTTTTCCAGATCTTATTGATCGTCCTGTCGTTGATTCTTCCCAGTAGATTGGCCAAATACAATAAGGAAGGCATTTTTGATATCGGGTCCTGTGGCTCAATAATTATAATAGCTTTTCTGGCTACCCGGATCATTTCGTAGAGTGCGGCGTAAGGACGTGGAAAATGATGGTAGCTTTCCTTACAGAGTATATAATCCACGCTCTCATCTTCCAAGGTTAATGATTCAGCGTTCTGGGCGGAGAAATCCTTTATAAATTCTTCTTCATGGGAAACTTTCAGGAAACTGTCATCCAGATCACTTGCGGTGACATCCTGGATATTCTGGTCAAGTAGATGTCGCGCGTCATGTCCATAAGCATCACCAAGGGTAAGCCATTTCGCATTTTTATCCTTGGTAAAAGGATTCAGACAATTGAAAAAAAGGTTCTGTAACCAATGGTTGATACTTCCATTGTAACTATTTAAAGATTTGATTACCTTAATCTTTTGTTCTTTTTCTGGATAGAGGGTATTGTACCAATTGGCATGGAGGCCGTAGCTGTGGTCATTAAATTGATCTGATTTTCGCAAATTATTTTCCATGATTTAGTTTATAGTAGTTACATTATCTGATATTGATCAGACAAAGGCGAATTTTCCCTTGGCCTTAACCTTATTTTAGGTTTTATTAATAGTACGGATAATTATTGGTAAATGCTACACATAAACAAAAAAATATTATTCAATTGGAGGTCAGGTAGATGTATAGTTGCATATTTAGATGTATGCTTAGTTATATCGCTATTTACCGGGATAATTATTGGATAATTTGTTTATCAATTCCCGCCATTTGAGTCAATTTTTTAGATAGAATAGAATCACAACAAACCCGGCGCTGTATAATGCGGAAAAGGATCTCTGAATAGCGATTGACTTATTCAGAAATAGCATAACGGTTATCCGGTTGAATGCTAGTGAATAGCTCGGTGTCGCCTAACAGTTCCATAGTTACCGCAATTTGTGCCAAATAGCGCTTAATTTAATGAGATCAGATCTATAATTGTGGTGTTAAGTTAATTGCGAAACAAAAGATTTGATGAAGGTTTTTTTTAATTAAATGATTACATTTCCTCCAAATATGGAAAAACCTTCAGTTTTCACCATATTTGGCGGTGAGAACTGAAGGTTTTAAAAGAATGTTACCTAAAAATAGTATCAAATAAATGAGACTACAAGCGGGCGTCTACCAATTTTCGGTCAAGTATTCCTTTGATGTCAAATACGACAGAAGGATCCTTTTTTAAATTTTTGAGATCCAAGTGTAAAAACTCACGATGCCCTACAGCCAGAATGATGCTGTCGTAATTACCGGTTTGCGGTAGAGTCTCCAATAATTCGAGTCCAAAATGCTTTCTTAATTCATCTGTATTTACCCAAGGATCATAGATATCGACTTCCAGACCAAATTCTTTAAGATCATGGATCATGTCAATGACCTTGCTATTACGGATATCAGGACAGTTTTCCTTAAACGTTACCCCCAACACTAAGGCTTTCGCGCCGTCAAATTTGATGTTCTTCTGTATCATCAGTTTGACCACCTTGGAAGCAATAAAAGAAGCTACCTGATCATTAACCTCGCGGCCAGACAAGATCACATGCGGATGGTAACCCAGCTGCGTCGCCTTTTGCGCTAAGTAATAAGGATCTACTGAAATGCAATGTCCCCCAACTAGACCAGGTTTGAACCGGAGAAAATTATATTTTGTTCCGGCAGCATCGAGCACATCCTGTGTATCTATGCCAACGCGATCAAAGATCAGGGCCAATTCGTTCATAAATGAAATATTGACATCCCGCTGCGCGTTTTCAATCACTTTTGCTGCTTCTGCTACCTTGATGGAAGGAGCTAGATGTGTGCCGGCATGAATAATTTTTTTATAGAGCGCATCAACCACAAGTCCCGCTTCGGCAGTGCTTCCGGAAGTTACTTTCATTACTTTTTGCAATGAATTCACCTTGTCGCCAGGGTTTATACGCTCTGGAGAGTAGCCAACAAAGAAGTCTTGATTAAATTTCAAGCCCGAATTTTTTTCCAAAACAGGGACACATTCTTCTTCGGTACATCCCGGATAGACTGTGGATTCATAGATAACTAAATCCCCAGCCTTTAGCAGTTCTCCAATCATTTTAGATGCTGTCAAGAGCGGCGATAAGTCAGGCGAGTTATAACGATCTATGGGCGTCGGGACTGTGACGATATACACATTGGCATCTGCGATATCATGAACTGTTGAACTTGCATCGTAGCCCCTGCGCTGTTCCGATGCGGTAAATAGATTCCGTGCATGCAATAGCTCATCACCATCTGCTTCAAGTGTACGGTCTATACCAGCTTTAAGTTCGTCAATACGAGTTTTATTTATATCGAAGCCAATCACCGGAAAGAATTCAGAGAAAGCTATCGCTAAAGGCAATCCCACATAACCCTGACCAATAATGGCAATTTTTTTAATCTGAAAATCTGTCATATTTATATTTAAAGTAAAGATACGTTCTTTCCGTCGAAACTAGCCTCTTGTCAACCAACCTTTACGCCCAGCCGTAGCAATGGCATAAGGTGTGATCCAAAATAAGCTGAAAGCGTAAAATATGCTATAACTATAAGCCCAGAAAGCTTCTTTTGCATCTGAATTTTTGGATGCAAAGAAATAAGCCTGAATACTTGAGAATATAAGGATTCCGACTAGCGTTGAGCTCAAAAACATCAATGGATAATGAAATACGGTCCAAAACATTAATAACATCATTGGATAGGAAAGTAGTACTTTTTTCCATTGCATGATCAATAGGATACGTGCACCCCATTTCGGCCCTTTACGGAAATTCTTAAAGGCAAACTGGCTCATCATAATATTTTCACGCACATTACTTCTTTCCCAACGGATAAACATCTTATATAAATTTTTATAACGTACAGGCGTATCGGTGTATACGTAAGCATTCGATTGGAATAATACATGATATCCCTGTTTTAATATCATATTTGTCATGGCGCGATCTTCTCCGATATCAGAAGGTTGTCCCATAAAAGTTTGATTGATCCAATCCTCCAAGCAGTGCATAACAGCTTCTCTGCGGTACCCAGATAATGCTCCAGGGGTACACATCACTGTTCCAAGCATACTTTGAGCCGAACGTACAAACTCAAAACTGAAGACAAAACTCACATTTAACATACGAGGTATGATTGCCTTTTTATTATTCAGTACACGCACATTACCTGCTACTGCCCCACATTCGGGGTTGGTCACAAATGGACTGGCCATATTGCGAATGGTATCTTTGTTGACCACAGAATCGCTATCTACTGTAATAAAAACTTCGCCTGTCCCCAATTTAAATCCACGGTATAATGCATGGCGTTTACCCATGTTTTTGGGTTGTTGATAGATTTCAATACGATCACCCAATTCCATCTTCGCACGTTGTATCCAGGCAAAAGTGTTGTCCTTACTTCCGTCGTCAATAGCGATGATCTGGAGTTTTTTCTCCGGATAGTCGCTGCTTGCCAAGCTATGGAGTGTGTCGTATACCAGTTGTCCTTCATTATAAGCCGGAACAATAATTGTGCAGGTAGGTAGCTCTTCATCCGAAACAGACGCAATTGGTTTGTATCTTCGATGAAGCACAATCAAAAAGATCAAAAAACTTAGGGCGGCAACGGCTAAAAATATTCCTAAGCCAATTAAAAATATTCCGCCGATACTGTCTAAACGTTGGAAACGTAATGCATCAAAATCTGGCTGAAGCATATATACACCAAAGACTGATGCAAATAACACAAAAAAAGTCGCTCCAAAAATAACGTATTCTTTCGTTCCAAAATTGCTTTCTTCGACTTTGTTTACTGTTGTCTGAGCTTGTTGCTGTTCTTCATTGACGTCGTACACGGCAGGTTTCCATTGTTTGGCCATCTGCTTTGATACGATTGAGTTTTCTTTCATGTAATTCATAACCGTTCTATTTTTAGATATACATTCTTCTTTTTATTTTCTTTGCTGGCCCAAGCATAGGGTCTTTTGTAATGAAAATATTACGAATGCATAAACGCAAAATACATGCCTTTATTTTGTGCCAAAAATTGAAGAAACTTATACTTTGTAACGTTCTTGATACATTTTTACGTTTTGTAAATCATTGTTTTTTAATTGTTTATGGTTGATTGTTCATCTGTTTAATCAATTATTTGCTACCCTGTGTACACAGTCGACATTTAAGGTTTTTTAACGTTTTTAAGATTTTTTTAAAGAGTGATTGACAGCTACAGTGACAGACTGTGTATGAAAGAAGGCAGTGATTGCCTTGACAAAAAAAAGACGCCCATCAATGGAGCGTCTTCAATTTTCTAGTTTTTTATGGCAGATTAACCGCCAAATTCCATTAAATAATTTTTCAGGAAATCGTTCAAGTCGCCATCCAGTACCGCTTGGGTATTTGATGTTTCGTAATTTGTCCGTAAATCCTTGATTAATTTATAAGGATGCAAGACATAATTACGAATTTGGGATCCCCATTCGATTTTCTTTTTATTTCCTTCGATTGCTGCGGAGGCCTCCTGCCGTTTGCGCATTTCAATCTCATACAGTTGCGATTTCAATAAGCGCAGCGCATTTTCCTTATTCTGTAATTGCGATCTCGTCTCCTGATTTTTGATAATGATGCCAGTGGGTTTATGGTGTAGCCTGACGGCTGTCTCCACTTTGTTGACATTCTGGCCACCGGCACCTCCTGAACGGAAGGTGTCCCATTCAATTTCCGAATCTTTAACGTCTATTTCTATGTTGTCGTCAATCAATGGGTAGACATATACTGATGCAAATGAGGTATGTCGTTTGGCGTTGGAGTCAAAAGGCGAGATGCGGACCAGTCGGTGTACGCCATTTTCACCTTTAAGGTAACCATAAGCAAATGCTCCGGACAATTGAAGAGTAACACTTTTGATTCCCGCGACATCGCCTTCCTGGGAGTCCTGCTCGGTCACTTTATATCCATTTTTCTCACCCCACATAATATACATGCGCATCAGCATGGCTGCCCAGTCGCAACTTTCGGTACCTCCGGCACCAGCTGTGATCTGTAGGATGGCATCCAATTGATCCTCCTCGGCGCTAAGCATATTCTTGAACTCCAGCTCTTCGATCTTTTCCAATGCAAGTTTATACTGATCGTCCAGTTCTTTATCTGTTGCGTCCCCGGATTGAAAAAACTCATACATGACATAAGTGTCTTCAACCGCTGACGCTACGTCATCAAAATGATCAGTCCATACTTTTTGGTTTTTGATCGCAAGCAATATTTTCTCTGCAGCCTTCGAATCATCCCAGAAGTTTGCTTCCAGCGTAATTGCCTGATCTCTTTCTATTTCATTTTTGCGGACATCGATGTCAAAGATGCCTCCTCAGGGATGTAACACGATCCCTCAAGTCTTGAATTTGTTCTTTTGTCATATCTGCTAATGTAGAAATTAAAAAGTAGAAATTGAAAATTAAAAAAAATGGAAACAATTGGTAAGCACCGGGGCTTGGGGAAGCAAAATCTCCAATCTAATATCTCCATACTAATATTTGGCCTTTTTTTTTTAGTTTTGATAGTGTCAACAGTATAAACCTTTGTTTAATGAGCTTCAATGCATGTGGTAAAAAGATGCTGAAGGTTCTTACTGTGATTTAAAACAAATAATTTCAATAAAAACAGTATGTTTCCAAAAATTAATTTTACAACGACCAAAGCCTACCAATATTTGGTAGATCATTATATTGATATCAATCAGCAGGGCTTACGTGAACTTTTTGCTGCGGATCCACAGCGATTTAAGAAGTTTTCGATTCTCTTTGAGGATATTCTTTTAGATTATTCCAAAAATCGCGTCAACGAGGAGACCATGGCATTGTTGGTTCAGCTTGCCAAAGAATGTCATCTATCTGAAGCAATAGCGGCGATGTTTGCCGGAGAGCGGATCAATGTGACCGAAAATAGACCCGTCTTGCATACCGCGTTGCGGAATCAGTCCGATAAGCCTGTCTTTGTGGATGGCAAGGACGTCATGCCTGCGGTTAGAAGTGTATTGGCACAGATAAAAGCCTTTACAGAAAAGATACTCTCTGGCGAATGGAAAGGTTATACAGGAAAAGTCATTACTGATGTCGTTAATATCGGTATCGGAGGTTCTGACTTGGGGCCGGTGATGGTAACCGAGGCTTTAAAGGCATATAAAACCAGGCTGAACGTGCATTTTGTGTCTAATGTAGACGGAACACATATTGCCGAAACCCTAAAAGAAGTTGACCCGGAGACTACCTTGTTTCTGATTGCATCCAAAACATTCACTACCCAGGAGACAATGGCCAATGCACATACGGCAAAAGATTGGTTTCTGAGTAAGGGAGCCGGGCAGGAAGATGTCGCCAAACATTTTGCGGCATTGAGTACCAATACAGAGGCTGTAACGGCTTTTGGTATAGATCCGCAAAATATGTTTGTATTTTGGGATTGGGTTGGTGGGCGCTATTCACTATGGTCTGCCATTGGGCTTTCCATCAGTCTGGCGATCGGATTTGATAATTTCGAGGAACTCTTAGAAGGTGCCTATGAAGCAGATGAGCATTTCAGAACCAGCGCTTTTGAAGAAAATATTCCGGTAATATTGGCTTTGCTCGGTATATGGTATAATAATTTTTTTGAGGCTGAAAGCCATGCCATCCTTCCTTACGATCAATACCTGCATCGCTTTGCAGCTTATTTTCAACAGGGAGACATGGAGAGCAACGGAAAATACATTGACCGCAATGGCGAACGTGTCGACTACCAGACCGGGCCGATTATTTGGGGCGAACCCGGAACAAACGGTCAGCATGCTTTTTACCAGTTGATCCATCAGGGGACGAAATTGATTCCATGTGATTTTATCGCACCTGCAAATAGCCTTAACCCGATCGGCAATCACCATCAACTTTTATTGTCTAATTTCTTTGCACAGACGGAGGCCTTGATGAATGGTAAAACCGAGGAAGAGGTTGTTGCTGAATTCCAAAAAGCAGGTAAGTCCAATGCTGAGATTGAAGAATTAAAAGCTTATAAAGTGTTTGAGGGCAATCGGCCAACAAACTCCATTTTATTGAAAAAAATGACTCCACGGACATTGGGCAGACTTATCGCGCTCTACGAACACAAGATATTTGTACAGGGGGTGATTTGGAATGTCTATAGTTTTGACCAATGGGGGGTTGAACTTGGTAAACAGCTTGCCAATAAGATTCTACAGGAGCTGAGCGACGATAATCTGATCACCAGCCATGATTCTTCCACCAATGGATTGATCAATGCCTATAAATCCTGGCGCGATTAATTCATCCATATAGTACATCCGGCTGATCTTCAAACAAGGTTGGCCGAATGTATTTTTACAGTTTTTCTTGCTTTTAAACAGTCCTTTCTGGACTGTATTATATCGTTTTATTCTGAATTCGGATGGCATTTAAAATCGCCAATAGCGCCACACCAACATCAGCGATCACAGCTTCCCATAGTGTGGCAACCCCTCCGGCCCCGAGGATCAGCACAATAATTTTGATACCCATTGCCAGGACGACATTCTGCCAGACAATATTACGGGTGATCTTACCGATTTTGATGGCAGACAAAATTTTATGCGGTTCATCATTTTGGATTACAACGTCTGCCGTTTCGATAGTCGCGTCTGCACCTAATCCGCCCATTGCGATGCCTACTTGAGCCAAAGCAACCACAGGAGCATCGTTGACGCCATCGCCCGCGAAAGCTACATTTCGCCCTTCGTCGATTAATCTTTGGACATGGCTTACTTTATCTTCTGGCAGAAGGTCGCCGTAGGCTTTATCTATCCCCAGTTCCCTCGCCACATCACCCACTACCGCTTTTTTGTCACCGGACAGCATGACCGTGTACAAGCCTTGTGCCCGCATGGCTGAAATTACCGATTTAGCGTCTGGTTTATTTCGGTCTGCAACCGTAATGTAACCTGCATATTGGCTGTCTATTGCAATCAGTACGATGGAATGGACAATTTGCTTTATTTCTTCCGGATAGGAGACGTCAAACTTGTCCAGCAGTTTGCTGTTGCCGGCAAGGACAAGCTTATCGTTGATCGTCGCTTTGAGCCCATGACCAGGTACTTCCACGATTCCTTTGGTAATAAAAGTGGGATCTCCCGGATGGTAGCGCGCTATCGCTTTTGCAATGGGATGGGTCGAATTGGATTCAATGGCTTTGGCATAATCCAATAGTTCCGCCAACTGTCCATTGACAGCAACGACCTCTTTGACTTCAAAAACACCTTCGGTAAGGGTACCCGTTTTATCCATGACAATGGTATCGACAGCAGTGATGGCATCCAGGAAATTACCGCCTTTGAACAAAATCCCGTTTCTGGAAGCTAGTCCTATTCCGCCGAAGTAACCTAAGGGGATCGAGACGACCAGGGCACAGGGGCAGCTGATCACAAGAAATACCAGACTACGATAAAACCAGTCTCTAAAGCTGTAGTCACTGACAATAAATATCGGGACGATAAGGACAAGAACAGCAAGTGCGAAGATAATAGGGACATAGATTTTTGCAAACTTGGAGATAAATAGCTGTGTTTTGGATTTGCGCGCTGTCGCATCCTGCACCATCGCTAATATCTTACTCAGCTTGCTGTCCTTGAACAGGCTGTTTACGCTGATTTCACAAACTGATTCTAAATTGATCAGACCTGCAAAGACGGCGTCCCCCTTATATTTCGTGTCGGGCTTGCTTTCTCCGGTGAGCGCTGCGGTATTGAATGCAGCCCGTTCATTCAGCAGTTTCCCGTCCAGTGCAACTTTTTCGCCTGCTTTAACAACAATCACTTCACCGATGTTGACGGTTTTGGGATCTACATCCAGTTGTTTTCCATCCCGCAAGACCGTGACTTTATCCGGACGGATGTCCAACAGCGATTTTATGGATTTTTTGGCGTTATCTACAGCTGTATCCTGAAACCATTCGCCGATCTGGTAAAAGACCATTACGGCAACCCCTTCTTCAAATTCCCGGATAGCAAAAGCCCCTAAGGTTGCAACACTCATCAAAAAGAATTCATTGAAGAAATCGCCGCGTTTGGCCTTCCGTAAAGCCATCTGCAGAACGGGTATACCTGCTAGTAGGTACGCTACACCATTTAAAAATAAAGAAGCATAAAAAGGAGGCGTGATCTTAAAGGCGTATTTGAGGATCAACAGTGTGATCAATAGGATAAGTGCAATAAGAAGTTTGCGTTGTGATATCCACCAGGGAGTCTCTTTTTCTGTATGGCTATGCTCGTGGTTGTGTTCGCACATATATTGGAGGATCTGTTAAATAATTTAAATTTAGCTATTTTAAGCTTAAAAAGCGAGGGGAGGGGAATTAAAATAGCGCATAAACAGCTTTAGAAATAGTCTTTCCGTCGAAAGATCATCATTCCTGCTGATATCGAAAAAGGCTGTTTTCCCCAATCGGAAAACAGCCTTTTTCATATATAATTATATAATTTTAGTCTTTTGAAGTGCTTCCGATGATCATTTCCAATACGGCAACGACTATGGCGAACAACGCTGCTGTCCAAAATCCATCCACATCAAATTTGGATCCAAGGAGCGAATCTGAAAGTAATACCATCAAAACGGTGATAATAAAGGAAACCAGCCCAAGCGTCAGCCAGTTTAATGGAAAAGTGAACAATCTCAAAATTGAACCTACGGTTGCATTGACAAATCCGATTACCAAACCCGCGACAATAGCCCAGCCGAATCCCGCTACATGTGCACCTGGAACAATCCAACAGGCAACTGCGACGACTACGCCAGTAAGTAGAAGACTAATAATAAATTTCATAATATGTGCTAATTTATAAACAGTGAATAAAGTAATAATATAATAACTATCGTGCAAACGCAATGCCAAAGTTTCGGCCCGTTCCTTCGCCTTTTTACCATGCCAGGTCGGGGACTGCTTCGGATCTTGTACGGTACTTCTCCACAGAAAAAGGGTATAACATTTTCGAATCAGGGGCGAACAAAGGGCGAAGCAGTTCCAAAAAATCTCCGAACCCTACGTCAGCTGGCTTTATATATGAAAAATCGAGTCTCTCTTTTATCAGCCGATATGAGAGCAGACAGGAAACAGCTCTTTTATCTATTTAAATCAGTAGGGGATATGGGAAATAAATATATGCAAGCATAGTAAATATTTTGTATATTTAACTTATAAGTCCACAAGCTTTAATTCGCTGGACTCCATTGGAATTGGTTAGACGGTTTTATTTTTCTTTTCTAGAATCTTTTGGAGATAGGCGATTAGAGAGATAGGCAAAAAAATGTTAAAATAAATTCATAAAAATAATATAGACCAATGAAGAAAATTATGATGTCATTCATTATGTTGCTTGTTACAGTAACATTGTTTGCGCAAACAGATCCGATTATCGGAAAGTGGGAAAACCCGAGCGGCGAGGGCCGTGTGGAGATTTATAAAAAAGGGGACAAATTTTTTGGTAAGCTTTATTGGCTTAAATTTCCAAATAATGAAGCTGGACAGCCCAAGAAAGATATTAAAAACCCAGACAAGGCGCTTCAGAGCCGGGCAATTCAGGGATTGGAGATCTTGACCAATTTTGAAAAAGATGGAAATACCTATGAAGATGGGAAGATCTATGATCCAAAAACAGGGAAAACCTATAGTTGTAAAATGACTTTAAAAGGGGACAAACTCGACATACGTGGCTATGTGGGGGTTAGTTTGCTCGGACGGACAGAGACCTGGAAAAGGATCAATTAATCGTCTAATTAGGGCTGAAAGTAATAGGATGTAAGCTATTTAGAAAGCTAATGACGGCCTTTCTGTGGGCATTGACCTGTTATAAAAAAGGCAATTTATTCCATTAGAATAAATTGCCTTTTGGTTTTGTGGAGGAATAACAGTATTTTCATCTGCAAATTATAAAAGTCGCCGCATGTCCGTAAAAATGTCTTATGTTGAAAATGTAAAACTTGCACTGCAATCTATTGTAGGTAACAAGTTGCGGACATTTTTAACGGCATTGATCATTGCGATAGGGATGATGGCCCTGATCGGTGTATTGACATCTATTGACGCCATGAAAAACTCCTTAACGGATTCCTTTTCTTCCATGGGGTCCAATTCATTCAATATACGGAATAGGGGATTGAATGTGCAGATCGGTACAGGAGGTACACGGTCTAAGGTATTTGCCAATATTACCTATGCCCAGGCCGCAAGGTTCAAACAGAATTTTCATTTTAATGCGACGACATCCATCAGTGCCAACGTAACATGGAATTCAACCGCAAAATTTCAGTCAAAAAAGACAAACCCAAATATCGGCCTAATTGGTACCGATGAAAATTATCTTCAGACCTCGGGCTATATCGTCAGTGAAGGACGTAATTTCTCTGTCCGTGATGTAGAAACTGGGGGAGCGGTGATTATCATCGGCAGTGAAGTCAGTAAAATGCTTTTTGGGGAGATCATTGACCCCATCGGGCAGTTTATTACGGTCAATAATATCCGATACCAGGTCATCGGAGTGCTAAAAAGCAAAGGCTCTTCCGCGGGTATGGGTGGCGATAGGGCCTGCTTTATTCCCCTGGTGAAAGCAAGATCGGTCATGCAGGTCGTAGAGCCATCCTATGTGATCACCGTATCGTCCAATGATCCCATGCGTTTGGAAGCAGCTATTGGCGAAGCTTCCATTGTATTTCGGAATATCCGCGGCCTATCGGCAAGGCAAACCAATGATTTTGAGATTACCAAGTCCGATGCGGTGGCACAAATGCTGATGCAGAATATGGCGATGGTGACCTTAGGAGCAGTAGTGATCGCCTTTATCACCCTTGTTGGTGCATCCATCGGACTGATGAATATCATGCTGGTGTCGGTTACTGAACGGACAAGAGAGATCGGTATCCGGAAGGCAATAGGTGCTACGCCCAGTGTGATACGCAAGCAGTTTTTGATGGAAGCCATTGTCATCTGTATGATGGGCGGTGTCGCGGGTATATTTATCGGTATCCTGATCGGTAATTTGTTGGCCCTTCAGCTGGGAACATCCTTTATTATCCCTTGGGCAGCTATTATTCTCGGATTTGCAGTATGTGGCCTTGTGGGAATGCTATCCGGTTATTATCCGGCTTCAAAAGCTTCAAAATTGGATCCGGTGGATGCCCTGCGTTACGAATAAGCCAAGTCCGTATTAAATCATATGTTGTTAACCTAAAACAAAGGAATACAAAGCGCCAGATCTAAACTGGCTAAGGACTGCGTCCATCTTAAGTCCGTATAGCGTCCACGTTAAGTCCACCTTGCCATGCTCCCGACGATCCAATGTAGTTTGCCTATTATCTCCTCTTGATGTAGCCATTATTCGTTGCGAAAAGAAAGAAACCAAAGTGCTACGTAAATTTGTGCAAACGGTTTAATGTTATCAAAACATTGATTTGCGGTGAATTCTCAATAAACAGGCTGTTTCCACCAAAGAAAAACTGTAATATTGTATAAAAAAATAAAATCAAATTATGTACAATACATTACAACCAGTTTTAGAAAAGGAATTGGAAGCAATCAAAGAAGCGGGATTGTATAAACAAGAGCGGGTGATCGTTACTCCACAAGGAGCAGACATCAAAGTAAGCACAGGACAGGAAGTTGTCAATTTTTGTGCTAACAATTATTTGGGCCTGTCTTCTCACCCAAAAGTAATCGAAGCGGCCAAGAAAGCGATTGATACACACGGATATGGCATGTCATCTGTACGTTTTATCTGTGGTACCCAAGATGTGCATAAAGAATTAGAAGCAAAGATTTCCCAGTTCTTAGGAACAGAAGATACGATTTTATATGCGGCGGCATTCGATGCGAACGGTGGTGTTTTCGAACCTTTGTTTGGTGCTGAGGACGCAATTATTTCGGATGAATTGAACCACGCTTCGATCATTGATGGGGTACGTTTGTGTAAAGCACAACGTTTCCGTTATAAAAATGCGGATATGGCAGACTTGGAAGCACAGCTACAGGCAGCATCCGGCGCAAGACACAAAATCATCGTGACCGATGGGGCTTTCTCCATGGACGGATCAGTGGCGCCATTGGACAAGATCTGTGACTTGGCCGACAAATACCAAGCGTTGGTAATGATCGATGAATCACATTGTACGGGCTTCATTGGTGCTACCGGCCGCGGGACACATGAACTTTTCAATGTGATCGATCGTGTAGATATTATTACTGGAACTTTAGGTAAAGCCCTCGGCGGAGCCTCTGGCGGTTTCACATCCGGTAAAAAAGAGATCATTGATTTGTTACGTCAGCGTTCTCGTCCGTATTTATTTTCAAATACATTAGCACCGGCGATTGCAGGCGCTTCTGTTGCCGTATTGGATATGTTGAGCGAGACAACAGCGTTGCGTGATAAACTGGAATCCAATACAAAATATTTCCGTGAAAAAATGACGGAAGCCGGATTTGATATCAAGCCGGGTTTCCACCCGATCGTCCCTGTGATGCTTTACGACGCGAAACTTGCACAAGAATTCGCGGCTAAAATGTTGGACGAAGGCATTTATGTAATCGGTTTCTACTATCCTGTTGTGCCTCAGGGAAAAGCCCGTATCCGTGTTCAGATTTCGGCAGGACATGAGCTCGCACACCTGGATAAAGCGATCGCCGCCTTTACCAAAGTAGGTAAAGAATTGGGTGTAATTAAATAAAATACACATAGTTATAAATTTTATGGTGCAAAATGTTTATCTTTGCACCCTAAAATTTTATAAAATTATTCTTGCTCAATGCAAAACATTAGAAACATTGCGATCATCGCTCACGTCGACCACGGTAAAACTACGCTTGTAGACAAAATTTTATATTTTACCAATCAATTCAGAGAAAATGAAAATGCTGGTGAATTAATCCTAGACAATAATGATTTAGAGCGTGAGCGCGGGATCACTATTGTATCTAAGAACGTATCAGTAACATATAAAGGTGTTAAAATCAATATCATTGATACTCCTGGTCACGCCGACTTTGGTGGTGAAGTGGAGCGTGTATTGAAGATGGCCGATGGTGTAGTATTACTTGTAGATGCTTTTGAAGGTCCAATGCCTCAAACACGTTTCGTTACAGGTAAAGCACTTGGATTAGGTATCAAACCTATCGTTGTTGTCAATAAAGTGGATAAAGAAAACTGTCGTCCTGATGAAGTGTACGAAAATGTTTTCGATTTATTCTTCAACTTGGGTGCTACCGAAGAACAATTGGATTTCCCAGTATTATACGGTTCTTCAAAACAAGGATGGATGTCTACAGATTGGAAAAATCGTACCGAAGACTTCACGGATTTGTTAGAAGCAATCATTAAATATATTCCTGCTCCGGTGGTTACTGAAGGTAATTTGCAGATGCAGGTAACATCATTAGATTACTCAACTTTCGTAGGACGTATCGCTATCGGTCGTGTTGCCCGTGGTACTATCAAGGAAAACCAACCAGTATCATTGGTAAAACGTGATGGAAAAGTGGTTAAGTCACGTGTTAAAGAACTTCAGGTTTTTGAAGGCTTAGGTCGTATCAAAGTGCCAGAAGTACATGCAGGTGATATTTGTGCTGTCGTTGGTATCGAAGGTTTCGATATCGGTGATACCATCGCGGATTTTGAAAATCCCGAGCAATTGGAAGTTATCAGCATTGATGAGCCAACAATGAACATGTTGTTTACAATCAACAACTCCCCATTCTTTGGTAAAGAAGGTAAATTGGTAACATCTCGTAATATCTACGATCGTTTACAAAAAGAATTAGAAAAGAACTTGGCGTTGCGCGTAGTTCCTACCGAATCTCCTGATGCGTGGTTGGTATACGGACGTGGTATCCTTCACTTATCTGTATTGATCGAAACAATGCGTCGCGAAGGCTATGAATTACAAGTAGGACAACCTCAAGTTATCGTGAAAGAAATCGACGGTCAAAAATGTGAGCCGATTGAAGAGCTTGTTGTTGATGTTCCTTCTGATGTTTCTGGAAAGGTAATTGAGTTGGTCACACAACGTAAAGGTGAATTGTTGATCATGGAAGCTAGAGGTGATATGCAACATCTTGAATTCTCTATTCCTTCTCGTGGTATCATTGGTCTACGTAACAACGTGTTGACTGCAACAGCAGGTGAAGCTGTTATGGCACACCGTTTGAAAGGTTACGAGCCTTGGAAAGGTACAATCCCTGGTCGTTTGGCAGGTGTATTAATCTCTTTGGATACAGGTTCAACTACAGCATATTCTATTGATAAATTGCAAGATCGTGGCCGTTTCTTCGTGGATCCAGGTGTAGATGTATACGAAGGACAAATCTTGGGTGAGCACATCCGTGATAACGATTTAACAATCAATGTTACCAAAGGAAAGCAATTGACAAATATGCGTGCTTCCGGTTCAGATGACAATACACGTATTGCTCCAGCAATCAAATTCTCATTAGAAGAATGTATGGAGTATATTCAGGCAGATGAATATATTGAGGTAACACCACAATCTATGCGTCTACGTAAAATCTATTTGACAGAAAATGAGCGTAAACAAAACGCGAAAAAATTTCAATAATCAATAGATAAGGATAATAAAGATAAAAGAGGCCGTCTCGTAAGAAATTATGAGACGGCCTATTCTTTATAAGCTTTGTTTGTTGTTTTTGGGCCAACTAAACAGAATTTAGTGGCTATTATTTTTTCTTTTCTCTGACTTCAGCAGCCCGATAGGTATCTCCATCTGTTGAATAGATTTTGAATTGTGCCTCATATCCTTCAGGGACATAAATAACAATAGGCATCCGACCGTTGTAACGTACTGTTTCGGGTTGGGCGCTTACAAAAAGATTTCTCTTGGCTTTATCCGGGCAGGCCATCATGGTACTTGCTACATTTCCGTTGGTTTTGAATACATAGTAATCATACCCCCAGCCCTGAAGATCTTTTTTCTCAAAAGAACCAGCTAGATTAAAATTGTTACAACCATCTACCTCCATCCATTTACCTACAGAGAATTCGATCTTCTTGTTCTTGTCATTCTCCGAATATGGAACTTCGATAACCATTTTTTTGTATCCTTTTTCCGCTGCAGGAAAAATATTTAGGTCTATTTTATCAATCACCATTTGTGCTTTACTTACTGTTGTAGATGCGACGAAAACGAATAGCATCATGACCATAACTTTAAATACATTTTTTCTCATAACCTTTTTTTATTTTATTCTTTAAACGCAATCTCTATCACTATTGCTACTTTGCTTTTTCAAAACTATATTTTTAAGACATGTAAAAAATTAGAAGGATTAATTGAAAATGGGTAAATATTTAAAATAATTATTCGAAAGTGTTCGATAGCACCTATTAAAAAACATCGTTAGATAAGGCCCCGTCGATGTAGGATATCCAGCAGTTATTTTGTAACAAAATCATGTAAGTTGCTTAGAATATTTGTTGCAATACCATTATTTACAGTATATTAACTTTTCAAATGCGACCTAAATATAAAGATGAATAAGGAAAATCATTTTGACGCTATTGTGATCGGTTCGGGCATATCTGGCGGATGGGCCGCTAAGGAATTTTGCGAGAAAGGATTGAAAACACTTGTTTTGGATCGAGGTAAAGATGCCAAACATATTCAGGATTATCCCACAGCGTATATGGATCCTTGGCAGTTCAAGCATGGGGGACAGGTGGAACAGCAGACCAAGGATGAAAATCCGATTGCTTCAAAATGCTATGTCTATCGGGAAGACGCCAAACACTTTTTTCTGCCGGATGCTGCCCAGCCTTATATCCAGGAAAAACCATTTGACTGGATTCGGGCTGATCAGGTTGGCGGTAAATCTCTCCTTTGGGCCCGTCAGACCCAGCGATGGTCTAAGTACGATTTTGAAGGGCCTGCAAGGGATGGCTTTGCAGTGGATTGGCCTATTCGTTACGATGATATTGCACCTTGGTATTCGTATGTCGAACATTTCGTCGGAATATCGGGTAACAGGGACGGAATTGATGCGATGCCAGATGGTGATTTTCTTCCCGCTTGGGAGATGAACGTGGTGGAGAAAGCAATACAACAACGTATAGAGCAGCAGTATAAAGATCGTCCGGTGATTCAGGGGCGCTGTGCTCATTTGACCCAACCTCGGCAGATCCATATCGATCAAGGGCGGAGTCAATGTCAGGCACGTAGCCTATGTCATCGTGGATGTCCTTTTGGTGGATATTTTAGCTCCAATGCATCTACTTTACCTTGGGCGGCGAAAACAGGAAAGTTGACCATACGCCCCCAGGCGATTGTCGAATCCATACTTTATGATGATAGTTTACAGAAAGCGATCGGTGTCCGTATCATCGACACAGTCACAAAGGCGAGTCAAGAGTTTTTTGCGAAAATCATTTTTGTCAATGCCTCTGCATTAGCGACAAACCAGATTTTATTGAATTCCACTTCCGATCGTTTTCCGAATGGCCTTGGAAATGATAGTGGCCTGCTGGGTAAATATGTCGCTTTTCATAATTATTTGGGCTCAATATCGGGTACAATGGAAGGCTATGAAGATAAATATTATTATGGGCGTAGGCCAACCCAACCTATTATTCCCAATTTTAGAAATGTACATCGGCAGGAAACTGATTTTTTGAGAGGTTATGCTTCGTTTTTTGGCGCTTACCGTTCGCGGGGAGGGGCTTTTGAGGGAGTGTCAGTTGGTGGGGCTTACAAAGACAGTTTAGCTGAACTGGGAGGCTGGGGTGTTTCCATGATGATGCAAGGGGAGACGATTCCCAAGGAAAGCAATCATGTGCGATTGAGCAAAGACAAGAAAGATCCTTATGGTATTCCACAATTGATTACCGCTGTCGGTTACGAGGAAAATGACTACAAATTGAGAGATGACTTCTTTCAACAAGGACAGGAGATGCTGGATATTGCAGGAGTCAAGAATCTCAAAGTCAGTGACAGCAACCAAAATCCGGGTTTGGATATCCACGAAATGGGAGGAGTACGTATGGGATTGGATCCCAAGACCTCTTTGTTGAACAAATGGAACCAGTTACATTTGGTGAAAAATGTATTTGTCACCGACGGTGCCTGTATGACCTCAACAGGAACGCAGAATCCGTCGCTGACCTATATGGCATTAACAGCTAGAGCCGTAGATTATGCTGTCTCTGAAATGAAAAAAGGCAACCTCTAAATCCATAGAACTGCACTGGGATAGGGACTATATTTTTTCGCAAGAGCTTTTAATTCGTAGGGACTATAATCAGCCAAGATTGCGTAACTTTGTGTGAGATAAGGATTATTATGAGTAAAAAAGTGGAGCGTACTCCAAAAGAATATATTCAAATAAAAGGGGCTAGAGTCAATAATCTGAAAAATATTGATGTTGATATTCCCAAAAATAAATTGGTTGTCATTACAGGAATGTCAGGTTCAGGAAAATCTTCCCTCGCTTTTGACACCCTATACGCTGAAGGACAACGACGGTATGTTGAAAGTCTTTCTTCCTATGCACGACAGTTTATGGGACGGATGAATAAACCCGAAGTCGATTACATCAAAGGGATCGCCCCAGCGATTGCAATTGAACAACGTGTTATTACCAGCAATCCGCGTTCCACTGTCGGAACTTCTACCGAAATATATGACTATCTAAAATTACTATATGCAAGGATCGGGAAGACGATTTCTCCTGTTTCAGGTAGGGAGGTGACCAAAGATAGCGTGAGCTCGGTGGTAGATTTTGCCTTGAAATTTGACGAGGGAGAATCTGTTACGCTATTGGCTCCGCTGGTGCCTTCCCATGGGCGAAAACTCAAAGAAGAGTTATCTCTCTTACTGCAGAAAGGGTTTGTCCGTGTCGTCTATCAGGATAAAATGCAAAAAATCGAAAGTATTATTGACGATAAGAGCATGGCCAATGAAACGATTCAGGACGGCGAGGTATTGATCGTCGTGGATCGGGTACGTATCGAGCAGGATGATGATACCATGAATCGATTATCCGATTCCATTCAAACGGGATTTTTTGAGGGTAAAGGTGAATTGTATATCGAAGAAAAGGATAAAAGACATCATTTCTCACACAAGTTTGAACTCGATGGAATTACCTTTGAGGAGCCTAGTCCTAACTTCTTTAGTTTCAATAATCCCTATGGTGCCTGCCGTCGGTGTGAAGGCTATGGGAAGATCATTGGTATAGACCCAGACCTTGTTATACCAGATAAGAGCCGCTCTGTTTATGATGGCGCTATTGCTCCTTGGCGAGGAGAGAAAATGAATGAATGGTTACAGGTGCTGGTAAAGAATTCTCTAAAGTTTGATTTTCCGATACACCGCGCCTATTCCGATCTGACAACAGCCCAAAAAGAATTACTTTGGACGGGAAATAGTTATTTTACAGGGCTTAACAAGTTCTTTGAAGAGCTCGAAGAACAGACCTATAAAATTCAATACCGCGTGATGTTGTCACGTTACCGAGGTAAGACCGACTGTCCCGATTGTAGGGGAACAAGGTTGCGTAAAGATGCGACCTATGTCAAAGTCGGTGGTAGGTCAATTACCGATATCGTATTGATGCCTCTTGAAGAAGCTTTGGCATTTTTTACGGATTTGTCACTGGAGGGAAATGAAAAGGTGATTGCCAAACGCCTGCTGGCCGAAATTAATAACCGGCTACAATTTCTATGCGATGTAGGGTTAAGCTACCTTACCTTAAACCGTCTGTCCAATACGCTATCCGGAGGGGAATCCCAACGGATCAATTTGGCAACTTCGCTCGGAAGTTCGCTCGTGGGCTCAATCTATGTGCTGGATGAGCCAAGTATTGGGTTGCACCCGCGCGATACACAACGTCTGATTTCGGTACTGAAATCCTTGCGTGATGTAGGTAATACAGTTGTTGTGGTTGAGCATGAACAGGAAATGATGGAGGCTGCAGATTATCTGATCGATATTGGCCCCGAAGCAGGGATCAATGGCGGTGAGATGGTGTTTGCTGGAACATATAATGAGATCCTAAAAGATGATAGGAGCTTAACAGGACAATATCTGAGTGGTAAGAGCCAGATCGAAGTTCCAAAAAAACGACGAAAATGGTCCAATAGCATTACTGTAAAGGGAGCGCATGAAAATAATCTTCAGGGGATCGATGTGCAGTTTCCATTAAATACATTTACCGTTGTATCTGGGGTGTCGGGATCCGGAAAGACCTCCTTGGTGAAACGTATTCTTTATCCGGCTTTGCAGAAATCAATCGGTAATTATTCTGGTGAACAAACAGGTGTATATGATTCCATAGAAGGCGATATTGCACACGTGGAACAGATCGAAATGGTTGACCAGAATCCAATCGGTCGTTCTTCACGGTCCAATCCAGTAACTTATGTTAAAGCCTGGGATGAGATCAGAGCTTTGTATGCTAATCAGGCTGCATCCAAAGCTGCGGGATTGAAACCTGCTGCGTTTTCTTTTAATGTCGAGGGCGGCCGCTGTGATGTCTGTCAAGGTGAAGGGGAAGTGAAGATCGAGATGCAATTTATGGCGGATATCGTACTTCCATGTGAGGCCTGTGGTGGAAAACGTTTCAAGCAGTTTGTGCTAGATGTGCAGTATAAAGGTAAATCCGTAGCAGATATACTTGAACTGAGCGTGGATGAAGCCATTGTCTTCTTTGGCGATCAGCCTAAGATATTGGCCAAGTTACAGCCACTACAGGATGTAGGTCTGGGCTATGTGAAGCTCGGGCAGTCTTCCAGTACACTTTCTGGCGGTGAGGCACAACGGATTAAACTTGCTTCTTTCCTGATCAAAGGCAATAACAGTAAGAAAACCTTATTTATTTTTGACGAACCGACTACTGGTTTGCATTTTCAGGATATTAAAAAACTGCTAAAATCGTTTGATGCGTTGATTGCTCTCGGCAATAGTATTTTGGTCATTGAGCATAATATGGATATGATCAAATCAGCGGATTGGGTGATTGATATTGGACCTGAAGGGGGCAATAAAGGTGGGAAGTTGGTCTTTGCAGGACTTCCAGAAGATCTTGCGCATTGTAAAGATTCTTATACAGGGCAATTTTTAAAAACACATTTAAAAGATTAAACCCTACATTAGCATTCGTTATTAAACGATGGGGCCTGCATAGCGGGCGCTAAAGTTTGGGAAAAAGATTAAAGAGCAAGGAATGAAAGATCATGTTAGTAAACCAAAGGTTTGCACAACTAAAATCTAAATACTAATTACTCAATACTCAATACTATTATGATTAAAAGATTTTTTTTAAGTGTCGTATTTGGAATAGCTGCACTCTCCGCCATGGCACAACAACCGGAACGACCCAAATTGGTCGTCGGTCTGATGGTGGATCAGATGCGTTGGGATTATCTATATCGCTTTGCGGATCGATATGGAAATGATGGTTTCAAGCGACTTTTGAAAGAAGGCTTCTCCTGTGAGAATACCCTGATCAATTATATTCCGACCTATACAGCTATAGGACACAGTTCGGTATACACTGGTTCTGTTCCTTCAATCCACGGTATTGCGGGTAATGATTGGATCGAAGAGCTTACAGGTAAGAATATGTATTGTACCCAAGATGACAATGTCGTTGGTGTAGGTACTACGGAGAAAGAAGGAAAACAGTCCCCACGTAATTTACTGGCGTCTACAGTAACGGATCAGTTGAAACTGGCTTCAAATTTTAAATCTAAAGTCATTGGTATCGCAATTAAAGACAGAGGCGGTATATTACCTGCCGGTCACTTTGCGGATGCTGCCTATTGGTTTGAGGCAAAATCTGGCAATTGGATTACCTCCAATTTCTATATGGATCAATTACCAAAGTGGGTCGTTGACTTCAATAAGAAAAAGTTAGCGGAAAAATACCTTAAGGCAGACTGGAAGCCGATGTACGATGTGAGTACTTATGCAGCGAATAGTATTGCTGATGATAATATCTATGAGGGGAAATACCCCGGTGAAGAGAAGCCAACCTTGCCGCGTGCGACATCTAAGTTGATGAAAGATGAAGGTCTTGAGTTGATAAAAACAACACCAATGGGTAATCAGTTTACCTTAGATCTGGCAATGGAAGCCATCAAGAATGAGCAGATGGGAAATAACCCAACTAAAAATACCGATTTCCTTTGTGTCAGTCTTTCGGCGACAGATTATGTCGGACACCGTTACTCATTGACAGCTGTAGAAATTGAAGATATTTATCTGCAATTGGACAAACAACTGGCCGATTTCTTTGCTTATCTGGATAACACTGTTGGTAAAGGCAATTATACCTTTTTCCTGACTGCTGACCATGGCGCTTCTTACAACTCTAGATTCTATATGGATATGAAAGGAAATGGCGGTTATTTCTATTCCCGTCAGATTATCTCGGATCTAAACAAAAAGTTGAAAGAGAAATTTGGACAGGAAAAAATCGTCAAGAGTATGATGAATTATCAGGTGCATCTGAATAATCAAATCATTGATTCGCTTCAATTGGATCGGGATAAAATAAAAGAGACCATTATTCGCGAGTTGCGCAAGACTGAAGGTGTTGCTTATGTTGCGGATATGGAGAAAGGTGAAAGCCTAATGATCCCGGAGCCTGTCCGTGAAAAAATGATCAATGGCTATAACTACAAACGGAGCGGTGTTATCCAGATCGTTTGTGAACCACAATGGTATGATGGTACGCCACGTTCTACGGGTACGACACATGGTACTTGGTCGGGATACGATTCTCATATTCCACTGGTATTTATGGGCTGGGGTATTAAGCCCGGTGTGTCCAATACCGAGGTCCATATTGTCGATATTGCGCCTACGATTTCATCACTATTGCATATTACCGAACCCAATGGAAGTATCGGTAAACCCATTACAGCAGTACTGGGGCAATAGCAATTAGATTATCAGATAATATTCGCCCTTAGCATAAGGATATCCAATAGGTAAATTGTGCTAAGGGCTTTTCTTTTACAGGCTAGTTTTATAGGTTTTATTCTATTGAATAAAAAACGTAAATTTGCAATTCAACAGGGGGTTAACAAATTATGCTTTCCAAAAAGACAAAATATGCAATTAAAGCACTTATGGTGCTCGGTCGTAACTACGGAAATGAACCTATGCAGATCGTTAAAATTGCACAGGAAGAAAATATTCCAAAAAAATTCTTGGAACAGATTCTCCTTGAAATGCGCAACGCAGGTATTCTCTATAGTAAAAAAGGAGCGGGGGGAGGCTATAGTCTGAATAAAGCTCCGGAAGATGTATTTTTATCTCAGGTAATGCGTCTGATCGATGGACCGATTGCTTTGCTCCCTTGTGTCAGTCTAAATTTCTATCGTTCCTGTGAAGAGTGCACCGAAGAGCATGCCTGTGGCATCCGTGATACATTTGTGGAAGTCAGGAATGCGATGTTGCAAATTTTGAATGATACGAGCATCGCCCATTTAATCAATAAAGAAAAAGAATTGAATCTAAGCGTCGAATAATTGACGTGTTCGACGCCGTCTGCAGACTAGACAAAAAAGCTTGTTTGCAATGAATAATATAGACAGCAGTGGCGCAAGCTTACTGCTGTTTTTTTATACTGAGGGTATTTCTAAAAACATATCTTGGCAGAATAAGCCCCCTTAGCATGATTTATTGGTATAGACAATAATTGGAGTTTTGCTTTAGAATAAGATAAATTTTATAATTTTGGAGCATTCATAATATACGGACAGATCACTTGAAAAACGATGAAAATGATGAGTTTAAGCTGGTTTCTCTTTTAATTAAGGGAGATAAAACGGCTTTCTCTAAGCTTTATGAACACTATTCTCCCACCTTGTTGCACAAGCTGAACAGATTGCTACCAGACGAGGAGCATGTGCTGGAAATACATCAAATTGCCTTCGTACGCTTATGGGATATGCGCGCCAAAATTATTCCCGAGAAAGGCGTTTGGTCATTGCTACATACAATAGCCCGTAACCTGACCATTGATTATTTTCGCCAATCAGCTACAGATGAGGCTGTGCGTAAAGCGCTTCTGACACAGGCAACCTTATATTATGAACTGGACGAAGCTAATGATACGTTGGAACAGCTATCTGGTGAACTATCAAAAGCGATAGAAAAATTGCCCCCCAAGCGCAGAGAAATCTTCCTGTTGTGCAAATTCCAGGGAAAGAGTTATGAAGAAGCCGCAAAGATCCATGAAGTTTCAGTTGGTACTGTAAAAGATCACATGGCCAAAGCGATGCGCTTTTTAAAACAGGAGCTCGGAACCAAACTTTTTATGCTGTTGATGACACTTTTGGGGCTTCTTAACTAGGGATTTGCTTCACATAAGACTAGTCCCAATAGTCTTTTTTATCCTCCTTAAACCTAATTTTAGATTTTTTAAAAAAAAAGATTTTCTAAGCATAGACTTTCTATGTCTTCTCCGTATTAAGGTTATTAAGGCTGTGATTTGAGCGATTATTATGTACGATAAAAAGGAGATTTTCGAGAAATACTTGGCCGGCACCTGCACACCGGAGCAGGCCGCTTGGTTGGTAGCATTATTCGCTGACGAATCTTTTCGTGAGGAACTGGAAATGTATATGGATGCAGCAATGGATGATCAGCTGGAGGAAGGGGACATTATTGAGGAATTATATACCCAATCGAAAAACCAATACCCAATCTTAGAATCGTTGCTCACTGGAGGAGAGATTAAAACGAAACCATCCATTTTGATCCGCTTATGGCCATGGGCGGCCGCTGCGGCAGCAATACTGATTCTTTATGTAGGAGGGTATCAATATAAAGCATCTGAGGAGGCTTTAAGCACTACCGGTGTTACTGTCACGAATAAATATATGGAAAGTTCCAAAGTGGAATCACTGATGACATTGACGCTGCCGAATGGTGAGAAAATTGAGTTGACGGATAGTAGCAAAACGCAATATGCTACTGCTAAAACAACAAATAAAGATTCTTTTTTTGAGATCAAAAAACTTGAGAATGCCTCCGAACCTATGGTACAGGAAATTAACGTTCCAACGGGTAAAACTGGAGCAATCGTGTTGACAGATGGGACCAAAGTTTGGCTGAATACGGGTACTAAATTACGTTATGATGCTAATTTTGTTGGATCCGAACGTATCGTTTATCTGGAGGGAGAAGCTTATTTTGAAGTTTCGCACAATAAGCAGAAACCTTTTGTGGTGGTTTCAAATGATCAAAAAATCAAGGTGCTGGGGACGCATTTTAATGCTAAGGCCTATGCGCATAATCGGACCACAACAACATTGATGGAAGGTAGTGTTGCCGTTTCTACAGCATCGAAGCTTCGTATTTTGACCCCCGGAGAAAGCAGTGTTGTCAACCCTGGGAATACTAATATCGATGTTTCTCCGGCCTTATTAGCCAATGTGAATGCTTGGCGAAATAATGAATTTTCATTTTTTAATGCAGGTTTGGAAGAGATCGGAGTGGAGTTGTCGCACTGGTATGGCATAGATGTTAGGGTACTCGGCCAAGCCGACGAATTGGGCTTTACTGGAGTCATTTCCAAAGAAAAGACATTAGAAGAAGTGTTGTCCATCTTGCGGAGAACAGGACAGATAAAATATCAAATCACTCCTTGGGGAGCAAAAGAAAGGAGGGTGATTCTGATGATGTAGTTTTACCTATGAAATCTAACTAACCACTGCTGAGCGGGGGACAGCAGTATACCTTAATTATTTGACCAATAAATTACGACCAAATGAATTTATTCAATTCCAGAGACCTATTGAAAAGGAGGGCTTTGGGCAAACGCACTGCAATTTTATTTGTTGCACTGACCTGTGCGCAGTTTAGCCTGACGGCTTTTGCACAACGGGTCACTATAAAGAGAAAGGGAGTTCCACTTTCTCAAGTATTTAGTGAAATCAAGAGACAATGCAATTGTGATTTCTTCTACAATGAGTCTCTTGTCAAATCCAATACAGCGGTGGATATCGACATGCAGAATGCTACTGTGCAAGAAGTATTGGATCACTGTTTTAAAGATCAGTCGCTGCAATATAGCATCGATAATAAAACAATTGTAATTACCCCTAAGCCTCGTTCAGCCAAACAGCAGAAAGTACAGCTACGTGGCCGTGTAATGGATTATAAGGGAAAACCACTGGTCGGTATTACAGTGACCGAAAAAGACAATCCAAAGAATGCTGTTGGAACGGATACCGATGGGACATTCATCCTATCGGTAACAAATGCAAATACAACATTGATTTTCAAAAGCATGGGTTTCCAGACTTTGCAGATATCCATGCAGGGTAAGACCTGGACAGAGGTGCGCTTGACCCCCATAGAAAATCAGCTGGACGACGTGGTCGTCACAGGATACCAAAACCTACAGCGCAAATCATTGACCGGTTCGGTCGCTACGGTTAATATGGAGCAGTTAGAAACGATATTTCAGCCGAATATTGATAAACTCCTACAAGGACAGGTACCTGGGCTTATGGTCATGAGTACTTCGGGGGCTCCGGGCGCTATGCCGCAAATTCGCATTCGTGGTACTGCTGCGTTAAGCGGGAATGTACAGCCTTTATGGGTTGTCGATGGTATTATTCTGGATGATGCAGTGAATGTTTCCGTAGATGATATTATGACTAATCGAAACCTGATCGCTTCTGGTATTGGTGGTGTCAATGTAGAAGATATCGAAAGTATCAATGTCTTAAAAGATGCAGCGGCAACAGCTATCTATGGAACTAAAGCCGCTAATGGTGTCATTGTAATTACTTCCAAGAAGGGGCGGGCAGGTAAAACCCGGGTGAATTTTTCAAGTACTTTAACTATGGGGGAGCGACCACGGATAGAGGACGCCTATATGATGAATTCCAAGGAACGGGTGGACGTCAATTTAGAAATGTTGCAGCGGAATTTGTTTAATGCAAACAGCCCTAAACCTGGCGAATATGGCACTGTTACTGATTTTGAACGTTATTTTATTGATGCAAATGATAAGCGGATTAGCTGGGGTCAATTTGAAGACAAAATAAAGTACCTGGAAACGGTCAATACCGATTGGTTTAAACATCTATTTAGGAATTCGCTGTCTCAACGGTATAATGTAAGTTTTTCTGGAGGAAATGAAAAGACGACTTTTTATGCCTCAGGAAGCTACAATAATGATCAGGCGACCGCGAAAGGTGTGGGACAGAAAACCTATACGGGATCATTGAAAGCCTATACTTTCTTAACACCCAAGATGCGATTGGGAGTCATGATGGATATCAATGCACGCGACAATAAGAGTTTTTTTGCTGTCGATTCGCGCGAAAACCCCTATGAATGGGCGATCTATACCACACGTGCGCAACCCGCTTTTGACAACAATGGAAACTATAGTTATTTCTACCATAATACCTTGAAATATAACTTTATGGAAAACAGGGAACAGGGCTGGAGAAATGCGAATAACTTCGGACTACGGTCTTCAGTGGATTTTGAATGGAAATTCATGAAAGATCTGACATTCACCTCCTTGTTTAGTTATACAAAACAAAATACACGTGATGTAGATATAGCTTTGGAGGATAGTTATTTTGTGCGGAGCCGGAAAAAAGATTATTATGATATCGTCGACTATACAGCAGTGCAGATCTGGAAAGATGGGGGGTATAGAAGAGGAAAGGCATCAATTAACGGTTCGATTACCTTTCGGAATCAAATAATCTATAATCCCCTTTTTAAAGACAAGCATTATTTGAATGTGATGCTAGGGCAAGAGATCCGCAAATCTAAAACTGAGGAGGAAGTAACGCAGGTCTATGGATATGCACATGATCGGGGCCATCAACAAGTGCCACAGTTTGAACTGATGAAAAAGATGGGTGTTCCCTATTGGACAGAACGTCTGGATGAAGCTGCTGCGGTATCTTATTTCGGTGCACTCAATTATACCTTTGACAATAGATATACTGTCAGCTTTAACGCCCGTACAGATGGTTCCAATAGATTTGGGCTGAAAACTAATCAGTTATTTCAGCCACTTTGGGCATTGGGAGCGAACTATCAGATGAAGCAGGAGCGCTTCCTAAATCAGATTGATTGGTTATCCTATTTGACACTAAGAGGATCCTATGGCAGCCAGGGTAATGTTGCTTCTCAGGCCTACTCCGACTTGGTTGCGACGATCGGTGCCGTGAATGTAGATAATCCGGTCAATTATTTAATTATCAACGCACCGAAAAATCCTTATCTCAAATGGGAAAAGACCTATACAACCAATTTGGGACTTGAATTTGGTTTATGGAAACGGCGTTTAATGGGCTCGATCGAATTTTATAATAAAAAAGGCACAGATCTGTTGGGATCAAAACAAGTGTCGCAAGTGACCGGATTCGAATCGCTTCAGGTGAACTGGGCGACCATGCGCAATAGGGGTTGGGAGTTTTCTGTCAGCTCAATCAATATGGATTCTAAGAATTTTAGATGGTCATCAAATATCAATTTTGGCTTGAACAGAAACGAGGTGCTCGAAGTCAATTCCAAACCAACAGTAACCACACTGACTGATGCAAATCGGACGAATTATGCTGCATCAGCCGTTGTAGGAAAACCTTTGGATGGCATGTGGTCCTACCGCTATGCCGGACTCAATACAGACGGCAGAGCGACATTTTATACCAATAAAGAGGGCGAGAAGGTGCTCTATGGGATGACGAATTTGGACGGACTGAAATATGAAGGGCCTAATCTGCCAACGACGCAGTTGGGTTTTACAAATACATTCTCCTATAAGCGTTTTTCGTTGTCAACCTTATTTATCGGCAGCTTTGGCAATATGATGCGACTGCGTAACCTTTCTCAAGGTTATGCCCTGACTTTTCCAGAGCCTACACAGAACTTATCCAAAGAATGGGTAAACAGATGGCGCAAACCTGGAGATGAACTCAACACGAATATCCCCAAACTAGAGGATTCAGCATTTGAGGCTGCTGTAACAGGTGTCGCACCATATAATGGCCGAATGTATGATAATTCCGATCTGAGAACGGTGAAAGGCGATTTTATCCGAATGCAGAATCTCTCCATATCGTACGATTATTTTACGCCTAGATTGCGGGCATTAGGAATCCAGAATATTCGTCTTATGTTACAGGGAAATAATCTCTATGTATGGAAAGATGCTAAACTGAAAGGTCAGGATCCAGAAGCGCAAGGAAGCAAAATGTCTTACACAGACTCGAGATCCGTTCAGGTATCGTTTGGAAATACATTCCTCCCTGTGCCAAGATCATACACTGCATCCCTACAAGTTCAATTTTAAACCTAAAAACTATGATGAAGACTACATCTAAATATTTGTTGTTGGGCCTGCTTTGTTCAGCAATAGGCCTGACATCTTGTACGGGCTTATTGGACATCACACCTGTCAATAGCATGACACCCGAAACAATCAATGACTATGAATCAATTTTATTAGGCGGATATCCGCGCAGCGATTATTTCTATAAAACAGAGTTGATGACTGATAATGCCATGGTAAATCTCAACACGACCTATAAGCCAGGAGCCGTAGATGAACCTTGGTTTTTATTCGCTTCATCCCATCAATTGGACAATACACCGAATGATCCCTATTGGGGACAGCTTTACAAGACTATTTTTTACGCCAACACAGTATTGGACAAGTTCAAAGAAGTCATACCTACCAGTGAAGAACAATCAAACTATGATAAAATAAAAGGTGAAGCCCTAGCACTACGAGCTTATGCTTATTTTTATCTTGTCAATATGTATGCCGATGTCTATTCGGCAAATAATCTCGAGCTCCCCGGGGTGCCCATGCCGCTGAATGCAGTTGATGTCAACGAATTTAGTAAGAACAATGTACGTGAGCCCTTGGGCAAAGTATGGAGTCAGATCAACTCAGATCTAGAGTTAGCAGCAGGTCTGTTACGTGGAAAACCTACAGATGATCGTTTTCGACTCAATATTACGACTGTGCAATTATTACGTGCCCGTATTGCATTATTTATGGGGCAATATGATCAGGCGATAGCCTTTGCCGGAGAAGTGATGTCAAGCGCAAAACTTGCTGATCTGAACAGTATGCAATCCTATATTGATAGTAAATCCAATAAGTATGCTTTTTCGGGCAATACAGGCTTTATTGATACGGATTATAATAGGGAAATTTTGTTCTTTACAGCCGGGAGAGCCAATAATAATCTCTTTTACTATTCACAGTCAGCATTTAAGCCTACCGAAGAGATCTTGGACCTAACGAAAAGAAATGGTAATCTGGTAGATTACAGGCAGTACTTGTTTGATTCATTTGAAGACTTTTCGCAACCTGATGGTATTATGGTTGGAAAGACGGTATACCATATGTTTGCCACACAGGAGAAATATTGGTTTTATATTGGCTTTAAAGCCAGTGAGGCCTATGTGATCCGCGCTGAGGCCTACGCTAGAAAACAGCAATATAGCAATGCTTTGAAAGACCTCAACGATCTGTTGGTGACGCGTTACAAAAAAGGAACGTTTATCGGGTTAAAGGAAAGTGACTATAGTGATAAAGCAGGTATTTTGAAAAGAGTACTCGAAGAGCGCCGTCTGGAAACCGCATTCGACGGTGGATTGCGATTTTTCGATCTGCGTAGACTTGGAAAGCCTGAAATCAAGCATACTTATAAAAATGGACAGGAGTTTGTCATGCGTAAAGATGATCCAAAATATGTCTTGCAGATTCCTCAATCAGAACAGAATAATTCACCCAATATGCCTATTAATCCACGATAATCAATTCATCAATGAAGAAGATATTTTCAATCGGCCTAGTCAGCATGTTGTTACTGGCCAGTTCATGTACAAAAAATGAATCAATCAATTCCTCAGAATCTTTCGGATTTCAAGAGCGTTTTGGCCCAAAAGAAGAGGAGTTACCCGCTGTTAAGGAGATGTTCAAGACCTATGATTTATGGTTGCGTCTTAATTTTAAGGATCCGAAGGAGGTGACAAATAGTATTTTGGTGCAAGATGTCAATAATCGCTATGGGGCAACACCAATGGATGATAAAGCCAAGCCAAGTGCCATTATGTTTGTAGATACCTTGCTACATAATGTTTCTACGGATTTTGTGCGAAGGGTATTTCCCCGGGAGTTCTTTTTCGTAAAGACCTATAATGGCTCTTGGTGGAAACAGGATATTTATGTGCTGGGACGTTCACGCCTGATTGTGTGCTGGCCCAATGAACGATTAAATACCCAACCTATTACCGTGCCTGAAACACATTATTACCAGGATTCTGTACTTACCCGTATGGTCTGGGGCAATTTGTCTGGGATGCTCGCGCAGCGAATGGAAGGAAAGGTTCCTGGATTTGAGGCTGCAGGAATGCCTTATGACAATGGAAAGGCACTCGATGAAATTGACAAAAATTTTCCGGGCAATAGTGATGAAGATATTGAAGCTCGTAATCGTGAGGTTTCCAAATTAGCCGCCGAACGTGGTTATATCTCTGGCTCTGGCTCGAGGGGTTACGAAGTTGATTTGGGGCAGTGGTTTAGTCTGTTGACAACGGAATCCTATCCAAACATTAAAAAAGTATACTTAGATTCCAGTGAAAAAAGAGCCGCTAAATACAAGATTTTGACAGATTTTCTCAAAAAGGAATACAATTGGGACATTCAGGCTGCAGGTAATAAGTATCGCAAAAAATTAGATAGCTTCCAGTAATGAGACTGGGATAGACGCAGAAAATACCGCAAAAATAGCCGTTCATCATAGGTGGATTTAAGACATTCACCTATGATTCGTAAAGTAAGAGTAAAATAGCAAGTACAACCATTAAAAAATCAAATTTATACACATGAAAATTTTAAAAATGATCGCCTTGTTGGCCCTTCCTGGAGCAGTAATGGCGCAAAAGTCGGATTTCAGCATTGAAGGAAAAATACAACAGCCCAAAAAAGAAGGGCAGGTATTTATGTCTATTCGCACACCCAATAGCCAAGTGTTGGACTCTGTGAAGGTTACCAAAGGGACTTTCTCTTTTAAAGGGCAGGCTAATGGACCTACTATGGTTTATATTGTATACGATCAGGAGAATAAAGGTTGGGATAAGATCGGATATAAAGGGGACATGGTCGGTATTTATGTCGATAAAGGGAAAACGACAATCACGGCAATAGACTCTGTTAAAACGGCCGTTATTAAAGGTTCGCCGTTACAGGATGCTCACGCAGCGTATAAGAATCTTATCAAGGAAGCCGAGGAAGGAATTAATGCAATCAATCTGAAATACAGCAGTGCGACTGCAGAGCAACGCAAAGACGATGCTTTTGCGGGACCACTTCGGGAGCAGTATATGAAATTTGCTGAGCAGAAGAAACAGTTGCAACAAAACTATATCGCAAAGAATCCAAACTCTTATTTCAGTTTATTGGCGATCCAGGATCAACTCTATGCTGGGACCGAAATTTTAGCTTTGGAGCCTGAATTTAATAAACTTTCGGCTTCGGTACGGGCTTCTGAAACCGGAGAAGCTTTCGCGAAACAGATCACGGCGGCTAAATCAACTGCAGTTGGTGTGCTTGCACCCGACTTTACTCAACATGATGTCAATGACAAACCGGTTAAGTTATCTGATTTTAGGGGTAAATATGTGTTGTTGGATTTCTGGGCGTCTTGGTGTGGACCTTGTCGGGCGGAGAATCCAAATGTTGTAGCAGCTTATGATAAATTTAAGAATAAAAATTTTACAGTACTGGGTGTTTCGTTGGATCAACCGGGCAAGAAAGACAACTGGTTGAAGGCTATTGAAGCGGACAAATTGAGCTGGACAAATGTAAGTGATCTGAAGTTCTGGAATAACGAGGCAGCTAAGCTCTACGGTGTACGCGGTATCCCACAGAATTTTCTAATCGGTCCTGATGGGAAGATTGTTGCCAAAGACCTACGTGGTGAACAGCTGCATGAAAAATTAGCAGAACTATTGAAATAAGGATGATGAGATTAAAGTCTATTATACGAACGATAGGGACGGTTTTATCCTTGTTCTGCATTGCTGCTGTTCATGCGCAGACAACTTCTAAGGTTGTTTTTGTAGGAAAAGCTGATCCGAAATTTGATGGTACCAAGATCTATCTTTATAATAATATTACGGGCGATAATGATACAGCTACGGTTACAAAAGGGACCTGGCAAATAGAACGGCCATTTACCGTAGCCACCAGGCACATGTTGGCCTCGGAGGCAGAATCTAAAAAACATGGCGGTTACGCACCATTTGGTATTCTTGTTGATGCTCCAACAACAATCCATATTGCGGGTGACCTGGAGTCTTTCTATACCGCCAAGGTTTCGGGATCCAAAGCTCATGATGTGCTGAATCAATATTTCACACGCATGCAGACGAAAGGGGCGGATGAGGCTGCAGTGATTGCGCAGGTCGTTGCTCAAAATAAGAGTTCTTTTGGAGCCGCTTTTTTATTGGATCGTTATGGAAAGGCCATGAAGCCTGAAGTGGCATTAGAAGCCTATGAAAGTTTGAGCCCTGATGTCAAACAGTCCTATTATGGTAAGTCTGCCGGTAATCAGATTCATGGGGCTTTGTTATCAAAAGAAGGAGCTCTGGTGGCAAATTTTTCGTTGCCAAATGAAAACGGTCAAAAAATTGATTTTGCTTCCATGAAAGGCTCCTATGTGTTATTGGACTTTTGGGCCTCTTGGTGCGGTCCCTGTATCGAAGAATTTAAAACACTCAAGGAGATTTACGGAAAATATAAGGGTAAATCGGCGTTCGAGATTTTAAGTATTTCTACCGATAAGAGTGAAAGTGCATGGAAGAACATGCTTAAAACCCAACAATTGCCTTGGATTCAGCTGCACGATAGCCCGGTGGAAAACAATATTGCAGTTAGTCGATTTGCTGTGACAGCACTGCCTACAACTTTCCTGATAGATCCGGATGGAAAGATTCTTGCTAAAAACCTAAGGGGAGAGGAGTTAAAGGCTTATTTGGTTAAGCTATTCGGTTACTAGCAGCTCCCTTAGCCACTTTTAAATGTAAGCGCCAGCATCGAAAAATGCTGGCGCTTTCTTATGCCTATTTAATCAATAAAGAAAAAGAGTTGAACTTGAATGCGGTCGAGACGAAATAAAAAGCGGATTTAAAAACTCTAAGGGGGTATAATGAATAATTATGTCGTTTTCTTATAACAAATAAGCAAAAACATAAAGATTGTATTTCTTCTCATGTTAACCGGTATGTCATGTATTCCTCCTTTCTATTGTTTAATTTCTGTATCTTTCTTGTTTTCAGTGTTATGTGCCTATTTTGTTTGTTTTTTTAATTTCTTAATTATTTAACATTATTTTACGAATTTTCCGTAGCAACATTGATATCTTTATTGCGACAATATATAAACGGAAATTTATGAGACTAACCTATACCTTAGTTTTGCTTCTTGTACTTTCGGCCATAAGCGCTATTTCCCATGCCCAACAGAGGCTTACAGGTCTAGTTGTTGATGCTAAAGACAAAGCCAAACTCCATCAAGCGTCTGTTGCTTTACTTAACCCAAAAGATTCTATTTTAATTAAGTTCGATCGAACAAAAGAAAATGGGATTTTCCAAATTGCCAATTTGGATACAGGTATTTATAAAATGGTCGTGTCCTATCCGCAATATGCTGACCTTGTGAAGGACATCCATATGACAGCTCAAGGTCTTGATCTTGGCATGATATCGCTGTCAAAGGCAGCATTACTTTTGGAAGAGGTACAGGTCAATGGACGAATTCCAGTCGTTATTAAGGGAGATACGATAGAGTACGATGCCGGTAGTTTTAAGGTGGAGAAAGATGCCAAAGTAGATGATCTGCTCAGGGTGTTGCCCGGCATTACGATCGACGGGACAGGTAAGATTACGGCGCAGGGAAAAGAGGTCAAAAAGGTACTGCTTGATGGGGAGGAATTTTTTGGAGATGACCCCACCCTGATTACGAAAAACATCAGGTCGGATATGGTGAGCAAGGTACAGGTTTACGAAAAGAAATCAGATCTGGCCGTACGTACCGGTGTGGATGATGGGGAGCGTACACAGACCATAGATATCAAGCTGAAAGAGGATAAGAAGAAAGGGATGTTCGGTCAGGCAATTGCTGGGGCCGGAACGGATAAATACTATGGCGGCAAAGTCATGCTCAATAAATTTAAAGGAGCGCAGAAAATTGCGGCTTACGGTATCCTGGCCAACGATGGTATGGTGGGACTGGGGTTTGAAGATAGTCAAAAATATGGTGTCGGGGGGAGCGGCAATGTTCAGATGATGGATGGAGGGGGCATTATGATCTCTTCGGGCGGAGATGAAACGGAAGGTGGATGGGATGGGCGATACCGGGGCGGCGGCGTACCTAAGGCACTAAATATGGGGGTAAGTTATTCCGATAAAACCAAAGATGACAAACATAAAATCAATGTCAACTACAAGCGCAGCCAGATCAATGTAAATAATACAAGTACTTATAATGCGCAGAATAACTTGCCGGAGCGCGCGCAGATAGACAGTAATATCACCAGATCAGAAAATGAGAACAGAGCCAATGTTGCCAATCTTAGATACGATTATAAGTTGGATTCGTTAGCTGATCTGACGGTGAATATGGGCTTTAATAAATCCAATAGGGATAATATTTCCGAAGCGGAAGCTTACCAGAGCACCTTAGGTGGACAGCCGATTACAAAGACCACGTCGAGCACGGATCTGAATAGTGATCAGGATAAAATCAACGTGAATGCACTATTGACACGACGCTTTAAAAAAGAACGTCGCTCCATTACATTCAATGTGAATGTAAATACGGATCAGAGCCGGTCAGATACAAAGTATTTTTCCGAAAACAGATTTTACAACGATTCCCGTACCGACACAATTGATCAGTTCAAAGAAGATAAGCTCAGCAATAACACCTACGGAGCCTCAGTCACCTATACCGAGCCGCTCTCAAAAAGGGTCACTGGATCAATAGGATATTCCTTTTCCAGCAATAAATCAGAGACACTTAATCAATCCTTCAATAAGGATCCTAAGACACAAAAATATACCGTGCTGGATGAAAGTGTATTGAATGATTTTAATTTTTCCAGTTTAAAAAATAGTGTCAATACGGCATTGAATTATAAAACAAATACATGGACGGTCAATCTGAGCAACCGTACTGATTTTGAGGCTGTAAAACGGACTTATAACAATTTGAATACCGTATTGCAACGTGATCAGACATCCATTAGACCCTCACTTAATGTGAACTATAAGATTTCAAAAACCAAGAATATAGGATTCAATTATAATGGGCAGACTGTTCAGCCTTCGCTCACGCAGATTGAACCGCTCAAACAAAATAGTCAGCCGCTTGTCGAATATTTGGACAATCCGGACCTGAGAGCCGGTTTTAACAATTCCTATTCCATCAATTATAATTCCTACAAACAGATCAAAGACCAGAGCTTCTACTTTTATGTCAGCGCCAATCAGGGGAAACGAAACATTAACAGCAGTGTTCGTTATAATCTGGAAGACGGTACCCGACAGATTTCTTTTGTAAATATTGATAAGGACAACTGGCGTTTTTACGGAAGCGGATCATATAATTTCATGTTAAAGAAAAAATGGGGTTTGAAAATGAATATGGGCATGAATGCAGAATACAATAGCCAATATAGCTATCTGTCGCTGCTTAATGAAGAACCCAGGCTCAATCGTAATAAGACCTGGAGTATCGGACCAGAGATTGGCTTTAATCGGTATAAAGCCAATAAAATGGACTTTTATGTTACCTTGAGTCCAGGCGTGGAAAAAATGGAATCCTTTTTACAACCCGAATTGAATCAGACCACATTTAAATTCAATTCTTATTCGCAAGTCACCTATTACTTACCCCAAGACTTTAAAATTTCGCTATCCATGCAACAGAATTATCAGGCTGCAACAAAGACTTTGCAATCCATTAACATGATGAACATGAATGGCTATATCTCTAAAAAGTTTTTAAAGGACAAATCTTTAGAAGCGCAATTATTTGTCAACGATATATTAAATAAAAATATTGGGGTGAATCGCTATCAGGATGGTACGGCATTTATCCAGACAAGCAATGATGTATTGCGTCGTTATGGGATGTTAAAAGTGATCTACAATTTTACAACAATGAACCGTCCATGATTAAATTGTCAATTTTATTGTCCAAACTCCATCTTGCCGATGGAAGAAAAAATTATTTACAGATGAAAGGAGATGCTAAATGAGGAAGCAAATAATATTAATAATGTGGTTTGTATGCTTGTCCGTTACTGCTATACAGGCACAGCATGCATTCTTTCCGAGCAGTGGTACTGTGACTTTCGAACGGAAATTTCATGTGCAGAACTATCTGAAACGGACTTATCTCAGTAAGCCAGATCTGGATACCTGGGATAAGCTGGGGGTAGACAATGCGGTCAAAAATGGGCCCGTTGAAGTGATCACACATCATACATTAAAATTTTACGATCAGGAAACGTTGTTTGAAACAGTAGAGGAAGATTATCCCGCGAATTATCGAAATGTTTCCTGGTACAACCCCGCACTGACGGATTCAAAGACTTATATGAATTTTAAGAAAGGGGAGTTTGCCAAGTTACTGCCCTTTGGTGATGAGCAGTTATTAATGAAAGATTCTTTGCCGGCGGTGAAATGGAAGTATACTGACGAATATCGCAACATAGCCGGATATGATTGTCGACGCGCAAATGGGATCATACAAGATTCTATTTATGTTGTCGCATTTTTTGCGGGACAGATTCCGATAGCAGGCGGTCCCGAATTAATCCATGGCTTACCCGGATTGATTCTAGGGATATCCGTCCCTAGCATGAATATCAATATGTTTGCAACCAAAATTGAACTTACCAATGCCCCGGTCTCGAATGTACTTACCAAAAAGAAAAAGGTTGTTGCAGAATCTAAGGCAGAGATCATAAAAAAATTGAAAGATACGGTCTACGATTGGATGGATGACAAGGATTTTAAAAAACGTTTACAGAACGTATTATTCTAAGATTTTTACATGATTTTGCATCATTGTGAGCACGAAGAGGCTTGAAATATATTGATACCTTTAATAAAGAAGCCTGTCTTTTGGACAGGCTTCTTTATGGTATCGTTTATAGCTAACTAGCGTACTGTGCTACCTACTTTGATTGCAGTATCCGGTTTGACAAAATCCAGCCGGCCATCAGCATCTTCAGCCATCAGGATCATTCCCTGAGAGGTAATTCCTTTGATTTCACGAGGCTCCAGATTCACCAAAATAGAAACTTGGCGTCCGACGATTTCTTCTGGGCTGAAGAATTCCGCAATACCAGATACGACAGTGCGTTTGTCAATACCCGTATCTATCGTTAGTTTTAGTAATTTCTTTGTTTTCGCAACTTTCTCAGCCGCTAAAATTGTTCCCACACGGATATCCATTTTCACAAAATCGTCAAAACTGATATTTTCTTTTGCAGGGGCGACTTTTGCATTGTCCGCGAGATTTTTCAGTCTCGCTTCCGCAAGTTTGTTTAATTGGAACTCAACTTGTTCGTCAGTAATTTTGTCAAACAATAACTGTACTTCACCCAGTTGATGGCCATTCTCAATTAGTCCTTCGTTGCCCGCATCACTCCAGTTCCCTTGTGGGAAATTGAGCATTTCAAATAATTTGATTGCTGTTTTTGGTAAAAATGGTTGTGCCAACACGGCAAGGTTAGCTACAATCTGAGATGCTACATTTAGGATCGTTTTTACGCGTTCCTCGTCCGTTTTGATTACTTTCCAAGGCTCTTCATCAGCTAAATACTTGTTTCCAAGGCGTGCAACATTCATAAATTCCGCAAGAGCTTCACGGAAACGGAATTGCTCCAGTGATGATTTGATAGACGCTGGATAGGATTTTAACTCATCCAATACCGCTTGATCCACTGCTGTCAACGGAGAGCCATTTAATACTTTGCCATCGAAATATTTATGGGAAAGTACCATCACACGATTGACAAAGTTCCCGAAGATTGCTACTAGCTCGTTGTTGATCCGTGACTGGAAGTCCTTCCAGGTAAATTCAGCATCCGAGGTCTCCGGTAATATAGAGGTCAATACATAACGTAATTCATCCTGTTTGTTTGGGAATTCCTCTAGATACTCATGTAACCAAACAGCATGGTTTCTGGATGTCGATAACTTATCGCCTTCCAAATTAAGGAATTCATTTGCAGGTATATTTTCTGGCAGGATATAGTCTCCATGAGCATGAAGAATCGCCGGGAATATGATACAATGGAATACAATATTATCTTTTCCGATAAAATGGATCAATGTGGCATCATCCGCTGGATTTTCATGGGTTTTCCAATAGTCTTCCCAATTTTTTCCGTGGTCAATTGCCCATTGTTTCGTCGCAGAAATATAACCTATTGGCGCATCCAGCCATACGTATAGTTTTTTCCCTTGTGCTTCTTCCAGGGGTACATCCACTCCCCAGTCCAGATCTCTGGTCATGGAACGAGGCTGCAGACCGGATTTTAGCCAAGATTGGCATTGGCCAAAAACATTGGATTTAAGAATATTTTTCTTGCCTTCGATTAACCATTTTTCAAGCCAGGGCTGATATTTATCCAATGGCAGATACCAATGTTTCGTCTCTTTCAATACCGGTGTTTTCCCGCTCAGTGTAGAAATGGGGTTAATCAGGTCTGTCGGACTAAGTGAGGTGCCGCATTTTTCACATTGGTCGCCATAAGCACCTTCGGATTTACAGTTTGGACAGGTTCCTGTGATATAACGGTCTGCCAAAAACTGATGGTATTCCTCATCATAGTATTGCTCCGAAAATTTCTCGACAAATTCACCTTTGTTGTATAAATTCAGGAAAAAATCCTGTGACAATTGATGGTGGATCGGCTCGGAAGTACGGTGGTAGATATCGAAAGAAATGCCAAACTCTTCAAAGCTCTCTTTGATCTGTTTGTTGTATTTGTCTATGATCTGCTGTGGCGTAATGCCCTCTTTTTTTGCGCGGATGGTAATGGCTGCGCCATGCTCGTCCGATCCACATACATAGACTACATCCTTTTGATTTAAACGCAGATAGCGAACAAATATATCACCGGGAATATAAGCACCGGCAAGGTGTCCGATATGTAAAGGACCATTGGCATAGGGTAATGCCGAAGTAATTGTATAACGTTTTTTATCTAGAATACTCAATGCTTGAAAGTATATTAAAGTTTTTACTTATTTTCTTCACAAAGATAATTCAATTTACGGTATAAAACTAAGATAAATTTGTGTTAATTTGGCGCTCAGAGAGCTTTATGGACGACCAAAATTATCGTTTTCTCCTCATCCATTGAAAATTTTTAATAGGGGAAACCATCATGGGCAAGAGCAAAATAATTTGAGTTAAAATGAAGTACCTTGGCTTATGATAACCTCATAGCCATAAAGAATCAAATCATTCATGAAACATAATAAATATGTCTAAAATACCTGATTTTCTTAAAGAAGGCGACAAAGTTGCGATCGTTTGTCCGGCCAGTTTCATTCGCGGCACGATTGATATTGGTATTGAAACATTGAAGAGCTGGGGACTGGAGGTTCTGGTGGGGGAGACAGTAGGGACATCTTACCACCAATTTGCCGGCGATGATCAGCTGCGCGCCGCAGATCTGCAATGGGCTTTGGATGATCCCTCCATTAAGGCTGTTTTTGCGGCCCGGGGAGGCTACGGTTGTGTCCGTATTGTGGATGAGATTGATTTTTCGAAGTTTGAGCAGCATCCCAAGTGGTTGGTCGGTTTTAGCGATATCACTGTCCTGCACAGTCATATTCAGCGTAACTATAAAATTGCAACCATCCATGGACAGATGCCCAAGTCTTTTGAATCGGGGACAAAAGCTTCACTGGAGACGCTGAAAAATGCGCTTTTTGGGGAGACCATGGACTTTGCTTACGAGCAGTCCGTATTTCCCAATCGTCCGGGTGAGGCCGAAGGGAAGCTGATCGGTGGAAATCTGGCTATTCTATTATCCGTCTTAGCTTCGGATTCCGATGTCAAGTATGCCAATAAAATTCTCTTTATTGAAGATGTGGGCGAGGCCTATTATTCCGTGGACCGGATGCTCTGGGCGTTGAAGCGCGCGGGTAAATTTAAAAAACTGAAAGGCCTTATCGTCGGTGGTTTTTCGTCCATGAAAGACAATGACCCCGCATTTGGACAGACAGTGGAGGAAATTATCTGGGACAAAGTTAAAGAATACGACTTTCCGGTTGCCTTTGGTTACCCCGCGGGGCATATAGATGATAACCATGCGCTGGTATTGGGCCGAAAAGTTAGATTAATAACGACTGCCAATAAAACGGAACTTATATACGTATAGTCTTTCCATCCTACCCTGAATGGACAGGGATAACCATCATTGCGGCCTGGCTTTTCCAGGCCATTTTTTGTGCAATACTGGTGTTGAAAATCCGGCTGAGTAATCCTTTGTCGCGATGGAACGTGACCATCATATCGATATGATTCTCATTGATGTATTGATTAATGCCAACGGCAATATCCGATTGCAGGATATAGCTGTAGATCGGATGGTAAGAGGCCAGCAGATCGGTCATAATATTAATTTCTGTACTTAGCGCTTTACTCGCAGGATCTTCCTTGGTCACATGGACCACATAAACCTCGCTTTTGCGGAGTACTTCCGCCGCATTGACCAACAGGCGGTCCAGTTTGATTTTCACCTCTTTGAGATTCGTTGCGATCAGCATTTTTTTTGGAATCCTAAATTCCGCTTTGGCCGGTACAACTAATAGTGGGGTATGACAGTTTTCAATCAATTTTAAGGTATTGCTTCCCAGAAGCAGTTTTTTGAAACCACTTTTGCCGGCCGTTCCCACCACCACAAGATCAATGTCTTCTTCGGCGCAGGTGCGGTTGACACCATAGCTTAACTCATACTCTTCCAGGGTCACTTTCCATGCGATACCCTGCGGAAACAGCTGCATCAGATCCTCCTGCCACACGTTGAGATCTTTTTGTTTTTCTTCCAGAATATCCGAATTACTGATGACGACAGGCTCCGTTCCGACTGTAGGGACAACCTCATAAGTATGGTAAAGCACAACCTTTTCTATTCCCCAAAGCGGAGCTAACTTTGCTGCATATTGGGCGGCAGCATAAGCATTGTCAGAGAAATCCGTTAACAAGAGAAGATTCTTCATTTTATTTTATAATCAGGTCTATGTCCATTAAATTACATATTTAGTAGCATAAATGCAATATTTTTCTGTTCAGATCAGTTTATTTTGTAAAATTTCTTAATCTATATCAAGGGAAGATATTCCTTACTGGTTTAATTTTGCGGTATCAAAAGGAGAATTTGAACTCCGATCAATGAAAAATTTTGGTTATTTTAGGAAAGTCTATCAGTCATTAACATTTTAATTATAATTTTTATTTATGGCAATTTGGAATTCACTGGGTAAATATAGAGATACAGGCTTATTGGTTCTTCGTATCGGATTAGGCGTGATGATGATTATGCATGGTTTGCCTAAGCTGCAGGGAGGACCTGAACTTTGGGCCGTTGTGGGTAAAGCAATGGGCAATATGGGGATTAATTTTATGCCTGCATTTTGGGGTTTTATGGCTGCGGCAGCAGAAACCATTGGCGGTCTTTTTCTACTTTTAGGGCTCTTCTTTAGGCCCTCAGCTCTGTTGCTTGCCTTTACGATGGTAGTTGCCGGATTGATGCATCTGTCCAAAGGCGACGGTATCTCTGGTGCATCTCATGCAATCGAACTGTTTTTCGTTTTTCTCGGCCTTGTATTTATCGGACCCGGGAAACATTCCGTGGACAAGAAATAGCAGGGATTTGGCGGAAAACCACCGCCCTGCCGGTCGTTCGTGATATTGACACGCACACCAAGGGGCCCGTGCGTCAAATTTGATACACAGAGCCCCTTGGTGTTAGTGCCTATTTAGGACTTGTCCATTGGAATAACCAATAAGTTGGCCGCGCCATTCCAGGCCATCTTTTTGGATATACTCGTTTTAAATATACTTGCCAATAAACCTTGTTTCTTATGAAAGGACAGGATGAGGTCAATATGCTTATCTTTCGCATATTCCGCTATTCCCATCGTAATATCGTCGTGACTGATGTAGTCATAGATGGGTTTATACTTGTCCAGCCGTTCATGTAAATGTTTTAATTCCTGTGCCAGATCTGCCGCCGAACTCTCCCGCTTCGCAACATTCAGTACGTATAACTGTGCGGAAAAAGCATCGAGGACCTGATCCAGATTAAACAGACTTAATTTCCGGTCCACTTCTTTCAGGTCGGTGGTTGCCAGTACATGTTTTGGAACTGCCGGATCGACCTTATGGGAGACAATCAGCATTGGCTTATTGCAGATATCCATTAAGGTAATGGCGTTGCTGCCCACCAATATTTTTGCAAATCCAGTCTGTCCGGTGATTCCGAGTGCCACCAGATCGATGAACTCGGATTTACAGATGTCATTCACTCCTATCGGCAGGTCGACGTCTTCCATCCTATGAGATAAGGCCACTTGTGGTGGAAAGAGTGGTTTGATTAGTTCCAGCCAGGCATTTAATTCGTTCTCTTTGGCCTCTTTTACTTCGTCATTGACCACAACAATAGGTTCGTTGTTTACAATTGTTACGCTGTTGTACGTATGGTAAACAATCACTTGTTCAGTTTTCCAAGCCGTTGTACAAAGGGCTACCTGTTTTGCAGCTAGAAGTGCATTTTCCGAAAAGTCGGTTAAAAGCAGGATACGTTTCATGCTCATGTCTTTTTAATTGTTAAATTTGGTTTCTCCGGAATCGCTGGTACAGTACATGTTGTTGCAGGGTCATTACCCTTAGCGTCTATTTGTACTTCCGTTTTTGATATAACAACTAATCTTACGATAAGTTACAAACAAAAGGCAAAATTGCGATTTAAGGTTATACTATATAGAATAAAAAGGGACATAGCCTATCGCTCAAAACAAAGAGTATCTGGCTTAAAGTCCCTTTTCCAATCACTAGGACGAATAACTATTCACCTATTGCGTAATATTTAAATCCGATATCTTCTAATTCTTTACGATTCAAGAGTTTGCGCCCATCGAATACGAAAGCAGGTTTTTTCATTTTTTCCTTTATCTTTTGCCAATCATATGTCTTGAATACATCCCATTCAGTGAGTATTGCAATGGCGTGAGCGTCATCGCAGGCATCATACGGCGTATTAACGATTTTGACTAATCGTCTATTTTCATCTGATGAACGTGAGTTTAAATCGTCAAGGTCTGCATAAATTCGTTCGGCACTGACCTTTGGGTCGTATACGGTAATTTCGGCCTGCTCGTTGAGTAGGTAGTCTGCAACATAAATAGCGGCAGATTCGCGTGTGTCGTTGGTATCTTTTTTAAAGGCCCATCCTAAAAAAGCAATTTTTTTACCAGAAACCGTATTATACAATGTTTGAATAATATGGTCTGCGAAGCGATGCTTTTGATAGTCGTTCATGAGGATTACCTGGTCCCAATAATCGGCTACTTCAGTTAGGCCGTAGCTTCTAGCTATATAAACCAGATTGAGAATGTCCTTTTGAAAACAAGATCCACCGAAGCCCACTGATGCTTTAAGAAATTTTGAACCAATACGCGTGTCCATACCAATCGCTTTAGCTACTTCATCCACGTTAGCCCCGGTCTTTTCACATAATGCTGAAATGGCATTTATTGAAGACACTCGTTGCGCTAAAAATGCATTAGCTGTTAATTTAGAAAGTTCAGAAGACCATAGGTTTGTGGTTAATATTTTGCTCCGTTCTACCCAGTTTGCATAAATATCGACAAGTGCGGCAATGGCGTTTTCATTTTCACCTCCAATTAGGACTCGGTCCGGATTGATCAGATCTGTAATAGCAGTACCTTCTGCCAGAAATTCTGGATTTGATAAAATATGAAAATCGACTCCATTTCCAGTGTTATCAAGAATACTTTTTAGAGCGGCTGCTGTACGGACGGGAAGAGTGGATTTCTCAACAACTATTTTGTTGTTTTTGGCCACTGCAGCGATTTGGCGGGCGCACAATTCGATGTACTTTAGATCTGCAGCAAGGCCCTTTCCTTTTCCGTAGTTCTTTGTTGGCGTATTAACCGAAATAAAAATCATATCTGCTTCGTCAATAGCTCTGTCGATATCTGTTGAGAAAAACAAATTTCGGTTACGTGCCTCTTCGACAATTTCACTTAGTCCAGGTTCATACACAGGAAGGTTTTCTAAGTTTTTATCATTCCAGGCATTAATGCGGGCGGCATTTACGTCCACAATTGTCACGTCGATATGGGGACATTGTTTGGCAATTACAGACATGGTCGGGCCTCCCACATAGCCAGCTCCAATGCAGCAGATTTTCTTGATCGTTTTGCTCATTTTGCTTATCTAAATTATAATATAACAATAAATGTAAAGTGTTCACAACAGTTTTAGTGTTTAAATGTTGAGTAATTTGATCTAAAAAAATTAAATCTTGCAAGCAAGTGTGGTCTTGTGGTTGTAGGTCCGGCAATTTTTATGTAAAACAGCGCTTTTCAAAAGACGACCTTAAGATATAAAAAAAAAGTTAAAAGCTGCAGCTTTTAACTTTTTTTTTAACTTGAAGAAAGGTTTTTCTTTTTTTGGATACTTCTCCTTGATCACTTCTTATTTTTTGCCAGCAAAATTGATGATGTAATCCGTCATTACTTTTGCACTTTCATCTTTTACAAAGTCAAGATCCATTTTCGGTTGCGGTTTGCCTTCTTCCCATGCTGGTTTGCCCTGTAATTTCAATAAAGCATTGATACGGTCTCTATTTTTCTTGAGGTTGTCATCTTTTTCTTTTTTGAATTTATTCAGTTCCAGCGAAATTTTCACGTCCTCATCTTTTTGAGCCTCTTCAATATCCTCTTTCAGGTACTTGTATTCAAGTGAATTTTTGATACGTGCCTCATGCAGGGTTTCGAGCTGTTTGTCCACACCGGTCATATCAGCGACTTTTTTGAAGTTGCTGGACTGGATCTGATCCCACGGAAGCGCAGATTTTTCTGAACTTTCACCAAATTTCTCTGCGGAGAATTGGGATGGAAATGTAATGTCAGGTGTTACCCCTTTATGTTGCGTACTGCTGCCATTGACACGGTAGAATTTACCCAGTGTAATGTTGATCTGTCCATATTGTGGCGCACCTTCGGGGGTATCAGGATCTTTCTCACCGGAAGCTTTCAGTAACAGGCGGCTTGTCGGACTAATGACACGAGACATGTCTATAGCCGATTGAACGGTTCCCTTACCATAACTTTGTGAGCCAAGGATGACCCCTCTGCCATAATCCTGAATCGCACCGGCGAAGATTTCAGAAGCTGAGGCCGAGAAGCGGTTGATCATCACACCTAGTGGACCGTCCCAGGTCACACCGGCATTTTTGTCTTCTTCGACGTCAATATTATTTTTGGTATCTCGTACCTGTACCACAGGTCCTTTGTCGATAAACAATCCTGTCAGATCAATGGCTTCCGGAAGTGAACCCCCGCCATTGAAACGTAAATCAATAAGTACAGCATCAACTTTTGCCTGTTTCAGGCTGTCTAAGATCAATCTTACATCCCGTGTTGTACTTTTATAGTTTGGATCACGTCTTCTGTAAGCGTCAAAATCCATGTAGAATTTAGGGATATTGATCACACCGACTTTATACATTTTTCCATCAGCACCTTTGATGTTCATAATCTCTTTCTTCGCAGATTCTTCTTCTACGACGATCTTTTCGCGTACAAGGGAGACAATGCGCGGATGTGAGTTCATCGGTTGCCCTGCTGGAATGATCTTCAAGCGTACGATCGTTCCCTTAGGTCCTTTTATTTTGGCGACCGCTGCATCCAACCTCCAGCCGATGATATCCTCAAATTCACCATCTTTACCTTGTGCGACAGCGATGATCTTGTCATTCACCTGAATGGTTTTATCCTTAAAGATCGGTCCGCCGGGAATGATTTCGTTGATGCTCACCGCCTCGTTGTCAATCATCAGTCTTGCGCCAATGCCTTCAAAAGTATTTGCCATGCCTTCATTGAAAGCCTGTGCATAGGATGGGTTGAAATACGATGTATGCGGATCCACGGCATCCGTAAGCGCCTGCATAATAATCTGGAAGGCATCATTGGAATTGTATTTTTTTGTCTGCGAAATTAAATTCACATAACGTTTCTTCAATGTTTCTACCTGTTTGGTTTTGGCACTGTCAGTAGATTTTCCACTCGCTGTTTCCAGGTTCAATAAGTCATACTTTACCCGTTTACGCCATTGGTCGTTCGCCTCGGCATCCGTTTTGAACCAGCCTAATTTTTCCCGGTTGGGTTGATAGAATTCATCTTTGGTGAAGTCATGTGTTTTGTCTATTTCAGAAAGCGCATATTGCATTCTTTCCAAATACCTTTTTTTGTAGACATTGAAGATATGGAAAGCAGCAGAAAGATCGCCATCTTTCATATCCTGAGCCAGATTACTCTTGTAAGCCTGAAATTCATCGATATCCGACTGGATCAAATAATTCTTGCTTTGGTCTAACCCTTTGATCAGATTATCGTAGATAATTCCAGATACGGAATCATTCATTTTGACCTTCTTGTAGCTCGCATTTTCCAATAATCCAATCACTTCTTTCGCGATGATCTGATGCTGGGTACTCGGCTTGAGGCCGCCATCATCTGGAAGTGCCACCCGTGGTTTTGATCCACAGGAGACAATAGATACCACAAAAAGTGCAAATATGAGTTTCCTAAACATATTTTCGACAGTTTTAATAATCATTTTAAAAATAAAAATATTCAGCTCCTATTGATAAGCGTGCTAAATTTAGTGAAATTCATAGCACATTATCATAGATTCTAAAAATTTATTTGATTTATCCTTTAATATTTACAAAAAGCTTAAAATACAATTTATTTCTTACTTTCTGTTCCTCGGCTGCGATGATCTGATCAAAGCCGACTAATTGTACAATTCATTTTTCAGCTGGGTATAGGCTTTGTAAGTCTGGTCTGCTGATGGATAATCCTCCAGAGCCAGGTATACTTCGCCCAATTTGTCCAATATTGCCAATGACAGCTGTTTGTTATTCTCATTGGAGGCCAGTTCAGCGGCCTGAATAAATTCTTTGATGGCGACCTTGTAATTACCGTCCTTTTGCTTGGAGGCCGCAAGTAGATACTCGATCTCAGCAAGTTCGCTGCTCAGTTTTTTTGCCTTGGCCAGATCGCGGGCCTGCAGCAAAAACCACTGTGCCTCTGTGTATTTATTTTGCTTAAAATAGATCTCCGCGAGCATTTCCCAGGCGAATATTTTGCCTTCATAGGCTTTTGACTTATTGAATAGGGGGATAGCACTTCGGATAATGTTGTTTTCAGCGGCTTTAAAGTTTTCCTGTCCTGCACGTGCCATGGCAATTAGTAACCATGCATTGGCCTGTTCGAGATAGCTTTTGCTGACCGTGGCGTAGCTATGATATTTTTGGGCACTTTCTTCCGCTTTGATAAAGTCCCCATGGTACAATTGAAAATTACTCAGATTCAGATTGATTGTAGCAATGTCATCTTTATTGTCGGTACGGTTGGCCAATGACAGAGCATCATAAAGGAATTTTGAGGCATTGCTGCTGTCGTTATTTTTAATGGCGAATAGCGCGGCCTCATTTGCCAGAGCGTAACCCGCAATCCAGTTTTCGGATTTCTTTTGGTTCTCGATGATATTATTCCACGCTGTGGCATCGACAGGAACGGGGTTTATCAGGTATTGAAAATGCCCCATGTTATTGGTGCTTTTCAATTGCAGTAACAGGCGCTGGAAGAGCAGCTGTCTGGCAATTTCTTTGCTAAAGCCCTTTTTATCACTATAATTATCTTTAATAATTTCGTTTTCAGTCTTTGGAGGAGGTAGGAAATATACCTCCGGGCCTACCCCCCTAAATGAAGTGTCATATTTTTTTATCGCCCCTGTATAATCCTTTGGAGCTTGCTGTGCCGCCACCTTACCGCTCATTCCAAGGGTCAGGATCAGGGCAGTCAGCAGTCGGGTCCAGTATTTTGTCATCCTTATAAATGATTACGTCGTCATAAACGTGTATTACAAACTTAGATAAATTGCATACCAAAAGCAATTTGTCGTTTTATCTTCAATAAGCTCGGCTTCCACTAGCATTCTAAATACAGTAGAGCAAACTTTATCGCTCTCTGCTTTGCCGCAAAGAACTTATATTAGAGCAAATATGAAGAAAAATTGTGTGAAAAAATGTTAAAGTGTCTTTTGCGCATGGAGTAGTTCGTTCCGAGTATTGCCATTTTGGTGGTACAAGCTTGCGACCTACCGGCTATTTTCTTTTTTAGTTACAAGTACGCTGCCCGGGTATACATCTTTAGTCTAGGCTAAAATATTTAGTTATTTTACGGTTTAATTTTTAAATTTGCGTTATGGCAACACGTATCCCGCTTGCAGAAAGACTGCGTCCACATCAATTGAATGATTATGTGGGACAGCAGCACATTGTCGGCCCTGATGCAGTCCTGTATCATGCGATTCAACAAAAAAATATTCCTTCGATGATCCTATGGGGTCCACCGGGGGTTGGAAAAACAAGTCTGGCGCTGTTGATTGCGAAAGAGCTGGACCGCCCCTTCTTTTCGTTGAGTGCCATACAGGCAGGTGTAAAAGATATCCGTGAGGTCATTGACAAAGCCGAGCGGCTGATGAATTTCAATCAGGATCAGCCCATTCTATTTATTGATGAGATCCACCGTTTTTCCAAATCCCAGCAGGATTCCTTACTGGGCGCTGTCGAAAGGGGCTTGGTTACATTGATCGGTGCCACCACCGAAAACCCCTCATTTGAGGTGATATCAGCATTGCTTTCCCGTTGTCAGGTTTATGTGCTCGAGCATTTGTCGGAGGAGGATCTTATTGGTCTTGTGCAGAAGGCATTGCATGAGGACGAATACCTCCAAAAGCATGAAATTGTTGTCGAGGAATATGAGGCGCTATTGCGCTTGTCCGGCGGTGACGCCCGTAAACTATTGAATGTGCTCGAGCTTGTGGTCAATGCCGCGGTTCTCCATAAGGAACCGATTACGAATGCTTTTGTCCTGCGGCAAGTGCAGCAGAACATGGCGATATACGACAAGACGGGCGAACAACATTACGATATTATTTCGGCTTTTATTAAGTCTATTCGTGGATCCGACCCAAACGCTGCCGTGTACTGGCTGGCACGCATGATCGAGGGGGGAGAAGACCCTTCATTTATCGCCCGTAGATTACTGATTTTAGCATCCGAGGATATTGGCAACTCCAATCCCAATGCGCTCTTGTTGGCCAATAATTGTTTTCAGGCAGTGAACGTCATCGGCTGGCCTGAATCGCGTATTATTCTGTCGCAAACCGTTATTTACCTGGCCACCTCAGTTAAGAGCAATGCCTCCTATGAAGCGATTAATAAGGCCCAGGCCCTGGTGAAGCAAACCGGCGATTTGTCTGTGCCCCTGTACATTCGGAATGCACCCACCAAGCTGATGAAAGACCTTAATTATGGTGCTGAATATAAATATGCGCATGCCTATCCCGGAAATTTTGTGGTACAGGAATTTCTGCCCAAGGAAGTCAGTGGCGTAAAATTATATGAACCCGGACAAAATCCGCAGGAAGAGAAGATCCGTCAGAGTCTACGCGACAAGTGGAAAGAGAAATATAAGTATTAGTACTAAAACCTAGCGAAAAGCTACTCGTTTATTATCGGATATTCTGCTATCTGAGATGGCATGGCAATAAAAGCAAGAGCGGACTTTTCAGGCCGCCCATTGCAAATATGAACAACGAAAATTTATACTTCTGTCGATGGATTGCTTTTTAAGGCGAAGGCTCTTCTTGGTGGCAAAGTTTTTTTTATGTCATTATTCGTTCTATTGGCAGTCGCTTGTTTTACGTTGCCACCTTCTTTTTTTGCCGCTTGAAGCATTTTTTTGAAGATCAACAATCCGATGATTCCCAGTGAGAGCCAGAGTAAATCCACTAATAAAATGTCGTTTGCTCCCGAACGATAAGTTACCCAGATCCAACTTCCGGTTTTTATGCCATTGACAATCGGTACCGCTAATGACAACACTGAGCCTAGTAGTAGAGTCTCTTGATTGGTTTTTCCGATATTCCGACGGATAATGTAAAAAACACCCAAGGCCAGCCAGCTGTAAAAATAAACATGGAATATAAAGGACTGATCCACTTTTGACGCCAGTTTAACCGCGATAAAGGATGCTGCCGTGACCGGAAACATGGTTAGACAGGCAGCCATAAATACATTGGCAGCCCAAAAGTTGAAGATACGCTTGTGTTTCGGGATATTGTTTTTATCACGTGCGACCAACCAGATCAAAATACCTGAAATAATCACAAAACAGCCCATAATACCCAGGACAAAGTAGATGATTTTGATCGGATACCCACCAAAATCAGCAAGGTGCAGACGATAAATAAATCCTTTGACATAATCCAGGTAGGTACCATTTTCGGCTGCAGATTTTTCGAAAAGTATTTTATTGTCCGCTACACGATAGACCATCCTGCCCGAACCGGCAAAATTTTTGTCGATATCAGCATCGTACAAAGCGACCACATGCATGCTTTTGTCGCCGTAATTTTTGATAAAGATGCGGTTCATATGGCTATTGGGCCATTTGCTTTCCAGTTTATCCAAAAAATCCCCCATCTTAAAGGTTGTGGAGAGCGGCTCGTAAAGATAGGTGTATTTAGTATTATCGTTATAGCCAAGCGCGGCATATACTTCATCCTCCTTGCCATCGTAGAGGTATTTGCTGAATGGAATAATAAGGACTGAATTTACGATGAGAACGATACCTGTCAGGGCATACATAAATTGGTACGGGAATCCGATCACGCCAAGTGCTGTATGCATGTCGGTCCAGACGGTTTTCCACTTGTTTCCCGGCCTGAATACAAAAAAGTTCGATTTGATTTTGTCCCAGTGGAGCATCAGGCCAGATATCAGGGCAAATAGAAAGATAAAAGAAACCAGGCCCGCCAGGGTATAGCCAAAAGGTCTTCCGATATTGATCCCGATCTGGTTGAGCGGAGCAAGGAAATGGAGCCTGTACAAAAATTCACCCATGGTGTAACCATCACTATAGTCCGACGGTTTTTTTGTTGCCAGGTCATAAGAAAAATACATGGAATCTTCATTTCCACGTCGGCCACGGCCCCGTTTTTTCTTTTTTTCATCTTTGGCATTTGCGTCTTTTACCGCTGTGCCTTTATTGGTCGCTGCGAGCCGTGTCTTTTCGGCCAATTCTTTTTGCGCAGCGATCGCTTTTGCTTTATTCGCAACAATTGTATCCTGTGAGGCTCCGATATTGACATAGCTAGCGTGACCATTATGCTGCATATAAAATGCGATATCCCTTCCTTTCAGTTCTTTGATTTGGCCAATAGAATCCAGGAGGTGGTCAAAAACCAGGTTTCGGTAGGCTCCCCCTTTGTCCGACTCATTTTTTTGCCAGGCGTTGATCTCATTTTTGAAAAACGAAAAAGATCCCGCAAAAAAGATCACATACAAGATCGCACAGATGATTATCCCTGAGATGGTATGCGTATTGAAATAGATATTATAACGTCTTAAATTCATAGGTCAGGAGATTATAGGTAAAGGAAGATACCATAGAACAGAGCAATCAGAAGCAGATAGATACCCCAGATTAGCCAGCCGTTTTTTGAAAGAAAGGCGACAAGTAATAAGATTGCCCAGACGATAAAACCCGTCACATAAGTCGTGATCAATATATCCGTTTTATCAAACATTTTGGTCAGGCAAAGGTGCAGATAGAGCATCACAAAATAACCACCGAAGAATCCCGCGGTTAATTTGAGGAACCGCTGAAAAGGATGGCTTAAATATTTTTTATTCGCTGGCATGGTTTAGAAGATGATTGTTTCAAAAAAGAAAGCGATTATAAAAACAACAGTAATTTGTTTCCACTGGAAATAGCGGTAAGGCCATAGGAGTACGATCATGCTAAAAAATCCCATCACATAAGCGCCGAAGGCAAGTGTTCCTGAAAGAAGCCCCTGTAAATACATGGTCAGTACCCAGGAAAGCCCAAGCAGGACGATACCCAGTATCTTCGCACGCATCTTATCACTCACCAGGGGGAGTATGAGCGCTGGCGCATGCTTGATCTTGACTTTTTCTGATGAACAGAACCAGAAAAAACTACCAGCAAAAATGAGCAGGAGTAAAAATGTGTACATAGTTGGTTATGCGGTTTTATACAGATACCCAATATGCTACCTATCAGCATATTGGGTATGTATTGTAAGTATAAAATGAGATTAGTCTAAATGTTCGATTGCGGTGATCGATCCGCCTTCAACTTCCAGACCTCTGGTAGCGGTAGCTGCAGCAGCATCGATCTTGTAGACATAGCTTTTGCCCGATTTTAAGTTCACACCGATGTAGCCTGTTTTGCCATCTTTCTTACTGTAATTGTTCCGTTGTGTAAATGTTTTTATTTCGTCGGCTTTTGGTAATCCACTGATCGTTTTAAATGTTTTATCGACCACATTTACTGCAGCAATGGTTGTTTCCGCACTGTAGCTACCATCGGATTGTTTCTTTTGGGAGCTCACGATAAAGTTGTTGCCACCTACATATGTCCAGTTAACAATGTTGTATCCTCCGGAAACCTGAGAAATATTGAAGAAATAGTTTTTGTCAAATTCTGTTGCGCCTGAAGCAATCTTTAAGATAGCCGAAGGATTAGTTGTTGTGATTTTAACGTCTTCGCCCACTTTTGATTCTGCGTTGGCAGCAGAGAATGCATAGATATCACCATTTTCAACTGTACCTAGACCATTGGTAAAGTATTGGCCTATATAGCTTGTACGCTCGTCGGTAAAAACTTTTTCAAGCTTCATGTCCGGGTAAGAATAGACTGCAATCCATGCTTTATTTGGCTGTGTAGTTGTAAAATTACGGTCCTGAATTGACATAATAGGCGCAAATACTTTGTTGCCCACTTGGGTTAACCAAGTAAAATATCCTATTTCTCCATTATTGGTCAGCTCAAGTGCCTTTATTGTACCTTCACCTACCATGGAAAGACTATTGGTGTTTACCCTGTACCAGGTATGTGTAGGAGTGGTTGGATTTCTGGTCATTTTGGCCATCAATACATCGTCGTTGACAGGGGCAAATGCCGCTACGGTTTCCGACTGGAAATTGGTCAATTTCTTTAATTTTCCATCCGTCAGGTTATAAGCTGTCACAGCTCCGGGGTTACCTTGTCCGTATAAGAAGCTAAAAAATTTGTTATTCGTTGTCAAATAGTATCTCCATGTTCCATCTTGTTCAATACCATTTCCGATAATGGACACTTTACCGTCATCAAGCGAGCTGGATGTGACTAAATAGTCAGCTACCCCAGTACTGGCAATAGGTGTCACGGCAACAATATATTTTCCCGCACCTGGAGTAGGATCAGGATCCACCGGATTGGGGTTTTCACTTTTGGAGCAAGATGTTATTAAGATAGCTGCTGCTAAGACTGATAATAATGATTTTGTTTTCATGTTTAAAATATTATGCGTTATTATTTATTGAAAAAGTAGCGTAAGTTAAGATAGAATCCACGGCTTGGTTTCTGTAAACTAAAGTTATCAACCAGACGGTTGTCCGTTAGGTTTTTACCTTCAAAGGCAATATTGTAGCGTCCGTTAGCGATGGAATAGACCACATTGCCATCCAGTGCCATTTGCATTGGAATCTGTCTTTTTTCGGAATCCTCATCGGTCCCCCCCAAAATTGGCCAATAAAGCCAGAAGCGATGTACATATTGCAGACTGCCGCCGAACGTTAATTTATTGTCCTTACCACCAAAATCATATAGCGTGACAGCGGCATTTAGATTTCCAAAGAGGTACGGAATATTCGGCATTGTTTTTTTGTACAATGGACTTATGCCTGTATAATCAGGTTCGTACTTCTGTGTATTGACAACGGACTGATAGGTCATATTAAGGCCCGCTGTAAACCAGTTGCTGTGTGAATAGTGCAAGTCCATATCACCACCTATGGATCGGACCCCATCTCTATTGTCGGAGATATATTTGGTTTGGTTGTTATTGAGCCTTTGGTAGATGAAATTGTCCGCATTTCGATAAAATGCATTGGCCATTAAGGAAAAACGATTGGCAGCATTCAATGCAAAATCGTAATTTATACCGAGGTTAAAATTATTGCTGTTTTCGGGTTTTAATGCAAAATTTCCTTCATAATTCTCCACGTCGCCAAAGAGTTCATCCGGGGTAGGCATGCGTACAGTCAATTCATAAGAACCTTTCAATTGGAAAGATGGTGTAAAGTAATAGGCTAGCGCTGTTCCATAGCCCCATTTTGATAGATCTTTGACAAGCTCATTGGCTCCATTTACATTATGCTGGTGGTAATTTTTTACGAAAGCATTGACGCTGTAGCGGTCTTTTACATCGTATTGATAACCGAAAGTCAACACATTTTTTTGACTGAGTTTTGCCCGCTCCAAAGAAGTATTTTGCGGATTTACTTCATCGCTTCCCATTCGTTTAAAGCTGTTGAACACATCTGTTATCGACAAGCTGTGATTTTCGGAGAGTTTATAGTTTAAAATAGCATTGGCAACAGCGAGATTATTCTTGTATTTGTACATGGAATAGGAACTTTCCCCGCCCTTTCCGGGGATATACTTCCGATTGCCATACCAGTCAAACCGTGCATATACGGTATCAATATTCTGTTCCGTACCGACGTTGATATTACCATTTAGCGTCAGGTCCAGACCTTTTACAAATAAATCAGACTTCTTATATTTGAAGGTTGGCATTACCGTAGTGCCTCTGCGGTGCCAGCCACCAAATGGAGTTTCCATCCGGGCTCCGGTCTGAATTTCTTTGTAACTTTTACCCAATACGATTCCAAAAAGCAATTTATCCGCGTACGGCTTATTGACCACACCGATATTTGCGATCAGGGATTCGTTGTGATAGGTATCATGGAATCTTTTTAATCTAACCCCTTCTTTATACTGCTGTGTATTGAGGTCCGCAACATCTACTGTAACCTTATAATTATTGTCGGAATAGTTTTGAAAGGCATTCAGTTGGAAAAATAATCCGCTTTTTGTGGTATGTGCCGCATTGATTACGGTTCGGTGCGTATTGAAGGAGCCAAAAGAATAAGAGGCATCCACGTAGTTTTTAAACCGGTCTCCCGTTACAATATTGACGGCACCGCCCAGTGCGTCAGAACCCAGCCATACAGGTACGACACCTTTATAGACTTCTATACGTTCAGCGATATTGATGGGGATATTGTTGATCTGGAAAGCTGAACCAAAATTTTCCATGGGGATACCATCAATAAAATAACGGACCTGACTTCCATTGAAACCATTTAGCATTAGGTTAAAGTTGGAGCCCACGCCCCCAGACTCACGTACACGTACACCCGCCACTTGATCAAGTGCGCTTGAGATGTTCAGTGTTGTATTATAAAGCTTGGTTGCATCTACAGCAGTTACATTGAAAGCCTGCCGGTTCACTTCCTGAGCCTTCGTACGGCCAAATACTTCCACCTGGTCAATTTCTTTTTGATCCGATGTAAGTTCAAGGTCGAATGTATTTTCGCCGGCTTTTAGGACAATAGTTTTCGTTATATTTCTATAACCTATCGCAGAAGCTGTTATTGTCACACTTCTTTGGTCAATATGCTTGATTTCATAGTACCCTGCTTCATCTGTTGATGAGTAAAGGTCACCGATTCGTATGGTCGAAGCCGCAATCCCCTGTTGGGCTGTGGTTTTGACATACCCTTTTAATGATGCAGTAAATTTTTGCGCCTGCGCGCTGAATGCTAATAGGATAAGCAGAAAGATACTATTGTATTTGATGTTTTTCATGTTATGTTGATCGCTTGATCTATTTGGTAGATTCGGAATCTCTGTTGTTTTAAAAATTTATTTAGATTAATTATAAACAGCGCAAATGTAAGAAATATCTTCATACAGACAAATGAAATTGTTAAAAAATGTTATTTATTACAGTAGCGCATCATGGGGAGGCTGCGTTTTTTTTCATTGCGGATCAGCTAAAATTATTTATGTTTGTTTTACAAATGTTTCAAGTATGAACACAATGCGTGTAAAACAAGTAGGGCGTCTGGCTACGATATTGCTCTCCGGCCTTTTAATTCTCTCCTGTAAAAAGGATAATCCCGAGCCCGAACCGGAGCCCGAACCAACTGACCGCACCGAAGGTCAGCTTATCAAAGACGATATTTATAAATATTATAAGCTCTATTCCGTATGGGCGGATGAATCTATTCCGGATTATTTAAAAGATCCGGCTCAATATACCGATCAATATGGTTCGGCGAGCAATGTACTTGAGGCACTCAAAAGGTTGACACCCGTCCATGTGGCGGCCGGTTACTCGGGGGTTTTTGACCGCTTTTCCTTTATGGAAGGTATCAACGGTTACAATATCGCCGAAAAGGCCAGTACCAAGATGGATAACAACGAGGGCTATGGTATCTCCGTGCAGTGGTTTTCAGTAGATAAAGGCCATACTGCCCAACCTTATATTTCCTTTGTGGAAGGGGGATCGCCGGCTCAGGTGGCTGGATTTAAACGGGCCGATATTATCACATCGGTCAATAATGACAAGGAAAATTATTCGATTGAAGTCAGTTGTCCGGAAGCTGGCGGGAACTGCGAAGTCAAGGATCCTGCAGCCTATAGCCGATTGCGCAATAAGATCAATAACGCATTAGATGCAGCAAACCTCACTCTTCAAGTCAAACGTGCTGATAATAAGCTGTTCGAAAAACCAATGAGCTATAACAATTCGTACGTCATCAATCCAGTCTATAAGGATACGATTTACCTCAATAGTGGTAATAATATCGGTTATCTGGCTTTATCGTCTTTTGAGGAAATTGAAAAAAACAATCAAAACCAGAGAAATATCGATGCGGCCTTTACGGAATATGAGGCCAAACAGATCAAAAGCCTAATTGTTGATCTGCGTTACAATGGCGGGGGCTATGTAGACGCGGCTATTTATATTGCAGACAAGATCGGTGGCGCCAAAACCAAAGGTAAGTTGATGCTGACCTATGAAATGAACAAGTACATGCAGTCGGATGCAGCAAAGAGCTTAAGAGATCAACTGAATATGTATGATACCTACTTCGACGGACGAAGTGCCTTGAATCTCAATAAAGTTTATTTCCTGGTGAGCGAAGAGACCGCCTCAGCGGCTGAGATGCTGATCAACGTGCTTACGCCGCACCTTCCGGTCGAGATCATTGCCACGGAATCAAGAACATATGGTAAGCCAGTTGGGTTTTTCGAGCAGAAAGTCCGTGACAAAGTATCTTATTGGCCGGCTTCATTTATTCTGAAGAATGCACGCGGAAATCTTGGCGAAAAATATAATAAGGGAACTGAATCTGGTCTGCGTGATTATTGGGATGGTCTAGTTCCTGATATTTCTGGTGTCGGTGACGATGTTTCAGCCGATGTCGGAGATCCTACGGAGAAAATGCTCGCAACAGCTTTAGCGGATGCGGCTCCGTCGACCAAAACCCGGGCAGCATTGCGCAGCATTTCTTCCCGAACGATCCAAACAGTGGATCAGGGCAAAATGCATACAAGACCAGAGCGCGGCATGATCAAGACAAGAAGCAAATAAGTTTGTGCTGCTACAGTGCGCTAAGTGAGCATTAGCACTGTATGGTAATAGCTAAAAAAGATAGGAAGGTCACCGGATAATGATGTTGTCCGGTGACCTTTTAATTTATGGAAGACTCAATACGAATTATTTACGGTCAAATATGAAGGAATGACACAGCTGAGCAGCAGCAGCGTTGGGTAGGCACTGTAAATAACCTACCGGTATCTCAGCTACAATTTTTTCGAGAATTGTATTCATCCCTGAAAAAAGATCTTTGTTCCATCGGATTGCTGTACAGCTCGGGAGCACCGCAATAAAGCCCTTGATTCCGGGCTGCCATGTAAATGTATTGGCGGGAGCCTGTTGGAGCCGTACGAATGCTTTTAATGGCTGCCGTTCATTTTTATAACAGGGTGTTTTGCCGCTCCAGGGCGTTCCATAGATAAAAATCCCATCTTCTGTTATGCGGATGGCCGGATTGTCGTCATTCAGCAATGCCGTATTGGGGATATGTGTCAGCCAAAGCCGGCTGTGTGTGCTTTTTCCGGTCCCGCTTTTGCCTAAAAAGGCGATTCCATTACGTTCGTGATTGACCACAGAAGCGTGAATCATTATCGTATCATGTAGGAGGCTGGCCTGGCCAAATATCATCATGGACATCCAGGTGATCACGGCACTCTGTTCATCCGCCGAGCTCTCAGGGACATAGATCGTCGATTCTTCAAAGTTACGGTTACTGTACTGGTACCATGTACCATTGCCCTTCTCATTTACAATGGTCGTAATAAAGGTATCACCCTTTTCATAAAAACGGAACCGGTCGCCCCAGGCGATGGAGTCATCTGTACGTAATGTCCCCATATCGGCTGTTACCGGAGCCTTGTCCAAACTGATATTGATGACAATTTCAGCTTTATACGTACCTACCCAGTGAAAACCCTGGAAGGAGCGAAGGAGTTGATATAAGGGAAATTCCTTGGGATGGTTAAATTCCAGCAATAATTCCGCAATATGGTAGCGGGTTTGAGCGAACTCGGGTGATTTGGTGATATCCATGATTCAGTTCATCTTTTGATTAATTACTTCATGAGCTTGCAAGCTCGCTTTGTTTTAATCCATTGATATTAGTTGAAATATTCAGATTCTTTTTATTGATGTTTATATCTTGCCATTCCGATCTTCCTCAATCGAGGTAGATGCGATGCGGACATTTATCCGCCAGATTCAGGTCGTGCGTCACAAATAGACATATTTTATGTTTTCCATATTCCAGCAGACGATGCGTTAGGGTATCCGAGGTTGTCCGGTCCAGCGCTGAGGTAACTTCATCAAAGAGCCAGATATCACCGTCATGCATCAACGCACGCGCAATGGCGATACGTTGGGCTTGTCCCTCCGATAGGCCCATTCCTGATTCGCCCACTAAGGTATCCACACCATCTGGAAAATCATATACAAATTCAGCACAGGCCAGCCAAAGCGCTTTATCAATATCCAGTGGGCTATCTTCTTTCACATGAAGCATGAGATTTTCCCGTATCGTTCCGCTGAAAAGCGAATTGCCCTGCGGAATATAGGCAAAGTTGATGCGGTGTTTTGCTTCCAGCGATCTTTCACCGTCTTTGTCGACCAGTGTGATGTCCCCTTTTTCAGCTTTGAGCAATGCCAGCAATAGACGGATTAATGTTGTTTTTCCTTTTCCGCTCGGGCCGATAATTGCCGTTGGCTCACCCACTTTTAGCGAGAGGTTGAGCTGCTGCAATACCCATTTGTCTTCATAACGAAAGGAGAGATCACTGATCCGGAGTTCTTGTGTTTTGTTCAGGCGCACCTGTTTTACCTGAGGTTCAATCTCCCCCTCCTGTAATTCCAGGAGGCGGTCTGCGGATACACGAAAGCGGACGAAGCCGGGGATATAGCCGATCAAGGCAAGAATCGGGCTCTGAATGCGCGCCACCAGTTGCAAAAAAGCCGTCATTGTTCCGAAAGTGATCTGCCCGGATTGTAGCCGATAGACCCCCCAGATAAAGGCGACCAAATAGCCCGCATTCATGGCTACCTTCATTGCCCCCTGCGTATACGTCGAAAAATTGATCTGACGCATTTTCAGCATAAAAAGCTGTTGTTGGCTTGCCGTCAATTTCGACCGTCTTTTTGGGAAAATGCCCATGGCACGGATCAGCAGGCGGAAGCGCAGATTTTCCTGGAGGACCTTTGAAAAATTACTTTCCTCCTCTTTGACCTCCTTGCTGAGTTTGCGCATTTTACGGAAGTAAATTTTTGAAAAGACAAAGAGGGGGGAGATAGCCAGGATCATCAGGGCCAGCATGGGGTCCATATACCATAAGAAACCCACAGAAGCCAGTAGTTGGATAATCGTCAATACAAAAGAAAGTACGGTACTGGCGATGGTGTTGGCCACTTCTTCGCAGTCTGTCTGAATCCGGATCTGGATATCACCTGTATGCCAGTTTTTGATCAACCGCCATACCGATAACATCTGCGCATCGAGCATATGACGCTGCAACTGGAGTGTCAGCATCAATTTGATCCGTTCCAGCAGACGGCCCGAATAGCCTTTAATAGCCACATTGAGCGTAATACTGCCTATAATGCCGATCAACAGCCATTTGAGTGGCAATTCCCCAGGGGAGGTGGCCACATCAACCGCTTTTTTGGACAGGTATACAAAGAGAAGGGACAGACCGATGCATATCAGCTCCAATACAAAATAAAGAAGCAATCTGCCGCGATAGCCCTCGCTGACGGACCATGCCCAGCGTGCATGTTGTTTCAGGCCGTTATTGTTCATTTGGATAGATCAATGGAAAGGTTATTTTTCCAATAGTCCCTGTTTATCAAAATCCTGAAGTAAGACTTCCGTATCGGATTGTGCCTGCTCAACATCGACTTCGTAGTTTTGGCAAAGTAATTCAACGATGGTAGATTGGTCAAACTCTTTTCCCTTTAATTCCTCCCAAAGCCAGGCCGCTGTACTATTTAAAGTGTACACGGTCGATAGGTCAACCATATCCTGACTGGGGTCAACAATTAAATGATCTGAACCAATTGTTCTCAATACTAAATCCGATCTTAATTTCATATGTAAATTATCTGTTTTTAATGGTCATATCCTTTTTTCGGATGTTATATTCTTGGAAAAAGGATATGTTGGGGCAAAATAGAATAAATAAAACCAAAGTTAATAATTATTTTTCATCAGCATAATTTGTTTTACTGCTGTGCCATGCGATTCAATTTTGCCACAACCCGTCTAAGCAGACGGATATGGTACCAGGCGAGGCCGCGGAATCTTGCCCGAATGTGGTTTAAATTAATTTCCTTCGCTGAATTTTGCGGAAAATGAACCAAAGCGACAGCAATAATATCTGTCGGATCTATATACTCCCGTAGCACGAGATTGCCGTCCCCGGCCAGGACGATCTGTCCATTTTTTTTCCCCACATAGCGGTGAAAAACATACTTTCCCTCATGTCTGGCCAATAGGTTACTGCCTGGCTGCAGAGCCCCGCCACGGTAAGCCTGTAGCAAGATACTATCGCCATCCTGAATAAAAGGGCGCATGCTGCCCCCTTTGATACGGATCCTGACCTCCTTCCCTTCATCCAGCATACGTTGTACTTCGCTAAAATAAAGCGCATTGGAAATGATACGTGTCTTATTGTCCTCCGAATGTTCGGTCATATCCTATTGATTGGGTTGAACAAAATATTGAATCACCGGTTGCAGGTAAGTGTCTTTCAACAGCACTTTCTTGTTTTCATCCAAAAGATAGATGGTTGGTGAAGCTTTGAGGTCATATAGGTTGAACGATAAGATCTTGCTCTCGCTGTCAAAACCGTTGATCCATTTTTCGGAAATTTCGGGCATATAATTCTTCCATTTGCTGCGGTCGCCCCAAGGGTCAATGGCCAGCACCTGCACCTGTCGCTGTTCAAACAGCTGGACCAATTCTGGCGTATCGCGGAGCTGATGGATGGTTTCTTTGCAATGTGAACACTCTGGGTCGTAAAAGATCAGAAAGGTATATTTTGCTTTTGTCTGTGATAGTTTCTGTTTTTTGCCATTGGCCAGCTCGTAATTGAAGTCCTCTGCAGGCTGTCCTGCTTTATTGCGCAGTATCAATTTGTAGATCGGCCGATAAGCCTCTTTTTCCAGATCCGACAGCAGATCCGTTTTGATTAGATAACGTAGCACCGACTCATAGACAATGTCATTCCGCATGGGCGAGTTGCCATCATATAGGTAACGTTCATAAAGTTTAATAAAATGGTCAAAACTCGGCCTATTGGATTTGGCTTTGTCCAGCATCAGGTCTACCGCCTTATCCCGCATGGTCGAATCAGGTGTTTTCGACAACAGATCGATAAAATTAGCCAGTTGTTGCTCGCCGATGTCCGGATTCTTCACCTGCGCTGTATCGTTCATGTCAAATTTGTCCCAGAAATGGAGCAGACTGCTGTCAGCAGTACTTGTTATACTTGCCTTTTGCGGCGTTGTTTCGTTACTTTCCTTTTTTGAATTGTTATTTCCGTTGCAGGCCCACAGCAGGCCTGCGATTAGGCCCATCGGTAACCAAAAACCAAGAGTTGAACTTTTCATGCTAATTTAATGCTTAACTTCGCTAAGTTAATAAAACTTTCAGGATTCCATTGGCAGAATCATTGACATTCATAGGGTGGATTACCTTTGTAATCTATTTAAAATAAAGACCTATTTTCTGTCGCTTTGAAGCTTTCGTCGTAAATTTAAGCGTAGGAAGCAAAAATTATCAAAAAAAAACTTCTAATTTTACTTCGATTTTTAGGAAGAGTGAACATGCATTCAGGATTAAGTTTTACCGCAATAGATTTCGAAACCGCTACGGCCAACCAGAATTCAGCCTGTGCCATTGGCCTTGTGATGGTTGAGCAGGGTATTATCGTTGATGAGTTTTATTCACTGATCCGGCCTCCTCAAAACCAATATATGTGGCAGACAACGCGTGTTCATGGGATCAGACCTCGGGATACAGCCGATGCACCCACGTTTAAAGAATTGTTTCCTCGTATCCTTCCCTTGATCAATAACCGGATTATGGTTGCGCACAATGAACTGTTCGACCGCGGGGTTTTGCGTAAGACCATGAATTACTATAACCTGCCTTACGATAGTCTGGGCTTAATGGAAAAATGGGAATGTACCTTCAGGATCTACCAGGAAAAAGGCTTTAAACCAGCCCGGCTAAATGCCTGTTGTGAAGTGTTAGGTATTGAGCTAAATCACCACGAGGCACTTTCTGATGCGCGGGCCTGTGCCAATCTATACCTTAGGCATGCCGATGTCTCTTCTTTGGCATGATTTTTTCGTTAAATCTTCCTGCACAGAAAGCAGCATCATATTTTAATTTTTATCTTTGGTATAGGTGTACTGCCGTTTTATTATAAATTTTTAATATTCAATTTGACTATGATTACTATTCCAGCCAAAGGCATGCGTATCGGAATTACATTCAGTGCGTTTGATCTCTTGCACGCAGGGCATATCAAAATGCTTGAAGATGCTAAACGGCAATGCGACTTTTTGATCTGTGGTTTGCAGACTGACCCGACGTTGGATCGGCCGGAAAAAAACAAACCGGCACAGACTGTTGTGGAGCGTTACATCCAGCTTAAGGGCTGTAAATATGTGGATCAGATTGTTCCTTATGCAACTGAACAGGATCTGGAGGATGTGCTGCGCTCTTTTAATATTGATGTCCGCATTGTCGGTGACGAGTATCGGGAGAAAAACTTCACCGGTAGAGCCTATTGTGAGGAAAAGGGAATCGAGCTTTATTTTAATAGCCGTGATCATCGATTCTCGAGTTCAGGCTTACGCAAGATTGTGGCAAATGCCAATTTAGAAGAAGAATCCATTTTAAAATCAGATCTATCATCCACAATTTAAGAAAATAACGACATGAAAATAGGAATTACTTTTGGTGTATTTGATTTGTTGCACGCGGGCCATATAATGATGTTGGAAGAGGCTAAACGCCACTGCGATTATTTAATTGTTGGACTTAATACAGATCCTTCGGAGGTGTCTCCGGAAAAGGCCAAACCTACACAGACCATTGTCGAGCGTTATATCCAATTGGAAGGCTGCCGTTATGTGGATGAAATTATCCCTTACGAGACCGAGCAGGACCTGATCGATATGATCAAAGCTTTGCCGATCAATATGCGTATTATCGGTGAGGAATACCGCGATAAAGACTTTTCGGGCCGCCTATATTGTGTCGAAGAAAATATTGAGATTTATTACAATAAACGTACACATCGTTTTTCGAGTACGGGGCTGCGTAAGGTCGTTGCGGATAAGGAAGCGGAGAAAAAATAATATTATGAGCACAGTTATCCATGTGGTATTAACGGGAGGAGTAGGAAGTCGGCTTTGGCCGCTTTCGCGTAAGAGCTATCCCAAACAGTATCTTTCCTTATTCAAAGAGGGATCTCTGTTTGAGATGACCATTAAGCGCAATCAGTCCTTATGTGGTCAGGTCATTGTCGTGGGCAACCGTGACAATCATGGGCTGAGCCGCGAGGTCATGGAAAATAATAAGGTAGACTACATTGATATTGTCGAAGCTACACCACGTAATACCGCCGCGGCAATTGCTTTTGCAGCCTTTGCGGCCCAGCCTGATGATATTCTGATTGTTACGCCCTCGGATCATGTGATTGTGGGAGATGATGCTTACGCAAAGGCTATTCAGTCCGGAATTGAAAAAGCAAACAAAGGTTATATTGTGACCTTCGGCATCCAGCCGACTCGCCCGGAAACGGGCTACGGTTATATTGAATACAAAGATGATAAGGTTCTTTCTTTCCGGGAAAAGCCCAATCAGGATACTGCAGAGGATTTTATTGAGCGGGGCAATTTTCTGTGGAATTCGGGGATGTTCTGTTTTCGTGCAGATACTTTCCTGAGCGAATTACAGAATTTCGAACCCAAAGTGTATGCGACGGCTTTTAATGCCTGGCAGCATCGCCAGGATGGAGAACTTGATTTAACTTTGTCAAAAGAGATACCATCCATTTCCATTGATTATGCTGTAATGGAGCGTTCAAAAAAAATTCGCGTAGTTGCGACGAGTTTTCAATGGTCAGATCTTGGTTCTTTTGAATCCATGTACGATTATCTAAAACAGACGGGGCATCCTGTGGATGAAAATGGCAATATGGTGATCGGTACGGATGTCTATACTGCCTTTGTTGGTTTGCGCGATAGTATACTTGTTCACACCAAAGACGCTATCTTGGTGCTGCAAAAAGAGAAATCGCAGGACGTCAAAAAAATATATAATACATTAGAACGCCATCAGTCCAAGCTGATTGACTAGATTAACGAAAGAGCCGGATCATATTATGAACGGCTCTTTTGCTTCGGAATTGTACTATTTATTAAAACCTATCCCCTTAAAGCGCTTTGTTAACAAAAAGTTAATGTGCATGGCTCGCTATTTGCGAGTGCATTCTCAAATGTCCCCTATTTGTCCCAGGTCGATTTAATGTTGAATTAATAGTAATATCTGATATTTGGTTTTGTTAATAGCGCCTTTGTGTGCAGCACTTAAGTCATTTAATTTTAACCAACATATTTGATATGATGATCATAGCCGTATTTATTGTTTTATTTTTAGGAGGATACCTTTTCTGGAAGAAAAGACAACAAGAGCAAAGATTTAATAGACTTGTCGGAATGACTGTGAGCTATATGTTTCAGGAACGACCGGGACAATACAGTGGGGATAGAAATGTCCGAGGTGGAGTGTTTGTCTTTAAAGCAGAAAGAAACGATGAACGGCTGAAGAATATTGTTATTCGAAAAGTAAAACCTTTACATGCTGCTCTGGATGTTAATTTGGAGCAAATTTTGGTTATTCCATTTGAACGGATGGATCATACCAAATCTGATGTGTCCGTTCGCTTTAAGATCAATAGACGGACAGCAAAGATTGAAAACTTAAGCGGTAGACGGGTAAGTATCTCTGGGGTTTTGAATTTTGAACAAAATAGACCTGAGCCATTTATAGCAACATTACCTATTTCGGATCTTTATCAAAAGGCCGAGGTCTGATCTGTTGATCTCGGATGCACTGGGCTTCGAAAAAATAACTCTGTCAAGTAGAAAAAGACTTTTTGCTATCATCAGAAAGAGCCATGTTAAATAGCTCGACGATCAATACCACCGATAGGATTTTGCCCGGTCATATTTTAACGTGGAATAATTCTTCTTATTGAGGTTTTTTAAGAAAACTATTTGTTAATAATATAATAACATATTGTTTGTGGATTGTTATTAATTATCTGTAAAAATATTACGCTCTATGTATATCACATATGTATCTCATTTGAATCGTTAATAGACTGGCATTGTTATATTTGTTTAAGACTAATCGATAAAAATCAGCTGAGCATAAACCTAATCAACATATGACACCCGTCCTGACAATCTGCATTTTATTATTATTTACCATTTGTTTTTTTATCCGTAAAAAGCAACAGGAACAACGTTTTAATCGCGCCGTAGACATGACGGTGAATTATATGTTTCAGGAGCGCCCTGGGCAATATAGTGGCGATAGAAACGCAAAAGGTGGCGTTTTTGTGTTCAAGGCCGAACGCAATGATCAAAAACTTAAAAATATTATTATCAGAAAGATTCGGCCTTTACATGCTGCTCTCAATGTCAATCTGGAACAGATTTTAGTTATTCCATTTGAGCAGAAGGAAGATTCAAAATCTAATGTATCGGTACGTTTTAAAGTGATTAGGAAGAAAGCCTTGATTGGAGATTTAAAAGGAGAACGCGTTCGTATTTCTGGAGTCCTTCACTTTGAGCAGAGCCGCCAGGAGGTCTTTACGGCTGTATTATTGATTTCTGATTTATATAAAAACGTGGAGATTTAGGCTGAATGGTTCTCTAATCTTATTTTGATTCTATCCGGCAGACGCTCCTTAAAAGACTGATTTGGTTTTATATACATTAGGTGTTCCACGTGGATTTTCTTTGGTTTGACAATCTAAGAAATATTTAAGATAAAAATAACAATTTGTTGATTTGCACGAGTCGTTTGGATTGAGTACTTTTGTTACTCAATCTAATGCTACACCAATGCTGGACTCATTGATTACATCCAAAACCAGGCTTAAGCTGTTGATCAAGTTCTTTGTTTCAGCGAGCAACCGTGGTTATTTACGTGGCCTGGCAGATGAATTTAAAGAATCCACGAATTCTATTCGCAAAGAGCTTAATCAACTGACTGAGGCCGGTTATCTTATACGTGAAGAAAGTGATAATAAAATATACTATAGGGTGAATGTTCAACACTCATTATTTTCTTCTCTCAGTGGATTGATTCATAAATTCTTAGGAATAGAGGTTTTTGTTGATAAAGTGCTAGAAAGAGCTGGAGATGTTGAAGAAGTTGCGCTATTAGGAGATTATGCACAGGGGATAGATTCTGGACATATTGAAGTATTGATAACAGGTAATAATCTAGATAAGGATTATTTAGTACAGGCTTCAATTAAAGCTGGCATTATAGTTGATAAAAGGGTTTCCATATATACAACTTGTTCAGACACGAATCACGGCAAAATTGTGCTTTATCAAAAAAGAGAAGCACTAGGAATTTATAATAAGTGATAATGTTTGAACCTTTGAAATCTATGGTTCTGGAATAAACAAAAGATTATAAAATTAAAAATATGTTGCAAAATAAATCTATTTTAATAACCGGAGGTACTGGTTCTTTGGGCAAAGCTTTAACCAAGCATATTCTAGAAAATTATAAGGATGTTAAAAGATTGGTGATCTTTTCAAGAGATGAGCAAAAGCAATTTCAAATGGCTCAAGACTATCCTGCCGACAAGTTTCCCCAAATCCGTTTTTTTATAGGTGATGTTCGAGATAAAGAGCGTCTTATTAGAGCAATGAAAGGTGTTGATTACGTTATTCATGCTGCGGCAATGAAACATGTGCCTATTGCCGAGTATAACCCTGATGAATGTGTTAAAACAAATATACATGGAGCGCAGAATGTTATTGATGCATGTTTTGCTACAGAGGTAGAGCGAGTTGTGGCGCTATCCACAGACAAAGCTTGTGCGCCGATTAACCTATATGGCGCAACTAAATTGGCTTCAGATAAATTATTTGTTGCCGCAAATAATATCCGTGGTAATAATCCTATTCGCTTTTCAGTCGTGAGATATGGAAACGTTATGGGATCAAATGGATCTGTTATTCCTTTTTTCATTAAAAAGAAAAAAGAAGGTAAATTGCCAATCACAGATTCCAATATGACCCGATTCAATATTAGTTTACAGGGAGGCGTAGATATGGTTATGCATGCGTTGTTTAACGCTTGGGGGGGGGAGATTTTTATTCCAAAAATACCATCATATAAAATCACAGATGTTGCTACTGCAATAGGTCCGGAATGTGAACACCCAATTGTTGGTATCAGACCAGGTGAAAAAGTACATGAAGAAATGATTACGCCCTCTGATTCCTTTTATACCTATGATTTAGGGAAGTATTATACAATTCTACCTTCAACACCAAAATGGAATTTAAATACATTTCTAACTGAGTTTAATGGATCGAAAGTAGCAGAAGGATTTGCTTATAATTCGGGAGACAATACTGACTGGGAAACAGTGGAAAGCCTAAGAACATTAATTAAAGAGCATGTTGATTCAACTTTTGAAGTTTAATGATGGAAAATAAAGTAATTCCTTACGGAAAACAAAATATAACAGAAGAGGACATTAAGGTCGTGATTGAGACTTTAAAATCTGACTATTTAACTCAGGGGCCTAAAATTAAAGAGTTTGAAGATCATTTTGCTCAATATGTTGGAGCAAAATATGCTGTGGCTGTTGCAAATGGAACAGCAGCGCTACACCTTTGTACGCTAGCTTTGGATGTAAAATCGGGAGATAAAGTTATAACTACCCCAATTACGTTTGCCGCGTCAGCAAATTGTATTAAATATTGTGGGGGAGAGGTTGTATTTGGTGATATTGATCCTGAAACCTATCTTTTGGATATAAACTCCGTTCGTTCTCTACTTGAGTCTGCTCCTAAAGGCACTTATAAAGGTGTCATTCCTGTTGATTTTGCGGGAAGAGCCGTTAATTTGGAAGCATTTAAAAAATTAGCAGATGAGTATGATCTGTGGATTATTGAGGATGCTTGTCATGCTCCAGGAGGTTATTTTGTAGATAGTAATAATGAAAAGCAACTCTGTGGAAATGGAAGGTTCGCCGAATTGGCTATTTTTTCTTTCCATCCTGTCAAGCATATTGCGTCTGGTGAGGGAGGTATGATTACTACAAATGATGAACAACTATATAAAAAACTCCTTAAATTAAGGACACACGGTATAGTTAAACAGGATGATCTCTATACAAACTCGATTGATTTTGCTGGTGGGATTGACGCATATCCATTGTGGTATATGGAAATGCAGACATTAGGATATAATTATAGAATTACTGATTTTCAGGCAGCTTTAGGTAATAGTCAGTTGGAGAGAGCCGATGAAGGTCTTGAAACTAGAAAAACTATAGCAAGTAGATATTACCAAGCATTCGCTGAGAAAAATTATGTAAAAGGTCAATCTGGGGTGATAGATGGGCATGCCTATCATTTATATGTTATTGAGGTTGAGGATCGTTTGAATCTTTATAATCATTTAAGGACAAAAAATATCTATGCTCAGATACATTATATCCCATGCCATTTAATGCCTTATTATCGTGAATTTGGCTGGGCTGAGGGAGATAGAGTAGTTTCAGAAAATTACTATAAGCATTGTATTAGTTTGCCGATGTATCCAACTTTAACGGGTGAAGAACAACAATACGTGATCGACAGTATTGACGAGTTTTATGCAAAATAATCTATGTATAATTCCTGCAAGGGGAGGAAGTAAAAGGATCCCAAGAAAAAATATCAAGAATTTTCTTGGGAAGCCGATTATTGCCTACTCCATAGAAGCAGCTATAAATAGTGGGCTTTTTTCAGAAGTCATGGTTTCAACCGATGATGAGGAGATTGCTGCAGTTGCAAAGTCATATGGAGCTACGGTTCCTTTTTTTAGGAGCTTAGAAAGTTCAAGTGACTTTGCTACAACTTTGGATGTAATAAAGGAAGTCGTTAATATGTATGAGGAGAAAGATATGACATTTAATGCAGTATGTTGCTTATATGCTACAGCGCCGTTTGTTACAGCTGGCCATCTAAAGGAGGCTTTTTCAATGTTTTCAGAGCAGAAATTTGATTCTCTTTTCCCTGTGATGCAATTTAGTTTTCCAATTCAACGGTCAATAAAAATAAGTGATAATAGATCTCATTTTTTCTTTCCCGAACATGTAAACACTAGAAGTCAGGATTTGGAGAAGACGTATCATGATGCAGGACAATATTATTGGCTTGATAATGAATTGGTGAGATCAAGTGATTCAATTATCACTGAAAATACGGGAGCTAATATCATTAATGAATTGGAAGGTCAAGATATCGATAATGAGGTAGATTGGAAACTTGCAGAATTAAAATATGAACTCATACAAAGTCTTAAATAAACAAGTTTATACAAATGGAGAGTATTCCATTGTGCCGATCCGCTATGCAGATCGGATGAATATAATGCAATGGCGTAATGAACAGATATATCATTTGCGTCAAAATAGTCCTTTGACCCCCGAAAGTCAAGATAGATATTTCAAGGATACTGTCCTAAATCTATTTGAACAAGAACTTCCTAATCAAATATTGTTTTCTTATTTGCGTAATGGACACTGTATTGGCTATGGTGGTTTGGTACATATTAATTGGATCGACGCACATGCGGAAATTTCTTTTATTATGGATACTTCGTTAGAAAAGGATGAATTTGACCTCCACTGGCAGACATATATTAATCTTATAGAGCAAGTTGCTTTTGAAGGGTTGAACTTACATAAAATATTTGTATACGCTTTTGATTTACGACCAGGATTATATCCCATTTTAGAGAGTGTGGGTTATTTTAAAGATGCTGTTCTTACGGATCATTGTTTTTATAATGGTAATTTTTTGGATGTAGTAATTTATTCTAAAATAAAAGCAAGATGAAATTAGGGGTATTATGTAGTGGACAATTAGGAAATATTATCTTACAAAAGCTTTTTAAAGAGTATGAAATAAAATTTGTTTTTACAGATGGAAAGTCATTAGAGATAATTGATTTCTGTATCAATCAAAAAATTGTTTATTTTTCTGGTAACCCGCGAGAAGGAAGAGCTACTTCTTTTATAAAAAGTGAAAGGCTAAAGAAAAGCGTAGATCTGCTTATTTCTGTTAATTATTTATTCATAATTGAAAAATCAATAATTGAACTATCAAAAGATATTTCATTTAATATTCATGGGTCACTATTGCCTAAATATAGGGGAAGAACGCCACACGTGTGGAGCATTATAAACAATGAAAAATTTGCAGGTATAACTGCACATTTAATCGACGAAGGGTGTGATACTGGAGATGTGATCAAGCAGGTGGCCATTCCGATTGAAGATGACGATACAGGTTATAGTATGCTGAAAAAGTTTGAAAAAGAATATTATCCGCTAATTCTTTCGATTCTAAATGACGTCAAAAACGGGTGTTTGACAACTTATCAACAAGATCATACGAAAGGATCTTATTTTGGTAAAAGAACACCTAATGATGGAATGATTAATTGGGAGTGGCAAAAGGAAAGAATTAGAAACTGGGTTCGGGCTCAAGCTTATCCATATCCAGGGGCGTTTACTTTTATAAATGGTAACAAATTAATTATTGATGAGATTGTGTTTGTTGAAGAGTTTTATGAACAGGGGCAAGATAATGGTTTGATTCTCTCGAAGTCACCCTTTATTGTCAAATGCTGTAATGGTTGTATTAAAATAACGAAATTTAGAATTAATAGCGAAAAATTTATTCAAGAGGGAAATCTTTTAGGAAATGAAAATAGCAAATTATAATATTGATAAAAACAGTCCTGTATTTATCATAGCTGAGTTGTCGGCAAATCACAATGGAAGTTTAGAAACGGCTTTAGAGACTGTAAGAGCTGCGAAGCGTGCGGGAGCTGACTGTATTAAGTTGCAAACTTATACTGCAGATACTTTGACAATTGATTCCGACAAGGATGATTTTTTAATTCGTGGCACCATTTGGGCAGGAAAAAATTATTACCAGCTGTATAAAGAGGCATATACCCCTTGGGAATGGCATAGAGATATTATGGAGGTTGCTGCTGAGGAAGGATTGATTTGTTTTTCTTCTCCTTTTGACCCAACTAGCGTTGAGTTTTTAGAATCTTTAAACGTTCCTGCTTATAAAATTGCTTCTTTTGAGATTACAGATATCCCACTAATAGAACTTGTTGCTTCAAAAGGGAAACCAGTTATTATTTCTACGGGTATTGCTACCCAAGAGGATATAGAGCTGGCACTGGAGGCCTGCCGGAGGCAAAACAATAATCAGATTATACTTTTAAAATGCACTTCATCATATCCAGCTCCAATAGAAGAAGCCAATATGGTTATGGTTAAGGATTTTGCTAAGAAATTTGATGTCATTACCGGTTTATCTGACCACACCATGGGCGCAACGGTTCCTGTTGTTGCGACTTGTTTTGGTGCTAAGGTAATAGAAAAACACTTTATTTTGGATCGTTCAATTGGTGGACCAGATGCATCCTTTTCAATGAATGAAGTCGAATTCTCAGATATGGTAAGAGCTGTCCGTGAAGCAGAAAAGGCGATAGGTGTCGTTGACTATAATTTAACAGAGAAACAGGCCAAAGGTAAAGATTTCTCGAGGTCCTTATATGTTGTTGAAGATATAAAAGCAGGAGAAGTTCTAACGGAAAAAAATATTAGATCAATTAGGCCAGGCTTTGGTTTACATCCGAAATACTACAAGGAAATTTTAGGTAGGCGAGTTAAACAAGATATGTTTAAAGGGGATAGAGTTGAGTTGGAACTTATTCAAGAATAGTAATCTCAAATGCAATTATAGCTTTGAAAAATAGTATAGCTAAAAATACGCTCCTTTTATATATACGCATGTTGTTGATGACAGGCGTAACATTGTATACATCAAGAATTATTCTTGATCAATTGGGTGTTTCTGACTATGGTATCTATAATCTAGTGGCCGGTATGGTGGCTATGCTAGGTTTTCTAAACGCATCGATGGCCACAGCTACACAGCGATATTTATCATACGATATTGGCAAGGGAGACTTTGGTCAGTTAAAAATAACATTTAGTACTTCTTTAACTATCCATTTCGCATTGGCTTTGGTCGGACTTATTGTTGCAGAAACTATAGGTCTATGGTATGTCAATTATAAAATGGTATTTCCTGTCGAAAGAACTTTTGCAGTCAATGTTGTATATCAGTTTTCTGTATTAGTTTTCCTCCTTGGAATAATACAGGTTCCGTATAACTCGCTTATATTAGCAAGGGAGCGTATGAATATATATGCTTATGTCAGTATTGCCGAAGCATTCTTGAAACTTGTCATAGCCTATAGTTTGGTATCAGTTCAAGAGGATAAACTAATTGTATTTTCTATACTTACCTTTATAGTTGCCTTGATTGTTAGGCTAATTTATCAGTTCTATTGTCGAAGAGTCTTTAAGGAAAGTCATTATAAATTCTCTTTTAATCGAGAATATTTTTCCGAATTACTTTCTTATTCCGGATGGAACCTTTTTGGCAATATTGCGGCTGTGTTGCGGAGCCAAGGAAGTAATGTAGTCTTAAATCTGTTCTTTGGTACTTTAGTGAATGCAGCATATGGGATCACTTTACAAGTTCAGGGGGCGATCAATATGTTTGTTTCTAATTTTCAGATGGCACTTAACCCACAAATTGTGCAAATGTATGCAGCTAATAATTTGAAGCGGTCGAAAGAGTTGGTAATGCAGGGGTGCAAGCTTTCTTTTCTCTTAATGCTTTTCATCGTATTTCCTATTCTATACAATACGCAATTTCTCCTAGACATATGGTTAAAGCATGTTCCAAAATATACCGTAGAATTTGTACAAATAGCATTAATCGCAATTCTGATAGATTCAATGTCAACGCCGATAGCAACGTTATTACAGGCGACTGGTCAAATAAAACTGTATCAAATTTCAGTTGGAGGGCTCAATTTGTTGGTGATACCTATATCATATTTTTATTTGTTAAGGGGGGGGGCACCTATATCAGTCCAATATATTATTCTTACTTTTAGTTTTATTTCACTTTTTTTTCGCATATTCTTTGCTATGCGTCAGCTTAAATTTGATCTTAAAGTATTTATACGTACTATAATCTTCCCTGTTTTACTCGTTTCTATAGTTGCATTTGGTATTTATGGAGGAGCAAATTATTTTTTTAACGTTTCTACACCAATATCTTTTTTATTAACTACTGTGTTTTGTAGCTTATGTTTGTTGTGTGCAATTTTCGTATTGGCCCTCCAGGATGGTGAAAAAAAGATGATTTATAATTTAATTTCTGGAAGAAAAAAATGATAAAAAGAAAGTCTAATATGAAAATTTTAGTTAAGGGAGCTTACGGAGAAACAAATTTTGGCGATGATCTTTTGATGTTGGTTTTTGAAAAATATTTTAATAATGAATTCAAGGAGGATGAAACAGTATTTTCAGGGCAGAAATCTACCTATCCCTCTGGATTACTTGTTCAATCTCGTTATAACGAGAAAATTAAACCCGATGTAATTGTTTATGGAGGAGGCACACAGTTTTTCTCTTTTGTTGAAAAGAAAGAAAGATCAACGGTATTATCGAAATTGTCTAGAATAATTAAAGATCCCAGTATATTGTATAAATATTTTAGAAACAAATTTGTTCCCAAAAAAGAGTATTCGTCCGAGATAATTTCTGCATTTTTAGGATTTGGTTTAGGCCCTTTTAATAATGAAGAGGCGAAGTTGATTGCAAAAGAAAGTATGAGAAATTCCCTTTTTGTGGGTGTTCGTGACCAAGTTTCTTTTAACTACTGTTCTGAATGGAATATCGAATGTGTGCTGGGAGCAGATGTCGTATTTTCCAGTTATTTTTCTCTACCACCTTTAGAAAAAACTACAAATATAAAAAGAAAAATAGGGGTAATAGTACGAGATTGGAAGTGGGAGAAAAGTGGTGCTTCATATATTGAGAAATTAAAACAGTTTATCGGAGAGAGTGGAGATGAAATAGAGTATCAGTTCATCGTTTTTGCCCCACATGTTGATAAAAAGTGGATGCTATATTTATCTGATACGGACACTTTAGTCTGGAATCCAGAAATTGACGATGTAACGAATTTTCTAAATAAGCTTAATACTTTTGATGCTTTTATCTCTGCAAGATATCACGGAGCTATTATCGCAGCAATTTTAGGTAAGCCAGTAATTTGTGTGGAAATTGAGCCGAAACTTTCTATTCTTTGTGAGCAAGTTCCTGAACTCAAACTTTGGAAAAAACCATTCGATATAACTTCTCTTAAAAGTCTTATTAGCACTATTGACTATGATGTCGATTATTCGGGCTCATTGACCGAAAGGGGAGAAAAAGCAGACTCTATGCTGAAATTATTTAAAGAACAAGCTCTGGCAATTATTTATAAAAGCTTGTAATATTGGAAATAGGTATGAAAATAACAAAACATCTAATTATATTTGGAACGAGACCGGAAGCCATTAAAATGGCTCCTTTGGTAGAAGCTTTGAAAGGTACACCAGGTTTTCAGACCAAAGTATGTGTTACTGCACAACATAGACAAATGCTTGATCAAGTTTTAGATTTCTTTGAGATAAAGCCCGATTATGATTTAGATTTAATGCGCCAAAATCAGGATCTTTTTTCTCTGACATCCGATATTATAACGTGTTTGAAGCCTGTTTTAAAAGAATTTAACCCCGATTTTGTATATGTGCACGGAGATACAACGACTTCGATGGCAGCTGCTATTGCAGCATTTTATAGCGGTGCGAAAATCTGTCATATTGAGGCAGGCCTAAGAACAAACAATAAACACTCTCCATTTCCTGAGGAAATTAATAGGCAGCTAACGGGACGTATTGCAGATTTTCATTTTGCTCCAACGAATACTGCGGAGAAAAACCTTATAAATGAAAATATTGCCGAATCAAATATCGTGGTTACCGGAAATACTGTGATTGATGCATTGTTGCAGAGTTTGGAGAAATTGAAATCTTTCGACAACGAAGAGATTCGATATGTCAAAGGTTTAATAGAAGATAATCAGAAAGTTATCTTGGTTACGGGGCATAGAAGAGAAAATCATGGAGATGGTTTTGTTCGTATTTGCCAAGCTCTAAAGAAGATCGCTGAAGGAAACAAGGATGTAAAAATTATTTATCCTGTACATCTTAACCCGAATGTAAAAGGTCCTGTTTATGAAATATTGTCTGACATAGAAAATGTGAATCTAATTTCTCCGTTATCTTATCCTGCATTTGTTTGGCTTATGTCCAGAGCATATTTAATCATAACGGATTCTGGAGGTGTTCAAGAGGAGGCTCCGAGTTTGGGAAAACCGGTTTTAGTAATGAGAGATACTACAGAGCGCCCCGAGGCTGTTGAAGCGGAAACAGTTTTATTAGTTGGAACAGATATGAATAAAATAATAAACGAGACAGAGTGTTTGCTGCATAATAAAGAGCGATATCAAGCAATGGCGGAGCTCCATAATCCATATGGAGATGGTAAAGCTTGTTCTCGCATTGTTTCTTTTATTCAATCAAATACGGTATAATTTTATTAATCAGATGACAAAAGAATGTTTTTTCTATTTACCAGACTCAGCCCTCAATGATGCAACAATCTTTTATTGCAATTTAGTTCGGAAAGCGTGTGAGTATTTAGATATTAATGTAATAGATATAACAGAAAAAGAGTTTTGTAGAGTAGAGAGAGGAGCATTAACCTTCACGATAAGATTGACGGACTATTTTAAAATTGCCAAGTATTCTCGACATAATATGTTTTGGTTTCAAGGAATTGTACCTGAAGAAATTTTACTGTTGAAGGGGAAAGGACTGAAAAATAGATTCATGTATTTCTATGTATCTATTAAAGAGCGCAAGGTTTTAAAAACGGCATTGTTAAATATGTTTGTTTCGGAAGCAATGAGGAAGCATTATTTAACGAAGTATAGAATTAATCAACTTGATAATAATGTTGTTGTTCCCTGTTATAATCAAAAACTACATTATGATGTACATCAAATAAAAGAGCGATTCAATAATCTAGCTTTTGTATATGCTGGTAGTATGAGCGCATGGCAATGTATAGAGGAGTCATTGCAAATATTTAAAGAGGTTCAACTGCAAGAACCTTCTGCAACATTTACGATTTTAACTAATCAAAAGGATAAAATCAGTGGCTTAATTAAGAAGCATAGGGTTTCAAATGTTTTTACAGATTATGTGGCCCTTTCGGATCTACAAGAATATTTGTCAAAATTTAAGTATGCATTTCTATTAAGGCGAAAGGATGTCGTTAACGAAGTATCTACCCCAACAAAGATGAATTCATATTTAGCAAGTGGTCTAATTCCAATTTATACAGATGTTGTTTCTTCTTTTGAAGAAAATATCGATTTAAACGGATATGGAATAAAGGTCAGTCTAGAAAGTGATAGGTTTGATACTATTGCCAAGCGTATTTTATCACATCATAGTATGAAAATAAACATCAATGGATTTGTAGAGTGTCTAGAAAGATTATTTTCTGACTATTATAATGATGCAACTTATATCAATCAATTAGCATTGCAAATTGAAAAACAATGGTTACAAAAGTAGAGACATGGTACTATGGGTACATCAAGGCTCCTAATGGAGTTGCGACATTTCTGCGATATTTTAAACGAAAGTTTGAAGAAGACGATAATATCGTTTTTGACGTCTATAGTTTAGATAGTAAGACTCCTGTCGATTTTAACAATCAGAAAATCCAATCGAAAGGATCTTTAAAGTCCTATCTGAAAAATAAAACAATAGCGTTTGCTACTAAATTTCCTCCGCTCGCAATGTTTTTCTTAAAAAAGGCATTTATTAATAATGCTGAAAGAGTTGTTAATTCCCGTCCAGCATCCCAGGAAGGTACTATTTTGTTTTTTCAGGACTTATTTAGTTGTTCTGCTTATTTTGAGAGAAATTCAGCAAGTAAGTGCCGAGCTGTTTTAGTGTTACATAGTGATGGAACGCCTCTAAAAATGATTTTTCAAACATATCCTTTTTTAGAAAAATCTGCAAAGACAAGAAGATGGCTAGAAGGAGCATTGTCGAGATCATTAACTAGGGTTGACAAGATCGTTTTTTTGAGCGAAAAAGCAAAAGCAAACTTTACTTCACTTTATCCAGAATATATAACTAAATGTGTTGTAATATATAATGGTTTAGATGATATTGCTTCCTTTAAGCTAAATGCGCATCTTTGGAACCAAAAACTTCCAATAAAAATTGTTTCAGTTGGAACTATTGGTCATAGGAAAGGATTTGATCTTTTGATAGATGCATTCTTGTCATTACCTATTGATATTCAACAAGTATTTGAATTAAATATTGTAGGCGATGGTCCTCTAAAAAATCAATTATCGGAAAAATGTAAACATTTGCAAAACGTAGTCTTTTGGGGTAAGAGAAATGACGTTGACCATATCTTGGAAACAATGGATATATTTACTCTTGTAAGTAGAGATGAGGGAATGCCGATGGCTGTTATCGAAGCAATGAGACAAGGAAAACCACTATTTTTAACAGATGTTGGCGGAATGGGAGAAATGGTGATAGAGGGAGAGAGTGGTTGGTTAGTAGAACCGACAATATTATCAATAAGAGATGGTTTTTTAAGAGCTGCAAAGCAATGGAAAGATAAGGAATTATTATCAAAAAACTCGAGAGAACGGTTCTTGTCAACGTTTAGAGGAGATATTATGATTGGTAACTATGCTAATCTTTTTAGACAACTAAATAAGGGGTGAAATGATAAATAAATTAAAAAGATTAGTATTAGCAAGTGGATTTTTAAGTAAATTGTATTTCTCTTTTTTAAGATTGAAACACCAAAGCGTGGTTAAAGAAATGCATAGAAGGGCGAAAATTTCTTTGTTAAGTTATCAAGAATTGGCCCAACCATTGAAGCTCTATCCGTATTTTGATATAAAAGATAATAATATTTATGGAACAGGTAGAGTTTTAAAACAAGCTATGTTAGGACTAGATTTGGAAAAATGTTTAGTGGAGCATGGATTAATTTTTGGGGATTTGGTTCAAGAGCACAACGCCGTTACTTTTGCGAAAAGCATTGTGACTTTCTCTAAATATAGAGAAGAAAAAATAGCAAAGAAGATTGAAAAAAACGTTATTTGTATTGGCCCATATATAAAATATGCAACATCTCTTCTTAGTCCTCTTGCTTTCGAAGATTTAAAGAAGAAGCTGAAGCGTACGTTATTGGTCTTCCCTTCTCATTCTAATGATAAAACGGTGGTTGATTTCAATAATCAACTTTTTATGAAAGAGATTGAGAAAGTGTCGAAAAGTTTTGATTCTGTTTTAATTTGTCTCTACTGGAAAGATATTGTCTTGAACAGAGCGGAAGAATATGAGAAGATGGGCTATTATGTAACTTGTGCTGGACATATTTATGACTTCAATTTTCTAAAAAGGTTGCGGGCAATAATTGAGCTATCGGATTTTACAATGTCAAATAATGTAGGAACCCATGTAGGGTATGCTATCTGTCTTGGAAAGGGACATTTTATTTTTAAGCAACAGATAACAAAAAAGGAGGATCCGAAATCTTCTGAAGCAAAGCAACGAGGTGATCAAGAATGGACTAGTTATACAAGAGATGTTGGTGAGGTTGTAGAGGCATTCAAAGAAATACAATTTTTTCCATCTTTTGAACAACAAAAGATCATAAAAAAATATTGGGGAGAATTCTAGAAATGGAAGTATATGTAGGAATTTATTTTTTTACGGCAATTTTTGCATGCCTGTACCTTAATGTCCCAGAAAGCAATCGTAAGGCACTTAGGATACCAATTTATTTGATGATTATGGTACTGATAGGATTTGTTGTTTTTAGAGATGGCATAGGTACTGATTATGAGACATATTTTGGGTTATATCAGGGATCACCCGGTTTGTTAGAATTTCTTGAAAATCCTTTTTATAGAGATGTTGAATTTGGTTTTGGATTGCTAAATGCAGTTGCGAAAACCTTTAACCTTGGATTTCCATTTGTTAGTTTCTTTTGTATTTCCGTTACGTTATGGAACTACAATCGAGCTGCAAAAAATTTTGGCTTGGATTTCATTATTGTTTTTCTAACATATCTTGGCCTTTACTTTATCTCCCATAATTTTAATGTTATTCGACATGGCTTAGCAACATCATTTGTTTGGCACGCTTTTTCTTATGTAATCTTAAAAAAAGGATTGAAAAAGAGTTTGTTTTTATTAATCCTAAGTTCTTTATTTCATTCTGTTTCAATTATATTTATTCCTTTTCTTTGGATAATCGATAAAACAATCTCTTATAAAGTCATGTTTACTTCTCTGCTATTTGCGGTTCTAATTGTTGTTTTACAATTAAATATTGTTACAGTCATTTTAGATTCATTGTTTTTTTGGAGCTCTAAATACCAATTTTATAAACTTGTTTATTATCAAAACGTTGGAGGAGAAACGAATTATGGATTGGCATCTGGTGTGGTATTAAATCTTATCTTACTTATCGTTTTAATGTATATGAAGATGAGAGAAAATAATAATCATTCCACTTATCAAACAAATCATATTTTGATTAATGGCCTATATTTTGCGCTTTTGGCTTTATTACTTTTAAGTACAAATGGTGTATTTGCAGAACGAATAGGAGGAATTTTTTATGTTTCATTAATTTTTTTGATCCCACTTATTTTTCAAATATATTTTGATTTTAAAACTACACGCTCCGTGTTTAGCATAATATTTGTCATATATATAGGATTATACTTTTTTAAGACCGTAACAGTAAAGGAGAAAACAGGGGAATATCAGTATTTACCATATAAAAGTGTAATGTATTAATATAAAAGATATAAAATGAAGATCTTAACTAAATCAATAATACTCACTTTGATTTCTGTGAGTCCGTTTTTTTTACGCGCACAAGCCTCATTTGTTCAATTGAGTGAAAAAGTAATAAGTCAAGCGACCAAAAAGGAGGCTTGGGGTTACTTTCAGTTTCCGGTTTTGAATCATTCTGATGGGGAGCTAGTTGTTTCATGGAGTATGAATCCAGATAATCTATCCACCCTTGGAAAGGGGAATACAGTTCGAATGAAGTCGAGTGATTTGGGCAAAAATTGGGAAAAGATTAACTCGAATGAAGTGAAAGATGGCGTATTACTCTCCAATGGCTGTCGCTTAAAGCTCTTTACAAAACCGTCTGTAAAATATTCTCCTAATACTCAGCGGGCAAAGCAAAGTGTGGGAGGGGAGCTTATTAATTCATATTCTCGTAAGACAGTGAGATTTTATTATGATAAAGATCTGCCATCAGAATATCAGGGGGCATATTTGGCAAAAGACTGTGGAAGTGGATTCAAACCGATCAAAGTGAAAATAAATGGCTCCGATTTTATACGTTATTCTGAAAATGGAGTACTTCCATTCATATGGTGGGGAAATATCATTTATGACAAAACTACAAACAAGCTCTATGCTGGTATGGGACCAGGTTATTATATGGAGAACGGCGTAGTGCAACCGTCGGGAGTAATATTTTATCAATCCTCTGACAATGGGAATAGTTGGACTAAAGTTGGAACAATAAAATACATAACGGATATTAACATGGACGCTATGGCAAAAAGGAGAAATATTTCGGATGGATTTACTGAACCCGCATTTTCTATATTGAAAAATGGCACATTTGTCTGTGTCATGCGTTCAAGTAATGGGTTGGGGAATAGACCGTTATATTTATCGCGGTCAACTGATAAGGGAAAGACTTGGAGCAAACCTAAAGCGATAACTAAGTCCGGAGTAATGCCAAAATTAATTCAACTCAACGGAGGTGGTTTAGTTCTTTCAACTGGTAGACCTGGAATCCAATTGTATTACAGCAGTGATAATGGAAATACCTGGAGTGAGGCTTATTCAGTTCTGAGCAATAATAAGGAAACTTGTGGATATACTGGATTACAAAACTTGGGAAACAATCGGTTTATGGTTGTTTATTCTGATTTTTCAAGAAAGGATGTGACAGGGCAGGAGAGGAAAGCAATTGTAAGTAAAATTTTCACCGTAAAAAAATAATATGGGATTATCTGTTCTGTTATCTGTATATCATAAAGAAAATCCTTCTTATATGTCTCTCGCATTGGAGAGTATTATTGAACAAACATTAATTGCAGATGAGATTGTTTTAGTGAAAGATGGACCATTAACACCACTTTTGGATGAGACTATAGCAATTTTCGTTAATAGGTACCCGTCTGTTTTCAAGATTATTAAATTGGACGAGAATAGAGGGTTAGGTACAGCTCTAAAAATAGGAATAGAGCATTGCTCTCATGAGATAATTGCAAGAATGGATACCGATGATATTGCAAGGAGTAATAGATTTCAAAAGCAATTTGATTTCCTGTCCCAACATTCTGATATTGACGTTGTTGGAAGTAATATAGAAGAGTTTAATATTGTTCCTGGAGATCTCAATAGATTTAAGTATAATCCGGAGAAACATGAAGAACTTGTTCGACAGATAAAACTCAGATCTCCTTTTAATCATCCTAGTATTATGTTTAGAAAATCTAGTTTATTAAAAGCGGGGAATTACAATGGCGATATTTTACTTTTTGAGGACTATTCTTTATTTTTAAGAATGTGGAAAGAAGGTCTCAAATTTTACAATATTCAAGAAGTATTGTTAGATTTTAGGGTAGGATCGGGAATTAATACGATCAAAAGGCGGAGTGGAATGCATTACCTAAGAAAGGAAAACAGATTTTTGAAATATGCTAAAAGTATTGGCACTTTCGATTCCATTGATATTTTAAAGTATAAAATTTTGAAATTTCCAATACGGTTATTACCTCCTAGAGTAGTTTTATTCATATATAATACCTTCTTAAGAACAAGAAAATGATGGTGCAGTTAACAGGAGCTACAGGATTTGTTGGTAGTAGTTTATTAAAATATTTTCAAGCTCGTTTAGTAAAATGTTCAGTAATTTCTATGAGAGATGAAAATTGGATAACTCAAATAGATAACTCTGCAACTGCGATTGTTCATTTAGCGGGTAAAGCTCATGATACCTCGAATAGTTCGAGCCCAGCTGAATATTTTCGCATAAATCGAGATTTGACAATAGCTATTTTTAATAAATTTATAAAATCCGAGATACGAGATTTTTTTTATTTTTCTTCAGTAAAGGCTGTTGTGGATTCCGCTGAGGGTATTTTAGACGAAACCGTAACCGGTGATCCAAAAACGCCTTATGGTAAATCGAAATTGGAAGCAGAGGCATATTTATTGGATCAAGTATTGCCGAAAGGAAAAAGATTATTTATCATTAGACCTTGTATGGTTCATGGTCCGGGGAATAAAGGAAATTTCAATTTACTATATAAGGTTGTAAAAAAAGGTATTCCATGGCCTTTAGCAGCCTTTAGTAATCAACGCTCTTTTTTGAGTATTGATAATCTTTGTTATCTTTTGGAAGCGATGATCCAGAAAGATAACCTGCAATCCGGTATTTATAATTTTGCTGATGATGAAGTATTGTCTACAAATGACTTAGTAATCCTAATTTCTAAAACATTAGGAAAGAAAGCTAGGTTGTGGAATGTTCCTTCTTTTTTGATAACTACAATAGCAAAGGTTGGAGATATTCTTCCTTTGCCTCTAAACTCGGAACGATTGAAAAAGCTAACAGAGTCTTATATTGTTTCCAACTTGAAAATAAAAAAATCTCTGGAAATTGAAAAATTACCTACAAATGCTAGAGAAGGCTTACTTAGAACAATAAAGTCATTGCTATAGTGTTAAATTTAATTTTAAATCTACTTGTTCAAACAAATTGCAGTTATTTATATAATATAGTTTAAATTTTATAAAATGATTTATATACTATTGTTAATTATTTTGTTTACATTGGAACTTCTGTATTTTAAAGTTGCCGACCATTTTAATATAATTGACAAACCGAATGAAAGGTCTTCCCACAGTATAGTGACTTTACGTGGAGGAGGGATTATCGTCTATTTTGCTATCCTAATCTATTTTATACATTCGGGATTCCTGTACCCTTGGTTTTTTTTGGGCCTAACTTTAATGACTATCGTTTCTTTTATGGACGATATCTTTACACTATCTAATAAGATTAGGTTATTAGTTCACTTTACGTCAGTATTCTTGATGGCTTATCAGTTGGATATCTCAACGATTCCTTGGTATTCTTTAATAATAGGTTTTGTAATAGTTGTAGGTGTTATTAATGCTTATAATTTTATGGATGGGATAAATGGGATTACAGCTTGTTATAGCTTATCTGTTGGTGGGTTATTATTAATAGTGAACCAAGATTTGGGTTTTGTTGAACGTGATTTATTAATTTGTACTTTAATGGGCGTGCTGGTATTTGCTTTTTTTAATTTTCGGGCGAGGGCTAAGTGTTTCGCTGGCGATGTGGGGTCGGTAGCAATCGCATATATCCTATTGTATGCGATTGGTTCCTTAATTTTGAAAACAGGCAATCTAATTTATTTTCTCTTTCTGGCGGTTTATGGGGTTGATACAATTTGGACGATTGCTCGCCGTTTGTATATGAAAGAGAACATTTTTGATGCTCATCGTTCCCATCTTTACCAATTTTTGGGAAATGAAGCGGGAATGAATAAGTTACTCGTCTCCTTTTTATATGGCGTAATTCAATTTGGAATAGGATACTTTGTGATCTATTTTGCTAAAAAAGATTTTCAAACGCAGCTTATCTTTGCCCTCATGTTAATTATTGGGTTAAGTATTGGATATCTGATCGTAAAAACATTTATTATCAGAAAATATGTAATATCGAAAAGTAAATAATGATGACTAAAATACAATCAATTCTAGGAGGAGTTGCTAAAGATCACCGAGGACAAATACGTTTTGTCAATGATTTTGATATGTTGAAAGTTAGACGCTTTTATATTATTAAAAATGCAGATACCGAATTAATTCGAGGTTGGCGAGGACATCGTATTGAAAAACGCTGGTTTTATGTTTTATCGGGCGCATTTGTAGTTAATTTGGTTGGAATTGATAATTGGAATGTGCCAAATCCGAACTCTTCCGTTAGAAAAGAAATACTTCGATCTGATGAAATGAAAATTTTACATGTCCCTGAGGGCTTTGCTACCGCCTTTCGTGCACTGGAAGCGAATAGTGAGCTGTTAGTCTATGCAGATTATCCTATTAGTCATGCTCCATTAGATGATTACACATGGCCATTCGAATATTTCGTAGGCGCGTTGTAAGGTAAATTAACAACGGTAATTATCACCTGAAAGATAAATTAAAATTGAGAAATTGCATTAAATGGCAGTTTAAAGTGTTTTCGGAATAAATCTTGTTTGCAAAAGGTGGTTTGTGAATAAAAAAATATATTTTTGTCAGTAAATCAAAGAATCAAAATTATTATTTAAATAACGAATGCGGTTAATTTCAAAGTATAGTTTAGCATTAGGGCTGTGCGTGGCAGTTTTAATGCTGTTAGGGGCCTGTGGCTCTCGTAAGAGTATGGTGTATTTGCAGCCAGATTCGATACAAATTAATTCTTTATATGGTCAATATATCCCTACAATTCAAGTAAACGATATCCTTACCATTTTGGTTACTGCAGCGGATCCCAAAGTAACAGCCCCTTTCAATCCAGTCAGCTCTATGGCGACCTCTAACCTGACACAATCTGCTGAAATGGCCCTTCGCCCGACCTATACCGTTGATAAAGAGGGTTTTGTGACTCTGCCTATGTTAGGGAAAGTACATGTGTTGGGGCTAACTCGATTGGAAGCGATTGAGAAAATTAGAACCGAGTTAGGGCAATATATTAAAGACCCTGGTGTAAATATGAATTTCAATAATTTCCGTATTTCAGTTTTGGGGGAGGTCGCTCATCCTGGGTCTTTTATTATGCCTTCAGAGAGGGTGACGATATTGGAGGCGTTGGGTATGGCGGGCGATCTGACTATCCGCGGGAAGCGAGAAAATGTGATGGTTATTCGTGAAATTGATGGGCATAAAAATATTTATCGATTGGATTTGACAAAACAAAACACCTTAAATTCACCCTATTATTATTTGGCTCAAAATGATGTAATCTATGTTGAACCAAACAAATCTCAAATCAATAATTCTAAACTGGGGGCTAATTCAAATATTATTATTTCAATTGCCAGTCTATTAATTACTGTAATTTCAGTGTTGACACGTTAATAAACTTATGGAACAACAACCGATACAAATAAAGAATAATCAAGAAGGAGAGATTAATTTAAGGCAACTTTTTGAACAATACGCATACTATTGGAGATGGTTTGTACTTTCAGTAGTTTTGGCAATTGGAATTGCTGTTGTCTTTTTACGATATGCACAAAAATCTTATAATACAACTGCCAAGATATTATTAAAGGACGAAAGAAGCGCCTCAGCTGGTGAGTTAGCTGGAATTGCTGAATTAAATAGTACTATGGGGCTTGGGGGAAGTCGGTCGGCTTTCGTAACTGATCAGATTCAGGTATTATCGTCCCGTAGACTTATGCGCAAAGTGGTGGACAAAAATAGATTAAATGTTGTTTATTCAATTAGGGGCAAATTACGTTCATCTGAGGTATTAGAGAAAGATATGCCCTTTACTGTGCAACCTCAAGGAGATCAAGACACTACTGTAATAAATATACGTGTTTATCCTAAAGGTAAAAATTTATTGCGTGTTATTGATTTGGCATCTAGCGAGAAGTTAGAAGTTGGGTATGAAAAAATTGTTAGAATTGGGAGTAACAATATTATTTTTAGGCGTAATATATCAAATTCAATAGATCCAGAATCCGAATATGTAATTAATGTTGTTCCTAAGAATTGGGCAGTTGATAAAAACCTAGCAGCTATAAGTATTACTGCTGGAAAAGAAATGCAATCCTACATTGTAGATTTTGCATTGGTGTCGACGTTAAGCAAAAAAGCTGAATTGATTTTAAATAGCTTAATTGATACTTACAATGAAGATCTGACAGAAGATAAATTACGGATGACACGCGCCACTTCTGATTTTATAAACAAGCGCCTAATGTTGATTTCAAAGGATCTATCGGGAGCAGATGAGCAAGCAGCTCAGTTTAAATCATCCAATTCTATGGTGGATATGGCAGCGGAAGCAAATGCATTCCTCAATACGGCTTCTGATAATGATAAAAAAGTATTAGAATATCGGACCCAATTAAAGTTGGTGGATCATATGAGTGATTATTTGAAAAATCAAGAAGTGGGTAAATTGCTTCCTGCAAATATTGGTTTACAGGATGCATCAATTGGTTCAGCCATCGAGTCATATAATAAATTAGTTTTAGAACGAGATGATTTGTTGAAATCTGCTTCAGATCAAAACCCTGCAGTAATTTCGTTAAATGAAAATATTATTGAAAGTGATAAGAATATACGGCAAGCATTAAGGAATTATCAACAAGTGACGCAACTAGCGTTGAGTAGCATTCAACAGAAATCTAGTGAAATTCAAGGGAGGATTAATGCAATTCCGAATCAGGAACAGGGGTTCAAAAAAATATCACGCCAACAACAAATTGTTGAATCACTCTACCTACTATTATTGCAAAAACGTGAGGAGAGTGAAGTTAAAGCTGCTGCAACGCCAGATAATTTAAAGATTATTGATGCTGCTTACGGGAGTGGTGTACCTGTATCTCCTCGTAAAGTTATTGTACTTTTGGGAGCTTTGCTTTTGGGATTTTTGATTCCTTTTTTGAGTTTATACTTAAAGTTTTTACTAGATAATAAAATTCATTCACGTAAAGACATTGAAGATTTTGTTAAAATTCCTGTTCTTGGAGAGATTCCTACAGCAGAAGACACTATTGTACATCTCAACGACCGTTCATCTCTGGCGGAGGCCTTTCGCATTCTGCGTACAAACATGAATTTTATGTTTGGTTCGGATCAAAAGGAACTGTCTAAAGTTGTCTTCGTAACTTCAACCATTTCAGGAGAAGGGAAATCCTTTGTGACGACCAATTTGGCTCAGATCTTATCCATGTCTGGTAAAAAAGTGGTATTAATTGGGGCTGATATACGTAGTCCAAAGGTATTAGATTATCTTGGTTTATCACATTTGCAACATACTAACGTTGGAATTACGCAATTTTTGATTAATCCAGATATGGATGTCGATAATATTATAATTAAAAAACCTGGAAGCTATGATTTTGATGTTATTTATTCCGGATATATAGCCCCAAATCCGGCGGAGCTTTTAATGAATGGGCATTTTGATGATGTTATTAAATATGTACGTGAACATTATGATTACATCCTTGTGGATACGGCTCCAGTAAGCTTGGTGACCGATACATTATTGATCGCCCATAATGCGGATCTTACTTTGTATGTATCACGTGTTAATTACCTTGACAAACGTTTGCTTCAGGTTCCACGAGAACTCTATGTAGATGGAAAGCTTAAAAATCTTGCTTCAGTTGTCAATGATGTCGATTTTGCTCGTGGTTATGGTTACGGCTATGGTTACGGTTATGGTTATGGTGACAAAGGCAAAAAGAAAACCGGATTGGCAAAAGTTTGGCAAGACGTCAAAGATCGATTAAATATAAAATAGATTCCCATAGGAATTAATTTTGGCCTTATTGTTGTTTAACCCCAAGTCGAGTATTCGACTTGGGGTTTTATTTTATAATAATTATCAATGCAATCCGTTATGATTGTAATATTTTTAATGCTAATCAACTCACTATGAGAAAAAAACTATTATGTACAGCAGTAGGGATTTTAGGTTTTATGATAGGATCCGTTTCAGCACAATTTTCACGCCCCGTTAGTGTGGGAGCAGGTGCAGGTGTTGCATATAATTTAACAGACCTGGCTAATGTAGAGGCTAAATTCACTTTTTATGGCGAAGCGGATTATTTAATCAATCCCTTTATATCAGTTGGTCTACGCGGTGAAAAAGGAACATTAAGTGGTAAAGGCTATAATAGTGATTTTGAAAATCGATATTTCGCAGGGAACTTAAATGGTAAAGTTCGTTTAGGACAGTTTATGGGACATGCAGACAATTATAGTTATTACACCCTACAGGCTAATACACTCTCACGTATTCTTTCCAATGTCTATGTTGGTGCAGGGGCAGGACTTGTTAAAAATCGCATTAAACGTAATATTGATCCCATTTATGCTGATGCAATTACCAATCAAGGAGGTGAATTTGCAGACGATTTAGGTGAAATCCATTTTGTAGTTCCCTTAAATGTGGGGGTAGAGATTCCCTTTGGTCGTACTTTATATGGACCACAATGGGCAATCAACGTCAACTATCAGCATACACTAACAACCAATGATAATCTTGATGGCATAAAAAACAAAAGTAATGACCAGTATGGCTTTGTATCGTTAGGTGTAAAATATGCACTTTTCAATCGTAAATAAGCTAAAGAACAACCTAATTTAATTAATGAACAATGATAACGATAATAAAACAGATTTATAAAAATCGTTTGTTGGGTATTGGTGCTTTGGCACTTTTAATCAGTTTCTCTGCCTGTAAATCAAACTCAGCAATGTACAAGGCCCCCAAGGTAAATGCTTTTCGAGGTGGTAAGCTACCTGCTCCTCCGGGAATGGTTTATATTCCTTCTGGTACAATCCTTTTTAAAGGATCTCTAGATAGTGGTAATGTAGGCAAGAATGTAAGTGTAAGTGCTTTTTTTATTGATGAAGCGGAAGTAACAAATAAACAGTATCGGGAATTCGTGAACTGGGTTGCAGATTCAGTAGCAGTAACGGATTACCTACAGGATGACCAATACTTTCTAGAGATAGCAGGTGAACAAGTTGGGCAGCGTAGAATTAATTGGGCAAAGGTAAAAAGGATATCTCCTGTATGGAAAAGCAATGATCCAAGTATTCAAGAACGCATCGCTCCAATGTTGGAAATGCGTGGTAACAGACGTGCACTCAATCCAGAGGTCATTAAATACCGCTTTTCTTATTTACAGTCAAAGGGCAATATGAAAAAAGCTTATGTGACGGATTCTGTCGCGGTAATGCCTGTAGAAGATATTTGGACAAAGGATTTTCCAAATGCGCAATTAGCCTCCTTAGATGCTAATTATTTTACCCACCCTTCTTTCGATTATTATCCTGTTGTAGGTGTGACATGGAGACAAGCTCGAGCATTCACCGATTGGCGGGCGAGCGAAATGGCAGCCACCGTATTGAAAAACTCTTACCTGAATGGTTATCAATTGAGCCTGAGCTTACCAACAGAGGCGCAGTGGCAATATGCAGCATCTGGCAAATTGGATCCACAAGATACAATCGCTGGATCAAGATTCACTATTGATGGAACAGAAGGTAAGAAAAAATTAGCGGTCAACTTTAAACAAGGCGAAGGTACTTATTCACGTGACGGGGCTACATTTACTTTACCAGTAAAATCCTATATGCCTAATGCTTTTGGCGTGTATAATATGGCTGGAAATGTGTCTGAGTGGACACTGGATGCCTATAGTCCGTCCGCAGTAGTATTTGTCAATGATCTTAATCCGGCACTATTATATGATGCTGATGCAAAGGATGGTGATGCGCTTAAACGGAAAGTGGTACGCGGTGGCTCATGGAAAGACAATGGTGAACAGCTGAATAGTGAAACACGTAATTATTCGGTTGATTACGAGCCGCATTCTTATATTGGTTTTCGTTGTGTGATGTCTGCATTCGAGATGCCTACAGTACAAAGTAAAACACGTAAGTATTAATTCAGACTGTAAAATATAAAATTGATAATGGAAAAGATGAAAAAAATAATGACAGTTACCATGGCATTGATAACTGGATCATTGTTCGCTCAGCAAGAAACAACAATAGATACAGTTCCTAGGAAACAGGATACCTTAAATAATATCATGTCAGCGGTGCCAGCGGTTTCGGGGGAGGTGAATCCAGATACAATTCCAACATCAGACGGGTTTTATCAGGTAAATAGCATGGAAGATGCTGTACCATTTGCTTATCCCGAAGTGAATAAGAAGAATATCCGTTTCTACAAACGTGTGTGGCGTGATATTGATTTAAAAGATGAAAAGAACTATATCTTGGCGATTCCAGGAAATTCCTTGATCGAGGTTGTCATGAAAGCGATTGAAAAAGGAAAATTGTCGCTTTACAGCCCTGATGATGATTCCTTCAAAGGAAGATTAAGCGCTCGGGAAGGTATGGCTCGTTTTGCGGACAGTGTTCTAGTACCAATCTTTGATGGTGAAGGAAATCAGATCGATTCGAAAATGGCACTCAACGAATTTGATCCCAGCCGTGTCACTAAATTCCGAGTAAAAGAGGATATCTTTTTTGATAAACAAAGGAGCAGACTAGAAACCCGTATCATTGGAGTCGCTCCATTAATGAATATTACGACGTCTGCAGAGCTTGCGGAATCGGTAGGGGAAACTCCTGCATTTTGGCTGTATTTCCCGCAACTGCGTTATAGTCTGGTGCAGGTGGATATTTCGGATCCGGATAAAGGACTCTATGATATGACCATGGATGATTTCTTTGTACAGAATAAATTTGCGAGCACAATTGTCCGCGAATCGTCTCCAGGCATGTTGCAGAATTTAAAAGAAACAGAAAATGGTGGACAGTTATTGGATGGGCGAAAAGTAGAAGAGAAATTGGATGCTTATAGAAAGAAATTATGGAGTAACCCAAAGGGCGTTAAAGCCGAGGAACTTGAAGGGAACCAAACCAAGCAAACGGAATCTGAAGTAAAACAGTCCGAGCAGCAACAGGTAGAAGAAGGTGTAACTGTAAATTCTGGGAATGCCAAAGAAACTGAAGAAAAGCTATAAAAAAATAGTTAGTAGAATGAAATTGGTGTATTTATCCAACAATAGAAACACTACATTTCTTTTCAACATTAAATATTGGGTCATATATATTAATCCTATTTTTTAAGGGTTAATATATATGATATTGACTCAATATGAACAACCGAAGTGCTCACAGATCATGCAGTTAGTCTTAAATAGTGTTCCATAATTGTTAGAATAGAGGGTGTAAAGTAAACTGTGTCAAATAAAGAATTTTTATATTAGACACAGCAAATGGAAAAAGAGGAATTTGATTTTTCGTTAGTATTTGTTTTAAAAGGAACTCAAGAGGGCTTCGCCGTTTTAAACGCTTCAAAGAGGAAGCAATGAGAGGCCTTTATGCAGGCAAGAAAATGAGCGGTACGGACGGAGTTTTCGCTCCGATGTTGAAACATCTTCTGGAAAGTATGCTTGAAGGTGAGCTGGATCATCATCTACAGGAAAGTAAAGCTTCAGGAGAGGTTAACCGTAAAAATGGGAAGACAAGAAAGACTGTACGGAGCCTTCAGTCCGGACAATTTGAATTGGAGAGCGGTCGTGACCGAAACGGTACTTTCGAGCCTAAGATAGTCCCTAAACGTCAATTGATCATTACAGAGGAGCTTGAAGGCAATGTTATCTCCATGTATGCCAGAGGAATGAGTACACGGGATATTTCAAGCTATGTGAAGGAAATGTATGCCATGGATATATCTGCTACTGAGATCTCCAATATTACCGACAAGGTGATTCCTGCACTGAATGAATGGCGTAACCGTCCGCTTGAATCGGTATATCCTTTTGTATTTCTAGACTGTATGCACTATAAAGTTAAAGACAATGGCAGCGTTCAGACCCGTGCAGTATACAATATACTTGGAGTGAACCGAGATGGTCGAAAAGACCTTATCGGCATCTATCTTTCAGAAAATGAAGGCGCTAAGTTCTGGCTGTCGGTACTGACCGATCTGAAACAGCGTGGTGTAGAAGATATCCTGGTCGCCTGCGTCGATGGTTTAAAGGGTTTTCCCGATGCCATCGAAGCCGTATATCCGAAAACCCAGGTTCAACTTTGCATTGTTCATCAGATACGTTCAAGTCTGAGGTATGTTCCGGAGAAAGATAAAAAAGCTGTTGTTGCAGATTTAAAACCTATCTATCAGGCAAATAACCAAGAACAGGGCTATGAAAAGCTACTGGAATTTGACGAAAAATGGGGTAAGAAATATCCGTTATCTGTAAAGGGATGGTTGGATAATTGGGGAAATCTCTCTACTTATTTCGAGTACTCACCCGATATCCGCAGAGCTATTTATACCACAAATGCTATTGAGGCTATGCACCGTCAGATCCGAAAAGTGACCAAAACCAAAGGAGCATTTACTTCTGATCAGGCACTCTTAAAGTTGGTTTATCTCACGGTTAAGGAGATATCAAAAAAATGGACCATGCCTATTCGGAATTGGGGATTGACAATGCAACAATTACATATTAAATTTGGGGATAGAATTAAAGCCTTCGGCAACTCCTTTTAGGGTTCGCACTCGAGGCTTTCAGCCTCTGAGCACGAACCCTAAAAGGAGTGATGTGACACAGTTCAGTTTACACTACCTTAGAATACCATTTCTCTTTCAATCATAACCTGTTTGAGATCATCGTAATTGATCTCTTGAATAGTTTTTCCTTGGGCTATAGCTAAAATAGCAATACAGGCGCTTGCCTGTCCTAAAGTCATGAATACAGGTTCCATTCTTAATGATCCATAAGCTATATGAGATGCAGATAGACATACAGGTACAAGCAAATTAGTGCATTCTTTTTCCTTGGGTAATATTGCCCTATAATCAATTTTATAAGGTGAAGGCGGATTAACCATCACGTTACCCTCGTTTTGAATATTCCCGTTCTCGTCGATAAATCTTTGTACAATGTGGGAATCCATTGCATAATCTCCAAATCCAACAGAATATTCCGTTGTTACTTTCCCCAAACTATTATTCTCTACTATCACATAGGAACCGATCATTCTTCTCGCTTCACGGATATAAAGCTGATAGGGCCAGTGGCCATTGTCAGGAAATTCGTCCTTTGCAAGCCCCCATCGTTGGGTATCTTTTCTAATTCGTTCAGGAATTTTTGGATGATTCGCAAGTGTCCACATTAATCCTTGCTGATATCGCTTATGTTTTGCTCTAATTTCTGCTCGTTCCCCATAGGTTGCCTCTGGATAATTATAATTTTCCCCTACATAGTCCGTAGAAAATGGCCCAGAATTATTTGAATCTGTTTTTCGGTTAGGCATCATGCTTAAATCAAAAAAGCGAATGTTTTTGTAATTATTTAAATACTCAAATAATATAGTATAATCCTCTTCGTCATAACCTTCAGGTTTAGGAAAGTCTATTTTATTTTCGGGAACATCAGTTAAACACATTCTATAACAATACGCTTGAATTTTGTTGTCACCGGTACCATTTGCAGCAAGAATTGGATATACAATGGCTTTACCAAACTTTTTAATTCCCAAAGGCAATTGATTATTATTAAGATTACTTTGTCTAACAATTCCATTCCATCTCTCTCCGTATTTAGCACTTCCTTCCCTACCTACTGTGTAAGAAACTCCGGCTTTGGCCATGAGGTCTCCCTCATATGAAGCGTCTATGAACATTTTTCCTTTAATCTTTTTCCCTGATTCCATAATAATATACTCAATATTACTCCCAGTCTTCACAACACCTTGATCCCACTTCAAACGATCATTGTGTATTACTGGAATATGATTTTCTTGGATTAAATCTTTAATTACAAATTGAGCCGCACGAGGTTCAAAACGAGTCATAATATCTGTCGAAAGTCCAAAAAAGTTATATTGAGAAGAGTTCATTGCAAACCAATTTTCCGGGCGTAAATAATACTCCTTAATTCTACGAAAAAACTGTCTGGATAATCCTCCTATGGTTTGAGGCCGCAAAACATCAGTATTACCTAATCCATTTGTTATCATGCCGCCTAAGGCCCCTTCGCTGGAATTTAATAATATAACTGACTTACCACTTTTTGAAACCTCTATTGCAGCCATTATACCAGCGGGTGTACCACCATAAACAACGACATCATAATTGAGATTAGAAGTAATTTCATTACCAGTAGTATCCCAAAAATTTGGAACTGGCTCAGGTACATTAATATCGAGCTTTTTGCTACAAGATATAATGAAACATAACAACAATGCAGGCATAGCAAACCAAAGCTTAAAATAGCTTAATTCAATTTTTCTTTTCATATGATTAAAAATGGCCTATTTTAATTCCATAATTGTTCCAATTGCTGTCTTTAATAAATAGGAATTGGTGAACAAAAATATAACAAAATTTTTGAAAATCAATCATTAGGAGATTTTATATAATGAATTAAGGGCTAGTATTTACAAAACGTTTTTAATAGCAACGTGATAAAGTTAGAATTCGTTTATAAAGATGTGTTTGTAACTTTTTTAAATTATAATGGTAGTCTTGACTGAGGTATTTAAAATTATTTTTTTTTGCGATTTATGATGTTTATTATTATATTTATTTAATAAATTTTGTTTTTGTGAAAATAAATATAGTTTTCTGGGGCATTTTCCTTCTCTGTATTGGATGTTCAAAGGTTGAGACAAATGATGTCGATTCTGGAGATGTTTTCAATATTTCATTTTCGACTGATTTCAAGCAATCGTTAATTCCTGTTTTGAAATCGGTCGGTAGATTGGCAAAAAAACCGGTAGATTCTTTAGAATTATATCTGAATTTATTAATTTATGACAAGAATGGAAAGCTGGTAAAAAATGAAAAACAACGTAATTGGGATTACGAAAGTGGTCTCAATTGGGCTATTGACACAAACTTTGGAAAATTCAACATTCAGTTACCTCAGGGTGAATATTCAATTGGCGCCAGTGTTCATTGTATTGGTGAAGGAGGAGACTTGTATGTGAGTTCTACAGATTACCAGCAAAGCAGCTTCCACCTTGGATTTAGTAACCTAAATGAATCTAGGCTAGGTATGAGAAATGCTCAATTATTTACATTTCCTTTTAAAAATTTCACTGTGAGTAGTGACTCTGTATATGCACCTTTAGTCTTACATAGACGCAATTCCAATCTGACTTTGGAAATCGTTGACTCTATTCCGACTAAAGTAGGTTACATTCTCATTGGTTCAAATTTCAGTGATATGATTTATTTGTTTAATCAAAACCCTATTGATAGACCGTTGTCTAGTATTGCATACTTCCAAAATGATGTTAGGCTACTTTCAGGGAAATCACATACAATTCATTCTTTCGATATTTTGCCAACATCGGCTCTAGGAACAAGTTATGATCTTAACGTAATATTCCTCGATAGTCGCTTTAATTTTTTAGGGGAAAAGAAGATAAAGGGTGTACTATTAAAACCAAACTATATTACTTATTTAAAAGGGGAATTGTTTGGTGGCTTAGGTACTAATATATCGAATAGCATGGAAACTAAGATTGATACTGACTATGAAAATGAGAAAATTGAAATATCGTTTTAACAATTGAGTTTACAAATATAAATCAATAAAATCGGCTGGCTTTTAGATAGTTAATCTCATTCCGCAATTCGGCTATGATTGAATTAATCCTATTAAGTAAGAGTAGGGGATTTTTCTAACTCTCGCGAAGGCGCACGTTAAAAAGTTGTTTTTATGTAGCTTAAAATATAATTTATATAGTTAAGGAAGGAAAAGCTTTCTTTATTTTATATTTATAACATAGTATTATTGACATTACATAAGTGAATAGAATTCCTAATAAATTAGGAATTTGCCAAAGATTTCAAACCTTGGTATCTTAATGGGAGCTTATTAAGCAAGTTAATAGGTTGCAGAAGGTATTAACCTATCATTCTATCATTAGTTGGAAGAAAATGAATAGCCAGAAGAGTTGTTTCCCCATAGGACTCTATTAGTCTAAAGACATTAGGTTTAGTAGGGTTAATCCTTGTCTTTTCCCAAATATTTTGAGTAAATATGAATAAGTGGAAATGTTATTGCCTCTTCGGGAGCGTATTTAACGTAGCGTTTGAAATTTTGCCATAAGCGTCTGGGTGAATCTGGGCGGGCGAAACGAGCGGATTTTTTGCTGCTTTCGAACCTTTCATCCTTGAATCCGAAATTTCCGGAATACCACACCTCGTCGAGCATCCAATCAATTTCAATATTTTCCGGATAGGGGAAAGGCAATTTATCTTTAGGAAGCCCTAAATTTTCAACCAATAGTTTATGAAGGAGATGAATCCATTTCAGGATGCCAGTCTTTTCGTATATTTCGTGAAGTGCGATATGATCTATTTTGGTGGAAACAGTATAGTAAAGCCGTGCGGAATCACAAAACTGACGTAAACCTATACCATACGTGACCAAATGTTTTAATATATGAATATTTACCTGTAGCAACTGTAATTCTGGGGCCAAAAAGCGTATTTGAGTATCATTGATCAGGATCGTCTGTTGTTCTTCTTTGTATAAACTCAATAGTTTTTTTAAATAAATTCTTTTCAGTGGGCTGCTGAGATCAAATGTCCTTTTATGATGCTCGATATGAATTCCTTTAAAATTATAATCTAAGCTGAACCCAGCAGTATCTTGGAAATTTATTTGATTTTCTTTTAGAAAATTTCGGGCCTTTGCATAGCCATCCTCTTCGAAACAGAAATCAATATCCCCACTGATCCGATGGTTAGGCACTCGATAATAAGATGCAACCCCTTGGCCTTTTTGTAAAATGGGACGGATATCCTGCGCACTAAAAGCAGTAAACTGCTCCGCTATCACACGATTCATTTTTGCATTGTGCCGTTCAATCTGATCAACACGTACAGCCCATTTCATCCGTAGAGACTGTGGTGGAAGCTGATTTTCTTCTAAAAAAGGAAAGCTATCGTAAATTAAACCTTCAATCGTATGGTTGATGGCATAACGATGTATTTTATTCCAATCATCTATTGTTAATGGTTGATTTAGAAATAAAGTTCCCTCCCCCCATAAACCTATTCGTAGCAATTGAAAAAATATATCCTTTAGTTGGTTGTCCATTTGGATGATCTGCAAAAAACAATTCGTCCCAAAGATAATGATTTCCATGCGATAATAACAGAACCGACGTCAAATGTGACCGTTTTGAAAAGCGTTTTTCTGGATATTGCATTTATTGTTTTATGGGGAGATCAATATTTAATTTATTATTTTTGCATTCGCTTAATTATTTTCAAAGTCATGAAATTAAATCCTATGCCTTAACAAACACATTGTTGGTTCAAAAAGACTCTTTTTTGAAAATGTGTGACCGATACGTCTATTTTAGGTACAATAAATGTAATGGTATAATAGGTAAGAAAAGGGAGCTTTAAATATTTAATTACGGAAAGGGATACTTTTTAATCGGATTCTGCGATTAAAGTATATAATATCATTATAGCATTTAAATGAGTAATTTATGGAAAGAAGGCTTGTCCATCAACAAGCCTCGTTGGATAATTCTGCTGTTGGACATAATTATTGTCGCGACAGCTTTTTTTGTCAGTTATGTTCTTATATTCAAACATAGAGGAGGAGTTGAGATTGATGAAATGGTCAGACAGGCGCTGCTTGTTTCGATCGTCTATTTGATCTGGTTTTTTATTTTCGGCACATTTAAGGGAGTTGTCCATAAGACCGGTATCCGTGAATTACAACGTATTGTCTTGGCTGTTGGATTGGCTTATTTTTCCGCTGTACTCATTTGTAAAGGAATAGAGTGGCTGTATCCATCCTATGATGCGATGTTACCTTTTTCGGATACGCAACTTCTTTTTCATGCACTGATTGCTGGTTTCGGCATGACCTTCAGCCGTGTGCTTTATCGGGCTTTGTATCATGAGCTGATGTGGGGAGGTAAAGACAACCGTATTCCTGTGATCCTCTTTGGAGCGGGTAATATGGGAAATACAACCTTTCACTTTATTCATACAACCTCACGCAATAAATACCGTATTGTGGCCATTATGGATGATAATCCTCATCGCATAGGCAATCGTATACAAGGGTTTAAAATTCATGACATCAACCTGCTAAATAAGGAGTTTGTACAACAACATGGGAATGCATCGGAAATTATTATCGCAGTGGATGACCGCAAGCCAGAGCGATTGAATACTGTGTTTAAGCTAGCCGAGCCGATTCCATTAATTGTTAAAATTATTCCCAATACCGCGCGTCTTTTGGCTGGTGAAGTTGCCACAAGACAGATCCGAAGTTTACGTATTGAAGATTTATTGGGTCGCAAAGCGATTGATCTGGATAACCCTTCCATTGCTTCCGAAATGAAAGATCAAATCGTATTGGTAACCGGAGGAGCTGGTTCAATTGGTGGTGAATTGGTGCGGCAGCTCGCCCATACGGATTTAAAACAGCTTATCGTGGTTGATCAGGCGGAGTCGGCTTTGTATGATATTCAGCAGGAATTAAGTAGTTCCAATCATTTTTCGCGCTGCATGTTTATTGTAGGAAATGTTCGGGATGAGTCTTTTATGGAGACGTTGTTCCAGTTTTATCGTCCTACCTATGTCTTCCATGCAGCAGCATACAAACATGTGCCTTTGATGGAAGCCAATCCTTATGAGTCAATTTTGACGAATGTCTGGGGATCTTACAATGTGGCACGGTTGGCAGATAAATACAATGTATCTAAGTTTGTGATTGTCTCTACCGATAAAGCGGTGAATCCCACAAATGTCATGGGGGCTACGAAACGTGTTGCCGAAATTGCTATTTCAACAGTCAATATAAACTCAAAAACCAATTTTATTGTGACTCGTTTTGGTAATGTGCTGGGCTCGAATGGTTCAGTTATACCATTATTTGAGAAGCAGATGCTGAAAGGGGGGCCACTCACCATTACAGATGAGAATATAACCCGATATTTTATGACCATACCCGAGGCCTGTCAATTGGTACAAGAGGCTGCGGTAATGGGTAAAGGAGGCGAGATATTTGTCTTTGATATGGGCGAACCAGTGAAGATTATGGATCTGGCCAAGCAGATGATCCGGCTCAAAGGCTATAATTATCCCGAAGATATTGATATCAAAATTGTCGGCCTGCGTCCAGGAGAGAAAATCTTTGAAGAGCTTTTGGCCAACGGAGAGAACACGGAGAAAACTTATCATGAAAAAATCATGATTGCCAAAGTAAATACGCCAGATTTAGCATTACAGCGGTCACGTGTGGAGCAATTATGTAAACTTGCGAAAGCGGCTGATCCAAATGAGGATAAAATGCGTTTGGTGCAGCTGATCAAGGATATTGTACCTGAATATCGCTCGCAAAATTCAGTTTTTGAAACTTTGGATAAATAAAATAAACGCTATATGACTTGGGCTTAAAAGTATTTTGTTGCGAATGTAAAATAGGAACTAGTGCGAAGTCTAACTAGAAAATCGTAAATTAGAGAGCACTAATAAGAATATCCCGAATGGATAATAATCCGCCAGAAATATCAACATCAACTCACGACCAGGTATTAAGTATGTATTCAGCTGGTGATCCTGAACATCCCCACTGGTATATCTACGATTATGAAAATCACCGAAAGGTATTGGTAGAGGTGGATCCTCAATCAGGCAAAATACACTTTCTTAGGCAACTATGATTGTTGCTATACTCTCCAGATAGCGCTATTTAATCCTTACAAATACAACAAATGATTTTTAAATTATTGCGATTCGATGGGAAGGTAGATGATAATATATTCAATGGTTCCTATTTTCTAGAAATTAGAGTGCTGGGGTAAAGCTACCTGTTTTGGCTTCTATTTTTTTACGGATTTATAAATAAGAAAAACTCCCCTATCATCGGGCTATGCAAGGGGAGTTACCTTTTTATTAACTAATTTTATGAAAAGTATTCTATTGAAATTCAAGATGATTTAAAATAAAGCCTCCAGATGTAAATCGGAGGCTTAGCTATAAGTTGGTTTTTCCTTTAACCGGCATACCCAAGCTACGCAATAAATATTTTTATATCAAAAAGTTTTGGATTTGTTTTCTACTTAATGTTCAATATCAGCGACTGACTTCGCTTGGGAGGTGTAATCCCGATCATTGGGCGTTCACCATCGCCGTAGAAGTAGTCGAAAAGTTGGCTTAATTGATTTCCGAAGTTTTTGCCAAGGCATATACTTGGTACGAGTAAAAGTCGGTATCATCAGCTGTGTTTTTAGCTCTGGTTATTCGGCTTCCATTTGAGCTAATCTCGAATGCTATTTTTTCCCTCGGTAAGGGTGACGCCCAAAGATAAACTTAGCAAAGTTACTCAACTCTCCGTTGGTTTTTTAATTCATCTATACTCGTAATCATAGATGAAGTCTACACATTCAATACTAATTGGCGTCCTTCTATTTTTTATCAGATAGTGCTTTAACTAATAACTTCTGTGTAGCAATTAATTCCTTTTGAGTCTGTATAGTTTCTTCTTGCATGGAGATCGTTCGATTGGCCTGATCCAATTGCTCTTTCAGAGAATTGATTTTTTCCAAAGAAGCATTATTATCATTTTCGTAGAACGATCTGAAAGGTTCAAGATCAGTATAATATTTAAGAAAATTGTGGTTTAATGCTGTGGTGTAGAGTGCTAGTTTTTGTATTGATAGTGTTTCTTGCTTTAAATCATATTCAATGTTTTGGGAATTTTTTACTTTGATTTCTTCCGTCAAACGGGCATTGCTGACACCTTGATTCTTTGCTTCTCTTTTTATTATATCACCAATATGAATTTTCATAAAATTATCTCAATAATTACCAAAAATATTTTGGATTTTACCAATATATTTTTGGTTGTTAAATTGTGTTTACTTATATTTGTATCATAATCAGTTCGCTGATTACAGTCTCGTCAACTAAAACCAGCAATTTTATCGACGCGAGACCTTTAGGAGCATATTCTCCCAATTTTGTATATTTGTGCAATATTTGGGAAAAGCTCCTACTGGAAACTGCGTCAGGTCCTTGCTGGTACCTCGTTGGCGGTGGAAGGTAGGAGCTTTTCCTTTTTTAGTTCTGACTTCCCCCTCGAGACTCTTATTGATAACCCAACTATTAAATTATGAGACAAAAAGAGTCATTAACCACACCAAAACGACGGCAGATCAAGGATCAGCTTAGCCGTCTTGCAGTAATCCTGCTTATTAAGAACAAGTACTCTCCACCAGAGTAGTATCAAAGAGCTTAAAATCAACAACGAACGATACCATATGGTGCCGGAATGCCCATAAATAAGCCTAAGGCTTGCTTATAGCATTAACATTGTTGATTTTGCCGACCTAATTTTTTCAAGATCACTGCCCGACAATTGCACTATCCTCGTTTCTTTTATTCTTAGCAGCTTAAAAGTACGGAATTCGCAAGTCATAAGCAAAGATTTTAGAAAAAATAAATATAGATTTACTATACAATAGGTCGGTTTTTCATTTTTCCAACTGATGCGGTATCGCCCATATCTATTAACGTGTAATTGTCCTGCACCGCATCTGAGAACCTATTAATAGTTCTATTTATTTACTGGAGTGACCTAAGCAAGGCTTAGGAACCTGGAAAAACTGATTTTGGTCGGCAGGGCGAGCTATGTGTTTTTGGTCACTCTTTAAACACTTAAAAAAATGAAGAATTTTTTTGGGGCAGGAGTGATTTTGCCCAATCAAAAGACAATAAAACGGTATAGTACCCTACTATCTATCCTATGCTTAGTTTCTATGTTTAGTTTATCGGCTCAGACGCCCCGCAAGGAAAGCGGGGCCGATGGGCTAACTCAACGACCTATTAACATAGGTGATGCCGTGCCTGATGATTTTTGGAAACAAGAATTTACTATTTATAACAATGGACATTTATCTAAATCAACTCTTGCTCCTTTCAGAGGGAAACTTTTGGTATTAGATTTTTGGTCAACAACCTGCTCTCCTTGCTTAATTCACCAAAAGGAAATTGCATTCTTTAAAAATAAGTACGGCAATGAAATCAATGTTGTTATGGTTAACTCCGTGCGCACTAGAGATGATATACAAAAGGTTGAAAGACTTAATCAACGATTGAAACATAATGATTTTGGTTTCAAATCCATAAACTCCATTATAGACGATGATTACCTCCATCGCCTATTCCCGTTTAATGGATTCCCCTTTTATGTCTGGATAAATCAGAATGGTAATATACAGACTTATACGATGCGCAACTTATTGGATAGAGGTTATAATGCCCCTTTTGTGGACCCAACACCTAGAACAAAGTAAAATGAAAAAGCATATTTTTCTTTTCTTGCTGTCTTTCTGGGTATCGATGGCGGCAAAAGCACAATTTAAGATAACTGGCAAAATACTGGACCCGAAACATCAGGCTATTGGTGATGCTATTGTAAGGGCTGGAACTGTAGCAGCATCAACAGACCGGAATGGAAAGTTTGAACTTGTTTTGCAAAATAAACATGGGCATATAGATATATCGCACATTAATTATCGTCCAAAGGATGTCTTGTATACATTTCCAGATTCACTGATCGTCACTCTTGAACGAAATGAACTTGCCCTAGAAGAAGTGGTTGTTTACAGTGACGGATACCAGTCGCTTCCCAAGGAGCGGGCCACAGGTAGTTTCGAAATGATAGCTAACAAGGTCCTCAATCAGCGCTCTTCCTTAAATATCATAGATAAATTGGAATCGACAGTGCCGGGCCTTCAATTTGATCGACGTAAATCCGCTACTGTTATGAATGTTAGAGGGCTTGGGTCTTTTTCTGACGCATTGCTTAAGCCCTTAATCATATTGGACAATTTTCCATATGAAGGAGAGCTAAGTAATATAAACCCCAATGATATTGAATCCGTAACAGTTTTAAAAGATGCTGCGGCAAGCTCAATATGGGGGGCGAGGGCTGGCAATGGAGTGATTGTCCTAAAATCAAAGCGCAATGCTGAAAGGTCTAAGGGGAAATGGGACGCTGGAGTTAGTTTTATGATCACGAAAAAAGCTGATCTCGATTATTTGCAGCTAATGTCCTCGGCGGACTTTATAGCAGTAGAACAGCAATTATATGAAAAAGGATTTTATAAATCGGCTTTAAGCAATAGTAGTGCGTCATATTTGTTTTCGCCGGTGGTCAAGTTGCTTCGAGATATAGATGTGGGTAAGATATCAAAGCCGGAAGCTGATAGACAGTTGGAAAGATATCGAAATATAAATTATAAAGATGATATGCAGCATTACTTCTTTCGGAATGCCGTGTTACAACAGTATAACGCAAGCTACGCCACGCATTCCGATTTGCTTACTTCGCGTTTTAGTGTGGGCTACGATAGAAATCTTGCGAACGCAGTTACAGATAAAAATAACCGCTTTACATTAAAATCCGATTTGATATATCAGCTAGGAAAAAATCTGGAACTGAGTACTGCATTTCAATATGTCAATACAACCGCTAACCAGTCGCCTTCGGCATTCAGCTTCCCCATAAACCCGGGCGGTAATAGACAAGCTCTGTATCCTTATGCCCAATTGGTCGATGAAAACCAAAACGCAGCAGCTATTGCATACGCTTATGACCCAGATTACTTGATTGGTATTTCAGATCCTTTGCTTGACTGGACAATGAAACCGTACAAAGATATCTTTGATTCGCGAACGGATGATAAGATGGACTATTTTAATGGCGGACTCAACCTGATGTATTCATTTTCAAAGAATTTTAAGTTTACTGGACAATATAATATTGAAAAGCAGATACAGCAACAGCAAACTTTATTTACAGAAGATGCTTACTTTACTCGAAATCTGATTAATCAATTTACAACATCAACTAACGGCCTGCTTACTTATGGCATACCTAAAGGTGCAATAAATACCTTATCCGATAACCGAATGTTGAGCCATCGTGGTCGTGCTCAGTTAAATTATGAAGTGAACAATAATTTACACCTTTTGACAGTACTTGCGGGAGCAGAATATTCGAAAAGAACAAGTGAGAGCTCGTCAAGCCGAGTATATGGTTATGATGTCAACTTGAAAACCAGCCAGCCCGTGGATTATGTGACACTATTTCAGACCTATAGAGGATTGGCAGGTAAACAAAGTATACCTTATCTCATGTCAGATCAAATGCGTGAAAATAGATTTGTATCTTTTTTTGCTAATGTAGGCTATACTTTTTTTAATAAGTATACCGTCAGCGCTTCTGCTAGAAGGGATGCATCTAACATGTTTGGCGTAAAAACAAACGACCGATGGAATCCGTTGTGGTCGGTCGGAACTGCCTGGTATCTGAGCAAAGAAAACTGGATGCAGCAAATTCCGGAGATCAACCATTTAAAGCTGAGATGGACTATTGGCCATAGTGGAAATATCGGCGGGATAACCGGAAGCGAACCGATCATCACATATACGAAAGCTCCTTCAGGGGCTCAGACCACTTTGCCAAGAGCATTAATAAGTGCCTTGCCAAATCCTTCGCTAAAATGGGAAGATATCCGTATGATAAATTATGGACTTGATTTTGGCTTGTTCAATAACAAAATATCAGGTTCTATAGAGTATTTTAACAAATTATCATCTGACTTATTGGCGACCGATCTGATAGACCCGACCTCTGGGTTTTCAAGCATGACGAAAAATGTCGGTAAGCTGCTAAATAGAGGATTTGACTTCAAATTGTCCGGACGTATTGGTCATGGTAGATTTTCTTGGATCCCGACGTTATTTTTGTCAAGCAGCAAGAATAAAGTACTTGAATTCTATGGAAATTTAAGTACAGGTACAACCTATACAACAAATACAGGAACATCGATGCGCCCATTGAAAGATAAAAGTCTTTATCCTGTATTTTCTTACGTTTTCGCTGGGTTAGATCCTCTAAATGGCGACCCTCAAGGGTTTTACAAAGGACAGGTTTCAAAAGATTATCGCAATATGTTGCGTGATTCTATTCAAAACCTAAGTTATCATGGTACAGCCTTACCTCCTTATTATGGCGCTTTCCGTAATGAATTCAATTGGAAAAATATGTCGGTCTCATTTAATATTAGCTACAAATTTGGTCATTACTTCCAAAAAGAGACTATTCGCTATGCCTCGCTTTATAACAGCTGGATATCACATAAAGATTACGAAAAGAGATGGGTAAAACCGGGAGATGAACTGACCACGACTGTACCTTCGATGAATTATCCTGCTGATACAAATCGGGATACCTTCTATGCAAATTCGGAAGCCAATATAGAAAAAGGTGATATTGTTAAACTGCAAGATGTTCAGTTTAGCTACGCTCCAGATTGTTCTCGATTTTTTTCGTCGAAAAAATTAAATGTGCGTTTATTTTTTAATGCCAATAATGTCTGTGTATTATGGAGAGCAACAAAATCCGGACTAGACGCTGATTTTCTGGGAATACCAAATGCAAGGAATTTCACTATTGGTCTGAATGTATCGTATTAAATTAGCTTTCAGCTAGTTATTATTAACAAAATCATAATCTTATGAAATGTAAAAAATCTAACATTTTAATTTTTGTGTCTATAGTAGGTTTGTTTGCAGTCACGTCCTGTGAAAAATATCTGGATGTAAAACCTGATTCCACAATTTCGACTCCGCAGACATTAAAAGATCTCAGGGCTATGCTTGACAATGAAAGCCGGATCAATCAGACTTATCCTGGACTGCTCGAAGTGGGAACGGATGATTATTATTTGAATTTTGATCAAATTACCTCCCAATATCAGCTTTACCAAGACTTTTACTTCTGGAAGAGGGAATTAATCAATTCGGGTACATCGAGCTGGCAAGCCAGTTTTGGGACTATATTGGTCGCCAATGTCGTATTGGAAAGCTTGGAGAAAATAGCATCATCTGATATTAGCTTGAAAACGGAGCTAAGCGGAGAGGCTCACTTTGTCCGTGGCTTATGTTACTACTATCTCGCTTTGGTTTACTGTCAAACGTATAAATATGGAAAGGAAAATAATCAATTGGGATTGCCTATACGACTGGGATCCGACTCCAATGTAAAGGTGCAGAGGTCATCTTTGGAGAAAACATTTGAGTTTATCTTAGCGGAACTAAAATTAGCCAGAGAATTATTACCCGAACAAGTTGCGGTCAAAACACGGCCAAGTAAAGCCGCGGCAAGTGCGGCCTTAGCAAAGGTCTATCTCTATATGCAGGATTATCAAAATGCGGAAAAGATGGCGTTAGAGGTGTATGATAAAAGCAATGTCCTGCTTGATTTCAATAAGTTGGATATACAATCCAATAGACCGTTTCCAGCCTTGCATGATGAAATGATCTACCTGGCTTATTCGGTGGAAAATGCTGAGTTGCTCAATGAAGATGACCTTAATATATCCTCAGAATTATACAATTTATATGATGATGTCGACCTTAGAAAGAAAGTGTATTTTAAGGATAAAGGGGACGGTGCGAAGGGATTTAAGGGGAATTATGCTAGCAATTTTTCTTCTTACTTTGCAGGGATGGCGGTGGATGAAATCTATCTTATATTGGCTGAATGCCATACCAGAATGGGAAGGAGGGAGGATGGACTAATATTTTTAAAGGAATTGCTTACCAAAAGATATCAAAACGGCGAGTATCAGTTACCCGATTTTACTACTGATACCCAAGCATTAAAATATATTTTACAGGAGAGAAGGAAAGAGCTGATTTTTAGAGGTGTCCGTTGGTCAGACCTAAAAAGATTGAATCTGGATAAGGAATTTGAAACAAGACTTAGCCGCGAAGTCGATGATGGGACTCATGTACAGAAAATTTATCTGGAACCTAACGATAGCCGTTACGTTTATCCAATTCCTGAAAGTGTAATTGTTTTGGGGGGTATTGAACAAAATACGAGATAGAAACAAGGGAGAGACCGCCGGTTTCTCCCCTGTTTCCTTCAGCTGTTAGTGTTTTCTAAAAGCAGTAACAGTCTCATTTTCTTGAGGTGTTTCTGACGGATCTAATGTCTCAAGGGCATCCTCAATACGTTGCTGTACTGTTTCGCTTCCAAAAACAATATAATTCATGTCTGGTTGTGATGAATTAGATGGATTAGCTGGAGCCTGCAATTCGCAAACAGTTTGGTAGGGCAAGCTACTACAACTTTTTCCAGCTGGTAAACTGGTAGAATATTTACTCGGGTCAGTCGGATTATCACTCGAAGTGCCTGTAAAATACCAGATCTGATTGGCGCGCACAATCTTGGTATCTTTTGCCGCCTTTACTTCTTTCTGATTTTTAACCTCTTTTTCACTTTTAATAAGCTGTGCATTCGCACTTAACGAAATTCCTAATGTCATCACAGCAATGCTCATGGTGCCGATGATTCTTTTTACTAATGTTTTCATTTCTAATGTTTTTAAGTTTATTATTGTTGCTTATCCTTATTATCCTCCTGGATCGGCCTTGGAGTTGTTCTCTATTGACCGACCGGTACTACCTGAGTCCAATCGATCTGTTATCTTATTCCAAAGTTAGCCCAGTAATCTGCCCTGGATGTATGAATTTTAGGTAGGTCGTTGTATGATTTTATTCATTTCTAGCCATGCAGTATTTATCAGAAGGTCTCTACGACATAGTGATCGTGGATTGCACCTTGTGAGGGCCCTGACATCTCTGGGACAAAAGGTCTAAAGTCAGGGATAAAAGTTGCATTTTCAGGGATGAATACCCAATATAAGGGATGAACGACATATATGATAAGTGTGAATGACACTTGCGAAGGTGTGAACGACATTTACGAAGGTGTGAACGACATTTACGAAGGTGTGAACGACATTTACGAAGGTGTGAACGACATTTACGAAGGTGTGAACGACATTTACGAAGGTGTGAATGACATTTACGAAGGTGTGAATGACACTTACGAAGGTGCGAATGACACTTACGAAGGTGCGAATGACATTTATGAAGGTGCGAATGACATTTATGAAGGTGTGAATGACATTTACGAAGGTGTGAATGACATTTATGAAGGTGTGAATGACATTTATGAAGGTGTGAATGACATTTACGAAGGTGTGAATGACATTTATGAAGGTGCGAATGACATTTATGAAGGTGTGAATGACATTTACGAAGGTGTGAATGACATTTACGAAGGTGCGAATGACATTTACGAAGGTGTGAATGACATTTATGAAGGTGTGAATGACATTTACGAAGGTGTGAATGACATTTACGAAGGTGTGAATGACATTTATGAAGGTGTGAATGACATTTATGAAGGTGTGAATGACACTTACGAAGGTGTGAATGACATTTACGAAGGTGTGAATGACACTTACGAAGGTGTGAATGACATTTACGATGATATGTATGCTGTTAAAACAATAGAAACAACAAAGTATCGGCGCGTGCCCTTAGACTATTGGTATAAATTGCAGCGAGTTTTAATCAAAAATCACTAACTTTATTTAACCAACAATAAATAAGTTGATTATGATAAGGTTCTTCTTTACAGCACTTGTTGTTTTTGTTTTTCATACAGGACTTCGTGCACAAGAAAAATTCGATCCTGTGGCCTGGAAGGCTCCATATAGTCTCAGCCTTGATGGTTGGGGAATAGAGCGATTTCCGATACCGATAGACTTTGCAGCTAAAATTCCCTATAAGGGTGTGGAAGATGTTCGCTTTACTACTGGATGGAGCAAGCCTGAGAGTGATGAGTATTGGTCTTATGCTTTCTTGTGGTATGTAGAAGGGCAGCAGGTGCCCGATTCAAAAACAATTGAAGCTAATCTGTCCATGTATTTTGACGGCCTCGTGAACCGTAACATAGGAAAGCGTGCCCTGCCAAGGGATCTGATCAAGAAAACCAAGACTAAATTCAAGAAATTAGCCGAGCCAGAGGGAGAAGATGAATCTACCTTTACCGGTACAATTCAAATGGTGGACTATATGGGCAAACAGCACATAACATTGCATTCAACAGTACATGTGAGAAAGTGTCCCGGTACAGATCACACCATTATTTTCCATCAGTTTTCGCCGCAGGAGAGATCTGCCCCGGTATGGTCAAAGTTGGATGGATTGTGGCATACTTTTCAATGTTCCGAATAATTCCAAAAGGTTTTTCAGTTCGGCTATTTCCAGTCAATTGAAATATCTTTAAAATCTACAAAATAAGGCTTTCCTGTCGAATGAATAACCGAATTTAAATAATTTGATCATTTTCACAGCCGGGAGTACCCCCTTCAAACGTATAGGTGCATTTTATGGGTACATCCGTATTCAGTTGATTGGCAGTTAGATAATTTTCATCGGTTTAAAAACACTATTATCAATCGTAACTTATATTAATAGCTTTCTGATTTCTTGTAATTTTTTAAACTGATGTGACTCAATAGTATCGTTACGCCTTTGAAATTTGCCATTAATTATTAACTTTGCATTTAATTGTAAAATTTAGCCTAGAAAACGTTAACCTAGCCTGTTGTATTCAGAGCAAGATTCTTAACAGGTTTCTAATTCCACGTTTATATAAATTATTTAAGTCGATAAGGAATTATATCGACCAATTTTTAAGTAAAAAAATGAAAGAAACAAACATTAAAGCCAAAGACAGTTCCAAGCAAATGTATGAAGCTCCAAAAATTGAGGTAAGGAAGATAGAATTAGAATATGGCATCGCTAGTGGATCAAATGCTATGCAACAAGGCTGGAAAGATTCACAGACGATGACCGAAGAAGTTGAAAACTATTATTGGTAATCTTGAATCAGCCTATCTATTTTAAAAGTATTAAAAATGAAAATTACTCTAAATAAATTCGGGGCACTTTTTTTTGCCCTAACAATATTAACGTCTTCTTGTCAAAAAGATAAACAGGAATATAGTGTAGATTCAGGTAAAGGCAACGTAAAGCTCAAAGTTGGGGGGACAAGTTTTACTCGATTAGAAGATAATGTTTCCTCAAAGGCGTCGAATGGAATAAGGTCGACATCATCCGCAGTAGTTCAGTCTCAGGAAGTTTCATTTAATGATGAATATAAAGTCATTGCGACTTTAATTCCTGTGGGAACGAGCCAACAGGCATCGAAGGGCGGATTGCGTGCGGAATCTGTATCGAACGGAGCTGTAACGCAGCCTCTGGAAAAGGGAATAAAATATACTGTTGAAGTGTTTGAGAAAGGTAATCTAAACAATTTCCGTCAAGTAAAATTTTTCACACACGGGGTTGATGATTCGGATATTTCTTTCGATTTACCGTCAGGGGAGTATACATTAGTTGCGTACGGCGGCGACAGGGGAAAGGCACTGCTGGATTATAATAACGAAAATTTTTTCAGATGGCAAAAAGATGTTAAGATCTCTGAAGGTGAAAACCTTAATCTGAATATTGTTTTCCAAAATACATTTGCTTCAGCTAATATTACACTGAATGCAGAGAATATAGGGACTATACAAGGCATTGGAAGCCTCAATGTAACGCCCACATATTTTTCTATTGGATATAATGTAAATTATCTTACGGGTTTGGTCAAATATGAAGGGCCGGGGCGCTCAGTAAATATTTTTAGCGGGATGAAACCATCAAGCTCGGTTTGGACCAGTGATCCGCTAGTTTTAAAATCTGGGCCTAATAAAGCTGAAATCAGCCTTTATAATGTTGTCATTAACGGAATCGAGGGGCATATTCACTTATCTAATTTGACTATCGAGGACGGTGTGAAATATGATATTCAGCTTAAATTGGGATCTAAAACTGAGAAGACTTTTAAAATAGCTGGGCTGGAATTCGCTGAAAAAAATCTAAATTATGATTGGGATAGTAATACATATTCTTTTAACGAAGGCACATTGTACAGAGGGGGACATTTTTTTCCAAATTATGTTAAACCTAAAGCTAGAGGGTCAAATACCAATAATAAACCAGATCCAGTTGTGAATGGTGCTAATGGAGACCCTTGTGAGTTAGTCCAACCGTTAAACACCTGGAGGCTTCCTACAAAAAACGAAATGGAGATATTGTTAACGAATAACAAGACGGTATTAAGTAATTTTAGTTATTTCCCACCAAGTGCCAGCTCAAAAGAAAGGGAAGGGGTCTTCTTTGGTACTGAATCGCATCCCGCTGATCGTTACAAATTTCTTTTTTTATCATTACAAAATTATTATACCAATTCAGCAAGTACTTCTGAGACACCGGGGTATGCCGGAAGATATTTATTAAAAAATGGTGCTAATGAATTTGCCCAATTAGCTTTGTCTTTATATAAATCTGAAGGTATTATTTCTGCGACTGGAGAACCGCGCATAATAAATCAGGTTCCAGAAGACATGGCGCTCTCGGTTCGCTGCGTAAAAAAATAATAACAGATATCGGTCAAACTGATTGGCTATTGAAATAGCATATACATATTTAAAGATCAAGAATGGTAAAAGCGGAAGGATAGCGCTTGATCTTGTGATAATGAAAAGCGGATAAAATTATTGTTATCCGCTTTTTTTGTGAAAATGCTTGGATAATTCCAATCAAGGTTAAGGTGTTGTATTGATTTATGTTAATGCAACTGTATTGCTGTCGAAAATCCCTCGCTGTTTAAAAAAAGGGATAATTTTACAGTCTGTGCACAGGCTAAACAGATACAAGGTGATGGTATTATATACTATATATTGATCAAACTGACGCTGAACCATTTTCCTGAAACAATGATAAACTTGACTTGGCAAAGGCTATAATTATCGCTAAGGTGGAGCATAAGGATCTGGGGCCAGCATGTAAAGTCAATACGTATAGGTGGGGCGATGGAGCCCTAAGTGGAGACGATATTACTATCGGTGCGGAGAAAGTTGGCTTGAAAAAACGTATAAACGATAAAATCATCTCCGAATACACTGCCCCTAAAATAGTTAAGCACTATTTGGTGGCATTATATCCGGAGAGTGACTCTTGTGCTGTAGTTGTGCTTATTTGCGCACGGCCATTCGAATATCTACAGCGTGCAGCTAACTTTTTTGGTACCTCTTCCTTTTCCAACGACTATCGTTTTGCCATCCACTTTCTGTGTGACATTGACAGTATTATTCCCGGTTTCATTCCAGATGACTTTATTGAATTTAAGCCCATTTTTTAATTTCATCTGAACTAATTTTCCCCGACTCGTCTTACTGGCGAGAATTTGTACTTCACCGGTTTTGGAAATTAAAATGGATAATGAAGGATTTGATTCCGAACCAAAAATATCCCAAACTTCAGGGACTGCCCAGGTGCCGTGCTCTGAACCATCCACAAACTGAATGTTGCGCACTGTACCCAGAGAAGGATTTGTTTGAAACTGAATCTGATCCTCCTTCTTGTTGCCAAAAATAAATTGGCCATTTACTTCCATATTGAAGGCATTATCTAAATTTGTAATGTCAAATACAAAACCATAATTAGATTGTGGTGCATTAAATGACTTATTCAAATATTGATTGTTTTCAATAAAAGTGCCATTCTCAAGCTCAATGCCGATCTTTTTCTTCCCATTAATGATCTTCTCTTTTCGCTCGTATTTCCAATTCATCGCTTCCGAAGTCACATCTTGCGTACAAGTCTTGAATGTTAGCTTCAGGTTGTATTTGTGACCCGGTGTGACTTTGATATCCTTAATAATGAGATCTTTCTTCGTTTCGCCATCAATGGTTACACTACCGATGTTAACAGTACCTGTAGATGTACCCTCGTGGATGAGGATCGTAGGCTCACTTTCAACAGTGCGCAAACCATTTCCTAAAGATGGAAAGATAATTACCGCTCCATCAGGATGAATTCCATTATAATTGATCTGGTCATCTCCTTCTTTTAGCCTAACGTCTGCACTGCTATGTGTAGGTTTTAAAATCGAGGATCCAATATTCGTAATAGACCCCGTGACGCTCTTATCCATATCTAGTGTAGTAGTGATCTGGCTGAATAAATGTTTCATCACTACACCAAGTTTATTTTCTCCGGCCTTAACCGTCAGCGTTTTTGTGTAATACATTAAATCGGCATTCACAGCTTTTAAGATCGCATCGTCAATGTTGCCGGAATTGTTGATCTTAGGAAGATCAGTTTTACTGTTTACTGAATATGCGACAAATGTATAGGTTTTGTTGGCCTGCAAGGCTATTCCCGCAGTTGTGGATTCATTTCCGTACGCATAGTCTTTTTCCGTAACAAAGGTTCCGCCTTCATCATATACAACCAGCTTGTATCTGATATCTTTACCTAATTCATTTTCTTCCGTCTTGGATGTCGCCTTAGTTCCTGTGGATGCTTTTAGGTTGCTTTGTGCATCGGTGGCTGTACTTTCTTCCGAAAAATTCACCTCTACCAATTGTTTGTTTTCTAGGGCAATCACATAGGTTTCGGCTGCCTGATTCCTGTTGGTGGATCCAGAATTTTTTGCACTTGATCTATTCGCGGTATTGTTACCATCCTCGCTTTTAGCGACCTGAACTGAGCCTACTTTTAGTATCGCATCCCCCGTGTTGCTGACCTGGGTAGTTTCTTTACTACATGCCGTAATCAAGAAAATAGCGCAGATAAGTATTGAAATTTTTGTTATGGAAGGAAATATTGTTTTTTTCATCTTTTTGGTTTTAATCTTTATTAAAAACTACCAGTCAATCGTTCTACTGTCATCTTGATCCCGTGACCAAGAGTCCTTGACATGACCATTGCTGTCTTCGGGGTGCGCTGTTGCCGATCCCGCAGCGATGCCTTGTTCGAGTGCAATCGTTATCAGCTCTATTTTTGGGCTTTCATAACGATTCTTCAATTTTTTTGTTTTCATAGTTCTATTTTGTTTCTTATTTAATTCCTGTATATTTTCTCGAAATATCCCATAAGCCCTTGACGAAAATTAGATCAGTATAATTTTTATAGTCGATATGGAGCTTTATTTTGTAAATAATTTGACGCAATATTATGTATATTAATCTTTCTTGAGTTTAAATTTCTTTGGAAGATGTTTTTTTGTAGAATGTAAGCTACAAGTTTTCGTGAGAGAAATAATTTTGCAGCAAATAGGAAGGAGAGTAATCAATGAAATAGATCTTGGAAGTGTTGCAGTTTATAGTGCAGATCAGGATGGCAAGCACAAATTAGATTTCCTTTTATTATAAAAGAATAGTAATTTAAGGTCTCTTATTGGAAGACATCAATCTAATCTTGTAAGTGTAAAAATAATCAATGAAATTAACAGTAGCTTAATGTTGGATTAACCTTGTTTACGTTAATTTTGACAGGTGAAAGTTTGGGGTATTGAAATAATATAGGTCTACTGATTTGCTAAATCGAAATGAGCATAATCGACGAATTGAAAAATAATAAACAGCATGCGCTGAAAGAATTATTTGATCGCTATGGTCAAGAGGCCTACCGTGTGGCATTTCGCATCGTAAAAAATCAGTTTGACGCCGAGGATATTGTCCAAGAAGTATTTCTTAAATTATGGAATAGGAGATCCTCGCTTGACAGCAACGGAAATGTCTGGTCTTTATTGTATATTATGACTAAACGTCAGGCATTAAATAAATTACGCGATAGCGTGATTTTAGCGTCGATCAATACGGACTTGGCCAATAGTATCATGCATAGCTCAACTGCCGACTCTCCAATGCATGCGCTGGAAATTGACAACCTGGAAAAGAGTGTGGTAAGCATGCTACCCAAACAGCAACAACAAGTCTACCTGCTGAGCCGGGAAGAAGGTCTATCTTATAAAGAAATCGCTGATCGTCTGGATATATCGCCAAACACTGTTCGTAACCATATTGTACAATCGCTGAAGTTCTTTAGAAAGACCTTTCAAAAGTATGGGTATCACCTTATTTTGTTTTTTTCATTTTTTCACTAGTCCTCCCCATTCCATTTGGTGTTCTTAAAGAAGGAACGTCACAAAAATGGATAAAAATAGATTTGAATATCTTCTAAAAAAACAACTAACGGATCAGCTTGCTGAGTTGGAGCAAGAGGAACTAAATAATCTTCTCTTGAACCTCGATGCGGAACTTCAAAAGGAAATTATTGACCGTATGGATATCGAAGGGCAGGCTGATGTAGATTGGGAGCGAGCTAGACAGGATCAAGTCTACGCCAATATTCAGCAAAAAATTGTCCATAAAGGAACCATAATGCCTTTGTTTCGAACTTTGGCTGCTGCTGTGCTTTTAATCGTTCTTTCGGGCACTGCAATTTGGTATTGGTCAACAACAAATTTATTGTCGGAACAAACTGGTCGAAAAGATTCTGCACATGATATTTATCTGGCGCAGGATGATCTACCTTCCTTAAGTTTATCCAGTGGAAAGACAATCGTACTGACAGAAGATGCTCAAGATCAACTTGCGGCGGCAGGGCTCAAAAGAATGAAAGACGAGCAGGGAGAAGTATATTATCAAACGATTTCTTCCTACAAACAAGACGAAAAAGCTCAGTATTTGACTTTTCGAAGTGCAAAAGGACATACTAGTCGTATTGTATTGGCAGATGGTAGCTCGGTTGTACTGAATAGTGGATCTTCCTTATATTATCCCCAAGTTTTTACACAGTCAAGCAGAGAAGTGAGGCTAGAAGGGGAGGCTTTCTTTGATGTTGCCCACGATACCAAACATCCATTCTTTGTGCAGGTCAAGGAATCCCGTATCAAAGTGCTCGGGACATCATTTAATGTAACTGCTTATCCTGATGATAAGGAAGTTGTAGCTACTTTACTCGAAGGATCAGTTCATTTTTCTAATCCATACAATAGTGTTTTTCTTAAGCCCGGTGAACAGGCGGTCGCAAGAGATAATCAAACTGAAATCAGTAAGAAAAGAGTGGACGCCAGTGCTATTTCGCTATGGATGGATGGTTTTTTCTATTTCGAAGATCAATCTGTCGCCTCCATACTTAAAGTCGTGAAGCGCTGGTATGATATTGAGGATATAGTTATTCAAGATCTTCCGGATCAGCATTTTTCGGGGACGTTTAAACGGACTAAATCGCTGAACCAGCTTTTGAAGAACCTACAAAAATTGGGAAGCTTTAATTATCAGATCAAGGAAAGGAGGGTCACCATCATGAAATAAAAGTACCAGCCTAACCGTGATGAAACCAACAAAATAAAAAACCAAGAACGCTGGAACCGTTCTTGGCTAATAATGTCGTTTCTCAAAAATAAAACCTTTTTAAGCAAATTATTAATAGAACAACATGTTATCAAATGTATAAAAATTTAAACATATTTTATCGTTGTCGTCGACGGTATAAAAATCCATTTTGGCTAACTATGAAACTGACGATTTTTTTCGCATTCCTGCTTTCGCTTCAGTCCGTGGCCGCCGTTCGGGCACAACGACTGTCGATCCATGTCAGCAGGAAATCTGTCAAAGATGTCCTGTTCGACATCCAAAAGAAAACAGGATATGACTTTCTCTATGTAAAATCGACGCTGCTTGATACCCGGCCAGTTTCGATAAACCTCGAAAATGCTTCACTCAAACAGGTCCTTGATCGCTGTACGGAAGGACAACCAATTACTTATGAAATAAATGAATCAACGGTTTTCATAAAAAGAAGACCTGCAGTTTTCAACAGTACAGATAACATCCAGTCTAGACGTCTGCAGGGGACGGTTAGGGATGCAGCTGGCAACGTCCTGACAGGGGTTTCGGTCAGAGCCCAGGAAAATCAAAAGTATGCTACAACAACTGATGCGCAGGGTAAGTTTGAAATAACAATAGGACCGGAGACAAAATCCCTCCTATTTAGTTTTGTCGGATTTAAAACAAAACAGATAGATGTTGACCAAGCCCCGCTTTTGGTTATCCTTGAACAAGAAATCAGTGCCCTGGAGGAAGTTGTCGTGGTAGGGTACGGTGAACTGAAAAAGAGGGAAATTACTTCTGCCGTAACATCTGTCAAGGAGAAGGACTTCAATCCGGGTACTGCGCGCTCTCCATTGGAGTTGATTCAGGGAAAAGTGGCAGGACTTAATATCACGAGGAATCAAGGTAATAATCCAAATGCCGGCGCTTCCATCCAATTGCGTGGCATCACTTCGTTGACAGGAACAACCTCGCCACTGATTGTCATCGATGGTATCCCGGGTGGAAATCTGGATCTTTTGCAACAGGATGATATCGAGTCATTTGATGTATTAAAGGATGGTTCTGCTGCAGCGATCTATGGTACGCGCGGAAATGCAGGTGTCATATTGATTACAACCAAAAAAGGTAAAGCTGGAGAACCAACATTCAACTATAATAGCTATATCCAACGTGATTTTGTGACCAAAAGACCAGATGTACTATCCGCTGAAACTTTTCGTCAAAAAATTGCTGAAGGAATTATTGGAGCTTCAAATGACCTCGGTGGTAATACGCATATGTATAATGAGCTTATTAATAAACAGAATTTGAGCCATTATCATAATCTTGCTGCGTCAGGCGGTTCAGATAAAGCAAATTATAGGGGCTCCCTGTATTATAATAATTTTCAGGGAATCGCTAAGGAAAACGGAAGGGAACAGATCGGTGGTAGATTGAATTTCAATCAAAAAGGCATGCAGGGAAAATTGGACCTTCAGGTGAATTTGGTTACAAATTTTAATAAGGCAAATCTACTGGGCGGAAATGATTTTGAACAGGCCGTTAAATGGAATCCTACAGCGCCGGTGACAAAAGCGGATGGAAAGTTTTTTGAAATGCAGGAAAACTACAATCCAATAGCTCGTTATGCAACGCGCGAAAGCGAACGCAATCAACAGACTTTTTCTGGTGATGCCCGCCTGACAGCCCATATTCTGGACAATTTAACAGCTTCATTCTTTGCTTCTTATCAACGTGACAATTGGAATGATCGTAACTTCAGATCAATGTTGGACTGGGATCAGCGTGTCGGGACAAGTTGGAACGGTATGGGATACGCCAGTAAGAAGAATGAACTGAGCCATACAAAGACTTTCGAACCTACCATCAATTACAATTTGAAGATAAGGGACAACCATACGGTGAATGCTGTCGCGGGCTATAGTTACCAATATGGTACCTATGAATCTTTCGATGCTTCAAACAACGGATTTACTACAGATGGGTTCTTGGACTGGAATTTGGGCGCGGGAAGTGCTATTCAAAATACATTGTTACCCCGCCCTGGACTGGGAAGTTTTAAAGATGATAATACATTGATTGCCTTTTTTGGCCGTGTAAACTATTCATTCGCCGATAAATACTATGCACAGTTTATTCTGAGGCGTGAAGGGTCGTCACGTTTCGGGGCGAACAATAAATGGGGGAACTTTCCAGCAGCGTCCATCGGTTGGGCGATTAGTGAAGAATCATTTATGAAGGATATTGCCCTTGTGAATAGCTTAAAGCTTAGGGCAGGATTTGGTGTGACCGGAAATCAAGGAATCCCAAATTATCAATCATTAACAACACTCTCGACTGGAGGTCTGTATCCGCAGGATAATATTTACTATCAGACTTATGGGCCTGCAAGGAATCCAAATCCTGATTTGCGCTGGGAAAGAAAAGAAGAATGGAATATTGGATTGGATTATGCGTTGTTGAATCAACGAATATCTGGATCCATTGACGTGTATACACGTCATACAAAGGATCTATTGTATAACTATACTGCGCAACAGCCTCCTTTTGTCAGAAGCTCTCTTTATACGAATGTGGGAACAATCAAAAATAATGGGGTCGAGATCGCTATACAGGCAATTCCTATGAAGAAGGATAACTTTCAATGGCAGGTGAATTTTACGGCGAATTCCCAGTTTAACAGATTGACCAAACTTTCAAGTGATGTCTTTAAAGCTAACTGGCTCAATTTTGCGGATATCCCGAATCCAGGTGCAATGGGGCCAGCAATACGTGTTGAGGAAGGCGGCACTGTTGGGAATTTTTACGGGAAGCGTTTTGCCCAGTTTGACGATAATGGAAAATGGATGTACTATAAAGCGGATGGTAGTATTGCTCCAGCCAACCAAATCACGGAGCAAGACTGGGCCGTTATTGGAAATGGAGTGCCAAAATATGTTCTCGGATTAGCGCAGACTTTCCGTTATAAAGGGTTTGATCTCAATGTTCTTTTGAGAGGCAAATTTGCCTTTGATATCCTCAATCTACCCGAAGTATTTTATGGTAACCGCAGTTACCTGCCTAATAATATCTATAACAGTACCTTTGACCGCCATGCGCAGCTCAATGACGCACCACAGTATTCAAGCTATTATATTGAAAGAGGGGATTTTATACGTCTTGATAATTTGACGCTGGGCTATAATTTTAAAACAAAAAATACCTATTTGAGAAATCTCAGACTCTATGTGAGCGGACGTAACTTGATGACAATTACCGGTTACAAAGGATTGGATCCGGAAATTAGAGATATCGGCTTTGAGGCCGGTGTGGATGCACGTGGATTTTATCCGCGTACACAATCATGGACATTTGGGTTAAATATGGGATTTTAATTTTAAGACAATGAAATACAATATATGGAAAGCTGGTGTGATTGCCTTAGCTCTTACCAGCACGGCTTGTACAAAACTGGATGAGAAAATATATTCAGATCTATATAAAGATAATTTTTATCAAAATCGCCAGGAAGTATTGCAGGGAGCATTACGTCCAATGACACACTTGCAGTCCTGGATTGCCCCAATCAGGGCTGACGGTTATTACTATCATGCCGAGATGAGTGCAGATCAGGTTGCCTGGCCCCAAAAAGGTCGGCATGCCTATGATAATGGAGATCATATGCGTCAGCATTACCATACCTGGACAGATGCTGAAAGTAGAATGCGTAACGCTTGGTCTGGTATTTGGACAGGGGTCGGCTATTGCAATGCAGCAATAGAAGATATAGAAAAGCTACAGGCTGCTCAGGTGGGGATGGCTGAGGAGGAACTGAAAGCTGTACTTGCGGAGTTACATACACTAAGAGCCTTCCATTACATCAAACTGATGGATCTTTGGGGAAATATCCCGATTGTGACTCAAGTCGGAATTCCAACCAATCCGCCAACAAAACCGAGAGCAGAAGTTTTTGATTTTATCAGGCAGGAACTGGAAACGTATGTTCCGCAACTCCTAAAATATGATGAAAAACTGATTGGCAGAATCGGTAAAACGGGCGGTTACGCTATGTTGGCAGAGCTTTACCTGAATGCTGAAAAATGGACCGGAAAAGCAATGTGGGATGAATGTATTGCTGCCTGCGATAAAATAATGAACGGCGAGGCGGGGGGGCTTGGTGGGGCTCCTCGTTTGGCAAATGATCTGTTGGCAACTTTTGCTAACACAAACAGGCTAGCTTCTGAGGCACTTTTCCAATATGCATACAGTATGAAAGGAGGCTTTGTATGGGACTGGATTCCTTTGATGGGATTTAGCAACATGAGTGCGGCCTTAGATGTAAACTATGCCGGTAATAACGGTTACGTGGTCATTCCTACCATGTTTAATTCCTATGCGGATAATGACCTACGTAAAAGCACCTGGTTTCTTTTTGGTCCACAATATAAATATGGTACCCAACAACCTATTTTGGGAACGGAGGAATATAACGGTAAACCGCTGATCTATGTCAATAGCATCCGGAAAGAAAGTCAGGGCGATTTGACAAGCACAGGCGGAATGGCCGAAGGCGAGGAAAATAGTGGTGCAAGATTTGATAAATACAAGACCGGTCGAACATCTGACCCGAACTATAGGGAAAATCATTTTATGATTTATCGTCTGACAGAAATCTATTTTTTCAAGGCGGAAGCATTGATGCGCAAGAATGGCGGCACAGCTACACAGGAGGCGGTGGATTTGATCAACTCTTCTCGAAAAAGAGCTTTCAAGGCGGCAGATTGGGAGCAGGCGAAATATAGCGTCGGTAAGCTGACTTTGGATGAGCTTTTGGCAGAAAAAGGCCGTGAATTTATTTTTGAGGGTAAGCGAAGGACGGATATCATTCGTTTTGGACGTTTTACGAACGGATCGTGGTGGGATCATAAAGCATCAAATGATGCAACCAAAGAAATTTACCCAATACCCTATACGCAGATGGCAAATAATCCGAATCTGATTCAAAACCCTGGTTATTAACTGTTTCTTTAGGGGCGCAGTTTTGCGCCCCTAATATATATGGAAATAATAGATTATAAATGAAAAAAATACTGCTGTCTTTGCTACTCTGTTATGCCGCTGTTGCTGGAGCGCAAACCGAACGTGTGAATGTATTCTTAGGATCTTCTGGCGACCACGGCCAGCTTTCACCAGCGGCATCTTCTCCTTTTCACCAACTGAGTATTGTGCCCTATACCAATCCTACAACGCATACAGGATACGAGTATCTGGCCAAGGAAATTAAAGGTTTTACCCACAATCGCCTGGAAGGAGTGGGCTGTATGGGCAGTGGAGGATTGATCCTGATTAGGCCATTTTTAGAAAATGACACAAAGACTTTGAATAAAGTTGGTGAACAGGCCAGCCCGGGGTATTATGCTTTGAAAACTGCTGAAGGCATTCAGGTTGAAGTGGCTGTGGCCGATGACTTCGGTAAGGAACAATATACCTTTCCAACTGGTAAAAAAGGATTTTTTATTGATCTCGGGCATGCCTTCAATGGGGCTTTTGTTGATAATGAATTTACACAGGCGGGTAACTTCCTTTTAGGTAAAGTGCGTGCAAAAACAACCTGCCATGTAGGTACCTATACCATTTATTATGCGCTGGAAATTCCTGAAGCCAGTGGATGGCGAAAACAAGGAAATAAGATATGGGTGAATCTAAAAGAGAAAACTACGAAAGCGGACATTAATATCGCTTTTTCAGCCGTGAACCAAAATGACGCAAAAAGTGCGTTATCTGAATATGCTAAGCTGGATTTTGAGACCGTAAAAAAACGGTCAACTGATCGCTGGAGAAATTCCCTGTCGGTGCTGAAAGTAAAAGGTGATTCGGATAAAGTAGATCTATTTTACTCCTTGCTTTACCGCAGTTTGCAGTCTCCCTATGTTATCAGTAATATTCAGGGTGATTTTCGGGGAACGGACGGAAAAATACATCATTCCAAAGAAACACGTTATCACGGTTGGGCCATCTGGGACAATTATAAAACACAATTACCGCTTCTGGAATTGCTAGATCCCCAAATGTACCAAGGTGTCGTCTCCTCCATTGCAGACTTGTATCGCTATGGCAAATTTGATTTTGCGGGACTATATGAACCGGCCAATTCAGTTCGGACAGAACATGCTGCTGTCGTGCTTTTGGACGCGGTCAAGAAAGGATATCGGGTCGATATTGAGGGGATAAAAGATTCGTTAATACATGATACACTGCGATTCGATTTTAGCAAGCCTGATAAATACCTTGAGGCATGTTATGATCTATGGGCAATGGCCAAACTTTTTCCGCAGGAGAGTAATACCTATCTGGAGCGGGCGAAGACCTATAAATCAATTTGGAATAAAAATTTTAAAGATCTGACCAAGCGGGATGTCGATCGTATGTCAGCGCGTAATATGTATCAGGGTACAATCAGGCAATATCGCTGGAATGTGCCTTTTGATGTCGCTGGATTAAAACAGCTCGCTGGTGGCGAAGGAGACTTTATACAGCAGCTGGATGAGTTTTATGATGGCTATTATTTCAACAGGGCAAATGAACCGGATATGCAATCGCTGACCTTGTACAATGCGAGTAAAACTCCTTGGCGTTATCAAGAATGGGTACATCGGATAGCGCTGGATACTACCATCCAATATTATTTTAATGACAATAGCCGCGGCATCGGAGCGCATATTGATCGTATCTATAAAAATGAACCAAAAGCCTTTGTGCGGACCATGGATGATGATGCCGGTGCGATGTCAAGTTGGTGGGTGCTTTCCGCCATTGGACTGCAGCAACCCTTGATAGGCGAGCCTATTTTCTATATTAATGTGCCTTTTTTCGATCAGATTACTTTACAAAACGGTATAAACCCGCTTGTCATTGAGGTGCCGAATGCAAGTGACAAAAGACGTTATATCAAATCAATCCAACTGAACGGTAAGGATTTGGGGCGTTTATGGATAACACACGATGAACTCAGAAAAGGTGGGACAATCCGTATTGAATCTACGGAAAAACCTACAGATTATGGCATTGCTAATAACTGGATAAGTAATATCAACGAATAGTCGTTCTCAATGTTCTTTACTGTTTTTACTGATGCTTTTATGTATTTCTGCTGTAATCCAGTAATTTCGGCAGCCGATAGCCTACGCATATCTGCCATAGTGTTTTTGATAAGAAGTTGATTTGCCATAATGTTTTTGTTTTTAAATCATAACAAACATAGACTTTATGGAAGGCGCAATTAAGAAAAAAAACAGGTATGCTAGCGGTAAAAGCCAACAACCGAAAACTAGCTCCTTTCTAGATCAAAAATCGAAAGTATAATACATCTTCTCTATCATCTGTGATGTGACTGAAGTTACCAACTAATTAATGATAAGAAGCTTAGCTTCTATAGCACAATTTCATACGACACATTTTCGCCAGATTTTGAAAAAACGGAATCCTGTTTTTTTACCACCGGAGGTTCGAGATAGTTTCGGCCTTCCCAGCCTATATGCGCTGGGATACCAACAGGCATATTCAATTCTATAAGTGTGTCTATCTTTTTATCAAAAATAATATTAAAGCCCCAAGGATATTTACCCACTTGATAGGTAATGTCAAAGCCTTTAAAATCCAGCTTTTCTTTCGTTGTTTTGATCTTTAGAAATAACGATGTCCTTTTATAAAGTTTTGTGGTGTCATTGGTGGGCTGGTCTAGCCTGATGTCTTCGGTATTGATGCTGCCTATCTGTTCAAAATCAGCATCTTTGGAAACATGATAAAAATACCCCGGCTTGTGAACATAAAATATGAAATAACCGCCATTCATGTATTTTTCGCCATCAAATCGGAATGAATAATTCCCGTCTTTGTTTGTTTTTGTCTTGCCGATATAAGTTGGTTGAATAAAGATGGAAGGCGGCCCCGGCTGGTGGTAGAAAATTTTAATGTCTACATCACTTAATTTATTATGAAAGGGAGTATCTAAAATATTTCCTGCGAAGACGATGCAATTTTGGGTACACTGTACTCCATCAAAGCGAGGTTCTTTACTGCATGCATATAAAAATATTGTCGGAACTAAGATGCAACATATTCTACGGAGTATAATGGTATATTTCATAAATTAAAATTTAGATAGTTAATTGCTGTGTGTTATTTAAACGGATGGATATAAATAATGCTACAGGTATAATTTCGATCCAGCAATTACTTTAAAGATCTGGCTGCTAAAACTCCATTTCATCGCTAGTAGATAGGGTTAAATTTTAAACAAAATACTAATTTAATTAGTATTTTGTTTGGCTATTTCGTACTTTTGCATTGTTAACCAGTTGATAAATAATTAGGACTCAAATTATGGGCACAAAGCAAAGGCTTAGGCCTTCCAAGAAGAGCGATGAACTCCTGAAGGCTATCTTTGAAGATAATTTTCCCGACTTTTTACGGTTTATGTATCCGGAAGCGGAGAAGATCTTTGATCTGGGCCGAGGACTTACCTTTATGGACAAAGAGCTGTTGGAGATCATTCCCGACCGAGAACGAAAAAAAGGAAAACGTATGGCGGATCTATTAGTCAAAGTATTTTTACGAGATGGTACGGAAAAATGGATTTTGGTGCATACGGAAATAGAGGGCGGCAATGATATAGCATTTTCGCATCGGATATTTCAGTACCATTATCGTCTATTGGACCGTTATCGTGTTCCAGTGGAGACTATAGCTATTTTTACGGGCGTCCAGCTGTATACGGCTATTCGGTGTTCCGAACTTCGTTGGAGTTCCGTTATCTGAGTTATCAGATCTTCGATCATAGCGAAGAAGAGCTCCTTGTCATGGACAATATTTTTGCGTATATTGTATTGGCCTGTCAGAAGTCTTTACAGGAAGATAAGCTTCCAGCGGAAGAGCTGGCGGAGGAGCGTAGTACAATTGCACGTACGCTGATACAGACGAATAGATATGGTAAAGATCGTATAATGAGCTTTTTAGTTTTTTTAAAAAGTTTTCTTTTTATACGGGATAAAGAAATAAATAGTAAATTTGACCAATACATTTATCAAGTGACAGGAGGCACAATTGAAATGGGAGTTATCGAAACAATAAAAAGACAGGAACGAGAAAAAGGTCTTGAAAAAGGTCTTGAAAAAGGAAAGGTTGAAGGCAAGCTTGAGGGCAAGATTGAAATGCTTAGAGAGCTAGGTTTTACTATTACTGAGATCTGCCAAAAGCTCGGCATGACCAAGCCTGATGTGGAGAAGTATTTCAAAGGAGCATAAAAAAATTGTGATCAAGTAATTTCAGAGTTTATAAATAATATAAGCCATTTCCGCAAGGGAATGGCTTTTTGTTTGGTCCGCCAGATATTAGTATTTTTTAATCGGAATTCCTATAATTGCATATTCCGGTGATATGCACCCATCTGTATCATCTTCGTAAAAAGTTTACCAGCTTCGCTCGCGGTCGGCCAATTTAGGTAAGAAATGTACCACATCTGTACTTTCTGGGTACTAGTTTTATAACGGGTTTTCTGCTTAATATCCAATATCAGCGACAGAGTGTAATTGACAGGTATGATTCCAATCATCGAGCGTTTGCCATTGCCGAGTTGATCAAGTCTTTTTTCAAAAAGCTCATTTAGTCTATTGTATTTAATATAACTCGCATTACTTAGCTTTTTTTATTTAGTTCTAAAAAGGTCAGGGAATTCAGTCCCGACCTTTTTAGAACTTAGCTTAACAAGGGATATATTCAATAAGAATAATGATATTAACACCTAAATTATGGTCCAAGAAGTTCCCGTCCATACTGACATTTGATTTGAACTTGAATCAATAAAAGTATCTCGATAGTTAGTTGGCAAGTTAGGTTTATCATTAGATGAACCAAATTTGTTGTATACTAGGTTCGTGGTCGCTTTTTCTCCATTGTTGATTATTTTTAATAACTCATTTCCAATGTTGTTCAATACCGCTGTACCATAATTTGTAATATTTGCTGAGCTAATATGTCTTAATACGGGATAGTTGCTATCATTTAAAAATAAATTGTCGGTAATTGTTGTATCAAAATTTGCACTTGCTTCAGAGTTTGATTGGATATAAATTACGCTTCGTTCTGAAATAGGTTCCTCTGTGTTATTGCCTGACTGCTGGTTGACATTTATAAATGTATTTGAACTAATAAATGTGTTTTTGCTATACCCTAGTATTTTAAGAGGACTTCTCTGTAAATCCCTAAATATATTGCAGGTAATTTGGCAATTAACAATACCTGCGAGATCCATTCCAGTTACGCAGTCTGCGATTAGATTTCGAGATACATTAAATGATCTAGCATTTCTGAATTTAAAAGCTAACAGTGAGTTTCTTATGTTATTATGAAGAATAAAGATATTATTAGAAGCATTTGATTCTTGAAAGATTGCTGTTTCGAACTTGCCATCTATAATATTACCAGAAATATCACCATTTTCAACGCCTATGATAGACACACCAATGCTTCCGCTGGTGTATGAATCTGACAAACATAAAAGCCTATTGTTTTTTACGTATACGTTTTTATGAGGATTGGAAATTGCTATTCCTTTACCATCTCGTGATCTTATATTATTGTTTCGGATATAAATTCCCTCTATTATTGCGGGATTTCCAGGGATTTTTCGTGACGATATTGCAAATCGAGAAGGAGAAGGATAAATGGTATTGTTTTCTATAAAAATTTCTTTAATGCTGATATAAGCGTCTTCCCTTAAAATCAATATATTAATAGCATTATTGTGATTATTCTCCAGGTAATTATCTTTTATATTGATATTTCTGATTGTTCTTTTCCATTCAGGCTCTATGTCAATACCGCACCCTAATACGGTCCCATTTGCTATTCCTGTGTTTAGAATTTTATTATTAGCTAGAGTGATTTCTTGTCCTTTGACAATACTGATACCCTGTCTTCCATTTCCGTCTAAAGAACAAGATTTAACATGTATATTGTTGGATAATTCTCCAACAATGTCAGACCTGTCTCCACCTATGTAAATGCCATCTCCTAAACATTCTGTAATAGTCAAATTATCGATTACACAATTTGAGCTATCTCTTAAACTGATGCCATGGCCATGTTCTCCGCCTTCATTTTTAATAAGATAATTGCCTTTAATAATTCCGCCAATACCAGAGATTGAAATATTTGTTTTTGCATTGCTATCAATAATTCTATAAAAAGAAGAGAGATGATTATTAAAAATAATGCTTCCGTATATTTTTAAAGTGGTATTACTTCCAATATTGATAACATTTCCGGTGGTATCGGACGAAAATTCTTGGATTGTATTGTAGGATTTAAATTCATCGACGAATATTGAAAGATCGGCATCTATGTAGACATTATTACAGGCTTTTAGACAGTTATTTATTTGATGGGTATTGAATAGGGCATCGGTATTATTTGATACGCCAAAGTATTTGATTGATGTAGCTTTGTCTCCAAAAGTGTGACGTAATTTAATGGATACTAAATCAATTATGCTTCCCCCATCATCTTCATCATTTGTGTCAGATATATAATAATGTATAGGGGAAGGAATATCACCTTTTTCATAGTAACCCAATAGTTCGACTCCTTGAAAGACCGGATTACTTCCTTGTAATGATCCGATTTCGTCTGTGGACAGATTCCGTAGATCTGCCATTGTGCTTTTTATTAAAAATTGATTTGCCATAATGTTTTGTTTTTTAATTTCAAACAAACATAGATATTAAGGGAGAGGCAATTCAGCGAAAAGGTATTTATGTTAGCGGTAAATAAAAAGAACCGAAAACTAGCTCTTTTAATACGTTACATCTTTTAAAATGACTTTGTGTAAGGAAAAAAAAACTCCCCTGCCATCGGGCGATGTGAGGGAGTTACCTTTTTTATATTAACCTATTTTTATGAAAAGTATTCTTAATGATATTCAACAATGATTTTAAAATAAAGCCTCCAGACGTAAGTGAGGAGGCTTAGCTAGAAGTTGGTTTTCCTTTAACCGGCATAACTAAGTTACGCAATAAATATTTTTATATCAAAAAGTTTTGGATTTGTTTTCTACTTAATATTCAATATCAGCGACTGACTTCGCTTGGGAGGTGTAATCCCGATCATTGGGCGTGGCCCATCGCCCTAGAGGTAGTCAAAAAAATTACGAATCTTTACTTGCTTTTTTAGAGAGGGTCAGATTTTAACGAGTTAGAAGAATTAGATCAAAATAAAGCAATCTAGTGTTCAATCTAGTATCCTTAGGAATTCCCATAAAATCTTTTTCTTGTTCATCTGAACTGAAAAGTTCTATAAATCCATTTCTTTTGTAATATTTGAGTGGAGCTATGCTGTTGTAAGAATCCACAACAATAAATCGACAACCTGTTTTATTAGCGTGATCAATAAACCAAGATTTAATAAAATCCATCAACTGGTCACCAATTGATTTCTCTTCATTTTCTAAATTTCTAAAATGAATGCTTACTCCTAATCTTCCAATCAAGACTGCCGGATAGCTTTTCATTTGCTTAGGTCTAGGGATGTCTGAGTTCACTTTTTTCTTTCTGGCGTTGGGCAGAGAAACGGTCTTTATGCTGTCGTTGGATATTGTAAATGCAGCAACTATTTGCTTTTCATCACTATCTAATGTAAAACAGTAGCTTTTGCCTAACAATTGAGAAGAATAGTCTATAACATCACTGGCGAAGAAGTCATTTAGATCACTATTTCCACAGTCAAAGGGAGATGTATTTTTAAGAATAGCCTCATCATACACTTTTAATGTGCACTTTTCATACAAGAACGCCAAAATAGAAAAAATTAGATTCTAGCCTTCGCTAAAATTTGGCTCGCGATAGATAACTGTTTGCTAAACTTAATTGTTGACTTTTTTTTGATCGCTGCCTGTGCATTGCTATCGAATTTGATCGCTGCATCTTCTTTAAGAACAGGAATATTTTTAATTGCAATTGCCATAACTGTCTATATTTAATTGTCTTACAATGCAAAAATAAGTAATTTTTTTAAAATTGACAAATCAATTTTACTTGGATATTGTACAAAAGCGCCCTGAATGTTGATCGAAAAAATTTTTACTGATATAGAAAACTGTGGGTATTATATACCGTTTTTGATTTGAGTAAACCCTTTGATTATCTTGATAAAGAGTTTGAGAGTTTATTTCCTCCGGAAAGTAATGGCAGGGGAGTCCGTTATGTAAACAAGCTTGTAAAAGTTTTCTTAAAGGATGGTAGCGAACAGTTTGTACTTTGTCATGTAGAGATACAGAGCAATAAAGGCAGAGGTGATTTAGCCGAGCGCATGTTTCGCTATTTTTATAGAATATGGGGTCGTTACAAAGTTCCAATTACAGCTATTGCAATTTTGGCAGATAAAAACAAAGGTTATCGACCTGTGGTATATAGCCAGAAGTTTATGGGAACTTCATTGCGCTACGATTTTAACAGTTACAAGATCTTGGATCAGGAAGAATCAGTATTCCGATCTAATGGTAACCCATTTTCTGTGATTGTCCTTACCGCTCTTTTAGCCATAATAAACAAGAAAGTGACCGATGAAGGACTGAAGGAAATAAAACATGATCTGTATGATGAGATGATGAAAAGGGAGATGGATAAGAGTACACGTCAAGGGCTCTATGATTATCATTGATTTAATTTTGTTTTTAACAGGAAAATGATGCTGTAATGAGCTATGCTTATTACGGGTCCATGTCCGAGAATGATATTTTGTAGTTCATCTTTAATATTTTTCATTTATATCTAGTTTAAGGAGAGTTCACATTCAAATAATGAAGCCTCCGGATGTAAACGAAGAGGCTTGCCTATATATTTTATAGGTTTATTTGGATCTTTCTTGCTCCCTAGACCAAATGTTAAGTTGCAAGTATAATGCATTGCGTCGGTTGATAAGGAAACAAAAACTTTTGACTATTTAAAAGGAGCGATCGTCCTTTTTCGAAGTTTCTCTTTGTACTTTAAAAATGGCACTTCTTCTGGACGAACTAACTCTTCTTTATTTAGGGTAAATAGAGAGTATTTAACAACTTTATAATATTCAAGCAGATTAGGTAAAGCACTTAATTTTTGCATCTCTACGGTACTCATATAAATGTAGTTCATAGCTGGCATATCTTTATATTTTAGTGAGTCAACACCAGTTGCTTTATCTAGGAACTTGATAAAAAGATTCCTATTGGGTCCGTTCTTTATTAGATCAATTTGATTGCGGTAATTTTTTTCAGCTTCTTTCATTGCCTCTGGATGTTTTGTGGGCATGCTCTGAATATAAGTGTCATATTTTGTACTAAAATCACGTAATTTCAATAGATCAGTAGCTATTTCTCTATCGCTTTGAGCTTTTGCATTTGAAAATAGGAGACTCATCATGGTAATAAATAAGTAATATGTTTTCATTTTTTATATATTTATATCAAGTTAACTATTTCGGTCGATAATATACTCTATTATAACGGACAATTCCACCCGAAAATGTAGTCGTTGGATTTGTAACACCGTATTGCTCAGGGATATCTCTAGGGTGATGTTTGATAATTCCATAGGTCTCTCCCATCTTACTGCTTACTTCAATTGCATATCCACTGGGATCCACTTGTGTTACGATTGCTGAATGAGTAATTATTTTTGTGTTTACATCGGGCCATCCAATGTAAAGAATTCGATCTCCAACTTTAATTTTGGATCCTGGACTCAATTCGGTAAAATTTGACAGATCAGGATACGCTAAAACTTTTGTAAAAGGCATGTTATATGAATCAGGATCACTATTTGCACCAAATGCGTAATAATGGCAATTATAAGCATCAAGATTTGGGATACCTTTTAGATTTTCGTCCAACATGGTTGATCCATCGGGATTTGTTTTATACAACCCCTCAGTCTTAGGCAGGTATTGAAGAAAATCATCTGAAGTTTTTAACTTATTTCGCCAGTTATAAGACAATGGAGCTTGGTCGCCTGCCGTAGATTGCTGGTTCCCGCCATTATTTGCACCTCCAGTAGGCGGAAAAGGATCTTCATTATCTTCGTCTGTATCCAATGGACAATTAAGATAATCTTGAAGATATATATAAATCTGGTTTCCGTATAAAGTACATTCAGCAGGAGTAATAGCTTTGGGAAGAGATCCTATAACTAATCCTATCTGAGCCAGTTTAGCTGTCCTACATCCATGTATACAACAGGATGGAGTAAACCCGAGAGCGATGAGTATTGGTCTTATGCTTTTCTCTGGTATGTTGAAGGAAGCCAAATTCTTGATGCAAAAACAATTGAAAATAACCTGTCCCTGTATTTTGATGGACTGGTAAATCGCAATATCGAAAAACGCGCGTTACCAAAGAAGTTGATAAAGAAGACGAAAGCAAAATTCCAGAAACTGACCAAACCCCAAGGTGAAGACGAATCGACCTTTACTGGAACCATCCAGATGGTAGATTATATGGGCAAACAGCCCATTACACTTCAGGCAATAGTACATCTGAAAAAATGTCCCGGTAACGATCATACGATTATTTTCCATCAGTTCTCACCGCAGAAAAGAACTGCTCCAGTATGGACCAGATTGAATCAGCTGTGGAGCAGTTTTCGGTGTTCTGACAAGTCTTGATTGAATTTACTCATATGTAGTTTTTAACATTTGATAACATTTTATTTTAAACGATTCCCGCTGCAGGCTGTTCTATTCATAAAAAAACGAAAGGAAAAACTTATGAGCGAATTAACTTGGAAAGGCCGTTGGAACGAAATCAAAGGTAAAGTAAAACAGCAATACGCAGATCTTACGGACGATGATTTACTATATGTGGAAGGAAAAGAAGATGAATTGGTAGGTAAGCTTCAGAAGAAGACCGGAAAAACACAAGATGAGGTGAATAGCTGGTTAAATGGTTTGTAGAAATCGTGTTTTTTTGTGATAATGAAAGCGGATAACATTTGTGTTATCCGCTTTTTTTTGCTGAAATAGTTCCGAATACGTTTAGGGAAAACTGACCCCGAAGTATCATCACAGACAATTAAAATATTAATGCAACTATATTGCTTTTGATTATGTAATTTTTATATTTGCATCTGTGTTGCATTTAAAATTTAACCGATGATCAAACCAATAAAAATTATCCTAGCATTTATGTTGTTATCAGGGCTATTGCCGTCCTGTAAAAAAGAGGAACAAGCGCCTGTGCCTAATCCGCCAACTGCTGAACATGTAGAAATCGGTTATGCGAATAACAAGCAGGCGATCCGGGGCCGCGATTTCCATTTTAATGCGGATCTCTTAGCCGGTGATAAAATTGAATCCGTTCAGGTCAAGATTTTGCCGAAAGCTGGGCAGACCTATACCTCACAATGGAAAATGGAAATCGCCTGGGAAGAGTACAAAGGGTTAAAAAATGCCAATGTGCACAAACATTTTACCATTCCAATAGAAGCTCCTGAAGGAAAATATGATTTCTTTTTTATTGTCAATGATTCCAATGGTACGAAACTGGAACTAAAGGAAGATTTTCAGATCTTCGATGCAGCTAATATGCCTGTCGATCCTATTGTGGACCGTGATATTTTCTCCCGAAATGATGACATGGTCTACTATATGGGTACCTATGTTGAAAATCCGCTTGTCTTTAAAAAAGGAGATAAGTTTACCGCTCGGGCTCAGATCAAGCAAATACAGGGGGATGGTATTTTATATACTGCATTGATCAAACGTACGCTGAATCATTATCCTGAAACAGTGGAGAAACTTGACTTCAATAAAGCAATTATTATCTCCAAAGTCGAACATCGGGAATTGGAACCCGCTGCTAAGGTCAATACCTATAAGTTGGTCAATGGAACGCTGAGTGGAGATGATATCATGATCGGTGCCGAAAAAGACGGTTTGGGAAATCCGATTAATGGCGAACGTCAATGGGCTTCAGGCCAGTACAATCTGGTGATCTTATATAAAAACACAACCTTTAATATGAGTACTTTCAAATCAATTCCAATGACCATTGCCTATTAAAAATCTATCCCGTTAAATAGCATATGCGTGTATCCCTGATAGGAATAGACGCATGATGCTGTAAACATTATCTTGGTAGACTTTCTGGACGTCGCATGCGATAACTGGTGGCAGTAATAGCATGCAAAAATGCCTCAATCGCTTTGATTTCTGATTTACTCAGATGGAGTGGTTGCATCAGTGGATCGGTCACAGGATAGAGTGGATCTTTTGCTTTTTGCGCTGCGGTGGCCGAATTCATCTGCATACCACTATTGTACATATTCAAGAGTCCTGTCATATTCCAGAATAAGCCGTTATGCATCCAGGGATCTGTATTCATGATATCGCGTAGGGAGGGTGTCTGAAAACGTCCAACATCGTTGGGATCTTTGGTAATCTCATAGCGGCCCAAATCCTCAAACTTACGTTTGTAATAAGTGAGTCCAATATTATGGTATAGATTATCTGTTAGAAACTGCCCATTGTGACAATTCATGCAACGGGCTTTTGTTCGAAAGAGGTGCAGCCCATGAATTTCCTCGTCGGTCAGCACCTTATAATTTCCATCTAAAAACTCATCAAAGCGGCTCCTCCTGCTGGTGAGCGTACGTTGAAAAGCGGCCAGCGCTTTCAGTACTTCTGGCATTGAATAATCTTCTTCGCCAAATGCGGCTTGAAAAAGTGTGTTGTATGCTGGGATAGCTTTCAGTTTGGGAATCAGCTGGGTAAGTTCCATATTCATCTCATGATGCGCTTCAATGGGGCCTAAAGCCTGCTCTTCCAGCGATCCGGCCCTGCCGTCCCAAAACAGTGCTTTACGGGCATAGACATTTAATAGGGAAGGGGTATTCCGCTGGCCCTCCAGATGGTCATTGCCGACTGGGACAGTTAACTTATCTGCCCAGGACGTTTGCGGATTATGGCAACTGCTACAGGATATCTGATTGCTCCCCGATAAAATAGGATCAAAAAATAATAATTTCCCCAGTTTGACATCGGGACGCTCCATTAGCGAAAAATAACTCGAATCAATCTTGGGCAATGATTTGAATTCCGACCAATTGACCCCTGGGTCAATCGTAGGCTTGGGCCATTCACTTACGGGTCGGGCGTAAGTTTGACGTAAATCCTCCTGATAGGAATAGACAAAAGAGGACAACACGGCCCCCAGCACTAGTAATAGCAATACTATACTTTTTTTCATTTCTCTCTCTTTTTACAAATAGAAATTGACACCCATGCGCCAATTCGTATTCTGACCTCGGAAGGCCTGACTACCCACAACGATCTGCTTTGAGCTGGCGGCTGATTCAAATCGGAAATCGACAAAGAAGGCCATTTTTGATTTTTTGACTATCCTGGCTGTCAAATAGGATAATTTTGTCTGTATAGCAAATACGTCAACATCGTAATAGTAAAATTCAGGATAGGCAATCCCCTTGGTAAATGCATTGATTTGGCTGTCAGGAACCTCCAGACGGTTCGTTAATGCAAACTTATACGAAGGGCTGAGTTGCACCCGAAAACGGTCAGCTGACTTCCCGATCTTCGACCAGGAGAGGGGAACTGTCACATCAATCCAGCGGCGTACTGCAAGATGTTCGGTCAAGGCATCGTCGCGCTTATCATATGCGCCCTGTACGGAGATTCCCGCTTCTTTGCGCGAGCTGGAGCCCGAAGCAAATGCTTTGCTATACAAAAGGGCCATGTTCCATTGGTTCAAAAAATAATTTTTCCCACGATGATAGACGCCATCATGACCGTTTGCAGTTTTCAGGTTAAAGCGGAGCAGATTGTTATTGATCCTTTTGTCTGTAAAGAGCAGGTCGAGGTCAATCTGATCCAGATTGAATGTCTGTTTGATCTGATAGTGCTGTCTATGACGGACATCATTGGTATTTTCGTTGTTGCGTTTCAGATAGCTTGTCGACCAATACAATGTCCAGCTCGGCTGGTTCCATGTGCCAGCGAGTTCCAATCCACGATACTGATCATATTGCCGAAGTGCGGTTGAATCGAGCTCCTTCGTATAGCCATAGCCAAAGCTTGTGAAATGATGATATTCCGGAAGGGCTGTCCCATCATTTAGCTTCCTGTTTTTATAGGAAATGTCGGTCTGTCCCCGTCCATATCCCCAGATCCCTGACAGGGAAAAGTGCTGCTGGTTTGGGCTGACGTACGAAAGGCTGGGTTTCAGTAAGAATTTCATGCTGTAAAGTTCCATCCTTGGATCAACCGAACGTGTGGACCAATGGTGGGTATAATTGGCCTGTAGATCAGCTTGCCAGGGAGAATTTATCTTGTACCCCAGGTGTGCCTGTGCATCGTATGTCTGTCGCTCGAATTTCCCAGCTTTTGGGGTGTAAAAATAGCCCGGAATACGGTTGTCGTCCAGACCGCCCAGAAAGTAGGCAAGGCTGTCTTCCCAGATTTTGGCATAGCTAAATGTCCCTGATATTATGATCTTATCCGAAAGATAGTTGACCCCGCGTGCCTCGAAGGCTGCAACTGCGGTTTTCTGGGCTTGCTGACTGGTGCGATAGTTCCGGTTTTTCAGGTCGTAATAAATCGTAAGGTCCCCGAAATTTTGTCTTGCGGTATCCTGAAGCAAGGTGCTGTGACCAAAAAGATACTGCATCTTCTGTTCACCGGCAATGCTCCACAGCACAGAATCTGACTGGTAATTCCGTTGGGCATACGCCTGAGAGCAGCAAATGAGCAAGATAAAAAGGCTAAAGTAGCGCATAGTAAAAATTAAAGGGACAGCCTGGGCTGTCCTCATGCGTTAAAATATCAATCAATAAATGAACTTGCCGATTTGGATACGTCAGCTTTGTTCAGGTAGCCAAAATCTTCGCTGGAATTGTTCGTATCTTTTAGGATCCGGCGTCCATTGACAGTTTTTAATGTCTTACGGACCAGTGACTGGCTGGAATATTGGCCGGCTGGTACGAAGGTGCGTACAGCATCCAACGAAGTTGGTAGGCGCTTCGGCACGCGTTGACTTTCGGTCGGGTGCATCACTTCGACGGCATCATCAATATAGCTGACCGGAATCTGCAGCATTTTCTTTGTGGCAGCGGTAATCTCCCGCTGATCCGGTGTTGCCACTGTAGGTAGCGATTTAACGGCAGGCAGATTTGGATTGGCTTTGAATAGGATAAAAGCATCGCGGCCATTGGCCTTTAATACCATGTCATTGCCCGAAATAAAATAAGTGACATCCATATTGGTCACATTGGGATTATCGATGTCATATTTGTATGGTGTACCTCCCAGGTAGCTGATGAGATTGGTCTCAAAGTCGGCTTTGGATAAGTTGACCGTCAGGCTTGGATCGGTAATTACCACGCTGGTATTTCCGTTGCCAGTATAAGATGCGGTATGGTCCACTGCTGTAGCGGCGATAATAATACTCTGACCGGGTTGAACAGGATATTTTTTGCCTGTTCCATCACTTGGTACCATAAATACCGTATTGGCATACACATAATCTTTATTGGCATCCATTCCGGCACCAACTGTGATGTCATGGGACTGGCTCCAGTCGTACTGATTGCTGCCCGGCAGAAAATATTGTCCACTGTTGTTGTTGTTCTTGCCTTCTACCTGTCCGATATAAAGGCTATCGGCATAGAGCACCGTATTGGAATTGTTGTAGATTTCGAGGAATTGATCCCTAAAAGTCGCGCCTTTGGTGACATCTGATCCGGCATAGTAGATCTGTTTAAAAACCCAGTTACCGACCTTACCAATCACAAGATCAAGCTGTTTTTCGGTATCGGTGCTGACATCCAGCCGTTCGATGGCGCCATTGAAGGTGATATCTTCCTCAGTGAAAACACCTGTTTTTTGCGTGTATTCCTGTGCGCTGACCACAAGTGTGGCCGAGACATCGTATGCACCGGGCGTTACACTGGCAAAGGATACTTTTCCTGTGGCAGTCCCTGCTGCGCTGTAGGATCCGCTTGTGGTGCGGTTGGTAATTTTGATGCTGGCTTTTGAGACGTCAAAAGAAATATCCCCTTCGACAGCTTTTAATGTCAGCTGCAGCGATACTGGCCGTACGCGGTCCTCTTCAGACTTTTTACAGCCCGATAGGACGCTCACGATGAGCAGGGCGATAATAATTAAATTTCTGGTCATATTGTTGTCTGTTAAAATTTTATGGATGTTCCGATGGTTAAGCTGGGTTTATGATTTGGATCGAAGATCCGGTCGGTCCCATTGTCGAGTGTGACCAATTGGTATGGGCGTAGGTCCAACAGATTGTAGACACGCATATTAATTCTAAAATTTTTGTGGATTTCCTTCTCAAAACCCATATTCATCGTGGTGTAAACAAAAGGTGTATTTTCTGTTTTGCTATCTTTGGTTTGCTTGTTCAGTGTGTTGAATGGCGTCCCTTGTGCCTCGGCTGCTGTAAGCGTATGGAACCGAATATCGTCATCAAGATAGGCTATTGGGGTCAGGCTGCTCAAGGTCCGATTGTCGCCCAGGATATTTATATCCAGCGAAAGGTTGATGACAAATCCAATGCGTGAAAAATGGGTTACCGTATTTAATTTTGAGAGCAGCGATTTCGCCGACAGACGAAGGGGTTCATAGTAAACCGTTTTGAGATAACGCACTTCATCCAGGTATGTTCTTTGCTCAGGATTAAAGGCTTCATTGATCGCATTTTTTGCTTTTGTATAATTATAGGAAGTATTCAGTGAAAAAGAAGTGGCAATAACCGGGATTTTAGGTGTAGACAAATACCATTCAAAGCCATAACTTTCCGATACCAGACCATTGGTCAATTGGTGGTCAATGAAACCACCGTTGACAATGGTTGCTCCTGTAGGCGCATATTCAAATTTGTTTGTAGTTTGGTTTAACCAGTAATTGTATTTCGGTAGTTCATAGCGCCGCAAGTTGCTCATGGCGTAGAAACCGTCACTATTTTTCTTGTAATAAGCATAAATTGATGTATTGACCCAGCGGCTCTTGCGCGTTGCACCAAATTCTAACTGAAATGATTTGGATGGTTTGAGCTTACTGTTGTCAATCTGGATTTTATCCGTGTAAAGAAGATACAGCGAGGGGTCAAGGCCACCGGTACTGGCGGTGATCAGATCATAATCGATGAAAGTAGGTCCGGGATACAGCTGTGCAAGCGATGGAGCCTTGGTCGCTATACCTAGGGCACCTGTAAAAGTCCATCGCTTATTCCATTGCAGCTGCGAATTAAAACGCGGTTGGATAGTACCATAACCATTTTGGATATCATAACGTACACCAAGGTTGTTGGACAAGGTACGTCGGCCCAATTTAAGGTCAAACTGATCTTCGAGATAAAGACTCCAGTTTTTTGCGGCAGGAATATGCTCAAAAGAATAAGGCCTTAAATTTTGTTGGTTATAACCGACCAATCTGGGACGCTCGGGGTCGGATATGACGCCTTGCCCACCATTATTCGAATAATTGAAACCAGCGCCATAGCTAAAGTTGTGCCCGACAGTTCCGAGCTGTACCTGCCCATTAGACGAAACACTGGCCGAGGCTGTAATGGGTTTTCCGATGATCAGTTCTTCTGTCATGGTGGACAACAGCACATATTTGCCCTCATAGATTCCCATGGTATCCAAGTAAGCAATTGGCGTAAGCCCTCGGTTAACTGCATAGCTGGAATAGGATTCTTGTTTGCCCAGGGAGATACTAGTGTTTATTTGTAGATTTTTCATCCACTGTTGACCGATCTTAATCCCCATTCGGTTGTTCAGAGAAAATTTATTGTTTGTAAATTTCGACGTCCGCAATGTGATGTCATCGGGATCCTGACGCTTATTGTCATTCCGTCCCGAATAATCCAGTGAAACGGTATTTTTAATTTTTCCAAAAACATTGGTCCACATCAGACTTTGTGAATAGCGATGGAAGGATTTGACTTTGTCTTTCGGATCAGCGTTGCTGTAGGTCCAGTTGCTGCTAAAATTTAGGGCACCCCATTTTGGTGACAGCAAAAATCCCTTGCTGAGTGAACTGCTGGTCGAACCACCATTGATATTGAAACTGGCAACATAAGGACTCCGGCCGGCCTGGCGGTCGATAAGGACTGCGCCATTGGTCACTTCACCATATCGGGCAGGGGCAATGCCCTGGATGACTTCTATTTTTTCAATATTGTTCACGGGGATATCACGCAGATCAATTCCCTGAAAAGGCGTATCATAGCTCTTTGATTCCTGTGTTCCGAAATAACTGTCGCGGTAGCCGTTCATGGTGAGGGTACTTCCACTGAGACCACCCCGAGAAAGCCCTCGGGTTTGTAGATTGGCATCATTGGAAATCCGCATATCATCCATGATAATGGCGATGCCCTGCGAATTATTGATGTCAAAAGCACCAAGGGCGAGGCCGCCGCCGCGCAAGGTTAACGTCGATAGACTATTGAGATCCAGGGGGAGTGTTTTTTTTCCGGGCAGCGCATTCATCACATCCACCAGACTGAACGCCTGCAATTGATCGATAGCCTGTTTGTCTATCTGAATGGACGAGTTGGAATGTCCATTGTCATTGATATCAGGTAAAATATTAACCTCTTCCAAGGTGAGTGAAAGATCGCGGAGTACAATGTTATGACGCACTTTCGATTGGTAGACAGGGTAGGATCGCTGGAGGGTCTGTTTTCCCAGATAAGCCACTTTAATACGGATCGAGTCGCGCGCCTGAATATCAAAATCAAAATTGCCCAGACGGTCGGTCATGTAGCTGGTATTGCTGTGGAGCAAGGTAACCGATGCAAAGGGTAAGGCCAGTCCCTGCTCATCTTTTACTGTTCCATAAAACCGCTCCTGTGCGTTGGCCATAACTGCCATGCCGCATAAAACCGATGCCATTAATTCTTTTTTCATAAGTACGTATAAAAACGCGAAAATTCAGCTTGAGTTTTTTTGCTGAATTAGTTGACGTCAAAAATAAGGCAAAAAAGATGTTTTTTCAAATTATTTTTAATCAATCTAAATATACAATTAAGTAATCATGAATATTGCATGCAGAAAAACGCATGTTTTGCGCTGCGAGCTATCAGGTCAAGTTTTTGCTTGCGATGCGGCGAATATGGATCCGGCTAAACTTTTTCTGTTGCAGACTTGTTGATTAAGGTATATGAAAAATATGATGTTATCCTATCCCCTTAGAAAGTGGATTACCACCTATGTATGCGGATGCTTCCTCGCGATTGTTATGCTGGCGGGTTGTCAAGACCGTAATGCCAAGCAGCAGCCGAAAAGTGAAGCAGAAAAAACAATGACCGAGCAGGCGGAAAATACCGACTTTACCCTGGCCTGGCTCAATGCTCTTTTTTATGAAGAAGATTTCGAGCCCGCTTTAAAATCGGATCTGCAGCTCAATAAAGAGCAGATCAAAGCCTTAAAAGAGGCTGCCAGCACCGCTGTTGGCAAGCTAAGCGAGGACGCTGAACCCTCGACCAAATCGTTTAAAGAATCTATCAAACAGGCGACAACAGAGATTGTCCGGATCCTTGGTGAACAGAAAGCTGGTCAGTTCTTCCATTTTATTGCCGCACGTTATACGGACGAGCAGAATACACTGCCCTTAGAACCTAATCAGGTTCCCGAAGATACACGGGTTGTTGTGAACGCACCAGCCTTCCGAATGGATGTATTTCAGCAGGGTAAGCTGATCAAAACCTACAAGGTGGGGGTGGGCTACCCGGAGTTTCCATTGCCAACAGGCGTACGTAAGGCAACTAATATCATTTTTAATCCGACCTGGACACCCCCGGATGAACCTTGGGTAAAGGGCAAGGTAAGTCCTGGTGAGAAAGTACCTGCCGGAAGCAAATTAAATCCACTGGGACCGATCAAAATTCCCATTGGCATGCCATCGTTGATTCATGGGGGAAAAGATGTCTCCAAACTTGGGGCTTTTGCTTCCCATGGTTGTGTGGGACTTACGGATGGACAGGTGCAGGATTTTACCCAGCTGCTTGCTCAGGTATCGGGAAGTCCAATTTCAGCGGACAAAATTGCCGACTATGAGAAGAAAAACACCAAAACAGAATCGGTTAAGCTAACACAGCCGGTGCTGGTAGAACTGCGTTATGAAACCATCGTTGCGCAAGATGGTCAGCTGCACATTTATAGAGATATATACGAGCGTGGTACCAATACTGTCGAAAATGCGACCCGTGTACTCGATAACTATGGCGTCAAATTTGAAAAACTCAGTGAGCAGGAAAAAAATAGCCTGACCCAAGCCTTGGCGGAAATGAATACCGATGCGCGTGGCAACAAAATTGCCGGGACTGATCATCCCGATCAGGCCACAAAAGGAGACAGTGCGCAGAAAAGAGATGCGGACAAAGAAAACCGGAAGGAAAAGGGGCAGGTGACCAGGAAAGTCATCGGTCAGCAGGAAATGGCTATACCCATTGCCGCACTACGTGGAAAGGGCTATCCGATTCCGGTTGCGTACAATATAGGAAAATAGTTTCCAAACATAGGTTGCTTCTGGTAACGGAAGCAACCTATATTTAAAATAGAAAATTTTATTTGACCTTGACCAATTAGATAATTAAACACTCAACTCCGCTTTTTTTTCAAATAGAACTGATTTCATCTACCTCACGATGGCCTACTTAGTTTTTTTTGCTGATTTATTCGTTTTAAACGGATTGATAAGGATGCCTTAAACGCGCGCTATTTTAAGATTAAGAGTGACTCATAGCGGGGCTTTCGATCGCTCTTAGTAACTATTTTTGCATTTGTCATATTTTTATATTCAATTTGTTTACTTAAATTGATTATGAGAACCTAGTCAAATTGGAGATATTGTATTTTAGTAGGGAAGCAGTATGGAAGGATTCTATTCTGAAACTCAGGCCGAAGCTCAAGATAGTGTGCTGATTGCACGAATAAAAAAAGGCGATGAGGAGGCGTTCACAATATTTTATAAACGTCATTTTTCGAAAATGTATCTTGCTGCTGTTCATTTGCTCAAAGAGGAGGATATGGCAAACGATGCTGTGCAGGAATTGTTTATGGAGCTGTGGCATCGGCCTGAACGTATTGATTCAACAGGTAACATCAAGGGATATTTGTATACGGTACTCCGAAATAAGATCCTTTCCAACATGAATCGTAGTAAATATTTTAACGAATACGTCAGCTCTTATTTGGCGTTTCAACATCAAAATACCTGTGACACTGAGGAAACAGTCCTCTTGCGTGAACTTGAACGTATATTGGAAGAGAAGATAGCCTTGCTACCTCCCAAAATGCAAGCCGTATATCAGCTCTCGCGCGATGGAAAGCTATCCAATAAAGAAATTGCTGAGCAATTGAATATTACTGAAGGTACTGTAAAGCAGCATAAACATCAGGCCATGCGCATCCTGAGGAGTAAGTTTCCGAGACTCCTGTTGTTCTTCCTGTTTTTTTATAATGAGGATATCTTTTAGCCTAATCCCCCTCAAAATAAATATAACCGACCCTATTTATTTTTTTTTATTTTCCAACTATAACTTCTCGCGCTGTCATTCGTATTAAAGATACAAGACCCAAAACAGGTTGGGCTGTAGGATCGAAATTGTTATGCAGGAACGAGAAAAAATTAAACAATTATTTGACCGATATCAACGAGGGCAGTGTACAGCTGAAGAGAAAGCAGACTTACATGCTTGGTTTAACCACTATGCGGAGCGCGAGGCCGATGGTCTTGATGAGATCGCTCGATTGTATCAAGAAGATGCCCAGGAGCAAGATAACGAAGTCATCAATCCTGCTCCTAAAGTGAGACGGATACTGCCGTATGTTGCTGCTGCAATAGTGATTGTTGCGATGATAGCGACCTTAATTTTTAATCTCAGCAGACATAACCTTGGTCGGGAAGCCTTGATGGCCAAACTTGAAAAAAATGATGTCTTGCCCGGTGGAAATAGGGCTAAACTGACCCTGGCAGATGGAACGGCAATAGATTTGGATAGAGACCAAAATGGTATTATGGTTAGCGCAAACAAGATTAATTATCCTGATGGAAACGGCAATATCGTTCAACTCGATGACAACGTAGTCAGTCAGCTTGCACTCTCCACGCCTAAAGGAGGTACTTATCAATTGATGTTGGCAGATGGGACAAAGGTTTGGTTGAATGCGGGGTCTACGCTGCGTTATCCATCTCAATTTGCAAAAAATGAACGCGTGGTTGAAATTATAGGTGAAGCCTATTTTTCAGTTGTAAAGGATAAAACTCGCCCCTTCAGGGTCATTAGCCGTGGTCAGCACTTGGAGGTAATGGGTACGGAATTTAATATCTCGGCTTATAATAATGATCGCGAGATCAAAACAACTTTAGTGTCGGGCGCTGTACGATTGAAAACAAAGGATAAGCTTTTGCTGCTTTCCCCAGGTGAGCAAGCCGCTTGCTCTGAAAAAGGTGATATACATAAACAACCCATCGATGTGCAGCCCTTCGTCGCATGGAAAAACGGGGAGTTCTATTTCGAAAATACGCCCTTGACTGAAATGCTCAAGCAGCTGTCTAGGTGGTATGATATTGATGTGGTTTATGCAAGAGAAATCCCTAATGAACGCTTTTCCGGTACGATGTCACGCAATGTAACACTGCAGACTGTCCTCAAATTGCTTAAAATATCTGAAATAGGCTACCGTATTGAAAATAACAAACTAATTATCGAATAACCCTTATAACTGATCTTATGCATATGACCGATACAACTTAACCTACAACAAGCGATACCGAACAAAGATACAGGGAGAACGCACCACCATCCCCCCTGTTATGTCGGATAATATCGTATGATTATTTAACCATCCAATTCACATTACCCAATCACTGCAAACTTAAGAAAAAAAGTGTTGCAGTGGCAATTATAGGCCATGAATATGAATATTCGTTTTACCCGTAATTTACCATCGGGACAAACCGGAAGGCAAATCCTTCGAATTATGAGATTGACAACACTTTTTGTGCTGATGGGCTGTCTGCACATTAGCGCAAAATCAATTGCCCAGACAATAACCCTGGAAGCTCGTAGCTATTCATTAAAAGAGGTTTTTAAGGCCGTTCGGCAGCAGACCAATTATAAAGTCGTTTATAATGTACGTTTTCTGGATGGCGCTAAGGCTGTTTCGATTTCGGCTCATCAGATGCCGCTACAGCAATTTTTGAAACGGGCTCTTCGTGATCAGGATCTTCACTATAGCATCGAGGAAAACACGATTTTCATTGGTAGAAACATAGCTACTAATCCTGAAAAATTAAATGCGGTCGGCACTGCCCAGACCCAACAGCTTACGCTCTCAGGTAAGGTGACAAATACAGCAGGACAAGCATTGGGCGGCGTGACGATAAAAGTGAAGGGCACCAGTATGAATGTAATGACCAAACCGGATGGGAGCTTTACTATCCCCGTGCCTGCCGCACGTGTGACGCTGATCTTCAGTTCGGTTGGATTCAGTACGCATGAATTAATTGCCGACGCTGGTCAGAAAGAATTGAAGGTAGCCCTGCGTGCTGATCTGCAGCAATTGAACGAAATTGTTGTAGTGGGGTATACCGCTAAAAGTAAAAATGAATTGACCAGTGCTGTTACTGTGGTGTCGGGTGCCAAACTGAAGGATGTCACAGCCAATAGCGTGGGTACTATGCTGCAGGGGAAAGTGGCTGGCCTGCAGGTTGTAAATAGTTCCGGAGCACCTGGCGCAAACGCAGAAATTAGGCTGAGGGGCGTGTCTTCTGTCAATGCAAACCAAAGTCCGCTGATCGTAGTAGATGGTATTATAGGCGGTAATTATGATCCCAATGATGTGGAAAATATAACCGTACTGAAAGATGCTGGCGCGACAGCTTTATATGGATCCCAGGCCAATGCTGGCGTCATTATCGTCACCACAAAAAATGCCAAAGAGGAAGGCCTGGGATTTGAAGCAAAAGTCGCTTCGGGGTTCCGCAACCCTGACTTTGGAAAACTCAAACTGATGAACAGTCGTCAGCTGTATGACTATCAGAAAGAATTCTACCGCGATTATATCCCCGGAGCAACAGACAATAGTTATAAAATAGATTTAGGGAAATTCTACGCAGAACGGCCATTGGACTTACTTGACCAAAATTATGATTGGTCCAAGGAATCTTTTAAATCGGCCCCGATCTATAATTTCTATATGTCCGCAAGAGGGAAAAGCAGCAAAAATGACTATTATATCGGTGCATCTTATTACCGGGAAAAAGGAACATTTGTCAAAACTAATTATGAAAGACTTAATTTGAGAGGGAACTCGACCTATCACATCAATGCAAGATTGGATGTAATCAACAATATCAACATCAGTGGCAGCCGAGGAATGAATAATGATTATATGGATATGTATTATGCATTTCTTAATCTTCCTTGGGACAATCCTTACGATAACAATGGACAGCCCGTCTATGTGGATGGCGCCTCATCGTTTAAATGGTGGTCCCGGGATAAGATCAATCCGATTCATACCGTAGCCAACTCGGAGCATACCACGAAAGGGTTTGATATCAATTATGATCTGGGTGCAAATTATCGCATCACCGATTGGCTGACATTTACGAGTACCAATCGCGTGTCAGCCTCGTATAATAAGGGGGTAAATTATGTGTCGCCCTTGGCCGCAGGTACGTATCATGGTGATGGGTACCTGGATGAATTGAATGCCTTGAACTATGGTATTATCAGTAATCAGCTTTTTAAGTTTAATTTTCCAATGGATGATCATGTGATCAATGGTTTTGTGGGCGGGGCGTTTGAAAGTGGGCGAACAGAATATTCCGGTGGTTCAGGGAAAGGATTGCCCGAGGGACTAAAAGTGCCTAACGTGATATCCAGTAATCAAAAACTGAATGGCTACCATATCGGTACAACCTTGCAGTCGCTTTTGTCCCAGGTGAATTATAGCTATAAGAATCGGTATTTTATTTCGGGATCTTATAGATACGATGGCTCTTCTAACTTTGTGCCAAGCAAACGCTATGGTGGCTTTCCCTCTTTATCCGCCGCCTGGTCTGTGAGTAGTGAAGAATTTATGGCATCGAATAAGACCATAGATAACCTCAAGGTTCGTGCGAGTTATGGTTTTACAGGAACACAGGATATTGGAGCTTCACGCTATCTGGGCTTATTTTCGTTAACTGCACAATACAACAATATTGTCGGAGCTATACCTTACCAGTTGGCTAGCCCTAACCTAACCTGGGAAAGCAAGCGTCAGATGAATCTTGGGTTAGATATAGGTCTATTTAAACGTGTAAATCTAACCGTAGACGCCTATCGCAATGATACGAAAGATCTACTTTTGCAGGTCGCGCAGCCTCTTTCGGTGGGGTTTGAAACAAAATGGGAAAATGCAGGTACTGTGATCAACAAGGGCATAGAGATCGGCATTAGCTCGACCAATATCCAAACACAGCATTTTCAATGGACGACTGACTTTACAATTAATTTCAACAAGAATAAATTGGCTGGTTTCCCATCCGATATTGTCAGGACCAGTTCGACTGGGGTGACGCAGATTTATCGCAATGGAGGTAATCTTTTTGAGTTTTATATGCCCAAATGGCTCGGTGTTGATCCGGAGAACGGCGCCCCGCTCTGGGAAAAATTAGTCGACAATAACGGTGCTCAACTCCCCATACCGGAGAAAACTGCGGACTATGCACAGGCGACAAATCAAGAAGTGGGATCGGCCTTGCCAAAATACCAGGGGGGATTCAATAATAGCTTTAGGTATAAAAATTTTCAGTTCAGTGTGAGTACATATTTTAATTATGGCAACAAAGTGTTCAGCAATAATTTGCGCTATATGATGAATGATGGTCATGAACCTTATTATAATCAGATCAGATTACCGGATGGTGCCAAAATCTGGAGTGCCCCCGGAGACCTGAAAGCGACCGAACCAAGCCCTCAAAATTCGGCGAATTCGACAGAAACATCGAGTCGTTACCTTAAAAATGGAAGCTACTTTGCAATTCGTAACCTGAACTTTAGTTATACATTACCGCAAGACTGGGCGCGTAAAATGGCAATGAAGGCTGTCACCATTGGCGCTACAGCAGACAATGTGGCAATTTTTACCAACTTTCTTGGGCAGGATCCGCAAACAACAGTAACACAGGCATCCTATGCCATGCCGGGAGTTTCCGATTTTAAGTATCCCAACAACAGACAGTATCTGTTGAACCTCACTTTTAACTTTTAAACTGGCTACGGCCCGCAACAATATTGTTTATGAAAAAGAAACTATTCTCCGCCATAGTACCTGTTTTACTGATGCTGGGAAGCTGTAAGAACCTTGATTTCCCGCCGAGTGATGCGATAAGCACAACGACATTGATTACCACAAAAGATGGATTAACCAATGCGCTGAATGGTGCATATGCTTTATTTAAAGACCATATCGAATTTAATGGAACAACCGATAATAATAACATGTACCTGCGGCAATTTTATCATTTATCAGATTTTGCAAGCGATGATATCGTCTGTGCGCAGATAACAACAGACCCACTATTTTATAGTTTTACCCTAGGACACTCTCCAGCGCAGTCTAATACACGCTATTTTTGGTATATCTCCTATAAAATTATCACTGGAGTCAATACCGTAATCGATGCGGTCGAAAAATCGGGAAAATCGGATGTAGAAACCAATCAATTACTGGGAGAATGTTATTTCTTGCGTGCATTTTGCCATTTTAATCTGGTACGCTTATTTGGCAAACCCTACAGTGTGGATCCCCAAGCGCCTGGGATTATCCTGCGGACCAGCTTAAGCGACCCCGCAAAGAAAGGACGGTCTTCTGTAAAGGAGGTGTATGAATCTGTACTTGCTGATGCTGAAAAGGCGGCTGTACTAATGACTAAACCTAGGGGGGTACAATACGCATCTCAATATGCTGCATGGTCTTTACTGGCGCGTATAAATTTGTATAAAGAAGATAATCTCAAAGCAATCGAATATGCAGACAAAGTGATTGAGTCAGGCAAGTATACATTATCTTCGACGGCGACTTATCCTGCATTATTTGCCAATGCGACTGCTGGTTCGGAAACTATTTTCTGTATCGCATTTACACAGGTTGATGACTATGGAAAATTTGGTTCTATTGCGTCAATGATCTATTCGGATGGTAATTCGGGATGGGGTGAGGAATATGCTTCATCTTCCTTGCGTGAGTTGATGGCAAAATATCCCGAAGATGTACGCTGGTCCTATATCGTTCCTTTAAAGGATGCATCGGGAAAAATACAGAAGAAAAATGGTATTGAGGTATACTACATCAGTAAGTTTTCGTTTCAGGATGGTTTGCCCAATTTGAGCTCCCCAATTATGTTTAGACTCGCAGAGCTGTATTTGATCCGTGCAGAAGCCAAGGCAAAGAATAATGCCGCAGCGGCAGCACTTGATGATGTGGATATGATCCGTAAAAACCGGGGACTGGCGCATGCCTTATACAATAAGGTCGTTCCTGCCGGAAGTACGGCTCTGGACGTCGTACTCAACGAAAAAAGAATAGAAATGGCTTTCGAAGGACATCGTGCCTATGACCTTTACCGCAACAGAAAGGCGATGGATAAAAGTTATTGGGGATATCACCTGTCTGGGCTCAAGGAGACGGATATCGATCTGAGCAAAAAGCCGGCTGGATTTCCGAATCTAAGTGTACCTTATTCAAATCCACGTATTATTTACTATCTACCTATAGATGAGATGTTAAGTAACCCCCTTGTTATACAGAATCCTTGATCCGTTGACTTTAAATATACAGTATTATGCAAAATGCTAAAAATATAAAAATCCATCTGCTCGTGTTATCCGCAGTAATAAGCTTCGCCCTTAATGCATGTAAAAAAGATGGATATACGCCACAGATTGATCTGCAGTATGAAGTGAATGTGGATGGCGCCACAGTGTCCTTTAATGTAAAAACGGAAGGGGTGACCGATTATCACTGGGATTTCGGAGATGGGCAGGAATCGACAGAAGCAAATCCCGTCCATCACTATGCAGGTAAGGGGAAGTATGTACCGGTACTAAAGGCATTGGTCAACGGCAAAAATGCTGAATCTGCAACTGTGATTCGCATAGCGAAAACTTCGGTAATAAAAATCAATGACAATTCATTGGACGATTGGCAAACAGTGACCAAAGATGTCATTCCATTGGGGAAAGATAAAGGCGTATTCGAAACCGTAAAATTGGATTATGATGGCAATAATGTCTATCTGTATGTCGCGATGGCCGGAAAGAAATCGGATGCGGCTATTTTCGATCTCTATATAGACGCCGATAATAATGCCGGTACTGGACTGCTGACGAATACCTTTACCAGTGGCGGTTTTGATATCTTGTTGGAAGGTCAATTACTAAAAACAGGACTGGATATCTTTTATCACAACAGTAGCGACCAGACGGCATTTTCTTTTGATCAGCAGTCGATCGCGGAGGCGTATAAAGTCGGTACGGTGAAAGAAGAAAATGGAATGCTCAAATTTGAAGTAAGTATCGCCCGTGGCAAACTTAAAGGCCTGACGGGACAGGGGATACGTATCGGTTTGCAGGCCATCAAAAATGATTGGACCCAGACCCTGGGAAGTGCACCAGATGTGGGAACGCCAAGTTATTTTTTGGATATGTCTGAGTGACCTTGAATAAGAATTATTTATTGACGAATAGACACCAATTGAATAGGTAAATTATGGTAAATGAAAAAGGTCTGATAAAGGATCATAAAGGAGTCGGACGATTGGCCTCGTTGGATATCATGCGGGGGCTGATCATGATCTTGCTCTGTGCGGAAAGCTGCTTGCTCTACCAAAGGTTAAAAAATATATCTTCCGTTTCTGCTTTGGCAAAAATAGTTGATCAGTTTTTCCACCATCCTTGGCATGGTCTCCATTTTTGGGATTTGGTACAACCCGCTTTTATGTTTATCGCGGGGGTAGCTATGTATATTTCGTACAACGGAAAAAAGTCGAAAGGGCAGCATTGGCAACAAAATCTTGGACATATCTTAATCCGTAGTCTAAAACTTTTTATATGCGGACTCGCGCTACATTGCGTCTATGCGGGTAAACCGGTATTTGAACTATGGAATGTATTAACGCAACTAGCTTTTACGACGATACTGGCCTACATGATTATTGATCAGTCTAACCGTTGGCAGTTGCTGTGTTCCATTGCACTCATCCTATTGACTGAAGTCCTTTACCGAACCGTATCGCCGCCAGGATTTGACCAACCATTTGAGCCGGGAAAGAACTTTGGCGCTTACCTAGATCAGGTTTTGATGGGCAAAATAAATAGTGATGGATGGGTAGCATTTAATGCGGTGCCCACAGCAGCACATACCATTTGGGGCGTACTGATAGGACGCCTTTTGATGACTGAAAAAACCAAGCGAAGTAAGATGTTTATTATGCTGCTGGCTGGGGCAATTGCCCTGCTGATCGGCTTTGGACTGGATCTAGCTGGAATTACACCGATTATAAAGCGCATCAGTACAAGTTCTTTTGTTTTTGCTTCCGCAGGATGGGTATTATGGATGATGGCTGGACTTTATTGGTTGACTGACATCAAGCAGTATAACCGCTATGCATGGGTTTGTACTGTTGTAGGCATGAACTCGATCTTTATATACTTGTTTTTTGAAACTGTCGGAATGCAGTGGCTTAATGGTACGGTCGCAATTTTTACGGGCGATATGCTCCATCTGCTCGTCCATTTGCCCTTATCTATTGCAGCGCTCATCTCGGCAATCGTCGCATTGCTATTGCAGTGGGGACTGTGCTACTGGCTGTTTAAACGTAAGATCTTTTTTAAATTATGATTAACCGGAATTCTGGGAATAGGAATTAACTTAAATAAACTAATGATGAAAAAAATACTTTTGTACATACTATTGGCGATGATGTTTGCTTCTTGTAGCAAAAATAGCCCACTCAAGGAAACAGCAATGGAAGAGGGGTCGGTAAAAAAAGCGGGGTTGCTAGCGCTGTCAAATATGTATGTCAATGCAACGACAGGAAGCGATGCGAATACCGGTACATCAGCATCAGTACCCTTGAAATCAATTCAGGCGGCGCTAAATAAGACAACCGATGGAATAGGTGCCACGATCTATGTCGCTGGCGGAATCTATAACGAGCGCCTCTATTGGCCTGCATCCGGTGCTTCGGCAACAGCTCCCATTACCTTGACAAATTATGACAATGGCGTTGTCGTCCTGGATGGTAGTAATGCAACGAATGCCACACAGAACGAAATGATAGCAATCGCTGGTAGAAGTCATATCCGTATCAACAATATCCATATAACCAATAATATAAGAAGTTTTGCAAAGGGCATATATGTGGTCGGAACCGGGACGGATATTCAGGTGACAAATTGTAAGATTTCTAATATCGGATGGACAACAAATCCTTCGGCAATACCAGCAAGTACTGATAACGCGAGTCCGTTTATTATCGTGGGATCTACCGCAACCCCTTATAGCCAGATTTATATTGGAAATAACGAAATATTCAATTGTGTGACTGGATATAGTGAAGGGCTTACCCTAACTGGAAATGTAGAGAATTTTTTGATCGAATCGAATTCCGTCCATGATATCTCGAATATCGGTATAAACATGTCAGGTAATTATGCCTGGACTGGTGCTCCCTCCAGCTTAAATTATGCCCGCAACGGTAATGTCAAGAATAACGTGGTCTACAATTGTGTATCACCTGTAGCTACTTCGGGCGGAATTTATATTGACGGAGGAAAGTGGATAACTATCGAAGGTAATAAGGTTTATAAAAACTATGCAGGGATCAGTGTCGGCTGTGAAAATGACAACAATACGGTTGAAGGGGTGAATATCCGGAGTAATTTTATCTATGATAATATAGAAGCAGGCTTGCTTATCGGTGCTAATCAACCGAACAGTAAAGTTGTAAATACTGTGGTTAGTAACAATACCTTTTTCCAGAATTATAATAAAGGGGGCTGGGGAGGGGAGATCTCCCTGCAAAATTTAGATCAGGTATCTTTTGTCAACAATATTATTTACGCAAAGTCAGCTATCGCAATTATTGCTTCCTTGGGATATACAGCATCCAATCTGGCTTTCAATTTTAACAAGTACTATTCTGCCACAACTGCTGCTGCAAATATGGTATTTGATTGGGGCGGTGTAAATGGAACGACCTATACGGGCCTCGCAAATTTTACGACGGCGACGGGATTAGATGCCAATTCAACCTATGGGAACCCTGGATTGGTATCTATCCTATTGTCAAATCCGGATCTTCATTTGACCAGTACATCCGGTTGTATAAATGCCGGGATGCCAGATTATGTGCTCAAGCCTGACGAGTTGGATATCGATCGAGGTAATAGGCTGATCAATGCAAGAATTGACATCGGCGCTCATGAAACACTGTATTAATGTTTGTTTCCCTCTCACGACGATAGCCGTTGTGGGGGGATTTTTTTAAAGTTATGATGTACATTTATTAGATGATAAGACATGGAATTAAACAAGCGAAACAACAAGCTTAAAAAATATATGTTTGGATTTTTGGATAATATCAGACGGTTAAAGGCCAAAAATCCACTTATAAAGGAAATTTGGGTGGAGGATCTTGGAGCTTATTTGTTTAAATTGAATAATCGCGTTTTTTTTCTCGTCGATATGGAGGCGGGGTGTATTTCACTCGCCTGTTACGATAGCTGTCGGCCGATCATTAAAGCGCGATATCCTAAGCTTATATTTACACATCCCTATGTTTCCGAAAAAAGACTGCTGTCTATTTTTCTTCCAAATCAAGAGTCGAGCATAAAGTTGGCACTGGAGCTATTTGAAGCAGCACAGTCTGTTGTAGGTAGAAAAGCTTCCTAAGAAGTTGGAATAGGTGACGATATCAATGTGGATTAGAAGCAATCTTATGATAAGCAAGAGGCTGTCTCAAATTTATTTGGGACAGTTTTTTTGTTTAAAAAGTCTATGAGATAGATTTGTGTGTTGTTTGTTGGTTATTTGAAAAAGACTCATATGGAGGGGAGAAATGAACAAAAAGTAGCTTTTTAGGCCGCTTTTTTCTTAGATTTTGTGCTATTGCCAATAATCCCCACTCTATGGACACTTTTTCTTTACCCCGGAGCATAAATCTTCGGAACCCATGGTTCTGTTTAATGTTTGCAAAGACAGGTTCGACGTCACAACACCTCTGTTTTCGTTTAGCTACACCTACATCGCTGTTGAGCAATTGGTATGCCCTGTTCATTACAAGATTCAAACTAAGTTTGAAATGACAAGAGGTTTAAATAATCGATTGAATTGCTTCTTTTTCTACTCCTGAATACAGACAAAATTCATCTAAAGTAACAGATTGATGATGCTGTTTGTTATTAACTTGTTTAATGGTGTGGTAGATACGTAGGCTTTGTCGGTAACTTTTACCGGTAATCCTGGCGATGTCTTTCGGATAAATACAAATTCTTCCCAAATAAAGAAATCCTTATTTAAAATAATTCGACCATTTTTAAATAAGGATTTCTTTATTTAATTTTGTGAGGCCAATTTTAAATAAGTGTTTATTCTATTTAAAATTTCATCGTAAATTTATTTCAATGAAAGATTTCAAACCAGGAAATTATATCAATCAAGGTTATTATAAAAGCTTTCAGCCCACTGAACTTAACAAACAATGGCTATTGGATGATATGGAGATACAACAATTGCTATCAAATGCCGATCGGCAGATGGGAAGATTAGATATGTATTCTGAATACATTCCTAATATAGATTTGTTCATTAGCATGCATGTGGCCAAGGAAGCTACACAAAGTAGCAAGATCGAGGGTACACAGACCAATATAGAGGATGCTTTTTTGGATAAAGAAGATCTAGGAGTTGAACGTAGAGACGATTGGGTGGAAGTTCATAATTATATTGAGGCGATGAACCAAGCAATTCATAAACTCAATGAGTTACCTTTTTCATCGCGATTAATTCGCGACACGCATCGTATTTTATTGCACAGTGTACGGGGGGAACATAAATTACCGGGCGAGTTTCGAACCAGTCAAAACTGGATTGGCGGAGCGACTATCAACGATGCTACTTTTATACCACCGGTACATTCTTCTATTCCGGAATTAATGAATGATTTGGAGAAATTCGCACATAATGAAGAATATTTTTTTCCTGATTTGTTAAAGATTGCATTGATTCATTATCAATTTGAAACTATTCACCCTTTTCTAGATGGTAATGGCCGTGTAGGACGTTTATTGATTACCCTTTATTTAGTAGATAGGGGAATTCTTAAAAAGCCTATTTTGTACTTATCGGATTTTTTTGAAAGAAACCGAGGATTATATTATGATAATTTAATGCGTGTCCGTACACACGGAGACATTAAACAATGGCTGAAGTTTTTTTTGGTTGGCATTATTGAAACGGCAAAAAACGGAATTGCGACATTTGACGCCATCCTAAAATTAAAAAAGGAAAAAGAAGAAATAATTCAGAGGAACAGTACAAGAAGCCACCATATACTCAATATTCTAGACCGCTTATATCAACGACCAATCATCAATGCACAGCAGGTTGTAGAATTTACAGGCGTATCTATGCCGACTGCTTACAAAATAATTGATGAAATGAAACAATATCACATCTTAAAAGAAATGACCGGCGGAAAAAGAGGACAAATATTTATGTTCGATCCCTATATTAAGTTATTTTGATATTATAAGTGAAATTATAATTGATTATAATAGTAACAGCGCAGTACGATTGCGCGTCCGCTGATACAGACGAATCTTATAATGATCTTTTTAGTTTTTTGAAAAAGTTCTCTTTTTATACTTGATAAAGAAATAAATAGTAAATTTCCTCTATAAAATGATATTCAGTGGCTGAGGAGAGAACGATAAATTGCTTTTTTTATGCAATTTATCTAAGTTCGACCAATACATTTATCAAGTGACAGGAGGCACAATTGAAATGGGAGTAATCGAAACAATAAAAAGGCAGGAACGAGAAAAGGGACTTAAGACTGGTATAGAAAAAGGAATTGAAAAAGCAAGCGTGAAGAAGCCATTGCAATAGCATTGGAGTTCAAGAAAAAGGGATTACCGATTGCCGATATTGCTAACGGTACTGGGCTTTCTATAGAAGAAATCGAAAAACTGTAATAACGTAATTTTAGCGTTTAAAAATATTTGTTGTGAGCCATGTCCGAAAGGGAGTGGCTTTTTATTTTTTAATCCAACAATTCTAGGAAATTATCCGGCATACCTCCTAGTGTTGACGGTCTATCAATTTTTAGGTAGCAAATACACCCAGTCGGTACTATCTAGGTATAAATTTTCCCAGCCGTGTTTATTGTATAGCAATTTTGGTAAGAAATTTACCAGTCTGAATGTGCCTTGGTATAAATTTTACCAAACATGTTCATAAAACGGCAATTTTCGGTAAAAAAATTACCAACCGGCAAACAATAAAAGACAGGAACGAGAAAGCTCTTAGGACCGGTATAGAGAAAGGTAAACAGGAAATAGCAATTGCTTTCGTTAGTAATGGTCAGTTATATGTTCAGTCTACATGAAAAGTTTTAATTTTCTGACGTATCATTTTATTGGTATAGCTTCAAATCATAAAATTCACTATATTTAATTGGTTAATAGCCAGCGTTTAGTGACGTTCGGCTGTGCGGTGCGCGTCTTTTAACATTTCGCAATTTTAAATTTTTATTAAATAGAAAATAAGAACACCATGAGTCTAAAAACATTCATTACAAACAGTGTTGATTACAACATTTGGGTCAGCGAACAGTTGGTTGCCTGGTTGAAAAGCTACCCTGAGGAGTTGTTACAAAAGGAATGTCCATCCAGCTTTACCAGTATTGCAAAAACGCTCAAACACATTAGCGATACGCAGCTGTATTGGTCATCGATGATCCGCGGCACGCCGACGCCAAGCTTTGACTATATCGCTACCTCGGTGGATCTTGAAACTGAAATGAACAACATCGTTAACGAAGCCAAACTTTTAGCTGACTACGTAAAGGAAAATAGTGAAGCTATGAATGAGCCCCATCTCATCGAGTCACAATGGTTCTCTTCTAATTTTCCCAAGTATGAATACCTCCAGCATTTGATTATTCATACGACCTATCACCGCGGTCAGATAGTCACCATAGGCCATCATGTAGGTGTTGTGAAAGCGCCCATGCTGGACTATAATTTCTGGAATGTGATGCGGCAGCAGCAATAGGGTGTAATATCCTTCGGAGCAATGTTTGGAGGTATAAGGGAAATAACTATGAAGCTAATAGACATAAATAATAAATACATTGGACTTTGGAAAGGCAACCATAGGCTGATCCTAAGCTGGTTGCCCGATCCTAACTTTGATTCGATATCAAGCTTGGCTATAAAAGCTGTTGCTAACAACAAATTTCTAATGTTTACTTATGATTGGTATCATGAAGGTGTTGTGCAAGAAGGGATGCTATTAATGGGTAACAACAATAAACAATCTGAAGTTACAGCTTCATGGATTGATTCTTGGGGCATGGGTGGAAGGATAATGAATTGTTATGGAAAAATGAATGAGCAGGGCGATATTTCAATAACGGGTTCTTACGAAGTGGTCGATAGCCCTAATTGGGGATGGCGTATCGAAATACCTGCTCCAAATAATCGGACACTTCAGATAAAAATGTACAATGTCTCGCCCGATGGTGAAGAATTCTTGGCCGTCGATGCAAATTATTCGCCTGTTGAGTAGACAATGAATTTTCATTTATCTTATCTGGCAAAAAAACAGAAAATAAAATGAATAATCTTGAGGTAAATGAATAAGTGACGTTAACCTAAAAACAAGCTATTGTTAAGCTTGTTTTGTTAATACTATCTTTATCTATAGCTAATATTCGCTTCTTTATTTTGGCGCAAATTCAAGATAATGAAACCTATTAAGCTACCTCAATTTAGAAAAACAGCCCAAGTTACCTTAGCACTTGCATTACTAAATGCAGCAAGTGTTGACACGGTTTGGGCAAATCTCACAAACGAAGTCATCGCGTTCGAAATTCCAGATCAGTCTGTTATTAAAGGGATTGTCAAAGACCAAGATGGCAAGCCCATAGACGGTGGTACCATCATCAACGAAACCAGTAAACAGAGTACGCGCACCGAATTTAACGGCAAATTCACTCTCAAAGGACAGACCGGGGACCAAATCCGCATTTCTTCCTTAGGCTATAAAACAACCACCATAACGGTTACAGACAGTCCTCTTGAAGTTGTTTTAGAAAAAGACGATTCTAAACTGGACGAGGTTGTCGTGACCGCAATCGGGATCAAGCAGCAGAAAAAGCAGATCGGCTATGCTACACAGGAAGTCAAACTGGACGTACTCAAAGAGTCCAAAACTATGAACATTGGTACGGCTTTGACGGGACAGGTGTCTGGGCTGATCGTCAATAATCCAACAGGTATTTTTCAGGCACCTTCCTTTCAATTGCGGGGCAAAACGCCTTTAATTGTTGTGGATGGTATTCCTGTTGAATCTGATTTTTACGATATGTCCAGCCAGAATATTGAAAATATCAACGTGTTGAAGGGAACGGCAGCTTCCTCTTTATATGGCTCACGTGGTAAAAATGGTGCTATCTTAATCACGACCAAAAGTGCAAAAAGTGATAAACTGGAGTTTTCAGTGGGAACGACGAATATGTTCTCGGCAGGATTTACCGTCTTTCCTGAATCGCAAAAAGAATTTGGAAGTGGATCTAACGGTAAGTATGAATTTTGGGATGGTGCTGATGGGGGCATCTCAGACGGTGATATGACCTGGGGACCGAAATTGAATTCCGGAATAAAGGTGGCCCAATGGAATAGCCCCATCCGTGATAAACAGACCGGTGAGGTGATTCCCTGGTGGGGAGATGTCAGCGGAACGAAGTACAACGAAAAGTCACGTTATGAAAGGGTACCGATCGACTGGGTAGCCCACGACAATCTGGAGGATTTCCTTGGAACTGGATTAATCACGGAGAACAATGCAACGTTGTCCTACCGATCCGAAAAAGTGAGCATCTTTGGAACTGGAAAGTATGCTTATCAGAAAGGGCAGGTGCCCAATACCAAACTTTCTACAGGTGGACTGAACCTGAATACGTCGTACCGTTTTACGCCCGAAGTGCAATTGGATCTTAACCTCTCCTATAATAAAGTAAAGTCGCCAAATTATCCGAGATATGGATATGGCCCTAAAAATCATATGTATACCATCTTGCTATGGATGGGGAATGACGTAAATGGACAGGAATTAAAGGACCATCTCTATATTCCGGGACAGGAAGGCTATCGCCAGGCGAATTATAATTATGCATGGTACAATAATCCTTATTTTGCGGCCTACGAATTGAACCAGGTGTATGATCAGGATATTTTGCATGGACAGACAGCCCTGACATGGCGCATTTCTCCAGAATTTACTATAAAAGGGCGCGCTGCCGCAAGGCAGAAGAATCTGTTTCAGGATATGCAGAGTCCCAAGTCGTATATGAATTATGGCGATTCACGGAATGGCGATTATAAGAACTGGGACAGCAAGCAGATTAATTTTGACGCGGACGTGCTCGCCACTTATATCAAAGAGTTATCTGATGATTTTGGAATAACCGTGAATGCAGGATCATCAACGTTCAAACGCGATTATCGTGAACTTTATCAAACAACAGATGGTCTAGTCGTTCCATTTGTCTACAATTTGGGAAATACCCAAGGACCGGTAAAAGCCACGAATACAACCACTGAAAAAATAATCCGAAGTGCCTATGCATCGGTAAACTTAAACGTGTTTAAGTCCACATATTTAAATTTTTCAGGACGGAATGATTGGTCATCGACGCTGTCGAAAGCAAATCAGTCCTTTTTCTACCCATCTGTTTCGTTGAGTAGTGTGATCTCGGACTATTTTACATTACCTCAGCAAATAGACTTTATCAAATTGTATAGCTCATGGGCATCCGTATCTTCTGATCTGGATCCTTACAGCATTGCTGCCACCTATAAGAAAGACGTAACTTATGGCTCGACGCCGTCTGTGACTTACCCTGCAGGAATTATAAATCCTGATATTCTTCCGCAGCAATCAAATTCGTTGGAGGTGGGGGCTTCACTGGCCCTGTTTAAAAATAGGCTTTCGGCGGATGTCACCTACTACAATGTTGTCGACAAAAATCAAATTATAGATTTAAGTGTTTCTCAGGCATCGGCATTTACTTCACGTAAAGTTAATGGAAATAAATACCGTACAAAAGGTTTAGAAGTCTCTTTAACGGGAAATATCATCAAAAATGACCAATTCTCGTGGACATCGACTGTAAACTGGTCCCGGGCGGTCCAACGTCTCGAAGAGATCTATAATAACCAGGCGAAATTTGGCAACTTAAAAAAGGGAGATCGTGCGGACAGTTATTACGCAACAGTTTGGGAAAAATCTGCTGATGGTAAGGTCATCCTAAACCCGAATACCGGCATGCCGACAAAAAATCCTTTCCCACAATATTTGGGCTATTTCCAGCCGGATTGGCAATTTGGTTTTGCCAATCAGTTTAAAATTAAGGGATTTCAGGTTAATCTTGATATTGATGGCTCTATTGGTGGTGTGATGAATTCGACCACAATAGAAAAAATGTGGTGGGGAGGAAAGCACCCGTCGTCTGTTTTATATCGTCAGGAGCAGTATGATGCCGGAAAACCTGTGTTTGTGCCGGATGGTGTGATTGTAACAGGTGGAGAGCTTACGCGCGATGTGAACGGCAACATTACTTCGGATACACGCACCTATACCAATAATACCACAGCCGTGGATTGGCAGGCCTGGAGTCAGAATTATCCTTATCAGGCCCGCGTAACAGAAGCCGAAAGTAAACTTTTTGCCAATGTATTTGACCGTTCGTTTGTGAAATTACGTCGGCTTTCGGTAAGTTATGATGTCAATAAGGTATTCAAACTAAAACAGCTCACTGCGTTAAACGCATCGGTATTCGGATACAATTTAGCGATGTGGAAGAAAGTGCCTTATATCGACCCTGATTTTGGTGTTGGTAACGATGGTAACCTTCAGGATCCGTCGACCAGATATATCGGTTTTTCACTCGATTTCAAGTTTTAATAAGATTGCAAGATGAAATTTAATAAACACATATTTTTTGGATTGTTTTCGCTTTCAGTAATGACCTCCTGCCAGAAATTGACGGAAGTAAACATTAATCCCAATGAAGCAACGACAACTCACCCACAGGCGCTACTGACTAAAGTAGAATGGGACGCTTTTCGTACTTGGCATGGTACTTCGCCATTGTATACCTTAAAGATGATTGTACAAACGGATGGTGAAAATGCGAATCAGATTTATAACTGGCAGCGCGGAAGCTTCGAGCAATATGGTTTTCTTCGGAATATTACGAAGATGACCGAAGAGGCGGAGAAAATAGGCGCTGAGAACTATTTGGCACTGGCTAAATTTTTCCGTGCTTATTACTTCTATAATCTTACCCTGACTTTTGGTGATGTGCCTTATTCCGAGGCTGCAAAAGGCGAAAGCTCAGCTGTTTTTACACCAAAGTACGATGCACAGAAGGACGTTTTGGTGGGCCTGTTGAAAGAGCTGGAGGAAGCAAATGCGATATTGAAGAAAAATAATAATACCATAAATGGTGATATTATCTATGGTGGAAATAGTGCGAACTGGAATAAGTTGGTCAATTCTTTTCGCTTAAAAGTATTGTTGACCCTGTCGAAGAAATCAGCTGACCTTCCGTTTAACCTGGCGACAGAATTCGCGAAGATCTATTCGAGCGAGTCCAGGATTACGGATGTGAGCGGAGCCGAAGATGGACAGTTGGTCTTCCTGAATCAGGATGGCAACCGCTACCCTGAGTTCAATTCCAGTGGCTATGGCTCGGGAATGTATATGGACTCGACCTTTGTCCAACGGTTACAGGACCTAAAGGACCCCCGATTGTTTGTCGTCGCCACGCAGACACGTTTGGGGAAAGAAGCAGGTAAAGCCATCAATGATTTCACTGCATATGAAGGCGGAGATCCGATTGTACCTTATGCGCAGGTCAATGCGAAAGCCGTATTAGGAAAGCTATCCAAAGTGCACGAACGGTTTTATCAGGATCCTACTGCAGAGCCCTTGGTCTTATTGGGCTGTTCAGAAATGCAGTTTATTTTGGCAGAAGCTATGCTGAAAGGCTGGATTACGGGAGATCTAAATACAGCTTATGCTAAAGGGGTACAGGCATCTTTCAAATTTTATGAAAAATATGCGAAGAATGTAGGCAGCTATACCAATGAGAGTCAAGCCGCTCAATACTTGGCACAAAATACGGTAAAACTCGATGCTGTCAGTTCAAACGAACAGAAGTTGGAGCGTATCCTGATGCAGAAATATCTGCGGTCATTTCATCAAGGTGGCTACACGGCGTATTTTGACCACTTGCGCACGGGCTATCCTGGCTTGCGTAAGGCTGCCAATGTAAAGACAGCCTATCGATGGATGTATCCGCAAGATGAATACAATAACAATACCGCCAATGTTTCCGATGCGATCAAATCACAGTTTGGTGGGAATGATAATATTAATTTACAGACCTGGTGGCTAAAATAATGGATTCGAGAAGGGCATTTTTAAAAAAGGCAGCCATGCTTGCTGGGAGTACGGCAGCTATAAATTGGTTGCCGGAGTCTATCCAAAAGGCATTGGCCATCGAAGCTCCCAACGGATCCACATTTTTGGATGCTGAGCATGTCGTCTTTTTGATGCAGGAAAACAGATCATTCGACCATTGTTATGGCACATTAAAAGGCGTGCGTGGATTTAATGATCCGCGTGCCATGAAATTGCCAAACGGCCTGCCGGTATGGATTCAGGGAAATAAGGAAGGTGCATATTTTGCACCTTTCCATTTGGATATCATCAATAGCAAATCCACCTGGATGGGCTCACTGCCGCATGGCTGGCGGGATATGGTTGCTGCACGCCACGACGGAAAAATGGATAATTGGCTGGAAGCAAAAAGTTCGGGGAATGACGAATATAAAGCCATACCGTTGACCATGGGTTATTATAACCGTGCGGATATTCCTTTTTATTATGCCTTTGCAGACGCTTTTACGGTATGTGACCAGCATTTTTGCTCTTCATTGACCGGTACCAGCGCCAACCGTTCTTATTTTTGGACCGGCACCGTACGCGAACAGCCGCGCAATCCGGAATCCGTTGCCCATGTGGATAATGGACAGATTAATTACAAGGACGTTAGCTGGAAGACTTATCCCGAGCGGCTACAGGAAGCTGGGATATCGTGGCGGGTGTACCAAAATGAGTTGAGTCTGCCCGTTGGATTTAAAGGTGAAGAGGAAGATTGGCTAGCCAATTTTACGGACAACAATCTCGAATTTCATAAGCAATATGGCGTAAGATATCACCCGGCGCATTATCAGTGGATGAAAAAGCGGATAGAGGAGTTGCAGCGATTAGTTAAAGGTAATGAGAAAGCCGGATCGCTGAGTAAAGCCAAAACTGAACTGGCACGTCTACAGCGCGATGTGATGCAGTATTCTCCGGAAAACTTCGAAAGGCTATCCCAGTTTGAAAAAGATATCCATCGAAATGCCTTTGTGACCAATATGGCTGATCCAAACTATCACAAACTTGATAAAATAGCTTACACAGCGGATGGAAAACGGCAAGAAATTGAGGTCCCTGCGGGTGATGTTCTCTATCAATTTAGAAAAGATGTTGAAGCAAGAAAGCTGCCTACTGTATCCTGGCTGGTCGCTCCCTGTCGATTTTCAGATCATCCGGGCTCACCCTGGTATGGTGCATGGTATGTTTCGGAGGTATTGGATATCCTGACCAAAGATCCAGAAGTCTGGAAAAAGACTATATTTATCTTGACCTATGATGAAAACGATGGATATTTTGATCATATAGCCCCATTTGTTCCGCCATTGAGTTCTAATAGCGAGCAAGGGGCAGTCTCCACAATAGATACCACGGATGAATACGTGACCCAAGAGCAGGAGAGAAAGCGTACAAACAATCAAAATGCCTCCTTGGAAAGCCCTATCGGATTGGGTTATCGTGTGCCGATGGTCATTGCATCACCGTGGTCAAAGGGCGGATGGGTCAATTCAGAAGTTTTTGACCATACCTCCTGTCTGCAATTTTTGGAACATTTCTTAGAGCGGAAAACGGGGAAGGTGGTTCGGGAAGAAAATATTAGTCCCTGGCGCAGAATGGTCTGTGGGGATCTGACTACGGCATTCCGTCCGATAGACAACGTGTCCAAGCCCAATGTCTTTTCTGTTGACCGGAATGCATATGTCGAACGGATATTCTCTGCACGGAACAAAAAACTTCCAACGGATTTTGTACAAATTGACAGCCATAAGATCGCAGAAATCAGCGCAAAAGGCCGATATCACAGCGATGTACAGATGCAGGAACAGGGATGGAAGCAGGCCTGTGCGCTGCACTATGATCTACAGGTAAAGATGGCCAGTACAGACACTATTTTTTCTATTAGCACTAAACTAGACCAAAGGTTGAATACTTTTAAACCTGGTGCAGGCATTCCTTACTTTGTCATCTCATATATTCCTTATGATGGACATGAAAAAGGGAAAGTGTGGAATTTTGCCGTTCAGGATGGAGACCAATTGCAGTACGATTGGCAGCTTGATAAGGTATCAGGAGATCGGGTATCCTTTGCCCTCCATGGTCCTAACGGATTCTATCGTTCGGTTGAGGCTAATAAGGTAAATATACCGAATATCGATGTGTATACCAAGGTCGTTTCGGGTAGTCCGGTTCTTTGTGTGGAAGTGCAGTCGTCCGGAATAGATCTGCAGTTAGTGGATAGTGCCTACGGTACATTTAAGCCAAAAGTACTTAAAAGTGGTGCGCACAAAGTGATTGAAGTAGATTGCAGTGAAAGCAAAGGCTGGTATGACGTCGAAGTAACAAGTCCTGAAGATCCACAGCTTAAGCTTCGGTACGCCGGGCATATTGAGACAGGGCAGCCGAGTTATACGGATCCGTTAATGGGGGGAATGATCCGTTGAGGAAACCGAATAGCTCAAATAGCCTAGCTATTATATAAATATTGTTGAAGCCATTTCCGAAGGGGAGTGGCTTTGGCAAAGTGTGCTGAAAGTATCCCTATAAGTTTGGGATCCGTCATACCTTTCCAGTGCGCGTATACGTATATGTCAAATTTGTTTTGTGCCATCGTTTACTATAATAATTCGAGATCTTGCAATTTTCTTCCTAATTCATCGTCTGCTGCTAATTGTAGTACATCATCTTGTAAACCCAATACACGAAGCACATTTAAATATGCGCCAAATGCTACACTTGTATCTCCTTTTTCGATCAGGTATAATGTCGAGCGTGCTATTCCCGCCCGCTCTGCAACTTGAATGGTTGTTAGTTTGCGACGCTTTCTTGCTAGTTTTATATTCTCACCAACTTGCTCCATAAGCTTGGTTAGTCTAGGGAAAACGACTTGTTTTTTTATGCCCATACATTTGTTTTGTTTGATATTATGGACAAATTTAATTGATTTGACTGAAATAACAAACATTTAATAAGGTGTCATTACAAGATTCGAACTAAGTTTGAAATGACAAGAGGTTTAAATAATCGATTGAATTGCTTCTTTTTCTACTCCTACCCAATATAAGGGATGAACAACAAATATGGAGGGTGAACTGCAGAAAAGTCGGTATTGGAAAAAATATACGATATCTAGAGTAATGCGTTTTAATATTTTTACTAAAATAATTAGTATTTTGTATTGAAAATTTCTATCTTTGTCAAATTAACCAATTGATAAGTTGTTATGAGTCAAATATCAAGACGGGTAGATGACCCGTTGTGGAAATCTATTTTAGAACAAACTTTTTCACATTTTTTAAGATTTATTTTTACGGATGCAGATGCTGTTTTTGATTTGAGCAGACCCTTTGATTATCTTGATAAAGAATTCGAAAGCTTGTTTCCTCCTGAAAGTAACGGAAAGGGAGTCCGTTATGTTGACAAACTAGTAAAGGTTTTCTTAAAGGACGGGAGCGAACAGTATGTGCTGTGCCATGTAGAGATACAGAGTAGTAAGGGCAAGGGAGACTTGGCTGAGCGAATGTTTCGCTATTTTTATAAAATATGGGACCGCTACAAAGTTCCCGTTACGGCTATTGCAATCATGGCAGTTGGTAATAAAAGCTATCGTCCGATGGTATATAGTCAGGAATTTATGGGAACCTCATTGCGCTATGATTTCAATAGCTACAAGATTCTGGATCAGGAGGAGGATGTATTACGGTCGGATAAGAATCCATTTTCTGTAATTGTCCTAACTGCATTGTTGGCTATTGTTAACAAAAAGATTAACGACGAGGGATTGAAGGCTATTAAACATGATCTTTATGATGAGATGATGAAGCGGGAGATGGATAGGGATACACGTCAGGGGCTATACGACTTTTTGACTTACTATGTAAGTTTTGATGACGAACAAGTTTTGAGTATATTTGAAAAAGAAATAAAAACAAAAATAGGAAGGAGCGATACAATGGGCACTCAAGAATATTTATTAGATAAGGCAGAGAAAAAAGGCCTCAAACAGGGCCTTAAACAAGGAATTGAAAAAGGTAAGCGGGAAGAAGCTATTGCAATTGCACTGGAATTCAAGAAAATGGGTATTGCTATAGCCGATATTGCAAAAGGTACAGGGCTATCCATAGAAGAGATCGAAAAGCTGTAATAACGTAACAGTCATAAATGATTTAATATGAGCCATTCCCCGCAAGGAATGGTTTTTTATTGTTGTGCGTTTTTTTATCATTCGGTAACGGGATGGTATTGTGCTGTGGTTTCATTTCCATTTAGGGACGAAAGGTCCGATTTCAGGAATGAACAACAAATATGGAGGGTGAATGGCTTTTATTTATATTGAGTTGGACAGACTCCCGTATGTTTCTTGAAAAAAGTCGAAAAATTTTGCTGTTGCCCATAACCACAATAATTGCTTACCTCTTTGACCGAATGTCCGCTCCGCAATAACTCCTTCGCTTTCAGAATCAAATGCTTAGTCCAGGTCTGTTTCGGACTTTCACCATAGATGGCTTTATAGATTTTGTTCAATTTGCTCTTGTCTACCTGTAGTTGCTCGGCTATTGTCTGAATGGAGCAGCTGCTAAAAATCTGCGTGGCTTGATCAGTGACCATCTTCCTGGCAAGTCTAGCAAGCAACTGGTCGGGATCTAACTTTTCATGCAGGCTGAAATTCTTGTCAATGGCAATATCAAACAGATTATAGACCACTTTTATCGCAATGACTTCATGCTCTTTGTGGTACTGAAATAAATACGTTTCAATGTAAGATAGCTGATAACGTGTTCGCTCTTTAATAGGCCAGATAGCACTTTGGTAGAGTCGCTTTTTATCACGTCTATGGGCTGCTCTGAATTCGGATAAAAAGTGGTTTTCCTTATAAATGGCCGGTCGAATAAAACCGATATCGACCAAAACACCATAAATCAGGTAAGTTCCGGCAACCAGATTTACCGCTATCTCCCCTTTGGGGATATATACATAGCTGTGATATTGGGAAGGTAGCGATACCTTGCATTCCTTCTTGGGCTGCTCGATAACGACCTCCTGCGGTGAGCCGAGATTATAGAGCAGGTGATAATCTGCTTTGCTGGTATTGACGGACAGCCTGATATGTTGCTGTACCTGTGCCTGCAACCGATAGAAGATGACGCTATGATAGTCAATGTACTCTTCAGTGAACTGAATGCCTGTATCTTCATAACGCTGTATCGATGAATCGGCCAATTTGGGTAAAAATGCTTTTATTTGATCGCTAAATTGGTCTACTTCGGGCAGCCTAAAATGGAATGTTTTTTTCATAAATTTTGGTTATTTAATGTGTTTGTTATTACCTCCTTCCCTTGTATCGAGATCCGCTGTCGCCGTTCGCACCTGTAACGTTGGCTCGGTGGTCTCAAGTGGTTTTATCATTGGCTTGGCAATGCAATGTAAGAGGGGATGGTCCCAGGCACAGAGGTTGTACCAGATCATCAGACTGGAAAAATGGATCAAGCCCATCGTCAGGGCTATGCAAAGGTGCATCAGGATAATGCCGGTACTGATGTAGATGCGGATCCGGCGGTTGATCCAGAGCAATGGGTATCCCAATTCGAAAAGCAGGGTGGCGATTCCTAGTCCGGCCCAGATAGCCGTGAACTGCTGAGCGGATTGGGGAATAGTAAACAATGCTGGGGCCAGGGGTTGCTGTATGGCTTTCCAAACGGCTTCGCCATTCCACCAGGTAGGGCCAATGGCCTTGCCCAGGCCGGCAAAAAAATACACGACAGTAAGCTGCAACCTAAAAATCGTAGCGCCAAGTGTGGCCCACTTGTCGTTGGGTAGCCGGCTGCCTTTGAAGCAGCAGAAAATGACACCGAAGAATAGTCCTGTCTGTACCAGATAGTCCGCCCCGTAGCTCCAGGTATAGTTGGCGACAAAAAAAAGATAATGCAATATAATGAGTCCCAGCATTGCGGCGCTGTAATAGTGGTCAAAAAACAAGGCTAACCCACAGATAATGTATAGCAAGCCAAAGAAATGGATCCATTCTAGGCTGGCTAGCGTGTACTCCGGTAAATGGGCAATCAGGGTGTGGATAGATAGTGTCCCCGGTCTTTGCTGCCATGAAATGCTGTGCTGGTCCAGGAAAATACCCTGGCCAAATAGCATACTGAGGTCTGGCCATAGCCGCCACATATCCAGGGATAGCAGCAGGCCAAGTCCCCTTAACATGATGGGCAGCCTCGTGTAGGTGCTTAACTGTACTTCATTGCGCATAAACTTAATTTTTTATATACTCAAACAGAATAATATATCGGGACGAATGGAGCGGATCTTTATCTTGCTCAACTGATGCTGGCAGATGTTTGGCGATAAGACGACATGCAATGCTGTCGGCAGCGACAATATCGGACAGACCGGCTGTCAGGTTGCTGATTGATGCACGCACCTGATCCTGTAGGTATGACTGATTGCTGTCAAGAAATGAAGAGCCTGATTGAAAGTAGCTGTTGAGCCGGAGCATTCCCGTCGTGCTTTGTATGCGTGGTTCGCCTAGAAAAGTTTCGTTACCCCCTTGATATTGGATATATTCAAGCTGCACCTGCATGCCTACACTAGGACCATAAAATGTATAGCCGCCACTGAGACCTGCGAGATCCTGATAGCGGGCAACATACCTAAATAGTTCGGGCAAACGGTCCGGAAGCTTAAAAATGATGCAGAGATTATAGGCTGATGCCATACTGAAATGTATGGCACAGCCTAGTACAAAAATCAGCCTTAACATAGGTTTTAATAGGGCGCTATTGTTATCTCGAACGTTTTGTAAACTGTTCTTTGGGCGAAGAGGGAAAGAATAAACGGGTGGATAGTCCATCTTGAATAGGGTGATCCAACGCTTCCAAGTGCAAATAATTTGCGTTTGTTCTGTCCTGTACAGGTGCAGTAGTCCAAGAGGAAGGAATCACCCCGGCTGCGAAAAATAGTCCTGCGCCAATTAGATAAAAAGGTAACTTGAATTTTGTCATGATAATGTGTTTTAATTATTTATTTCTTTAAATTGATAAAATCAGGTGATAACAGCGGGTTAATTATTTGTTTGTATCGGATGTAATTATTTACTTTACGGCTATAAGTATTTTTTTGACCAACCGACATGAACCTATTATGCGCAAATTTCCTGTAGTTATAATCGATGATCTGTATGGGGCACTGGAGGACACTGCCGCCGTATTGGAAGAGCTTGGCTTGTTTGAGATAGCGGGTAAGTTTACCTCCGTTAAAGATGCCGAACTATATTTTTTAAATGCAGATGAAAAGGTCTATATGATCTTCTGTGATATTGAGATGCCTGATCATTCGGGCTTGGAAGCGATTAAAAGACTCCGTAATTATTGTTCCCACTTTGTTTTTATTACAGGGTATGCGGAGGAATATGCTTTACAGGCGCACAAAGTGCATGTTGATGGATTCCTATCAAAACCAGTTCATGTGGATGAGCTGCTGGGCTTATTGAAGCATTTACAGCATAAAGCGCCCGCTAGTGATATTGGTCGGGATAGGAGAGTCGTATCCATGATCTTTCTGGATGTTGTAGACCCTAATAGTGAACTCCATCTTGCGCGTAGGAATGGTCCGCCCATGCGAAAGCATCCGGAAAATAGAAGGGTACGTGAAAAGGTTCCGGTCGCACTTGCGGAAATTGCTTATTTGGAAAAATCAAAAAATTATATTCATTTTTACGCGCTTAGGCCCGATGACCAGTTTGTCTTATTGGGGGTGCTCAATAAAAGGATGATGGACATAGAGGATACCTTCCGGCAGGATCCGAGATTTGTCCGGGTCAGCCCGTCAGTATTCATTAATATAAACTATGTTAAAAAAGTGCTGCTGGAAGGCGTTTATATCGGACCAAAGTTTCAACCTGTTTCACGATCTCGTACGGAGGAACTTGACATGCGATTGAAGCTAATGGATCCCGGGTTCAAATGGTCAGGTCATGCCGGCTAGAAAACAATTTATGCTGACCTGGCTCAAAAACATCGTGCTCTGTATGACGATTGTCTTTGCGCTGGCTTATGTCTTCCTGATCGTACCCACAGCATTTAAGGGCTGGCGTGATCAGCTGGTCGCTTTGCTGTTGAGTACAATGGTTTATGGCCTGTCCCGTTATGTCCTGCTGCCCAATATATTCAAATGGTCCCGATTCAATGCGTATCTGCTAGGGGTCTGGATGACGTTGGTCATGGCCTTTTTTGTGGCGATACCGATTATTTTCAGTCTGTTTACCGGAGCGCTGGTCTTTACTCCGAGGAAATGGGAAATTGCCAACTTTTGGCCGGTTATATTCTTGATTCTACCGCCCATGTTGGTCGCTTTCTTTATGTATAGCTGGCGGTTTGGTGTCGATAAGTGGCTGGCGTACCGGTCCGTGCAAATCAAGCTTGATGAGATGTCTTTAGATGCACAAAAGTGGGAGCTGGAGGCGATCGCCAAACACCTTCATCCGCACTTTATCGGCAATAGCATGGCCACTATTCGTACCCTGATCAGGCAGTCTCCGGATCAGGCACTGCTGGCGGTGGGGATATTGGGCACGATCGCTGCCTTTTATTTAAAAATAGATAATAGACCTTGGCTATCGTTGCGGCTTGAAATGCAGATGACCCACAAATTGGTCAATCTATATGAATTTATAAAGCATCACAAAATTTATATAACGTATGAAAATTGTGTAGATGAAGACTTCTTAGTACCCAAAATGCTGCTGTTCAACCTGGTCGAAAACGCCCTGCAATATGGCGAGACATCACGAAAGAAGTATCCTATACAGATATTGATCGCTCTGACAGAGGATAATATGGTGAAGATACAGGTATCCAACCGAGTCGCCGCCAAAGCGGTGACCGGCACGGTAAGCCACAATACAGCGCTGCAAAGAATAGAGCGACAGCTACGTCTGCTGGATCCACAGCATGCGGGAATAGTGCTGTCCAATAATGAATCCGTATTTAGGATTTCGGTATCTTTTTATCGGCATCGTATAGACAATGTTCGAATAGAGCAGAAAAATGCGTAACTTAAATCCATTATAAACCTTCACCATCCGTGGGCATTTCCTTTATTTTGCAGGGCTTGGCAGACCTTGAAATAGCCCCACCTGTGCGTCGATGGTCTTAAAACCATAGACCATGAACTTAAGTGTATGCCTATATGCATTAATAGATCGTATTGAAAAATTGACAGAAATTTTAGTAGCGATATACGGCTTGCTCGCTACCCTGATCCATATCCTTAAAACCAAGAAAATAGAACAGAAACCACTGCGTGAACGTAAACTCTGGACACATACCGAAGTGACGGATTACCTTGGTATCAGTGTGTCGACCTATAAGCGCCGGGTGCGGGAGGGAGTGCTCAATCCGATGACGCTCACCGGCGATGACCGCTACTTTGAAGAAGACCTGATTGAGGCGCTTGAAAGGAGCAGGCTCAAAGGTAAAATATAATTTGCGGACGGCAGCAGTTGGATTTGACGCTAAGGATCGGTGACTTCGCGCTGTGGCTTTGCGATCTTCCCAACCAAAAGTATGAAACAGACCGGTGGCCGTTCGTTTTTTCCGCTTGGGGAAAACGAACAGTTAGGTGACTGAATAGAAATTCCCCCTGACTGGTTGGCGCAGTCGGGGGAATTTGCTGTTCAGTCACCCGGAAAGTTTGAACAAACACTGGTCTGTTTCATTTCCCCACCTGGCCAAATGGACCTTTCAATGGTCTGCTCGGATTAGTCATTGGATTATGCGAATATTCCTAGTGACGGAATCACAATTTTACTGTGGGAAACTGAGCAGTCACTCCGAAAAATCATCCTTTTCTGGCCTATTGCCGATCAGATTGGCTCAAATGAGCTCAATTACGTTCAATCTGGGCCAAAACTTCATTTTCAGTCCATTCCCATAATATGTTTGTGTCATTAAATGATCTCGCGAGGAATATTTAATCGTTAACAAACAGATTTTTAACCGACACGGCCAATGTCGACAGATCGCATTGGCAGGTCAATAAAACAGAATAAATATGGCGACAAAAATGAAAGCCTTGATCGGATTTGGAAAAATGAAAGATGATGAATTGGTCATCAGCTGCAATACGATTATCGGTGCTATGACGGACAATATCAAGTACCCGACACCGGCGCCTGCATTGGCGGATATACAGATCTTATTGGCGGATTTTACGGCCAAACTGGCCGTTGCCCGTAAACGTGGATCGCCCGAAGATACCGCACTTAAGGATGAGAGCCGGGAGCCGCTTATCGTGGCGATGCAACAGTTGGGTTATTATGTCAATTCAGTGGCCCAAGGGCATCTCTCCACCTTATTGAGTTCGGGTTTCCCAACCAATAGCACGTCATTTGGCAATCAGGTACCCCTAAAAGTGGACAATGTAAGGCTCTCGGATGGACGGCAGTCCGGACAGGTGAGACTTGACTTTGCTCCACAGAAGATAGCGACCATCTATGAATACCGCTATCGTATCCGAACGGACAACCCCACGGAATGGGGAGATCGGTTTACCACGACCTCGTCCCGGGGCAATATCATTGCTCCTTTGGAGGTGGGCAAATTCTATGAAGTACAGGTGCGCGCCATCAATACTCAAGGGGTGGGCGACTGGAGTAATGCTGCCACGATATTGGTACGCTGATGAATATGCTGCTAAAAAGAGTCAGACAGGGGAAAAATAGTACCCTGTCCGAATTGTATATAGATGGCCTATTTCAATGTTATGTCCTCGAAGACAGCATACGTGAGCATAAAATCAAAGGGCAGACCTGTATTCCTGCCGGAAAGTATGGTCTGGGGCTCAACTATTGGGGTGGGATGAACACTGCCTATAAGCGGCGTTTTCCGGATATGCATCAGGGGATGATCGAGATCAAAGATGTCCCGGGCTTCAATAATATCTATATCCATATCGGCAATACGCATGTGGATACGGCAGGTTGCCTGCTGGTGGGTACTTACTTCCATAAAGACAAGAGCCACAGAGATTATGAAGTATATCAATCGCAGAAGGCTTACCAGAACTTATATAAGGAGGTGATCGAATATGTAAAAAAAGGCAAAGCGATGCTGACGATCAGACATATGCTGGTGGAGGGAAACTACGCAAAGTTGAGTCAGGATCTGTAGGCGCGGTACCGCAAACTAGATAGTACATGAACCCGTCGAAAACAAACTGAGCAGCGCAAGCTCATGACAAAATAAATTAAAGATGAAAAAGATAATCAATAAAATAGGAAAGGTGCTCGGGCTGGTATTGGCGGCACCGATAAAGCTGCCGGGAAAGGTGCCGGCGATTCTAAAATACCTGGCTATCGGCCTGGGCATCATGGAGGCTGTCATTGATGAGGAACCGCCGAAAAGGGAAGGCGAGAAGGGCGACATAGCTCCCAAAGATCAGGAGAGTCCGCGAAAAAAAACGGAGCAAGATGTCAACAGGACAAGCCCGGCGGAGAAAGGAGCGGAACGTGAAACTTAATGATATACGCATGGGCGTGTTAGGCGGTACGATGTGTTCCTTATGGGCGAGCATCTCTTTGGGTGACATGTTGCAGACGCTTTTGACCGCTGCGCTGGGGACACTGGTCAGCTTCGCTACAAGCCAGTTACTTGGCAGATGGACCAAGAGGAAAAAGGAATAGAAACGGTATCACAGCACCGGTAAGCTGTGCTGCGGTTTAAGGTTTCCCTTGCTTGGCTACTGGCCGGACTTTCAAAAGAAATGCCGATAGCATATTTCAGCTGATCGGCATTCTCCATTATTATCCTAAAATTATCACGCATTATTTATCTTGAATACAGCGGACATTCGAGCCAAAACCTTCCCGTCCGCGTAGCGACAGTTCGCCTTCAATCCGGTCGCCAGATTACAGGTTTGATGTACATTTTCTTTTCATTTTTTTGTTCATGTTTACTGTGCTATATATTTGGTCTATAGTGTTAACTGTTGCTAAATGAAGGATAATTGCCTATATGGGCTTTTAACTAACAATGGCCTTTCTTATGAAAAAAGCGACTCATTTATGCATGATCCTTTTTTCTATCTAATGCCCTGATACATTGAATATATGTTGGACTTGAGCGTAAAACAAAAATAGTGTCAATGAAAATAAATGCCTAATATGTAGGTATCACACAGATATCACATTTTCATAGTTTTACGTGTTCAGCTCCTGATCTTGGTTTATTTTTTTGTTAATAAGGGGCATATCAGCGCTATGCGCTATCCCCGTAACTCTTTGGGACGGGAAATACGATCTTTCATTTTATCCGCGCCACATCGCAAATATCGCATTGTTGCCATTGTGGACGATAATCCGCATCGGATCAAGATCCTATGTTGAAAAACAATACAAATGACACTCGACTGTCAAGTCGTCCGGTTGGAGGAACAGAAATTTATGCTCAGAAAGTGAAATAACCGAACATACATCAAGATGGCGGTGATACCGGAGAACTTTTTCTGTCAATTATCTGTATTGATTTAAAGTGTTTTATGACAGAATTTATTGACCCTATTGTATTTGGCGGAACTTATGGGTGTAAATAAAAAAAGTGCTAACTTAAAATAGTTATCTTAATCGGATTTTTTAGTGTAAATTAATATAAATCAATCTTTTATTTGTTTTCATGAATACGTTCTCAAGCCAAATTACACATATTACACCTGAACATGCGCATAAAAGTCTTGCCCCATCCAATCCGTATATCACTTATCAAACCCGTAATCTGCTCTACCAGCTTAACAAAATTGGGCAAAGTGGACAAGTGCTATTGGGGCATCAAAGTACCAATACGCTGGGACGGAAAGGCATTAAAAATGTTGGAAATTCGGATATAAAAATGGCATGTGGCCAGTTTCCGGGGATGGTCAGTTATGATCTGGGCTGGATGGAACTGAATAATGGTGCGGTATGGCTAGAAGGCCGCGTCGCACATCTTATTGATGCAATCAAATACTGCCGGAAAATAGGCTTGCCCATCTGCTTGTCTTGGCATACACGCAACCCCATCGACAAGGTGTATGACCAAAAAAACCGAAATGCCAAAGGAAAAATAAAAGATTTGGGAAATACAGTGGCTCAGATCCTTATTAATCCAGCAGTAAAAAAGACTTATCTGTCCTGGTTAGCTATGTTGGCTGATTTTTTCGGACAGCTGCAGGACGAGAACGGCAACTTAATTCCTGTTTTATTCCGGCCGTTCCACGAATGCAATGGGAGGTGGTTTTGGTGGGGCAAAACGGCCTGTTCGGCCAAAGAGTATATCCAACTCTACCAACTCACGCATGATTACCTGACGAAAGAGAAAAAGGTAGATCATCTATTATGGGTATACAATACCGATAAGGTTTTTTCCGAGGCTGATTTTATGGAGCGCTACCCGGGTGATGCCTATATCGATTTGCTATCGCTAGATTTTTATGATTCTCCGCGCTACAGTGCGACTGTTTTTCAGAAGAATCTTGACAAATCAATGGATGTACTTGTCCATTGTTCGAAGCAGTTAAAAAAGGGGTGCTTCATTGCTGAAGGTGGTCTAAAAAATTATAGCGATGCACATTATTTTACGGAAAGATGTGTTCATTATTTTAATAAGGATATAATCGCCTTTATTTTTTGGGCCAATACTGCTAAGAATTATTATGTTACTTATGCAGGTGACCCGCAACAAGGCGATTTTTTGGAAATGCTCAAAACGCATCCGATTTTGTTGGCGGATGAACTGGGGAAAATGAATATATATCGTTGAGTAGCTGGGTTATTCAATTAATTTGCTTTGGTGTCTTTCTAATATATTGTAGATATGTTTCACATCTTGTGATTTTTCTTTTTGAACCATCAGCAAGGCATCCGCTGTGGAAACGAGTATGGTATCTTTGAGCCCCACGAACGCAGTATATTGCGTTGTTCCGATGGACATGTTGCCAAATTCATCCACGGGATGACCAACATCAACCAAATAGTCATATAAGGACTCGAAGGAACCTAAATCTGACCATTCAAATGCGGTCTTTACCACCCTGATTTTTGTGGATCGTTCCATAACGGCGTAATCGATACTAATGGAGGGTATTTCTTTGGAAAGTGCTCCATCAAGCCAACCGTCATGACTGGATTTCCATGTTTTTAAGGCGGCGGAATACACGTTGGGAGCATGTAGTTTTAATTCTTCCAATAAAGTATCTGCCCGAAAGCAGAACATTCCAGAGTTCCAAAGGAAATTGCCGCGTTCCAAAAATGATTCTGCTGTATCCTGATTTGGTTTTTCGCGAAAGGAGCGTACCTGATCGTCTTCGTATTCGATATAGCCATAGCCGGTCTCAGGCTTGGTGGCCTGAATGCCGAAGGTAACCAGATAGCCTGAGCGTGCTTTGTCGACTCCGGCAGTGATCGCTTCTGCATACGCTTCGTCGCCGATAATTAAATGATCGGAAGGTGTCACTAAAAGGATATCGGTTGGGTCCGAGGCCAGGGCCGCAAAGGCAATGGCTGCTGCGGTATTGCGTGGGTAGGCTTCGATAATCTGCTGATGGGCCACCTGCATGCTGTCTAAGGTCTCTTCACTCAACTTATAATTGTCTTTGTTGCCAACGACCAATAGGCTATCGGTCAGGAATTGATTGCGTTTGATGGTCATTCCAAAAAGGGAACCTTCTTTAAATAAATTTAAATATTGTTTAGGCTGATTTTTGCGTGATAGTGGCCATAGGCGGCTGCCAACTCCACCACTAAGGATGACATGTTTGATCTTACTCATAATTTATCTTTAAAATGATGATGGTGTTAATACTTCTTGCTGATTGTGGTTAACTAGGCATGCTGTTCTCTCTATGTATCGACTTCAACTAACCATTGCTTTTCTGTTCTTAAGAGTCTCTTTTTCGGCTACGACCTGCCGTAGCCCATGACTGGAAAAGCGATGGGTACGTTTGTTGTAGTGGATGTTGATGTCTTTCTGAATACAAAGTTGTCTTCCTGTAAAATCACAATCGCGGTATTCTTCCCCGATGATACGGACCTGGATAGGTAAGGCCAGAAGCATATCAATCAAATCCTGCTCTGTCTCGTAGGGAATAATTTCGTCGACATATCGGCAGCCTGCAAGCTGAATATAGCGTTCAACAATGGTCTGGGTTGGTTTATTTTTTGTTGGATTGACTTCGGCGGGGTCGGTATTGAGACCGACAATGAGGTAGTCGCAGTGGACTTTGGCCTCTTCTAACATCATAATGTGTCCAGCATGTAGGAGATCGAAAACTCCAAAGGTTATTCCAATTTTCATCTAATTATCTTTTTTTAATGGCTGATGAGAGCTCGCAAGCTCGATTTCATCTTTTTTTGATTTGTAAATGGTCTAATGGTGCTCAATAGTCAGCTGCTTGTTGTTGTCTCTTACGGACTGTGGCTACTATGCACTGGCTTCGTTGTTTTGATGGCTTGGACTGCTCCACTCTTTTTCAGCCACTAAGCGTCTTAATGCGGAGCTTGAAAAGCGATGATCGCGACTGTTATAATAGAGGATAATGCCTTTTTCTTCGCAATAGGAGCGGCCTGTGAAATTTTTCTCCCGATATTCATCGCCTAAAATCCGGACATCAATGTTAAAGGAACGCAAGACGTCTTCGAGATCTTGCTCAGTGGCATAGGGAACAATCTGGTCAACAAATTTGCAGCCTTTAAGTTGAATGTAGCGTTCGACGATAGACTGCGTAGGTTTGTTTTTTTCTGGCCGATCTAATGTCGGGTCGGTCTGTAGACCACAGATTAAATAATCACAGTGGTTTTTTGCATCTTCCAGCATTTTGATATGACCTGCATGCAGAAGGTCAAAAGCAGAGAATGTAATTCCAATTTTCATTTCTTTTGATTTTATGGTTAAAAATAACGGTTCACATGTAGCATGAGGCCTGATCCACTATAGTACAACTTGCCCTGATCGGTCGCAAAGGTGGCGCCGATGCGGGTTTTGTGCAAGAATTCTCGTTCGGCGCGGATCAGGAAGGAAAATTGATTGACGGGTGTAAAGGAATCTTTATAGGGGGTATGAAAATGAGACCCTGTTGATTTTCCGAATTCACTGGTGGCAAATGTACCATAGTGCCTGGCAAAGGTTAGCTTACTGATTATATACCATTGATATAGACTGAACTTGGAGCCCAGATGGCCTGCAACCACCCTGTTACTAATAAAAAAATCTTTGGGATAATGGGCCTGGCCGGGCCTCACGGACTGTGCCGTGGCAATTAGTGGACTGCCCATTCCCAGTCCCTTATAGGACCAGCCCTCCAGATATTCTGAATTGTTATAATAGTCTTCATCGCCAGATTGGGTAGGCTTGGACCAGGGATAACCAGCCTGATCTTTGGAATAAAAAAACTCGATTAATAGGCTCTGCCAATCAAAGGCTTTACCTGCCTTTGTGTGAAATGCCTTATTACTGAGCGTAATGCCGTTTAGACCATCTTTTATATTGGCCAGTTTGGAGAGGGCACCTACATCGTAAAAATTTTGCCGATAGACCAAAAGCTTTATATTCCCAAAATCATAGGAGAATCCAAGGTCTATCGATCCTTGGTGATTTCCTATTTTTGAGCGGGGTACGGGGCTTCCTTTCCCTCCAAAGGCCTTTCCGAAAGAAACATAGTTCAAGGTTTGGAATAAATTGAGGTCAAAGTCTTCACCATAGCGTTTCTTTTCGCCTCCAAATTGGGCCTGATGGTTAAATCCGCCTATAAGATTTAATTTCCAGCTGGGTTTACCAAAATTGAGATAAAATGATTTTTGGAGAAGATAGGTTTCCAGTTCATAATCTTTAGTGGGTACGAGAAATGCGCTGGGATTCATCTCCGATTTGCCCATATATCCTAAGGCAAAATTACCTTTAAATGCGAATATTCCGCCAAACCAAGGAAGGCGATAGTAATCGGGGATACTGATCTCCGCTTTCGGAACGCCGAGTGCATTTCCCGAAACAGCGAAATTTCCGGAGCTGAGCAGGCTGTCGCCGTTTAATCCCATGACTTCCTTACTACGACCTAGCCGGAATTCGGCCGCATGATATTTGAGCTTGACATGGGCTTCAATCAGATCGCCATGGACTTTTTTGCCCAAATTGGCCCTTCCTTCCAGGGCATAACCCCAATCAAAGGAACGTGGACGCTGCCCCTGCTTTGGGCTAGCGTAATTTTTAAAGACGCGCCCAATAACACTGGAAGAGGCGCCTTCAAGTGGGATGGATCCGTACTGGTTGGCACGCATCCATAAAGGTACGCCTTGATCATTGATATATCCGGCATTGACTTCCAGAAAAAAATGGGAATTACCATTACTATCCTGTTGTGCCTGGATTTGCAATCCCGGATAACTAATCTGCAGAAGGATTGACAGTAAGGCATACAGCCGAATCCCTCTTGTCGATTGAGCAAAGTATCGACTGAATTGTCTAACATAGTCTTTTCGCATCATATTAGGGTTTAGGTGAATCAACGAGTTCGCTTGCCGGATGTGGTGCAAAAGGATTGCGGTACCGTCGAAGCTTTTCTTTTAGAATTAAATAAAAGAAGGGCATATCGTCGAGGATGTACCGTTTCCATAAACGTTTTGGTTCTTTCACAAGACGGTATAGCCATTCTAATCCCAGGCGCTGAATCCAAAGTGGCGCTCTTTTTAGTGTGCCCGCTTCAAAATCTATCGTGGCACCCAGGGCCATAAATAGTTTGACGCCCGGAAGTTGGTTTTTGTATTTGTATATCCATTTTTCTTGTTTAGGGGCGCCAACGCCAACCACAAGGACGCTCGCTCCAGATTGATTGATCAGCGCAATGATTTCCTGACATTCTGCTTCATTTTTTTCAAAACCAAAACTGGGAGAATGGGCTCCAACCACCATTTGGCGACCTGCCTTTTGGTTGATATTAACGGCTGCCTTATGGGCTATCCCCGGTGCGGCTCCCAGTAGGAATAGGCTGATGTCTTCATGCGTTTTGTGATAATCATAATACATGGGAAACAAGGTAGATCCTGGAATGACTTGTTGCACAGGCCTTCCCAATAGGCGTAAGCCCAATTGTACAATATTGCTGTCGCAAATGATCCATTCGGCCTGATTATAAATCTGGTAAAAATCATGGTCCTTCTGTAGTTTCATTAAATGGTCTACATTAGGCGTAATGAGAACGCCGCTATCCATTTGAGCCAATAGTTCCGGGAGCTGGATATCAAGCATCTTAATATTAAAGATTTGTTGTGTTTTCATGTATATTGCTTAGACGTTAGAACCAAATTTTTTGCGGAGTTTCACAAAAGGCATTTCTACTTTATAAAACGAGAAGAGGGAAAATACAACTGTAATCACTGTGACAGATAGTTGCCATTGTAGGCCATATTTTGCAAAGTGCAGGGTCGATAGCGGAATGGCAAACCAATGAAATAAATAGATGGAATAGCTCAACTTGCCGATATATACCAGTATAGGATTGGCAAAAAGACTGTGGTGGATCGTATGCTGTGTCGCATAGACAATATGGACAAGCACGGGGGCTAGACATATTCCCTGAATGGTATACCTTAGGGTTTCTCTGAATGCTTCATCACGCCATAGGAACGTAAACAGAAGTCCAAATAGAGAGATAATCAAAATCAAATTAGTTCTCAGAACACTATAAATGCGCGCTTTGTACTTGCTCTTGTACAGTAAATATGCAAGTAGGGAACCATATAGAATGGAATCTATACGGGTGTGGGTCAATGAATAATTGTATTTTTCATAGAGCGCCGGATCCTTTAATTGGATGACGTAATAGAAGCGGAATACTAAAGGGATGATCAACAGGACTGTACAGAGTAGGATATGGACCGCTCTGTATTTGTAGGTCCAGAAAAGCATGATGGGATAAAAGAGGTAATAATGTTCTTCAATGGATAGCGACCATAAAATTTTAAATGTGCTCCAAAGGGGATGTTCTTGTTGATAATTAATAAAATAAACATAAAAGTAATTTTCAAAATAGAACAGGGCTGCTCCAAGCTGCGCAGTAATGATTGGCACCCGGTGAATCAATAATACGATAACTGTTGCAAGGGAAAAGAATAATAGGGCCGGGTAGAGCCGGAATGCTCTCCGGATATAAAAATTGACAAAATTGATGGTATGGGTTGTCTGAATTTCATGAAGAAGAAGTTTGGCAATGAGAAATCCGCTGATGAAAAAGAAGACCGTGACCCCAAATCCCCCCGGAATTAAGTGTCCCAATCCGATATGGGATAAATATACAATGAGAATGGATATTCCTCTAATCCCGTCAAGTTGCTTTATATTTTTATTGTCTAATAACATGATGTAAAATCGCTTATTTAACTCTTCTGTTTTCTCTATCGACCAAAACTTGTTTGTATTTAAATATTTTTTCTAAACCGATGAGGATATTGCTTCGATGTGCGAGTAACTGCTTGGCAACGTAGGCTTTTAGCCCGAATTTATGGGCATTGGATACGAAGTATAAAACAGAATATTGATACCTGGACAGGTGGTAGCTTCTTAGTAAATCATTGACCCGGATGGTCTCATCAAAGCGGGATTTGAAATAGGCTGGATTTACGGTATTGACGATGCTACCTTCTCGGACGGTTACGGTATAGAGGATTTCTTCTTTGACGGTGAAGGAACTGCATAGGATGCCGCATAGGCAAGAAAACCACATGTCATTTCCTGCAATGACTTCAGCAAATCGGATCCGATGTTGTTCTATAAAACGGCGCCGATAGACTTTGCCCCAGGGGACTGAATATTTGTAGCGTACATCCATCTTGCCCCGCTGTTGAAAATTGGTGATCAGCTCGTTGAAAAAATGATGACGATGACTTGTTTGATAGCTTTGTGAATCGACAGAATTTACTTTGTAGCATATTAAATCTTTATCATAGGCTGGAATACGGTCGAGCTCATGGGCAAGTGCAGAGGTAAAGTAGTCATCTGAATCCGCAAAGAGAACATAGGTGCCACTTGCCATCTCCAGGCCGATATTACGGCTCGCCCCGGCACCTTTCCCGATGCTATTAAGGTGCAACTTAAAATTATAGAACTTTTGCAGATGTTGCAGTTTTTCCTTTTCGTTTTCTTGGCTGAAGTCATCGACAACGATGATTTCCAGATCTTCGCGCTTGGGAATTGACTTCATTAGCCGGTGCAGCAATTCAGCTGAATTTTTGTGGGGAATGATGATGGAGTAGGTCATAGCTAGGTAATAAAAATATCGTTAATCGTTTGATTGGATAGGGTGTTATAATGTTGTTCGGCACGCTCAAGTTGCTCGAAATGCGCTTGCCGTTGAACAAGGATGTCGCTGAGCTGGCTCGTAATATCTTGTGCTTCTTGTTGCGTGTCTAGTAGGAGTGACTGTAAGCCTGCGTCAATAAATATCCCTTTAATCTTTACATGTTTATTGATATCGGTTACTATGATGGGGAGGCAACCGTATTTTGCGGCCAAGAGCGCAACATGTAAGCGATTGGTGAGCACTGCTGCTGCAGATTGATAGTAATGTGCATTTGCGAGCCCTAGTTGCTGCTCGTGGAAGTGAATCGTTGCATCAGGTTTGATCGCTGCATGGAGTTGCTGGCTAAAGGCTGCATCCGAAGCGACTTGATAGACGATTTCAAACTGGTATTGATCGGCATTTTGACGTACAAGGGCTTGGATGAGTTGGAGCAGGTCCTGCTGATAGCCATCAGCGCTGTCTTGATGGACGGCGCTCCGAAAAGAAAGTAGGACCTTTGGCCGGCTGTCTAGGCCGGTAGCCTGGGCTGGAAGTGGAGCAGTTTGTGGTTGGAATGTCCAGCATAGATCAGGAAAAATCTTGGCTTGTGATATGCCCAATCTTTGGGCATATTGGAGCGATAGACTATCCCGAACATAATAATGGCGTACAAAAAGAGCCCTAAAGCGTTCGCCAATGTTGCCAAGGGGGCTTAACGGACCTAGTGAAAAGCCGATCTTAATAATTCGTACGCCCAGGAGATAGAGCAGCAGGTAAAACAATCCTGATAGGATATATTTTAATCCGGTAACATTTGATGTCGTTGACTGATCTCCTGGAGGAGAGGCAAGAAAATAGACCTGTTGTTGGGGCGAGAAAATTGCTTTTACGGCACATTTTAGCAATTGGAGATGGAATTCTAACGGTTGGGAGCTTGATTTTTCGATTTCTTGCAGGGCTAAAATCTCGGTATAATAATCGGGCATGCCTTTGTCGCTCACAACGACGCGACTGAATTGCCGAAAGAATGCGAGCAGGCTTTTATTGATCAGTTGGTCGCCAATATTATGGTATTGTGTATATCCTTTATAAAACAAAATGTTAGGCATGGTTAACTAGGCTTTGGTAAAATGTATAATATTGCTTTTCGATTTTCAGGATATTAAAATTCTCGGCATAATCCCTGCGTTTTTGCTGTAGCGATGGATCGTTTACAGCTGAGTTGTTGAGTTGTAGGCGTAGTAATTCACTGAGATGTTCTTCATCTTTGGCTATGAGTTGTGGTTCAATTTGCTCAATCAGTTCGGTCAAACCGCCACCATCTTGCATGACCAGGACGGGCTTACCCAAATGGAGGCATTCGATGGCCACCAGGCCGAATGGTTCGGAAACGGATGGGAAGACACAAACGTCCATAGCCTTTTGATAGGCACGCACATTTTTTTGATAACCGGTAAAATAGATGCGATCGGTTAAATTTAGCTCTTCAACCAACCGTTCGAGTTCTTCTCTTTCCGGGCCGTCTCCAACTAAAAGTAGGATGGCTTCTGGGTAATCTGTACTTATTTTGGCAAAGCTCTGGATGAGTAGGTCTACACGCTTCCAGCTGATAAACCTGCTGCTTGTCCCGATGATAAATTTGCCCCTGCATGCGGGAAAATGCTCAAATACCAAGCTGCTGTCAGCTGTTTGTATAAAATGTACACCATTGTAAATGACTTTATTGTAGGTTGTTTGCAGCCCTTTGTCCACCCAATATTGTTTGGAGTACGTGGAGTTGTTGATGATACCTTTGCAGTGATTGTTCATCTGCCACACTTGTAATCGGGCTTTTATTTTATGGTAATAGCTTTGCTTTCTCCGGATCGCGCCGGCAGTATGTACAGTGAAGATGACAGGTATACCTGACTGTGCCAATGTGCGCAAGAGGAGTGGCTTGAAAATATGAAGCTGCGCAAGATCGTAGTCCTTGACAATGTTGTGGATGTTTTGATAGCGGGATATGTGCAGATCAAAGGGTTTAAGGACTTGAAAGTATATTTTAACGTCGAGATCTAGCATTCTTCTGTTGGCTATTTTATTTTCGGCCTGGCAGCATAAAATGGCTACTTCGAGGCTTGGGTTCTGTAATTGGGCCTGAACCAGGTAATACAGGTAACTTTCTATACCCCCAAAGAGAAAATCGTGAACGACATGTAATATCTTAAGTTTTTGCATGACTAATGGACTTTTGCTGACGTTGATAATGATAGAATAAGTTGCCTTTGCTTAACATATATAGTGCTAAACAGAGCGTGGGGATGGTGCCCAATAAGGTAGAACCTGCAATATTTCCGATAAACAGAAAATAAATATAATATTTAAGGTAGCTGTATTGCGGCGCGACTTTTAACCGCATGACTTTAAAGAGCAAGACGGCAAAAAAGAGCAAGCCCAATACACCGAAATAGAGAAAGATGGAGGCATAGCCTACGTCGGCAGGGATCAGCCCCTGACTACGACCGTTTTTATCGACGAAATCACCATAGCGTGACTTGCCCAAAGAAAACATGCCATTGCCAAAAATATCATTTAAAGGGCTCCGGGAGACATCGTTAAAATAAAATTTGTAGGCCGCAAGCCGGACATTGTCATCTCCGTCCTGTTGCGATTCCAGCTCTTTATTAGTTCGCTCCTGTAGTCCCTGAAAGATATTAGAAGCAAGGATGGGCAGTATAAATATGAAACTTCCCAGCACGATTACGGCACCAATTTTTTTGGCTAGACTAGACCCTTTCAGGTAAAATAATAATCCAAGCAGTGAACTGATCAGAATGGTCTGACGACCTAATTGAAGCACGATGGTGATGAAAAAGAGCGCGATCAGTAAAAGCCATTTTCTCTTGTTTCCATTCAATTTATACTTATTTATGGCAAGAAAAAAAGCCAGATACAAGGGGCCGCCACCAATGAGTGTCAAACGGATTCTAGACAGGCCCCGTTCGGTATCAATTTCCTTTCCTATTTCACCATAGCCCAAAAATAACCGTGTTGGTGCTACAGCTAATGCGATGTAAAAACAGACTATAAAGAGGACTGTAAACCACCATAATAATCGTTCCGCTTCCTTCGTTTTGAGATTGCGCTGAAGCAAATAAAAATAGAGCAGGAAGGAAAAATAGGGCAGACAGGAGAGCAATGTATCGATAATACTCTGCCCCCAGGTCATCATACAGACCATGGAGGAGAGGAAGATGATCCCAATAAATAAACGAATGGGATTTGAAAATACATCTTTGTAGCGACTGTTGAAAAACCCGGATGCTACTGCTCCCATCAGATATAGGAGAACAGGGTAAAAAAATAGTTTCCAGATATCGTCTGTAAACCCCAATGGCCGGAATAAACGAACATAGAGTAGGCAGAAAAATAGCACGAATGCGCCTGCGGAGCTAAGTTTATTATGCCTGCTGAAGATCTCCATCGTATTGAAAGGTCAAAAAATTGTCGGCTAAAGTGCGCTCCTTTTCCAGTGCTGCCATGGGTATGCTGTAATCTATGCCCCACTTGCTTACTTGAGGGAGGTCCTGAATACTGTTTATGACCCTATTCTCCAGGCTCAGCTTTTTTACAAGATTGAGCACACGGTGCGGGTTGGATGGCTTGTAAACACTATAAAAGTCTTTTTGAAAGTTTATGGCGAATGCTGTTCCATGAAATGAATTGGAGACAACAAAACGGCATTTGTCAAGTACATCCAAAAATTCGGCGGGGCCGAGGTCGGCAAGCGTATACTGAATAGGAAGCTTGGTTTTTACCTTAAACAGAGAAACAATCGGTAAGGATAATTCTCGTGCGATACGGTGGGTAATTGCAATGGTTTTGCTATCGTTATCAAACGTGTAGAGCAAAATAAATTCCTGAGGGAGACCGCTCACCGGCTCGCGGATGCTTAACCAGTCGTTTTTGCTAAGTAAAAGGGTTGGATCGAGCACGACTTGTACATCCTGTTTAATGGGGTTAAGCTGCTGCCGTAAATATTCTTCCCGTACGGCGACTGCTTGATAACTGTCGAGATACTGTTTCAATTGCTCAAGCTCCAAGGCATTAAAGTCACGGGCGCCAGCACTCGATGCGTAGGCAAATTTGCGAGGTGAATGGTCGGTATCCAAGAAATAGACAGGGTCCAACTGACCTCCGGTAAACTGCGGATTCCAGAGCTGATCGCTGCCACTTACTAAAATGTCGAAGCTAGCAGAGACTGCACGAAACTCGCCGATATGATGAACAGCCGATGTAAGTGGAATATAGTGCTTTAAAAAGGCGTTAAACTTTTGTTCCTTTTTATAATTGCGCCTGAGTATATAATAGGTTATAAAATGTTTGACATTTTGCACGGACGGTTTTTCCGGATCCCACAGTTGATGGCGGTATTTTCTAGTTAATGCCTCCTGTTGATAATCAATACAATAACAATTGCTGTATTTCTGATTTATAAATTGACATAAGGCATAGGCTTGTAGCATGCCGCCATAGTTATATACATTGTGAAAAGTAACAATTCCGATTTTCATTAGGCAAAAAATTTAGTGATTTGATCGACTTCTAACCGTGGTGAAGAGGCAATTTCTAGTGTGTCTGGTAAATAACCCGCCGAAATTACCAAACCGATCCGCTCATTATCGGGTATGTGAAGGAGTTTGCGTAAACGTGCATCTCGTTTATGGTCTACGCTCCAATTAAGCGGACAGGCTCCAATCTCATGGTGATGAAGTGCGTTGAGCAATGACATGGCAAACATGCCTGTATTTATGTAGGATTCATTTCGGTCATTTGGCCCTTGGAAGTAGGATATATTGGCCGTTAAAATAAATAGCGTGCTTGCCAAATGTCCAAAACCCCGGTTGCCATATTGAAGTTTAAGTACTTCTTCTTTTACTTCGGGCGATGTAATCACATAAATTCGATTGAGCTGCCGATTGCAGGATGTTGGTGATTTCATGGCGAGACCAATGCACTTTTTTAAGATTTCTGAAGGAATGGGCCTGCTGGAATAATTGCGGCATGAATAGCGCGACGATGAGAATAGGTCAAAGGGATGATCCTTGTATTTGAAATATTCTTCCCGTGTAAACCGTAATTGGTGAACCTGTGGGGATTGTACAATTGAATTGGAGAATTCCTGATACTGCTGGGTAATCTCTTCGGGCAATGTAAAAGCTTGTTCTTGATGAAAGTAAAAATATTCGCCTAAAACTTTCTTGCTATGCTGATACTCCAGGCACCTGATATCATAACCTTCTTTCTTAAATTTTTGTAGTAAATCAATGAGATCCTTGATGACAGGTAGGCCAAATCCTAGTCTAGTCTCGGGCATGGTTAAGCCTTTCTCAATAACATGGTATAGGATAGTCAGACGACCTTTATAAGCATCCTCGTTGGAAAATAGCTGTTTTACATTTGAATATTTGTAAAATCTGACCAGATCATAATAATAGATGCGGAAAACACGCATGTAAACCAATGCGTTCTTACCTAATATAGCTTTTATACGATTCATACACTAAGACTTATATTTTTTTTCTTTATTTTTCTAATAGCCGCATTCACGATTGTCCGCTCCGATGCATTGATGCCCAACAGGTAGATGCTGAGGGACATGACGATGGCATTGAGCATGACCGTAAGGAATAGTCGGAGGATGGAGAAGTCTAGACAGTATTGAAGTAAAATCATGGTACATACAGCAATACTCGATACCAATATAATCTTGATAATGACCTCAGTGAAAAAACGATTGATTCCTATTTTGGTGACTTTATGACAGATGATTAAACGCAATGTCAGCGATACAACTTCCATGCTGCTCATGGCCAGAAGTACCTGAAATACAGTACAGCCATGTTGTAGTAAAATATAGGTTATGGGGACAATCAGAATAATGGTGCTACCCACAACAGATTGATACAACTTGATGTTTCCGCTGGCTTGCACCGCAGATTTTAATCCGGTTGATAACTGATTAATGACTGCATTGATCAGGATAATCGTACAGAAAAGCCCGGTTGCTGGTGGTATTTTGGGAAGCCAAAGTTGAAGGATGCCATTCATCTCGGCAATAAGTGGGATAACGACGAAAAGAAGCAAAAGGGTGGAACTTTTGGATGACAACAACGAGAGTTTGGTCATCCGTGCCCGGTCTCCAATTCCCTCACTTTTCATGATCTGTGGGTTTAAGGCTTTGGAAATGATCACTGAGAAGGACTGAAGCTGCGAATTCATTTGCTGTGAAATCGCATATGTACCATTTATATTGACGCCCAAAAAGCGGTTTAGCACGACCGCAATACCTTGGCTGGAGGCAACATAACAGATCGATCCAAAGAGGTTCCAGGTAGCATAGGCTAGCATTTCTCGGAAGAGATATCCTTCTTTTAACCATTTCATCTGTATGCTGGACTCCTGGTATTTTATTCGGCACCATAGTGATTTTGCAATACGGATCACAATGGTGGTAAACACGATGCCGGCACTGTAAGCAATCAATTTATGCGCGCTGAAAAAGGTGATATAATATGCTGCAGCGAGCTTGAGTATCGTCTCAACGATGCCAATGATGGCGTCAAATCGCATGTCTTCTTTGGCATTGATCAGTGAATCGTAGGGGACAGCGTTGACCGTGAAAAATGTGCTTACAACCATCATATGGTAGCAACAAGAAGCTTCAAACTGCTTGTCGGCGGGAATTTTAAGAAAACCACCCAAGAGCCAAATACTAAGTACCTCAAGGACCAGGACAATGATTAGGCTGATCATAAAGTGGATGCTCACACTCGAATTGAATATTTTTGTTAACGTATGGCTATCATTTTTACCGAGATGATACGAAAGGTAGCGCTGGGTGGTGATGGTCATGGCGCCATTGATAAAGGCAAGCATCAGGATAACGCCTGCGATCAGGTTGTAAATACCAAAATCGGCAATGCCCAGTGCACTGATTAAAATCCGGGTACTGTATAATGTGACAACGGCCGAGAAGATAAGCTTGCCATATAGAAAACTCGTGTTCAATAATATTCGTTTAGCGGGGTTATTCATGGAGTGATCGCTTAATTTTTATTTCTTGTTCCAAAATTTCCACCAGGGCTGTTTCTCTTCTTGCCCATAATCTCCATAACCATAGCCGTAGCCATAGCCATAATTTTGCTGATAGCCTCCTTTGGCCTGAATATCATTGACCACAAACTGTATGGGCTTGATTTTTCCTTTCTTTTCCAGGTCGTTCGGAATAAATAGCTGCTCCTTGAAAGTGAAGTCTTGGCGGATAATATAAAGACAGACATCGGCATAGCGATTTAATAATTGTGCGTCAGTAACTAGTCCCACGGGCGGAGCATCGATGAGAATGTAATCGTAACGCGCTTTTAGGCTGTTTATCAGATCTGCTGTTCGCTGAAGTATCAACAATTCGGCGGGGTTAGGGGGAATAATTCCGGCCTGAATAAGATCCACAAGCTCATGCTTGCCTGATGGGGTAATGATTTCATCTATTTCCATGTCGGGACGGACGACATAGTGCGAAAACCCTTTCCCTGCGTCAATGGATAATTTGGAAGTTAAAGTGGGTTTGCGAAGGTCAAGCTCCATCAATACCACGCGTTTGTTTAGTAAGGCCAGTGTGACGGCTAGGTTCAAAGCAATGTACGACTTCCCTTCACCGGACATGGAGGAGGTAAATAGGATGGTTTTGCCGCCCTGCAATACAAATTCCAGATTGGTCCGCAATGCCCTAAACTGTTCGGCTATAGGTGATCTTGAAGTCTTGGTGATCACAACCTGCTCATGGCTTTGGTTGTGCGCGATTGCTCCCAGGACGGGCAGATTGCTCCGGCTCGTAATATCTTCTATCGAACGAATACGTACATTAAGCAGGTCTTTGAGATAAATAATTCCTAATGGCGTGATCAGGCCTGCTAACAATCCTAATACGTAGATAAGTTTTTTTTTCGGGGCGATGGGAAATTCATCTGCCTTGGGTGAATCAATTACTTTGGCATTGGCGACGTTGGCTGTTCGGCTGATAGCTGTTTCTTCCCATTTTTGTTGTAGAAATATATATTGCTCCTGTTTGATCTGCTGCATTCGCGTAAGATCAATAAATCCGCGCTCGATGGTAGGTACTTCTGAAAGTTGATTTGTCAGCAAGTCGCTTCTTTGCTGCTGTTTATTTCGTGATAGAGCCAGTTGTTGCCTTGTATTTTGAATATTGGCAATCATATCTGCACGCAGGCCCTGCAATTGTTTGTCAATATTTTGAATAATCGGGTTATTGACCGTATTGCCCAATAGTAATCTTTCACGCTGCAAGACCAGCTCATTGAAGCGCGGGATCAGCGTGTTGAAGGAAATATCTTGAGGGATAATGGATGCCGGCACTATCCGTGGATTGCTACTGTCTTTAAGGTATTTGCTGATATCATCTAGTATGGCAAGCTGCGTTTCAGCTTCGGCGAGAGATTTGTTATACTCTGAGGAGGTATGCAAGAGGATTTTGCTCTGCTCGGAGATGTCAGCCAGACGGGCATTCTTCTTATAGCCGGATATTTTATTTTCTACTCCCGCAAGTTCCTGTGTGACAAATTTAAGTCGTGCATTGATGAAAGAAAGCGTCGAATCAGCAACTGCATTTTTATCATGCAAATTTCGTTCTATATACTTTTGAATCAAGGTCCGCAAGACCTGTTCGCCACGCTGGGCAATGCCGTGATTTAATGTTAGGTCTATAGTGGATACATTTTTATTAGTAACTTCAATGTTGAGCGATTCTGCTAGACTTCCGACCGCTTTTCTAACGGGGACGATAGAAAAGCCAAAGGTCATCCCTTCGGCGGCAGGATATTCTTTTTTGTGCAGGGTCACGGTACCTACGCTGGGCAAGCGAAAGGCCCGGTCGTAGCTGATGCGAAAGCTGGTGTCCGCATTGGACAATTCGACGGTTTTGCTGTCAATTAAAAGGGCCTTAAGGCTGATGCCGTCAAAAATAGAGTCCGGATCTGAAAGTAGTTGAAGATCAATGGGGGCCAACATGACTGGAGCATTATGCACCTGTCCGGCGTTGAAATAGGTGATATAGGTTTTTTCGGCGAGCACCGCTTCGCGAAAAAGATCAGCCGTTTTTAATACCTCTACCTCATTGTCGACAGAATTTTTTGCACCCATAAGGCTTGAAAGGTCCAACAAGGCCGAGGGTTCCACCATTCCGCCCTTTTTATCGTCTGATACAAGCAATTTGGCCTTAATGGTGTAGGTGGGGTTCGTATACCGAAGGTAGAGATAAGCCAGGCTTAATCCGAGGAGCGCACATAGGGCAAACCAATACCAATTGCTATAGAGTCGCCGAATAAATTGTATCAAATCACGATTGTCCGATTTGGTGTCTTCAAAAGTTAATTCGTCTTCCCAGTCGTTTATTTTCTTCATATAAATGATAGTTAGAGCGTGTAAGTTTAGTAGTTGAATGAAAATGCAATGATGGATTTGAATACATCAATTTATACGGGTGAATACGACGACTAATAAAGATAGAAATGAACCTATCAGTGCAAAAGTTTGCGTCCGTGAAGCATTATTCATTGCTGCTTTGCCTTTTCCGGGCTCCACATAGATTACATCGTTTTGTTTCAGATAGAAATATGGAGAACTAAAGAGCTTACTGTCGTTAAGATTGAGTCGGACGAGTTCTTTTTGTCCATCGTGATCCCGCGCCAAAAGCACGTTGTCCCTACGGCCATAAATGGTCATATCCCCTGCTAGTCCCATCGCGTCAAGAATGGTGACTTTCTCATTGGGTAAACTATAGGTCGCTGGTCTGGTGACCTCCCCCAGGATAGTGACTTTAAAATTGGCGAAGCGCACAAGCACATTCGGGTCGTTATAATATTTTTTTGCCAGATTGGTGATCTTTTCTCTGGCCTGAAAGGTGGTTAATCCCTTAACATAAATATCACCCAACAGGGTAATATTGATATAACCGTTTTTGTCAACCAGATAACCCGATATCAGTTGATTGCCCACGTTGCTGGCTGAACTGGCCCCCACAGCCTGTACAGGTGTGGCCTGATTGGAAATGGCCGCCGAGGCGGGATCTGATGTCTGGATCGTAATATTTAATATATCATCCTGTTGGATGGTGGGATCTGTAAAGGCTGTTGATGCACGCAATAAGCGGATTGAATCGGCCGGAAGATCGTTAAAGTAAACCGTTTTTTTTACAGAACAGGACTGTAATAAAAAAAGGGTAAGTAGTAGATATAATAAATACTGGGGGTTGTGTAAATGGATTTTAGGAATACTCATGTTGATCGTGTTGTATGTGTTGTAGAATTGTAGTTCATTGTTGTAGAACAGCTTGTACCTGTTCTCTTATTTCTTGGTTTTTTACCCTGCAATCTTTAAATAAAGTGTTGATATTGTGTGTTGTATAGTACTGTTCCAGTACCTTGGTATGTTTGCTATGGTGCACATCGGTACCAACGAAATCGATAAGTCCAGCATCAATCAAGTGTTTGGCCGCTGTTTTTTCCCGGGAGCCGTAGTATCCGGTGGGGGATAGCAGGTTAAGCTGCAGGTAACATCCACGATCACGCAATCTTTTGATATTTTCTATGGAACCATGGAAGTAGATATAGCGTTCCGGGTGAGCCAATATGGGTTTATAACCCAAGGTCAGCAGCTTAAAAATATCCTGATCGACGGTTCGGCTTTCGTGGATGTAGGACATTTCTATTAAGATGAAATTCCCGGGAAGTGTCAGCAATTCCTGTTCATTCGCGTTGGATACGATGGAATGAAAGTGGCTGTCAACCATATATTCTGCTGCGTAGCCCCCACTTACAGTATACTGTTGCTGTAGGGTTTGGTATGCGGTTGCAATAGACTTGGGGGTATTGGGATGTACTTCCTGATATACATGCGGCGTAAAGTAGAATGTGGATATGCCTAGCTGCATGAGTGAATCCAATAAGGCAATGCTTTGGGCAACGGATGTACTACCATCGTCTATTCCCGGGAGTATATGTGAATGAATATCAGTCCCCAGCCATTCTAAATTATATTTCGAAGTATTGCGCTTAAAAAAATGCCACATCTGTTTATTTGTTTTTGATTACTCCGTGAACCTGAGGATTGTAGAAATACCCGGCCGGAGCGACCGGCCGGAATATCTCCCTACAATCACAAGTCAACACTTGAGTTCTTTGATATTTTAATTTGTATATTGATTTTAAAATGCATTTTCTTCTCCTTTAATCATGTTGATCGCTGTCATGCAGACAATCTTAAAATCCAACATGGCAGACCAGTTGCTTAAGTAGTCCAGGTCGTATTCCACTCTTTTTGCCATGAGCTGTGGGTCTTTTGTTTCGCCACGATATCCGTTAACCTGTGCCCAGCCTGTAATACCAGGTTTGACAAAATGACGTACCATATAATGCTGAATTAGTTTGCTATAGTGTTCGGTATGTGAAAGCATATGCGGTCTTGGCCCGACGACACTCATCTGTCCCAGAAAGACGTTGATAAATTGTGGGAATTCGTCAAGATTGGTCTTTCTGAGAAAGCGTCCAATTGGCGTGACGCGGCTGTCATCTTTTGAAGCCTGTTTGGCATGGGAATCTTTATTCTGAACCATACTCCTGAACTTGAAACAATCGAAAGATTTATTGTTGCGGCCAGAACGGGGCTGTCTGAAAAAGATGGGGCCGGGACTTTGTATTTTAATAATAATGCCAACTAAAGGAATCATCCAGCTTAAAATAAAGACCATGACAAAGGATGAAATCAAAAGGTCAACGAAACGCTTTTTTAACCTGTTTTCCATGGATGACATGGGCTCTTCATGCGATTTTAGCACCGGAAGCTGCATGGTTAAAGGTTCTTGACGACCGTTCCCATAGGCAATGTTGGCGGTAATCGTGGGAACAAAATTGAGCTGTACGCATTGGTGATCTGCAGCTAGGATGAGTTCTTGACTACAATCTGTAATATCATTTGAACCAATGAGAAATACATCGTGAATACCCGCTTTGGAAACTTCTTCAAAGTAGCGCTTAAAGATGTCAATCTTTTCTTCTTTACTGAGGTCTTTTTCGTCCGATTCAAAGGGAATCGTGTCTACTGTGTAGAAAGCGTTTTGCCTAGAGAAAGCGGCTGCAATATTGTCTAGATTTTCATAGTGGCCGATCAAAGCTACTTTTTTATTCCAGTTAAATCGTTTTGGCAATTTAACATAAATGTAAGTGAGCAAAAATCGGGAAATCAAACAATACACAAAAACGATGATCGTAAGGGAAATCAGAAAGGAACCGATGCCAGTAAATGGGTGTGCTAAAAGTGCGTAGCCTGAGAAGACTATCATCAAGGCTGTTGCAGTTTTCAGGGTGGCTCTGTAGATGCGCTCAATGTGCTCGATCGTGGCATCATTATACAGATGGTGGATGAGCGATAGTGCTAACGCGGCCAGATTGAACATGGCCCAGAATGAATAGTAGTTACTTGAAATGACCTCCTCTGTGTCAATGAATCCATTAGCTGTGCTCCATGAATTTACAAGTAAAAAAGACAAATTTAAGCAAATGGCGTCTGTTATTATAAGTAACATTTTAATACAAGTTAACGCACGGTTTTGAACATATTTTAGCATAACACTGAATGATTAGTCAATTCAATGGATGATAAGGTTGTCTTTGAAAACTATCACGATAGATGTAACAACTAGTGTATTAAATGTTGTATAAGGGTGTTGAATTTCCTTATAGCGTATTTGAATAAACTAATGTTTTAAATGTCTTAATTTTTGAAAATAAGATTCGTTCCGGTGATTTTAATTTTCTTAGTTAGCCATATTATCCAAAATAATTTTTAGCCTGCCTCTTTGATTTATTAGTGACAGGTGCTTTGCAGTTTCCCGCGTACTCAGTGTTGTTTGTAGATTGTAGATCTAAGTTTGATCATTTCTGTACAAATCGCAGGCCAATTATAGGTGTATTTGGTTTTTTTAATCGGTTAATTATTGAAAAATAATGTTTTTTATTGGTTTGTAGTGTTTTAATTGTTTGAAAAATATAAAATTTTTATTTTTTATTTATTTTTATTGGAAATATTGTATTGAAAATAGGTCAGTTGTTTAAAAATTGTATAAAAAAATGGATGTACATTCATTTGTTTGTATATAATAGCTAAATTTTATTTAAAAAAAATATGAAATGTATCTATTTTAATGTTTTTATAATTGTTTTATGGTTTTTTTACGATTAAATAATGTGTTTGCTGTGTGTTGGTGGTATTTTATTTATTATTTTGTGTTTTTATTGAATTTTATTTGTCTTTTTTTTAGAAATATGGTTATTTGTGTTTTCTTTTAGTTCTTTTACCCAAAGGTCTGGTCGGTTTTTTTAAATGCTTCTGATTTCCGGCTGTTCTATTCATAAAAAACGAAAGGAAAATCTTATGAGCGAATTAACTTGGAAGGGCCGTTGGAATGAAATCAAAGGTAAGGTAAAACAACAATATGCTGATCTTACGGATGATGATTTACTTTACGCTGAGGGTAAAGAAGATGAGTTGGTAGGAAAGCTTCAGAAGAAGATTGGTAAAACACAAGATGAGGTGAATAGTTGGCTGAACGGATTGTAGAAACAAGTGTTTTTTTTTAATAATCTGAATAGGTAAGCGGTTTCGCTCTTGCTGTTTCTACAAAAACTTGATTCAACTTGTGTGATTCTGTACTTCTGGAAATAGAATATTGATGTTTATGTAAGATATTTATCAAATGGCGAGAAATATTACCGCTATTTAGACGAAAATCTATAACTTTAGTAAAGAACTTTAATATAAAATCCAAAGGCATGAACCACCATAATTTTATGAGCGCCATTGATCAGAGCATTTCTGAAGGCGTTAGGAGAGGTATACTTCATCTGATCCAAGAGGGCAATCTCGCAACCGACAATTTGATCCAAATTAATGGCTCCGAATTAGTGAACTTTACTTCTTGTAGCTATCTGGGACTGGAACACGATGAACGTCTAAAAAGCGCTGCCATAGCTGCCGTGGAAAAGTATGGTGTACAATTTTCTGAATCGAGAGCATATGTGTCCATCGATTTATACCGGGAATTGGAGCAGTTGATGAGTGAGATTTTTGAAGCTCCCACTATTGTTGCTCCTACGACGACACTCGCGCATTTGTCTGCAATCCCTGTAATCCTGGATCCAGAAGATGCGGTCATCGCTGATCAGCAACTTCATAATTCAGTATTGAGCGGTATAAATGTATTTAAGGCAAATTGGCCAATCCACTTTGAAGTCCTTCGCCATAATCGTTTAGATGTCTTGAAAGAACGTATCGAAGCACTGCAAAAAACGTATAAAAGGGTTTGGTATTTTGCCGATGGGGTGTATTCCATGTTCGGTGATCGCTGTCCTGCAAATGAGATCTTTAATTTGTTGGACTCCTTTCCCGCATTTCATACGTATATCGACGATGCACACAGTATGAGTATATTGGGCAAAAACGGAAAAGGATATATACTTAGTAACCATACTATACACGAGCGGATGATTGTAGCCTCATCGATGGCCAAAGCCTTTGCTACAGGTGGAGGTATTTTGGTTTTTCCGAATAAGGAAATCGCCAGGAGGGTGCGCGCCTGCGGGGCGCCGTTCAATTCCTCCGGTCCTTTGCAGCCAGCGACCTTAGGTGCTGCGGTTGCCTCTGCAAAAATCCATTTAACGGACGAAATATATGTGCTGCAAACTGAACTGGCAAATAGGATAAAATACGCAAACTCATTATTTAAAGCCACCTCATTGCCATTAATTTCGAATTTTGATTCGGGGATATTCTTCGTTGGTACTTCAAGGGCCGAGCTGGCATATAGTATTATGGAAAAAATGATCAAGCGCGGATTTTTGTTGAACATCGGAGTATTTCCCGCTGTATCCAAAAACCATTCAGGCATAAGATTTACAATGACAACACTGCAGTCCTATGATCAGATAGAAAGAATGATAAAAACGCTGAACGAAGTATTTTTTGAAACTTTAGGCGAGCATCAATATTCCGTCGATCAGATTTATAGCGCATTCAAGGTTGTCGCCCGTCTGGAGGATCGTGCAACCGGCGAATTCATTAGAGAGTATAGCGCTGAAAAAGACTAGCATATACAATGCCATTTCTGCTAAAGAGAAAAGTTGGAGGGCATAGATCTTATAAACGAGCGATGTCCTCTTATGAATTTCTGGAATTATGCTGAGAATATACGGTTTGCTTATCCGGCAGGCTCTTCGACCGAGTTATAGGCCCACCCTAAAATGTTCTTGATCGAAGCTTTGATCCTGTTCAGCCCTTCAGGGGTGGAGATATCGATTTCACAGACGGTACTTTTGGTATGTGCCGAGTGGAGAACAATATAATAGATGCCTGCAACCAGAATAGTAACAACAGCCCTGAGGTCGAGATCCTTACCTTGAAGTTCTTTATCTGCAAAGGCAAAGAAAAGAGCACTCATCTTTTCCCGTTCCTGCGAAATCTCAGACATTAGTGCAGATTCCTCGCAGATCTGCCAGGCCAAAATCTTTTGCATTTCGGTATTGGTAAGAAAATCTTCCAGTTGATTTAATAATAAAGATTCTAAAAACCCCCGTGACCCCACCTCGGGCGCATTTCCAAAATATCCAACAGCGTTAATCGTTGCAGAAAGCCAATAGTCTTTGCCTCTGATGTAAGTTTCTACCAAGTTGTCGAGCGTCCCAAAGTATAGACCGATGAGCTTGCGGTCGACACCGGCCTCCTTTGAAATATTTGCGATCGTAAGCCCTGAATAACCTTTTTCTTCAAGTACTTTGCCAACGGAAGCAATTAACTTCCCCATGGTTCGTTCTTTATTATTTTTTTCTCCTTGATATTTTTTTCTCGACTGTTGTTTATTGGTCATAATACTGCTTGAAATCGAATGATTTAAAGATTGATATCAAATATAAAAAAAATTAACTTAGCATACAGTTAATTCGTTAAAGAGTTGTAGGTTATTTAAACGTACGGTTATAAAAAATGCTACATATAACGTTGAGTAGTATCGTAACCATACTATGTTTCCATCTTTTGAAAAACATAGTATGGTTAAACAAGAATCATCTATTTGACCTTAACCAGCTCGACACGGCGGTTTTTTGCTTTGTTTTCTTCGGAGTCGTTGGCTACAAGCGGTCGCTCGGCGCCGTAACCTTTGGCTGATAGGCGTGACTTGTCTATTTTTTGCCCTACTAAAGCAGTCATCACCGCGCGCGCTCTATCATCAGATAGTTTTTTATTATGTGCCGCATCACCTGTATTGTCCGTATGCCCCTCAATGGCAATTTTAAGGGTGGGGTCATTTTTTAGCGCTTCGGCAATCTGAATAACCAGATCAGTGCCTGCTGTGGTTATGCTGGACTTATCGGTATCAAATGTGATGTAAACAATTGATTTTCCGGTCTCCGATAGATCCTTGCTGATGTCGTCTGCCGTGATTTTTTGGATGGTTTGTTTAAAGTTGTTTTCCTGCAGTATATTGAGCTTGGCACCAGCATTATTTGCTGTGTATTGAATAAAGATATTGCCCTGGTTTTTACTGCGGATGACGTATACACGGATCTGTTCATCTGCATAGCCAATATCGCCCTCATCACCTTTATGGGGGTCTTGTTTGTGGTACCGTTCGTATTCTTCGCTTGTGATGCTGCCATCGAAAACTTTTACAGCACCTATTGATGCTAAGTAATCTTCCATACTCTTTTCAAAATAGCGTTGTGAAAACTGCGTCCCCTGCTCATTGGTAATATTTGCTTTATACAGCCTTCCCTCGTAGGGCTTCATGACGCCATTAATCGCGAAATAGCATACATCAAAGTCCTTATTGATGGGTTGGTTCATCTCCTTATAGCCTTTTGGTGGGGTAAAAAAAGGAAATACACCGATATCTGCAGCCGAATAAGGAATGCTCGCAAGGTCGAGCGTTGCCGATGTGTCAATTTTAGCAGGCTCCTCCGTCGCTGATGTATCTTGCGGAACGGGAGGTGCCGCGGTTTCTTTTGGTTTTTGATTACAGGAAACCATAACTGCTGCAAGTGCAAATAATAGTGCTGTTCTTTTCATGATCTGTTCTTTTCTTTTTTTGCAATGACAAATTTTGTGCCTAAAGGGCAAATAACAGGCCGATTTATTATAAAACAGAACATGCTGTAGGTGTCGACCGCTCACCTTTATTAAATGGGATGAATAGCGGCATGGCTAGATGTTCTGCCCGCTGATGAAAAGTACTTATACGCCTGATATGTATTTATACTTTTTTACGGGTTTATGGATACGGGTCTTGTTCTGTATATGCCGGTATGGCATAAAGTTTGGATTTAGCTTATTGATTTTAATAAAATCTGGATTTACAAAAACACATTAACTATGAGAAAATTTATTCAGACATTGGGACTAGGTATGCTTATCTTGACAGCAGTAATCAGCTTCACTTCATGCAGCAAAGATGATGATCCGGCAGATAACAATCTTTTTATCGGTAAATACGAAGGGAAGATTGCATTTGACGATCTCAAGGACAATAGTAAAGATGTACCTTCTGGCGACGGAAGCATTACGGTAACGAAAACTGGAAATACCTATAATTTTGCTTTCGGCAATGGCATTCCTAATCTTAACGGCGTTGACTTTGAAGAGAAAGACAACGTATTGGTCAATATCGGTTCAGCAGGCACTGGCGTGATCCGCATCGATGCCGGCAAATTAACAATCGGTTACACGAAAGACGACAAGGTGTGGACAGCGGATTGCCAGCGTAAGTAACAGTAACCTATATCGGATTCTTTTTTCTGAGCCATTTCCCAATGGAAATGGCTTTTTGTTTTGATCTTTACGTGAATATGTATGATTTTACCTGTAACGGGGCATCTTCAAGATATTACGCAGTTCCTCCTCCGTGTAGCGCTTATTGCCGCTTTGGAGCAATTTGAATCCACAGACAAGCCGCAATCCGTTCATCGAAAAAAAACGAAGTTCATATACATCCCTGGAGTAACCGGTGAGCTCCATCAATTTGCTTCGTGGCATTCCCTCTGGATAACCATGTTCGATGCTTTTGGATTTATAGAGTTCCGCAAGCTGCTTTTTGCTGAGCCTGCAACGCTCACGCGTACTATAAGCCGGCTTTTGACCAAAAGATTCAATAAAACGATTTAAGCGCTGCCCTGTTTTCCAGACCATCGCACCCGATGTGACACCCATTTTGGCTTCCAGTTCTTTTGTCGTCGGTGCCCTGCCAAGTTCTTTTGCGAGACTGAGGTAATAGTCTTTGATGCTAAACTTGGTAACGGGTATTTTAGTTCCGGCGAGATAACATAAGTTATTCCAGCCAAATTTTTCCTTCAGGTACCAAACCGAGGGATAATTTTCAGGCTTTAGCCGTTTGTAATCTTTATAATATTTGATACGGTGCTTTTTGATCAGCTTGATCACTTTCTCTTTGGCTTCATCTACCGTCATTGTGGTAACCCGAAAGTGAGACTTTAACTTGACGTACTCCAGTACATCGGCCCAGCTGTTGACATTCAGATGCCGGTAATAGGATAATGGATTGTAGAGCCCGTTTTTTCTTGTACAATCTGATATATTCGGCGAACGCCCATGTTTAAGGTAAAATTTGACCAGTGAATTTTTTAGCTTTCCAATGGAAGGAATTCTACGGTCATTGGGAGTAAATCCCGCTGCGGCAATAAACTTGTTCCAGGATCCAAAATAGTTATTTATACTGGATGATTGTGCAGAAAATTCCCTGCGCATTGGAATCCGGCCATTCATTTCGTAAAAATCGCTTACCAGAGCCAATAGCTTGGCTGTGATCTCTTCTTTCGTCCTGGTATTGGGCTTTAGTCCCGCCGCAAGAATAAATTTATTCCAGGAGCCAAAATATCGGCGAGCGATCGTATTGATGTTTTCCATTTCCCGCCGGACCGGAGTTCGGCCATGTTTGACGTGAAATTCGCGCACTTTAGAAAATGCATGGGCAATAATATCTTCCTGTGTTTGTTTCAAATTATTTCTCCTCCTTCCTATACGATGATGCTATTGCCGAGCCAATTGTAACCAAAAATTTTCTCCGGATCCTTAAGATTATTTTCATCTTTAAAATAGATCCATGTGCGCCTCGGGATATGATAACCGATGCTATATTGGACTGGGGTTGGATATTTCTTGAGCAGCCCTCGCGCGACGACTTGTTGCAGCATTGCTTGAAGCCTTTCTGACGTTGTGTGTAGATTGTAGTCGTTGGCAAAATCTGTTACTATTTGAAACAGGGGCCGCGGAAGTAAAAAATAGTCAGTCGTTCGGACAATGGTTGCAACCTGATCACGATGTTTTTTTTGTTTCTCACGTTTTTCTGCGTTAGCAAGACGAATGACTTCTGCGCTTATTTCAGAAGACTCTTCTACTTTCTTAGCTTCGATTGTAGGGGAGATCACTGGCTGTATCTTCCTTGGACTTAACCTTTTGTTAAAATCACAGAAGTCATGGAAATCGATTGATAATGCTGTGCATATTTTGAGGACCGATTCCAATGTAATGGGAATACTGCCCATCTGGTACCCCTTTAATGAGCGAATATTAATGCCCGCCATACGGGCTAACTCCTGTATAGGAAGTTTTGTGAGGCGCAAAATCTCATCGATACGATGTGATACCGAATTAGAAAGTTCGTTTTTAGCTGTTTTTACCATGCTAATATGCTTGAATTAGGTTTACTATAAAACAAGATAAAATGACTGTTAATATAAAGGTAATAATTTTTCTTTAATTTTTCATACCGTATCGTGCCTCGCTTGTTATTGCTTATTTTGAAAGTAAGAAAAGGGGTACGCACAAGGCTGTGGTACCCCGGTTATTAAGGGAAAAAAGGGACAAGATTAATTTTGACGTTTGATACTGATGTTCAGGTAACGGTTATTGTCAAAACCACTCAGGGCATTGACAATAACAACGCCATATTTTTCATCCGGAGTTTTAAAGTAAAACAGGCTTCCTACCTTCAGGTCCTCCAATTTGAGATTGGTGGTTTTACGGGAGATTGCATTAGCCTGTATCACCTGGCCAGAGGTCAAGGTATTTAAAAATGAACTGGCCTGATTATTTTGGATGCCCGAAAAATAAGTCACACGGCCCTTGCCCGCCAGACCGGTAAAGTCAAATGCGCCAAATGGAATAGGGGCAGCCTGTAGGGAATAGATACTGTACTGATATGTAATATTTCCATTAGACTCCACTTTATATGTCCGATACATCCCAAGATCTATTTTCTCCGGATGAAGTTTGGCCTCGGCATAGGTATAGGTTTTACCTTCTACCAGATCAATAAAGCAGGCACTGCTCCGGTTTACGCTATCAGGCATATTGAGCACACGGTTGTTGAGATGAACGTAATCGGACAGTACATTGTAGGTGACAGAGGTATAGCCATCTCCCATAAATACACCTTCTTTGTCAACGGCCATAATCCGGAAGGTGCTCTCGCCGACTTTATCGGCCCGGATCTTATATACATAGCGAAAACTTCTTTTTTCTGTTTCCTCTAATGGTATTTTTAGGACAGCGGCGCCAGCTCCATTATAGAAGATCCAGACCTGGTGCATATCTTTGGATTTGGAGCTGATGGTAAAATCAACGAAAATGGAGTCGCCCACGGCAACATCCTTATAGGTACCGATATTGTGTTCGTTTTCCATGTGAAGCGTGACGGAGACATCTTCAAATAAATTGAAAATATTGTCACCTTCACGTTTACAGGAAAATAATATGCCCAATAGGAGCACAACGAATAAGTAATGTGCTTTCATCTGTAAATAATGAGGTAGAATAGCTGTTAAATAGGAACGGTTCATAACTAATCATTTAATGGGTCAAATGTACCGCCTTCATAACCGATTGTCTGCTCCAACAAAGGCGAGGAGTTCATAAAGGTATTGGGAAGGGGATAGAAATAATAATAGTCACGGAAGGCAAAGGCGCCATTGGAACTCTCTGCACGCAGGTTGTAAGGATATTTAAAATAGGTCAGTACCGTATCGCGGTTGTTCATATCCAGGCTTTCGCGATGGCGAATACCAGCCGCATTTTTCGATTCGAGCATGTCTTTTGCTGCCCCAGATTTTGCTTCAAATAAATAAGTCTGAATAGTCCCCTGCAAGGTATGCATACGCCTTGTCCGGCGTAGGTCATGATAGCGTTTGCCTTCAAAGGCAAATTCAATCTGCCGCTCGTTCATCATAAGATCACGCATCTGCTCTTTGTTGGATGCCAGCGATAAGCCATAGTCAAAGTTTCCCTGTTCTATTCCGGCGCGCTGGCGAATGCTGCGGACCAGCTCCTTGGCAAGGGAGAGATTGCCCGTTTCGTTGGCTGATTCAGCATAATCCAACATTACCTCAGCAAAACGGATTTCGATCCAGTCCATGCCATTGCCGCCCATATCGTTGGCAATTCCAACAGCTGCGGACGAAAGTGCCGGATTGACAAATTTCTTACAATAAAAAGATTTAATGGAGGATTCATCCGCGGCGTTGCTGTAATTCCATTGTTTTCGTCCCGTCTTACCACTTAAAGGCCATTCGGCACCGTTATAAACAACGGTATGTTTAAATCTGGGATCGCGGTTTTTCCAAAATAGTGCATCGTCATAGCTTGTATTGCTGCTGTTGGCCGGGGTGCCGTCCTGCATGGGGTAGGCGCCTAGCAAGAGGGTCGTAGGCACATAATAATCTGCAGGTGATCCGCCCTCGGATGCAGGACGTGAAGCGCGCTCAACAACCGTGAACCGCTTTGGTGATGTCGCTGAATAGGAACGGACAATCACGGCCTCAGTATTTGCAATGCCTTCTTTTAGAAAGATCTCGTTATAATTGGGCAGCAGTGCATGGCCGGCGGTTTTGCATAGCTCATAGGCTTCTTTGCTTGCCTGCAGCGCTGTCTCCCAACGTTGCGCCTCATAGGGGTGTGCCGGGTTATCTGTAGGGTTGAATTGCGGACTTGCCCAATACAGTAGTGCTTTGGCTTTCAGCGCTGCTGCCGCGGCTTTTGTTATTTTTCCGCGGCCTGTGGCGTCGTCCCACAGCACACCATCGAGATTGACCATGGCCGAATCCAGATCGTTTACGATCTGCCCAAAACATGCCTTGGCCGACGCTCGGCCTTCCAGTTTCAGGTTATCGGGATTTTGAGGGTCAAGAACCAACGGTACACCACCGTACAGCCGGGTGAGCTCAAAATAAACCATGGCCCGTAATGCATAAAACTGACCTAAAAATTTTTTCTTTACATCAGTGGTCAGTGTGCCTGTCGGGATATAGGCAATGGCATTGTTGCAACGGGCGATGTCAAAATAACGGTTGTCACCCACATTGGTACCCTGGTATTTGCTTGCAATGTATTTCACATCATTGAGCGTAATTTCACCGCTTAATCCCAATACTTTTTTGCTAGGGCCATTAGTTCCCGAGAAATAGTTTTCGTCACTGGCATAGTGCATCTGCATGTCATTGGGAGTGATCTCATGGGGATGGGTCGGCATAATCATGGCATAAGTGCCCGCCAAATAGAATTCTATTGCGCCTTCGTTGTCCCAGATACGGGCATCAAGACCGCCGTGATCGACCAGCTCAAAAAAATCATCTTTACAGCTTTGGGTCATAAGGACGGTACTGGATGCCATCAGTAGGGCTATGATATAATTAAAATGTCTTTTCATGTCTTTGTATGTTAAATGCCAAAGTTTAAACCAAAGGATATCGTCCGGATCGTCGGGTAGTTATATAAGGACGTAGCGTAAGGGTCACGATGTTTAAACGGTGCGACGATCGTCCATAAGTTATTGCCGGATAGCATCAACTTGAGTGAACGTACATTGATCTTATCGGTAAAATTTTTGGGTACACTCCAGTTAAAAACCATATTGTTGATCCGGATTGTTGTTCCGTCCTTCGCCCAGAATGTCGAGTTCCATTTTCTCATCATGGCCGCATCATCGTAACGGGGGAATCTGCCATCGGGATTCTCCAATGACCAATGGTCTTCCCAAAAGCTGGGTACATTGACTTTATCGGTAGGGGCAGTCATAGCCTGTGATTCATAAAACGCTTTGCCGCCAAAAACTGCACGGAAGTTGGTATTCAGTGAAAAAGATTTATAGGCTAAACCGATGGTAACACCCGTAGAGAAAATAGGCGATGTATTCTCAAACATGGTGGTGAGATCTTTCTCGGTAATTTTTCCGTCGCCATTGGTATCTTCGTATACTGTCCAGCCGACCTGTGGCACTTTCCCGTCGATGGTATAGTTGGGGTTTTTAGCCAGAAAATTATCCACATCCTGTTGTGTACGCAGCATATCCACATAGATCAGTCCATAATTGCCGGTATTGTATTTGCGGGAGTCGGTACCCATTTCGACCTTCCAGTCGGGATAGGAGAAATCCCAGAGCTGGAACTTATTGAAGTACATCTGCGTGGTATAGCTGCCCGAGTAACCAAAATTCATGTTGGTGGATAGCTTAAGCCCATTGGAAAATGTATTTTGGTAACCCAGAGAGAATTCAGTTCCCCAGCCTTTGCGTTTTTGATAATTAACCACCGGTGCTTTGAATCCGGCATACATCGGGAAATTCTCGTCATTCCCTTTGTCAAATACATCGTAGGAATCGCGGAAGTAATACTCGAATCCGAAACTCAGTTTATTATCAAACCAGCGCGATTCAATACCAAAGTTAAACGTGCGGTGTTTTTCCCAGGAGATATCCGGATTGGCAATGATGGTCGGGTTGAGGGAGGCCACTGGGGTTTCGCCATAGAGGTAACCCGTATTGACCAGGTCTACACTAAAGCGGTCCTGCCACAATCGCGCCGTCACACGGTCCTCGCCCACAAGCCCGTAATTGGCCCGCACCTTTAGATAGCTGATGTAGTTCAGGTCTTTAAAGAAGTTTTCTTCGCTGACTACCCAACCAGTCGCGACTGTGGGAAACAATCCCCATATATTGCCCTTTGCAAAACGCGAGGATGCGTCCAGGCGGGTGATCACCTCCACGAGGTATTTTTTCTTGTAGTCATAATTGAAGCGGCCAAAGACAGAACGTTTGACGGCCTCTTCAATGTTGCGCCCATTATTGGTAAAAGTAGATTGGTCGAAAGCCCAATATTCATCCAGATTCAATAGCTGTTGGTTGGTCCAATAGGCCGATAATCCCTCGGAATTGGATGCTGACTGCTCCGCGCCAAGCAGCACAGCCATATTGTGATCGCCGAAGCTATTGGCATATTGTAACACGAGATTACCCTGATAACTGCTTCCCTTGCCCAGTGAGGGAGCAATTTTTGTTTTGTTGCCATCCATACGAAAGGTGGTATTGACGGTATTGGTATAGAGCAAGTTGTTATTGCCCCAACGTACAAAGTCGTATAGGTCGTAGGCCGGAAGGTATTCCTGACCACTGGATGATGTGCCGGAATGCGACACCTGGATACGTGCATTAAAACCTTTCAAGGCCTTCGGAGCATAATTTAGCGAGGCATTGATGCTATAGTTTGTATTGTTCTGCTTTTGATAATAACCTGAATTAATAATGGCCAATGGATTGGTGTTGCTATTGGCGTTGATGTTATTAAAGTTGACGGGCAGACCATCGATCTGAATAGGTACCCATTGCGGGGTGGTAATCAGGGTTTGGTAGAAATTTTGGTCGCGGTCATCAGACAGGCTATTTTGGCTGTTGGTTTTGGTATTATTGACGTTAAAAGCCACATCTGCTTTCAGTCCATCGATGATTTCGGCATTGAATCCCGACCGAAAGGAATATTTTTGTTGGCTCATGCCGGCATAATTGCCATTTTCCTTTTGGTAACTGCCCCCTGCAAAGAAGGTGACTTTTTCACTGCCACCGGAAATAGACAGATTGTGGCGCTCCATCCTGGAAGATTTCCACAATTCGTCATACCAGCTTTTGTAAGGATTGGTTTTGAGATAGGCGAGATCTTCATCTGAAAAGAATAAAGTAGGCTGCGCATTGTTAAGGGCATAGGTTTCGTTCAATAATTTGGCATGCTGATAGGCCGAAAGCATTTTGGGCTTAACGGTGGCGTCTGAGACACCCATATAACCGTTGTAGCTCAGTTGTGTCTTGCCGGCCTGTCCTCGCTTAGTGGTAACAAGGATAACTCCCTTTGCGCCCGAAGCGCCATAAATAGCTGCTGAAGCATCTTTTAATATCGATATATTCTCGACCATGGAGGCGTCCAGATTTTCAAAAACATCGGATGTGGAGATGATTCCGTCAATGACATATAAGGGTTCGTTTGTCACACCCTGCAACTTGGCCTGATCGGAGGCAAAGGCGTTCCGGACGTTTAATGTAACTGCTGCCCCCGGCCGGCCGGATGATTCACTGACACCCAGTCCTGCAACGCGATCCCGCAACGCTGCCGCAATATTTGCTGCCGGGATATCCTGGATTTCTTTGGGATCGACAGAAGCCACAGCGCCTAGTACCTCACCGCGTTTTTTTGTACCATAGCCTACCACGACGACTTCATCAATACTCGTATTGGATTCAAGCCGGATGGTGATGTTTGTTTTTCCGGTCATGTCTATCTCCTGCACTTTATAGCCAATGTAGCTGACAATAATGACCTGATTATCGGCAGGCAGATTGATATGAAACACACCGTCTTCGCCTGTTTTGACCCCGGCTTTACTGCCTTTGACCAAAATCGTAGCACCGTAGACGGGTTTGCCGTCCGGATCCAGTACACGCCCTGTGATGCCGGCCAATTTACTGCTCAGCAAAATTGGGCTTGCTGTAAATGGATTTGCGAATAAAGGGCTGGGGGAAAGTGCAATCAACGGGCACAGCAATTTGATACTTCTTTTCAGTAGCGATCTCGTAAAAAATTGGTAATTCATACAGTTCAATTTGTTTTATAATTGGTTTTTCGAGAAAGTAAATGATTACTTTAATTATTGGTTAATAGGTTCTTTCAGGTTACGGCAATTCCATATAATGGATAGATAGTTTTAAGCAGAAAATAGGATCTGAAAGAGCTACAGTACAATAATGCAATTAAACTTTTATTCCACTGTCCTGAACTGTTGGTAACACACAAAAAAAGCCTGCTCTACGAATAGAACAGGCGTTAAGTATAAAGGTAGGGGTGATTTTACTAGTTTGCCGTTAATGCGACGGCATTGAGTTGTCTGGAAGTCCCATCCGGACCTACGGCAACGATATTGTCAAAGATCACACGTGTTCCCGGCACGATGCCATTCAGGGCCGAGGACATGCTTGAACTTAATTGACCGCCCGAGGTAGACAGTACGATCGCATCTGCACGGGGTTTGGCGATAATCATGGTAAACTTGGTCACTTTGAATGTAGCGTCAAAATCAAAATTATCCAGTTTCGCAAAGAGTGCATTTTGTGCTTTCAGCGCTACTGTTGCCATAGAACCACCTGTTTTACCGGCAAATTTGGCAATCGGATCCGGGATTCGCTTGACGCGGAATTCGGTCGAACTCAGAGTCTGTGTTTTTCCCGGAGCCACCTCTGCAGCTACAGAGATATGCGCTGTGCCCGGTGAGCTCACCCGCACATTATATTTGCCGCCGCCCGCAGGGGATATGCTTCCGCCGCTCATGCTTACCCGCACTTTATCGGTAGGTGTGCCCGGGGCAGAAACAGAAATCGGATTATTGACGCCGATATACAGCACATTCATTTTATCAGGTGATACCACGGCCGAAGGACGGGCGACCTGATAGGTCTGCTGTGGTGTGCGGTATTCTTTAAATGATCCGTCTGTCTGTTTTACTTTAATCACTCCGGTCCAGCTAAAAATACCTTCGCGGTTGGTCGGTACGGAGTATACCCCTTTGCCGTCCACAATCTGTAATGCCGAACCGTTGACAGAGATAGCCGGTTCGGACTTGGAATCGGATGCGGTTAAAAAGACTTCGGCTTTGTAAGGCTGTCCCTGTACCAAATAAGACGTGGGAGCAACGGCTACTGCAGCAAATTTGTCCAGATTGACCACAGCCTGATCCATTTTGCCCAGAATGATCTTCACCACATCAGACTCGGCATTTTGTGCATCGGTCTGGATCTTTGTCAGTATGGTCATCGCTGCGGTCAATGGCGTGCCACTGCCGAAATTGATCTCTTCCCAGGATCTTTTGCCATTCACCGACTTCTCTGGATTCTTGGCTTCAAGGGAAAAAGAAACCATTTTTTGCTCTTCAGGTGTCAGCAATGCCAATAATTTGGAACGGGTTTCATTAATCTTGTCCTTCAGAATCGTTCCTTTTTTCTCATTGATCATCAGATTGGGAGAGATATCTTCATTTTCCCGTTTGACAAGGTCTCCCTTTTCTTCATCGTATCCGCCGCCCTGTTTGACAAATTCTTCTTTCAGGGACAGAATATATTTGTCGAGTTCGCCAATAATAGCCTGTGCTTTTTTTGCTTTATCGTAAATAGGTTTGGCCCTTGCGGGTTCCTCCTTTAATTTGGTGTTTTCAAATGCAGCGAATAGCTGTTGTACAGCGGTGTTGACATTTGACTTGGATGTTTCGAGACTGTTGTTGATATTTTTGAATGCATCCAAGATTGAATCCGGTACATTGAGTGCCAGTAAAGCAAGCAAGACCAGATAGAGGATGCCGATCATCCGCTGTCTTGGCGTTTCTCTTCCTAATGCCATTTTTTCAGATTTAAGTAATACAAGGATAAATTATACACGAGGCTGGTTCATGGCGCTCAGCATATTGCCGTAAATGGCATTTAATGCATTCAGATTTTTCGCCAGTTTGCCCACTTCTTCTTTAAATGCTTTGGAGTCATCCAGTGATTCGTTGAAGTTTTGCATGGTATAGCTTAAGTTCTCATAAAACTTATTCATGGACTGCAGGTGTGATGCGGAGTCACGTAATTCACGCTCATACATGGCATTGAGCTGACCAAGATTAGTTGTCAGATTTTTCACCTGGTCGTGGTAATTTGCCGTATCACCGGAGGTATTTGACATCGCTACAAGGTTTTCCGAAGCTTTTTCAAAAGCAGAGCTCAGGTGGTCAAATTTTGATGTTGCGGTGCGCAGTTTCTGTGTAAATTCTTCCGTTGCCAGCGAAACGTCAGACAGTTTGTTGATGGCCGATACCTTCTCGCTGAAATCGCGTAATCCACGTCCCAGGTTTTCAATACTCGCCGGTTCGATATTAGCATCCGCAAACATTTTGTCCAATGCGGCAGTAGCGGAAGGTCCTGCAGGTTGCGCCACTACGGTTTTACCCCTGACAGGTAGCTCTCCATTGAAGTTGTCATCCAGTTCAGGATAAACACGGCTCCAGTCAGGTTCTGGTGCAGGGGGATTGAAACCCATCAGAAAGAAAAGGAGGGCTTCCACGCCGAGTCCGATACCAATCATATAGTTGGCGGTGCTGCCGCCTATATGGAGGATTTTGAACAGTACCCCGATGATAACGATACTCGCTCCCCAGGATATAGCCACGTTAAGCCATCTTGAATTGTCTTTTTTCTTGCTCATAGTTTTTGATGTGTGTTTGGTTCTAATTCTTTGTGGATAGTTTTATTTTATTAAATCCATCTGTATAAAACGGATTTGTACCTTTAATAGTATGCATGATCAATTATGGCACCTCCATTTCGTGTTGATTATATAACAGAGCTGCTTGTTTCAAAAAATATACCAAAGATGAATCTTGATCTAATTTTATGCTCTTAGGTGATCCATTTGTGATAGCAAATGGTATTTTCTCAAAATAAAACAAACGTTACCTCTGCCCAACAGTTATACATAGTAGTAATTTATATGTAGTGCAATAGAAAATTATAACGTTATGACCGAAGTATTAATCCAACTTTCACAGAACTGGCCTGTATGGCTCTGGAATATGGCATTAATCCTATTTTCATTCCTGATCGGTATTCTCATAAAAATGTTGTTTATACCCCTGTTGCGAAGGCAGGCGATCGAGCAGTCTTCTTATTCCTTGTTTCGTTCATTCATTCGCCGATTCAACAGGATATTGAGTATTTTTATTCCCTTGCTGGTCTTTAACAGTTTACTTCCTTTTGCGCATTTTAATGCCAGAACTTTACAGGTGGTGACCAAAATCAACGAGATATTGTTAGTCAGCTTTTTCGCCTTGGCTTTGATTCAGGCGATCAAAGTATTTGAAGATTATCTGTACCATCGCTTTGATGTCAACAAGGAGAATAACTTACGTGAGCGGAAGGTCAGGACACAGATCGTTTTTATCCGCAAAGTGGTGGTGACCATCATTATTGTGGTCGCACTGGCGATTGTATTATTAAGTTTCGAAAGCATGCAAAAGATCGGTGCAGGATTGCTGACCGGTGTGGGGGTCGGCGGTATTATCATTGGCTTTGCGGCACAGAAATCACTTGGGAATCTGCTGGCGGGTTTTCAAATCGCATTTACACAGCCCATACGAATGGACGATGTGCTTGTGGTAGAAGGGGAATGGGGAAAGGTTGAGGAAATCAACCTCACTTATGTGGTGGTCAATATCTGGGACAAGCGTCGTCTGGTACTGCCGATCACCTATTTTATCGAGAAACCTTTTCAGAACTGGACGCGGACTACAGCTGAGATATTGGGAACGGTTTTTATCTACACCGATTTTACCATCCCCGTGCAGCAGCTTCGGGAGAAGTTGACGGTCTTGCTCGCCGGGCATCCCTTATGGGATGGTCAAGTGAATGTCTTGCAGGTGACTGATATTAGGGAGCAGACCATGGAGATACGCTGCTTGATGAGCTGCCGTAATTCAGGGCAAGCTTTTGATCTCCGCTGTTACATACGTGAACAGATGATCGACTATATCAAGTCCAATTTTCCGGATGCCCTGTCCAAAACACGTGTCGATTACACCGCGAAAGAAATTAAAGCGTAACCCTTTTTATGGGATCTTCCTGCCGGTCAGTGATTGGACACGGAAATGTCTTGTTCAGGCCATATCTTTGTGATATAATTTTGAAATTAATATGCAGATCATATTTTTTGTTTTGTCGGGACTCTTGATTCTCCTTAGCTTGCTTCCTTTTATCCGGTGCCAGCACTGGGTCTTTCGTGTGGCCGAATTTGTGAAATTGCAGCTGCTGGTTTTTCAGGTACCGGTACTGGCCTGGGGATTTTATCTTGTTGCGGACGCTCCCTGGATATGGAGCATACAGATCCTTCAGGCGCTGTTGATTGGCTATCACGTATTTATCTTGGTACGCTACACCAAATTTTGGAGGAAAGAAATATATGAAAAGGGGAAAGACGCTTCAGATAGTATTAAAATTATATCCTGTAATATCTTGCAATTCAATAAAGAGTACGGCCGTTTTATAGATCTGATCCGGAAAGAGCAACCGCAGATTTTTGTGACAATGGAAAGTGATGCGGTTTGGGAAAATGCCTTGCGTGAATTGGAATCAGACTATCCTAATGTGGTCAAAGTGACCTTGGATAATACTTATGGCATGCATTTTTACACCAAGCTCAAGGTCAATAAAAGTTGGGTGCACTACTTTGTCGCTGATGATATTCCGAGTATCGAGGCTGAATTGGAGACAGAAGACGGTCACCGTTTTATATTTTTTGCGGTGCATCCACCGCCACCAAGTCCTACGGAAGAAGAGAACTCCAAGGAACGGGATGGTGATCTGCTCAGCGTGGCGAAAAAGGTGCGCAATTATAAAATGCCGGTAGTGGTGACGGGCGATTTTAACAATGTGGCCTGGGCAAGGTCCTCAGTCCTGTTTAAAAAAACAAGCAAGCTCATCGATGCACGGATCGGACGTGGCATCTTATCGACTTTTCATGCCAATTATTGGTTTTTCAGGGTTCCGCTGGATCTGCTGTTTCATAGTCCAAATGTATTCATAGACAAGCTGTTTATTTATCCTTCGGTAGGTTCTGATCACTTTCCCATGGGCTGTACCTTCTTTATAGATCGCTATTCGGATGAGCAGGCGGAAGATATCGAAGAACTTGAAAAGGGAGAAATGAGCGAAGTCAATGAACTGATCGCGGAGGGACGCAAAGAGGAGAGTGACAACCGTGAATAGTTTGCGCATGCGATGGGCTCCCTGATTCTGGCTATTGTCCGATCCGTAGTTGATATTCCTTTGCTGCCGCAACAGAGAAATAGCCCAATGCGTTGTTGGAAATATTGGATTTCGGATTCCCGGGTGCGGCGTTGCTGAGATTGTTGCTTTGGTACTCGTTCCAATATTGATAGGTTTTCTGGTCCACACAATAGCGGCGTATTGTAATTGTGTCACCAAGGGATAGGTCTTCCTCCTGGTCGGTTATATAATGGGTTACTTTCAGTCCGTCGTTAAATTGGTCGGACTCTGCCCGTGCAAAACGAAAGGGACCCCCATTGGTGGAGAGGGTATAAATATAATAATTGGAAATTTTAGCCGGATCTTTAAAGGTCAGTGCCGCAAAATAATAATTTTCTCCGCCGAGATTTTTTTCGGAAATATGGGTTGACTCCACGGCAACATAGGTGGGCATCCGGCAGGTAGAGCCATATTGCTGCTTTTGGACCTCAACATGCAACGTATAGGTCCGGCCGGAAAGGGGCTTAAAGGTACGATGGATATAATAGCCGTCTTTCTCATATTGAAAGGAGTAGTTCCTATTTTCATTGTCTTTGACCCATACCGTTGCTCCTTTGATCCCGGAAGTATTGATGGGATCGTCGAATCCGACAGATCGTGAAATGCGTATCCGCTGAACTGAACTGGCATCGGATAGCTGGGCATCAATAACAATGCGTGCGGCAGCCTCATTGAGATCAAGGTCCATTTTTTCCTCACAGGAAGAAATCAGCAACAACAGAACGCATAGGATAAAAGACAGTTTAACATTCATAAGGTCTAAAATTTAAAGTTCCAGGTGACGGAAGGAATGATTCCGAATAAAACAATTTTGTAAGCTTCGGTGAGATTGGGGTTGTCCTTATTTTCCCGAAAGTCAATGGTATAAGCATTTTTGCGGTTGTAGGCATTGTATATGCCAATTGTCCAGCTCGAATGAAAGCGTTTGCCGGTTTTATTGGGGGCGTAAGTCGCTGACAGGTCCAGGCGGTGATAGTCAGGCATGCGGTAACCGTTCCGCTCGGTGTAGTAGAACATGGATTTGCCGTTGACAAGGTATTTTCCGCTTGGAAAGGTAACGGCATTTCCGGTGTTGAAGACAAATGTTCCGCTGACTGTCCAGCTGTCCGAAAGGGCATAATTGGCCACAACTGCGAAGTCGTGTGTGCGATCCTGCCGAGCATTGAACCATTTTCCGTCATTGATTCCGTTAAATTTACGTCGGCTTTTGGAAAGGGTATAGCTGATCCAGCCTTTAAGACGGCCGCTGTTCTTGCGCAGGTGCCCCTCCAGGCCGTAAGCCCGGCCGATACCAAAGAGCAGCTCCCCTTCGAAATAGGCATCCGCCTGTAAGGTGGCCCCATTGCGTACGTCAATTTGATTGCCCAGACGTTTATAATAGGCTTCGACCGAAAAATCGTACTGCTTGTTCACAAAAGTACGGAAGTAACCAAGGACAGCCTGGTCTACGCGCTGTGGTTTGATATGGAGACTACTGAGTACATACCGATCGGTGGGCAGGCTGGCGGTGGTATTGGTCAATTGATGCAGGTTCTGCACGATGCGGTTGTACGAGGCTTTTAAGCTGCTGCGTTCATCCAGCATCAGACTGGCGGAAAGACGTGGTTCCAGATTGATATAGTGTTTGGCAATCTGGCTGTTATCCCGTTTTTCGGAAACAGGCTGTCCGTTTTTGTCAAATTGATAGAAAGTCCGTTTGCCCAGGACCATAAAATCATGGACATGGATACCGTACTGTAACGACAGGCTGGTGGTAGCTTTCCATTCGTGGGAGATATAACCACCGAGATCAATACCGCGCTGGCTTTCAATGGCCGTCGGATTGACAGACTGATTTTTGCCCGAAGAGAGATTGGCCGGCCGGATGGACTGTGCCAGTGCGCTTACCCCCAACCGGATGGTATTATTAACATTCGCATAATAGGAAAAATCCTGCTTAGCATTGACGTTCCGGATGTTGGAGACCATCTGAAAATCGATCTGCTCGCTGGAAACACCGGCCTGATAATTGAATCCGCTATAGATAAGTGAGGTGTTGCTGGATATTTTATTGTTAAAGAGGTGGTTCAACCGTGCCGTTGCTGTAGTATTCCCCCAGAAAAGATGAAATAGGTCGCTGTACTTTAATCTGTCTTTGCCATGATAGCCTGATAGATATAGGTTGGATTTCTTGCCCAGACTAAAACTGAGCTTGGCATTCAGATCATAGAAATACAGACTATTCTTATCCATGTCTTTGCTTTTCGCCAGTTTTAAAAAGGAATCGGCATAGGAACGGCGGGCACTGAATAGAAAGGAGCTCTTGTCTTTTGCAATTGGGCCCTCCAGTTTGAGCCGCGAAGCAACAATACCCAGGCCGCCTTCGCCGGAGAACTGCTTTTTGTTGCCGTTCAACATGGAAATATCCAGTACAGAAGATAGACGTCCGCCATATTGGGCCGGTATCCCGCCCTTATAGAGCTGTACGTCCTCGATCGCATCCGAATTAAAGGTAGAGAAAAATCCGAGGAGATGCGAAGCATTATACACGGTAGCCTGATCAAGGAGGATCAAGTTTTGTCCGCCCTCACCACCGCGCACATGAAAATTGGCAGAGCCTTCACCACCGCTCTGTACACCGGGCAACAACTGTATGGTTTTAACGAGGTCTTTCTCGCCAAAGATGACGGGGACATCCTTAATATCCTTCATATTGAGATGAGCCGTGCTCATCTGTGGATCGTCGATGGCTTCGCCCTTTTCTTTGGCTGATACGACGACCTCGTCCATTCGCTTGGTTAGGGGCTGTAACGCAAAGTTTTTTTCAAGTGCCTGCCGTAATTCGACCGTCGCTAGCTGTTGTCGATAGCCCGTGTAACTTACCGTTATCCGGTAAATACCTTTAGGAACTGTGATCTGATAATGTCCTTGCTGGTCTGTGGTCGTGCGTATGCCGTCCTTTATGGTAATAATGGCTCCGCGTAGCGGTGTTTGAGTAACGGAATCGCGAATGGAGCCACTTAGCAGTGCGTCTTGTGCGGAGGCAAGGAAAGGGGATAGTATAATTGAAATGGGAAGAAAATAGGAAATAATCGAGCTCATTTTTAACGCTGGTCTGGTTGATTTCTGAACAATAAAAAACGGAATGACGTATTAACCCTTTATTAATATTTATTGCTATAGTTTAAACGATTTTAGCTGCATAGTACTTTCTTTTATTGATGTGGTTTAGTAATTATGTAACGCTTTTGGTACATGAAATATTGTTCTAAGCGCTTTATTTGAGTGGTAGATTTGCTAGTGATCAGTGGGTAGATCTGTCGAACCGAAAACCGGATGCCTGATATTTACTTAGAAATGTGTAAATTAATGGCACAAATGTATCCTGTAAATCTAACTAATGGGTAAAGATTATCATTATAAAATGTCTGGCGATGAGCTGCAGTCGAAGACCATTGATTTTTTGCGTTTCCCACTGATTGTGGGTGTGGTATTTATCCATACGGATTTTTCAGATATTGTTATGAAGGGTGTAAAGCAGATCAGCTTTGTTAACTACCCCTTGTTCTCGCATACCTTTTTCTTATTTTCCAAAATTGTTTTCGAGCTCTGTGTACCGCTTTTCTTTTTTATTTCAGGTTTTTTATTTTTCTATAAAACAGCTGGTTTTTCTATGGAAATCTACCTGCAGAAGTTGAAAAATCGTGTCCGTTCGCTGTTGGTTCCTTATGTTTTCTGGAATCTGTTGGTCATCTTATTCCTTTTGCTTGCACAGTCATTTTTGTCGGGCAGTTTAGTTTCAGGAAGAAACAAATTAATAACGGATTATGACCTGGCGGACTGGCTCTGGTCCTTTTGGGATACCTCTCAGGTTAACCCGCACTCGGAGAAATCGTTGCCGGTTAATTCACCCTTTTGGTTTATCCGTGATCTGATGGTTGTAGTGCTGTTTTCGCCTATAGTCTATATCCTGATTAAAAAACTGCGGACTTATGCCGTAATTATATTGGGATTGCTCTGGATTTTTAATCCCTTTTTTTATTTGCCGGGGCTGAGTACGGTTTCTTTCTTTTTCTTCACTGCGGGGGCGTATTTTAGTATCAACAATAAAAACTTTGTCAGTGGTATGCGGCCGATGTTATCGATCGCCGTGCCTTTGTATGTCCTGCTTGTTGTGGCACAGTTATTATTTCTGAACAAAAGCTGGTGGGTTGATTTATACTGTGCGGGAATTAGCATAGGTCTTATTGCTACGGTGTCAGTCGTTGCTCATTTTATAGGAAAAGAAAGCTGGCGTACAAACAGGTTCCTGGCCAATAGCAGCTTTTTTATTTTTGCCTACCATCGTTTACCTTTGGTGTTTGTTATTAAGTTTTTATTTAAGTTACTCAAGCCACAGTCTGAAGTCTTATTGCTGTTCCTGTACTTTTTCTGCCCTGTTATTATCATTGTTTTTGGTCTGATGATTTACAGTTTTTTAAAGCAGTTCTGGCCCCGGTTTATGGCAATTGTCAGTGGCGGACGTTAATAGAGTTTATGAAAAGATATAAAAAGCCTGTCATTATTCTGTTTGTACTGGTTATCGGGGCATTGCTGGTCAACTATGGACGTAAGATGTTCATTAAAAACAAGTATAAGCGAATTAAAACGGAATATGTTTTTACGGATGTCATCAATCTTGGCTGCACCTCGGTAAAACAACAAGGCGCATCAAATACCTGTTGGTCTTATACCGGTAATTCATTTCTGGAGTCGGAGATGATCCGAATGGGAAAAGAGCCGGTCGAAATTTCACAGGTTTATACCGCCAGGCAGGCCTATGTGGACAGAGCGCATAATTTTGTGCGTCTCCACGGAGGTCTGACGATGGGCGAAGGGGGACAATTACATGATGTTCTGAATGTATTTCGCAAGTATGGTGCGATGCCGGGGGCGGCTTACACAGGCTTACGTGGCAGACAAACCTATAATGATTTTAAGAAAATGACACCCATGCTGAACGCCATGCTCAAAGTGCTGATAAAGAGCAGGCCATTGACCCCAAACTGGGAGCAGGCCTACCGCGCAACACTTGATGCTCATCTTGGGGAGGTACCTCAACAATTTGACTTTAAGGGCAAAACCTATACGGCGCGATCATTTGCGGATCAGGTGATCGGCATCGATCCTGATGATTACATTGGTTTTGCTTCTGTAACGGATCAGCCGTACTACAAGCCTTTTGTGCTAATGGTGCCGGACAATTGGTCATTTGACCGTTTTTATAATGTGCCGATGCAGGATCTAACGGAAATTATAGATAGGGCATTGCAACAGGGCTTTACCATTGCCTGGACAACGGATGTGTCTGAAAAGGGGTTCTCATGGCCTTATGGTATTGCTTATGTTCCCGAAAAACCCTTTGACAGTATGTCCGGCGAAGAGAAAAAGACCATGTTTGTCAAGCCGATGCCCGAAAGGAAAGTGACTCCCGAAGAGCGGCAGAAGGCCTTCGACAATTGGGAGACCACCGATGATCACGCGATGCATATTGTAGGGCTGGCCAAGGATCAGCATGGTAAAGAATATTACCTTGTTAAAAATTCATGGGGGAAAGCCAACGATTTTAAAGGGTATATGTATGTCACCAAAGAATTTGTCAGCTATAAAACGGTTACACTGATGTTACATAAGGCGGCGCTGGATCCAACGCTAGCGTCTAAACTGAAACCTGAATAAGTTTATCCGTTAAAATGACGGCCCCGAAAAGGTGTAAAATACCCCAAACGCGGTATTTTATATATTAGGATGCACCATTAATTTTACGCCTAAAGAAAGGGGTGAAATTATGAAAAGAATAAGCCTATACACTTTTATGCTATGCATGGGGTGTTTTTTAATCATTGGTTGTGCGAAAAAGGAACGGGAACCGGAGGAAGATAACTCCGAACAGCTCGAAAAAAAGGAGCGGGCCACCTACAACAATAAACAAATGCCCGGAGTAGGGAATGTGTATGTATCAGGAGGCACACAAGCTGGTGGCAAGCAGGAGCTGTATGCCAAGGCTGACTACCAGAGTGGTCATCTTGCGTATTATATATCGCCCACAGCAACTGATCTGGGAGCGGATCATCGTATTGTTTTCGGTGCCAATAAGGGGGATCTATGCGTCGTTGAGGTGGATGATGCAAAGCAGGTTTTACGTATGTATACCGAGCGGGAAGGGAAACGTTTACCTGTCATGTTAAAAGTCAGCCAGTATAGCCTGAAACAATTTGAATTCCAGCTCTATCGAATAGATTGGGACAAAAAAGTTGAAGAACTCGTGACAAGTGTCTATCTGCGTGATGGCAAGCCGGTAGGGACATACAAATTAGCCGCCCACGCAACCAGTGCGCTTGCGGATACCGTTGCCAAGGATACAGTGGGATTCCCGGGAGTAAAAAGACCGGCTAAGCAGTCATCTGTCACGGCCAACACAGCTGTAATGCTGGATTATGTCAATCGCATATTAGGACCTTTGGTCGATCTCTCCAACGAAGGAATGGCAACTTTATCCGGCAAGTTGGAACAATCATCCGCCACAGCAGCTGCGTTTGGGGCATTGTGGTACGATCTGGGCGTAATGAATACGGTTCTTGCACAGGCTGGTTTGCTATTTGGCTCGTTCCGTACCGATCCTTTAGCAAAAGATGATCCGATGTCGAGTTTCAGTTGGTATATGGGACAGGGGCATACGGCTGTCAATCTTAAAAACATGCAATTGACGCCTGTACTGAAAAACTCTACACTGTTATATGATGAGACGGATCTGGCTACGCAATTAAAATTAACGGTACAGGTAGAAGATAAAAATAAAAAGGCGTTAATCGGAAACCCGGTATTTGTCGACTTTAGGGTGGAGCTCGAGCAGGAGGGCAAGATCCATGTGCTGTCAGAACAGACCTTAAGCTCGGACAAAGAAAAAGGGACCGTTGAGCTGTTATATAATCCGCATCAGGCCGCGGTAAAACCTAAAGTAGGGAGCAAGCTCAATATTTTATACAGATTGAGCGCACACGAGGGGGCTGTTTTCGCCAAACAGGAAGCGAGTATCGCTGATCGGGAACCTGCCCGCATAAGTATTGTCAGTGGTGCCGGTCAGGAAGCGGATTGGGAAGAAAAGCTGAAAGCGCCCCTGATTGTCAAAGTAACGAACAGAGCCGGGCAGGGTCTAAAAAATATTAGTATTAGCTGGACAGTGCAATCGGTCTCCTGGGGAATTATAGTCGGCACATTGAGCGATACACAGGTTGTGACAGATGATCAGGGATTGGCCAAGACGTATTACAGGGTCGGAAAGCAGCAGGAGAAGCCCGAGACCGTCAAGGTACAGGTAGTCGGTAGCAATGGACAGCCTATTCCAAAGGTCGAAACTATATTTACCTACAAACAGAAGCGGAGGAATTTTACGCTTGTGCAGATGAAACCCGAGAAAGATACATATTATGGCAGTTCCAGTACAATGCGTGAGTGGAAAAGTGGCGATGCGATTACTATTATGGAGAATGAAATGATCCAATTCAATATCAAAGAAGATGGCAAATTGTTAAAAAGACAGGATGGAAGCATTGTCGAATTTGGATTAGGTACTAATGATATCATTCGAAAATGGCAATATGGTACGAAGACATTTCAATCCAAAGACATTCTATTGAAAAATTGGGCGGTAAAATTTTCAGATCCCATCAGTGGACGTACGGACAGTATTGTGATTGATCTGACCATCAGTAATCAGCTCTACCGCACTTTTGTGGGAAAAACGCTCCGGGCGGAGGGAGGTGGTAGTACAGTGGATGGTAATAGAGACGAAGTCTTAACATTTGCATACAGGGCAGATGGAAAGGTTGAAATGAAAAGTGCCAAATATCCAACAACGAATGTACTAACTACATACGAAACTCATCTTACCTACAGTTATGTGCCAATCTATGGTTGTTCGGATAAAAATGGTGTAATACCCTATACAATGAAGAGAGCATTGGGTACCATAAGCTCCCCCGCAGGACCTTCAATGATTTATGGCATGAGTTCATCTTTTCTACTATTTGAAGATGGTACCATTAGGCCCCTTTCTATGGGTAGCGGCTTTGATGCTTGTACATTTAACAGATTTTGGAGCAGTGTCAAGCTGCAATAAAACATTTTTTAATTGTCTGGTTCTGAAATTACGTTTCCATTTAATAAATAAAAGGGCTATTCGGACGAATGGCCTTTTCTGATCTATTTCTGATTTTCATATACCCCAATAACTATATATTGATGAAAAATAGCCTCGGCTGGTACTGCATTCTTGTCGAATGTTTTTTTAGTTCGCTACTTTGGGCACAGGAGATAACTACGGTATTTCATGCGGACCAATCTATTTTGTTGAAAAATAAATCTATATTTTCAGAAACTATCGATATAGATACTGTGGCAATAGGCTCGGTAAAAATTAATGAATTTTTTGAACCCGCCCTGATGATGACTTATGGCGTTATCCGGATAAACAATAATCTGATGCATGGTTTCGACCGGATGCTGAAATCCAATCTGCAAAAAAATGCGGGGCCTAAACGAAAAGTTGACGATGTAGTGCAATATCTTCCAACGGTCACTTTTTTGGGTTTGGATTTTATGGGCGTTAAGGCAAAAAATAGTTTTAAAAATCGTTTTTTGTATGGTACAGCAGCTCATCTACTCATGGGGATAACCGTCAACATCATGAAAAACTCCTTTACTGTGCAACGTCCAGACCAGTCTGCTTCAAACTCTTTTCCTTCGGGGCATACCGCAACTGCTTTTGTCGGAGCTGAACTATTATGGCAAGAGTATAAAGATGAATCAATATGGTACGGCATTTCGGGTTATACCCTGGCTGCCGGTACGGTTTTTTTTAGAATGTATAATAATCGGCATTGGTTTTCTGATATCGTTATGGGGACTGGTATAGGAATTGCCAGTGTCAAATTGACCTATCTCTTGTTTCCGCTGATACAGCAACGCATGAGGGAAGAAATCAACAGATTAGTTTTACAGCCGTATATGATGGTGTATACAAAGGTTTATCCGTACGGTTGAGCGTGCCTTAGAAACCAGATTTTTATTATAAACCGGCAAGCCCTGTATCGACAATCTGAACATAAAAAAGCAGGCCGAGTTCGATGCAGCGTTTGATTAATGAGCTGCTGTTGCGCGTATTGGTTTTGCGCAGTATATTTTTTCGGTGCACACGAACGGTTAATTGGGATATTTCAAGTTGTTTGGCGATCTCGGTACTTGACATTCCCTGTGCAATATAAGGCAGAAGTTCAAGTTCGCGCTTTGTTAGCGTGCAGCTGCTGTTATTCTTTGCCGGGTTGACCGAGAGATCTATTTGATAGAAGTCACTGCGCCCATTGATGCCCATAACGGTGGCGATGTAGTTATTCTTAGTTGACAAATGGGATATATCTGTATGGATATTGAGACTTCGAACAATCCTGTTCTCATGATCCGCAATCAGGGTAATGGCTTGATGATGAAATAACCGGTAAGATCCGTCTGCAACAATCATACGGAAACAATAGCATGATTTTAACGATTTGAGGTGTTCTGAGCCGATCTCATTGATCTTGGCATAGCAGGCTTCCTCTGCATTTAGCACGAAAGAAATGTCATCGGGATGGATGAGATCAATAATCTCCTGAAGTTGCGACGGTATAAATTCCAGTCCGTGAATATGGAGTATATTGGGGTGTTGGTGGCTCAGTTCCTGCGCGCGGATATTGATGAGATAGTAGTAATAATCACCTGTAAGGAATATTTCCGAAATTAGACCAAGTATTGACGAGGCATCCACAGCGAGATCATCCGAAGAGAAAATATCCGGATATTTTTCCCAAATGGGGGTCAGGCTATGTTCCTTAGTTTTCATTGTTACAATAATAATAAAGCAAGGCTGCGGATAAAATACCCCATTTAGGGTATTTTATAGGAGACCAAGCTCAATACTTTTCTTGATCAGGCATCCACTATTTGAGGTCTGCGTTTTCTTAAGGAGACTTTTTCGGTGTACTTGTACTGTAAATGGTGAAATAAAAAGTTTGTCAGCAATTTGCGGACTCGTGAATCCCTGCGCGAGCAAACGGAGCACTTCCATCTCACGCCGCGAAAGCTTTGGAAGAATAAATTCGGAAGGATCAGCGGAAAGCGCTAATTGACAATAATTTTTTTCACCTAACGCTTTTACGAGAACAATTTTATTGTTTACTGCCGTAACATGGTTAATGTCCGTATGGATATTCAGGGCTGCGGTAAAACGTCCTTCTTGATCCTGACTTAAATGGATGCCCTGATGATGAAAAAGATGGTAGGTGCCGTCTGCAACTTTCATGCGAAAACAATAGGATGTGCGGTAAAATATGCCTTTCCTAAATCCCAGTTCTTCCATTTTTAATAAGGTGGCCTTTTCTGCCTCAAAGACAAAGTCCTTATCATCGGGGTGGATATAGTCGATCACCTCTTTCAAAGTAGTGGGATAACAATCTGCTCCATGTAAGGTAAGCAGATTGTCATGAATATTATAAATCGTATAATCAGCAATATTAATAACATAATAATAAAATGGGCCTATGGCCAGCATTTCAGAGAGATATTTACCAATGGGCACCTTTTCAGGGACCGAGTATTGACTGGCAATGGCATCGGGATAACTTTCCCAAAGATCGGCGAGCAAATGCTGTTGTTTTTTCATCTTTCCATTTGGTTAGTTATTCTACGCTTTAAAAAAGCAAAGTGCATTTAAGCAATGCTGGCTATGCATCGCTGTTTTTCATGATACGGCTAAGATGTATTAAAAATAGAAAAATAACGTTAAAATGCCAAATGGAATTGGAATGGATACGATGTAGTGAAACAGAAAAGGTAGTCTCCACAGGAGACTACCTTTTCTGTTTGGAGGTAAAGATATTATTTTTTCAGGTAGTAAGTTTCGACCCATTTGACCGTTTGTCCTTCCCCGTTTTTGGTCATGCCCTCGCCCTTGAAGACCAGTTCCTGATCTGTTAACTTGACGATGGTAAATGCCTCCTCCTCCTCATCATCGTCTTCTTTAAAGATTAATTTGTTGTCTTTGACTTTCCATGTAAAAGGTTCTAGATCGAAGCGACCGTCACCATTATCCCATCGTTGGGCTCCGGTTCCGTCTTTTTTAAACTCGGCCCATTCACCGCTCTTGCCGATATAGGTATCCGTTTCACCCGGTATTAACTGATTTACGTATTTTTCTAAGTTCCATTTGCCGACGATATTTTGCTCAGTTTGACCTCCTTCGGTGGGATCTTTATCTTTACTACATCCCGTAAATAGTAATAAAAAGAGACATAGCCCCATTGCTAAAAGACCTGTTTTGTATTTAATGATTTGTGTTTTCATAATCTCCTTTTTTTATGTCAGACGGTACTGGTCCGCCGGATGATTGAAAAATTTATATTTAGCGGACTAAAATCTAAATGCTAAAAATACCCTGCTCCCGTTGAGTATTATTTTCTCTTTTACGGTTACCTCCTGTTCTTCCAGCTCGTCAATAGCGATATTAAAACTGTGCTTGGCAGATCCCCAGCGGGTTTCAAAACCTAGGCCAAATGCACCGTAATTCGCGGTTAAACCTGTTGTGAAAAAATTACCAAAACCGCCCGAAAAGTCTTCATCAGCATATAATAATGAGTAGGAGGGCGCGTATCGAACATGGCCCGAAAGGGTGAATCCGTCAGTCAGTCCGACGTGAACAGATGGACCTACCTGCATGCCGATTTCCCCTTTATGGGTAACATAGTTGTCTGTCTCGGTAATCATTCCTCCATTGCCATCTTCAAAAGAATAGGTTTCACTTTGTTTAAACTGTGCATAATTTAAATCAAGATAGGTCCAGTCAATCCCGAAATAGAGCACTTTGGCGATGGGGTACCGGTTGAGGAAAAATGTCCGGCCACTGCTAAGGGATGCGCCAAATTTACTTTTGAGTTTTGACTCACCGTCAAAGTCGTCATCGGCTTTAATATGTTGCGAAACATACCCAATATTTAAGTATTTTTTTCCCGGCTTGGACTGTGCGTTGGCAGTGTAATAAGCTAAGCTGAAACAGGTTAATAGTAATAATGCTTTTTTCATAGTTTTTTGGGTAATAAAGTTGCGTTAATATTTTTTTTAAAAGTAGGAGGATAAAATACAACGTGAAATACCGCGTTTGGGGTATTTTGTACAATACTACTTTTGAATAATTTTATCCTTAAATAGAAATTTGCTCCCGGTTCGATGGCTTTTGGTGAGTTTAAGTATAACCTATGAAAAACGCAAAATGATCGTGTTTAATGTGAACTTTACTTTGTTTTTGTTGCATTTGCCTTGTTTGGTTACCCTGTTCGTTGGCTTGGGTGTAAGTGTATTTTGGTTTGGTCGAATGGCATATGGCAGAAGCTCGTTTAATACACTGCTGATGTTGGAGAGGATATTGATCAGCTATGTGATGATACTTACATCCATAGTGGTATTTGTAATCAACCTTTCGGTGGCAGGGGGCGATTTTGGAAATTATCTATCGAATGATATCTTTTGGTTAGGGATGGGAATTGCAGTTGTGGGCTTTATGTTTACCACAATTTTTGTGATTGCCAAATGTATTTTATGTTGGTCTTTGGCACATGGCCTAGGCAAGCGGAGCTGTCGTTGGTATTTAGCTTTTTTACCGCTTTGGTTAGTTTGTTTTTTGGGACAGATAATCGTCTTTATTTTGGCGGTAATAAAGTTAGCATAGAATTTTAAATTCCCAATTGTTTCCATAATTGTGTCTGTGATTTGTGGTATGAACTACGATAGACATGCGATACAACGATTTGGATTTTTGGTGATAATAGGAATTATTTTGCTGACAGATGCGGTCAGTGCGCAGGAAAATAGGCCGTTGCCGGATAAGGTGCACCATGCCGAGCCACTATATAATGATCTTGTTCGTGATCTGGGCGCAAGAAAAGGGGAGAAGGAGTTTAATGTGGGGGCTGATATCAAAAAAATGGATAGGACAGATGAGTATGGCTATTTGGCAGAATATGAGTTTGCACCCATGGACCGTCTGGGGCTGGAGGTGGAAACCGATTTTGCCTATTCAAAAAGTAAAACGGCCGATGTTTCCTCGGGCAATGAACTCGAAAGGTTAAGGCTGTCATCCCAGTATTCCTTTTATGTTTCCAAAAAACAGGCGACAACATTGGCCATAGGCTATACACAGATTTTTAATTTCGAGGATGGAGGTACTGCGTTCAATCCCTTTTTTGTAGCTGCGAAAAGCTGGCATACCAACTGGCATACATTAATTTATACCGGGCCAGAAATAGCTTATCATTATAAATCACGTACAACCGAAATGAACTGGCAGATCAATACTTCCTTGCATTATACCTTGCCACAAACCGACCATTTTATTGGCCTTGAGGTGAATCAGGAAGTTGCCGAAGGCCTGTTGGAAACAACACTTAGGCCACAGGTTAAATTGGGGCTGAGCAATAAATTGGCCATCGGTATGGCGGTCGGCTTTCCGATAGCAGGAAAGGAAAACGCAATCAGCTCATTTTTTCGCCTGATTTATCAGCTTTAAACACTCCTAACTGCTTTGTACAATTGTCGTATGCAAGACAAATGACGAAGAAAATATATGTTTGTTGTTTATGAATTCATGTGCTGTCAGCTTAAATTATAAATTATTTCTTAAAATATGATACAATATATTGGTATCGTATAAATCCACTGATCTTAACAGGTTCCGTTTTGTTTCATAAGGGATAATTTTTGGTTTTACCCAAATATCAAACGTTACACTAAAAATTTACTCTTATAAACTTCGTCCAGATAAGCACCCAAAGAGCGGGTTCTTTCGGTGTCCGTATTGCTGATATAGCGCTGAAACATCTGTTCGGTACTATGTCCGGTTGCTTGCATAAGTAATGGTGTCGGTATCTTCCCGTAAAAATTGGAGGCAAAACTGCGTCGGCCAATGTGACTGGTAATGGCTTCCCATTTTTGTATCAGTTTTTCTGTCGACCTGAAACCAGTTCGGGTGCGAACTTTGATCAGGCTATTTATACCGGCCAGGCGCGCGATTTCCTTAATCTGTTCATTGTATTTCTGAGCGGAAAGTTTTGAAGGGAAGTCGTTTCCATTAGCAGACATAATATGTACGACAGTAGGATGTAAGGGAAGCAGAATTGTCTTTTGTGTTTTTTGCTGTGTAAACGAAAGACAGGGTTTTCCGTCCAGGATTTCCATCATGTCCAGGTTAAAATTCATGAAATCGGAAACGCGTTGTCCGGTGTAACAGCTGATGGTTAGCCAGTCCTTGGCTGCCTTCAGTTCCGGGGGGACAACAGTTTCTTTGATACGGATGAGCTCATCTTCGGTAAGACTGATGACCCGGTTGTATTTTTTAATTTTTGGGAGTTCCAGTTCGTAAACGAAGGTGCGTATTCCTCTTTTTTCTAAAAAATTCAGGACAGTACGAACAAAATATATAGTCCGATAAATGGTACTGGAACTGTAGGATTCCAACTCTCCGAATCTGATAAAATCTTTCACAAAATTGCTGTTTACTTCGTTGAGCATCAGGTTTTTTTGCTGAAAACCTTCGAAGCGCTTCAGCATGCTGAAAAAGACCTTGTATCGCCGATGTGTATTGCCGGATATGAGGTGCAGACGGTTCTGGATAAAGTTGTCCGTTGCTTCTAACAGACTTCCGGGTTCATAAGGGCTTTCTTTTATAATGCAACATTTTTTTATGAGCCGGGTCAAAACATTGAGTGAAAATTTACGTTGTTTAGATGCGACCTCTTTCAGGTAACTGGATACCGAAATTTTGATTGCATCTAATTTTGCGTTAAGCTTTTTATAGATTTTTAGGTAAATGTTTTCCGGGCGCTGTTTATCTTGATTCCAACGATTGGGATTGATCTTTAAGGTTGTTTTTACGACAAACTCTTTTTGTTGTTCATCAATAAATTTTAGGGCAATCTGGGATGTTGAGCCTATACTCAACAGGGTAAAATTGAAAATCATCGCGTACACTTTTTACTAATATCTGAGTATAAAGATAATAGTATATACGAATTAGTCTAATTCAGACTAAAAAAAATATGTTATCACCTGGTTTTCAATGCTATAAATTTTAAACATTTTTATACCATACCCATTCAGCTAATGATTGGGTATTTTTTTTAATTCCATGGTTATTTTAACACAATCGTTTGCACGCATTTAAAATAAAAACGGTATATTTGAGTAAGTGAAATTGTAGTCTGAATTAGACTAACATTATTAGCCCAAGTGGTTATTTAGAAAATGTTTAAAAAACCTATCGTAGCATAATGATGAAATCCAAGCGCAATTATATACAACCAAAAGTTGAGGTAATACTTGTCGAACCGGAGAATTCTTTTTATAAAATTTCTGCCGGAAGAGACGTGGAAAAAATAAAACCCGATTGTAACAAAGTGTCGGACATTAAATTGTTGGAAATGAAAATACTTCCTTCTTAATCTTTTGATGATTTGGAGTGATGTACTATAGTTTAATGTAAAAAATAAGCACACATGGAAAACAAGATTAAGTTGGTCTTTGCGGATGACTGCAGGCTTCAGCAAAAAATTATTGAGCTGCTTTCGACGCAACTTGATCTGTTCGACCTGCAATTTATGGCCGATAACGGGAGCGAATTACTGCGCTATCTCGGTTCTTGCAAAGTATTGCCCCAGATCTGTATTTTGGATCTGCATATGCCCGTTATGAACGGGATTGATACGGTGCGTGAAATAAGCCGTCGATTTCCATCCATCAAAGTATTCGGATATACTGCCACGGATAGTCTGATTGAAATAAATGATTTTAAGAGGAATGGAGCGCTGCAGGTGTTTTCAAAACGTGATCCGAAACAGATGCTGGGATTAATTTGCGGTTATGGAATGATGGGGGCTCCATATGAGAGGCCTCTGGTTGTTAGAAAAAATATTTCAATCATTTCGCATGAAAATTCCTGATCAACTAGGCAATATCACGACCGTCGGTTTCCGGTTTTTTGGTTTTAGGAGCATCCCCGACCAGGACCTCGAACAAACCGGCGGGGATTTTTTTACGATAGTCAAGACCTTTGAGCCGATTGATATTTTCGTTGAGAAAGAAAAATATCATCTTAGGGCAGACCAGATGATTTTTGTTGGTCCGGGTAGATCCATCGACATCTCAAGTCTGCGTGTGGGCAGAGGTTATGTACTCCGTTTCACTGCTGAATTTTATGAACGTTCGGTCGAGGATACCGCCACTATTCATTCCCCCGTGTTCTTTGGGGAACGTCCGGTTCTCTATCATGATTCTTGTTTTGTTGAACATGTTTTTAATCAGCAGATTACGATCCGGCTTGGCAGGGCCAGCATGCAGGGGGACTATATATTTGATCTTGTTGCACATCACTGTGTGGAATCGCTTTTGTTAGATGTGTATCATGAGGTATCGGCCGGCGATCAGATGCTGCAGCAAAAGAACGTAAGCGATATTGGGCTGGTAAATCATTTTTCAATGTTGATTCACAAACATTGCAGGGAATATACCTATGTGCAATTTTATGCCGATCAGCTTCATGTTACTGCGCGTAAGTTAACGGATATATGTATGGCGACCACCGGAAAAACTGCCAAATCAATGATTTTGTCCGTTTTGGTGCAGCAGGCTGTAAGGTATATCAAGCATACCAATCTTTCCATTTCACAGATATCCTATGAAATGGGATTTAATGACGAATCCAACTTTAGGAGTTTTGTAAAGAAACAGACCGGTTCCATTCCGCTTGCGTTGCGACAGAGCTAACCATTATAAAAGTTCAAAAAATGAAAATTCATCTGTTATTTTTGATCGTATCCATTTTAGTTATCGATCTGCTATATGGTAAAGTTGTGATGGCGCAATACGCATCGTTGAGCATTCAATTAGGAACTTTTATTTCAGTAAATAGCATCCCTGCTGTGCATCATTCTTCTTCGGTTGACATGATATCTGCTCCTGATTCATTGGTTGTTAGGGCTTTGGGAACATTTGAGATGCAGGTCTTTAGGAAAACCATTGATAGTATGAGCAGTTCAGTTATTGAAGGAAATAAAGACAAAAGTTTTCCAATAGGGAATAGACCTGTTTTACTAAACCAGAGGGGGAATACAATAAAGGGGCTGGGGCAGATAAAATTTCCGCTTGAAAGTGAGGTCGAAACTATTATTTCGATTACTGCTTTATAGATTTTGGTTTTCTATTTCTGATTTGAAGTATAAAAAGGGCCTTTTACTAATGCTACCCTTGCATTTGGGTCTTGGCAAGGGTTTGCGTTGTAACACTTCGCCGCCGACATACTTTCGTAGCAAGCTATAGATCCTTTCTGTGCTAAAATTAACTTTATAATTTTCTTGAAAATCATCGGCCATCTGTTCGAGGGTGCGAGCTTCGGTAAAATAATCTGACGCGTAAACGATATAGGCGATCAGTTCACGTTGACGTCTAAGGTCTTCGTTGACCGATTCACTTATGGGAGCTACTTTTTGCTTCAATAAGAAGTTTTGTTCTGGAGCCGAATTTGTTTTCCTAAAAGCACTTAACCCGGGAACCTTGTTAATTGCGATCTCGAGTTCGATTTCAGCGTTGAAAAAATCAGTAAGAGGAATGGAAAAGGGACGACATATTTTGGCAACATGTTCGACAGTGATCGTAAGTGTCTTGTTGTAATGACTACGCAGCGGCCCCGCTGTTAAACCCGAAAAGCTGGCAAGGCCGTTAAGTGAGAGCCCGGTCTGATTCATAATCTCAGTAATACGTGATGAAATCAATGTTGCTAGTGCATTGTCCGTGACTTTTCCCATGATACTTTTTCTGAAAATGATATGCTGTAATGCAGCTCGTCACTTGTCACACCTGTCACCTTGATCAGCTGCTAGGCCAGCATAGTTTAAGAAGGACGGGTGCAAAATCGTCAGCTTTTTAGCATGCAGGAAATAGCAGTAAGTAAAGAGTGTGTTGGTTTAACAAGTTGACTATAAGTGATTAAAAAATAATGGAACGAACGCCTTCGTTCCATTTTATCCATTAATATTATCAAGTCGAACGCAAAAAAAATGACTTGATGGTTCAAAAGTAGAAAATATATTTGGAAATTTCCGTGTGGAAATTGACGATAATCGTGTTAAAAAGTGTGAAATAAATATTTTGTAGGGAGAAGGCTACAAATAAAAAAAGCGGTTAGATTTTGTCTAACCGCTTGCTTTGAAATAGGAATACTGAAAGCATCAGTTTATATTAGTTTGCGCGTACGCAACGAACATTTTTGAATGAAGTTCTCAATAAATCTAAGCCTAAGAGTTCTACATTCAATGCTTCAGCTGTAGTTGAAGCTTTTACAAATGGATCTCCAAAAGGCGCGCCAAGGAATGTACGTCTAGTTGTAAAGGCATGATAACCATAGTAACCAACTCTTGTGCCTAAAGCGTTCAAAAGAGGGCCTGCAAGTACCGGAGAATCTGTCCAGAATGCAGCTGAGGCATCATAAGAAGTTCCTAATACAGGGATATTTGTGTCCAAAACATTTAAACCCAATAGGTTTGCCGAAAGATTTGAAAGGCCAAGTCCTAATAATCCATTGCCACTGTCGCCAATCCCAGTAAGAACTGCTGTATTTACAATCTGTCCATTGTAGAAGAAGCGCAGATTATTTGAATTTGACGTTGCTGTACCAAAAGCATTTGTCCCAGCTGTACCTCCACCAGTAATCGCGTATTGAGCGTGGTTTCCTCCATCAGTACCAACTGAGGATCCCGGTGCTGGATCTGCAGCGCCCAGTAATGTTCCGACAAGATTGAGTACGTTATTTAACAATCCTGTTGTCGAAGTTAGGGTTTCAACCTGCGTGCTTGTAGGCTGTTTCCAAAGTCCTTGCGGATATATTCTTGTACAAGGATCTCCCTTTTGTGCAGCACTTGATGGGAATCGAGCGGCAACCAAAGAACCGTAAGAGAAATAGCCATCTCCTCTACTTCTTTGTGCATTTGTCGCATAGAAAGCATATTTCCGTAAAGGATCGTTTCCATCTCTTTCAAATAAATTTGAACGGCTCCATCTTACAGCACTACTGCCACTGCCAGTGACTAATGGAGATTCAATAACATTTAACAATAAGCGATGGCTTTTGCCTAGCTCAGGTGTCACAGAGAAATTAAAATCCGTTGCAGTTGCAAAGTATGTCCGTGCTAAACTCCCGTCTACGTGGTTAATGTTTAAGTTCTGTAGTGTTACTTTGACAGCACTTTGTGCAGCGGTTGAGGCTGTATATACGTAAGCAATTTTAGCATCATTATGTAGTGGATCGATATTTTTGAAATCGGCATAGCTAAGCGTCGGTGTGAATGATGCACCGGCGGTCACAGTACCATCCAATAAATTAATGCTTCCTGTTGCTAAATTCAAACCTGATACAGAAACACTAGGGTTCCCAGTGATATTACCAAAAACACCGATAGTATTTAATTCTATACCAACGCGTGAAAAAGCGTGGTTAAATAGAATATTAATGGTAGGGCTAGACGCTAAATTAACACTGCCAGTTGCATAAAGCACGTCTTTATTCTGAGGAAGTGCAATTGATCCACTCGCTGGCGTTATTGATGGCGCTGTGTCTTTCGCGTTGTATGAAAGTGCAACCCAAGTGTAGGATCCGGCTGGATCAAGACCTTCGATAGTACCTGCAGTGCCTGACAATAATTCTTTCGACGTAACTAGTGTATTTCCTGAGTAGATGTATACTACATATTTTGTGTCTTGTTCCATATTCTCTGTTACTCCAGGAGCAACGTCAGCTGCTGTGCCGTTTGAACGTACAGAATTAGCCAAACTACTGGTTTTTACAGGAACATTATTATCCGTCGAAATTTGCATGTCGACATCACTGAACGAATAAATTTTGCTTTGCGCTGTTTTGCTGGATGAGGAAACACCCATACGTTTTACACCTTCATCGTTGTTTGTATTGATACCGCCAACTGAGATGGTTAATTTGTTGCTTTTTGTGTCAACAATTTCTGTTTTTGAATCTTTGGAGCAGCTCGTTATCAACGTCCCTGGTATCGCAAGTATTGCCATTGCAACAACCCAGTGAGCCCCTTTCTTTTGTAGAAATTTCATTTTAGTGCTTTTCTGTTGTTAATAATTTAAATACTTGTTTAGGATGCGTCACCGTTATTGGTTTCGTCTGCTCCGGCTCCCCAGCCGCTTGATTGTGGAGTAGCGCCTGGTTGGGCTTGAGAACCTGCAGCAATGCCTTGCTCAAGTTCAATAACGTGCTCCTTAATGGACGGAGCAACGTACATTTTTTTTGCGTTCTTATTCATGATAATATTATTTGGATAATTCATGCTATTGCTAGCATGGGGTTTAAAATTTAATGGACAATTTAATTTTTCATTGTTAAAAATTTAGAAATTAACGTTTTGATAAGCTACTTGTCTCTGCGTACAGACAAGTGTTGTTGTTATCGCTGCGTCAATTTGTGATAATATTCCTGTTAATGCCGTTATAAATTTATATATGTCTACTACTTTTTCTTAGTTTGGCTAAATACAATATATTTTTGAATTGTAATATTACGATTAAATATCAACTTGTGCAAAAAAAAATTGTAAATTATTTTCTAACATAAAATTCATTTGATATTTAAACATGTTTCCATTTCATCGATTTATTGTCTGTCTCTTTTTTATATAACTGTCTTTTAATGTAAAATGGCAGTGTTTTTTAATACTTTCTATCGCATCACATGACAGTGATACTCTGCTTCAACAAAGAAGTTTGATTTTTGTTTTAAATTTCATTCATATTTTATCGGTGATTATTTGTTTTATAATTAACATGTTTGAATAGTTGGTTCTCGGTAGTCTATATTTTCGATATTCACGTGCTTGATTATTCTTCTTTGGTGTATGTTGAATGTTTTAATATAGCTAATCAATTTCTTAGTACTAATCACTTCTGTTTTAGACATAATATATAACATCTAGCTGTTTCTTGTATTTATTGCTAAACAATATTTGTGGTGTGTATTTGTTGTTTTAGAAAAATATATATCGACCTATATTTTTTTTGTTGTTATTTGTTTTTATTTTCATAATAATTAAAGTGTTTAAGCAATTAATATCTTTGAATTCCTCGATTTCGGTTCATAGCTAAACCACATTTTTTGATCCGTTCTGAAAATTTCGGCCATCTCTTTCTCGTGGCCGAGTTCTCGAGAATCTTACATCAATTCTCATGTAAATGTCATGCAAATAGCTCGTTTTAAGTTGGCTTGTAGTGCTTTGGCTACAGGAAAATAAACATCGTCCGAATTCCTTTGGTCCCTTTCGAATATTATCTACTTTCGTGCAACTTCTGATTTGGAAGTGTCATATTATTCTGTAGTAAAGGTCTGTCTATTAATTAGATAACATCTTTTTTTAGTGTGTATAAATTACACAAACATAAATTGCTTTAGAACATTAAAAATATAAAAAATGAAAACGAACACAAAAAATTTGGCTAACCTAAATGGCCGTCTTCCTTATGAAACTCCTTGTGTGAATGCGTTACATGTAGAACTGGAATACAGCGTTGCTGCAGGTTCCAATCAAGGTTCTGTTAGTGGTTCGATGACCGAATCTTGGCAGACTGAGACGCAAAGTCAGGATGTAGAGTGGTAGTATTTAGGATAAATAAATTAATAGTGATATAGACAATTATTTTATGAACAAGTTTACAACAAAATTCGGTTTAGCCTCTCTTTTGGCATGCGTAATTTTTATCTCATCATGTAGTAAAGATACTAATAATGTGGTCATTCCAGATGAACCAACCGTACGTTTAAATATAGGACAGGCATTTGCGCCGGAAGGTCCGGTAAAAGCGGCTTCAGTTGGTCGTTCTTATGCTTCGGCTGCACAAATAGTAGAAATTCCGTTTGACAATCAATATACATTGGTGGCGACGTTGACCGCTGAAACCGCAGCGGCTCCGGGTTTAAAAGCATCTAACCGTGCGGCTACCGTTTCGACAGGTACTGATCAGAAAGCATTGAAACAAGGTACTGTTTATTATGTTGCAATTTTTGATGCAGCGGGTGACTATAAAGAAACAAAATCTTTTACACAGGGAAATGGTACGCAGGATTTTGCGATTGAAAAAGGAAAATATACTTTCGTAATTTATGCGTCCGGTACCAATAAGACGTTGCCTTCAATTGCTGCAGGTGCAAAACTGAGCACCGTTAATTTTGAGGGGCTGACCGCTGATCAGGACCTAATGTTAGCTCAAGTTCCATTTGAAGTAAAAGATGGTCAGAACGTATTGAGTGCTGATCTGGCGCATTTATTTACACAAGTAGCACTGAAATTTGACGCCTCGCAGTTGGGCTCAGTAAGCAGTATTGCGGGGGCAACAATTGCTCCTTCCAGTGCAGCTGTTGATGTGTCGCTTACAAATGGTGCATTGACCTTTATTGGGGCTGTAAATCCGGTAGCATTCAATCTTAAAAATACCAATGGAACAGTAATCAATTCGGATTCTACCTACATCACAACGGCTGCTACAACAAATGGAACAATAGTATTGTCTGGAGTTTCAATAGCTGGAAGTGTTGCAAAGAATTTAACAAAAGGGGGATGGAACCTTAAACCTGGTGTGAAATATCAGTTGGATATTACTTTGAAAAAGCCAATTGACGTAAATATCGGTGGTAGTACCTGGGGACTGGGAAATTTGGTTTATAACCCAAATACGGGCAAGTATGGCTTTGCGGAAGCGAATAATGCAGCCGGCGATTATTTCTTTGCTGATTATGTGTTGCCTAAATTTGTTCCGACATCCGATACAAAGGATCCCTGGATTTACCAAACTCCTTCAAGGGAGCGAAACGGTGCGGCTGGTGACCCTTGCAAATTGGTGGATGGCAATACTTGGAGATTGCCAACTGAGCAGGAGGCTAGTGCATTGATCCAAAGGACAAACCCCAATAGTGCTGAAAATCAACGTAGCGATGCGGCAGCTAGATGGGTAGATACATTTAGTGGTAACGCTGGGGGCAAGATGGGAATGTTCTATGGTGTATATAATCATCCTGGGGCGGCAAGAGATCAGTATTTATTTATGTTATTTGCTGGTCAGTATAGTACGTCTAATGCATTAAACGGTGAAAATAATAAAGCTTATTATTTGATTACAGCTAATGGTGGTGGATACAAAAAATTTGAAATGGGGGGAGCCAAAGGAAGTGTTGGTTGGGACTGTCAGATTACCGGAATTAATTCCGGTGATGCCGTGCAGGTGCGTTGTGTACGAAATTAAGATACTGAAAGATCTAATTGAATAACAAGTTTAATGGAGACGCCTTTCCTTTTTGGGAAGGCGTTTTTTTTCGTTCCAAATTATTTATTAAATTCGCTTGGCCTACGCTGCTGATTTTTCAGGGTGTTATTTTCGGATAATTGGAAATTATGGAATTTGGAGTTCATCGTGTGATCGGAATAGAGCGGGAGGCGTCGGCCATTGCTGATGCAATGGCAACAGACAATTATACCGTCCTTTTTGTGTCGGCAGGTGGCTGCCGGATTCAGATTGATAAAAAAATGGTTGAGGTAAACGAATACAGTCTCGTTCTGGTGCCAAGGGGAGTTAAAATTGCATTTGATCCGGACGAGCGGCGTGCTTTTTTAATTATCTACTTTTCCGAGAATTTTTTTGCACGTACAGACATCGATGCTTCATTTATCCGTAGTTTTAAATCATTTGACAGACGACAATATACCTATCAGGTGCTAACTGTCCCTCAGGAATACGCGACTTATTACGAGTTTGTTGGACTGCAGCTTAAGCTCTCCAAGCAAAACTATAACCAGGCTATCTATCGTGACCTGGCACATAATATTGTGAAGCAAGTGGTTTTGCTCGCAGCGATTTACATGGAAGAAAAAGGGCCGGGTGAGCTGTTGGGATATAATATGGATTTGGTACGCCGCTTTGAGGATCTCGTAGAAAAAAATGTAAAAAAGGAGAAACGGGTGATGTATTATGCCGGCGTGCTCAATATAGGTAGTAAAAAACTAACCAGTTTAACAAACGAAGTGCTTGGAATTACACCAAAAGATGTGATTACTGGCGAATTGTTGCGCGTGAGTAAAAAGTCATTGGTGGAGTCTTCGCTCAGTATTAAGCAGATCGCCTGGGAGCTGGGCTATACCAATGTAAATAATTTTAGTACGTTTTTTTTGAAGGAAACCGGCGTAACTCCAAAAGAATATCGAAAGCGCTGGCAAGGATAAGTTTATTCGCTCCTGTTTTTATACTTTTTAGACCGAAATTCATACTTTTCGCCTTATTTGACATTGTATTTTTGTGTTAGTCAAACACCCTGCACGCCTTATGAAAATCATAAAAATACAGGTGTCATAGGATACCTACATTTTTATGTGTTTATCCCGAACGTCACCCGTCAATGCAATAATTTTATTGCAAGCGGGAGGAATGCTGATCCTGTAATTCGTCAATCGTTGTTAAAAGTGAAGCCAAAAAAGGTCAATGTCAGATGATTTGCTGTTTAATGGTACAGGTAACCTGTATTTTTTTAGCCGGCAATGCCCTGGGATTTACTGTTGTTGAAATGATCTGCCAGGCTTTGATTCTGGATCGGCGAAGTTTTTAACATTTCACGCACCGGATATTTTTCTGCGATTTTCTGTAGTGCTTCAAGATGCCGCTCATGATGCAGGTCCGTGCCCACAAAATCATACATGCCGGATTTTAATAAAGTCATTGCAATTGCTTTCGCATCAACGCCATAGTATCGGCTGAGGGAAAGTAAATTGAGTTGCAATAAACAGCCCGCGTCCTTGATCTGCTTGTAAATATTGAAATTGTTATGGTAATAATTATAACGTTCGGGATGCGCTAAAATAGGTTTGTAGCCCAGTTTTTGAATATCCCGAATGGTATGAAATAATGCTTTGGACTCGGACAGATAAGACATCTCGATCAGCACATAACCGCCAGGTATAATGCAAAGTTCATCCTGTTGAACAAGGGATGCCAGGCCGTCATCAATCATGTGTTCGGCCGCCGCAAAAATCGGAGTATCGTTTCCGATGTCTTTAAGACCGCTGATCAAGGCCGTCTGCGCCTCTTCGATCGTTGATTTTGTATTGGGGTGTACGCCTGCCATAATATGTGGGGTACAGATAAACTTTCGCAGCCCCAGCTTTTGTAAAGCTTGAATATATGCGATTGAATTTTTTACAGATGCACTGCCATCATCAATTCCTGGAAGAAGATGGTTGTGCATGTCTACTTCCAAAAATTCCAGCTGGGCCAAAGGTCGGACCGCTGGCGACTTTTTAGAGTTGAATATTTTGGTAAAAAAATTCATAATAGCTGATTCAAGTATATGGTTTTGTCTGTCTTATAGGATGTTTTACAAACAATATGCCAGTTTTAGCGTTTATGAAGAAAGATAAAATGCAAGGAAGAATGAATTTTGTTGAATAATAATAAATTTGAAAAGCCTTATGTTGAGGATTTTTTAATTTTTATTGCTGTTTGTAATATTTTCGGTATAATAGTTGCTTACTCCACGATGATGCGAATAGCGCGTACATGGCACCCGTCGTTATTGTTATTTTAGTAAAAAGGTCCAAATGATTGTTAAATTTTAAGTATCTTGGTCATCTTTTATGAAATTGAAATAAGCCATATGCGTTGTACGGACTTCAAAATAAATACGACGGTAAAGAAATAAACTAAAAGAGAAGGAAGCTATGATGGGATCTCTATGGGATTTAAGAAAACGGTTGCGAAAGGATAATCCTCGGTGGGTCATTTTGCTCATTGATATGTGGTTTGTATTGGCGAGCTATATATTTTCAAACTATGTAGTCAATAATTTCAAAGGTGTCTTTGATGTGGCACTTATGTTGAAGAAACTTGTGCTCGTGCTGCCAGTGTACTTCGCTATGTTTTTGTGTTATAATACCTTTAGGGGAATCGTGCGTCAGACAGGAATTCGGGATACCATAAAAATATTTAAAACGGTCACCTCTGCCTATATCACATTGATGTTGTTGACCCTGGTTGTTAGAGCTGTTTTCGAAAAGGGGACAGTAGAGGATGATTACTTCCGTCTTTCGTACGGGGTATTAACGATGCAGGCCTGTATTTTAATGGTGATCATGGTAGGCGCGCGCGTGGTATACCGGACGATTTTTGAGTATCTGTTCCTGCCCGCAAGAAAAGGAGAAAATGTGTTGATTTTTGGAGCTTCACGTCCCGGGCTGGTGTCTTTCTCTTTGTTGAAAGAAGATCCCCGGATCAAGTATCAGGTTGTCGCCTTTGTAGAAGATAAGGTTTCACGTATCGGAAAACGCCTTGCAGGATTGAAAATAAAGGATATTACCGAAATTACCAAGGAGTATATCAGTAAACACGAAATTACGCAGGTAATCATTGCCGTGGAAAACAATGACCCCGAACGTTTGGAATATGTCTCGGACTGGTTTCAGAATATCGGGCTTGAACTTAAAATTATGCCATCGGCAAGGATCTTGCTCAACTCCGGCGCAAAACGGGAGATACGTCCTTTAAAAATTGAAGATTTGCTCGGTCGCAAGCCCATTAAGCTGGATCACCCGGAGATTGAAGAAGAAATGAACGGTAAAGTGATCCTGGTCACGGGAGCGGCGGGATCCATTGGTTCGGAGCTGGCCCGACAGATCGCAAGACGTCATTATAAAAAGTTGATCCTATTGGATCAGGCGGAATCTGCACTATACGATATCCAACAGTCGATAAAAGCAACACAACCTGAACATCTGCATTGCATTGTGGGGGATGTCCGCAACTACGCTTTTATGCAAAATATATTTGCACAATATAAGCCGGATCTTGTTTTCCATGCTGCGGCGTACAAACATGTGCCATTGATGGAAGCCAATCCCTACGAATCCATTCAGACAAATGTACTTGGAAGTAAGAATGTCGCTGATCTATGCATGCAGTATGGTACAAAGAAAATGGTGATGGTTTCGACGGATAAGGCTGTCAATCCGACAAATGTGATGGGGGCAACAAAACGAATGGCTGAAATCTATGTGAGTAGCTGCAGCGAAAGGGCCGAAACTAGTTTTATCATTACTCGATTCGGTAATGTGCTCGGATCAAATGGTTCGGTCATACCGCTCTTTGAGAAACAAATGGCAAGCGGTGGCCCATTGACCCTGACACATCCCGAAATTACGCGTTTCTTTATGACTATCCCTGAGGCCTGTCAGCTAGTACAGGAAGCCGGTGTCATGGGAAAAGGCGGTGAGATATTTGTCTTCGATATGGGCAAATCCGTTAAAATAATGGATCTGGCCAAACGGATGATCAAACTGAAAGGTTACCGCTATCCCGAAGATATTGACATCAAGATTGTAGGCCTTCGCCCGGGGGAAAAGATCTATGAAGAGCTTTTGGCCAATAATGAAAATACGGTAAAAACACATCATCCGAAAATTATGATTGCCAAAGTAAAACACGATGAACTTATCCTGAAGGCAGAACGGATCAATGCGGTCTGCCAGCAGATTGTGGATGCAGATCAGCATCTGCCGGATTTTATGGAATTGGTGGCAGCGATGAAGCGTATTGTTCCGGAATTTAAATCTCAAAATTCAGAGTACGAAGCGTTGGATAGCACGATTGAACAGGAGTATATAAATGATGTCCCCGTTTATTCACTTATTAAGAAAGCATAAACTTAGGTAAAGCAATCTAAGCATAATATATACAAAAGTCCCATTGACGGGACTTTTGTGTATATTATGTTTATCCCCATCGATTAAAACTTGCCAATTCGCAAAAATCAACCTAATTTTAGCGAACTATTTAATTAAGGTAATAATGTTGGACAGATTAACTCGAACGGTACGCTGTCTATAATCAAGATATATGAATAAAAAGATCTTAATCACAGGAGGCGCAGGATTTATCGGATCCCATGTCGTTCGTGAATTTGTTGTAAAGTATCCAAATTATCAGATTATTAACTTGGATGCCCTGACATATGCCGGCAACCTTGAAAATCTGAAAGATATCGAGGACCGTCCGAATTATACCTTTGTCAAAGCGGATATTACGGATCAGGCAGCGATGAATGCTGTTTTTAAACAATATCAGCCGGATGGTGTGATTCACTTGGCGGCAGAATCCCATGTCGATCGTTCTATTGCAGATCCGACAGCATTTGTGATGACCAATGTGATCGGGACAGTAAATCTGTTGAATGCTGCCCATGCAATCTGGAAGGATAATTTTAGGGGAAAACGTTTTCATCATGTTTCTACGGATGAGGTATTTGGCGCGCTGGGAGAATCCGGTTTTTTTACGGAAGACACCAAATATGATCCTCACTCACCATATTCGGCTTCCAAAGCGAGCTCGGACCATTTTGTCCGTGCTTATCACGATACCTATGGACTGCCGATTGTGCTGACCAATTGCTCCAACAATTATGGACCCAATCATTTTCCTGAAAAACTGATTCCGCTGTGCATTCATAATATTTTACACGATAAGCCATTGCCTGTATACGGAGACGGTAAATATACGCGCGACTGGCTTTTTGTGATCGATCATGCCAAAGCGATTGATCTGGTTTTTCATGAAGGTAAAGATGGCGATTCGTACAATGTGGGGGGCTTTAACGAGTGGCAGAATATAGACCTGATCAAGGAGCTTTGCCGACAAATGGATGTCAAATTAGGTCGGGAACAGGGGACGGCAGCTTCCCTGATTACCTTTGTGAAAGACCGTCCGGGCCATGACCTGCGTTATGCGATTGATGCAAGTAAAATAAATGCAGAGCTGGGCTGGAGTCCGTCAGTAACTTTTGAGCAGGGCCTGTCGCTGACGATAGACTGGTTCCTGTCCAATCAGGAATGGCTGGATCATGTGACTACGGGAGACTATCAGCACTATTATAATAATCAATATCACGGCGCTTAAATATGAAACATACAGAAACGAAACTATCCGGTTGTTTTATTTTGGAGCCTGTGGTATTCGAAGATGAAAGAGGTTATTTTTTTGAATCTTATAATGAAAACAGACTGGCTACCATCTTAGGTTATAATCCGCATTTTGTGCAGGATAACCAGTCGAAATCTCAATTTGGTGTTGTAAGGGGATTGCATATGCAAGCCGGAGACCATGCACAGGCAAAATTGGTCCGTGTACTGGAGGGCAGCGTACTGGATGTCGCTGTTGATGTTCGACCCGGCTCCCCTACTTATGGGCAGCATGTTGCCGTGGAGCTCTCCGCGGAAAATAAAAAGCAGCTATTTGTTCCACGTGGGTTTTTACATGGATTTTCAGTATTGTCCGGGCATGCGGTATTCGCTTATAAATGTGACAATAAGTATAACAAAGAAGCGGAAGATGGTGTACATCCATTAGATCAGCAGCTGGCGGTCGACTGGCAAATTCCAGCGGAACAGATGATCTTGTCCCAGAAAGACAAAGAGGCACAAAGCTTCGTCGCATTATCCAATAAATTGTAATATAACAATAGCGTGCCTGACCGACATACATGCTCCTGCTCGGAGGGGATAAACAGATCAGGATGCTTAAACCATAAAAAAGATTTTGATGAAAATCGTCATTACCGGCGCTTCCGGACAGCTAGGATCTGAATTGTATGAATTATTGGTCAATGATACCGAAAAAGAGTGCTACTTTTTGGACCGTAAGCAATTACCTTTGGATCAGATTATCCTGATCCAGGATATTTTGGCCATGTATCAGCCCGATTTAATTATTCATGCGGGCGCTTATACGGCCGTAGATAAAGCCGAAGAAGAATATGAAACAGCTAATTTGGTCAATCATTTAGCCTGTGAGGAGATTGCACAATACTGTCGCCTCCATGGCAGCAAGCTGATCGCGGTTTCAACGGATTATGTGTTTGATGGTAATTCTGCTGTTCCGCTAAGCGAAGATGCACCGACAGCACCGATCAATGTCTATGGCCGGACCAAACTTGCCGGGGAACGGGCTATTCAGAAATGGTGTCCCGAGTCGATTATTATCCGGACATCCTGGGTGTATTCTGCTTATGGGAAGAATTTTGTCAAGACGATGTGTCGTCTAATGGCCGAACGCGATCAGGTAAATGTAATCAATGATCAGATCGGTACCCCGACGTATGCAAAAGATCTGGCGATGGCGATTTTGAAAATCGCTGATGCACCGGACTGGAAAGCCGGAATCTATAACTACAGCAATGAGGGGGAGATATCCTGGTATGATTTCGCTGTTGCAATACGGGATTTCCGTTCGTTTGATTGTCAGGTAAAGCCAATTCCCACGAGTGCTTACCCTACACCTGCGCAACGGCCAAAGTATTCACTGCTTGATAAATCGAAGATTAAGGCAGCCTTTAACATAGCTGTACCGGATTGGAAGCTAAGTCTGGCTAAAATGCTGGCCGAGGAAATTAAAAATTAGAAAAAAGATTATTAAGCTGAAGGCTTATACAGCCAAATTTTAAATACGAAAGTCTCAATACGAATAGCTGGATAAAAATGAAAGGAATTATATTAGCCGGTGGATCGGGAACCCGTTTGCACCCTTTAACGCTCGCCGTGAGTAAGCAATTAATGCCCGTATACGATAAGCCAATGATATACTATCCATTGTCTACGCTTATGTTGTCAGGTATCCGCGAGATATTGATTATCTCGACTCCACAGGATTTACCAAACTTTCAAAAGTTGTTGGGAGATGGCTCCCAATTGGGCTGTCGCTTTGAATACAAGGAACAGCCAAGCCCCGATGGCCTCGCGCAGGCCTTTATATTGGGGGAGGAGTTTATCGGTGACGACAAGGTCGCATTAATTCTTGGCGATAATATTTTCTATGGATCAGGGCTATCGAAACTATTGCAATCCTGCGCAGATCCTGATGGCGGTGTCGTATTTGCTTATCCTGTACAGGATCCTGAACGTTATGGCGTAGTCGAATTTGATGCTGCGAAAAATGTAGTTTCTATCGAAGAGAAACCCAATCAGCCAAAATCCAGCTATGCTGTTCCCGGGATTTATTTTTACGACAACGATGTCGTGGCAATTGCAAAAAGTATCAAGCCGTCAGCGCGGGGAGAGCTGGAGATTACGGATATCAACAAAGAATATTTGCGCCAGGGCAAATTAAAAGTCGGCATATTTGACCGCGGTACCGCCTGGCTGGATACGGGGACTATACAGTCCTTAATGCAGGCAGGACAGTTTGTCCAGGTGATCGAAGAGCGTCAGGGGATGAAAATAGGTGCAATTGAAGAGGTTGCCTATCGCATGGGCTATATTGATAGGGCGCAGTTGCTTACTATTGCTGAGCCTTTGTGCAAATCTGGATATGGTGAGTATCTGAAACATATTGTTAAATGATCACTTGATACGATGTTCATCACCGACAACCATTTATAAAATAGTCCTGTGGTATGGATCCTGTTTACACGGAATCTTCTACAGGATATTTTTTTTGCCGTAATTCAATAAAATTAAAAAGAGAACCTTTGGTTTTCTTTCAAAAATAGCTATAATTGCATATAATCCATTTTATACAAACGCAATTATACCTTATGAAAAGTCTCAATTCGCTTTCCCTGTGCACTTATGTATTCCTTATCGCGATTTTACTGCCAATAGGCTTGTCGTCTTATATCGAAAAAAATTTCTAATATATTTATGGTTTTTTTCTTTTATAAAACAATTCTTTTTTATTAGTTGTTTTTGAAGTGATACAAATACGATAGAATCTGATCTAAATTGTGCTCGCATGATTCGAATTGACATGAGTTGTGCTCAGAACATGATATCAGCGCGCATATGACTGATTTAATACGGAATAATAACAAACATATGATTACTGTAGGCATCATAGATAGTGACGAACACGCAAGACAAGAAACGCAGCGTGTACTTAACAGCAAGAATAAAGTAGCGGCAAATCAGATCGAAGTTATTTTTGATATCGGCAAGGGTCGGGTGGACCGGGCCATGACCGCACCGGATGTGCTGATCCTGGATATTGAACACCAGGAGCCGCTGATCGTCGAACATGTGAAAAGTATTTTTCCCAAAACTGAAATTGTGATATTAACCAACACCTGCGATGTCAAGACTGTACGTAGTTGCTTTAGACACGGTGCTGTCGGATACCTATTGAAACAAACATGCATGGATTCGCTTCTTGCTGCAATTAAGATTACCTTAAACGAAGGATCCTTTGTAAGTCCGGGCGTAAATAGAGCCCTAATCGAGCAAAGTTTTAAATCAAAAAAAATTGAAGAGCTGCTTACTGCACGGGAACTCCAGATTGCCAATGGGATCATCGAGGGGTTGAGCTACAAAATGATCGCTCAAAAATATACCATTTCATTGGATACGGTGCGGATTTACATCAAACGAATTTACCGAAAGCTTCAGATCAACAGCAAAGGAGAGCTGATCGCCCAATTGACAGCCTAAGATTTCGTTACATGAAGATGTGACGGTGTATATTTTAATCTCATGGAATTTAGCCTGACTTTTATGGATATTTGAATCGTATGCTATGCCAATAAGAAACCGCTGGATTTTCCTGTTTCTTTTCTGCCATGCTGTTCTTCTCCAGTCCCGGGCGAGAGGTCAGCAACAGTACGATATTGCCTATTATTTTGAACGTGATACGATCCATATTACATCTTCACGGACATTCTCCAATAAGTTAAGTATCACCAACCATACCGATAGACCGATTGAATTAAAATCCGGTGCAGATAACACGGCTGCTCTCCGGGGTCTGATAAAATTACCCGGATCGATTCTTTTAAAGCCCAGGGAAACGAAAATTTTTCCGCTAAAATATATGGCCGATCGCCAGACCATTGTTCAGGGAACACAGGCCTTTACGATCGGATTGGAATCGGATGACCACACAGTAAAAATACAGGACCGCCAGTCCTTTTATACGCGCTTGGATAGGGAACAGTCTTTCCTGATACAGACCGAACAGCCGGAATATTACCTGGATCAGGCCACGGGGCAGACGCAATTTTTGGTACGGGCCGTCAACCGGGGATTGGTACCGCTGACCGTTCAGTTGCGTTTTCCCAATCTTTCTCCCGATCTGGAGATCATCGGTGAAACCCTGCCGTTCACATTGGTCGCAGGAGGACAGTCTTTGCTGACTTTTACAGCCCGTTTGCGGAAGAAAAATATAAATACGGATTTCGATGTTGATATTCAGGCCGTCGAGGGTGGCGGTAGCGTATTGGCTTCCGGTCGTATCCGTATCATGACAGTGGGTAGCGTAAAGCGTTTCTTTTCCAATATGAATGTGCAAAATCAGCCTCTGGACAATAGAGCGGCCTTGCGTTATATCAATTTGGGGCAGGATATTTCGGTTTATCAGTTACAGGGTGACGGAAAAATTGATCTGAACAACAAAGATAGATTGAGCTACCGAATGAATCTCGATTATTATCAAGATCAACGTACCTTTAACCTATACGATACCTATCTGGATTACGATACCGAAAAGTGGGGGGTGAAACTGGGGAATATTTATGAGAATCTCGATCAGTTTATCAATGGACGCGGTATAAAAGGGACTTACAAATTCGATAAACGACGTTCCCTCAGCCTTTATGCGATCCAGAACAATTACATGTTGTTTACAGAAATGGATAATCAGGTTCCCGGCGGGGAAATTGTTGGCGTTAAATATGCCATTCAGACCGAAAAAAATCAGGAGAACAGCATTGCCTTCTTACATAGCAACAACGATTATCGCGGCGTCCGCAGTGGTCTGTTCAGTGGTAAGAGTTTTATTGATCTGGGCAATAATAATAGCCTTTTCCTGGAAGGGGGAACAAGCATCGAACAGGTTGAAAGTGGAAATAATAGGCTTGCGGTAGCGGGGGGTATAAATTACAATAAGTCTTTTGGCAACTACCAGCTTACTAGTGTCAATTATTATAGTTCACCGTACTATGTGGGACTCCGCAGAGGTCTTACCCAGACAGATTCGCGTATTACTATGTCACTGGCCAACGGTCGAAACCTTTCTGCCCGGATCAGTTATATGGATAATAGTCCAAAATACCTTGCCGGAGACAGTAACTATTTTTTTCATAATGCTTCCGGGATACAGATTTATGAGTTGGGGTACCATACCAGCCTTGGAAAACTACAACTTGAACTCAGGCCTTATTTTATGGTCCAACAGGGTGCCTACCAGCATTGGGGAGGGATAGCGACTGATCCGGTAAACTGGAAGTCGAATTCCCTTCGCACAGTAGCCGATCTCAATTTTTTTACCGCGAACCACCGGTTCTCGCTGCAAACGGATTATGGATATACCTATAGGAATACCTCCAATAGACCTATTGCGCCATTTCATTCGCTCCGTGTCAATGGTAATTACACGAATACGTTTTTCGGATTTAACACATTTATTCAGATCAACCCGTACTACTTAAGTGATCTTTTGGCGACCAGCATAAATTCGAATTACAGCATTTACTCGTTGGGCCCAAATACGCAATTTTACGCCTTTAATAACCAGCTTCAGGTACAGCTATCGGCCATGTATAGCTATTATGGCTTCTCCAGAAGTAATAATCTTTCGGTGAATGGCAATGTCCGCTGGCAGATAAAAGACAACTGGAATCTAACGGCTGACCTATTCTATACGGCAATAAGCGGAAAATCGCTGTTTCTTGTGGATCCGAATTTACCGCCTGACCCTAACCCGCTGAACCGTTATTCGTTTGACAATAGGCAGATCCGCCTGGGAATAGAAAAGAATTTTGGCCGACGGGCCGGACAGAAAGGCCATAAGCTGGAACTGACTTTTTTCGAAGATGACAACAATAACGGTAGCCATGATGTCGGAGAAGCCAGAGCCGGGGCCGTGCTGGTGCGGGCCGGAAAGGAAGTGGCACAGACAGACGGGAACGGACGGGTCAAATTTGTTGATATGGAGCCCGGTCCCTATAGCATACAGGTGGAGAATAGTAAGGGCTGGGTTTCACAGGGGCCGATAAATGTATTGATGACAAAAAACCGGCGGCTGGAAATTCCGCTCATTAAAACGAGACCTTTAAAAGGACGCATTAAGGTTGTTGAGAATAGGTATCTGAAAACAAGGCCGCAACTTGGCGGAATAAAAATCTCCGCAGCAGATCGCCGGGGGAAAACCTACAGTACATTAAGTTCAGAAAACGGCGATTATGTGCTGTATCTTCCGTTGGGAAATTACAGTATAACTGTTGTTACCGAAGGAATGCCTTTCTCGATCGAAAATCAAAATTGTGAAATCGAAGTAAAAGCAGATAAGGATAACATAATTCCTGATTTTAACTATCGGGATGAACGCAGAAAAGTCGGTGTTAAGCGCTTTTAAGGAGCGACGAAACTAAAAATAATATTGGCCGTATAGGCGCCGGCCGGCTTGTTGAGGAGCATACCTGTTGCGCTAGCGGGGATACTGTAAAGCATGTTGAGATTACGGTCTATCACGGGATCGGCATTCTGGATCAGCTGCTGGGCCGTGGTGGAAAGTGTTACGGTATTCATGCCGCTCTGACCTGCCATCGGACCGATGTTCAGTACATTTAAAGGAATACTGTTGGCTCCTGAGGTAAAACTTGGCGATGTGGCGCGTACGTAAAGATTATAGGAGCTTGTTGCGCTAAGTTTTAGATGATTGGACATATTGACGTTAACACCATTTTTATAGTCGTTGGCGGTTGTAAAAGACAGGTTAACAGCCTGCTGATTGGCAACGATTTCGGCAAGGTCGCTCACCACAATAGACAGGTTTCCGTTTGACTGAGCCAGTAGGCTGCCAATGGGATAGGCTGACATTAATTTGTTCCAGGTGTAGGTCAATGGGACGGAATAAGTGCCTGCCTGTATAAAATTTGTTTTCAGCTGATTTAATCCGATGCTATAGGTATAGGTCAACGATTGACTGTTGTTTGTGGGCACAGCAATACCGGCTGTATTGGTTAATGATTGATCCGTTGTGGATAAAGCCGCCGTTGTTGTATTTGCTGTTCCTGTTAAAGTCGTATTGACAGTCGAAACAGAAGTGACCGGTAGTGCATTATAAGCTGCAGTAGTGCTAAAGTTAAATTGTGTATTCCCTGTTTTGATGCTTGGGATGTAGGGGACAGTGGTCGATAGGGGAATGACAGTATTGCTACTGATGCCATTGGCAGCGCGATAATAGCTCAGATCATTGACCAGAATGCTGGTGGTGCCGATACTGGCCGGTGGACTTATAAAAGCCGGAACACTGATTGAGAAATCCTGGCTGGGGGGCGTGATGGTACCGCCTAAAATACCGGAGGCAGTAAGCGATAGCGTAGTTTTGTAAATGCCTGAAACCCATGTTTGATTGGCGGTAACGAAACGTGAGTTGATAATAACGGGGCCTGCAGAAAGACTTACGGTAGCCAGCGCACTGATTAAAACCTGATCGGCGGTTGATAACGTGACATCATTACTTAAGCCGAGCAGCGAAAGATTGTTGATTTTTTCCAGTTTAAGGTGCGCTACGTTTAAAGGAACTGTTCCGCCTGTTGTGCTGACAAAACTGGTGTTGTTAATTGCTTTGGTGCTGATTGTCGGGAGCAGGGCAAGTAATGTAAAAGAATATTGTCCGCCGGTAAAACTTTGGATGTAATCGGTACGTCCCTGAATGTTCGCTTCTGGCAGATTAATAGTGATCTGAGCCACGGCATGGGGGATGCCATGGCTCAAGGCGGACAGTAACGCAGCGAGACTAATATATAATTTCTTTCTCCGCAATTTTTAAATCATATTGGCTCCCCGCATCGAGTATCGCAACAGCGAGGTACCGGCCGGGGGCAAGTTTATGGGGTAGATTTACGCGAACCCATTGTTCCGAATCGGGAAGCATGGCAATTGGCAGTGCGTCTACAGAGGTCTCTTCCCCGGTTGCTATATTGGTCAGCTCAAAACGTACATAGGCATCTTTATTGATCTGACCTGTATTTTTAACCTTGACTTCCATCCGACGGGCGGCTTGCCCCTGCTGAACGGTAACGGCGCCTTTATCTTCAAAAGCTAGAAATTCTAGATCGCCGGATTTTAATCCGGTCGGCGTATGGTATACCTGGATGCCGACCTCGATCAGGACGTTCATATGGAGTCCATTTGCCTGTGCTGCTTTTTGTTCTTTGACCTGTGTAAAGAAAAGCATGCTATGGCGCTGCCGTTTCGTTGCCATATTATCCGGGATTGTCATGGAAAGATTGACCACCTTCGTTTCCCCCGGGGCGAGCTGTACAGTGTTCTCAGATAAGGTAAGCCAGGAAGCATTTGACCCGGTATTATTCCCTGTGGCGTAATACCGTTTACTGCCCAACGAGTCGCGGTCCCAATCTTTCAGATTCGCGACAAAGGAAAGTGTGCCGGTAGAGGTATTACTGAAGGTAATGGGCTGACTGACGGTCTGTCCGGCTTCGCCGGTAAAAAATATGCGCGAAGGTGAAATGGAAATACCCTGTCCGTGGACCAGGGTATCGCATATCAGGATAATAAATACGGCTAAATATCTCACAAATAAAATGTTTAGTCAGATTTTTATTGTTGCGTCGCCGTATAAGTTACTGTCGTGTTATAGGTCGATCCCGTAAGGTTTAACAACGATGCTGGATCTGAAATGGTATATTCAACCGTATATATAGCACCTTTAGATGCCGTAGAACCATTGACCAGAGCGGATGCAGTAGTGCTAAGCGGTACATTGGGAACGGGTGTGCCGCCATTGGCCGTTGAAGCCGGTACATTAACTGTAACAATATCTAGATCCGGTCCTCCAGCCGGTTGAAATGTGCCCATTGCGGTTACAGAAAGATTATAAGGCTTATTACTGATCACCGTAAAATGACTGGCTTTAGTGACCGTTTTGGATGCGGCATAATCGGCAGCTGTTAAATAATCAAAATTTACAGTTGGGTCTGCGCCCAAAGTAATGGAGATCGCATCGGTAAGATTGATGTTGACGGTAACTGGACCAGAAGTTGCTGTAGGTTTTACTTGTGCTTTTGCTTGATGACCGAAGCATATGGCGGCGACGGTAATAAAGACGATGAATAGGTTCTTTTTCATAATTTCCTCGTTTTAGGGATATGTAACGTAAGTAAAGTTAATCACGATGTGATGGAAATACAATGTGGGGTAGTCACATGATGATGTTATAAATTCATTGGTCCGTCAGCTATTTCAACCCATGTTGGCGCTAGTGAACAAGGAAATTAATGGCGTTCTTTTTGGCAGTCAGCAGAAACTATAAATGAAACAGCCTATATTTGCGCTCAAATGTCTGAATCCAGGAGAATCTATCAAATAGATCTGTTTCGCTTTATTGCAGCATCTGCGGTGGTATTGTACCATTATTTATATCGGGGATATAAAGGGGGCAACATGTCCTTGCTGCATTTCGATGAGATCGGTGAATATTTTAAATATGGGTATCTTGGTGTTGACCTTTTTTTTATCATCAGCGGTTTTGTGATCGCCTTTTCCATCAAACATCGTTCGCTGCCCAAATTTTGCTATTCTCGTTTTAAACGCTTGTATCCAATGTACTGGATCTGTTTGATCATTACATTTATGACCGTTTATTTTTTTGGGGCGCCGCGCTATCTTGTGACATTCAAACAGCTCCTGGCCAACCTGACCATGATTCAGGAACTGTTTGGACAGGGAAATATCGATGGGGCGTATTGGTCTCTCTATGTTGAATTGAGATTTTACCTTATTATCGCGGTGTTTCTTGTCATAAGTAAATTTAGACAGGTGAGTCTCGACTATCTTGTCTACTTCTGGTTGTTATTGTCAAGCTTGCGGCTGTTTGTTGGGCCATCAGAAATTTATGATACTGTCCATCATCTTTTCATTCTGGACTGGAGCGCTTATTTCATTGCAGGAATCATATTTTGCCAAATTTTTCTGCAGGGACCTGCGGTAAAGCACTTTATTGTATTGTCCTGGTGCATGTATTTGTCGATAGATGGCGCCATTGGCCGTATTCATTGGCTGGCAAGGACCTTTCATAGCGATTTTTCACCCTATATAATTGCGGTAACCATCATTGTGTTTTATATGGTCATGTTACTCGTGTCCTGTAAGAAACTACAATGTCTCAACTCGCCCAAATTTATCAAAATTGGGATGCTGACCTATCCCTTATATCTTATCCATCAGCATATCGGTTTTATTATTTTCAACCAGCTCCATGGCTACGTCAATAAATATGCGCTTGTTTCTGCAGTTACGCTACTGATGTTGGGTGTTGCCTACATCCTGAGCGATTGGGTAGAGCCTCGTATAATGAGGCTCTTTAAGCGTTAGCGTACAACCTTGATAACGGCTATGGCTGTCGGATGAGTGCGATCGCTTTTTCCAGCACTTCATCTTTGCCGGCTTTAATCCCGTCTATCGTTGGACTTACATCCACGTCCAATTTAACTCCCACTCGCTGTGTATCATCTCCATTTGGGTAATATATCCCGATACCACTAAACATAGTCCGTATTCCGCCGGGCAAGAAAAAAGGTGACACGTTGCCATCTGCTGCCGCTGTAGTCGAACCGATAACTTGGGCGTTAGGATGGGTAGAATAGGCCATAGCATGGAATTCGGCGCTACTTTGGGTAATTTCATTGACCAGGATCACCACTTTTCCTTTATAGTAATCGGGATTTGTGTTCCCGGTTTTTTGATCAACCAACGTATAAAACAGGCCAGGTGTGGAAATATCACCTACGGTGATTTTTGTAAATGTAGTGGCCCTAGGTAGTAAATAGCTGCAGACATCGTGTACAATAAATTCTGATGGATAATTGCGGCAATCAATAATCAATCCTTTGGTATTTTTAACATGCTCAACTAAGTCGGAAAGATAGTTCCGTTTGGCATTGCCGTTATTGAAATAGGCAATATTCCGATCAAGCATTTTGAAACAGGTATCTGTATTCCGGTACTTGCTGTATAGTGGCATTTTGTCCATGGGATAGGTTGGTACCGATCGGTTGTAAACTTTTTTACCATCCTGAATGGTCAGTTGTAGTGTACTGTCGTTGGAACGCAACAGATTGTTGGCAATATCTCTGCGTTGCGTCGGCAAATTGGATGCCGGATAGTATTTTAATTGCTCAGCAACGATACTTTCTATGGGTTTTCCGTTGATGCTGGTCAGGATATCGCCGACTTTTAATCCGGCGATATTTCCCCTTTCCTTATCATGAAATCCTGTAATAACAGCCTTATCCTGAATAAAGTCCGCATAACATGCTGCAATACGTTCTCCTCTGAATTCGTCTATAATTTTATTCTTGCTCCAGATATTGGCATGTGTGTCATGAATATTGCCGATCAGTTCTAAGGTTGTCAGGGTGTAGGCTTTTGTGTTATCTGCCGCAACCATTTTTGGAATAAATTCATCCAATACTGTTTTCCAGTCCTTTCCGATCTGCTCTTTGTAAGGAAAATAGTATTGAATAAGATTCCAATAGCGATATAGGCTCAAAATACGATAGCCGGGATCTTTCATATCCATACCGGCATATGGGTTTTCATTATTGATGACAGGGTTTCCAATGCCACTTGCAAGTTCAATATAATAGTTGCTACCATTTCTTTTGGCTTTGCGTACTTTTTGCAGTTCCAGTTGAAGCGTAGCTGAGAAACCGGAACTGCTGATCCAGCTGAGATCAGGCCTTAATTTGATTTCTCTATGCTCCTCCTGAGTGTCTGTCTGCGTGTCGTATGTTCCCAAAGACCGAATCCATGCTGTCAGCACCTGATCGCGTTGTTGCTGATTATGGGCTGCAAGTATTTTGGGAAGCACGCGAAAAAGAGCATAATCCCAATTGTAGTTACCGGCAGCAATCTGAGGATGATAATATTTAAGAAAACCCCAGATCAGTCCCAGATCTTTTAAGGCTTTTTGCTTGTTCTGGTCTAGTTCGAAAGTACCTATGTTGGAACCTTGATCAAATTCGTGATCCTCTTCTGCGGGGATTCTTGCTGGGGCGATGGGCTCCAGCGTTGCAATATCTTTGCCATCAATCTGAATGTTGAGATTGTCGATCCACATTTTTCCTTTTCCGATCAGGATGCCGCCAAAGACAATGGCTTTGGTTTTCGTGGGATCTAAATCCAGGGGAATTTCGTACTTTGTCCAATCCTGAGTGCCTTTTATCTGCTGTTTATTCATATTGTCGAAAGCGACTTTCGGATCTATGCGCATCCAGAGCCCCGCAAATCCATCACTTACATTTTCGGTCTTTAGATACCCGCTCAAGGTGATCTTTTTGCCGGGATAACTGTAGGGGATCGTGATTCCGATATTGCCGAATCCGCCCTCACCGTCTAAATGTGTAAGAGAAACAGAATATTTCCCATGCTGGACAATACCTGAGTCCAATTGACCGGCATACTGACTGTTGGATGTTATTCCCCAGCCTATTGGCCGGCCATTTTTGACCTTCTCGAAATCTAGGTTCAGCTGCGGTTTGGCCGGTTTTACCTGTGCCATGCCGTTAAAATGTGCTATACATAATAGTGGTAGTATGCTTACCCGTCTAATCTGTTTCAAAATTGATCTGATCCTGGTCATAATCTTGTTTTTGGTCTAATGATGGCTATTGGAAAAGTTAATTTAGGTGTTCGATTTTTGTGCTTCCGATGATATTCTTGTCTGTATTTTTGATTATGCTATTGAGCAGGCTTTTCCCTTTGGACTTCACATTGATCTGGTCAATCTGCACGTAACCATAACTGATCTGACTGTTGTCGAGTGTTGCATTAAACTGATGGATAACAAAATCATATAGAATAGCAAAGGAATGCCCGCTTGCCTGCATGTCAAGATTTAAATCAGGGTGCATTTTTGTACTGTCTTTGGCAGCAAAGAACTGTACATGTGAGTTTTGACGGAATAATATCGGCTTTCGTGTGGCGTACATGGTTTGATCGGCAGATTTACCCAGGTGAACGGTTGCATTACAGTCTTCAAATAAAAGCTGGACATCAGGCCGGATCCATAGGAAAAATGCCTGTGGTGGTCCAGTCGGTATCAGTTTGACAAGTAGGGTATCCTGCCGAAGTGACAGCTGAAAGTTGTCGGGATTGGGATTATATATTTTAATCCTATCCGCTGACAGAATGTTCATTTTATTCTGATCAGCAGCACCTTTTAGGAATTTAACGTATCTAATGTGCTGTGGTACCTGTTCCATTAGTTGCATGGTCGAGTTTGAATTTACCCAAAGGGCGGAAATGAAGTCTCCGGTTTTACCGAGATTTGTATTCCATCTGATCTTACCGAAAAGTTGCGGAAACCAGGTCGCGAGCAGGAGCAGGAAAAATACTCCGAACAGTAGTTTTGTTGATGTTTTCATGATCTAGGATTTATTAAATACGGTTACAAAATCTTCCAGACTGATCTGGAGCTGTTTCATTTTTTTGACAAATTGGGGAATCTCCTTTTGAATCATTTCTTGCTGTTGGTTTTTTAAAATCAGCTCCTTCGCATTTTCAGCAACAAATAGTCCCCGGCCACGCTGATTGAACAGGATCAATTCTTCTTGGAGCTGTTCATAAGCCCGCATCACAGTTCCGGGGTTGACCTCTAAGATGCCCGCCAGCTCACGCACCGAAGGTACCCGCCCGCCCTCGGGCCATTTGCCATCGAGGATATCGAGCTGGATAAGTTCAAATAACTGCTGGTAGATCGGTTTTTCTGAGTTAAACTGCATCCTTATACCTGACCCTCCTTAAAAAGCTGCTTAATAGTATATAGACCTATAATGAGTAAAAAGAGCTGATAGATCATTTGTATCATACTGCTTCCGTACGTCAGGGCTGTAATATCCGAGTTATAGGTTCGAACAGAAAGCCACATATTCACCAGATAGATGCCGCCAATGAGCGCAAAAATTCCGACAAGTCCCAGGAAATTTATCTTCCAGATGCTAAGCAAGCCAATCATGACGACAATACTGATTACAATAAGCTTGCTGAAGGAAAATAGATAAAAAGACAGTGGTATGGGGTTAAAGTAAGCGTAGGGGTCTATATAGGGATATAACTGCCCGTTCTGTGCTAAAAGCTCCATGGCATCTTTGAAAAAAATCTGACGATAAATCTGGGCAATTGCGGTATCGAGCAGGTATATTTCGGAAAATAATACCAACAACATAACGAATGTGCCTAGGATCGGAACCATGGTATTTTCCCATGCAGATAAAGGGAGCAAATTGCGGGAAACGATAGTCCGTATTCTTTTGATATATTGAAATATGACGGGGATAACGAGCAGTCCGGGTATAAATATCAGCTGTTTGAAAGTGACAGATTTGCCCGAGATAAGTTTAAAGGCGGTATCAATGGAGAGAGTTTCCTTGCTATCGCGCATAATGTGTTCATAAAAAATACTGGTCGGATAGAGGTTCCCAAGAATAGCGAGTATAAATACCAAAAGTGCCATGGTACGGAAATCTTTGCGGTAGAGGTAATAGAATTCACGTAGACCTATTCCCAAACGGGTAAAATTAAACGTTGTTTTCATAGTATTGCATATTTTTTAAAAGATCCGGACAGCCATGGATTGCGGTAAACAAAAGTTCGATATCCAATGTAGAGTCCCGTTTCGAGGGATTGGTATATAACCCATAGTTGCCCAACATACCTTCATCCTGAAAGAGCAGCTGTTCATCTTCCATAGGCGTATTGGTAAAAAGAAACTGTTGGCCGATATCGTCCAGAGATTGATTAAGCACTAACTTTTTATGATCAACGATAAGAAGGTGGTCTATCACCCGGTCGATCTCACGAAATTGATGGGTGGAAATAATCAGCAACTGTTCTTCGGAGATATATTGACTGATCAATCTCCGGAATTGCTTTTTGGACAGAATATCCAATCCATTGGTGGGTTCATCCATAAATAGGTAGGGGACTTGAGTTGCCAGGGCAAAGGCGATTTCGACCTTTTTTTGTTGACCCATGGAAAGCGATTTGTGCGAGGTATCGGGGCTCACTTCAAATATGTCAAGGTAGTACAAGTATCGTGTATGATCAAAATTCGGATATAATCTGCCATAGATATTTCCCAGACGGTGTGCAGACCAGTCAGGCGATTCAAGGTGTTCAGCTAAATAATAGACCTGCTGACGACTTGTAATCTGACGTTCCTGTGTAGAGACGTTGTCTATGTATACCTGGCCTCGATCAGGAAATAGCGAACCTGCCAATAGTTTAAGTAATGTTGTTTTCCCAGCTCCATTTTTGCCCAAAAGACCGTATATCCCGGGGCGTTCCAGATCAAGGCTTAAACTATTTAGGACCTGATCTTTTTTTGTATAGCCAAAGCTAATTTGTTTTGCTATGATCATAATTTAGTTTTAGTGTATCGTAACACCGATACACTAAAGATAGAACAGAAAATGTTGACTTCCAAATTAAATTTGTTTTTTTATTCATTTAGATAATTCATCTCATGCTAGCTTTATCTGAAATGGTATGGAATACTTTTTTTACAGTATGTTTAAGGTTGATGGAAATTATTTCGCTGTACATCTGCTGCTTATGTTTAAAAATTTCGTTTTTTATATAAGCTGGATAAGGCTCGCCGTTTAATAGCGTCGGGCTTTTCTGTTTTTTATGGTATCATGTGCCCCAAACATGGAGTCGAAATGACGTACGTACGATTTTAGTAATAATATATTTTACAAGGGAGCGATCAAGAGCCCGTAAAAGACAATTGACCGCCATTGGGTGAAAGAAGAACTGTTGAGTAGTGCGTTATCTGCCAGAAAGCTAGTAGACAATATTTCCTTGATAGATAAGGGATCCCACCGGTGAAATACGCGAAATAGCTTCGGCCGAACAGCTTGCATCGATGAGTACGATATTTGCGTCGTCACCGGGCTTTGGCCATTGCTGCTGCCCTTTGTCATCTAATGGAATCGGGCCTGCTGTTGCCAACTTCAACATACGTGACAGACCATACTCAGTAACCTGTCCGTATACCTGGGCCGCCATATTGGCTTTTTGCAGAACACTTCCTGTCCCAAAGGTGTTCCAGTGATCGACAATGCTGTCGTTTCCGGTCATCACGGTGACCTTGTTTTCCAAGAGTGTTGGGATAGGCATAATCAAGCCAGCAAAAGGAATTGTAGAGACAATGCCGATCTGCGCTGCACCGAGCTGTTCCGCGATTTCCTGTTGTTTGGCTTTCTCGAGCCTTCCTAAAACAAAACAGTGACTGAGGTAGGTCTTTCCTTTTAATGCAGGATTTTCATTTACTTTTTTGATCAGATACTCCACTGTCTTCAATCCGGATTCGCCAGACTCATGCAAATGGATGTCAATTCCCTTGTTATGATCCAATGCCAACTGAACAGTGAAATCCATGGTTTTCTCGATGGCACCGTCAATGGTAAAGGGATCCACTCCACCGATAAAATCAATATTGGTTTTTGCAGCTTCTTTGAGGTAGGGAACAGAATCCGTGTAGTATACCCCATGTTGGGGGAAGGCAACCAACTCGGCCCCGAAACTGTTTTTCTTATTTTCCAGTGCAAGTTGTAGGTGATGCAAGGAATCTAATTTTGATGTAGGCTCTATATTGACGTGGCTGCGTGCGAAGGCTGTTCCTTTGGATTGCAGTAGTTCAATAAGCTTTTCTGCCTTATAAGTCGAGTTTTTCAGCAGTTCCGGAAGCAGCTGCTGCTCTAGTGCGATCATTCCTTTGACACCTCCGGCACCGCGGCGTACAGCTTGCCATTTATCCCCATAAAATGTTTTGTCCAGATGGATGTGCATATCGCTAAACGAAGGGAGCATCAGACGGCCTTTTGCATCTATGGCATTGGCATCGGTACTATTGGGGCCAATCTTTTTGATTTTTCTGCCTTCGATCTGTACAGTAAAAAGACCGGTTTTTGTTGCGATGACATTGCCAGTTCCATCATATTCAAAGCCTGTTTCCAATAAAACATTCTTTAGCGTATAACTTTTTTTGCCTTGACGCCCAGCTATAACTTCCTGCTGGGTAAACTGGCTACGGTCTTCTGCATGGAGCATGTTTGGGATCAATGTTGCTCCGGCAAGTGCAAAAGCAGAATTCCGGATAAAATCTTTGCGTGTAAGCGCTATTGGTTTCATTATTTCCTGTTTACGATACAATCTAACAGATCCATACAATGGATCGCCTCCTACAAAGTTATAGATCGAAACCTTTAGTATTACTGGGTAATTTCTGCCATTTCTTGTGCGATTTATCTTTTTTCCCGAAAATCACTTGGACTTACACCCGTCTGCTGCTTAAAAAAATTCGAAAAATAGGCTTGATCCGCAAATCCCAATTCGAATGTGACCTCTTTAATGGATGATTCCGTACTTTGAAGAAGGCGTTTTGCTTCTACACAGATCCGTTGATGGATGAGCTGGGTGGCGGATATTTTCAAATGTTTTTTGCACAGAATATTGAGGTAATTAGGGGAGATATGTAGCTTCTCGGCATAAAAAGCAACTAATTTCTGTTCCCTGAAAAATTCGTCTATCAACATATTAAATTTGGCAAGACGGGGGACGGATTGATAGACTTTAAATTCGGTAAATACATGCTCTGCTTCCCTGCTGACGATGGCGGCGATCACGGCGGCACGTGCTGTAATCAGGGGAATCAATGAATGCTCACGCTCCAGCTCTTTTTTGACCGATTCAAATTCGTAATGTAGCAGAAAGAAGGCTTCTTTAGTAAGGTCAATCACTGGATGGTTCTGGTAGTTGGTAAAGGAAAAGCGAAAGAAGGGCGCGAAATGCTCAAAAAATGAGCGTTCGATCATCAATTGGTAGCCAATTGTACCAGCATAAACGTGCCACTTATGCATTTGGCCCGGGAATAGCACATGTACCTGATGATTTTTAATCGGGTAGTCAATCGAATCAATCGTATGTACACCAGATGCGGTATCAAATAAATTGATAATAAAAAAATCGTGCTTATGGGGTTTTTCTATCAGCTTTTCGCCATGTAATTCATTGAAGAGCAGTTCTTCCCGGCCGGCGGTCTGTTCTTTGCGAAAACCGTCCAATCCAATGACCGGTGCCCGGCTATTAGCATTTCGTTTATCCATAGTACAATGTCTCAGACCTAAAATACGAAAAGCCCATAGCATTTGGAGCAATGGATTAAAATAAATCGGTTGATACCGACCGTCATGGTGCAGCAAACAACAATAGTCATTTTCCCAATTCTTTCCTAAATTCGGAATACATTTGTAATGGGTAAGGAAAAGTTGAACCAGGGATAGAGGTGAGATTTGGTTAAAAAAACAATTGTCCAATGAAAGTACTTATAATTGAAGATGAAGCGGAATTGAGGGAAACGTTGAAAGGCTCTCTTGTCAAAGAAGATTATATCGTAGAGACTGCAGGCGATTTTAGATCGGCGATGGATAAAGTCTCTGTCTATGACTATGATTGCATTTTGCTGGATATCATGCTTCCGGGAGGGAGTGGATTGCAGGTCTTGGATCTGCTTAAACAGGAGGGTAAATCGGACAATGTCATTATCATTTCTGCGAAGGATTCCTTGGATGACAAGCTGCGGGGGCTGGAACTTGGAGCCGATGACTATCTGACCAAACCCTTTCATATCGCCGAGTTAAATGCCCGGATTAAAGCGGTATTGCGCAGAAAACAACGCGATGGCAAAAATACATTGGCAATGGGCAATCTGCTGCTGGATCTGAATGATCGTAATCTTTCGATTGCCGGTGAACCTGTCGCGCTGAATAGAAAGGAGTTTGATATCCTTAACTATTTTTTGCTGAATAAAAACCGCCTGGTCAGTAAGAGTGCATTGGCCGAGCATGTTTGGGGAGATAATACCGATCAGGCAGATAACCTCGATTTTATCTATTCCCAGATTAAAAATCTTCGAAAGAAATTTTTGACAAAACAGGCGAATGTGGATTTTGAAGCAGTCTATGGAATAGGCTATAAACTTGTGGAAAAATGAAATTAGCTAATCAGACGCTCAAATATCTCTCCGTCTCCGTGCTGATGGTTATTGCACTGTGGTCGACCATTTTTTATTTGTTTATGCTGGAAGTGATCCACGATAATATTGATGAGGAATTGGAAAATCAAAAGCGCTTAATTATTCAGGAGCTGGCTTCCGAGGCAATTGTATCTCCGGATCTGGAATTTGGAATTAACAATTATAAGGTACGTGAAATTCCCGAACAGCAAGCGATCAAAATGCAGAATGTATACAAAGATACCATGTTGTATAAGCAGGATGATGATGATCCCGAACCAGAACTGGAGCCTGTGCGCATGCTGACAACGGCGTTTGAGCATAAAGGGCATTACTACGAACTTTCAATTATTAATTCGATGATCGAGGAGAGCGACCTGATCAAAAACCTGTTTTACTCTGTTCTGATTTTATTTTTCCTGTTGGTGGTCAGTATTGTCTTGATCAATAAGGTAGTTATTGAGCGATTATGGAGCCCCTTGTATTATTTTTTAGATCAGCTGACCAAATTTCGCCTTGGGAAATCGGATGACAAGCCAAGCATGGATACGAATATTGTGGAATTTAAAGACTTGCAGCTTGCCGTAACAACATTAATCCGACATAATGAGGAAATCTACGAACAGCAGAAACAGTTTATCGGAAATGCCTCGCATGAATTGCAGACACCTTTGGCGATAATGATCAATAAACTTGAAATGATGGTTGAGACAGAGGGCCTGCAGTCTGAACAGGCAAATGCAATTGCCGAGGTATTAAACACTGCGGAGCGGCTGGTACGATTGAATAAGTCGCTATTGCTGCTTACCAAGATTGAAAACAGGCAATTTTTAAACAACGAGGATCTTTCGCTTAATACGCTTGTGACAAACATCGTCGAGGAACTTGAAGATATGGCCACATTTAAAAATATCACGATACAGGTGCAGCAACAACTGGAACTTAATCTAAGCTTAGATAGTTCCCTGGCCAATATCATGGTGTCAAATTTGATCCGCAATGCTTTGTTCCATAATATAGAGGGTGGGGAAGTCGATATTACGATCACTGAAAATGCGCTGCTGGTTGCAAATACAGGTGTTGAGGGGCCTTTGGATGCTGAACAGGTATTTTCAAGATTTTATAAATCGGATGCTTCTTCAAAGGGTACGGGGCTGGGCCTTGCAATTGTTCAGGCCATCTGTCATCTCTATGGATTTGAGGTTTCATACCATTATGACCAAAGCAAGCATATATTTAAACTGAATTTTCCCTCGGCATAATTTTCATTCCCAAATCTTTACAGAATCAGGGCTTTACTTTGTAATACATTAAAAATAGTAAAGTCATGAACGTTAAAATGATATTAAGTGCAGGTATTCTTGCATTCTCAACAATTGGAGCTTTTGCGCAGGATATTCCCCAAAGTCAGGTGCCTGCTGTCGTGGTAAATAGTTTTCAGCAAAAATTCCCGAAAGCAAAAGGGGTTGACTGGGAACTGAAAGCGGGTCTTTATGAAGCCGAATTTGAAACAGGTTTGTTCGGAACAGACCACGAAGTCTGGATTCAGGGCAACGGTAAAATTGTGCGCCATAAGGAAGAACTTGCAAAAAATGATTTACCAAAGGCTGTGATTGCCCATGTGAAAAAGGAATTTCCGGGCTATCGTATCGACGATGTCAAAAAGATTACGGAGGAGCAAAAGGTTACCTATGCATTCGACGTGAAAAGTGGATCCAACGAATGGAAACTTGTTGTGGATCCCAAAGGGAATGTATTAGGAAAGGTAAGGGATTAATGATTGAAAGATTTATTGTAACGGAATATCTTCCTTAGATCTGTGTTTCCTGGTATTCAATTGTTTTGGCTCGGATGTCAATTTTTACCTTGTAAAACAGTCTGGATTGTGTTTTGTTGTAATAATAAATCTGATTTTCTTTTACCCAATTCGGTTTCGAAATCGAATCATATAGAGAGGAAGTACTTATTTGTTGTAGATGGTTATCAATTTGACGAATTGCTTTATTGTTGAGTTTGATTTTATAAATCAAATCGTAGTCCCGGAGTTCGTCATCGTAATCATCGCGTAAAACTTCTATATCACCTTCAAGGCAGAATCCAAGCAATGCTTCTACACGCTCTTTGCTAGGCTTTCTCCAATTGAATAGATATAACCAAAAGATAAAAATAGGAATCAGGAGGCTCAAAAAGATCCAGCTTACCCATTTTGATTTATTCGTGAATTGGTAGAAGATCAATAGTATTAGTCCTATCAGAATTGTAAAAAATAGGGCTAAAAAAACATTCATAAATTGTTATTAATTTGTGTTAACTACGAATTGTATGTAGCGAATATAAAAAATTTAGAAAAAAACACCTAGTTAGTGTTCGCAACTAGGTGTTTTTTATAAAATCGTCTTGTCTTTAAATTAGTCTTCGCCCTCTTCTGCATGGAGTTCGAAAGACAATTTCACTACATCATCACCGGGAAATTTGGCTGCGTAATCCGAGAGGTTCCAATCGTCACGCGTGATTTTTGACTTTATCGTTGAATCGCTGAATTTGCGAAGAACATAGGAAACTTCTTTCTCGCCTTCATTGTCTTTCCCAGCAGTAAAATAGGTTATGATACCCGTGGTTTCAGTAGCGCCATTCACGATTGTGCCGTCCTCATATTTTGTTTCTCTGGTCTGAAATATCGCTCCGCTTTCATTTGTGCTTTTTGAATTCAAGACAAAAGCTGCACCAGAAAGGAATGCTTTGTAATGATCTGCAGTCGCTTTGTCTTTGATGTACTGCCCCTGAATTTCTTTACCGCTGGCATCAAACTGTTTGAACTCGATTTTATAAATTCCTGCTGGTTTAAGATGAGCGTGTCCAGCTAGCGCTTTGCCGGTACCATCGAAGCTGATGGTCGTAGGTTCGACGTTTTCTTTGTCAGCAAGGTCATGAAAATGATTGCCATGTGCTTCACCTTTAACTTCTGTAAAAATCAGTTTATAGCTTGCTTTAACATCTGCGGCCTGTATGGTCAATGGCGACTCCAAAGTTGCCGTATTTCCGGCTTTGTCGGTTACCATAAAGTGAAAATGATATTGACCGGCAGGAGCTTCGGATGGGATGTCCATGTGCTCATGAAAAGTCGCATTTCTTTTGCCCACATATTTCTCGTCGGTATAAACTTTAGCAAACTTGAAGTTACCTCCGCCCTCCTGGTGGATCTCGATAACAATTTTGTCGATGAGTGCCTCTGCCATAATATCACCTTCTAGGTGGAGATCCGAGCCTGCTTTTACGGTTTTATTGTTGTCGGATCCGATTTCCATGGTGCCGATCTCGGGTTTCGTTGAAACAGGAACATCAGCATCGTCTTTCTTACAGGAAGACAGGAAGCCAAAGAAAAGTGCTGTAAACAGTAATAGGAAGTTAATGTTTCTAGTTTTCATCTGCATTGGATTTAAAATTTATGATATAAAATAATTGAAGTATAGTTGCGTGTTAATAAAGCGTTATTCAACGATGCGTACGCTGATTCCACGTTGTGTGCTCCAGCCGGATTGATCCGTCACCTGAATCATAAAATGATAATTTCCGGGATCGATGTCCGCAGGGACGTCGATCTGAAGTTGGGCATCATACTGTTGTGGCTGCCCGGGTATATTGACGGACTTGACAAGAACAAATGGTTTGACCGGTTTTTTGAGGGGTTCTAATGTGCATTCCTCTACCTCGGTACTGTGGGAGTGATGGTCAAAATTATGATGCACGTCAATGCTATAACTGCCCAGGGCGACATTGTCGGATAGTTTTGCGTGGAAGGTAAAACTTGATCCGCGTTTGATGGGACTACACTGCTTTGGAAAAGCCGTTGCTGCACTGAGATCAATGGTTGGTTTTTCGGTGTCAATATTTTCCTTATCCTTTTTACAGGCGATGGTAAAGGCCAGCATCAAGGCCATAAGTGCATAAGGTTTCAGTTTCTGCGTCTGTGTATTCATTTTTATCATGATTTTAATCAATTAGTTGTGCTGTGATTGGATGAATATGTTGATTAGCTTGGGTTTTCCTTCCCGAATGGTATGCCAACCGATAGGACGATATTTCGTCCCTGTTCCGGGAGCGATATCAGGCGGTAAAAACTAGTATGATCCATATATTTGGTGTTAAACATATTCTGGACCTGTAAGCGCAATTGCAGCGCTGATTTGCCCCATGTCAACTGTGTTCCCGCTCTGAAATTGAAGACTTGGTAACCTGCTGTTTTTTCTTCGGGTGGGACAATATGGTCTTGCCCGGTGGTCCATTTACAATCCAAAGAGATGTAAGGCTCCTGAAAATGCGTGCTGTTTTTGGGAAACCAACTGAGGTCGACCAAAAGTGAAGGCGCAGGCGAGAAGGGCAATGTGTAGCCTTTCTTGCTGCCGGATAATTGCTCGGATCGAACATATTCACCCAATAATTCTACTTTCCAGTGAGTTAAGGGACGATATTCCATTTTTAGTTCAGCTCCATAACGACGTACTTTGCTTTCGGCATACTCAAATATTTGATTACCGGCTCCATAATACTGATCATAACCGGATGTAGGATTGAGGTAGATATAATTTGCAAAATAATTGAAAAAAGGTGTGAAAGCAAGGTATATATTTCTCGAACGCCGGGCCAGCGAAAAGTCGGCTTGATAAGATTGCTCGGGTGAAAGCGATGCGTTACCTTTTTCATAACTGAAATAATGATAATTTACCCCGTTGGCGGCGAGTTCCTGTGCAATAGGAACCCGGAAACTTTTACCAACATTCAGTTTGGTTTCCCATGAGCCGATTTGTCGTGTTACCCCTAACGACCAGACCAAGCTATTGAAACTACGGCGAAGTTCATCTGCCCTGACGACATGAACCGATTGATTGTTTTCCAGCATGGATGCAAACCAGTCCTGATAGGGCGAGGTATGTATATGGCTATAGTCATAACGTAAAGCACCATAGAGCATCGTTTGATCGTTGATCGGATATTGGTCATGGATAAAAGCTCCCAGGGCTTGCTGTTTGTACGATGGGATCAGGAAACTCCAGCCAGCTATCTTATTATGCTGGTATTCCGCATTCCCCCCGACGGTGAGCCGGTGATTGCCCAGGGTGAACTGGTCTTTCAGCGTAATATTAACAATCTCTTTATCATAGCGCCGTTCAAGATGTATGGGAGTGTTCATATCCTGAGGATAAACGGGGGGCATATACCCGTGTGCGGTATAGTTGTTGAATTCTTGGCGATAATTTCTTTGATAGCCAAGATCCACCCAGATCTTGTGGTTGCCCTGTACGATATAATTTCGATTGATGAGCTTAAAATGATTAACCTGCTGGCTTGGGTAGAGAATGTCCCGGTCGGATTGGTCGTACAAGGCGGTATTCACTCCCCGTGGCTCTAAACCATGTGCATTGGCAAAAAATCCTATTCTAGTATGATAATTGCTTAGATAGACAATGGAGGAAAATCGTTCGGAGTTATATCCACCCCTTAGCTGAAAGCTGGTCTCCCGTCCGGCTGTATTGCGTACCTGACGATCCTTTAACCGGACCGCATAATTGTACACATAGACTGTGTCAGTTGGTACGCGATAGTCGGCATAATCCAGATGGGTGACACCGCCACCAAAGACCCAATTGCCTTTCCGGCCCTGTAGTTGCAGGGATCCACCATAGGTAGCATTGTTTGATTTAGTCAATAAATTGACAATACCTTTCAGCCCATTTCCTTGTAGTTCGGCTGGTGGCGATAGTCGGATGACACCGCCAATGGCATCCGACCCGTACATAAATGAGCCGGCTCCCTTAATGATTTCAGCAGTGCCGATGCTGTATTGATCAATTTCCAATCCATGATCCAAACCCCATTGCTGCCCTTCGTGCTTAATCCCATTTTCTACGGTGGCTACCCGATTAAAGCCCAGGCCCCGAATCTGTGGTTTGGATTGACTGGCACCTATACCTATCGCATTGACGCCGGGTAACCGGCTTAAGGTTTGCATCAAACTGCCTGCCTGGTATTTCTGTATGGAATCGCTGCTTAAGACATCCACAGATAGGACGCCCTCCGCAGCGTGTTTATAACGTTTTCCCTCAACATATACCTCCCGTAGTCCAATGTTTTTGACCGCTTTCTCCTGTGCAAAAGCGGAATGTAGCATACTATAGGTGAGTAATAGAGTGAAAACCGTACGCCTGTTCATCAATTATTGAGTTGTTTGTAAATTATATATTGCAATTAAGTTGCAACAAATATAGGTAAAAAGATTTTAAAAGCAACTGTGTTGCGTAATAAGGGTGTGATAATAAATCCCTGAAATCAGCGATAAAAAGAAGTCTGTAGGTCAACTATCTTTGAGTAAGCTGATTATCGGGTTGCTGCGGCAGTTTTTTCGAGGTCAATACGTAATGAGCAGAATGGAGCGTTTATAAATAGAAAAACAAATAAACTATAAAATATATCAACAATGATGAAGCAATTTATGACAGGCATCCTGACCGCTGCGGTACTGACGATGTCAAGTTGTGGTTCAGGAACCAAAGATCCCGCAACTTACAACAATTCAATTATCACGGTCATCAATGGAAGTGAAAAGCATATCACCGATATGAATGCTGCCATGAATGCCTCCGATTATGCAAAGGCGGAGCAGGTCCGTTCGGATTGGGAGAAATCCTTGAATGAAGATATCAAGAAAGTGGAGGATCTCGGTGATTTCAAAGGCGATGCCAATTTTCAGAAGGCGGTACTCGATGGTCTCAACGGTTATAAAAAGATCGTTACCGAAGACTATCCAAAGCTGATCGAGTTGCGCAAAAACAAGACTCCAGATGCAGCCACAGAATCCGCCCTGCTGGATAATATCAATAAGGCTTTTGAAAACATGGGTAATGGCGTGAACAAAGCATCCACGGAATTTGAAAGTAAATATAAGGGATAAGCGCCATATCATTTAATCAACAAAGGAGTCGTATCATATTTTGATGCGACTTCTTTTTGTTGTGGAAGGGTATAGCGTTTGTCTGGAACTGAAGCATTAAAAGAGATGCAAATAAAATGTTAAAGCTGAAGGACTTTTCATTGATTCTCGTATTTTTATGTAGATTTATGCGACAAAATGCTGGTGTAAAACCTGTGCGATCAGTTAAATTTTTGTGATGGTGGCGGGAATACCGACGATCTGTATGATTAGGGAGGATTCCCTATACTTCGAAAGATAATTTAATATATTATATCTAATGAAAATTATTTCAATTTTATCCAATGCTGTCACCTTGTGTTTTCTATGCTCAGCGACGGCACTTTGGGCTCAGGGGGATCAAAAGAAGCTAGATTACCTGGTGTTGATGAATGCTGATACCTTGTATGGGAAGATTTCATCTGTAAAGGACAATAAACTTAAATTTGAAAATCTACAAAAGGAAAAGGTGGCATTTACTCCTGACCAAGTTTATCGTGCGTACTGGCAGTCCAAAAAGAAAGTATATGCACCATCCTATGTAGAAAAAGGATTGGAAGTAGTCCCCGGAACAAGCCCAAAAATGTATCGCATACAGAAGGGAAACGATCAGGGGCCAACTTTTGCGGAAGTGCTCGCCGATGGTGAAATAATGGCCTATTATGTTTCAGAACTAAAATTTAATGGCGGTGCCGCAGTAAATGTTAGTGGCGGCGGTGCCGGAATGATGCCAACGATATTGGTTAATAAGAATAAATATGCATATGCATTGAAAAAGGGGACTGGCGAGGTCGCTGAAATCAATAGCAACAACAATGGCCTATTTAGCAATGCCAAAAAGAAAAGACAGATTACCTTCACGCAGTTAATTAATGATGAGCCAGAGCTACTTGCTGAATTTGAAAAAGAGCAAAAGTATAATTATGATGTATTTATTAAATACATTATGCGATACAATGAGCTGCAGCAGGCAAAAGCATCTCCTTCAGACCAATCGAGACTATTTATTTACTAATATTTATCTTTTTTGATAAAAAACAAAATATGGCGCTTATTATTTTTATTGTTCTGACCATTATTGCTGCTTATGGTTTTTGGCTTTTGTTTGAGAAAGCAGGGCGTCGTGGCTGGGAGGGTATTGTTCCTGTTTATAGCCAATGGATTCAAGGACAGATAACCGGTCGGCCTGTTTGGTATATTATATTGTTGATCATTCCGATCGTGAATGTCTTTGTCTTTTATAATTTATACCTGGATTTTATCCATTGTTTTGGCAAAAGGAGATTTTGGGAAAACTGTGCAGCTGTATTAGTCCCCTTTGTCGTATTGCCGCTCTGGGGAAGGGACAAAAACGTTCAATTTCTAAATGGACTTTATGCTAAAAAACTGAAAGCTTCAGCTGAGGGCACACAGCTGACAAAAGAGGATAAACTGAGGCTGCTGCATGAATCCTACAATGAATTTAAAATCAAATATCCCTATAAGAAATCTATCTTGCGAGAGTGGGCGGATGCTATTGTCTTTGCAACGGTTGCCGCAACGCTGATCCGCGGTTTCTTGCTGGAAGCTTTTATGATCCCTTCGGGTTCTATGCAACAATCGCTTTTGATCGGCGATTATTTATTTGTCAGTAAGTTGAATTATGGACCCCGTATTCCCAATACGCCGATTGCTTTTCCTTTTGCACATCATACCATGCCTTTATTCGGTGGTAAAGCATTTTCTGAACTGATCGAACTTCCTTATAAGCGGTTGCCCGGTTTTCAGGAGATCAAACGTAATGATGTTATTGTTTTTAATGCACCTGCCGGAGATACTGTCGCGATAGAGAATCAGGATCAGCCTTATTACGATCTGGTTCGCTCCATGGGTTACGAAGCCGTCCATCAACAGTTTACTATTCAAACACGTCCAGTGGACAAGCGGGAGCATTTGATCAAACGCTGTGTTGGAATGCCGGGTGATAAAATCAGCATGCGCGATGCTGTACTCTATGTAAACGATCAACCCGGCTTCGTTGCTCCAGAAAGTCAGATGGATTATATCGTGATGACTGATGAGACAGGCCTGGATGAACAGCGAATGCGCGATATGGGGATCGAAACCGCACAGGTTCAGCCCGGAGTGTATATCCTTTTTCTAACACCTGAGCAGGTTAACATGGTGAAATCTTGGTCTAATGTTAAATCCATGCAGATGAACCTGCGCAAACCGGGGGATCCGGAAGCTAATACATTCCCGAATGATCCACAGTACAAATGGAATTACGATAACTTTGGACCTTTTGTGATTCCAAAAAAGGGGATGAAAGTTGCTTTGAATGCGCAAACATTCCCGCTTTATGAACGCGCGATCCGGGTCTATGAAAAAAACCGTCTGGAAAAGAAGGCAGATGGTTTATACCTGAATGGCAACAAGGTGGATTCCTATACGTTCAAAATGGACTACTATTGGATGATGGGGGACAATCGGCATAACTCGTTGGATGCAAGAGATTGGGGCTTTGTGCCGGAAGATCATATTGTGGGTAAAGCTTTATTTACCTGGATGAGCTGGAATACAGATGGGAATGGATTTTCTAAAATACGCTGGAACCGGATTTTTAAGGGGATAAAATAAAAGAATATCCCCAAGCGGAATATTTGAGATAAGACTGCTAGAATGGGCTTATTTACATGTTTAGATAACTAATGCGGACAATCCTTTTGTGCCGCATTAGTTATAAATGGAATTTTCTAAAACGCAAAGAAAATATAGGGCCGGAGTCGATTCTATATGAATGCGACAGCCAATGCTGTGACCTTCAACCGCACAAAGAATACTTTAAATATATTTCCTGCATCATTTGAAAGAAGCTATTTCGAGATAGCGATAATACTCCTATTTTCTTATCATTTATTCTTCGGTTTTTATTGCGATAATCCTTCAATTAAAGATGCTAAATGGCGAATAATTTTCCATTTGTTTTAAAAATCAATAGAAAAATATATTGATTAATAACAAGGAGATTCTTAATTAAATATAAAGATTTCATCCGCTTTTTTTATAAATTTATAAAACTACCATTTTAATAGACTATCAATACGAAGTTGTGCAATCGTTTGCTTTGATTGCGCAATCGATTTCGTTTATTCCATTATGTCTGACTTTAAAAATATTGTTGTAGCATTGTTACATACTATCAATTATTAATAGGACCCGAAGTCCAACTTTTATTGAAGCCGAAACTAAATTTATTTGCTAGCCGAATAATACCAATTTTTTTAATGCCTAAAGACATAAATCGAATGAAAAGACTATTTTGTTTTTTATTTCTTGTCCCTATGTTTCCAGCTGCGAAGGCTAATCACCTTAACTTTTGGACTTCAAAACAAGATACTTCTGAAATCAGTGAGGTTGACAAGAGATTACTTAAAGGTCGACTGGCCACCTTATTGAAAAATCAGGGTGTCAAAGACAGTCTCAATTTAAGAAATGTTGAAACACTGCCCGTTGTCAGTATCCCAGAGGTTTTGAAAGGGCAAGTTGCCGGTCTCTACGTACAAGAAGCGACGGGCGAACCCGGATCGCCAAAGAACATGGTACTTCGGGGGTTAGGGTCACCATTGTTCGAAATCAAAGATGCGGTTAATGTGCAACCAGCAGTATTTGTCAATGGAATACCCATCGCAAGAGACAACAACTTTGCTTATTCCATTCAACAGTATCAATTCAATCGTATTGGTCCCGGAACGGACAACTTTGCTGGAATTGACCTCGCAACAGTAGAGTCTATCGAAGTGATAAAAGATCCTGTGAAATTAGCAAAACTTGGTCCGTTAGCAGCAAATGGTGCGATTTGGATCCTTACCAAGCCTGGTCGAGAAGGCGCACGCCAAATTTCCATTAATACCTATGTTGGCCTAGCAACAAAGCCAGTAGTAACTCCCGTAAATGCGCAATATGAGAATATGTTTCGATCGATATTCTATAATAAATACGGATCGGTTACCGACCGTTTGAATTACCCTGGATATCTAAGTGATTCGACCAATGCGAATTATTATGGAGCAGCCGACTGGAACGAGGATTATTATAAGAACACACCCATCTACGGTGGAAGCATAGGGATTCGCGGGGGTAATGATCGCGCAAATTTTTCGTTTGTAGGTGGCTATACGAAGAACGCAAGCTCAGCCGACAAAACAAATATCGAGCGGTATAATGCCTTGTTTAACGTGAACATGGCTCCCTTTAAATGGTTGAATTTTGGTGCCACTATCAATGCAAGCCGTAGCTTGAGAGATCGTAATCGAAGTCTCAGAGATCGCTTCGGCGAAGCGTCATATGTGCCGGATCTATCTGTGCCAATTTCGCCAAATAAAGAGATGTATGCACAATATCTAGATATCTATAAAGCGGCGTTGGATAAGAATACGGTCAATTTTTTGAATTCCTTAATCGCATTAGACCTTTATTTTCTTAAAAATCTCAAATTTAATACTTCCCTGGGGATTGATTATTCAGAAGGTGCAAGGCAAGCTTTCTTCCCGGGTTCATTGATGGAAACCAATAACTATATGTCGAGTTATTTTGGTTTTAATCAACGCTTGGTGTATAATAACCGCTTGGAATATAACTTGGAATTCCAAGAACAACATAAATTGGATTTGACCTTAGGATCTTCTTATACGCAAGACCTGTACCGTTACAATTATGCGCGTGCTTATGATGGACCAAATGATTTTATCAAGGTTAACGTGGTAGATGGTGACCCTAATAAAGCGGGCTATTTGACACCAGTAGGTGGGTTATATGTGAACAGATACAATAATCGCGAAGATTTTCGATTGCACTCCCTGTATCTGGCCGCAGCATATAAATATAAAAATTTGCTGGACTTAAATGCGGTATTGCGTTATGATGGTTCATCGACAATGCAACCTGATTCACGTTGGTTGATGACGCCATCCTTCGCTGCAAAATACCATTTGATTCCCGAAAATGAGGACAACTTATTTAACCATTTGGGGGTAAAGGGCTCGTGGGCGAGGATTGGGAAACCGATATTTACAAGTAAGTTTGCCATCGGACCGAATTATACAGCTGATCTAAATTGGGGATCAGAAAAATCGTTAGTATCTTATAATGGTTTTGCCGTCGCATCCAGGCCTTATTCTGAAGGGTGGGTAGGCTATGATATCAAATGGCCTTATACAGACCATGCCGAATTGACAGTAGATGGAACCTTATTGGATAGAAAAATTGATTTTGAGGTTTCCTTATATCAAAAGAAAGATGCAAATCAGTTGGTTAATTCACCTATTCCTGCCGAATATGGTTATTCTGGACAGATTGTCAATGGATTAAGTGTAAAAAATACGGGCGTGGATCTCAATCTGTCTGCGAAAGTGCTGTCTAATCCTGAGACAGTACAATGGAATACATCACTCAATCTAAATTACAATCAAAATAAATTGACAGCACTTCCTGGGGGACGCAAGCAACTGAAAGTGGGTAATCGCTTATTAAAAGTAGGCGAGGCTATTGATCAGTTTTGGTTGTACGAAAACCAAGGGGCTTATGATACCGAGGCGAGTATCCCAGTTCAAAACGGTCAGAAAATACAGTTTGATGGTGTGGATTTTGCGGCAGCAGATCCCATCTGGAAGGATCAGAACGGAGATTTTAATATCAACGACGAAGATCGTGTGCTTAAAGGAAATGCCATGCCTAAACTGACAGGTTCATTTCAAAACTATTTCAAATTCAAAGGTTTTGACCTCAATATGCAATGGTATTTTGCACTTGGACACAAGGCCCTGAATCAACGCGCTTCCAATAAATATAACTTCATTAATACCGAAAACACCAATTCATTGGATGGGATTCGTGAAGTATTCCACTGGCAACAAGATGTTGACATTAATAAATACCCGATTTATAATCCTTGGAGCCCGATTGTTGCCTACCGTGTGGATCAAGATCTGTTTCTGGAAAATGCTTCTTTCTTGAAGTTGAGATCCTTGACTATAGGCTACGATCTTGCTCAATTGAACAATGTGAAAGATAAGATGAAGACCATTCGTAGAGCTTATGTTTACGTTGCAGCTACCAATTTATTGACGATCTCTAAGTTTTCAGGAGCGGATCCCGAACTGATAGATTTTAATGGATATTATACAGGTTATGGACTACCATTGTCCCCAATGGTTTCCTTAGGCGTTAAGTTAGATCTGTAATAATTTAATAGTAGAAAGAGTATGAAAAGATATAATCGATGGGCGGTAATGTTACTGATGGTACTGGGTATCACTGCTTTTACGAGCTCATGTAATAAAAAACTGGATATTGTCGCTTCCAATCTCGGATCCGAGAAATTGGAATGGGAATCCATATCTGATACGCGCGCACACTTAATGGGCATTTATGGCCTGATGCGGGCAGCATTAGTTGATAACTATGGGCATTGGGTGTATGGAGAGATGCGCTACGGTGACTTTACACCTTATTCACGCGCCGACCTTCGTGTCGTCCAAGAAAATAAACTGAGATCAGCTTATCCTTTACTTAAGGATCTGACGGACTGGCGCAGATTTTATGCGGCCATCAATGCAGCGTCACTTTTTATCGAACGCGCACCTGAGGTGATGGCGAAAGATAAGCGATACACAGAACGCGATATGAAATACGATGTTGCGCAGGCACGTACAATCCGTGCCCTGATGTATTTCTATATGGTCCGTATCTGGGGCGATGTTCCGCTGTTAAAAGAATCTTATGATAATGGTTCTTTTGTGGAACTTGCACGATCGACCGAAGCGACAGTTTTAGCTTTTGCAGAAACCGAATTATTGGCTGCTGCACAGGATTTACCTTACCGATACGCTGTAGGAACACAAAGTTATTATGGAGAGAGTTATGGTACTTGGGTAGGCGTATTGGTCAACAAAATTACAGCCTATTCTCTATTGGCACACGTGGCGGCTTGGCAAGGAAAATACATCAATGCGGAGGTATACTCTCGATTTGTTATCGATAACTTTGGACAGGCTAGCCTTGAATTATTGACGACATCAGCATTGGTGAATCCGGCCAACGGTATATTTGGTCCGAGCACACGGGCACAGATTTTAGCGATTCGATCTTCCTACGAATTGGGCGAAGCGACAAATACAGGCCATATCGAATCGTTGACTTTGGGTTATCCAATTGTCACCAAAGCCAAGCCGGATATCTATGTCAGCCGGGATACCATCAATAAATTGTTTGATGACGTCAACGACACGCGTTTCGGTATTGACTCCGTGTCGGGATTAGTACGGACCAACTACTTTACCAATTACAACGGCGATATTCCGATTTTTAGTAAGATCAAGGTCATCCGTAATGGTAATGGTGATTCTGATTTTTCCATTTTTGGATCGAACTTGGTTTTTACCCGCCTTGAAGAGATCTACTTACTGCAAGCGGAGGCAAAAGCTGTACTCAATCAGCGCGATGATGCCATTAAGTACCTCAATGTGATTAAGGAGCGTCGCGGTCTAAAGCCTTATATCAGCAACTCGCCAAAAGACTTATTGGAAGAGATCTTTTTGGAGAGAAGGCGGGAATTAATGGGAGAAGGCTGGCGATGGTATGACCAAGTTCGTTTGGCAAAGATTAAGAAAAATAATCCGGTCATGAACGATTTGATTCAGAAAGGCGGAATCTATTGGCCGATCTCCTCGGATGTACTGGAAAGAAACTCCAAACTGGTGCAAAACTCATATTGGAAATAATAGAATAGATAATCATGAAAAACAAACATATTTTTTTAGGCTTATCGCTAATCGTATTACTACTGAGCATTGCTAGTTGTAAAAAAGGGAATACCTATTACGAAGATTTTCAAGTCAAGTATACCGAATTTGACGGAACCTCATTGCAATTTTTGGAATCACAAGGTAATACCTATGACTCCTTGTTGTTAATCTTGGATCGTGTTCCTTCGGTACGTGCTAAGTTGAAAGATGCCAATGCAAAAACGACCTTTTTCGCAATGACGAATAGCAGTTTTACCAATGCGTTGGATGCCATGAACGGTGTACGAAAAGCGGGAAATAGATCCCCGCTTTATCTCGAAGATATTCCCCAATTGATCCTTGATTCCTTGACTTATCATTATGCCTTTGATGGTGAATACGATACCCCTTACCTACGGGATTTTGTTGAAGGAAAAGTGATTAAAGCCATTGACGATTACGATATGACCTTAAGGTATAAAGTAACATCTGCTTCCGGAATTATTGGCGGCGGTCAACAACAGATCATCTTGAGCGATATGAATAAGTCTATTTTTCAGCGCTACTGGCAGGAAAGCGCAACATCTGTGGTGAATATCCGTACACAAAATGGTATGTTACATGTACTCGCTCCAAGTCATAATTTCGGATTTAGTAAACTCGCTAAATTATTAAACAAATAGCATGGAAAAGAAAATATTTAAATCGGCAAAACAGGTATTGGTGCTCGGGATGGGACTTTTTATGCTAGCCTCATGTAATAAGTATATTCCGGATGACCAAGACTCTCTCGGTACTGACGTGGTGTATAGCACCAATGAATTTATGCCATTGTTAGGAAGAAATACCTTCTATAATAATATTGTCAATATTGGGCAGAATACATCACAGCCCCTCAATTTTAAAATTGTAAATGTGCGTGATATTGATGGACAGCCTTCAACACTTTTTGATGATAAATTTCCAGTAAAAATCTGGACAAAATCATATAGTGGCGAAGAGAAATCCATCGCAGAAATTGAAAACAAACGTAAGATAGAATACCGTCCTATTCTCGAGATTCTGGAGAAATCAGGTAATATAAACTTTTGGGGACAGGCCGTAAATTCAAATTTTGTCAAAGCGCAGCCAGATTCAGGATATGTGTTTGATATTGAAGTGACCAACACTGGTGGACGCAGATATTTGCGGAATTTTAAATTAAAGCCTTATCGTGAGCGTGCATTTGAACCGAGCATCATGGATCCGGTGACAGGCTTATCGCCGCTACCTTATACACATCCTAGCAGGACAACTAACTTGTATGGTGTACGAACAAATCAATTTATTTATCCAGGTCTAATTAATGTTTATTTCAATAAGTTGGAAAGCAAGGGTACGGAAAGTAAAACATTGACCATAAGTTTCTTGGATTCTTTAAATCGTCCAATAGATGTGAAGAAATTTGCAGCGACAGAATGGGATAAATTAGTGCATGGTTTCAACCACAGATTTGAAAATGGTAAGGTGATTTATGACGTTGCTTATCCTATTCCATTGGCACCGATCAAAACCGACTATTCTTCAAGCGATGGTAACTATGCCGTGATGAAATTCAAATTCCGGAGGAAAGGGCAGTTTGGTTTTCTTGAAGATTGTGGGATCGAGATGCCTTTTGCGATCTACGAAGAGGGGGATTGGGAGATACAGTTTCGCTTCACCACTGAAACACCAAAATTTGACTGATGATGGACGGATTAATTAGCTTAAAGATTATGAGAAAAATTTGCATAATATTTACTTTCATTTGCACCTTGTTTGTGGGGGAGACATGGGCACAAACCATGGTCAAGGGGGTTGTGAAAGGAAACGATAACAGAGCACTCAGTGGCGTTTCTATACGCTTGGAAACCCCCAAACGAGACCTGGGAAAAACTGGAGAAGACGGACGGTTTGTGATTTCGGTGCCGAACAGCGGGGTGATGGTATTTTCGTATCAGGGCTATCGTACGGAGAAGCATACGATTGTTGCTGGTAAAAAAGAATATAATGTGACCCTCGAAAGTACCGCACAGGAACTCGAAGAGACTGTTGTGGTGGGATATCAACAACGTAAAAGAGAGACATTGACGGGCTCCGTAGTAACAATCTCCGGTAAGGAAATACAGGATATCCCTTCGGGAAACTTTGTCGACCTTTTGCAAGGTAAGGTGGCGGGTTTAAATATTCAGAACAATACAGGTAGCCCAGGTATGCGCGGAACAATGGCCGTACGGGGGATGTCCAATTTCAATGTTTCGGGTAGCGGTGATAATACTTTTGTGACACCGACATCGCCTTTATTCGTTATTGATGGTGTCCCTATCGATGACAACTCGGGCTATGAATATGGATTTGAAACAGCAGGCCCAGGTGTATCACCTATTTCAATGATTCCGCCAGAAGATATCGAAGATATTACCGTTATGAAAGATGCGCAGGCAACAGCGATGTATGGATCGCGTGGTGCTTATGGTGTTATTCAGGTGCGTACCAAACGTGGTAATTCGAAAGTGCCTATCGTAAATTATCAAGGTCAGTTTTTCTTTTCGGCAGTGCCGCAATTGCGTCGCGTGATCGGTGGTAAGGGAGAACGTATGGTGCGTTTGGAACAAATCCTGATGAATGATACGACATTGGCTGCAGCGCTGCGCCGTATAAACGATTCACCAATATTGGCCGATTCCCTGAATCCCTATTATAACAACTCAACGGATTGGCAATCTTACTTCTACCGCAATACCATGAATCAGACACATAATATTGGTATCTCTGGCGGAGAGCGTACATTCAATTACAAAGCCAATATGAACTATTATGATGAAAATGGTATCATCGCCAATACGGGGTTTAAGAGATATACAATGACCTCCAATATGCAGTATGAGCCGAGTGAACGTTTCAGGATGATGACTAACATCAATGTCAATGTGGCGCAAAATAAGATGGGTTCAGGGAATGCCCTGATGCAGACGGGGGTAGGTAAATCAGTCAACACAACCTCGCTGTACCCCTCGCCTTCCTTATTTTCTGGAAGTATGGGGGCACTATCGGCATTGGGTGTGGATGACCAGAATAAAACCGGAAATTATGTTGGACAATTGGAATTGCAGTATGTCCCTATCAAAGATGTACGTGCATCGGTTACCTTAAACTATAACTATACAACTTCGACAAAAGATCGTTATACACCAGAGGTACTTTTAGGTAACTCTTCAGAAGTATATAGTTATTATAGTAACAAAAGTAAAGTCTATAACCGGAATCAACTATCCTATGTGAAGGCAATTAAAGAGAAACATCTTTTTAGTGTCTATGGATTTACGGAAATGGAAATATCCGCATCCTCCGAAGATTTATCTAAGATTCGTGGAACTGCCAATGATCAATTTCAAACGGGAATTAGCTACAATACACGAAATACGCTCGGAGGTTTGTTAAACTCATTAAATAATTTTAGATCAGTTGCTTATGCGGGGAGTTTCTCGTATAACTATGATTCAAAGTATATTCTTGATTTGACTTACCGTATTGATGGTAGCTCGTTGACCGGTGGTGCAACACCTTGGACCAAAAATCCTTCGGCTGGTTTACGTTGGAATTTCAAGAAAGAGAAATTTATGGAAAATGTAGACTGGTGGGACACGGGGTTCTTGAGAGGATCGGTCGGTCGGACAATTTCACCAGCGGGAACCTTGTCGGATATCTATGGTTGGTATCAGATTGATGATGGTCGCTACAACAATAGACCGACGACATCCTTGGATCTGGAAATTGCCCCAAATACAGGCTTAGTACCGCAATCGACAACCCAATGGTCGGCCGCAGCAGAGCTTGGATTTTTTAATAGCTCCCTCTATATTACTTATGAAACTTATTACAAGCAATCGGATAAAATCTTAGATAAAAAACCAATTGCAAATCATAATGCGTTCAGGAATGTATTGACAAATGAGAAAGCAATGGTGAATAAAGGTCACGAGCTGAGTATCCAATATCGGCCAAAACTAGCTAACTCCGATTGGGAACTGAATGCGAATGCAACTTTTGCGATAAACAGGGATTATGTCACCTCATTGCCAGATGGTGCTCGCCAATTGGTCAAAGAGGATGGATCAGGATATGATCTCCCCCAGTTCTTTCGTCTAGGGCGTAATGCATTTACTTTTGTCTTGTATGATTATAAAGGCGTTTATAAAGCTGATGATCAAGTACCAGTCAATCCGCTAACGGGACTGCGTTACCGGGCAGGGGGGGAAATGAACGAAGGTAAATTCTTCCGTGCCGGAGATCCCATTTTTACTGATCTAAATGGTGATTATGTGCTCGACGAAAATGATTTAGTCTATGTCGGTAATTCGCAGCCCGCAATTACAGGGGGACTTTATCTTTATACACGCTATAAAAACTGGTCTTTGCGTACGCAACTATCCTATACCATAGACCGTGATATCTTAAATACAGCCTTGACCGATCGCTTCCGGAACTATTCGGATCCAACTGGACAAAACTATGGCTCTGGTGCGCCAGGTGCTTATGTTCCTTTGGATGCTTATAACGTATGGCGCCAATTGGGCGATAATGCAGATTATCCCAATGTTTCGGACTTTACACGCTTAACATTATATAATCCTTATCGCTACAATTCGACCATGTTTATGGAAGATGGTTCCTATGTGAAAATTAATTCGGTCACAGTGGGTTATAATTTTGATAGGAGATGGGCACGTCGATTTGGGGTGTCTTCTGCCCGTATCAATCTGACCGCAAATAATGTGTATACATTTAGTAACTACTCTGGACCAGATCCAGAATTGGTAACAGGCGTAGGACGTGATGGTTCAAACGGTTATCCAAGTAGAAGAACCTATTCATTGGGGGTAAGTGTACAATTCTAAGTTCGAAAACAACATGAGAAAGAAATTTTTATATCTATTTATACTGGGAGCATCCCTAGGTTTGGGCTCCTGCGGAAAGGACTTCCTGAATATTACTCAGATTGACAAATTAACGGGAAATAATTACTGGACCAGGCAAGCAGATGTCGATCAGTACATGGGGGGGATCTACTCTACTTTCAGAGAGGCGACCATGACGAATATCTTTTTTCCAGCGTCGGGCGACTTGCGCTGTGCTCCTACAAATCGGACGAGTGCAACATCAGGGGCTGGAAGGGATTATATTTCATTGTTGAGGCAAAATGATTTGAATGCCATTATGGCTAGAACCAGTGAGGATGTGAGTAATAATTTTGCCTATTTCAGATTTCCTAGAATCACGCAATGGAATAACTTCTATAAGATGGTTCAAAATGCGAACATTGTCATCTACCAATTGGAAAATAAAGATATGCCATTCCTTAGTGAGGACATGAAAAAAACCTATAAGGCAGAGGCTGTTTTCCTGCGTTCCTTAGCTTATTTTTTCATGGTACGTTTATATGGTGATGTCCCTTATTATACGGATGTAAATACGAACCCCCTGCCGCGGACAAATATGTTCACCGTATTGAAGAACCTTTCGGCCGATTTGGATGCAACCTATAAAGATCTTCCATGGACATATGATGATCCTTCTGTTGTCGCTGTGAAAGCAATGCGCGGTGCAGCCATGGCACTTAATATGCATATCAATATGTGGATCGCAGGACTGGGAACCGAAGATAAAACAATGCTTTATCAGAAAGTGGCTGATCTAGGAAAAGAGTTGATGGAAGAAAATGGCGGCGCGTATGCTCTATTGGACCTCAGCAGAACAAAAGAGATCTTTAAAGGCCGGACAAAAGAAGGCTTGTTTGAGATTGTGCAAAACTTCAACTATGGCGAAAGTTTTCACTTGTCGGCATCTTATTCGGATTATGTGCTCCATGCGCCAAATAAAGTGACAACCAAGTCCTATATCTATTACGATCCGAAATTTATGGAAAAGATGTATCCACCGACTGAGGACGATCAGCGTAAAGTGTATTGGTTTGATAAGGATATCTATTCGACAAACGGAGATTTTCAATGTTTAAAATTTTCGAACGTATTTATGGAAGAGGGCGAAGATAACAATCCAGATGATAACCAAATGGTATTCCGCTATCCTGACCCAATTTTATTACGAGCCGAAGCCTTAGCAGAATTAGGAAAAGATGAAGAGGCAAGAACTGTTGTCAACGTCATTCGTACACGTGCTAAAGCAGCACCTATTCGAGACAGTGGGGATGATTTGAAAGATGCTATCTGGTGGGAGCGCGTCAGAGAGCTCTTAGGAGAAGCAAACTTCTTTTATGACTTGGTGCGCACTAAGAAAGTTATCAATTCGGAATACACAAGTGCCCCGATGTCGGTTGCAGCCTTTAACTCGGGCGGTTGGACCTGGCCAATTGATAAATCTGCCCGGACAAATAACCCTTATATGCAATTAAATAATTACTGGAACTAAAGGAATAGATCATGAAAAAGATTTGGAAATATACTTTTTTACTGTTGATGGCAGTTTCGCTGGTTTCGGCTTGCAAAAAAGAAGATTATATCGATACGGGTATTCATGAAGCGAAGTTTAACGGTACGATTTGGAATTACCTGGAATCAAGACCCGATTTGTTTGATACCTTAATGGTCGCATTGAAAGCCGCTAAGTTGGATGATGTACTCAAAAACGATGAGGTAACCTTCTTTGCCCCCCCTGATCCTTGTATCTTGAGGTCTGTATGGTTGTTGAATCAGACATTATTCCGTTCAGGTCAGGATTCCATTACCAAACTGGAGCAAATCAGGCCGGAAGTTTGGCGAAAATACCTGTCCAGGTATATTTTTAAAGGGAAGAACGTAGCCAAAGATTATCGCCAGATCGATACTCTAAACTTGGCTGCATTTCCTGGTGGGGTATATAAAAACCTAGCTGATGGCGATATGAATATTGGTGTGCTCTACAATGATGTTGTCAGTAAAAATGAAAGTTCTGGTGGTACACAGGTTATTAAATATGCGGGCTATCGTCAACTTTATTTGAACTACCCGTATTCCTTTAGTGTACCCGATGAGATTAAGGATTATTTTGTCCCGTATATTACAGCACCGGTAGCAACATCGGATATTCAACCGACCAATGGTGTATTACATGTGCTGCAATTCTCGAAACATTCCTTTGGATTTCAGAATTACGAATTTGCAGATGAGGCTTACTTGTTGGGTGTGCTCCCCAAATAACGACCTGATATTACTATGAAAAGAAATTTAATAACCAAAATAGCTATCCTGATTGTAGCATTAATCGTATTTGCTGCTTGTAGCAAGGATATTGTAACCGGAACAGATCCGTACGCAGGAGGTAAAGAGCCGCTGGGAGTCGGATTTTATATTAACTATCCAGAACCAGGGATGGCCAAACCTGGTGAATTGGTCGATTTTTATGTGAAAGGCCTAAAAGGAAAATTAGATCAGATCAACTTTTTTGTCAATAACACGAAGGTAGAGGTAGTCTCGGCGAAAGATTCACTAGTTACAATTAAGGTGCCGGCACAGATTACCTCCGGAAATGCCAAAATAGTTGTGGGTGAAGAAATTTTTTATGGTCCACGGCTGGAAATTGAGGGAAATACTTCCGTAGACGAAAACTATGGCATGGTAAACGGATTCCGAGGTGGAGTATATGATATTCTACCGAATGCGGGTGGTTTTATAGTAGCGGGGTCTTTTTATAACTTCGAAAATGAAGCAATAACGCTAAATGTTCCAGAAAATCAAAAGGTCTACCGCAACGGGGTACATTTTATTGATGCGAATGGCAAGACGAGTACTAATATGAATTTTGGACAAGGGACATTCGGTGGCGGTTTTGTGCGATCTATTGCCAAGACGAGTGATGGTAAGTTTATCTTTGCCGGTGCTCTGGGAACTTTTGCAAAACGAGCGGTAAATAACATTGTCCGTGTCAATAATGATGGTAAGATTGACTCCATGATTGTAGAAGTGATCAATCCGAGTAATGACCCGAAAAATTCATTGGATACGGTGTCTGCCTTTAATGGAGGTGTAAACGATATGATTATCAGGACCTTTACAGTAGCAGATAATAAAGTAATTGCAGTAGGAAACTTTACATCTTACTATAAGATTGATTACGACTATTCTTCCCGTGATTCCCGTAGATATATTATCTCGACCGCAAAGAGTGTCATTCGCATGAAGGAGGATGGTTCGTTGGATTCTACATTTGCGCTGAACAACTCAGGTGCCAACGGACAGATTATGGATGCTGCCATGATTGATAATGAACGTATTGTCATCGTAGGTGCATTTACGACTTATAATGGCAAGGCAGCCAACGGAATTGCCTGTATCAAATCAGACGGTTCCTTGGATGAGACCTTTACTTTGAAAGGAAATATTACCAGATTATTTAAGGTGAGCTATAACAGTACCTTAAAAAAATTAGCTGTTTCGGGCATATTCACAGGTGCTGGTGCTACAGGGAGGATAAATAACATTGCCCTGATCAATACGGATGGAACAGTTGATGAAACCTTCATTCTGCAGGATATTGGTACTGGAATTATTAATTATGCGCAGATATTGAATAATGGACAAGTGATTATTGACGGTACGCAACAAAGCTATGCTGGTGTGCCAAGGGCAAATTTATTGATCCTGGAAAGAAATGGCGAATTACTGCAAAAATATAATTCATTGGGACCATTCACTGGCGATCTTGCTAAGGTTGTAGAGACGAAATCCTCTTTAGGTGAACCTGCCTTGTTGCTCGGAGGAAATATTCTCCAATTTGGACAAAAGACAGTAGGAAACTTCTTTCGTTTGGAAATCAAGAATTAACCCAATAAATGAAACTGGTTATGATTAAGTATTTAAGAACTTTAAAACATATTTGTCTAGCACTTGGTGCCTTAATAGTATTAGGTGCTTGTAATAAAGATTTTCCGAACTTGTTGCAGAATTTCAATGAAGCAAAGGATAGTCCCGAAAGTCGTGATAAGGTGTTATTGGTTATCGTTGATGGGCTTTCAGGTCCTGCCATGCAGGATATTGCCCCAACGAATATTGATCTGATGACACGTAATGGCCTAGTTACCTATGGTAGTTTGGCCGATCCAACGACCGATTTTGAAGTGACCAATCAATCGGTTACAGCCTCGTTATTGACGGGTGTTAATAGTGCTAAAAATAAGGTCATTGGGACGGATTTAAGTCCGATTGACTTGAATAAGTATCCAACGATTTTCACGAAGCTGAAGCAAAATGCAACGAGCCGTAAATCGAGCCTTTTCACTTCCGACGCAAAATATGGTGCTACCCTGGGTAAAGATGCCGAAGTTAAGGTGGAAAGTAATGATGCTGCGGTGGTCACTGCGGCGAACACTTCGTTGTCAAATACGGAATCAGATTTAAATGTCATCCATTTAACGGAAGTTGATAAAGCCGGGAAATCCTCAGGCTATACGGGCGAGGATACAAAATATGTCGCTGCAGTCAATGTGCTGGACAAGCAAGTTCAATCCTTATGGGAAGCGATCAAGAAAAGAACTAGTTTCAATACGGAAAACTGGATTGTGATCATTACTTCAGCTCAGGGTGGGGTATCTACGGATCCGGTGACCGATTTTACCCCTTATGGGGATAGTAAAAGAGATACATATACCTTGTTTTATTCACCAAAGTTTGCACGGAAAATTGTTCCAAGACCCAACTCTAAAGACATTCCTTTTGTGGCAAATGCGACGAGATATACCTATGCGAGCAACAATCAAGTCATTGGCAAGCTAGCTGATGCAAATAAATTCAATATGGGAATGGGGAGTGATTGGACGATGACCCTCTTCTTAAAGTATAATGTCGCAAATTCTAATTATTCGTATCCGATATTTTTTGCCAAACGTGTGGAGGGCTTTACTGGAGCTGGCTGGAACTTCTTTTTAGAAGGGAATTACTGGGGTTTTAATAGCTCAATCGCAGGACAAGCATTCGGCCCTAGTATCAATGATGGTGAATGGCATGCGCTGACAGCAGTTATTAAGCGGAGCGGAACTCAGGATTCTGTCTATGTCTATACCGACGGAACAAACGCGACGGTGTCAGGGAAATCTTCTCAAGTAGGTGCCAATGGCAATAATCTCGATAACACAAGCCCGCTGACCTTGGGCTTCAATCCCGGTAATGGAAATACGGACTGTAATATTTCCATCTGTAATGTACAGATTTATAATCGTGCCTTTTCGGCCGAAGAAGTAAAACGATATGGAGGGGTAACACATATTGACCAAACGTATCCATTCTGGGATAATCTTCAAGGGTATTGGCCTGGTTATGATGATGTTAATACATCTGTGTTGACAGAAAAAACGGGGAAAGGATCGGGTAACTTTAGACTGATGGGCCCGGTTTCTTGGACAAGTTTCAATGAATTGGTGCCGTTTTTTCAACCACCGATTGAGGAATCCTTTTATCGTTTAGTGCCTAACGCCGTTGATATTCCTTTTATGATCTATCAATGGTTGGGGGTATCGGTAGAATCATCATGGAATTTGGACGGCAAAAGCTGGACGCCAAACTATACACAAATTAGAAAATAACCAAATTTTGACCTAATGAGAAAGAGATATTTAGTTTATGGATTATTTGTTGGGTTGATGGCCTTTGCCTCTTCCTGCAGTAAATATGGTATTGAGTTTCCCGATGGTTATCAATCTGGAGATTCAACGGAAACACCGTTACAGTCGGATACAACCATGGGCAAAGCTGATAAAAGTTTGTACCATCGGGCTCGGATATATCCTGGTTTGGTAGGAGAGAATGTGTTACGTGTTAAGGATACCACGATTTCTATGCTAATGAATAGAAAGTATGTGTCATCATTTGAATATAAGGTCAGTGTAACGCCTGCCCCAATTTATACGACCGGATTATATGCTCCCGCAGGAGAGGTAATTCGGATTACAGTACCTGCTGGTGCTATTGGGATGACTGTACAGATTGGCGTGCATACGGACAATATAACCGGCAAAGATGCGCCACGTAGGGATCCTATTCTGTACACGAGAAAGGAATTGTTCCCAGGGACAAACTACATTAAGAATCTTTATGGGGGAACCATATGGATTATTAATCAGAAAGCAAGTACAACTCCTGTTAATATTAAAGTAGCGGGGGCTGTCAAATCCACAGACTTTATTTTAGGGAAGTCTACGGTGGACGATTGGAAAAAAAAGGTCTTGTCGCAAGATGTACCTTGGATGGATCTTATCGGGGAGCGCGTTGCCTTCTCCGTTCCGCGTTCACTGGTTGTTAAATTCATCCAGTCGGGAAAAATGGATCAGGTGGATGAAGCGCTGCGTTTGTGGGACGATACTTATGTCAAAGATTATTACCGTTGGATGGGATTGTCTGCAGATGCGGCCGATCCAAAAAATCGCTATCCAGAATTTTGGGAGAGAGGTGTAATGGATATTCACCCTTCATTGGGTTATGCACATAGTGGTAGCCCATGGGTGATGCAAGAAGATGAATATTGGCTGGATGAACTGACTAATCCGAATACGATCAGAAAAGGGACTTCATGGGGATCGTACCATGAGGTCGGTCACAATTACCAAGCGAGCTGGGCCTGGAGCTGGTCTGATTTAGGTGAAACAACAAACAATCTGTTTATTTTTAATGCTGCGCGAAACCGTGGCAATACTTCTCGCAAAGATTTCCATCCCGCATTGAAGACATCGATTCCTGCGGCATTAAAATTTGCTGCGTTGACTTCGGCGAAGAATTTTTCTAATTTCCCTGAAGAATTGGGTATAGATGCTGATGACCCTTTTGCACGATTAACGCCATTTCTTCAGATTTTTGATAAAGCAAAGGGTAAAAACGGTGAATCAGGCTGGGATTTTTTCCCTTTTATCTATAGTAAAGCGAGAAATGAAAATTTTGCCAATTCTTTGGATCAGGCGAAACGGGATTACTTCTATCGTCAGCTATGTAATTTTACAGGCCAGGATTTCAATCGTTTTTTTATTGCCTGGGGGATTCCGGTAAGTAGTTCAGCCAAACGTGAAATGCGTGAGAAATATTCACCAATGGATCGCGCGATTTGGGAATACAATCCATTGACATTTACAGGGGGCGAGGGCGTATTGCAACCGCGTTATTTCTTACCTAGCGGTTTGTTCGAATTTACGGCCAATGTTGCGACAGCAACCAACGAAAGTACCGGTAAGTTTAGTGCAATGACGGATGGCGATCCAAATACCTATTGGCATACTTGCTGGTCTGGCTGTTCTATCCCGACGACTTTACCTGTGGAATTAACCATGAATATGAAGGAAGTCAATGTCTTTAAAGGCTTTTATTACAAAAATAGAGCAAATGCGACCTTCGCGACTAAGGTTAACGTTTTTATCAGTAAGGATAACAAAAACTGGACTGATATGGGGCAATATGCGTTGGGTAGCGCTTCCCAAACAACAGCTCAGAATGCAGCAATGAAAGAGTTTACTTTTTCGAACCTCGTGGAGGCGCAGTACGTGAAATTTGTGTTCCCTGATCCAAATACTGGCGGAGCAGTACACGTGGCGATTGCCGAATTAGGGGTGTTTTACGATATATAAACTTAAGTTATGAAAAGATTATTCAATATAAAGAAAGCCTTAATTGTCGTCGTAAGTGCAGCGTTTTTGCTGGTTGGCTGTACAAAATATGCCAATCCGCCTGCCGTGTACGAGGACTATGAGCAGAATTTGCAACAACCCGTAAAACGGAAGGTGCTTTTTATTTCCATCGATGGATTAGTAGGACAGGAATTGAAGAAGAGCGTGCCAAGCAATATCGCCGAATTACTCAAGACAAGTAAGTATACTTTCAATGCCCTGGCGGATGAGAATACAAGTAACCCATCCTCTTGGATGACCATGATGAGTGGAGTGACATACGCTAACCATCATATTGTCGATGAGTCTTATATTCCAAGACCAAACGAAGATGATCCACACGAAAATATCGCGGGTTATCCATCTATGTTGTATCGTATTGCAACAGTAGCCCCATCAATGAAGACAAGCGTCGTATCACGATCAGTAACCTTGAATGATAAGCTGCTTGTAAGTGCAAATGAAACCTTTAATGGAGCTACTGATGAAGACGTCAAGAACAAGGTGTTAGATTTGTTTAACACTAAGAATAGCGAGTTTATGATTGTACAATTTACGTCCTTATTGGAAGCGGGCGAAAAAGGTGGGTTTACAATGAGCAATAACGATTATGCGAATGCCCTAAAGAAAGTTGATGGTTATATCGGTGAAATAGCAAAAGGGCTGGCTGCCCGCAAGAATTATCCAAATGAAGACTGGTTAGTAATTTTAACATCAAACCACGGTGGAATTGGCGACTCTTATGGAGGTGGAACTTTAGAGGAGAGGAATACCTTTGCCATTTTTCAGAATAAAAACTTTAAAGGCGCTGAATTGACAGGTAAAGCGATGAGTTATGTTCGGATGTGGGGGTACGACGGTACTGGAAATAAGCCTTTAGGGGTAAGAGCAGTAAGTGATAATTTGGGTAATTCAAGCGACTATGATTTGGCGACTACAAAAGAATTGACGATTTCTGCGCGGTTCAGATTTAATTTGAATAATACCATTATTTCATCAACCTACCAACCAAATACGTATAACTATTGGTACTCCGGTATTTTCGGTAAAGATTCAAATACCTCACTAGGTACTCCTGGGTGGATGTACTTTACTTGGGGAAATGATTTGCAGGTCAAGATCAGTGATGGTGTCAAAGAGGCCACTTGTCAAACAGCAAAAGTCAATGGAGAGTGGTATACCATGACCACCGTCATCAAAGCGATCGGAAATGACCAAGTAAATATCAAGATTTATAACAATGGGACATTAGCCCAAGAAACGACGACATCTGGAATGAATGTCGCCAATATCAAAACAAATGATCCCTTGATTTTTGGCTATAGACCAAATATATCCTATGATTTGGTGGATTTTGATGTGTCGAATGTATCCATCTTTAATAAAGCTTTTACACAAGATGAAATCCGTAACTCATTATGTTCTACGGACGAATTGACGAAATCTCCTTTTGCCAATAACTTGAAAGGGTATTGGAAGATGTCACCTACTGAAAACGGATCGATTCAGAATGAGGTAGCGGGTAAGAGTGCAATGGGACTTACGGGGGATTTCCAATCCAGAATGACCTCCGAAGTAGTGCCTTGTGAGTTGGGCGACAATGCCGTATTTATTCAGGCAGCGGACTTTTTTCCACAGATATTTTATTGGTTGGAAGTGCGGACCTTAAAGGACTGGAAATTGGAAGGGCAGGTGTTTTTAAATAAATACGAAGTAGAGTTCCTCTTGCCAAAGCAATAAGAAAATAGATTATAAACTAAGCTCCATCGTAATGGTGGAATAAACGTTATTTAAAGATGAAAAGGAATTTTAAAATGAGCTGGGCATTTAATGTCATTTTAGGAGCTTTTTTACTGAGTATGGGGAGTTGTAAAGAAGAAGAACTTGTGTTTCCTCAGCAAGGGGATCAGGAAACCATTGTGACGGAGACACGCCCAACAGCAAAGCCAACAAATTTGACTTATGTATCAGCTTTCAACCAAAATATAGAAATACATTGGCCTGCTTTGTCAGATCGTGTCGTCAAAGCACAGATCAAATACAAAGATGGTGCTGCAGATAAGCTATTGGATGTCACTAAATTCAACGAGCCTACAATCATTCACTTAAGTGAATTGAAAAGCTATGACTTCGCATTGCAATATTTTACTTCGGACGGTACAGGCTCTAAAGTGACCAAAACTGTTTTAAGCCCGAGAGCCTATGAAGTGGATTATAAAATGGAGAATGTCTCAGTACAGCCAATTCCAGGCGGGGTAACATTTATCTTTCCAAATACCTCACAGCGTGAGCTTCCAGGGAAACTGTTGTATGCAGTTGGGGGAAAATCTTTTGAGGTAGACTTGAAGGGGAATACACAGGACACGGTGACGGTTTTGAATTTAACTGACGAAACGAAAAAGATAGATTTTTCATTAAAATTCCAGGATGATCAATGGAAAAGGACGGCGACCGCTCAATCTCAAACAGCTCCCGGTCTGCTGACTTACAAGTTGATTCTGCCGACAGTCATTCCATATACAGAAGGTAATAAAGGTATATTGTCTTGGACAAATGCTACAAAAGATCCCGTTACTGTTAAAGTTCAGTATGAATTAAACGGAGTGATGAAAAATGTTATCGTTGAAGGAAGCACAGATGTAAAAGGCAAACTAGTATTTGATGTTCAAGGAACGATGACTCTAATCACATACACGATGGAGACAGAAGGCCAGACTTCCACTGCTATAAGTGGCCGTGTAGGACTATTGGAAAAAACAAGTTGGACAGCCGAGGTCTCTTCAACTGAATCTGGAGAAGGTGCTGCAAATGGAATTGGGAAAAGCCTCATAGATGGAGACATCACAACATATTGGCATTCTAATTGGTCTAACGATGAACCTCCATATCCACATTGGTTCATTGTGGATATGTCTAAAGTGGAAGTTTTTGCTCGTTTCGGGATGATCCGGCGGCACAACAATACCACAGGAGGATTTAAGCTTTTTAACGTTGAAGTATCCTTGGATAAGACAAACTGGACGTTATTGGGGAAAGATTTGTCCTTTAACTCGGCAGATAACCCAGCCGCTTGGCAAGAATATGAAGTAGCACCAACCAAAGCAAGATATGTACGAATTACGATGACGGAGCCAATGAATTCTGCGAAATCTACTCACTTAGGTGAATTTAGGGCGTATGCTTATTAATTGCAATTATCGTTTTTAGACTTAACAAGGGAAAGGCGAAGTTCGATATTACATAATCGGAGAACGAAGATGTTCGATTTAGAAATCGCCTACAAAGTATCCACTTTGTAGGCGATTTTCTTGTGTGGTATTCTCGAATGGTAAACAAGGTCCTGTAAGTTGGTGAACATCTTGATGAAGTCCGGCCCGTCTTTATTTATGGCAATCATTTTTGCGATTTCTCCGGGCGTTCAGATTCTGGACTATTGAAGATGCGGCGATAGTAAACAAGCTGACCGGTGTTGCAGACACCTTGGATAGTAATACAGAATCCTTTGGCCTTACTGTTGTTGAAAAATTTGATCTGCTTGGATGCTGCCGTACTATCTATTGAAATAAATGGATCCCAATAGAGCGTCATTCGATTATCCTCCAGAATTTTTCCTTTATTAGTATCTTCGGAGTAGTCGCGTTGTGTGAACTGCTTGATAGGCATATAACCAAATGTGGTCTGTTCATCTAGGTATTTACCAAAATCTCGATCTTTTTCTGATGGTGCTAGTTCGAAAATTAACACTGCTGCGGCTCCGTTTGCAGGTGGAAATGAGCGATAACATTTGATATAAGCATAGTTAGAAACGTCGGCCATTAAAAAATCTCGGTCTGGGTCACGTTTTCTCTGTCCATTGAGATAAGTCACGTAATTATATCCATTCAAATGACGACGGAGATAATCGTATAAGGACATGGCTCTTTTTTGGACTTCTTCATCTAATAATGGAAGTAATATTTGATCTGGGTCGAGATTGGTTGGAATATCTTGTAGCTTGAATCGACGTTCTAAAAGTGAGATCTCACGTTGTCTCTTTGTCAGCCGCTTAACATTAGCAGTAGGGAGAATGCGATTTCCTTTAGCATCTGTATAGAAATAGCTCTTAAAATTTGTGCGCTCCTGCGGTTCAGAATACCCCGGTTTTTGGCCTGATTTAGAAATAGGGCTGTAAAAAGGAGTCCTATATTTGTTTGAATCTACAAAAGAGTAATTGACTTTGAAAGGATAGAATTTCAATTGAGAATGGATCTGGCTGACGCGCGTGTCCATGGAATCAAAGACAATTAAGTTGGGTACAGTAAATCGGCCGAGAGAATCCATTTCGGCTTCAGTGTATTTGAACCTAAGTTTTTGAAAATCTTTGTAACCAAAAGAGATCCCTCTTCTTTTGCCGCTTTCTTTGAATTTGCGCTGGTTGTATTTTAGATAGCGTTTGTAGAATTTTGGCCATGCACTCGCTTGCATGCTGATCTGCCCTCTTAATACAATCAAGGTATCGGGTTGTATTACTGAATCTGTAGGACAAACCTCCGAAAGCCAGGATTGACTTTGAATAAAAAGATCTTTATGTTTGGTCGATTGCCAGATTTTTAATGTACTTGGAATTTCATATGCAGTTATGGGTTTGAAAATAAGATCGGTTATTATATTACTAGAACTGTCAATAGGTATGTCGATGTCGGTGATCGAAATTGACAAACTTGCTCGCTCAATTGTGTGAGGCAGTGTTAAAGACAGCGTATTTGCAGATTTGCTTCCTCTGCCCTGTTCAATTCTTACTTGGGGCGTAATTTCGATCGTATTTTGCCTAATAAGCTGACTTTGTTTCGAGAGCATTTTTCCCTGACTATCGCTTATTTGTACTTGCATAATTCCATATTCCAAATCACTATTTTGAATTGGGATATTGATTTTTTTGGCGCTTGACACCTCAATGTTCTCCGAAAACAGGAGCCGTTGACCAATGCTCGCCTTTACATTGACCGTTTTTGGGGCTGTATTACTTTGTAATTGGATACTTGTTAAATTTGTATCGGCCATAATAAGGGGTTTAATGCCTAAGACGGCTTGTGGCATGCTATTTTTTCGAAGTCCCCCTTTGGGATCTAACCATTCGACCCTATAGTTGGCTAACGTCGCTGGGACGAAGTTTACTTCGGCAAGTCCAGCTGAATCGGTTTCAAATGTCGTAATCTGTTTGTTTTGATCGTCCAGCAAGCTCCCTTTTGTTATAAAAGGTAAACCAGATTGGTCGAGCGCATGAAATACAACTTGGTTTTCAATTCCGCTTAATAATATTCCGCCGCTGGGGTTTATATATAGGAATGTTTGTTTGGATTTAGGGCTGAGAGAAACTGACTTTTGTTCTTCACCGAAATGCAATACGCCCAGTTTTTTAAAGTAGGGTTTCTGCGCAGAACATTGCTGATTTCGTGTGTAAGCATTGATGTAAATATTATTTCCTTTAAATTGAGGAGGAATAATAAAATAGCTTGCGCTTATACCCTCAGTGACCATCGCGACAGATTGCTGAAATTCTACCCCTTCTTCATTGGCCATGCGCATATAAAGGTTGAATACTGTATTGGCAGGCCTTCCATCCTCGAGTAGATAGGCTTTAAACCAGACCGTGTCGGCAGGAATATAATAATCCCTGTCGGTGTGAAGATAAATGCTTCGGTTTTGCGCGCTTAAGTATAACGCTGCAAATAAAGCAATGATGGTGAGTAAAATAGGACGCATTGTGCTCAAATTTTAGATTACTAGTTTTTCTTTATAGCGCTTTTTATATGCTTATTGTATTTTATTTGAAGCCAAATTTTCGAGGGAAATACGTTAAAGATAACATAAAATATTGCGTTAAATTATTGCGATAGCCCTGTGAAAATTCGGTAAGTCCATTATTGATATACAATCCTTTATTCTTCTTGAGTAAATCATAGGCGGATAATTTTAGTTCTAGGTTATTTCCCGGAAGTAAACGATATGTTGTATTCATGTTCCAGATGAACGCATGATCTTTGTAATTGTTAGCGGACGATAGCCGGCTTGTACCGTTACTATTTAGCTGCCAGCGTTTCTTTAATGGAAAGACAAATTGGTAGATCTTTGAAACTCCATTGCTATCCAGTTCGAATAATTTGGTTGTATAATCAAAGCTTGCATAGGCTTTATTGTTGATGTTTGGACTTAATGCTTGGTGTACACCATAAGAGATCAGTACGGAGTCTAGTTTTTCATATTTTACAATAACGCTGTCTCCGAGTTTTAGGGCGTCTGTTGTTTTAATTTGGGGATTACATAAGCGAGGGGAATGATATGTCCACTTTTTAGTGCCGATTGGCGTAGCATAATCCCCTTTGTTCTTTCGGTTACTAATGGTATAAATAAAATTTCCATTGAGGTCATAGCGAGCCTTGATGTACGCATGTGATAGCTCAAATCCATGCTCATTAAATTGAATATTGTGGAAGAGCATAGACCATTTTTCTTTTTCTTCTTTTTGACCGATTACACTATTTATAATTTTCAACAGATTGCCGCCGATATCATAGAGGTAAAATTCACCTTTTGAATTTAATATTCCTATGCGATCTGTGTTGCAGTTCATTTCGACGACCTCGCTTAGGAGTTGATTCTTGGTTCCTTTTAGTGGAATGTATTCCAAATCACTTAATAATTCAGAAACAGTTCCACCTTGTGTTGTTTCGGGAATTATCCTGATTTTTTCAGTTGGAATACCTTTTGTGTAAATTAGATTTTGGCCTTTAACGTCTATTTTGCTCAAAATCGACAACATGGCTAATAACACAATGATGGCCCTCATATTTCTTTAAGTTAATTGGTTAGGTTAAAATAAGTAATTAATTGGTTATAAAAAATAGTGTTGAGGAAATCAATCGATTGTGTAAAAATAAAAAGAGATAATATTCTTTGAGAATCTGATTACCTAGCGTCTTTCAGCTATTTATTCTTTGTTATTTCTAGGGCGTTAGCTCAATTGCGGTTTGGCTGTGGTTAGGTCTTTATTCGATCCTGAATTGGCCTTGAATGGACTTAGTTAGGGCTTAACTAGGCCCTGCGACCGGGAGGCGTCTATTTTGGGTGTATCCTGATCCCATGTTAGAGTCGGACTCAGCACGGACTTAACGCGGACGCAGCATGTATAGAAGATGCTCGTGCTGTGAGCCTGCCCCAGATATGTTATGGATCTGCCGCCGAGCGGAGCGGAAGTGCTATCCCCGAGTGGCCCCATGGTTTTTCCCTAAACGGAGAAGAGTTCTGGATTGCTTATCTTTTAGTCTAGTTTTTCTCTATAGTTAGTTTAGCTTCAAGTTAGGTTTAGTTTAGGTATAAGCTAAGTTATACCTAAACTAAACCTAAACAAACCCTAACTAAACCCTAAGTAAAGTGGTAAGAAAGTATGATCATTTAAAGGGCAATCCGGAGCCCTGTGTGCTCTCATTCTTTTATATGCTGTGCTGCGGTATTCTTCTGATACCACCTTTCCGGCGGCACAATTTTCCGTCTTTCCCGGTGCGGATTCTACCAGGGGATGCCGCGCAGGCTTTTGGCAGAAGGTCCCGCCCGGATTATGCTGCCCCCGACACATCCTATCACTATTATATATCGATGGTATTAAACGTTGCGGTTCTCTGTTCGGCTATGTTTGCGTTTTCCAATCTCCCTTTGCTATGTCGGTGGGGTAGTAGATCCGGCAGGTGCAATTCAGGATGTTTTCGTTGCCAGATCCCGCTATCTGGCCCAATCTGGTGGCCGGATCAGCCATCCCAGCCCTCCGATCACCTGTTTCACAAAAATAATCCCCCAAGTTCACAGCCAGTTAGCGGCAAAACGAAATAAATAAGAACAAAAGGCTTTGAAGTTTGCCCGAAAACTCCCTATCTTTGCACCACTCCGCAAGGGAGGGACGGTTACTTCGAAAGAAGGAACCATGAAAAAAAGAAGGGTTTAAGAGGGTTCGGCAGGATTTAAAATCCCGCTGAGTTTATTTTAAACGCGGAAATCGGAAAAAGGGAAAAGAAAAAAAAACTTTAAAAGTTTTTTGGAAGTCCGGAAAAGATTTCTACCTTTGCAGTCCCAACGGAAACGGAGGGAAACAAAAAAGATAAAGAGGGGCCTGGTGCCCATCGGAATATAGCGGATACGGA